>Ga0209570_1000013_pt1 | contig 631630 bp, 560 predicted proteins | sample EBPBio172007_DNA_FD_185861 | JGI IMG/M metagenome (GOLD analysis project Ga0209570, IMG submission 185861) | Wastewater treatment Type I Accumulibacter community from EBPR Bioreactor in Madison, WI, USA - Reactor 1_9/17/2007_ DNA (SPAdes)... | ecosystem: Engineered > Bioreactor > EBPR >...
ATCTGTCGCGACTCACGTCGCTCCTACAGGCGAGGCGCACCGCTTTTGTAGGAGCGGCGTGAGCCGCGACGGGGGGCGGCAGGGCTGTCCACGCATCTGTCGCGACTCACGTCGCTCCTACAGGCGAGGCGTACCGCTTTTGTAGGAGCGGCGTGAGCCGCGATGGGGGGACGGCAGGGCTGTCCACGCATCTGTCGCGACTCACGTCGCTCCTACAGGCGAGGTGCACCGCTTTTGTAGGAGCGGCGTGAGCCGCGACGGGGGGCGGCAGGGCTGTCCACGCATCTGTCGCGACTTACGTCGCTCCTACAGGCGAGGCGTACCGCTTTTGTAGGAGCGGCGTGAGCCGCGATGGGGGGACGGCAGGGCTGTCCACGCATCTGTCGCGACTTACGTCGCTCCTACGGGCAGGGCGCACCGCTTTTGTAGGAGCGGCGTGAGCCGCGACGGGGGGCGCCGATCGGCTTTCGGCGGGCTCAGGGGGCCGCGTCGACGAATGCCCGCAGCGCGCGTTCCAGCCGGCCGAGGCCTTCGGCGACTTCGCCCTCGGTGATGTTCAGCGCGGGCACGAAGCGCAGGACATCGGGGCCGGCCTGCAGCAACAGCAGGCCTTCGTCCGCGGCGAGGTCGAGCAACTCGCCGGCGCGGCCGGCGTATTTCGGCGCGAGCACCGCACCGAGCATCAGGCCGCGGCCGCGCACTTCGGCGAACACGTCCAGTTCGGCGTCGACCGCCGCCAGCGCCGCGCGCAGCACCGCCGCCTGCCAGTCGACGTTGGCGACGATCTCAGGCGACTGCAGCCGACGCAGCACCACGCGCGCGACCGCGGCGGCCAGCGGGTTGCCGCCGAAGGTGGTGCCGTGGGCGCCGAACTGCATGGTTTCGGCGACCTTCGGGCCGGCGAGCAGCGCGCCGATCGGGATGCCGCCGCCCAGCGCCTTCGCCAGGGTGACGATGTCGGGCACGACGCCGTCGGCCCAGTGCGCGAACAGCGGGCCGGTGCGGCCCATGCCGCACTGGATCTCGTCCAGCACCAGCAGCGCGTCGTGGCGGTCGCACAGCGCGCGCACGCCGGCGAGGTAACCCTCCTGCGCGGGCATCACGCCGCCCTCGCCCTGCACCGGTTCGAGCATCACCGCGCAGACGTCGCCGCCGGCCATCGCGGCCTCCAGCGCGGCGAGATCGTTGAAATCCACGTAGCGGAACCCGCCCGGCAGCGGCTCGTAGCCGGCCTGGTACTTCGGCTGCGCGGTCGCGGTGACCGCGGCCAGGGTGCGGCCGTGGAAGCTGCCGTGGCAGGTGACGATCACGCGCCGTTCGGGCGCGCGGCCCTGCGCGCTGGCCCACTTGCGCGCCAGCTTGATCGCGGCCTCGTTGGCCTCGGCACCGGAATTGCACAGGAACGCGCGCTCGGCGAAGCGCGAGGCCTCGACCAGTTCCTGCACCAGCCGCACCGGCGGCTCGCTGTAGAACACGTTGCTGGTGTGCCACAGCCTGCCGGCCTGTTCGGTCAGCGTCGCGACCAGCTCCGGGTCGCAGTGGCCGAGCCCGCAGACGGCGATGCCGCCGGCGAAATCGACGTATTCGCGGCCTTCGATGTCCCACACGCGGCTGCCCTGCCCGCGTTCGAGGATCAACTGCCGCGGCCGGTAGACCGGCAGCGTGTAGCGCTGGCCCAGCGCGACCAGCGCGGTGGTGGCGTCGGGGGTCGTCATCACCAGCTCCCGGTGTTCGCCATCGAGGCCCAGGGCTCCTGCGGCGGCAGGTGGCCGTCCTGCAGCAGTTCGATCGAGATCAGGTCGGGCGAACGCACGAACGCCATGTGCCCGTCGCGGGGCGGGCGGTGGATGGTGTAGCCCATCGCCTGCAGCCGCGCGCAGGTGGCGTAGATGTCGGCGACGCGGAACGCGAGGTGGCCGAAGTTGCGGGCGCTGCCGTAGTCCTCGGGCGGCGAACCGTCTTCCGGCGGCCAGTTGTACGTCAGCTCGACCTCCGCGGACGGGGTTTCGTCGGCGGCGAGGAAGATCAGCGTGTAGCGGCCGCCGGGGTTCTCCATGCGCCGCGTCTCCCTCAGGCCGAGGCCCTCGCAGTAGAAGCGCAACGAGGCGTCGAGATCGCGGATACGGACCATGGTGTGGAGGTATTTCATCGGGAAGGCTCCGTGGGGGCGGCCGAAGGCGCGGCCGGAAAGAGAAGGTCGAAGCGGCGGGTCGGACGCAGCGGGTCAGTCGAGGAGCAGGTTCAGTCGAGAAACAGGTCCGGCAGCAGCGGCTTCGACGGGTCGACCGCGTAGCCGTCGAAGTCGGACACGCCCGCTTCGCGCAGCACGTCCTCGTCGATCAGGAAGCGGCCGTGGAAGCCGGCGGCGGCGCGGGTCAGCACCGCGTGCGCGGCGTCGCCCACGATCTCCGGCCGGCGGCACATGGCGGCGTCGACGCCGGGGATCATGTTGATGGCGTCGGTGGCGATCACCGTGCGCGGCCACAGCGCGTTGACCGCCACGCCCCGTGCGCCGAATTCGGCGGCGAGGCCCAGGGTGACGAAGCTCATGCCCATCTTCGCCAGGGTGTAACCGGTGTGCGGGCCCCACCATTTCGGGTCCAGCGACGGCGGCGGCGCGAGGGTGAGGATGTGCGGATTCGGCGCCTGCAGCAGGTGCGGCAGGCAGGCCTGCGCGCACAGGAAGCTGCCGCGGGCGTTGACCTGCTGCATCAGGTCGAAGCGCTTCATCGGCGTGTCCAGCGCGCCGCGCAGCCAGATCGCGCTGGCGTTGTTGACGAGGATGTCGATTCCGCCGAACGCATCGACCGTCGCCGCCACCGCGGCGCGGACCTCGTCCTCCTCGCGGATGTCGCACTTCAGCGCCAGCGCGCGGCCGCCGGCCGCCTCGACCGCCGCCGCCGCGCTGTGGATGGTGCCGGGCAGCTTCGGGTTGGGCACCGACGACTTGGCGGCGATGGCGACGTTGGCGCCGTCGCGCGCGGCCCTGAGCGCGATGGCCAGGCCGATGCCGCGCGAGGCGCCGGTGATGAAGAGGGTCTTGCCGGAGAGTGTGGTCATCGCGGGTCTCGGAGGGGAGGCCTCAGGGCTTGGGGCCCTGGCCTTCGTTGTCTTCCCAGTGCAGCACGCGCCGGGTGATGAAGCGATACGCCGGCTTGCCGGTGCGGAACCACAGCTCGCGCACCCACGAGGTGCGCTTGAGCAGCCGGCGCTCGACCGGGGTCAGCGCCCCGGGGCAGTAGGTGCGCTTGTGCTTGAGCAGGTGGCGCAGGTCCTCGCGCGCCAGCAGGCGCATCCAGCGCGAACGCGGGCGGCCGCAGACGGCCAACTGGAAGTCGATGATCGCCGGCGTGCCGTCGGCCAGCACCAGCCAGTTGGCCTCCTTGGCCAGGTCGTTGTGGGCGATGCCGCGCCGGTGCAGCGCCAGCAGCCGCCGGCGCGCCAGCCGGAAATAGGCGACGTCGCCGCGCGGCGGGCGCTGGTACATGGCCGCGCCGTCGAGGTAGCTGCGGTCGAGCCGGCGCCCGTCCCAGCCCAGCAGCTGCGGCACCGCCTCGGCGCCCAGCGCCCGGCGCAGGCCGCGGGCCTCGCGCCGGGCCAGCCACCAGGCCGGCAGGCGCAGCCACAGCGGCACGTGGCCCAGGTCGCGGCGCACGAACAGCCCGTCGGCGCCGCGCATCAGCGCGATCCGGCCGAAACTGTCGGACTTCAGCGCCCGCTCTTCGATGGCCTCGGTGGTCATCCGCCGATTGTAAGGACCCCGGGCGCGCCCGGGGCCGGCGAATCGCACGGTGGGAGACCGGTCACGCCAGCCTGCGATAATGCGCCGATGATGAGCACCTGGCTGGACGCCCTGACCCAATGGATCGTCGCGCACCGCGTGGCCGCGGGCGGCGTGATCTTCCTGATCGCCTTCTGCGACGCGCTGGCGGTGGTCGGGATCGTGGTGCCGGCGCTGCCGCTGCTGTTCGCGGTCGGCACGATGATCGGCCTGGGCCATCTCGACGGCCCCTACGCCCTGGTCTGCGCCGCGCTGGGCGCGTTCGCCGGCGACGGCCTGAGCTACTGGCTCGGCCATCGCTGGGGCCCGGCGATGCGCGACCACTGGCTGTTCCGGCGCTACCCGCAGTTCATCGACCGCGGCGAGGCGCTGTTCAAGCGCCACGGCACCAAGGGCATCGTGATCGCGCGCTTCGTCGGCGCGGTGCGGCCGTTCGTGCCGGCGATCGCGGGCATGCTGCGGCTGCCGCTGAAGCGCTACGCGCCGGCCAGCCTGCTGGCCTGCCTGCTGTGGGCGGCGAGCTTCCTGGCGCCGGGCTGGGTGTTCGGGGCGTCCTACGACGCCGTCGCCGCGGTCGCCGACCGGCTCGCGCTGGTGCTGCTGGCGCTGCTGGCGGTGCTGGCGCTGGTCTGGGCGATCGTGCTCTACACCTGGCGCTGGTTCGCCGATCACGCCGACCGCCTGCTCGCCCGCGCCCTGCGCTGGGTACACGCGCATCCGCGCCTGTCGCGCTACGCCGCGCCGCTGATCCAGCCCAACCGCCCCGAATCCGCCGCGCTGGGGATGCTCGCCGCCTGCCTGATCCTGCTCGGCTGGGCCTGGTTCGCGCTGCTCGGCGCGCTGATCGCGCAGGGCGGCCCGCTGGCGCTGGACCGGGCGGTGCAGTCGGCGATGGTGCGGCTGCGCAATCCGCTGGCCGACCACCTGCTGGCTGCGCTCGCCTCGATCGGCGACGCCGCGGTGCTGCTGCCGGCGATGGCGGCGACCCTGGCCTGGCTGCTGTGGCGCCGGCGCCTGGCCGCGGCCGTCCACTGGCTGGCGGCGGTGGCCTTCGGGATGGTGTTCGCCGCGGTGCTGGGGCTGTCGGGCGACGCCCCGGCGACGTACACCGATTTCGGCTCGCCGGTGACCATGACCACGATCGTGCTCGGCTTCTTCGCGGTGCTGATCGCGCGCGAACTGCCGGGACGGCGCCGGGTCTGGCCGTACCTGCTGGCCGGCGCGGTGGTCGCCCTGCTCGGCTTCGCCCGGCTGTACTTCGGCGCGGAACGGCCGAGCGACCTCGTCGCCGGCGCCCTGTTCGGCCTGCTCTGGCTGCTGGTGCTGGGGATCGCCTACCGGCGGCACGTCGCGCGCTCGTTCTGGATCCGGCCGGTGGCGCTGATCTTCTACGTCAGCTTCGCGCTCGCGGCCGCGTGGCACGCGCCGCGGTCGATCGACGCGGTGCTGGCGCGCTACGCCGCGCCGCCGCCGTCCCGGATCCTCGACGAGGACGCCTGGTGGGCGCGCGACTGGGCGACGCTGCCCGCGCATCGCGACGAACGCGACGGCGCGCGGCGCTGGCGGCTGGAACTGCAGATCGCCGGGCCGCTGGACGCGGTGCGCGCGCGGCTCGAGGCCCGCGGCTGGCGCGTGCAGCCGCAGGCGACCTGGACGACGACGCTCGGCCTGCTCGATGCCGAACGCCCGCCGTCGCGGCAGCCGGTGCTGCCGGCGACCCTGGACACCGAGGCCGAGGCGCTGCTGATGCGCCGCCGCGGCGCCGGGCCGGACGAACTGCTGGTGCTGCGCCTGTGGCGGGCGCCGGCGCGGCTGGCCGACGGACGCCCGCTGTGGATCGGCACCGCGCAGACCCTGCATTTCGTGCGGCCGCTGCCGGCCATCGCCCTGTGGCGGCCGGAAGCCGACGATCCGGGACATGCGCAGGCGCGCGTGCGCGAGGCACTCGCCGGCCTGCCGCTGGCGGAATCGCCGCACCCCGACGGCGGCGCACCGGTGCTGCGGGTGCGCATCGCCGCCCCCGAAGAGGCGCTGCTCCCGGCCCTCAACTGATCGCGACGATCAGCCGGTCCAGGCGCGCGTGGGGGTCGTCTTCCTGCAGCAGCGACTGGCGCACGGCGTCGTCCAGCGTCAGCAGTTCGGCCAGCCGCCAGCCGACCCAAGCCGCGTCGTCGAAGCGGCCCTGCGGGATGTCGATCGCGCCGGTGCGCTCCAGCGTCTGCCGCAGCACGTCGCCGAGCAGCGCGTGCTCGGGGCGCAGCGGATCGTCGGGATCGGGCGCGCACCAGTCGACCTCGCCGAGGATCAGCCCGTCCGCACGCACCCGCGTGCGCCGCACCCGGAAACGGCGCGCGCCGCGCACCCGCAGCGCGAGCAGGCCCTCGGGCGTGGTGTCGAAATCCTCGATCCGCGCCTCGGTCCCGGCCGCCGCCGGCGTCGCCGGCGCGCCGGCCTCCTCGCCCGCGAGGATCAGGCACACGCCGAAGCCGCTGCCGCTGCGCCCGCACTCGCGGACCATGTCGAGGTAGCGGGTCTCGAAGATGCGCAGGCCCAGCGCGCCGCCGGGCACCAGCACGGTGCGCAGCGGGAACAGCGGCAGGCGCGACGCCGCCGCCTCCGGCGACAGGTCGGGGTCGGTCACGGCGAGACTCCCCCGTCGGCGCCCGCGCCCGCGACAACCGCCGCGTCGCGTGCGGGCGCGGCGTCGCTTTCGTCCTCGTCGCGATAGCCGTACACGTCGAACCCCAGCGAGAGCCGCAGGTCGGCGCAGGCGTGCTGCAGGGCGGGCGACAGGTCGAAGCCGCAGTTGAAGCGCTCGGCGAACAGGCCGATGAAGAATTCGGCCCGCCCGCCTTCCGCGGCGATCGCCTCGAACAGCGCGCGATGCGGCGACAGCTCGTGCGCGCGCGCCTCCAGGAACGCGGCCACGTCCAGCGCCGGATCGTGGCCCAGGTCGCGATACCAGTACGAAGTCTTCGCGATCGTCGGCAGCGTGCGCCCCTTGCGGACGCGCGGCTGTCCGGCGACATCGACCCCGTCCGGCGACAGGCCGAGCGCGTCGGTGAACCGCTGCGGATGCGCGTGCGGATGCCAGATCCGCAGCGACACCGTGTAGCGGTAACCGTCGATCATCCCCGGCACGCCGGCCTGCGTCGCCGCCGGCGTCACTCGGCCAGCCGCGCCAGGAACCTGCGCGGTGCGCCGTCGAAGCCGCCGTTGGACATGAACACCACGTGGTCGCCCTCGCGCGCGAGCGCGCGCAGCGTCGCGATCAGCGAATCGGCGGTCGGCGCGGTGCGCGCCTCGCCGCGCACGTGCGCCATCACCTTCGCCGCATCCCACGACAGCTCCGGACGATGCAGGAACACCACCGCATCGGCGGCGTCCAGCGACGGCGCCAGCGCGTCGGCATGCGCGCCGAGCCGCATCGAGTTGCTGCGCGGCTCCATCGCGACCACGATCCGCGCCGTGCCGACCTTCGCGCGCAGGCCTTCCAGCGTGGTGCGGATCGCGGTCGGGTGATGCGCGAAATCGTCGTAGACGGTGACGCCGTGCGCGGCGCCGATCACTTCCAGCCGGCGCTTGACGCTGCGGAACGCCGTCAGCGCGGGCATCACCTGCGCCGGCTCGACGCCGACCGCCGCGCACGCGGCCAGCGCGGCGAGGCCGTTGAGCACGTTGTGCAGGCCGAGCATCGGCCAGCGCACGTCGCCGAGATACTCGCCCGCGCGGTACACCGCGAACGCGCTGCCGTCGGCTTCGATCAGCCGCGCGCCCCAGTGGAAGGCGTCGTCGGCCATCCCCTCGCGCAGCAGGCCGAAGCGTTCGACCGGCGTCCAGCAGCCCATCGCCAGCACTTCGTCCAGGCGCGCGTCCTCGCCGTTGACGATCAGCCGGCCGCGCCCGGGCACCGTGCGCACCAGATGGTGGAACTGGCGCTGGATCGCGGCCACGTCGGGGAAGATGTCGGCGTGGTCGTATTCGAGGTTGTTGAGGATCGCCACCAGCGGCCGGTAGTGGACGAACTTGCTGCGCTTGTCGAAGAACGCGGTGTCGTACTCGTCGGCCTCGACCACGAATTCGCGGCCGGTGCCCAGGCGCGCGGACACGCCGAAATCCTCGGCCACGCCGCCGATCAGGAATCCCGGATCGCGCCCCGCGCGGTCGAGCAGGAAGCCGAGGATCGTCGTCGTCGTGGTCTTGCCGTGGGTGCCGGCGACCGCCAGCGTGTCGCGCCCGGGCAGCACGTACTCGCGCAGCCATGCCGCGCCGGAGGTGTAGTGCAGCCCGCGATCGAGCACGTACTCCACCGCAGGGTTCCCGCGCGAGAGCGCATTCCCGATGACGATCTCGTCACAGTCGGGGGAAATGTTCTCCGGCGTGTAGCCCTGGCGCAGTGCGATGCCTAGCGATTCGAGCTGGGTGGACATCGGTGGATACACCGACTGGTCGCTGCCTTCGACCGTGTGCCCGCGCTCGCGCGCGAGCGCGGCGACGCCGCCCATGAACGTGCCGCAGATACCGAGGATGTGGAGTTTGCTCATGGCGCGATTGTCGCCGATTTCGGGCGCCGGTTGCGCGACCCGTGGTGCGCCGCAACAGCCGTGTTACGGTCCGATGCGGGCCCCCCCGCACGCATGGCCCGCGACTCGCAAGTCCATCCTGGCGCGACTCGCACACCCACTCAGCGGCCGTGTCGATGCCGGCCACGCAAGCTGAAACGCACCAAAGGAGTTACCAAGGAATGCGCATGACACTTTCCAAAGCACATCTCGCGATGATCCCGCTCGCCCTGGCGACCACGTTCGCCCTCGCCCCGGCGATCGCAGCGGATGTGGATCCCACGCTCAAGGCCGCGATGCAGCGCGACCTCGGCCTTTCCGAGCGGGAACTGGGACAGTACGTCCGCACCGAAAAGCTCGCCCAGCAGCAGGAGAAGGCGATGGAGCGGCAGCTCGGCCGCAACTACGCCGGCAGCTGGATCGAACGCCAGGCCAACGGCTCGTTCAAGTACGTGGTCGCCTCCACCTCCGTCCGCGGGGTCAGGGCCAATGGCGTCGAATCGCGCCAGGCGCGCTACAGCCTGCGTTCGCTCAACGATGCGAAGGGGCAACTGGACATGATGCTCGCGCAGGGCGCGCGCACGCCGAAGCAGGTCTACGGGTGGTACGTGGACGTGCCCAACAACAGCGTGGTGGTCAGCGTGGCCCGCGGCGGCGAACAGGCCGCCATCGACTTCGTCGCGGCCAGCGGCATGGACGCGCGCACCGTGCGCTTCGAAACCGCCGACGAGCAGCCGAGCCTGCGGATGGACGTCTACGGCGGCTACGGCATCCTGCGCAACCCCGGCGACGGCTACCTGTACGCCTGCTCGGTCGGGTTCTCGGTCACCCAGAACGGCAACCCCGGCTTCGCGACCGCCGGCCACTGCGGCAACGCCGGCGAAGTCACCTACTACGAACCCTCGCAGTGGACCCTGGGCGTGCGGCTCGGCACCTACGCCGCCTCGAACTTCCCGGCGCCCGGCCAGACCGGACCCGACCGCGCCTGGGTCCGGCTGGACGCCGGCCACGTCGCGCGCCCGATCGTCGAGGGCTACACCAGCGCCGACGTCACCGTGCGCGGCAGCACCGAAGCGGCCATCGGCGCCGCCGTCTGCCGTTCCGGCCGCACCACCAAGTGGCGCTGCGGCCTGATCGAAGCCAAGAACCAGACCGTCAACTACAGCACCGGCGAAACGATCCTCAACCTGACCCGCACCACCGCCTGCTCCGAAGGCGGCGATTCGGGCGGTTCGTTCATCACCTCGCCCGGCCAGGCCCAGGGCGTGCTGTCCGGCGGCAGCGGCAGCTGCAAGGGCAAAGGCCGTCGCGGCCGCAGCTACTTCCAGCCGATCAACCCGCTGCTGCAGGCCTACAACCTGAACCTGGTCACCAGCCCCTGACCGGCGGCGCACGGCCCGCGGACGCCACGGCGTTCGCGGGTCGCGCGGGTCACCGAACGCCCCGCGAGGGGCGTTCTTCTTTTTCATCGGGTCGCCAGGATGTGCGCGGCCGGCATGCGCGCCGCGGCGCACGGTGCGCGACGGGCCGTTCGCGGTATCGGGTCGGGACGATCGATCCGCGGCCGTTCGGCGCGGCCGCGCGGGACGCGGCTCAGCCGACGTCCACGCCCACCGAAATCGCTTCGACGATGCGGTTGAACACGTCGTCCATCGTGCCCTCGCCGTCGACGACCTTGAGCAGGCCGCGCTGGCGGTAGAAATCGACCACCGGCGCGGTGACGTCGTTGTAGACGGCGAGGCGGTTGCGGACGGCTTCGGGCGTGTCGTCCTGGCGGCCCTGTTCGCGGGCGCGGCCGGCGATGCGTTCGACCAGCAGCTCGGTGTCCACGTCGAGCTGCACCGCGTGTTCGATCTGCTGGCCGATGCGGCCCAGCAGCTGGCCCAGCGCGTCGGCCTGGGCGAGGTTGCGCGGGTAGCCGTCGAGGATGAAGCCCTGGGCGACGTCGGGACGGGAGAGCCGGTCTTCGAGCATGCCGAGCAGGATCGCGTCCGACACCAGGTCGCCGCGCGCCATCACTTCCTTCGCCTGCAGGCCCAGCGCCGAACCGGCGGCGACTTCGGCGCGCAGCAGGTCGCCGGTGGAAATGTGCGGGACCTGCAGGTGGTCCTTCAGCCGCACCGCCTGGGTGCCCTTGCCCGATCCCGGGGCGCCGAGAAGAACGAGTCGCATCGCTTGCTCCAGAGACATATATAAGGAATACGGACCCGGGCGCGGAGGCCGCCGGCAGGCCATGACGGCCCAGCTTAACCGCTCGCCGCGCCCGGCCCAACCATCTACGACCAAAATCGCAGCGGCCCGCCGCCGGAGGGGCCGCGGGTCGGGTCGAAGGCCGCGAACCGGTAGACTGTGGCCCCGCGCCGGCCCGGCCGGCGCCCTACCCTTCAGCGACCCAGACCCATGGCATCCGGAACCCTGCTCTACGCCCAGTCCGGCGGCGTCACCGCCGTCATCAACGCCTCCGCCTCCGCCGTCATCGCCGAGGCCCGCGCCCGCAAGGTCAAGGTGCTGGCCGCCCGAAACGGCATCCTCGGCGCCCTGCGCGAGGACCTGATCGACACCTCCAAGGAGTCGATGGCCGCCATCCGCGCCCTCGCCCACACCCCGGGCGGCGCGTTCGGCTCGTGCCGGGTCAAGCTCAAGTCGCTGGAACAGGACCGCGCCAAGTACGAGCGCCTGATCGAGGTCTTCAAGGCCCACGACGTGCGCTACTTCCTCTACAACGGCGGCAACGACTCGGCCGACACCGCGCTGAAGGTGTCCAAGCTGGCCGCCGAATTCGGCTACCCGGTGACCTGCATCGGCGTGCCCAAGACCATCGACAACGACCTCGCCGTGACCGACTGCTGCCCGGGCTTCGGCTCGGCCGCGAAGTACACCGCGGTGTCGGTGCGCGAAGCCGCGCTGGACGTCGCCGCGATGGCCGAGACCTCGACCAAGGTGTTCGTCTACGAAGCCATGGGCCGCCACGCCGGCTGGCTGGCCGCCGCCGCCGGCCTGGCCGGCAACGGCCCCGACGCCGCGCCGCACATCATCCTGTTCCCCGAGCGCGCCTACGACGAGGCCGACTTCCTCGCGCAGGTGAAGAAGGTGGTCGACCGCGTCGGCTACTGCGTCGTCGTCGCCTCCGAGGGCATCCGCACCGCCGAAGGCAGGTTCGTCGCCGACGCCGGCGGCGGCAAGGACGCCTTCGGCCACACCCAGCTCGGCGGCGTGGCCTCGTACCTGGCCGGCAAGGTCAAGGACGAGCTCGGCTACAAGGTCCACTGGACGCTGCCCGACTACCTGCAGCGCTCCGCGCGCCACATCGCCTCCAAGACCGACCTCGACCAGGCGATGGCCGCCGGCAAGGCCGCGGTGCAGTTCGCGCTGAAGGGCCGGAACGCGACGATGCCGGTGATCAAGCGGACGTCGAATGCGCCGTACAAGTGGAAGATCGAAGCCGCGCCGCTGGAAAAGGTCGCCAACCACGAGAAGATCATGCCGGCGAACTTCCTGCGCAAGGACGGCTATGGCATCACCGCCGCCGCCCGCACCTACCTCGAACCGCTGATCCGCGGCGAAGCCCCGCCGCCGTACGGCCGCGACGGCATCCCGAAGTACGTGAGCCTGAAGAACGTGGCGGTGAAGAAGAAGCTGCCGGCGTGGGAGGGGTGAACGCATGACCTGGCGGCCGTGATGCAGTTCGCGACCGGCGCTTCCGCCCTGCGTTTCAAATAGACCGGCAGGTCGCACAGCCGAATTCCGATCGAGAACATCGATCCCGGAGTCTCAACCCATGAGACTCCGGACGTGCAACGTGTTTCGCGCGCAATTCCGCGCACGTTATGCAGACACGGCCATGCCTCGCTATTACGTCAACAAGGTCGCCCAGTCCAATGGCGATCACGAAGTGCATACGGAGACCTGCCCCTACCTGCCCCTGGAATGGAACCGCCTGTATCTCGGCGTCTTCGACAATTGCCGCGATGCCGTCAGGGAAGCCCAGAAGCACTACTGGAAGTCCAACGGCTGTTACACCTGTTCACGGGCATGCCATACGAGTTGAGCGCATCATTCGGCCTCAAGGATGAGGCCGCGGATCTGCGTCGATCAAAGGATCGATGTTCCGTTGAGCTCTAGCGCCACGCCGGGGCCGTCATGGCGCTCTCCGGACGCGTGTTTCCATTGGGCACAGCAGCGAGACTCTCCCCCGCCACCTCCGCCACCGCCCTCCGCAGCATCGTCGGCGCGGCGTAGGCACGGTGGGTGCGATCGATCAGGCGCATGTAGAGCGCGCCGAAGACGTTGCGGTTGCGCACGCGGGTCGCGAGCGAGCAGCGCAGGTCGCCGTTCGGCAAGCGCTCGACGCCGACGCAGGAGCGGAACCGAAGGTGCCTGTCGTCCGCACCGAGGATGACCTCCGCGCGCCGGCCGCCGGCATCGATGCGCTGCGCCAGCACCGGATGGCGACCGGCGAAGCGCTGCGGCGCGTCGCCGAGCAGCGACGACACCGGACAGCCCAGCGGCGAGGTGCGCAGGCCGAACGGCCTGACCAGCACGTTGCGCAGGCGCATCAGCCGGGCGACGCCGCCGGGCGCGTTGTGAACGAAACCGTCGAGCAGCCGCGCCAGCAGCGCGTCGGCATCGAGCGCGGGCGTTTCCGCGGCGGGCAAGTCGATCACGAAGCCATCCTCATGATCGAAACCGTCGGCGAACTGCGCGCGCAGCAGGGAATCGGCAGCGGGCGCGCCGGTCGCGACCACGCGGTGTCCGCCGGCGACATCGAAAAAGCCCGTCGGCCGTCGCGCGCGCGCCAGCGCCGCGCGGACGCGCCCGGACCACCCGCGCGCCAGCGCGCAGGCGCGGCCCTGCAGCGAGCGTCGCTGTTCGTACAGCGCCAAGCGCACGACCGGCACGCGACCGGCGTCGAGCGTCGCCAGCCGCGACGCGACCGGCGCGGGCAGGCATTCGGTCAGGCTGGGGATGTCGGCGTCGCCGGCCAGCACCCGGCGGCGCAGGTCCGGGTCGAGCGCGCCGCCGAGTTCGTCGGTGTGGCACGACAGCGCGAACAGCGCGGGATGGCCGCTGCGCGGATCGAGCGGCAGGAACTGGTGCCACGTGCCGCCGCCGAAGCGCACGGTGAACAGGCAGTCCGGCGGGATCTCGACGTGGCGCAGCGCATCGACGAAGGCCTGCGGATCGCCTTCGATCTGCGCATCGGACGCGGTCGAGAACCGCAGCAGGGCGCCGCCGCTGCCGGACACCGCGGTGAACGCCCGGTGCCCGGCGTGGCGATGGAAGGGGTGGCCCTGGGCCCCGACGACGAAGCTGTAGAGCGCGGTCGCGTCGCCGCGCGCGAAGTCGCTGGCGCCGATCCGCGCGGACGGTTCGTCGAGAGCGTCGACGTACTCGGCGTGCCCGCGCTGCAGCGCCGCCGTCGCGGCGATCAGCGGGCTGCCGGCGCCGACGCCGATCTGCGCGATCAGCACGACCTCGACCGGGAGGCCGCCGGACGCCGCGGGCAGGCGCACGGCGGGGAAGGTGTCGAGGCGGCGGACGTCCCCGTTCATGCGCGCGGCTCCGGCTCCGGATCGCCGTCGGCGTGGGCGTCGGCGGCGGCGGCGGCCGACCGGGCCTTCGCGCGCGCTTCGCCCTCGCGCTTCAGCGGCCGGCCCTGCGGGCACAGTTCCGACACCCAGGCGAAGACGGTGTTGGCGAGGCGGTCGGGGACGAGCCGGAAATAGACGTACTGGCCGCGCTTGTCGCGCTCGACCAGGCCGGCCTCCTCGAGCACGCGCAGGTGCGCGGACAGCGCCGGCTTGCTGAAATGGAAGCGGGCGGCGATCTCGCCGGCGGTCAGCTCGCCGCCGTTGAGGTAGGCGAGGATCCGGCGGCGCGGCGTGGACGACAGGGCTTCGAAGACGCGATCCATGGAATTCATCATTTAAGTAATTCATTAATTAATGTCTGAATGTGATCGTCTCGTCAACCCGGCGCCGACAGGCGGCATGGCACGAGACCTGCTTCCCGATCCCCCGCGGATGGGACGCGCGCCCGCCCGGTTTTGTGACTGGCCTCAAACTTTGCCTTGTCTCGTTACAATGCAGCGACTTGCCGGGGGGAACGCATGCTCAAGATCCGTCGCGTCTGGACCCTGTGCCTGATCCTGTCGTTCGCCTGTGCCGCGCTCGCCGGTTGCGCATCCACGGGCGCCGCCTCGAAGGGCGCACCGCCAACGGATTCGGCGCGAAAAGCCGCCGTGGAGGCCTACCGCATCGGGGTCGACGATCAGGTCCAGGTCGCGGTGTGGCGCAACCCGGAGCTCGGGGTCACTGTGCCGGTGCGTCCCGACGGCATGATCTCGGTGCCGCTGATCGGCGACGTGCCCGCCGGCGGCCTCACCCCGCCGGAGGTCGCCAAGGACATCCAGGACCGGCTCGCGGCCTACGTCCGCGATCCGCAGGTCGCGGTGATCCTCACCGAGCTGCGCAGCCACGAATATCTCTCGCGGGTCCGCGTCACCGGCGCGGTGCGCCAGCCGGTGTCGATCCCGTTCCGTCCCGGCATGACCGTGCTCGATGCGGTGCTCGCCGCCGGCGGGCCCAACGAATTCGCCTCCGGCGACCGCACCGTCCTCCACCGCAGGGACGCGGACGCCGCGCAGGGCTATGCGGTGAAGCTCGACGCCATCCTCGAGCGCGGCGACCTCGGCACCAATTACCCGGTCGCGCCGGGCGACGTGATCACGGTGCCGGAGCGGACGTTCTGATGACCACGCCATCGCTTCCCGTGCGGCGCTCCGCGGCCGCGCGCAACAGCGTGCAGGCCGGGGCGCTGACCCCCGGCGAACTGCTGCCGGCGATGCTGCGCGAAGCGCGCCGCTACCAGCTGGTGATCGCGTCGATCTTCGCCGCGATCGCGGTGGTGGCGCTGCTCGCCGGGCTGTTCCTGCTGCCGCGCAAGTACATCGTCACCACCTCGGTGCTGGCGCAGGAGAGCGACATCATCCAGCCGCTGCTGGAAAACCGCGCGGTGTCCACGCGCGCGGTCGATCGCGCCGGGCTGGCGCGGCAGGTCGTGTTCGGGCGCAAGGTGATGAGCCGGCTGCTGGCGATCGGCGGCTGGCTCGACGACAAGCCGTCGGCGGTGCAGCAGGACCGGCTGATGGAGCAGGTGCGCGACCGCACGCGGATCGTCAACGCGCGCGAGAACCTGGTCCAGATCACCTACTTCGACAGCGAGCCGGAGCGCGCCTACAAGGTCGCCGCGGCGATGGCCGATCTGCTGATCGAGGAAAGCCTGGCCAGCAAGGAACGCGAGAGCCGCGAGGCCTACGAGTTCATCGACAGCCAGGTCAACGACTACCACAGGAAGCTGACCGAGGCCGAGTCCAACCTGCAGGCCTACCGCTCGGACAACGCCGACGCGCAGCCGGGCAGCATCGCCGACGTCAACGCGCGGATCACCGCGCTGCGCACCCAGGTCGAACAGAACCGGATGACGACGATGGAACTGCACTCGCGCGAGCAGACGCTCGCCGCGCAGCTGTCGGGCGAATCGGCGGTGACCGCGGTGCAGACCCGCGAGACGCTCTACCGCACGCAGCTGATCGAACTGCAGAACCAGCTCGACGACCTGCTGCTGCGCTACACCGAGAAGCATCCGGACGTGGTCCGGATCCGCCACCAGATGGCCGACCTGCAGGCGGCGATGGAAGCCGAGCAGCGCCGCGGCAGCCAGCCCGGCGCGCAGGACGCCGCCGCGGTGCGCGCCAATCCGATGTACCAGCAGTTGCGCCAGCAACTGGCGCAGGTGCGCAGCGACATCGCCGCGGCGCAGTCGCGCATGGGCGCGTCGCAGAGCCTGCTCGACGAGGAACTGGGCCGCAGCCGGCGGATCGCCGCGTCCGAGAGCACGCTGGCCGAGCTGACCCGCGACTACGAGGTGAACCGCGACATCTACCAGGACCTGCTGCGCCGGCGCGAGAACGCGCGGGTGTCGATGGAGCTGGATCGCGAGCGCCGCGGCCTGACCATGCGCATCCAGGACCCGGCGCAGATGCCGGTGCGCCCGAGCGGCCTGCGCCCGCTGCACATCGCGCTGGGCGGGCTGGGCGCGGGGATCGCGGTGCCGCTGGGACTGCTGTTCCTGCTGGTGAAGTTCGACCCGCGGGTGCGCGCGCCGGGCCAGATCGAACGCCAGGGCAACTATCCGGTGCTGACCGTGGTGCCGCCGAACCGCACCCGCCGCGACCGCCGCCGCGAGTTCGCGCGCACGGCGCTGGCCGCGAGCCTGGTCATGGCCGTGTTCATCGCCTACGGACTGGCGTATTTCATCCGCCAGGTGCACGCATGAACGACGGCCAGGACCCCACGCGCGACGACCGCGGCCTGCCCGCGAAAGCGCCGTCGCGCGGCACGATGATGACCACGGTGCAACTGGAGGAACGGCGGCTGATCCACCGCCAGGAATCCGGGCGCCGCCATGCCGACGCCTTCCGCGAACTGCGCACGCGGCTGCTGTCGATGGCCGGCCGCAGCTACGCCGAAGGCGGCAGCTTCGTGACCCTCGTGGCGCCGGTGCGGCCCGGCTGCGGCGGCAGCTACGTCGCCCGCAACCTGGCCGCGGCCTTCGCCTTCGACGAGACCCGCCAGGCGCTGCTGATCGACTGCGACGCCACCCATCCCGCGCAGCACGAGGCCTTGAACGTCGGCGGCGAGCGCGGCGGGCTGATCGACTATCTCGAGAACGCCGACCTGCCGCTGGAGGACGTGGTCTACCCGACCGGCGTGCCGCGGCTGCAACTGATCCCCAGCGGCCGCATCCGCGAGACGCCCGGCGAGAGCTACAGCTCGCTGCGCATGCGCGCCGCGCTCGACGCCCTGCGCGCGGCCCAGCCGAACCGGCAGATCCTGCTCGACGGCTCGCCGGTGCAGGGCTCGCCGGATGCGCGCATCCTGTCCGACCTCGCCGACCTGGTCGTGCTGGTGGTCGGCGAAGGCCAGGTGCCCAGCGACGCGATCGACAAGGCGGTCGCCAGTTTCCCGCCGGAGAAGATCGCCGGCGTGGTGTTCAACCGGCGGCCCTGAGCCGGCGACCGCGATGCGCCGCCATGCCCACGCCGCCGCCTGCCTCGCGCTGGCGCTGTGCGCGCTGCGCCCCGGCGCTGCGCTGGCGCTGCGCATCGACTACACCGCCGACCTCACCGTCGAGCGCAACGACAACCTGCTGCTGACCGAGCACGATCCGCTCGCGCTGACCATGCTGCGTCCCGGCCTGGGTTTCGTCGCGCGCCACGACGGCCCGGCGCTGCAACTGCAGCTCGACGGCCGCATCGAGCAGCGCCGCTACCGCGACCGCCGGTTCGACGACCGCATCGACGGCGACGTCGACGGCCGCCTGACCTGGATCGCGATCCCCGAGCGGCTGCGCTTCGAGGCGGTCGAGGATCTGTCGTCGCAACCGGTCGATACGCTGGCGCCGGATGCGCCGGGCAATCGCCAGCGCGTCGATGTGACCTCGGTCGGGCCGACGCTGCAGTTCGGCCGCAGCGACGACTGGCACGGCGACGTCGGCGCGCGCTGGGTGCGCAGCCGCGCCGAGGTCACCGAGGTGTTCAACGCCGATCGCATCGACCTGGCGCTGCGCGCCGAACGCCGGCTGAGCCCGACCAGCCGCCTCGCCTTCCATCTCGAAACCCAGCGCGTGGACTTCCGCGACGACGCCGCGGCGCAGGACTACCGGCGCACGCAAGTGTTCTCGCGCTGGACGCGCAGCCTGAGCCGCTTCGACCTCGTCCTCGACGCCGGCGTGTCGCGGCTGCACGACCTGCGTCCGCGGGCCGGCGGCGCCGACGGCCGCAGCGACCCGCTGCTGCGCGCCACCTTCGGCTGGCGCCCGGACGACCGCCAGCGCCTGCGGCTGCGCCTGAGCAGCCAGTTCTCCGACGTCGCCAGCGACCGCCTGTCGGCGGTGAGCGCCGACACCGGCCTGCCCGACACCGTGCCCACCGGCGACATCGTCGTCGATGCGACGCCCTACCTCGAACGCCGGCTGGAGGCGGAATACGTCCGCCACACCGATCGCTGGCACGTCGCGTTCGTGCCGCACGCCAACCGCATCCGCTACGAAGGTCCCGATCCGTTCGATCGCGACGGCCGCGGCGGCGTGCTCGACATCGCCTGGCGCATGCGGCCGACGCTGACCCTCGGCGCGCACGCCGGGCTCGACCGCAGCGATTACCGCCAGCTCGATCGCATCGACGACACCCGCCGCCTGCGGCTGTCGGCGCGACTGCAGCGCAGCCGCCACTGGAGCGTGCAGGTGCAGTACGAACGCTGGCAGCGGCGCAGCACTGTGCCCGGCCAGGACGCGGACCAGGATACGGTCGGCGTGACCCTCGCCTACCGCAATCGCTGAGCCGCGATGCGGTCGCCCGCGCGCGCCCTTGCCCGTCCGCGCGTGCGCCCGTGCGTCGCGCTCGCGGCGACGGTCTTGCTCTGCGCGAGCGCCTGCGCCCGCGATGGCCGCGCCGATCCCGCGAAGCGTCCGCCGCTGCCGCCGCTGCGCGCGGGCATTCCGCTGGACCTGTCTTACGTCGATCGCGCAACGCCGGCGTTCGCGCGCTTCAAACGCTGGGTCGATCTCGCGGTCATGGGCGCAGCGGACGACGGCTTCTCCGCCTACGACGCGGCGCTGCTGTACCGGCTCGACCCGCAGCCGGCGTACTGCACCCTCGCCATCCGCATGACCGACGCCGAGGTGGCCGCGGCCGAGGCCGCGATCGACGCGGGCGATGCGCCCGGGATCGCCGCCGATTCCTATCTCGAGGTCGGGCCGCGCATCGCCGCGCTGTCGCTGACGCTGGACACGTGTCGCGCGCGGATCGACGACGCCATGCGCGCGCGCTGGACGGCCCACGCCGAACAGGCGGTGTGGAACGTCTGGCATCCGCTGCGCGCGCACTGGGGCGCGCGACCGCGGCCGTGGACCGGCTGGGCCACCGACGACCCGGGCAACAACTACCACTACAGTTTCCTGGAGGCGACGCTGTACTGGGCGCTGGCTTCCGGCGATGCGGACTGGATGCGCTTCCTCGACGAGGAGAAGCTGCCGCCGCTGATCGCCTACCTCGCCACCGTGCAAGGCGGCGGCAGCCGCGAGGGCACCGGCTACGGCGCCGCGCACATGCGGCTGCTGGCGTTCGCGCGGCTGTGGCGCGACGCCACCGGCGAGAATTTTGCGAAGACCCTGGCGCGCGACGACATCCTGTACTGGACCCAGGCGACGGTGCCGACGCTGGACCGGTTCGCGCCGATCGGCGACCAGTCGCGGGTGTCGGAGCCGGTGCTGTACGACTACCACCGTCGGCTGGTGCTGGAAGCGCGCGCGCTGACCGACGATTCCGCCGCGCGATCGCTGGCGAGCGGATGGCTGCACGCGATCGCGGTCGATCGCATGCGCAGCGGCTTCAACGCGCGGTACGACCTGCTGCCCGCAGGGCCCGCCGACGCGCCCGCGCCGGACGCGCGGTTCCCCGGCCTGGCCTGGCACGCGACCGGCGTCGGCCACCTGTTCGCGCGCACCGACTGGGGCCGCGACGCGCTGTGGCTGGCGTTCGTCGCCGGACCGTACGACCAGAGCCACGCGCACCAGGAACAGGGCGGCTTCACCCTGTTCGGCGGCGACTGGCTGACCGCGCCCGAGAACCTGTGGACCCACAGCGGCCTGCAGCAGGGCACCGGCACCCACAACGTCCTGCGCTTCGAGCGCGACGCGCCGATCCGCCGGCAGTGCCAGGGGCCGGCCGACGACCGCGTGGTGCACCAGTGCCCCGGGACGACCTCGACCATGACCGTCGCGCCCGGCGCCGACGGCGCGCTGCGGATCGACGCCGACCTCGCCGCGGCGTACGGCGACGCGTCGCCGGTGCGGCGCTGGACCCGCCGCCTCGACTTCGGCGGGCGGCGACTGCGCGTCGAGGACCGCTACGAGACCGCGCCGGGCGTCCGCGCGGTGTTCCAGGCGCAACTGCCGGCCGAGCCGCGGATCGCCGGCAACGTCGCCGTCGCCGGCGGCCTGCGGGTGACGGTGCTGACCCCGAAGGACGCCCGCCTGACCGTCCTGGACTGGCGGACCGTCGACCCGGGGGAATTCCGCGGCGGCTGGCGCCTGGACATCGCCGGCGGCGGCGACGGCGGCCCCGACCGCGAATCCGGCACTTACGTCGTCGAGTTCGAACGACTCCCGAACTGAAGCGCGCAAGTCCAACCGCGACCGCATTCACAGTTCCATCGCACGGCCTGCGCGAGTGATCGCTCGGTCACAGTTCCGCGCCCGGCGCTCCCCGCACACTGCGCCCAGGTTGCCCCTGCGGCGACCGACCGCGCTGCGCTCCGACCCGGATGGGAGCGCACCAGGGGGCGCGGATCGACGACCCGATCGCCAGGATGCGAGACCGAGTGACCGCCATGTCCCCCCGCCAGAGCGCCCCCGCCTCTCCCCGCCGTCCGCTTCCGCTGCGCACCGTCGCGATCGCCGCGGCCGTCGCCGCCGCCGCCGGACTCGCCGCCGCCGCCCCGCTGAAGGCCTACCTGGCCCGGCGCAGCGCGCAGGCCGAAGCCGTGCGCACCCCGCTGGCCGACGCGCTGCTGCGCAACGGCCGCACCGCCGCCCGGCGCGCGCCGCGCGACACCGGCAACATGAATTCCGCGCAGGTCGCGGAAGTGCCGATGAACCTCACCTTCGTCGACACCGCGCGCACGCCCTATGCCCGCTTCAGGATCTGGGTCGACGCCGCCGTCGCCGGCAGCCCCGGTTACGCCTACCAGGCGCGCGACTCGGCGCTGATGTACCGCATCACCCGCGACGGCAAGTACTGCACGCACGCGGTCGGCATGGTCGAACAGCAGGTGTCGAAGGCCGAGACCGCGATCGCCGCCGGGCAGAATCCGGAAGTCGCGTACGACTCGTATCTCGACGTCGGCCCGATGATCGGCGACCTCGCGATCGCCTACGACACCTGCTCGGCCTTCCTCACCGCCAGCCAGCGCACGCGCTGGTCGGCCTATGCCGAGCAGGCGGTGTGGAACGTCTGGAACTACCAGAACGCCAAGTGGGGCGGCCGCGCCGCGCCGTGGAGCGGCTGGTCGGTGAGCAACCCGGGCAACAACTACCATTACAGCTTCCTCGAAGCGACCATGAACTGGGCGCTGGCCTCGCGCAATCCGACCTGGATGGGCCTGCTGCAGAGCGACAAGCTGCCGAAACTGGAGGCCTACTACCGCGCGCTCGCCACCGGCGGCAGCCAGGAGGGCACCGGCTACGGCACCGCGCAGATGCGGCTGTTCGAGATCTACCGGCTGTGGCGCGACGCCACCGGCATCGACCTGGCCAACGCCAATCCGCACGAGAGCAACACCATCCGCTGGTGGGTCCACGCGACCGTGCCGACGCTGGACCGTTTCGCGCCGCTGGGCGACCAGTCGCGCAGCTCGACCCCGGACATCTACGACTACCACCGCCGGCTGGTGCTGGAAGCGCGCCACCTCACCCAGGACGCGACCGCGCAGCGCATCGCCAGCTGGTGGCTCAACAACATCAGCGTGCAGCAGATGGGCTCGGGCATGAACTTCCGCTACGACCTGCTGCCCGCCGGCGCCGGCGGCACCCCGCCGGGCGAGCTGCACTACCTCGGCAGCGGCACCGGCCACCTGTTCGCGCGCACCGGCTGGGACAAGGCCGCGATGTGGATGTCCTACGTCGCCGGCCCGTACATGGAAAGCCACGCCCACCAGGACCAGGGCGCGTTCACCCTGTTCGCCAACGACTGGCTGTCGGTGACCGAGAACATCTGGACCCACAGCGGCATCCAGCAGGGCAGCGAGGTGCACAACACGCTGCGCTTCGAGCGCACCAACACCACGGCGGCGCAGTGCGGCAGCCCGGCCAACGACCGGATCGTCCACCAGTGCTACGGCACCACCTCGACGATGACCGTCACCCCCGGCGTCGCCGGCGCGCTGACCGTCAGCTCCAACCTCACGCCCGCCTACGCCGGCACCACGTACGTGAAAAGCTGGACCCGCGCGCTCGACTTCTCGAACCGCAAGCTCACCGTGCGCGACAACTTCACCCTCGGCAGCGGCACGACCGCGATTTTCCAGGTGCAGACGCCGGTGCAGCCGACGATCAGCGGCGCCACCGTCACCGCCGGCAAGCTGAAGGTGCGGGTGCTGGAACCGGCCAACGCGACGATCACCCTGCGCAACTGGAACAGCGTCGACGCCGCCGAATACAACAAGGGCTGGCGGATCGACATCGGCGGCGGCACCACCACCTACCTGGTCGAGCTGAGCGAGGCGCCGTGAGCGGGACGGCGGCATCGCACCCGGCCGCCCGCGGCTTCGCGCGCGCGGCCATCGCGGTCCGTCGCGCGGGTCTGGACGACCTCGGCGACCTCGTCCCACTGTTCTCCGACTACCGCGTGTTCTACGGCCAGCCGCGCGCCCCCGAGACCGCGCGCCAGTTCCTGCACGCACGCCTGGGCCGCGGCGAATCGACCGTGTTCCTCGCCCGCGTCGAGGGCGTGTCGCACGCGCCGCCGGTCGGCTTCGTGCAGTTGTATCCGATGTTCTCCTCGGTGCGCGCCGCCAAGCTCTACATCCTCAACGACCTGTACGTCGCCGAACACGCGCGGCGCAGCGGCGTCGCGCTGGCGCTGCTGTCGGCGGCGGCCGAGCTCGGCCAGCGCGAGGGCGCGATCCGGCTCGAACTGGAAACCGCGCACGACAACCACGGCGCGCAGGCGCTGTACCGCCGCCAGGGCTGGCGCGACTACGACGGCACGAAGCGCTTCCACCTGCCGCTGGCGTGAGCCGCGGCCGGCGACGGCCTCAGTTGGTGTAGGCCGAGCTGTGGGTGATGCTGAGGTACGAGCACACGCCGCTGGCGTCCCACATGAAGAAGACCGCCGAACTGGGGCCGACGGACTGCATCATGTCGATCGCCAGCGGATCGGTCGTGGTGCAGCTTGCACTCACCCCATTGCGATCGCGCGCATTGCAACTGCCGAGCGTGCCGCCGAACGGACCGCGGTTGGTGTTGCAGTTGATGTACTGCACCGCGTCGCTGGAACGACGCGCGGAATTCAGCCCGCCGTAGGCGTAGGACGACGCCGGATAGACGCGCACCTCCATGCCGGTGTCGTAGCTGTAGCCGGCGAACGCCGGCGCGGCGAATACGGCGGTGGCGATGGCGCCGAAGCGAATGGCGGAACGGAGGATCGCGAAACGCGGCATGGACGGCATGAACGGCATGGCGTGGACTCCCGGTGGTGGCCGTCGATCGGCCGGAATGGAATGGTGGGGCCGACGAGGACCGGCCGGCGCGGTCATGGCGTCACCCGCACCGCACCGCGATTGATCGCGCGCGACAGCGCCAGCGACACCGGCAGGCGTTCGGCCGCGGGCAGGGCGAGGATCCGCGCCCGCAGCGCATCGAGTTCCGCGTCGCGCAAGGCGCCGCCCGCGGGCAGCAGCGCGGCGAGGCGCGCATCGGCGGCGGCCAGCGGCATCGTGGCGGCAGTCGCCTGCGCGGACGCCGGCGGCGCGTCCGTCGCCCGCGCCGGGCCGGCAGCGATGTCGGCGGCGGCGAGCCGGGATTCGATCCGGGCCAGCGAGGCCGCCATCGCGGCGTCGAATGCGGTCCGCGGCGGCGCAGCGTCGGCGATGCCCGGCGCGCTGCGCAGCGCGTCGATCGTCGCCTGCAGTCGCGCCATGCGCTGCAGCGACCAGGCCTGCAGCCCGATCAGCGCCAGCAGCGCCATGCCTTGCCAGCCGATCCGTCCGGTCATGCGTCTTCGCGTCCGCTCGGCCGCGACGCGGCCCCCGCCGGGAACAACGCACCGCTCCGCGGGCAGCGGCCAGCCGCTCGATTCCCCGGCCACCGGTTTCGGGCTACCCTGCCGGCCATGACCGCAGCGCCCGACTTCCTCCCGCTTTCGCTGTGCGTGCTGACCGTCTCGGACACCCGCACCCTCGCCGACGACAGCTCCGGCGCCTACCTGGCCGAAGCCCTGGCCGCCGCCGGCCACCGCCTCCACGCCCGCGCCCTGCTTCCCGACGACCGCTACAGGCTGCGCGCGCTGGTGTCGCAGTGGATCGCCGACGACGCGGTCGACGGCATCCTGGTCACCGGCGGCACCGGCTTCACCGGCCGCGATTCCACGCCCGAGGCGCTGCTGCCGCTGCTCGACAAGCAGATGCCCGGCTTCGGCGAACTGTTCCGCGCGCTGAGCTTCGAGGAGATCGGCACCAGCACGCTGCAGTCCCGCGCCTTCGCCGGCCTCGCCAACGCCACCTTCCTGTTCGCCCTGCCCGGCTCCACCTCCGCCTGCCGCACCGCCTGGGAAAGAATCGTCCGCGCCCAGCTCGACGCCCGCACCCGACCGTGCAATCTCGCCACGCTGCGGCCTCGCCTCAAGGAGTGACCCCATGTCCATCGGCAACACCCTGCGCCTGCTGACCAAGGCCACCGGCCTGAGCGTGACCGACCTGGCGACCGCGATCCCGCGCGCCGGCGTGAACACCGTCAGCGCCTGGCTGAAGGACGAGAAGATGCCCGGGCGCGACCAGATCGACGCCCTCGCCCGCGCCTTCGGCGTGCCCACCGGCGCGCTGCTGGCCGAACTCGCCAGCACCTTCGACCCGACCCGCACCAAGGGCGAACACAGCCTGCTCGCCGCCTATCGCGCGCTCAACACCCGGCAGCAGGGCGCGCTGCTCGAAGTCGCCCGCAGCATGGCCGCCGGCGCCGGCGACGAAGACGACGCCCCCGCGCGTCCCGCACGCAAGCGCGCCCCCGCGAAGCGCACGCGTCGCGCCTGAGGCAACGACCTGCCGACGGCGACGACATGCCGACATGAACAACGGCCTGCGCGCGTGACGTCCGCCCGCCACCCCATGTCATCCCGGGCGCCGCGAGGAACCTGCGATTCCCACGGCGCGATCGCGCCACGTGAACCGCCGCCCGATACGGGCGCACGTTCATCCCCTCTCCCCTCGCGGGAGAGGGGTTGGGGAGAGGGGGCCGCACCATCGACCGCGCCCCCGCCTCACACGCGTTTCCCCTCTCCCGCCAGGAGAGAAGCGACCCCGACCCACACGAGACGGCCACGATGAGCAAACCCGACAAACTCAAGCGCAAGGACTACGAAGCCCTGCTCGAACCGATGCAGCGCGAGCTCGCCGACATGGCGCGCTGGGCCGCGCACACCGGCCAGCGCATCCTGGTGCTGATCGAAGGCCGCGACACCGCCGGCAAGGGCGGCGTAATCGGCGCGATCCACGAACACATCAACCCGCGCCAGTGCCGCGTGGTCGCGCTGCCCAAGCCCAACGACCGCGAACGCACGCAGTGGTATTTCCAGCGCTACGTCGAACACCTGCCCGCCGCCGGCGAGATCGTGCTGTTCGACCGCAGCTGGTACAACCGCGCCGGCGTCGAAAAGGTGATGGGCTTCGCCAGCGACAAGCAGGTCAAGGCCTTCCTGAAGCAGACGCCGGTGTTCGAGCAGATGCTGATCGACGACGGCATCCTGCTGTTCAAGTACTGGCTGTGCTGCGACCAGGCCGAACAGGAAAAGCGCTTCGCCGAACGCCGCGAGGACCCGCTCAAGGGCTGGAAGCTCTCGCCGATCGACCTCGAAGCCCGCACGAAATACGCCGAGTACACCAGGGCGCGCGAGGCGATGCTCGAGGCCACGCACACGAAGCACGCGCCGTGGACGCTGGTCGACTTCAACGACCAGAAGCGCGGCCGCCTCACCCTGATCCGCAACCTCCTCGACCGTCTCCCCGACACCGCGATCCCGGCCGAGACCATCGACTTCCCGCCGCTGGAAGGCAAGCCGAAGAAGGAGAAGTATTCGGTGGTGGCGCCGTTGTCGGGGTTCGGGAGCGATTGAGCCGGGACGCGCCCGTCGCCCCGGCGACGAAACGGCGATCGCGCCGTGTCGCGCGTGGATCCACGACTGAAGTCACCCTGACGTTGGAGACGCGCGCGGTCGCGATCGCGCGGGCAGACTGCCGCTGCCATCCACAGCCCTCGGGGCCGTCATGCTCAGGAAGATCGCCATCGGCATGCTCGCCGTGCTCATCGGCGTCGCCATCGCCTCCGCCGGCTATCGGTTCGGCAAGCAGCTGAAAGCCTCCGGCGACCAGGCGCGCGCGGAACAGCGCGACGACGCGTCCAGGGCGACATGACGGTTTGGAGTGTTTTGATCGACGTTCGGCGACACGGATGCGTCGCAATGGCGGGCCAGGGCCCGCCCTGCGGGCGCGAGCGGGCATGCGGAGCCGCTCCGCGCCTCCGCCTCCGCCTCACATCGCGCGGAACACCAGCGCGGCGTTGGTGCCGCCGAAACCGAAGCTGTTGGACATCACCGTGCGCAGCGGTGCCTCGCGGGTCTCGCGAAGGATCGGCGCATCGCCCACGCGCGGATCGAGCGCTTCGATGTTGGCCGAGGCCGCCATGAAGCCGTCGCGCAGCATCAGCAGGCTGTAGATCGCCTCGTGCACGCTCGCCGCGCCCAGCGCGTGTCCGGTGAGCGCCTTGGTCGAGGACATCGGCGGCATCGCGTCGGCGAAGACCGCGCGGACTGCGTCGACCTCGGTGATGTCGCCCAGCGGCGTCGAGGTGCCGTGGGTGTTGAGGTAATCGATCGCGCCGACCGGCTCGCCGCCGGGCACGCCGCGCAGCGCCATGCGCATGCAGCGCACCGCGCCCTCGCCGTTCGGCGCGACCATGTCGGCGCCGTCTGAGGTCACGCCGTAGCCCGCCAGTTCGGCATGGATGCGCGCGCCGCGGGCCTTCGCGCGGTCGTAGTCCTCGAGCACCAGCATGCCGCCGCCGCCGGCGATCACGAAACCGTCGCGATCGCGGTCGTAGGGCCGCGAAGCGCGCTGCGGCGCGTCGTTGTGCGCGCTGGACAGGGCGCCCATGCCGTCGAACTGCACGGTCATGCCCCAGTGCAGTTCCTCGCCGCCGCCCGCGAACACGATGTCCTGCGCGCCGCTGCGGATCTGGTCGGCGGCGGCGCCGATGCAGTGGGCCGACGTGGCGCAGGCGGCCGAGATCGAATAGCTCACGCCCTGGAGGCCGAACGCCGTCGCCAGCGAGGCCGACACGGTGGAGCACATCGTCCGCGGCACCATGAACGCGCCGACCTTGCGCGCGCCCTTGCGCCGCAGCAGGTCGCCGGTCTCGATCTGCCATTGCGAGGAAGCGCCGCCGGAGCCGGCGATCACCCCGGTGCGCGGACTGCGCACCTGCGCATCGTCGAGCCCGGCGTCCGCGATCGCATCGCGCATCGCGACGTAGGCATAGGCGGCGGCATCGCCCATGAACCGCTTGAGCTTGCGGTCGATCGTCGCCTCGAGGTCGATCCGCGGCACGCCGGCCACCTGGCTGCGCAGGCCGAGTTCCGCGTACTCCGGCATCGCCGAGAGGCCGCTGACGCCATCGCGCAGCGCGCCGGACACGACGTCGAGCGTGTTGCCGATCGGCGAGACGATGCCCATGCCGGTGATCACGACCCGACGCATCAGAAGCCTTCCGTCGAACGGAACAGCCCCACGCGCAGGCCCTCGGCCTCGTAGATCAGGCGGTCGTCGACGAAGGTGCGGCCGTCGGCGATGATCATCGCGAGCTTGCCGCGCACGACCCGGCGCACGTCGACCAGATAGCGCACGAGCCGCGCCGTCGGCAGCACCTGTCCGCTGAACTTCACCTGCCCCACGCCGAGCGCGCGACCGCGACCGGGTTCGCCCAGCCACGGCAGGAAGAAGCCGGCGAGCTGCCACATCGCATCCAGGCCGAGGCAGCCGGGCATGACCTGGTCGCCCTTGAAGTGACAGTCGAAGAACCACAGGTCCGGGCGGATTTCGAGTTCCGCTTCGAGCACGCCCTTGCCGTGTCGCCCGCCCGTCGCTTCGACGCGCGTGATGCGATCGAACATCAGCATCGGCGGCGCGGGAAGACGCGCATTGCCCGGCCCGAAGACATCGCCCTCCGAGCAGGCGAGAAGTTGGGAGCGATCGAACGTGGAAGCGTGCGGCATGGTCGTGACTGCTGGAAAACGGTCCGCGATTGTCGCCCGAATCGCGGCGGCGTCGAACCACCTGGATCAAATTCCTTGCGTTTTTTCAGGTGTTTCGCATGCGTATGCGTATGGATACGCAGGCGCATTGTCGGCACCATACTCGTGCGAATGCATCGCGCGCATCACGCCGACATGCCATGCGCGCTGGCGTCGAAGCCGCGAAACCGCGGCGCGATGATGCGATCGCGATCCACCGCATGTCGCTCGGCGGTGCGATCGAGGTCGACGTTGCGTGCGATTGCGATCCGCATCCGCGACGCTGTCGTGGCGCCGGACGCATGCCGTCGGTCAACGCGCGTTTATGGAAGCGCGCGGATGCCGTGCCGCGCGGACTGGCGGCGGGCGCCGCGAACCCCGCGATCTCACGGCGTGCGTCGCGGTGGCCTCGGACACCTGCGGCATGCCTCGCCGCTGCTGCGCATGCCGTGGTTCGTGGCGTGGTTCGCGGCGTTCACCGCTCCCCTACCGGGGCGCGGCGTCGAGGGCGCGGCGGTAGCCCTGGAACAGTTGCAGCAGCCACGGCTTCTGGGCGAGGACGAGGCTGACGCCGATGCGTTCCTTGGCCGGCAGCGTGGCGTCGCGGGCGAGCAGCGTGTCGAACTCGCGGACCACGTCCTCCAGGCGCTGGCGCATGTGGCGGATGCCGTCGATGCTGAGGCTGCCGGTGAGCAGGAACAAGCCGTCCTGCTCGCCGTCGAAGGCGTCGGCGAAATAGTCGGTGAGCAGCTTCTCGCGGAAGTAGCGCTCCATCGGGCCGCCGCGGCGCCAGCGGAAGTTGCGCGCGGTCAGCGCGCGGGCGCGGTTGCCCGGCAGCAGTTCGATGATGCCCAGCCGGTCGAGTTTGACCAGCAGCCCGGTCCACTGCGGCTCGGTGAAGGCGAACTGCGCCAGCACGTCCTGCTGGCGCCAGCGATTGAGGCTGAGGAACAGCGCCAGCAGCAGCGCCGGATCGGACACCAGCGCCTTCTCCTGCGCCTCGGTCAGCTCGGCCATGCTCGCGCGTCCGCGCGCGGATTCGGCGGCGAGTTCGGCCAGGCCGATGTCGAGCACGTCGCAGATCTGCTCGAGCCGCTGCAGGCTCATCGCGCGCAGCGAGAACATCCGCTTCACAGCGGCCTCGCTCATCTTGATCCGCGAGGCCAGCTCGCGGTAGGTCAGGCCCTGGCCGCGCAGCAGGCGCTTGAGGGCGTCGATCAGTTCGACGGAGACGGCCATGGGTCGAGGATTCCGATACCGGGCAGCCCCGCTATCTACACTCGGTAGCGGCGGATTGCAACGCGTGCGGCGCCGGGTGTCTGCTCGATGCCGGTCGCGACCGCGGCCGATACCCCGGGAACCGCATGCCCGCCCTGCCCGCCGCCCTCGCCGCCCCGCCCGCCCGGCCTCGCGCCTGCATCGGCCTCGCGCTGGCGCTGCTGGCGATCGCCGCGCCCGGGGCGCGGGCGCAGGCCCTGATCGACATCGACCTGCGCACCGCCGGCGCGCCGGTCGAGGCGCGCATCCCGGTGGGCGACGACGCCCGGCGGATCGTGTTCTCGTCGCTGCGCTCGACCGCAGCGCTGGCGAAGATCGAGCTGATCGATCCCGCCGGCCGCGTGGTCCGCAGCGATCCCGGCGCGACGCTGAAACGCCTGTCCGCGGAGGAAGCCGTGCATCCCGAGCAGGGCGCGATGTACTTCCTCCGCGAAGAGCGCGACGCCGCGCCGGGCACGTGGCGGCTGCGCTTCACGCCGGCGCCGGGCGCGCGCGGGCGCATCCGCACCGCCGCGTCGCTGCGCCCGCGTTTCGAGCTGATGCTGCCGATGGTGGAATCCGGCTGGCGCGCCGGCGCACCGACGCTGATCGAAGTGCTGGCGAGCGACAACGGCGAGGCGCTGGCGAACCTCGGCGGCATCCGCGTGTGGATCGAGGACGCGCGCGGCCGCCGCGTGTTCGAGGGGATGGCGCAGGCGAACCTGCGCAATGCGCGCGGCATCCTCGTCAGCGACGACCCGCGCAACTACCTGATCGTCGTCACGGCGCCGGCCCCGGGCCGCTACCGCCTCGTCGCGACGCACACGCTCGGCGGCCACGCGCTGCGCACCGAGCGCGCCATCGACGTGCATTGACCGCCACGCAGACGCCTCCGGAGGACACGCATGCTCATCCATCTGCCCCGACGCCGGCGCCGCCCGGTCGTGAATAGCCTGCGCCACCGCCTCGCCGGCGTCGTCGTCGCGCTCGGCTGTGCGCTCATTCCGCCTGCGGACGCGCAGTCCGGGACCTCGGTGCGCCAGTCGCAGGCCAGCGTCGCCGCGTCGGTGGAGGTGCCGGTCGCGGTGGTCTCGGCGCTGGCCGAGGGCGGCAGGTTCGTGATCACCGGCATCGCCGCGAGCGGCGCGGTCGTGGCGGTGACTATCTCGGGCGTGGGGCTCGGCGCCTCGTTCGTGGTCCATCTTTCCGCGGAGGCGGCCAAGGGGCTGGCGATCGGCGCCGGCGTGGTCGTGGAGGCGGTGGTCGTCAGCGGAGGCTGGCTGCTGATGGCCGCGGGCGAGGCGCTGTGCTTCATCGCCGACGAGGCCACGCGTCCGCACGTGCATTCGCGCAGGCTGGGTGCGTGAACGCGCGCATCGCCGCGCGGGCGGCCGCGCTGCTGCTCGCGTGCCTGCTCGCGATGCCCGCGCACGCCGGCACGGCCTGCGAAACGAAGTCCCTGCCGCCGCGGGCCGTGGCCGATGCCGCGGCCACGGCGCTGACGGTCGTCCGCGCGCTGGACGAGGTCGATGCGCCGGTCGCGCTGGTGTCGCGGGTCGGCCGCGACCTGTCGCAACACGGCCTGCGCTACAGCCATGCCGGGTTCGCGGTGCGCGACCATCCCGACGGCCGCTGGACGGTCGTGCATCTGCTCAACGCATGCGATTCGGACCGCTCGGCGCTGTACGCGCAGGGCTTGGTGGACTTCTTCTCGGACGACCTCGTGCTGCAGGATGCGCGCATCACCTGGCTGAAGCCGGACGTCGCCGAGCGACTCGCCGCGCGGTTGATCGCGCTGCGCAGCGACCTGCTGTTCACGCCGCACTACAACCTGATCGCCCGCCCCGGCAGCCGCGACTACGAGAATTCCACCGCCTGGGTGCTGGAACACCTCGCCGCCGCCACCGACGACGGCGTGCGCGATCGCACCCGGGCGTGGCAGCGCGCGCGGGACCTCGGCTACCGCCCCGGGCATGTGCGCATCCCTTACGGCAAGCGCGTACTCGGTGGCCTGTTCGCGGCGAACCTGGTGTTCACCGACCACCCGATCGCGACGCGCCTGTCCGGCGACTATCCCGTGGTGACGGTGCGTTCGATCCTGGAATGGCTCGACGCCGCCGGGTTCGTCGCCGACGAACGCGAATGGCGCGGCGGCCGGCGGATGGCGACGCCGGGTCCGGGCTGAAGCGGTCGCGGCGGTTCAGCCCTCGCGCGGCAGGAACCGCGCGCGCAGCGGCTGCAGGCGCAGGCTGTCGCCGGTCGCGGGCAGCGGGCCATCGGTCGCATCGACCATGTCCCATTCGAACGGCGCGGCCGCGGCGCCGACGCCGAGTTCGACCGTGGTGCGGTCGGCGCGGCGCCGGGTCGCCAGCACGGTCCCGGCGATGCCGTGGGCGTCCGCGACCGTCGCGCGACGCAGTTCCTGCGGGCGCAGCAGCGCGACGGCGTCGCCCGCCGCCGCGTCGGGCGCAGGCAGCGAGACCGCGCCGTCCGCGGTCGAGAACACGCCGTCGCGCACCTGCCCTTCCAGGGTGTTGCCGCGACCGACGAACCCGAATACGTAGGCCGAGGCCGGCGACGTGTAGATCTCGTCGGGGGTGCCGACCTGCTCGATCCGCCCCTGCCGCATCACCACGACCCGGTCGGCGAGTTCGAGCGCTTCTTCCTGGTCGTGGGTGACGAACAGCGTGGTCTGCCCGGTGCGCTCGTGCAGCTTGCGCAGCCAGCGCCGCAGTTCGACGCGGACCTTGGCGTCGAGCGCGCCGAACGGTTCGTCCAGCAGCAGCACGCCCGGATCGATCGCCAGCGCGCGGGCCAGCGCGACGCGCTGCTTCTGGCCGCCGGACAACTGGTCGGGATAGCGGCCGCCGAGGTCGGGCAACTGGATCAGGCCGAGCAGTTCCTCGACCCGCTTCACGATCTCCGCCCGCGTCGGCCGCTTCGCGCGCGGCCGGCAGCGCAGGCCGAAGGCGATGTTCTCGGCCACGGTCATGTGCCGGAACAGGGCGTAGTGCTGGAACACGAAGCCGACGTTGCGCTCGCGCAGGCTCAGCCGGGTGGCGTCGCGCTGGTCGAAGAAGACGCTGCCCGCGTCCGGCGACAGCAGGCCGCCGACGATCCGCAGCAACGTGGTCTTGCCCGAACCGGACGGCCCGAGCAGCGCGATGAGTTCGCCGGAGGCGATGTCCAGATCGACGCCGTCGAGAGCGATCGCGCCCGGGTAGCGCTTGCCGAGGCGGTGGAGGCGCAGTTGCATGTTCAGTGTTTCCCGTGCGAGGCGGCGATGGCGTCGCCATGCGCGCGCTCCAGCCAGAACTTGGCCAGCAGCGTCACCAGCGCCATCCCGGACAGCAGCGAGGCGGCGGCGAACGCGGCGGTGGTGTCGAATTCGTTGTAGAGGATCTCGATGTGCAGCGGCAGGGTGTTGGTCAGGCCGCGGATGTGGCCGGAGACCACCGACACCGCGCCGAACTCGCCCATCGCGCGCGCCGCACAGCAGCACGCCGTAGAGCAGGCCCCAGCGGATCTTCGGCAGCGTCACCCGGAAGAACATCGTCCACGCGCCGGCCCCGAGCGAACGCGCGGCGAGTTCTTCCTCGGCGCCCTGCTGCTGCATCAGCGGGATCAGTTCGCGGACCACGAACGGGAAGGTGATGAACAGCGTCGCCAGCACGATGCCCGGCCGCGCGAACAGGATCTTGACCTCGTGCGCGGCCAGCCATTGCGCGAACCAGCCGTGCGAACCGAACAGCAGCACCAGGCACAGGCCGGCGACCACCGGCGACACCGCGAACGGCAGGTCGAGCACCGCGAGCAGCAGGCGCTTGCCGCGGAACTCGAAGCGGGTCACGGCCCAAGCGGTCAGCAGGCCGAAGACGGCGTTGATCGGCAGCACGATGGCGACGGTGAACAGGGTGAGCCGCAGCGCCGCGCGGGCGTCGGGCTCGGCCAGCGCGGACCACCACGCGCGGAAACCGTCGCCGAACGCGGCGACCAGCACCATGCCCAGCGGCAGCACGACCAGCACGCCCATCACCAGCACCGCCAGCGCGATCAGCAGCCAGCGCAGCCAGCGCGGCTCGGTCAGGGAATACGGATCATTCGCCACGGTGCCGCCTCCTGCGCTCGTGCGCGAACAGCAGCGGGATCGCGTTGATCGCGACCAGGCACGCGAACGAGGCGGCCAGCAGCAGCGCCGCGATCGCGATCGCGCCGTTGTAGTCGTATTCCTCCAGGCGGATCGTCACCAGCAGCGGCGCGATCTCGGTCTTGTACGGCAGGTTGCCGGCGATGAAGATCACCGAGCCGTATTCGCCGAGCCCGCGCGCGAAGGCCAGCGAGAAGCCGGTCAGCAGGCCCGGCAGCAGTTCCGGGAACACCACGCGGCGCAGCGCGGTGAAGCGGGAGGCGCCGAGCGAGGCCGCGGCCTCCTCGGATTCGCGGCCCATCGCCTCGAGGATCGGCTGCACCGTGCGCACCGCGAAGGGCAGACCGATGAACACCAGCGCCAGCACGATGCCGACCGGGGTGTAGGCGATCTTCAGCCCCATCGGCTCGACGATGCGGCCGATCCAGCCGTTCGCCGAATAGATCGCGGTCAGCGCGATGCCGGCGACCGCGGTCGGCAGCGCGAACGGCAGGTCGACCAGCGCGTCGAGCAGGCGCCGGCCGGGAAAGCGATAGCGGACGATCACCCACGCCACCAGGATGCCGGCGAGCGAAGCGACCGACGCCGCGACGAACGCGGCGCCGAAGCTGAGCTTCAGCGATTGCAGCACGCGGTCGTCGCGCAGGACCCGCAGCCAGCCGTCGCCGCCGAGCTGCGCCGCGCGCACGCTGAGCGCAAGCAGCGGCAGCAGCACCACCGCGCCCAGCCAGGCCATGCCGAGGCCGAGGCCGAACCCCGGCAGCGGATTCGGCGTCGGCCTGTGGACGGGCGCGGCGAGGTCGGCGGCGGTTTCGGTCATCGCGCCGCCTGCTGGATGCGGTCGAAGAAGCCGCCGTCGCCGAAGTGCTCGGCCTGCGCCTTCTTCCAGCCGCCGAACGCGCTGTCGATGGTCACCGTCGTCACCTTCGGGAAGCGCGCGAGTTCCGCCGCCGGCACCTTGTCGGGCTCGGCCGGGCGATAGAAATGCTTGGCGGCGAGGCGCTGGCCCTCGGGGCTGTAGAGGAAGCGCAGGTAGGCTTCGGCCTGCTTGCGGGTGCCGTGTTTGGCGACGTTCTTGTCGACCCACGCCACCGGCGGCTCGGCCTTGATGCTGAGGCTGGGCACCACGATCTCGAACTTGCCGCGGGTGCCGGGTTCGTTGAGCGTGAGCAGCGCCTCGTTCTCCCACGCGATCAGCACGTCGCCGATGCCGCGCTCGACGAAGGTGGTGGTCGCGCCGCGCGCACCGGTGTCGAGCACCGGGACGTTGCGGAACAGCCGGGTCATGTAGTCGAGCACCTTGCCGCCATCGCGGTATTCCTTCGACGCCCAGGCCCAGGCGCCGAGGTAGTTCCAGCGCGCGCCGCCGGAGGTCTTGGGATTGGGCGTGATCACCGCGACGCCGGGACGCGCGAGGTCGCCCCAGTCGGCGATCTTCTTCGGATTGCCCTTGCGCACCAGGAACACGATGGTCGAGGTGTACGGCGACGAATTGTTCGGTAGCCGGGTCTGCCAGTTGGCCGGCAGCAGCTTCGCGTTCTGCACGATCGCGTCGATGTCGGCCGACAGCGCCAGGGTGACGACGTCGGCCTCGAGGCCGTCGATCACCGCGCGCGCCTGCTTGCCGGAACCGCCGTGCGAGGCGCGGACCTTCAGGGTCTCGCCGGTCTGCTGCTTCCACACCTCGGCGAAGCGCGCATCGACGTCGGCGTAGAACTCGCGCGTCGGGTCGTAGGACACGTTGAGCAGTTCCTTGTCGGCGGCGTGCGCGGACGACGCGATGGCGGTCGCCAGGGCGACGGCGACGGCGACCGCGAAACCCGGGAGGACGTTGCGGAAAGTCGTGGTCATGGTCATGGCTCCCGGATCAGAACGAAAATTGCGCGCGGGTGAAGACGGCCTTCTCGTCCTCGCGGTCGGCGCCGCCGGCGGCACCGCCGTCGAACGACGCCTGGGTGTAGTTCGTGACAAGCTTGAGGTTGGCGTTGAGGTACCAGTTCAGGCCGATCGTCCAGGCGCGGACCTCGCTGGCGGACGCGGACGCGCTGGCGAACAGCGGGAAGGCGTCGTCGTCGATGTCGAGTACGCCGTAGCGGCCGACCACCTCGAAGGCGCCCCAGCCAGCCTCGTCGAGCGTGAACGGATGGTTGGGCCTGGCCACGCCGCGGTAGCCCGCGTCCTCGCCGGTCAGCACCCAGCTTCCGGTCACCTGCCAGGCCTTGTGCGCCAGGTGGTCGCGGCGGCCGAGGTTGGCGCCGCTGGTCACGCGCACGGTCTGTTCGGAGGTCACGTATTCGCCGAGCAGGCCGCCGCGGCCGCGATAGAAATACGCCTGCGGCGAGAAGCGGCGATGCAGGCCGTCGGCGGCGACGTTCGACGCGTAGCCGAAGAATTGCGCCTGCCCCGGCGTGCGATAGCGCGGCAGCAGGTTGTTGCCGGCGCCGTAGACGTCGCCGACGCTGGCGGCGACCCCGAGGCCCAGCCCGGACCAGGCGTTGGCGGCGTTGCGGAACGGTTCCCAGAACACGCGGCCGGCGTATTCGAACTCGTTGTCGGCGTTCGACGTCGCGGTGTCGCGGCCGTCCGGCGTGCCGTTGAACACGCCGACGGCGTAGTTCACGCGGCCCTGGGACAACTCGCCCTGCACCTGCACGCCGAGGTCGCGCGCCGGCGTCAGCTCGGTCGGCAGGCCGCGTTCGATCGCGGCGAGGCTCGCGCTCGGCTGCAACTGCTCCAGGCCGAACGGCGCCTTGAACTTGCCCAGACGCACGGTCGCGCGCGGGTCGAACTTCAGGTCGACGTAGGCGTCGTTGAGCGTCGCGGTGTCGCCGGCGAGCTGCGCCTGCACGCGGAAGCCGATCAGCGGCCCCCACGTGCCTTCGAGCGTGGGCTCGACGCGTCGGAACAGGAAGGTGTCGTTCTGCGGGACCTTGTCGTCGCCGATGAAATGGCGGCCGTCGGCCTGCACCAAGCCGCGGACCTTCACCTCCAGACCGTCGGGCGACTTCACCGACAGGCCCTTGGCGGCGGTCAGCGAGACCACCGGGTCGCGCGCGGCCCTGGCCGCGGCCTCCTCGGCCTGCAGTTCGATCTTGCGCTCGATCACGCGCAGGCGCTGGTCGAGGTCGGCGAGCGCGGTGGCATCGCCTTCGGCGGGCGGCGCCAGGCCAAGCCGGCGTTCGATCGCCTCCAGCCGCTGCAGCAGCGCCTGGTCGGTGGTGGACTGCGCCTGCGCGGACAGCGCGACGAGCAGCAGCGGGAAGGCCAGCAGCGCCGACCGCAGGCGGGGCGCATGTCGTGGGGAAAGCGGGGACATCGTCGACTCCTTGATGAACCGTTCGAGGGGTCGCGCGTCCGGTGGTCCGGTCGGCGCGTCTGTGGCGAGGGCGGGGCGGGGCGGGAAGCCGCGACGAACGGCGTCAGCCTTCGTCGAAGCGGAATTTCTGGCTGCGGGTGATCTGCACGATGCGGGCGTTGTGGATGGCGACCTCGACCGTGCCGAACTCGATGTCGCGGAGCGCATCGATCACGGCGCGTTCGCGATCGGCGAGCGCGGGGGCGTCGCCGGCGGCCTGCGGCGCGCTGGAGGGAGATCGGGTCACGGGGCGGACCTCGCATCGGGAAGGGACGGGAGAGACGCGGCGTCGTCGCGGGCGAAACTGCGCAGGCTGTGGCGGTCGAGCACCTGCGACATCGCGTCCCGCGATTCGCGCATCAGCGCGCGCAGCGCGCAGGCGTCCGGATCGGCGCAGTCGCGGCAGGGCTCGTAGGCGGTGACGCTGGCGCAGCGGACCGGCGCCAGCGGGCCGTCGATGGTGCGGAGGATGTCGCCGACCATGATCTCCTCGGAGGCGCGCGCCAGCGCATGGCCGCCGCGCTGTCCGCGCCGGCTCTCGACCAGGCCCGCCGCCCGCAGCTCGACCAGGATCGTCTCCAGGAACTTCACCGGCACCCGCGAGCGCTGGGCGATCTCGTGCGCCTGCAGCCGGACGTCACCGGCCCGCGCCAGTTCGCTCATGGCGCGCAGGGCGTATTTGGCCTTCATCGTGAGCACGGATGCGATCAATTCCCAGCGAGTCGGTAGGAATTCATCCCATGGTGCCACGCCCGGTGGCAAATGCTCCGAAGGCATCACCTCATGCCATGCGCCGCGGCCGGGCGCCGGACGGGTCGGGCTGCCCCTGCGCGGGGCGGCGTCAGCCGACGCCGAAGTCCGCGACGGCCGGGTCCGGAGACGCCGCGCTGCGTTCGACCGCCGCCACTCGGGCCATCGGCGAGCCGGTGCGCAGCCAGTCGGCGAGGCGTTCGATCGCGTCGGCGTCGCCGATCGCCAGCACCTCGACGCGGCCGTCGGCGAGATTGCGCGCGTGGCCGCGCAGGCCCAGCGCCTGCGCCTGCGCGCGGGTGTACGCGCGGAACGCGACGCCCTGCACGCGTCCGGAGACGAGGAAGCGGGCGGCGGCCGCCTTGGTCATTCGCCTGTCTTCGCGCCGGCCTTGTCGCCTGCGCCGGTGTCGGCCGCGCCTGCATCGGCGGCGGGGTCGGCGATGGCGGCGGTCAGCGCGTCGGGGGTCACCGGGCCGAGGAACTCCCGGGCGACGCGGCCGTCCGGCGCGATGAGATAGGTCATCGGCAGGCCGCGCGGGGTCGGGAAATCGGCGGGCGGATCGTAGGTGTCGACGATCGCGATCGGGTAATGCACGGGATGCTTGACCAGGAACTCGCGCATCGCCTGCGGTTCGATCTCCTCGTAGGCCAGGCCGACCACTTCGACGTCGTCGCGCGCGGCGTCGAAGGCGTCGAGGTCGGGCATTTCCTTCAGGCACGGGCCGCACCAGGTCGCCCAGAAATTCACCACGACCCAGTGCCCGCGGCGCGGCGCGAGGTCGAAGGTCTTGCCGTCGACGGTGGCGATCTTCAACGCCGGACGGTCGGTGGCGGCGGGGGCGGCATCGGTCGTGGCGGCACGCGGCGCGGCGGACGGCGCAGGCGGCGGCGCGCCGTCGGATGCGCCGGAGCAGGCGCCGAGAGACGCCGCGAGCGCGGCCACGGACAGCGCCATGCGCAACCTCCAGACGGGCTTCATGACCGGTGTGCGGAAGGATGAATGCGTCATTCGGACTCCTCTCGATAGATCGACGCCACCGAACGGCCCAGCAGTTCGCGCAGGGGCACGCGCAGCGTGTCCAGCGCATCCAGCGACGCGCGGCCGAGCGCATCGTCGTGCGCCGGCACCCACGCCTCGGCGGTCGGGATGCGCAACTGGCAGGCTTCGTAGAGTTCGCCGAGGGTGAGCCCGTCGAGATCGCGCGCCAGCAGCCACTCGCCGCTCTCGGCGCGGGCGATCAGGCCGATGCTCTGGAGCTTGCCCAGCATCTGCTGCACCAGCGCGTCGGTGAGGATCGGTTCGCGCTCGCGGAGGTCGTCCAGGTGCAGCCCGCGACCGCTGCGCCGGGCCTCGTCGAAGCGCCCGATCAGGCGCAGCAGGCCGTGGATCTCGTAGCCGGGCGGCAGCCGCTGCGATGCCGGCTGGTAGCGGAACGCCGACAGCGACGAGGCCAGCGAGGCGCCGAGCAGCACCGCGACCCAACTGAAGTAGATCCAGCCGAGGAAGATCGGGACCACGGCGATCGCGCCGTAGAGTTTCTCGTAGGTGCCGAAGCTGCCGAGGTAGGAGCCGGCGGCGATCTTCACCGCCTCGATCATCAGCACCGCCGGCACCGCGCCGATCGCGGCGTGGCGCCAGCGGATCGTCCGATGCGGCACCACCCGGTAGATCACCACGATCGCGACGAATTCGATCAGCAGCGGCGCGATCCGCAGCATGCCGGTCTCCAGCGCCTGGCCGGGCGTGGTCTGGAACATCGACAGCGCGAAGAACCGCGCCGACACCGCGAGGCTGGCGGCGGCGAGCAGGCCGCCGAAGCTCATCACCGTCCAGTACATCATCAGCCGCCCCAGTTGCAGCCGGGCCGTGGGCACGCGCCAGATCCGGTTGAACGTCGCCTCGATGCTGGTGAGCGTGATCAGCAGCGAGACGACCAGCGCGACCACGCCGACCACGGTCAGCTTGCCGGCGTTGGCGGTCAGCTCGAACAGGCGCTGGCGCACCGTCCACGCCGAACTGGGCACGAAGTTGGAGAAGATGTACTCGCTGAGCTTGCTGCTCCAGTCCTCGTAGAACGGGAACGCGGAGAGGATGCCGAACACCACCATGCTCAGCGGCACGATCGAGAACGCGGTGGTGAACGCCAGCGCGCCCGCCGCCTGGAACAGGCGGTCGTCGAGGAAGCGCTTCCACAGGAAACGGGCGAACGTGCCGGCGCGGGCATGATCCCAGCCCGGCGGCCGCCATCCGAGCAGTCCGTCGAAGAATGCCATCGCGCAAGGGTAGCAGCCGGCGTCGCGGCGCGCGCGGGTGCTGGTGGGGCCCGGGCGCTTGGCTTACCCTTCGCGCCATCCGCCCGACCGCGACGCCCGACATGACCGAAATCCTCGTCCTCTACTACAGCCGCGGCGGTTCCGTGGCGCGGCTCGCGCGGCAGATCGCGCGCGGCATCGGCGAGGTGGACGGGGCGAGCGCGCGCCTGCGCAGCGTGCCGCCGGTGGCGCCGGTGACCGAGGCGGCCGCGCCGCCGGAGCCGGAGGACGGCGCGCCCTACGTCGAGAAACGCGACCTGGCCGAATGCGCCGGGCTGGTCCTCGGCAGCCCCACCCGGTTCGGCAACATGGCCGCGCCGATGAAGCATTTTCTCGACACGCTGGGCGCGGAATGGGCCAGCGGCACGCTGGTCGGCAAGCCGGCGGCGGTGTTCACCTCGACCGCGACGATGCACGGCGGCCAGGAAAGCACGCTGCTGACCATGCTGGTGCCGCTGCTGCACCACGGCTGCGTGATCGCCGGCATTCCCTTCAGCGAACCGCAGCTCAACACCACCCGCAGCGGCGGCACGCCCTACGGGGCCAGCCACGTCGCCGGCGCGAAGGACGACCCGCAGCCGAGCGACGAGGAAGCCGCGCTCGCCCGCGCGCTGGGCCGGCGGATCGCCGCGCTCGCCGTGAAGCTGCGCTGAGGCCGCCGCGATGGCCGCGAAGGACACCGCCGCACGCCCCGCCGACCGCCGCGCGCTCGCGGCCGCGCTGTTCGGGCTGGTCGCCCTGTACGCCGTGTGGTTCCGCGACGACCCGCATCGCGTCGCCGCCTGGCTGGTGTTCGGGGCGCCGCCGCTGCTGCTCGGGCTCGGCGTGGTCGCGCGCCGCGCCACCGCCCGGTTCTGGGCCGGGGTGTTCGCGCTGGCCTGGTTCTCGCACGGGGTGATGGCCCTGTGGGCGCATGCCGACGTCCGCGCGTACGGGGCGATCGAAACCGCGCTCGCGCTGGTCGTGATCTTCGCCGGCAACGCCCCCGGCCTGCGCGCGCGCTTCGGCCGGCGTCGCGATTGACGGCGGGCGCCCCCGCCACCTTCCACCCGCTCCACATCCGCCTCGCAGGCCTCGCGATGACGCCTCCGTCGTATCCGCCGCCCTGCCCCGCCGCCGCCGCGAACGGCGACGACCCGCGCCTGACCGGGGTGTCGGCGGACGACATCCCCGACCTGATCGCCGCGGCGCGCGCACTGCGCGACGGCCGCTTCGCCCAGGCCGAGTCCCTGCTGCAGGCCGCGCTGGCGCGCTATCCGGCGCATCCCGAGCTCCTGCGCCGGCTGGGCTTCGTGCGGCTGGGCACCCAGGGCCGCCACGGCGAGGCGGTCGGTCTGCTGCGGCGCGCGCTGGCGCAGTGGCCGGACGACGCCGCGCTGTGGTCGGACCTCGGCATCGCGCACAGCGCCTGCCGCCAGCGCGGCGAGGCGATCGCCGCCTGGCGCCGCGCCTGCGCACTGGACGCGTCGCAGCCGATGCCGTGGTTCAACCTCGGGCGGGCGCTGCAGTTCCAGGGCGAGACCGCGGCCGCGGTCGAGGCGCTGGAGCGCGCGCTGGCGCTGGCGCCGGACCTGCTGCCGGCGCGGATCCTCGCCGGCGATGCGCGCGCCCACCTCGGCGATTTCGACCGCGCCGCGGCGCACTACCGCGAGGCCCTGCGGGTCGCGCCCGGCTGCGGCGACGCCTGGCGCGGCCTCGCCAACATCAAGACCCGGCCGCCGTCGGAGGCCGACATCGCGACCCTGCGCGCGCAGCTCGCGCGCCCGGGCGTGCGCGAGGACGACTGGATCGCGATGTCCTACGCGCTGGGCAAGGCCGAGGAGGACCGCGGTCGCTATCCCGACGCCTTCGCCGCGATCGCCGCGGCCAACGCGCGCATGCGGGCGAAGGCGCCGTGGCGCGCGGACGCGCTGCGCGGCTACGTGCGCGCGGCGCTGCGCGCGACCGAGGCCCTGCCCGCTCCGCTCGATCCCACCCTGGGCCGCGAGGTCGTGTTCATCGTCGGCATGCCGCGCTCGGGCTCGACCCTGATCGAGCAGATCCTCAGCGCGCACCCGCAGGTCGCCGGCGCCAGCGAGCTGCCGGACCTCGCGGAGATCGTGCAGGAGGAATCGGTCCGCCGCGGACGACCGTATCCGGACTGGGTGGCGGACGCGACCGCCGCGGACTGGCGCCGGCTCGGCCGCGAATACCTCGACCGCACCGCGCGCTGGCGCGGCGAGCGGCCGCGTTTCACCGACAAGATGCCCGAGAACTGGAAGCACGCCGGCGTGCTGCGCGCGATGCTGCCGGGGGCGACCGTGATCGAGGCGCGGCGCGACGCGCTGGAGACGGGCTGGTCCTGCTACCGGCAGCAGTTCTACCAGTTGCCGCACTTCGCCTGCGACCTGCGCGACATCGGCGTGTACATCCGCACCTGCGAGGCGGCGATGGACCGGTGGCGCGCGCGCGATCCGGCGCGCCAGCGGCTGCAGCACTACGAGCGCCTGCTGGCCGATTTCGAGAACGAGGTCCGCGCGCTGCTGGCCGCCTGCGGGCTGGATTTCGACGAGCGCTGCCTGGCGTTCCACCGCGCGCAGCGCAGCGTGCGGACCGCGAGCGCGGCGCAGGTGCGGCAGCCGCTGATGCGCGACACCGCACGTGCGGCGGCGTACGGCGTGATGCTCAATCCGCTGGTGCAGGCCCTGTCGGACGCGATGTTCGCCGGGCCGTGGTAGCCGCGGTACCATTTGCGCCCGCCCGTCTTCCCGGATCGCGCCCATGGATCACCTGCTCATCGTCACCACCGGCGGCACGATCGACAAGATCTACTTCGACGACAAGTCGGACTACCAGGTCGGCGACCCGCAGATCGGGCGGATCCTCGAGGAACTGGGCGTCGCGTTCCGCTTCACCGTCATCCCGATCATCCGCAAGGACTCGCTGCACATCACCGAGGCCGACCGCGAGCTGCTGCGCGCGACCATCGCCGCGCAGTCGACCCGGCACGTGCTGGTCACCCACGGCACCGACACGATGGTCGACACCGCGAAGGTGCTGGCCGGCCTCGACGACAAGACCATCGTGATGACCGGCGCGCTGAATCCGGCGCGCTTCCGCGGCTCGGACGCCGAGTTCAACATCGGCACCGCCGTCGGCGCGGTGCAGTCGCTGCCGCCGGGCGTCTACATCGCCATGAACGGCCGCATCTGGAACCCGCTCAAGGTCCGCAAGAACGTCGCCGCCAACCGCTTCGAATCCGCGGACTGAGCCGGCCGCCGTCTCTGCGCGCAAAAAAGCCCCGGCATCGACCGGGGCTTTTCTGCGTTGCCGGCGTCGCGACGCGGTCGCCGCGACGCCGGCGCTGCCGGTCAGCCGCGCGCGCGGCTCACGGCGAGATCGTCGCCTTCAGGCTGACGCCCGAGTACGCCGAGTAGGCGCGGACGCCCACGTAGTACGTGCCCGCGGTCGGCGCGTTGAAGGTGCAGGTCTCGGTGTTGCCGCTGGTGTACGGACGGCAGTTGTACGACGTCGTGGTCGGCGCGCTGCCGATGCGCACGTACATGTCCGCGTCGCCGGTGCCGCCGGAGAGGTTGAACACGACGCTGGTCTTGCCGGCCGGGACGGCGATCGTGTAGATCGACGACCACGCGCCGGTCGCCACCGACGGCAGCGCCACCGCCGTGCCGCTGCACAGCACCGTGCCGCCGCAGCTCGCGCTCGACACCGTCACCGAGGCCGTCTTCGTGCTGCTCAGGCCGCCCGCGTCCGTCACCGTCTCGGTCACCGTGTAGGTGCCCGCGGCGGCGTAGGTCCTGGTCGGATTGGTCGCGGTCGAGGTGGTGCCGTCGCCGAAGTTCCAGCTGCGGCTGGCGATGTTGTTCTGCGCGTCGGTCGAGGTGTCGGTGAACGTCGCGGTCAGGCCGCTGGTGGTGAAGCTGAAGTTCGCGACCGGGGCGGTGTTGCCGCCGCCACCGCCGCCGCTGGTCTTCGCGGCCTCGCCGAGGAAGGCCAGGCCCAGCTTGGCGAACTTGGCGCTGTTCGCGGCCGAGTTGCCCATGTTGGCCAGGGTGTCGCTCGCGGTGTGGATGTTCGAGAAATAGCTGCCGGTGCCGCCCTCGAACATGATCGCCGCCGGGTAGCCCGCGCTGGTCCACGACGCGTGGTCGGAACAGCCGTAGCCGCAGGTGTAGGTGCCGCGGGTGAGGCCCAGCGGGGCCAGGTAGGTGTCGAACAGGCTGGTCAGGAAGTTCTGGACGCCGGTGTTGGAGTAGTCGGTCACCAGGCGCATGTCGCTGCCGGAGGACGGCTTGTAGTTGGTCATGTCCAGCTGCAGCACGGCATACACGTTGGTGCCGGCCGCCAGGTACGACTGGGCGATCGCGTTGGAGCCGCGCAGGCCGACTTCCTCCGCCGCGTAGCCCATGAACTTCACGGTGCGCTTGGGCTTCCAGCCGCTGGCCAGCGCCACCCGCAGGACTTCGGTCAGGGTGGCGATGCCCGAGGCGTCGTCGTCGGCGCCCGGGGCGACCTGGCTGGTGCTGCCGCCGCCGCTGACGTTGATCGAGTCCAGGTGCGCGCCGAGCACGACCACCTCGTTCGGCAGCTCGTTGCCCTGGATGGTGAGGATCACCGACGGCTGGGTCGAACAGTTGCTGCAGCCGGTGAACAGCTCCGAGGTCACGTCCGTGCGGCTGCCGGCCAGGCCCTGCCAGGTGGTCCGGATCCATTCGGCCGAGGTCCTGCCGGTGGTGCTGGTGTAGTAGCGGTTCTGGTACGAGGACAGGGTCGAGATCGTGCTGTGGATGTTGCTCGCCGAACTCTGCGGCAGCCAGGGATTGACCGTCGCCTGGTTGTCGATCGTGTAGGTCGCGAGCGCGGCCTTGCGCACGATCTGCGCGGCGCGGTCCTTGCGGACGAACGCGTCGGCCTCCGCGCGGCTGGCGAAGGCGAAGAAGCCGCCGCAGCGCAGCTGCTTGGTGTGGATGCGCGCGCTCACCGTGCCGAGGTCGCGCGCCTGGATGCGCGAGACCACCAGCGCGGTGCCGATGCTGTCGAAGGCCGGCGCGGCGTCGACGGCCACGTCCTTCATCAGCGGATAGGTGTCGCGTGAGGTGACGATGTAGACCGGCGCGGTCGGGTCGCGTTCGCGCCGGATCGCGGCCAGCGCGGCGTCGGCTTCGGCGCGGGCGTGGTTGCGGGCGGCGGGACGCGGCGCGCTCTGCGCCCAGGCGGTCGCGGCGAGGCTGAGGCACGCCAGGGCCAGCAGGCCCTGCAGTCGTTTCGGATTCATTGGCTCTGCTCCATGAGATGTCGGGAAATGCACGGGCAGGACCGGGCCGTCCCCTCGCGGGCCGCGTCGCTGCCAAAAAAAGACCCCGGCCGAAGCCGGGGTCTGTCATGCCGGGCCTTCATCCAGCCATCGAATCAACGGGTCGACGCGATGGCCGGAGTCCTCCCTCAGTTCGAGGTGCCCTTCAGGGTGACGCCCGAGTAGGCCGCATACGCACGGACCGCCACGTAGTACGTGGTGTTCGCGGTCGGCGTGAACGTGCAGGTCTCGGAATTGCCGCTGCTGTACGGACGGCAGTTGTACGAGGTGGTGGTCGGCGCAGCGCCGGCCCGCACGTACAGGTCCGCATCGCCGGTGCCGCCCGAGATCGTGAAGGTCACGGTGTGGCCGGCCAGGACGGGCATGGTGTAGGTCGGGGACCAGCTGCTCTTGGCCACCGACGGCAGGGCAACGCCCACGCCGCTGCACAGCACCGTGCCGCCGCAGCTCGTGCTCGACACCGTCACCGAGGCCGTCTTCGTGCTGCTCAGGCCGCCCGCGTCCGTCACCGTCTCGGTCACCGTGTAGGTGCCCGCGGCGGCGTAGGTCTTGGTCGGATTGGTCGCGGTCGAGGTGGTGCCGTCGCCGAAGTTCCAGCTGCGGCTGGTGATGTTGTTCTGCGCGTCGGTCGAGGTGTCGGTGAACGTCGCGGTCAGGCCGCTGGTGGTGAAGCTGAAGTTCGCGACCGGGGCGGTGTTGCTGCCCGCGCCCGTGTAGCTGCCGACCAGGCTGACGCCGGAGAAGGTCGAGTAGGCCTTCAGGGTGACGTAGTAGGTCCCGGCCGACGGCGCGGCGAACGAGCAGGTCTCGGCGTTGCCGCCGACGTACGGACGGCAGTCGTAGACCGTGTCGCTCGGCGCGGAGCCGAACTTGACGTACATGTCGGCGTCGCCGGTGCCGCCGGAGATGTTGAAGCTCAGGTTGGTGGCGCCGGCCGGCACGTCGAGCTTGTAGTACAGGTAGTTGCCGGTGGACGCGCCCAGGCCGGTGACCGGCACGCCGTTGGTCAGCGGGTTGGTGGTCGGCGGCGGGGTGGTGCCGCCGCAGCTCACGCCCACGCCGGTGAACGCCGCGGTGACGTCGGCCTTGGTGAAGCCGAGGTCGGTGGCGGCCGTCTCGACGCCGCAGGCGCCCTGGTTGAAGTTGGTGCTGGCCGTCCAGTAGTTGGCGTTGGCGCGCGCGAACACCTGGAACGCCTTCTGCGTGCTCCAGCCCGCGGTCTTGGCCAGGGTGCAGAACGCCTTGTTGTACACGCCCGAGCTGTAGTGGACGTCGAGGCCGTTGTAGTAGTTCGCGGCGTTGTCGATCGAGCTGCCGTCCTGGGTCGGGTTGCACATGTAGCGCAGCGCGCCGGTGGACTTGAAGATCTCGGCGCCGACCAGGAAGTCGTTGGAACCCTTCCAGTAGTACTCGGTCGCCTCGCCGCCCATGTCGGAGAAGGCTTCGTTGATGCCGCCCGACTGGCCGGAGTAGGTCAGGTTCGAGTGCTGCTCGGTGTAGCCGTGCGAGACCTCGTGGCCCGACACGTCGGCGTTGACCAGCGGATAGAACGTGCTGGCGCCGTCGCCGAAGGTCATCTGGGTGCCGTCCCAGTACGCGTTCTCGTAGCTGGTGCTGTAGTGCACGCGCATCACGAGCTGGAAGGTCAGCGCGTTGCCGCCGGTCCAGGCGTTGTACATGTTCTGGATGACGCCGCCGAAGTAGTGGGCGTCGTTCAGCGGCGAGTAGGCGCCGTTGATCGTCTTCACCGTGTTGCGCGGGCAGGTGTACGAGAACGCGGTGGAACCCGACGTGCCGCCGTTGAGGTTCACGGTCTTCACGCTGGCGTTGTTCATCGTGCACGTGGTGCCCGACTGGGTCACGTCCATGAAGCCGTAGATGCCGCCCGAACCCCACTCGTACTGGCCGGTCTTGGCGTTGCCGCCGGGGCCGGTGCCGACGAGGGCGTGCTGCAGGTTGTCGAACTGCTTCAGGACGCGGCCGGTGTTGGCGTCGACGATCACGGTCGGACGGGCCGGCGAGCCCATGTTCGGCGTGTCGGCGAAGTACGACACGACGTAGGCCTTGCTGGCGCGGCCGGCGTCGTCGACGTAGATCATCAGCTGCGACTTCTCGTTGCTGGTGCGCATGAAGCCGAGGCGGTTGCCCAGGCCGGCGCTCTTGCCGATCTGCAGCGCGGCGCGGGCGGTCAGGCGGGTGCGGCCGGCCGGGATCTGGCTGGCGAGGTCGGTGACCTTCTGGCCGAACAGGGTGCGGACGTTGCCGGCGGTGTCCTCGCTGACGACGATGCCTTCGCCGTACACCGGGATGCCGCGGAAGGTCTGCTGGTAGCGGGTGTTCTTCACCCCGGCGCTGGTCTTGCGATCGACCATGAACAGGCGCGTGTCGGCGTCCAGGCCGAGGGCGCGCTCGTGGCGGGTGTGGGCCATGTCGGCGGTGCCGGACGCGGCGATGGTCGCGTTGGCGCGCTTGATCTGCCCCATGTCCTCGCGGTGCAGGTCGGCACGGTTCGCGGCGGAAGCGCCGGTGGCGAACAGCGCCATCGCGGTCGCGACGGCCAGGGTATTCAGGTGACGGTATCGATTCACAGCTTTTCCTCTCCGTTGACGCATTCGTGAATGGAAGGCCGCTTGCGCGGCAAGCCCGCACCGCATGGAACGCACTCCCCTGCCCCGCCCGTTCCCGATGGCGACGGAGTGGAAATGCGACTGCGGGGTCGACCGCCCAGCCCCCTGTCGATCGACTGAATGGACCCTAAGCGGAACTGACGCGAAACGTCAACTCCTGACGCACATTTGCAGTAGGCGTCCATCACGGCGGGACAAATCGTCAAAAAAATTGAGAATTCCGCCCAGGGAACTGAGATGAATGTCACCGCCGCAAGCGGATTCGATCCGGCTGAATACGATTTCTATTGCGCCGCAACATGATTCCGCGCGACCTCCCGGCGCCCGGATCCGGGGGTTCTGCGCGGGATCGCGCCGCGGCCTGCGCCGGGCGCAAAAAAAACCCCGGCCGGAAGGCCGGGGTTCTCGTGCCGGGGTCGGCGCCGGGGCGGATGGACCGCCGCGGCGCCGGGCCGGGCGCGGCCTTACGGCGACTTGGTCGCCTTCAGGGTGACGCCCGAATAGGCGCTGTAGGCGCGCACGTTCCAGTAGTACGTGGTGCCGGCGACCGGGCTGTTGATGGTGCAGGTCTCGGCGTTGCCGCTGAGGTACGGACGGCAGGTGTAGGACGTCGTGGTCGGCGCGGCGCCGGCGCGGACGTACAGGTCGGCGTCGCCCGTGCCACCCGAGATGGCGACGACGAGCTTCGTCGTGCCGGACGGGATGGTGTACGAGTACGTCGACGACACGCCGCCGGTGGCGACCGAGGGCAGGGTGATGTTCTGCACCACCGTGCCGGTGCCGCCGCCACCGCCGCCGGCGCAGCTCACGCCCACCGCGGTGAAGGCCGCGGTCACGTCGGCGACCGTGTAGCCGAGGTCGCTGGCGGCCGTCTGCACGCCGCAGGCGCCCTGGTTGAACGTCGAGCTGGCGGTCCAGTACGCGGCGTTCGCGCGGGCGAACACCTGGAACGCCTTCTGCGTGCTCCAGCCGGCCTTCTTCGCCAGGGTGCAGAACGCCTTGTTGTACACGCCCGAGCTGTAGTGGACGTCGAGACCGCTGGTGTAGTTCGCGGCATTGTCGATCGAACGGCCGTCCGAGGTCGGGGTGCACATGTAGCGCAGCGCACCGGTGGACTTGAAGATCTCGGCGCCGACCAGGAAGTCGTTGGAACCCTTCCAGTAGGCTTCGGTCGCCTCGCCGCCCATGTCGGAGAAGGCTTCGTTCATGCCGCCGGACTGGCCGGAGTAGGTCAGGTTCGAGTGCTGCTCGGTGAAGCCGTGCGAGACCTCGTGGCCCGACACGTCGGCGTTGACCAGCGGATAGAACGTGCTGGCGCCGTCGCCGAAGGTCATGTTCGAGCCGTTCCAGAACGCGTTCTCGTAGCTGCTGCTGTAGTGCACGCGCATCACGAGCTGGAAGCTCAGGGCGTTGTAGCCGGTCCAGGCCGGGTACATGTTGGTGATCACGCCGCCGAACTGCAGCGCATCGTTGATCGGCGAGTAGCCGCCATTGATGGTCTTGTAGGTGTTGCGCGGGCAGGTGTAGCTGTACGCCGTCGTGCTGGTGCCGGTGCTGCCGTTGAGGTTGACGGCCTTCACCTTGGCGTTGTTCATCGTGCAGGTGGTGCCCGACTGGGTCACGTCCATGAAGCCGTAGATGCCGCCCGAACCCCACTCGTACTGGCCGGTCTTGGTGTTGCCGCCGGGGCCGGTGCCGACCAGGGCGTGCTGCAGGTTGTCCCACTGCTTCAGCACGCGGCCGGTGTTGGCGTCGACGATCACGGTCGGGCGGGTCGGCATGCCGTTGTTCGCCGAGTCGGCGAAGTACGACACGACGTAGGCCTTGCTGGCGCGGCCGGCGTCGTCGACGTAGATCATCAGCTGCGACTTCTCGTTGCTGGTGCGCATGAAGCCGAGGCGGTTGCCCAGGCCGGCGCTCTTGCCGATCTGCAGCGCAGCGCGGGCGGTCAGGCGGGTGCGGCCGGCCGGGATCTGGCTGGCGAGGCCGGTGAGCTTCTGGCCGAACAGGGTGCGGACGTTGCCGGCGGTGTCCTCGCTGACCACGACGCTCTCGCCGAACACCGGGATGCCGCGGAAGGTCTGCAGGTAACGGGTGTTCTTGACGCCCGCGCTGGTCTGGCGGTCGATCAGGAACAGGCGCGAATCGGCATCCAGGCCGAGGGCGCGCTCATGGCGGGTGTGGGCGGTGTCGGCGGTGCCGGACGCGGCGATCGCCGCGTTCGCGCGCTTGACCTGGACCATGTCCGACAGGTGCAGGTCGCCGCGCTCGGCGGCGGAGGCACCCATGGACAGCAGGGCCAGCGCGGTCGCGCCGGCCAACACGCTCAACTGACGATGACGATTCACAACTCTCTCCCTGGACGATTGTGTGATGGATGGTCGGGTGCGCCGCAAGCGCGGCGGAAAACCCTTATTCCCGACACACCGAGAACCGTTCCGGGCGCCAGTGGCGGAAGTTCGGAACGGTCGGATCGGGATCGGGGGCCGCGCCGCAGGACTTGCGGCTGGCTGAACCGACGCTAAGCGGAAGCTCCGCAGGTCGTCAATATCCCCCCGTCGCGTTGCGTCCGGACGCGTCACCCGTTGAACGAAACGCCACACCAGCGGGTGCGTACTGAGATATGCCTCTCACAATTCCGGAGGGGTCGCCCCGGGTCGCAGAACGCGGTTGCGGCGGCACAGCAACCGATTGCGCAAACCCTCGTGCGCGTGCGCGCGAGGCGCGCGCGAACGCATGCGCACGCGCGGGCTAGTGATGCGCACGCGATGCACGCGCGCGCCCAGGGACGGGCGATCGCAGGCGTCCGGCGCCCGGGCCATCGCACGGGCGGGCAGTCGCGGGGAAGGGAAAGCGGCCGGGCGCGCCGGCGCTCAGAGCATGCCGGTCTCGAGCCGGGCGGCCTCGGACATCATGTCGCGGCTCCACGGCGGGTCGAACACCAGTTCGACATCGACGTCGGCGACGGTCGGGATGCGCTCCAGCTTGTCGCGCACGTCGTCGACCAGGACCTCGCCCATCCCGCAGGCCGGGGCGGTCAGGGTCATGCGCACCACGATCCTGCGGGCCCCGTCCTCGCGGCGCACCACGCTCGCCTCGTACACCAGCCCGAGGTCGACGATGTTGATCGGGATCTCCGGGTCGAAGCAGGTGCGCAGCAGGCTCCACACGAGGGTCTCGACCTCGTCGTCCGAAGCGCCCTCGGGCAGTTCGATCGGCGTGGGCGGCTCCTTGCCGATGGCGTCGGCGTCCTTGCCCGCGATCCGCATGAGGTTGCCCTCGACGAACACCGTCCAGCTCCCGCCGAGCGCCTGGGTGATGTAGCCCATGCTGCCGGCGGGCAGGGTCACGGCGTCGCCCTGCGGCACCAGGACGGCATCGCAGTCGCGTTCGAAACGGACGGGTTCGCTGCTGCGGGAATACACGGCGGTCGCGGCGGGCTGCGGCGGGGCCGCGGCATCGTGGAAGCGGATAGGACGGCCATTGTACCGGAGCGACGACCGGTCATGCCCGTGCGGTATAAAGGGCGACCGTCACCGGCCAGGCCCGGCGGCGTCCGGGCGGGGGAGGCCCGGCGCCGATCCTCCAGCCCTCCTCATGGAGCCTCATCCGCATGTCCACGAAGATCAACGCGCCGATCGATGCGCCGGCCCGCGCGCCGCGCCGCGACCGCCTCTCGCTGGCGCTGCTGGCGGCGATCGCCGCCGTCGCCCTGCCCGCCTTCGCCCAGGAGACGACGCCCGACGGCGCCGACGCCGGCGAGCTCGACCGCATCGTCGTCACCGCCCAGAAGCGCGAACAGCAGATCAGCGACGTGCCGATCTCGATCAACGCCTACTCCGGCGACTTCCTGCAGGCGCAGGGCATCGAGGACTACGGCGACCTCGGCACCCTGGTGCCGGGCCTGGAAGTGCAGACCCAGAGCGTCACCAACCCGAGCATCTCGATCCGCGGCATCACCGCCGACCTCGACGACCCGACCCAGGAGCCGCGCATCTCGGTGTTCCAGGACGGCGTGTCGATCAGCCGCGCCCGCGGCTCCTCGGTCGAGATGTTCGACATGCAGCGCGTGGAAGTGCTGCGCGGCCCGCAGGGCACGCTGTTCGGCCGCGCCGCCGAGACCGGCGCGATCCACCTGATCCAGAACAAGGCCCGCACCGGCACCGCATCCGGCTTCGAGCTGGGCCTGGGCAGCGACGACCAGCGTCGCTTCACCGGGTTCTACAACACCGACCTCGGCGACAACGTGCAGGGTCGCATCGCCGCGTTCTACGAGACCCGCGACGGCTACGTGCAGAACCTCGACGGCGGCACCCTGCAGGGCAAGGACACCCGCGCCATCCGCGGCGCGCTGCATTTCGGCGTCGGCGAGCGCGGCGGCTTCGACCTGATCCTCAACTACCAGAAGGACACCCCGCCGGGCACCGCCTTCCGCAGCCAGCTCATCCCGAACACCCGCGGCAGCCTCGATCCGTTCGTGGCCAACTCGCAGCGCGGCGACGACCTCGGCACCGACCGCGAGGTCTACGGCGCGACCCTGCTCGGCGACTTCCGGCTCAACGACAACTGGTCGCTGTCGAGCATCTCCGGCTGGCGCCGCTACGACAGCCTCGACAAGTTCGACTCCGACGGCTCGCAGGCCGACCTGATCGAGTTCGACGAGCACGCCTGGGGCCATCAGTTCAGCCAGGAACTGCGCTTCAACTTCGACGCCGGCGGCAAGTTCACCGGCTTCGTCGGCGGCTCGTTCTTCAAGGAGACCTCCGACCGCGATCTCGCCTACCAGACCGACGAGCGCCAGATGTACGCGCTGCTGTCGCCGCAGATCAACGCGAACCTCGGTGCGCTGATCGGCAGCGCGCTGGCGAACTACTACTACCCGCTGCAGTCGGTGCTCAACCCCAATCTCACCCCGAACACCTCCAACGCCACGCTCTGGCTGCCCGTGCCCGGCACGGTGCCGCCGTCGGCGTCGAATCCGGCCGGGTTCCCGCAGATTCCGCTCAACCCCGACCATCGCGAGACCTTCGGCAACGACGTCGACATCAAGGCCTTCGACCTGTTCGCCGACGGCACCTGGCGCTTCAACGACGCCTGGTCGCTGACGCTGGGCCTGCGCGGTTCGCACGAATCGGTGAAGTACGGGGCCTTCTACGGCACCGGCAACGGTTCCGCCCTCGGCTATCTGCTGTCGGCCAGCGGCGACCCGGTGTGCGCGCCGACCGCCGCCTGCACCAACTTCCTGTTCCCGGCGACGGGCGCGCGCAGCGCGAGCGGCAACTACACCTCGTGGGTCGGTCGCGCCGTGCTGGGCTGGAAGGCGGGCGAAAACCTCAACACCTACGCCAGCATCGCCCGCGGCCGCCGCCCCGACATGATCAACGTCAACGCCCAGGGCGACGAACACATCCCGGCCGAGATCGTGTGGAGCTACGAGGTCGGCATGAAGGGCAACACCGCCGGCAACCGCTTCCTCTACGACCTGTCGCTGTTCTACTACGACTACACCAACTTCCAGGCCTCGGTGCAGAACGACAATCCGCCGCCGTTCTTCGTCACCACCAACGCCGGCAAGGCGCACGCCATCGGCTTCGAGGCGTCGCTGTTCGCCAAGCTCAACGACAACGTCAACGGCTGGCTCAACTACGGCTACATCGACGGCGGCTTCAACGCCTTCGACGACGACGGCACCTACCAGCAGCTGGCCGGCAACGAGTTCCGCATGACCCCGAAACAGTCGGTGTCGGTGGGCCTGGACTGGACGATCCCGCTGGGCGACGGCGACGACCTCTACGTCCGCCCGCAGTACAGCTACCGTTCGCACGTGTACTTCGAGGACGAGAACCAGCCGGGCATCGAGCAGGACGCCTACGGCCTGTTCGGCCTGCGCGCCGGCTGGCGGTTCGCCGACCACTGGGACCTGACCCTGTGGGGCGACAACCTGACCAACCGCAAGTACCTCACCGACGCCGGCAACACCGGCCTGCTGTTCGGCATCCCGACCGTCATCCCCGGCCGCGACCGCAGCTACGGCGTGACCCTCAAGGCGAAGTTCTGAACCTCGCACCGCGGGGCCCGCGCGATGCGGGCCCCGCCCTCGCCCGGCCGGGCGCCGCGACGCGGTCGTCGCCAGTGCCGCCGCGCTCCGCTACCCTTGGCGGATGTCTTCGTCCCCCGACTCCCCCGCCGCCGCGCCGGCGCCCCGCCGCCTCGTCGCGCCGCTGATCTTCCTCCTGCTCGGCATCTTCGGCATGGCCGCGGTCTGGACCCTGACCGCGCTGATCGTGGACCGCCAGTGCGCGTGGATGGCCGCGATCGCCGCCGCCGACCTCGCCCTGCTGGTGCGCATCGGCCGCGCCGCGCCGGGCCTGCCGCGCGCGGTCGCCAACCTCATTGCCACCGTGCTCACCATCGTCGTCGCCAACTGGTGCATCGCCGCCGCGCAGATGGGCGGGCCGATGGGCCTGCCGATGACCGAATCGCTGCAGCGCATCGGCCCCGATTTCGCGCAGACGCTGCTGCTCATCGCCAACCAGCCGACCGACTGGGCGTGGTACGCCATCGCCGCCGTGCTGGCGCTGTGGCTGGGGCGCTGACGGGCGCGCCCCCGCATCCACGGATTCCGGTCAGCCGGAATACGCCCAGACGAGCGCCACCCCCGCCCCCAGGACCCAGGCGAGCAGGCGCAACCAGTTTCCGGCGTCGATGCCGGGAATCACGACCGCCCGGCCCGGGCGCCCCGGGTCGTAGCGCACTTCCACATCGCTGCCGCGACGCAGCCCCTGCAACAGCGCGTACGCCTGGTGCTGCCCGATGCCGCGCACCGGGCGCCAGGTGAAACGGCACGACCGGTAATGGATTCCCTTCACCGAATACCGATAGCAAAGGTGGGCCGACCACGTTGTGCCCTCGTCGCCGTCCTCGCCCCGCCAGGAGCTCTCGTCGAAGTACGCATCCAGCACGGTGCCTTGCACCGTAGGCCAGCGCAGGGCGGCACGACCGAGCAGGATGCAGCGTGCGTGATACGCGGCCATGCCCGCGGCGCAGGCGGCGACCAGCAGCGCGAAGGGCGATGGCGTGGAAGCTGCGTGGACGACGACGGGATCCATGTCGATGCCGGGATGGGCGGGCGATCAGCGTGCGGTGTCTTCCGCAGCGACGCAAGCGCATCGCATCGCGAGGACAGCCTCAACCGGCGGGCGTCGCCATCGCCGCGAGGTCGTCGGCGGTCACCCGCCCCTCGCGCACATCGGCGATCAGACGTTCCGGTGCGATGCGGCGTCCGTCGCGCTCCATCCACAGCGGCGCGCCCGGAGCCAGGCGCGCATGCCAGCCGCGGCGCCACAGGCTGGCGGTCGCGAACTCCTCCAGCACGCCGCACACGTGCCGCACCCGGCCCTGCGCCGACAGCAGGGTCACTCCGTCGGGCCGGATCTGGCGCCACAGCGCATCGGGATCGGCCAACAGCGTCGGCAACTCGGTCAACGCCACCTGCTCCGGCGCCAGGAACGTGCCCGCGAAGCGCGCATCCACCGCCGGCATCAGCACGCGTTCGGCGTACGTCTCCCAGTCGCTGTCCTGCAGCGTGCCGCGGATGAAGGTCCGGTACCACAGCGCGTCCGCCGGGGCCTCGCCGCCCAGCAGCGACAGCGCGTTGGGCGCGAGCGGATCCGCGGCGTCCGGCATCGCGTCGGCATCGCCGTGGCCCAGCGCCGCAAGCCGCTCGGACAGCGAGGGATGGGTGTCGGCCGGATGCGGCGGCGCCGCGCGTCCGCGCGCGATCGCCTCGTCCACCGCCGGGCGCCGGTTGGCGCTCGCGCGGAAACGGCGGAAGCCGTCCAGCACCGGCAACCGCGCGCCGTGCTGCAGCGCCGGCGTCAGCACCTGGTCCAGGTAGACGTCCCATTCCGGCGCGAACGCATGCACGCGGCGCAGCGCCACGGCCATCGCGGCCGCACCGAACTGTTGCGCGCCCAGCGCGTCGGCGGCGTATTCCTGGGCGCGCGAGATCCGCCCGGTCTGGCGCAGGAAGGCATGGGCGTACAGCCGGAACGGCACGTCGAGCAGGAACATCGAGCTTTCCAGCGACCCCATCGTCGCGCCCAGCGCCATGCGGGTGCGATACACCCACGGCGTCAGGCCCAGGTCGCCCTTGGCCATGTGCCCGTATTCGTGCGCGATCACCGCGCTCACTCCGGCTTCGTCGAGGACGCACAGCAGCCCGTGGCCAAGCGACACGTCCAGCCCGCGAAGGCGGCCATGCCAGCCACGGTGGGCGCCGATGCTGGCGACGACGCCCGGCACCAGGCGGATCGCCACCGGCGCGCGGATGCCGGCGCGCGCGCCGATCGACTCCGCGAGCGCGTACAGCGCGGGCGCCTCCTCCCGTGCGAGCACGTTCTCGCGTGCGTCGCGCGCGCCTCCGCGCGGGCGGAACAGCGCAATCGCCAGGGTGACGGCCGCCAGCAACGCCAGCAGTCCGCCGAGCCCGGGCCCGCCGTCGTAGCGGGCCTGCGCGTAGGGGACGGCCAGCAACAGGCCGATCAGCGCGAAGGCGAGCAGCCAGAACCCCAGCCACAGCGCGAACACCAGCGCCGCGCGGCGGGCGACGCCCAGCGCGCGCGGCGCGCGATCCGGATTCAGGGCTTCCATGCGTCCGCGGCGATGCTGATCACACTGTGCAGGCGGTCGCCGGCCAGCGCAGCGGCGCGCAGCGAGGCACGCTCCGCCTCCGGCAGGGCCGCGACCCGCGAACGGATGAACGCCAGCGCCGCACGCGTCTGCGGATCGATGTCGAGGTCGTCCAGCGTCACCGGCTTGCCGCCGGCGTAGTCGGTGATCCGCGCCAGCTCGTTGCGGTCGAAGCCGCCGCCCGAGGACGCCAGCCGGGCCATCGCCGCCTTGTCCTGGCGCCGCGCGGCTTCGCCGTAGAGCAGCGCCCAGTGCTCCGGTTCGAGCCAGAAGATGTCGGTTGCGCTCACCTCGCGCAGTTTGTTCAGCGCCATCTGCGCATCGATGCGCAGCGTCCGCGCCAGCGCCGGCATCGGCTGGTCGGCGGCTTCGCTCCCGTTGAGCGACCGGCCGATGTCGGGCCCCGCACGCTCGGCCTGGTAGGCGAACAGGACCGCGCCGCGCCGCGGATCGATCTTCGCGAACAGCGCGGTCGGATCGGCGCCGGCGCCGCGGGCGACCATCGCGTAGTACGACGCGACCTGCATGTCGTTGGCGCCGGCCTCGGTGGCGGCCAGCCGGCGCAGACCGTCGAGCGCGCGCTGCGGACGACCCAGCGCCAGCTCGGCGCCGACCTTGGCATCGACCACGCGCACCGCATCCTGCGGCGAACGCGCCAGCAGGGCATCCCAGTCGCGGGCCGCCGCCTCGTTCTCGCCGTACACCCACTGCCGCCACACCGCACTGCGCAACGCGTCCGGCGCCTTGGCCGTGGCGCTGAGCGCGACCAGTTTGTCCTTGCCGGCCACGCCCTCGGTCGATACCGCGTCGAGATAGCGCATCAGCTCCGAATCGGGGCGGTCGGCGACCGCCTTGCGCAACTCCGCCCGCGCCTCGTCGATGCGCCCGGCGTCATCCATCGCGGCCAGGTAGGCGCGCTGGAGGTCGATGTCGCCGGGACGGGCGGCGCGGGCGCGACGGGCGAACGCCAGCTGCGCGTCGTGGTCGGTTTCGCCGAGCGCGGTGATCGCGAGCGAGGTCGCGCTCACCGGCCAGTCGTTCGCCGCGGCGATCGAGGCGAACATGCCTCCGAAACGCCCCAGCGACGGCTGTCCCGATGCGTACATCATGCACATCTCGTCGGGCTTGATCCCCTGTTCGGCCTTGGCGACCGCCAGGTGCGTACGCGACATGCGGTCCTGGCCCTTGTTCATCGTCAGCCGCTCGGGCGGATCGACGAAAGCGTAATCGACGCCGCCCGCCTCGAAGAAATGGTCGCCGCAATGGACCGCGGGCGCGGGTATCTCGCTGTCCGCGGGTTTCGGCGTGCCGTCGGCGCTGTAGATCACCGTCTCCAGATACAGCGGCGCGACGCCGCCGATGTTCCAGATCGCATAGTCCGCATCGGCGTGCAGATCCTCGGCGAGGCGATCGACCTCGGTGCCGTCGGCCAGTCGCGCGACGCCGTCGAGCTTGCCGGTGACCAGATCGACCTGCGCATGCGCCTGCGGCGCGAGACTGAGCTTGCGCCCTTGCAGCTCCACCTGCAGCGGCTTCCCGAAGCCGTTGAACACCATCACTTCCTGGTGGCCGGAGGCGTGGTACGCGCTGTAGCCGGCGAAGGCCATCAGGCCCAGCGCCGCGACCGCCAGGCCGCGCGTGTACAGCCACGCCGGCGTGCCCATCGGCACCCGCGCGAAGATCCGCCACTGGCTGGACAGCCCGCTGCGGCCCGCCGACTGCACCAGGTAGCTGCCCAGCGGCAGCAGCGGCAGCGCGAACAGCACGACCAGGGCGTACAGCGCGACGTAGGTGCCGTCGCCATCGCGTTCGTCCGAGCCGACGAAGCCGAAACCGATGGTGTTGACGCTGCCGAGCGACGGCATGCCCTTGAGCGGCTTGGCGAACAACCGGCGCTGGCGGATCAGGGCGTCGAGGGTGGACGAGTGCTGCGGCAGGCGACGCAGCCATTTCGCCCAGACCAGTGCGCGGTAGACCTTGAAGGGGTCGCCGCCGGCGATGGCCCTTCGGATGCGATCGTCGGTCGCCAGCGGCGCAAGTTCGGGAATGCGTTGAAGCAGGTCGGAAGGATCCTGGAGCGTCATGGGATTCGCGATTCGGGGTGATGCCTTCGCTGGCAAGGAAGAGCGCTCCGTCGCCCGATAGTATGCCGGCCGGATGTTGCGCGTCACGGCCGCCGCGAAGGTCGCGGGGGAACCGCGGCGCGTCGATCGCGCGATCCGTGACGGGCTTCGTGCCGCCGGAGACGTCGGTTGGCCCCGACCTCAGTCGCGATCGATCAGTCCGGCGCGCGCGTAGTCTTCCCAGATCGATTTCATCAGCACGAAGCCGGGGGACAGCGCGTCGTCGCGGTCGAGGGCCGCGATCGCGGCGTCCCATTCGTCGCGGACGCACGCCAGGACCCTGAAATCGTGGCCCCTGGCGCAGACCACCTGCCGAAGTGCCACTGTCCGCCTCCACCGGCGAAACGCCGGCCCCGTGCGCCGCGCCGGCATCGTAGCCGATGCCCCGGACAACCGCGCGGGCGGCAGGCACAATGCCCCCTTCGGACCGGAACCCGACCATGCGCGACCCTCGCCACGACATCCTGTTCACCCCGGTGCAGATCGGCCCGGTCACCGCCAGGAACCGCTTCTTCCAGGTGCCGCACTGCAACGGCATGGGCCACGGCATGCCGCTGGCGCACGCGGCGATGCGCGAGGTGAAGGCCGAGGGCGGCTGGGCGGTGATCGCGACCGAGGAATGCGAGATCCATCCCACCGGCGACGTCTCGCCCTACGTCGAGGCGCGGCTGTGGGACGACCGCGACATCCCCGCCCTCGCCCTGATGTGCGACAAGGTCCACGCCCACGGCGCGCTGGCCGCGGTCGAGCTGACCCACAACGGGCCGACGGCGTCGAACCTGTATTCGCGCGAGGTGCTGATCGCACCGTCGCACCAGCCGGCGAAGTACGGCTATCCGGCGCAGGCGCGGGCGATGGACAGGACCGACATCGCCAACTACCGGCGCTGGCACCGCGAGGCCGCGCTGCGCGGGATGCGCGCGGGCATGGACATCATCTACGTCTACGCCGGCCACGACCTGTCGCTGGCGATGCACTTCCTGCAGCGCCGCCGCAACCATCGCACCGACGAATACGGCGGCTCGCTGGAGAACCGCGTGCGCCTGCTGCGCGAGGTGCTGGAGGACACGAAGGAGGCCGTCGGCCATCGCTGCGGCGTGGCGCTGCGGTTCGCCACCGAGGAACTGCTCGGCCCCGGCGGCATCGAGCGCGCCGAAGCGCAGGACATCGTCGGCATGCTCGCCGAGCTGCCCGACCTGTGGGACGTGAACGTCGCCGCCTGGTACAACGACTCGGTGCCGTCGCGGTTCGCGCGCGAGGGCGCGCAGGAGCCCTTCATCGACTTCGTGAAGAAGACCACCACGAAGCCGGTGGTCGGCGTCGGCCGCTTCACCTCGCCCGACACGATGGTGTCGCAGATCCGCCGTGGCGTGCTCGACATCATCGGCGCCGCGCGGCCGTCGATCGCGGATCCCTTTTTGCCGAAGAAGATCGAGGAAGGCCGGATCGACGACATCCGCGAATGCATCGGCTGCAACCTGTGCGTCAGCGGCGACATGACGATCACCCCGATCCGCTGCACCCAGAACCCGACGATGGGCGAGGAATGGCGCAAGGGCTGGCATCCGGAACGGATCGCCCCGGCCGCGTCGGCGGCGAAGGTGCTGGTCGTCGGCGGCGGCCCCGCGGGGCTGGAAGCCGCGCGCGCGCTCGGCCAGCGCGGTTACGAGGTGCATCTGGCCGAGGCCCGGCGCGAACTCGGCGGCCGCATCACCCGCGAGGCGCGCCTGCCCGGGCTCGCCGAGTGGGCGCGGGTGCGCGACTGGCGGCTGGGCCAGATCCGCCGCATGCAGAACGTCGCGACGTACCTCGATTCGCCGCTGACCGCGCAGGACGTGCTCGACTTCGGCGCCGAGCACGTGGTGATCGCCACCGGCGCGCACTGGCGCCGCGACGGCTACGGCCGCACCCACGGCGAGCCGATCCCCGGCTTCGCCGGGCACCCGTCGGTGTTCACGCCCGACGACCTGCTGGGCGGCACGCTGCCCGAAGGCCCGGTCGCGATCTACGACGACGACGATTTCTACCTCGGCAGCGTGCTCGCCGAGCTGCTGCGCAGGGCCGGCCGGGAGGTGTTCCACGTCACCCCCGACGACACCATCGCCTCGTGGAGCGCGAACACGCTCGACTACCGCCACATCCAGTGGCGCATGGCCGAACTGGGGATCGAACCGGTGACCTCGCACGAAGTCGTGGACTTCTCGCCGGGCGCGCTGCGCCTGCGCCACGTCTGGAACGCGCGCGAACGCACCCTGCCCTGCGCCTCGGTGGTCGTCGTCACCTCGCGCCTGCCCGACGACGCGCTGCACCAGGCCCTGCTCGCCCGCGCGGACGACTGGGCCGACGCCGGCGTCCGCGACGTGCGCTGCATCGGCGACGCCCTGGCCCCGGGCCTGATCGCCCACGCCGTCTACGCCGGCCACCGCTACGCCCGCGAACTCGACGCCCCGCCCGCCGGCGAGGTGCCGTTCAAGCGCCATTTCCACAGCCCGCGCGAAACCGACCTGCGGCGCGAGGACTGACCGCCCCGCCGCCGGCCCCGAGGCCGGCCGCCCGCGATCCCGGGCCCCGTGCGGCCGGCGGCGGCGACCCCGGCATCGTCCGAAAGCCGCATTTGCGGCAGTGCAACACGAGTCGCATAATCCGGGCGGTCTCCGGCCCGCCCTGCGGCCGGCCACTCTCTTCCGCGCAGCGGGACTGCGCGACCGCCACGGAGCCCTACCCATGTCCGACATCGTCATCGTCGGTGCCAAGCGCACCGCCATCGGGTCTTTCCTCGGCCAGTTCACCGGCGTCCCCACCCCCACCCTCGGCGCGGCCGCGATCGGCGGCGCGCTGGACCAGGCCGGCCTCGCCGCCGACCAGGTCGACGAGGTGATCATGGGCTGCGTGCTACCCGCCGGCCTCGGTCAGGCCCCGGCCCGCCAGGCCGCGCTGGCGGCGAAGATCCCGACCTCGGCCGGATGCACCACCATTAATAAGGTGTGCGGCTCGGGCATGAAGGCGATCATGCTGGCCCACGACCTGATCAAGGCCGGCTCGGCCTCGGTGGTGGTCGCCGGCGGCATGGAATCGATGACCAACGCCCCGCACCTGCTCAACGGCTCGCGCACCGGCATCCGCTACGGCAGCGGCGAGCTGCTCGACCACATGGCCTGGGACGGCCTGACCAATCCCTACGACAAGCAGGCCATGGGCGTGTTCGGCGACGCCACCTGCGCCAGCTACGGCCTGGACCGCGCCGCGGTCGACGCGTTCTCCGCGGAAAGCGCGGTCCGCGCCCAGAAAGCGATCGCCGAAGGGGCGTTCAGGGACGAAATCGCTCCGGTTACAGTGGTGACGAGGAAGGGCGAGTCGGTGGTCGACACCGACGAGGAGCCCGGCAAGATCGACACCGCGAAGATCCCGACCCTGCGTCCGGCGTTCGGCAAGGACGGCGTGCTCACCGCCGCGTCGTCGTCGAAGATCTCCGATGGCGCGGCGGCCACGATCGTGATGTCGTCCGACGAAGCGCAGCGGCGCGGACTGCAGCCGCTCGCGCGCATCGTCGCGCACGCGACCCACGCGCAGGCGCCGGAATGGTTCACCACCGCGCCGGTGAAGGCGATCGCGAATGTGCTTGAAAAAGCGGGCTGGCGCGTGGAAGACGTCGATCTGTTCGAGATCAACGAAGCGTTCGCGTGCGTCGCGATGGCGCCGATGAAGGACCTCGGCATCACGCACGACAAACTCAACATCCGCGGCGGCGCATGCGCGCTCGGACATCCGATCGGCGCCAGCGGCGCACGCCTGGTGGTGACCCTGATCGCGGCGCTGCGCGCCACCGGCGGCAAGCGCGGCGTGGCCTCGCTGTGCATCGGCGGCGGCGAGGCCACCGCCATCGCGGTGGAGCTGCCATAAGGGATACAAACGGAAGAACCGGACGAAACCGGCCACGACCGCTTGACACCGGTTCCGGGCGCGTCATCATGGACGCCAGACGCCCCCTGGCGTCGTGTCCACCGAACCACACCCCGCATTCCGAGGAATCCTTCATGACCCTGAACAAGGCTCTGATCGCCCTTGCCATCGGCCTCGCCCTGAGCGCCTGCTCGAACAAGGAACAGGCTGCCGACGCCGCCGCCGACGCCAACCAGGCCGCCGCCGAGGCGAGCCAGTCGGCCGAAGCCGCTGCCGCCACCGGCGACACCGCCGCTGCCGACACCGCGCAGGCCGCCGCCGAGACCGCTGCCGCCGCCGCCGACGCCGCCGCCCAGCAGTCGGCCGAAGCCGCCGCCGCCGGCAGCACCCAGATGGGTGAGGCCGCCGCCGACGCCGCCGAGAAGGCCGCCGACGCCGCCGAAGCCGCCAGCGCCGCCGCCGACGCCGCGAAGGACTCCGGCGAAGCCGCCAAGAAGTGATCCAGCCGCGGTGATCCATCCGCGGTGATCCACCGGCCGGTTCAGCGGGGCTTCATTTCGCTGAATTGGTTGATACAATGAGGAAGCCGCAGGACCCCTTGCGGCTTTTTCATGGCACCCGACGGTGCCGACCGTAAGTCAGTGAACGAACACATGCCGGCCATTACCGGACTGCCACGCGCACTGGCGTTGCCTGACCCGCAAGTACCCTTCAGACAACTCCTTTGGAGAAAAGCATGAACACGAAGCTTTACGTCCTCCTCGCCGCCGGCGTCCTCGCTCTGTCGGCCTGCAACAAGGCCGAAGAGACCACCGAGGCCGCCACCGACGCCGCCACCCAGGCCGCCGACGCCGCCGGCCAGGCTGCCGACGCCGCCACCCAGGCTGCCGACGCCACCGCCGACGCCGCCCAGGCCGCCGGCGCTGCCGCCGACGCCGCTGGCGCCGCTGCCGGCGACGCCGCCACCGCTGCTGCCGGCGACGCCGCCGCTGCCGCCGCCGGTGCTGCTGCCGACGCCGCCACCGCGACCGCCGACGCCGCCAACGCCGCTGCCGACAAGGCCGGCGAAATGGCCGACAAGGCTGCCGACGCCGCTGCCGAAGCCAAGAAGTAATCTTCTGGCTTCGGGCGCGAGCTCGATCGCTGTACCGGAAGACCCGCCTCGGCGGGTCTTCTTTTTTTTGCGGCGTCCGCCGCTTCCGGGGATGGCGGCCTCGCCGCTCCCGCCGCCGGCCCTCTCCTGCGCCCGGGCCGGGCGGCCCCGCCGGCGTGCAATTCGCCCGAAGGCCGTGCCGTCGGCATGCGCCTGCGCGACGGCCTTTTCCCGCCGCGAACGGTTGCTACAATCCGCCGTCCATCGCGCTCGACGTCCGCGACGCTTGCTTGGCGAACGGTGGTCGACGATGGTCCATGCCCGTGGCGCGGTGCGCTCAGGACGAGTCCGATCCACGAGCCCGCCCGCGCCGGCGCAGATGGCGTCCCATCCCTTCAACGGAGAATCTCCATGAACCAGAAGCTGCTCGTCATGCTCGCCGCCGGCGCCCTCGCCCTGTCGCTGAGCGCCTGCAAGAACGAAACCGACACCGCCAAGACCGAAGCCGCCGAAGCCTCGGCCGCGATGGACCAGGCCGGCGACAAGATGGCCGCCGCCGCCGACGCCGCCGGCAACGCTGCCGCCCAGAGCGTCGATGCCGCCGCCGCCGCGACCGGTGAAGCCGCGGGCGAAGCCGCCGCGAAGGTCGAGGGCGCCGCCGACGCCGCCGCCGCGGCCACCGCCGACGCCGCCGCCAAGGCCGCCGACGCCACCGCCGACGCCGCGAACGCGGTCGCCGACAAGGCCGACGCCGTCGCCGACAAGGCGAACGACGCCGCCGCCGAAGCCAAGAAGTGATCGGGGCCCGGACGCCTGCGGGCGTCCCGGGCATCGCGAAGGCCCGCTCCGGCGGGCCTTCGTCTTTTCCGCGATCCGCGCGGGGGACGGCTGCGCGGGAACGCACGGTATCCTTGTCGGCCTCGTCGTCGAGCCAGATCGCGCCATGCCCGCATTGAGCACCCGCCTCGATCCGCAGTCCCAGGACTTCCGCGACAACGCGGCCTACCACCGCGCGCTGGTCGCCGAACTCGATGCGCGGCTGGCGCGCGTGGCGCAGGGCGGCGGCGACAAGGCGCGGGCGAAGCACACCGAACGCGGCAAGCTGCTGGCGCGCGACCGCATCGACGCGGTGCTCGATCCGGGCTCGCCGTTCCTCGAAGTCGCCCCGCTCGCGGCCGAAGGCATGTACGACGACGCCGCGCCCGCCGCGGGCATGGTCTGCGGCATCGGCCGGGTGATGGGCGCCGAGGTGATGATCGTGGCCAACGACGCCACGGTGAAGGGCGGCACCTACTTCCCGATGACGGTCAAGAAGCACCTGCGCGCGCAGGAGATCGCGCGCGAGAACCGGCTGCCGTGCATCTACCTGGTCGACTCCGGCGGCGCGTTCCTGCCGCTGCAGGACGAGGTGTTCCCGGATCGCGAGCACTTCGGCCGGATCTTCTACAACCAGGCGCGGATGAGCGCGGAGAACATCCCGCAGATCGCGGTCGTCATGGGCAGTTGCACCGCCGGCGGCGCCTACGTGCCGGCGATGAGCGACGAAAGCGTCATCGTCAGGGAACAGGGCACGATCTTCCTCGGCGGCCCGCCGCTGGTGAAGGCGGCGACCGGCGAAGTGGTCGACGCCGAAACGCTCGGCGGCGCCGACGTGCACACCAGCGTCTCGGGGGTCGCCGACCATTTCGCCGAGGACGACCGCCATGCGCTGCAGATCGCGCGCAACCTGGTCGGCAACCTCAACCGCCGCAAGACCGTGCCGCTGGCGCTGCGCGAAGCGCGCGAACCGCTGTACCCGGCCGAGGAGCTGTACGGCATCGTGCCCAAGGACACGCGGCGCCCGTTCGACATCCGCGAGGTGATCGCGCGGGTCGTCGACGGCTCGGACTTCGACGAGTTCAAGGCGCGCTACGGCAAGACCCTGGTCACCGGCTTCGCGCACCTGCACGGCTATCCGGTCGGCATCGTCGCCAACAACGGCATCCTGTTCGCCGAGAGCGCGCTCAAGGGCGCGCACTTCATCGAACTGTGCAACCAGCGCGGCATCCCGCTGGTGTTCCTGCAGAACATCACCGGCTTCATGGTCGGCCGCAAGTACGAGAACGCCGGCATCGCCAAGGACGGGGCCAAGATGGTCACCGCGGTGGCGTGTTCGAGCGTGCCGAAGTTCACGGTGGTGATCGGCGGCAGCTTCGGCGCCGGCAACTACGCGATGTGCGGCCGCGCGTACGGCGCGCGGTTCCTGTGGATGTGGCCGAACGCGCGGATCAGCGTGATGGGCGGCGAACAGGCCGCCAGCGTGCTGGCCACCGTGCGCCGCGACGGCATCGAAGCCGCGGGCAAGGCCTGGAGCGCCGAGGACGAGGAGACGTTCAAGGCGCCGATCCGCGAGCAGTACGAAACCCAGGGCAATCCCTACTACGCCACCGCGCGGCTGTGGGACGACGGCGTGATCGACCCCGCCGACACCCGCCGCGTGCTCGGTCTCGGCATCTCCGCGTCGCTGAACGCGCCGATCGAACCGGCCCGCTTCGGCGTGTTCCGGATGTGACGCAGCGGGCGTGGCGCATGGGGCCGTGGAGCACACACGAGCGCAGGCGGCGCGACCTGCCCGACCCGGCGCCCGGCGTGCGCGCAGGCCGCGCCGATGCCGGCCCGCGCCCGTCCGCGGGCCGGCGCAGCCGCGCGGCGCCGCGCGCCCCGGACTGACGCCGGTGCCGTTCCCCTCCTTTCCCCGGACCTTTCGCAACGCATGATCGTCGGCATCGACCTCGGCACCACCCATTCGCTGATCGGCGCGTATCGCGACGACGGCCCCGTCCTGTTTCCCAACGCGCTCGGCGAGCTGCTGACGCCGTCGGTGATCAGCCTCGACGGCGACCGCATCCTGGTCGGCCAGGCCGCGCGCGAGCGGCTGATCAGCCACCCCGGGTACACCGTGGCCGCGTTCAAGCGCTGGATGGGCACGCCGCGCGAGACCCGGCTGGGCGATCGCACGTTCCGGCCCGAGGATCTGTCGGCGCTGGTGCTGCGCGCGCTGATCGCCGACGCCGAAGCCGCGCTGGGCGAAAAGGTCGAGGAGGCGGTGATCAGCGTGCCCGCGTACTTCTCCGATGCGCAGCGCAAGGCGACCCGCGCCGCGGGCGAGATCGCCGGCGTGCGGGTCGAGCGGCTGATCAACGAACCGACCGCCGCGGCGCTGGCCTACGGCCTGCAGGACCGCGCCGGCGAGAGCCGCTTCCTGGTATTCGACCTCGGCGGCGGCACGTTCGACGTGTCGATCCTGGAGTGCTTCGACAACGTGTTCGAAGTGCACGCCAGCGCCGGCGACAACTTCCTCGGCGGCGAGGATTTCCTCGACGTGCTGGTGGAGGCGTTCCTCGCCGACGCCGGGCTCGGCCCGCGCGCGCTGAAGGCCGCCGAGATGGCGCAGGTGCGCCGGCGCATGGAGAAGCTCAAGCGCGAACTGGGCACCGGCGAAGGCGTGTTCCAGGTGCAGATCGGCGACCGGCAGTACGACTGGACCGTCGACGAGGCGCGCTTCGCTTCGCTCAGCGAACCGCTGGTGCAGCGCATGCGCACGCCGATCGAGCGCGCGATGCGCGACGCGCGGCTGCTGCCGGACCAGCTCGACGAGATCGTGCTGGTCGGCGGCGCCAGCCGCATGCCGCTGGTCTCGCGGCTGGTGTCGCGCATGTTCGGCCGGCTTCCGCTGCGCCACATCAATCCCGACCAGGCGATCGCGCTGGGCGCGGTGGTGGCCTCCGGCCTGAAACGCCGCGACGCCAGGCTGGAGGAGATCATCCTCACCGACGTCTGCCCGTACACGCTCGGGACCAGCGTCGCCAAGCGCGACGCCGGCGGCCAGGCGCAGACCGGCTTCTTCCATCCGATCATCCTGCGCAACAGCACCGTGCCGGTGAGCCGCGAGGACACGTTCTCGCCGATGCTCGACCGCCAGGAGCGGCTGACGATCGACATCTACCAGGGCGAGAACCCGCTGGTCGCCAACAACATCAAGCTCGGCGAGATCGACATCCGGCTCGACCCGCGGCGCGCGCGCGAAGAGAACAACGTGACCGTGCGCTTCACCTACGACATCAACGGCCTGCTGCAGGTGGAAGTGACCGAGCACGCTACCGGGCGCAGGCACGAACTGGTGCTGGAGCAGAACCCGGGCCTGCTGACGCCGGAGCAGATCCGCGCGCGCCTCGCGGCGCTGGCCGACCTCAAGGTCCATCCGCGCGACCAGCAGGAGAACATCGCGCTGCTGACCCGCGCCGAACGGATGTACGAGGAATACCTGCACGAGCGCGACCGCCTGCAGGAGTGGATCATGCACTTCCGCTCGGCGCTGGAGACCCAGGACAACGCGCTGATCGCGAAGCAGCGGCAGGCGTTCGCCGATGCGCTCGATCAACTGGACGCCATGATGTGAGCGGGCCGTTCCCGGTCCTCGGCCTGGCCTCGGACGCCGACGAACGCACGATCAAGCGCGCCTACGCCGCGAAGCTGAAGACCGTGCGCCCGGACGAGGATCCGGAGGGCTTCCAGCGGCTCAACGAAGCGTACCGGGCGGCGCTGCAGCGGGCGCAGTCGCGAGCGGCGCGTCCGACGCCGCCGTCGGTGATCGACATCGATGACGCCGTCGAAGCGACGGTCGAAGCCATCGGGGAACCGCGGACCCAGGCGCCGCCGCACGCCGGCGAAGCGCAGCCGCCGCCACCGTCGCCGCCCGCCCCGCTGCGGGTGCGACAGGTCTCGGAAGCGGAGCCGCCGACGCCCACGGAAGCGCCCGCACCCTTGCCGACGGACGCCCTGCCAACGGATGCCAGGCCGACGCCGCCAGCGCCCGCGCCCTTCGACGCGGCGCGCTTCCACTACGCGTTCGCCCTCGCCGCCGCGAATGCGAGCCCGCGCGGGTTTCGCCAGTGGCTGGACGCGCAGCCGGAACTGCTGTCGCTGCAGCTCAAGCCGCAGCTCGGCCGGTCGCTGCTGGCGTTCCTGGCCCAGGAACAGCCGCCGATGCGCGAGGAGAATTTCGAGGCGTTCTGCGCCTGCTTCGGTTACGACGACGTCGCCAGCGGCCAGGATGCGCTGCAACTGCAGGCGCTGGCCCGCCGCCTGCACCTGGTCTGGCAGGCGGAAGGCGGCGAACGGCACGGCGTGACGATCGCCATCGGCTGCGACGAGGACGGGTGGCCGGCCTACGGCGTCGAGCGTGGCGAAGCGCAGGTCGCCGAGGTCGAACGGCGCCAGCGCGAGCAGACGCTGGCGTTGGCCGCATGGACCCACTTTCCCGAACTGCGGCGGCCCTGGTCCTGGATCGAGATGACGCTGCTGTGCCTGGTCTTCGGCCGCGAACGCAGGATAGCCGAGCTGCTCCGCCGGCATGGCCGGGACAACTGGCCCGCCGGAACCAACCCGCGCGTGGCGGACTTCTGGCGCGACGCCGGCGACCGCACGCGCGCGTCGTTCGCGCGTCGTTTCATGCACGCGGTCCGCGTGCTGGGCTACGGCGGCACTGCCGTGGGCCTGGTCGCGTTCGGCCTGCTGGGCGATGGCGGCTCGCCGCTGCTGCAGGCGACGTCGATCGTGCTGGGCGTCATCGCCGTACCGCTTTCGATCCTGCTGATCGGCGGACTCATGGATTGGCAGAGCCTGCCGGATCCGCCCGGCCGGTTCAGGCGCCTGCTGCGCTACGCCACGATCCCGGGACTGCTGCTGGCGGCCCTCGTGCTCGGGGAAACCCCGCCCTACACCTGGTCCGCGCTGCCTGCCGCACTCGCGCTGTTGACCGCGCTCCTGCGCTATCGCGCCCGCAACGGCCGCCTCGGCTGGATGGCGCTGTTCCGCAGGCTGTTCCCGTGGAACTGGCTGCAGGTGGTCGCGATGCTGGGCATGATGATCGGACTGGTGCCGGCGATGACGTACGTGAACGACTCTCCCTGGGGCATTCCCGCGCTCGCCTGGACCTGCGCGGCGTTCGCGCTGGGCTTCTGGGCGAAGGACGCGGCGACCCACCTGCGCGGCGCACGGCGGGAATGACGATGCCGCGTCCCGCCACGCCCCGCGCATCGGCCGCGGACCTGCCGGCCGAAAGGATCGCACGGGATCGTCGATGACCTCGCCGCTGACCCTGCTCGGCCTCGACGCCGACGCCGACGAACGCACGATCAAGCGCGCCTACGCCGCGAAGCTGAAGACCGTGCGCCCGGACGAGGATCCGGAAGGTTTCCAGCGGCTCAACGAGGCCTATCGGGCGGCGTTGCAGTGGCTGCGGTCACAGCGAACGCACGAGGACGAACACGCCGCATCGGCGGACGACGCGGCGTCCGCGGACGTCGCCGCAGCCCCGGGCGACGGTGCCGCGCGGCCGGCCCCGCCCGTGGCGGCGCAAGCGGACACGGCCTCGCCGCCGGCCATCGATGCGGACCTCGGCTGCGTCCTGGCTCCGCACGACGTCGGCGAACCGCTGCCGCGCTTCCTGCACGCCTGCCTGGGCGTCGCCGCGAATGCGTCCCGCGCGGACTTCGAGGCGTGGCTGCAGACGCAGCCCGCGCTGTGGTCGCTGTCCGCCAAGGCGGCGATCGGGCAAGAACTCGTCCACCTGCTGCAGACGGAATCGCCGCCGGTCCCGGACCGGAATTTCGAGGCGATCGTCGACTGCTTCGGGATCGACGACCTGCACAGCGGCTACGACGCGCTGCTCGTCGGCCGACTGCGGCAAACGCTGCATGCGGCGTGGGTCGCAGCGCACGCGCTCGGGCAAGGCGCGCCGATCCCGATCCCGGTCGATGGGGACGGCTGGCCGGTGTATGGCGCGCAGCGCACGGAAGAAGCCGAAGCGGAGATCGCACGCCAGCGGCGCGAGGAGACGCTCCGCGAGCTGACCGACCTGCTGCACCCGGAGCTGGCGGGTACGCGGTCCTGGCCGAAGTTGCTGTCGGGCCTCCTGGTGCCGGGCAGGACGAAGGAGATCGTGGCCACGATCGAGGCGTTCGGCGCGTCCGCGGAAGCCCGCTTCGATGCGGGGAGGATGCGCTTCTGGCGCGGCGCGAACGATCTGCGCCGCTTGTCGCGAGGCAGCGCCGCGGCGGTCTTCACGCGCAGCCTGGCCGCCGGGCTCGCCTTCGCCGTCGTGCTGCTGTCGATCGTCTTTTCATCGTGGGGGTTTTCCCGCCTCGGGGAGATGGTTTTCGGCATCTTCGTGCTGGGCCTGGCGATCGCGCTGATCACCACGTCCTGCTGGCTGATGCTGGTCCTGGCGCGGGCGCTGGTGGAATGGCAGGCGCAACCGGACCTGCCGCCGGGGCCCGCGCGATACGTCCATCGCATCGCGATCCCGCTGCTGGTGGCCCTCGGACTAGCGCCGTTCGCCACAGCGGTCTCCGCCGGCTTCGGGCTGCCGGTGCTCGCGTTCGCCGCGATCACGGCGTGGCGCGGCCTGATCGCCCGTCACGGTGTCCCGCGGTTCCTCGACGACCGCGACACCGGCGCACGCCCGGTGCTGATCCGGGTCGCGCTCGGCATCGGGCTGGTCGCACTGTGCGGGGAGATCGCGACGTCCGACCACGCGATCGTCCTCATCGACCTCGCACTCGCCGCGACCGCAACCGCCTTCTGGGCCATCGATCTGGTCCGCACGCGCGGGCCGTCGCCGCGCTGAATGCGCGGCAACGGCCGTTCTGCTGCGCCAGTCACAGCGGTACAGCTTCGCCACCGCTAAGGTGAGGCCCCCGCCGCGCGTCGTCGGCATGACCGGAGCCTCCCCCCATGGCCATCTTCAACCAGTCCAGCAGCGGCAAGAAAGACGCCGAGACGCCCAGCTTCGCCGCGCGCGAGCCGGCGACGCCGCCGGCCAACACCGATTTCGCGCCGGCCACCTTCCCACGCACCAGCGCCGCGCCCGCCGCGGAACCGGCGCCGGCCGGCAAGGAGTCGCTGATCGCGGCCGACCTGACCATCGAGGGCAAGATCGAGGGCACCGGCCACGTCCGCATCGCCGGCCGCTTCAAGGGCGACGTCAACGTGCAGGGCGACCTGTCGCTGGAGCGCGGCGCCAAGTTGAACGGCGGCGTGCGCGCCAAGAAGGTGGTGGTCGCCGGCGAACTGGAAGGCAACATCGAATCCGCCGCGCGGGTCGAACTGCTCGACACCGCGGTGATGATCGGCGACCTCAAGGCCGGCACCCTGACCGTCGCCGCCGGCTCCAAGATCCGCGGCCACGTCGACTGCGGCTGGGAGGCCGGCGCCGCGCCGAAGCCGGCCGCGAAGGGCGACGCCGCCGAAAGCTGACGGCCCGGCCGTGAGCCAACCTCCCCGTCCCGGCACCGCGGGCGCCACCCGCGAGTGCCCGCATTGCAAGGCGACGATCCTCGAATCCTCGGTGATCTGTCCGGCCTGCAAGCACTACCTGCGCTACGACTCCGACGCGCGGCCGGCGACGCCCGCGCAGGTGCCGCTGCAGGTCGAGGGCACGATCCGCCACCCGGCCACCGGCGAGGCCTGGGAATACTCGGTCGTCGTGGTGATCCGCGACGCCCGCGGCCAGGAGATCGCGCGCAAGGTCGTCGGGGTCGGCGCGATGCTGCCCGGCGACGAGCGCAGCTTCAGCCTCGCGGTGGAGGTGTTCGAGGCGAAGGGCGCGAAGGCGCGGAAGCATTGAGCCCGGCCCGCCCCGCTTGACACCACCACGCGCCGCTGGCGTCATGCCAACCATGCGCAATCCGCTGGTCCGCGACCGCCGCATCGAGAGCCCACCCGGCTATGCCGAACGCGAATGCAGGCTCGTCTCGTACGCGATGCCGGGCCTGCGCCATTGCTTCGTGCTGTGCCACGAACCGGCCGATCCCGCGCATCCCGCGATCGACTACTCGGTGATGGATTTCTTCATGGGCGAGGCGCACGCGCTGTCGCGCGGGATCACCGGCAATCCGCATTCGTTCGTGGTGATCCACAGCGGCGGCCTCGTGCGCAAGCGCCCGAACCTGCACATGCACGTGTTCGTGATCCGCCGGCGCTGGCAGAAGGCGTGGCTGTACCTGCTGCTGGCGGGCATCCATTCGGTGTCGACGCTGCGCCGCGCGCTGCTGCGGCCGCTGCGGACCGGACCGGCCGCCATCGGCGACCGCGCGGATGCCCGGTAGAGCGGCCTTCAGGCCGCTGCTTTCGTGGATGTCACGCGAGCGGGGAGCAGCGGCCTGAAGGCCGCTCTACCTGGCCGCCAGCCTGAAAGGCCGATCTCCCTGTCGTGAGGCACGAAGTCTCCGCTGCCGATCCCGCGGCGCTCAGCCCTTGCCGTCGTCGCAGCCGTCGCAGCCGCTGCAGCCGCCCGCGGCCTTCGGCGCCGGCGCGATGCGCTTGCCCAGCGCGCGCAGCCACGCCGGCCGGCCGTCGCGCACCAGCGGCAGCGCGAGCGCGATGCGCAGGCGGCGCGCGGCGCCCGGCGCCTGTTTGCGGAACACCACCCACGCGCTGACCACTACCGCGGCGGCGACGATCGCGTACTGCAGCGCGAGCGAGGCGGTCATCGCGCTCAGCCCGCGCCCAGCGCCACCGCGCCCTGGTAGGTCAGCAGCGACATCAGGTACGCCAGCCCGAACAGGTAGCCGGCGGCGATGCCGACCTGCTTCCACGAATGGGTCTCGCGGCGGATCGTCGCCAGCGTGGACACGCACATCGGCGCGTAGATGTACCAGACCAGCAGCGACAGCGCGGTCGCCAGCGACCAGTCCCGGGCGATCAGCGGCGACAGCGCGCTGGCGGCGGCGGCATCGTCGGCCGCCGCCAGCGCGTAGACCGTCGCCAGCGAGGACACCGCGACTTCGCGCGCGGCCAGGCCCGGGATCAGCGCGATGCAGATGCGCCAGTCGAAACCCAGCGGCGCGAACACCGCGGTCATGGCGTGGCCGATGCGGCCGGCGAAGCTGTAGTCGATGGCCGGGCCGATCGCGCCCGCCGGCGCGGCCGGGAACGACAGCAGGAACCACAGCAGGATGGTCAGCGCGAGGATGATGCCGCCGACCCGCTTGAGGAAGATCGCCGCGCGCTCCCACAGGCCGATCGCGAGGTCGCGCAGGTGCGGCATGCGGTAGGACGGCAGCTCCAGCAGCAGCGCGTGCTCGCTGCGATCGCGCCGCCAGCGCTTCATCACCCACGACACCAGCAGCGCGCTGGCGATGCCGGCGACGTACAGGCCGAACAGCACCAGCCCCTGCAGGTTGAGCACGCCCGCGACCTGCCGCTGCGGGACGAACGCGCTGATCAGCAGGGTGTATACCGGCAGCCGCGCCGAGCAGGTCATCAGCGGCGCGACCATGATCGTCGCCAGCCGGTCGCGCGGGTCCTGGATGCTGCGCGTGGCCATGATCCCGGGCACGGCGCAGGCGAAGCTCGACAGCAGCGGGATGAAGCTGCGCCCGGACAGGCCGGCCTTGAACATCAGCCGGTCGAGCAGGAACGCGGCGCGCGGCAGGTAGCCCGATTCCTCCAGCGCGAGGATGAATGCGAACAGGATCAGGATCTGCGGCAGGAACACCACGACGCCGCCGAGGCCGGCGATCACGCCCTCGACCACCAGGCTCTTCAGCGGCCCCTCGGGCATCGTCGAGCCGACCACGGCGCCCAGCCACGCGGCGGCCGCTTCGATCCCGTCCATCAGCGGCGTCGCCCAGGCGAATACCGCCTGGAAGATCAGGAACATCACCACCGCCAGCGCCAGCAGCCCGAACACCGGATGCAGCAGCCAGCGGTCGAGGGTGTCGTCCACCTGCGCGGTGCGGGTAGGCATGCGCACCGCGAGTTCGAGCAGGCGCCGGGTTTCGGCGTGCGGATCGACGCCTTCGGCCAGCCGCGCCGCGGGCGGATGCGGGCGCTCGGCGAGCGCGTCGAGCTGCGCCACCAGCGCGCGGCCGCCGTCGCGGCGCACGGCCACGGTCTCGACCACCGGCACGCCCAGCGCCTGTTGCAGCGCCTGCAGATCGATCTCGATGTCGCGACGGCGTGCCGCATCCATCATGTTGACCGCGAGCACCATCGGCCGCCCCAGTTCGCGCACTTCCAGCGCGAAGCGCAGGTGCAGGCGCAGGTTGGTCGCATCGACCACGCAGACCAGCACGTCGGGGGCGGGTTCGCCGGGATAGAAGCCGCGGCAGACGTCGCGGGTGACGGCTTCGTCGAGGCTGGCGGCGTTGAGGCTGTAGGCGCCGGGCAGGTCCAGCAGCACGTAGCTGCGCCCCGCGGGCGACTGCATCCGGCCTTCCTTGCGCTCGACCGTGACCCCGGCGTAGTTCGCGACCTTCTGCCGGCTGCCGGTGAGCAGGTTGAACAGCGCGGTCTTGCCGCAGTTGGGGTTCCCGACCAGGGCCAGGCGCAGCGGCGCGGCGGCGGCCGGGCTCACCGCGTCTCCCCGCGCAGGCGGACCCGCGCGGCCTCGGTGCGACGCAGCGCGAAGCGGGTGAACCCGACCTGCACCAGCAGCGGTTCGGCCCCGAACGGGCCGGCGGCGACCACCGACACCGCTTCGCCGGCGACGAACCCCAGCTCGCGCAGGCGGCGCGCGATCGCGTCGTTCTCGCCCGCATCCTGCACTGCGTCGATCACCGCGACGGTGCGGGGCGGCAGTTCGGTCAGGATCACGGGCAGGCCTTAAATAGGAATTGTTCTCATTCTATACCAGAGCACCCGTGGGCCAACACCGACCCGGGTCAAATTCCAGCCGCGTCGCGAGGCCGCCCCGGTCCGACCGCCGCCCCGCCCGCCCCCGGACCAGCCGACGCGCCGCAGCGGATATCATGCGACGCATCGCCAAGGAGAGCCGCGACGCATGTCCGATTCGCTGCAACACCACCGCAATGGCCCGATCGTCCGGCTCAGGCTGCATCGCCCGGACCTGCACAACGCCTTCGACGCCGACCTGATCGGCGCCCTGACCGCCGCCCTGATCGCCCTGGGCGAGGACCGGACGGTACGCGCGGTGGTGCTGGAAGCCGCCGGCGCCAGCTTCTCGGCCGGCGCCGACCTGAACTGGATGCGGGCCATGGCCACGGCCACCGAGGAGGAGAACCGCGACGACGCGCTCGCCCTCGCCCGGCTGATGCGGGTGCTGGACGAACTGCCGCACCCGACCATCGCCCGGGTGCACGGCGCGGCGTTCGGCGGCGGCGTGGGCCTGGTCGCCTGCTGCGACATCGCCATCGGCGTGCCGGAGGCGAAGTTCGGCCTGACCGAGACCCGGCTGGGGCTGCTGCCGGCGGTGATCTCGCCCTACGTGATCGCCGCGATCGGCGCGCGCCAGGCGCGGCGCTGGTTCGCCACCGCGGAGGTGTTCGACGCCGCCGAGGCGCTGCGCATCGGCCTGCTCCACGCGGTGGTCCCGGCCGACGCGCTGGATGCGGCGGTCAATCGCCAGATCGACCTGCTGCTGCGCGCCGGCCCCTACGCCGCGAGCCAGGCCAAGGTGCTGGTGCGGCGGGTGGGCGCGGAAACCGATCGCGACCGGCTCGGCCGCGACAACGCCGACCTCATCGCCCGCCTGCGCGTCTCCCGCGAAGGCCAGGAAGGCCTCGCCGCCTTCCTCGACAAGCGCGACCCGGCCTGGCTGCCGTAGACCCGACGGCGCGCCCGGCCGCCACTCCCTTCCCCGGCACGCGAGGTCCGCATGCTCGATCATCTCGGTTTCACCGTCGCCGACTACCCGCGCAGCCGTGCGTTCTACGAACGCGCGCTGGCGCCGCTGGGCTACGGCGTGGTCATGGAAGTCACCCGGGCCATGAGCGGCGGCTACGAAGGCTGCGGCTTCGGCCCGCCGGGCAAGCCGGCGTTCTGGGTCGGCGTCGGTACCGGCGAAGCCGGGCGCGGCATGCACATCGCGTTCGCCGCGAAGACCCGCGCCGAGGTCGACGCCTTCCACGCCGCGGCGCTCGCCGCCGGCGGCGTCGACAACGGCGCGCCAGGCCTGCGCCCGCACTACCACCCGCACTACTACGGCGCGTTCGTGTTCGATCCGGACGGCCACAACGTCGAAGCCGTCTGCCACGCCCCGGAAGGACCATGACCGCGCCCATCCTCAACATCGCCGACGTCGAGACCATCGATCTGGCCGAACGCTCCCGCCAGCGCGGCAGCGACCGCATGCCGACCGACCGCTTCGGCGGCCGCATCGGACCGATCGGCCCGAGGATCGGTGCGCGCCGGCTCGGCTACAACCTCACCGTGGTCGCGCCGGGCAAGGCCGCGTTCCCGAAGCACTCGCACCACGTCAACGAGGAGATGTTCTTCGTGCTCGACGGCGCCGGCGAACTGCGGATCGGCGACGCCGTGCATCCGGTGCGCGCCGGCGACGTCATCGCCTGCCCGCCCGGCGGCCCCGAGACCGCGCACCAGTTGTTCAACACCGGCAGCGTCGAGCTGCGCTACCTCGCGGTCAGCACCATGGACTTCCCCGAAGTCTGCGAATACCCGGATTCGGGCAAGTTCCTCGCCATGACCGGCATGCAGCCCGGCGCCTTCCGCAGCATCGGCCGCGCCGCCGACGGCCTCGACTACTGGGACGGCGAAGCGTGATGCCCTCGAACATGCAGCAGCGCAGCGGGATGTTCTCCAAGATCCTCATCGCCAATCGCGGCGAGATCGCGTGTCGCGTCATCCGTACCTGCCGCCGGCTGGGCATCCGCACGGTCGCGGTCTACTCCGACGCCGACGCCGACGCGCAGCACGTGCGCCAGGCCGACGAGGCGTTCCACATCGGCGGCGCGCGTCCGCAGGACAGCTACCTGCGCGGCGACGCCATCCTCGAGGTCGCGCTGAGGTCCGGCGCGCAGGCGATCCATCCCGGCTACGGCTTCCTCAGCGAGAACGCCGACTTCGCCGACGCGGTGGAGGCCGCCGGCGTGGTGTTCATCGGCCCGAAGGCCGCGTCGATGCGCAAGATGGGCAGCAAGGCCGGCGCCAAGCAGTTGATGCAGGCCGCCGGCGTGCCGGTGGTCCCCGGCTACACCGGCGAGGACCAGTCGCCGGACCTGCTGCAGCGCGAGGCCGACGCGATCGGCTATCCGCTGATGATCAAGGCCGCGCACGGCGGCGGCGGCAAGGGCATGCGCATCGTGCGCGGCAGCGCGGAGTTCCTGCCCAACCTCGAAAGCTGCCAGCGCGAGGCGCGCAACGCCTTCGGCCGCGACCGCGTGCTGCTGGAGCGCTACGTCGAGAAGCCGCGCCACATCGAGATCCAGATCTTCGGCGACGCCTTCGGCCGCGTCATCCACCTCAACGAGCGCGAATGCTCGGCGCAGCGGCGCTACCAGAAGGTGCTGGAGGAGTCGCCATCGCCGCTCCTCACCCCCGAACTGCGCGCGGCGATGGGCGCGGCGGCGGTGCAGGCCGGCCACGCGATCGACTACCAGAACGCCGGCACCGTCGAATTCATCGTCGGCCAGGACGGCGGCTTCTATTTCATGGAGATCAACACCCGCCTGCAGGTCGAGCACCCGGTCACCGAGTACGTCACCGGGCTGGACCTCGTGGAATGGCAGTTGCGCGTCGCCGCCGGCGAGCCGCTGCCGCTGGCGCAGGACGCCATCCCGCAGCGCGGCCACGCCATCGAAGTGCGGCTGTACGCCGAGGACCCCGAAGCCGGGTTCCTGCCGGGCTCGGGCAGGCTCGTCCGGCTGCGCCTGCCCGAACCCGACGCCCACGTGCGCCTCGACGGCGGCGTGATCGAAGGCGACACGGTGACGATCTTCTACGACCCGATGATCGCCAAGCTGATCGTGTGGGACGCCGATCGCCCGCGCGCGCTGGCCCGCCTGCGCGAGGCGCTGGCGCAGTGCGCGATCGAGGGCCCGAAGTCGAACGTCGCCTTCCTCGAACGCCTGGTCCGCCATCCGGCCGTGGTCGAGGCGACCATCGACACCGGCACCCTGGATCGCGCGCTCGAGGAGTTCATGCCGACGACGCCCGCGCCGGCGCAGGCGCGCCGGGCCCGGATCGCCGCGGCCACCGCCGTGCTGCTGCGCGAGGAAGCGCAGAGCCGGTCGCGGGCGGCCACCGGCGCCGACCCGACCTCGCCCTGGGCGCTGGCCGACGGCTGGCGCCTCGGCCACGCCGGGCAGCGGCGGCTGGTGCTGGACGACGGCGCGCAGGCGCACACCCTCGTCGCTCACGGCAGCGCCGGCGACTACGTCTTCGACGACGCCGAAGGCCGCATCGCGGTGCAGGGCGCGCGACACGAGGCCGACGGCGCGCTGTCGGCGCGCTTCGACGGCGAGGGCCAGCGTCTGCGGCTGGACGCAGACGGCGGTTCCGGCGCATCCTCGCGGGTAGACGTGCACGACGGCGAACGCCGCTGGCGCTTCGTCCGGGTGCCGGCCTACCGTCCGGCCGATGCGGACGCCGGGGGAGCCGGCGACCGCGTCCTCGCGCCGATGCCCGGGCGCATCGTGCTCATCCGCGCCAAGGTGGGGGACCATGTCGACGCAGGCCAGGAATTGCTGGTGATGGAAGCGATGAAGATGGAGCTGACCCTGAAGGCGCCGCGCGCCGGCGAGGTCGCGGACGTCCGCGTCGCGGACGGCGATTTCGTCGAAGCGGACGCGGCGCTGGTGGTGCTGGCCTCGTGATGCGGGTCCGGCTCGCGCTGGCCGCGCTGCTCGCACTGGGCGCGTCGGCCTGCGTGTCGTTCGAGGTCGCGCCGGTGGAAACCCTCGGCTGCGACGCGACCCTCGCCGGCGCCTGGCTGCCCGCGGACGCGGGCCCCGACGACGCGCCGGCCGTGGTCACCGCCGATTGCGGCGTCACCGGATTGCGCGGCGCGAAGCCCGACGAACGCCAGTCCTTCGGCACCTTCGAGTTCGAGGGCCAGCGCTACATCGCCGTGCCGGCCGACGACGCCGAGCGCGTTCTCGACGGCGCCGGCAAGGTCGTCGAGACCTGGCCGGCGAACCGGGTCGAGCTCTATCGCTACCGCCTCGACGGCGACCGCCTGCTGCTGTGGGCGGCCGATCCCGGCACGGCGCGCACGCTCGGCGGCGCCGGCCTGACCGTGCACACCGACGACACCCGCGATGCCGCGACCGGCAAACCGCTCCCGCGCGCGATCGCCGGCGACGTGTACCTCAGCGGTTCCCGCGAAGCCATCGCCGAGGCGCTGCGCCGGCACGGCGACGCGCTGTACCGCGGCATGCGGCCGGAACTCGCCACGACGCTGCACCGCGCCGCGACCGGAGACGCCTCGCCATGACCGACCGCGTCCGCATCGTCGAGGTCGGTCCCCGCGACGGCCTGCAGAACGAGAAGACCCTGGTGCCGGCCGCGGCCAAGATCGAACTGATCGACCGGCTGTCCGCGACCGGCCTGCGCAGCATCGAGGCCACCAGCTTCGTCAGCCCGAAATGGGTGCCGCAACTCGCCGACGCGGCGGAAGTCTACGTCGGCATCGCCAAGCGGCCCGGCGTGCGCTACCCGGTGCTGGTGCCCAACGAACAGGGCTACGAGCGCGCCCGCGCCGTGGGCGTGGACGAGATCGCGGTGTTCACCGCGGCCTCGGAGGCGTTCAACCAGCGCAACATCAATGCATCCATCGCCGAATCGCTGCAGCGATTCATGCCGGTGATCGAACGCGCGAAGGCCGACGGCGTCGCCGTGCGCGGCTACGTCTCGACCGTGCTCGGGTGCCCCTACCAGGGCGAGGTGCCGGTGGCCGACGTGGTCCGCGTCGCGCGTGAACTCCATGCGATGGGCTGCTACGAAATCTCCCTCGGCGACACGATCGGCGTCGGCACCCCGGGCAAGGCCGCCGCGATGCTGCGCGCGGTCGCCGGCGAGGTGCCGATGGCCGCGCTCGCCGTGCATTTCCACGACACCTACGGCCAGGCGCTGGCCAACCTCCACGCCTGCCTGGAGGTCGGCGTGCGGGTGGTCGACGCCGCGGTCTCCGGCACCGGCGGCTGCCCCTACGCCCGTGGCGCCAGCGGCAACGTCGCCACCGAGGACGTGGTCTACATGCTCGAGGGCATGGGCCTGGCCACCGGCGTCGATCTCGACGGTCTGGCCGACACCGGCCGCTGGCTGTCGCAGTTGCTGGGGCGCGACAGCGGCAGCAAGGTCGCGCGCGCGCGGAGCGCGGTCGCGTGAGCGCGGCCCGGGACGCCCCGCCGCCGCCGGCCGCCGACCAGGCGGACACGCTGGCCGCGCTGGACCGCGCCCGCCACGATCCCGCCCTCGACGCCGACACCCGCGCCCTGCTCGAACGCGCGCACGCCGCGCTGCGCGGCGCGATCGACGAAACCGAATCCGAGCGCCTGCGCTACACCGCGCTGTTCGACGCCGTGCCCGACCCGGTCAGCATCCTCGACTGGGACGGCACCGTGCTCGATCTGAACAAGGCCGGCCTCGCCGCCTACCGCCGGCCGCGCGCGGAGATCGTCGGCAAGCCCATCGAGGTGCTGAATCCCGACCTGCCCAAGGACCACCTCGAACCGGTCTGGGACGCGCTGCGCCGCGGCGAGACCTACGTCGTCGAAGTGGCGAACATGCGCGGCGACGGCAGCCGCTTCCCGGTGGAAGTCCACACCGCGGGCTTCGAATACAAGGGCGCGACGCGGATGGTCGCGGTGGCGCGCGACCTCAGCGCGCGCTGGCAGGCCGAAAGCCGCTACCGGCTGCTGCTGGAGTCGATCGATGTCGGCGTGATCCTGTTCGACCGCGACATGCGGGTGATGTCGGCCAATCCCGCCGCGCACCGCGCGATCGGCGTGGAGACCGGGCAGAGCGTGCACGCGCTGCTGCGCCCGGAACACTGGAAGGTGGTCGACGCGCGCGGCCGGCCGCTGACCTTTCCCGACTGGCCGACCACCCGCGCGCTCGAACGCGCCCAGGTCATCAGCAACACCGTGGTCGGCCTCTACAACGTGCAGCTCCAGCGGATGTCGTGGATCTCGGTGACCAGCGTGCCGGTGTTCGAGGCCGACGGCACCTCGCCGCAGTACGTGTTCGCGGTGTTCAGCGACGTGACCACGCTCAAGCGCGACAACGTGCTGTTCGACCGCGCCCAGGGGCTGGCCCACATCGGCGGCTGGGAGTGGGACCGCGGCCGCCAGCGGCTGTACCTCACCAAGGAGGCGCAGCGCATCCTCGGCCGCAGCCCCGCGCCGCAGACCATCGGCGACATGATCGCCGGGGTGGCGCCGGCCGACCGCGGGCGCCTGCGCATGGCGGTGGACCGGCTGACCGAGAGCGGCGGCAGTTTCGACCTCGAACTGCAGTGCCTGCGCAGCGACCATCGCGGCTGCTGGGTGCGGGTGATCGGCGAGGCCGACAGCGGCGATCCCGGCGCCTCGCGCATCGTCGGCACGCTGCAGGACATCACCGAGCGCAAGCACGCGGAGGAAACCCTGCGCGTGCAGGCGCGCACCGACCCGCTGAGCGGGCTGCTCAACCGCGACGCGATCCTCGCCGAACTCGACCTGCGGATGCTCGACCCGACCACCGCCCGGGTCGCGGTGCTCTACGTCGATCTCGACCGCTTCAAGGTCATCAACGACGTGCTCGGCCACGCCGCCGGCGACGAACTGCTGGCCTCGGCCGCGCAGCGCATCTCGCGGGCGGTGGACGGCGAAGGGCTGGTCGCGCGCTTCGGCGGCGACGAATTCCTGGTGCTGTGCGACCTCGCCGACGACGCGAAGCGGCCGGAACGCATCGCCGAGGCCATCCTGCGCGAACTGGCCGACACCTTCCGCTTCGACAACGAGGAATTCGCGATCACCGCCAGCATCGGCATCGCCCGCTCGCCCGATGACGGCGAACGCCCGCAGACGCTGATCCAGAACGCCGACGCGGCGATGTACGACAGCAAGCGCCGCTCGCACAACGCGTGGCAGGCGTTCACCCCGGCGCTGGCGAAGAGCCAGGCCGACCGGCTGTGGATGGAGACCCATCTGCGCCGCGCCGCCGACAACGGCGAATTCCACCTCGCCTACCAGCCGCAGGTCGATCTCGAGAGCGGCCGCATCATCGCCGCCGAAGCGCTGATCCGCTGGCAGAACCACCTCCTCGGCGAGCTGCGGCCCGACCGCTTCATCAGCCATGCCGAGACCACCGGCGACATCGTCCGCATCGGCCACTGGGTGCTGCGCGAAGCCTGTCGCCAGGTCGCCGCCTGGCGCGACGCGGGCCTGGGCATCGTCCGGGTCGCGGTCAACGTGTCCTATCGCCAGTTCGTCGGCGAGGACCTCGCCGGGGCCGTGCGCCGGCTGCTGGACGAGTTCGCGCTGCCCGGCGCGGCGATCGAACTGGAGTTCACCGAGCGGGTGCTGATCGAGGACGCGCCGGACACCCTGCGCACCTTCGCCGACCTGCGCGAGATGGGCGTGATGCTGACCATCGACGACTTCGGCGAAGGCTACAGCGCGCTCAACTACCTGCGCCGACTGCCGATCCAGGGCCTGAAACTGAGCCAGTTGTTCGTCGGCGGCGTACCGGCGAACCAGTCCGACGTCGCGGTCTGCCAGGCGGTGGCCGGCATCGCCCGCAGCCTCAACCTCGGCCTGGTCGCCGAGGGCGTGGAATCCGAGGCCCAGCGCCAGTTCCTGCTGCGCCTCGGCGTGCCGATCGCGCAGGGTTTCCTGTTCGCGCCCGGGCTGAAGCCGGAGGAGTTCGCGCGCCGGATCGCGCAGTCGGGCGCGCGCACGCCCGACGCGCATTGAAACCACGACGCAGCCGCCCCACCCCACCCGCACTCCCGACCCCCAGCGCCGACGCCATGTCCCGCATCGCCCCGCCCCACCCCATCGCGATCCACGCCATCGAAATCCGCCCCGTCGAAGCCCGGGACGATGCCGCCATCGCCGCCATCATCCGCACCGTGATGCCGGAGTTCGGCGCGACCGGCTGCGGCTTCGCGATCAGCGATCCGGAAGTGGACTGGATGACCCGCGCCTACGCCGCACCGCGCTCGGCGTATTTCGTGGTCGAACGCGACGGCGTCGTCGAAGGCGGCGGCGGCATCGCCCCGCTGGCCGGCGGCGACGCGGACACCTGCGAACTGCGCAAGATGTATTTCCTGCCGACGCTGCGCGGACTGGGCGCCGGCACGGCGCTGATGGCGCGGTGCCTGGACGCGGCGCGCGACTTCGGATTCGGTCGGTGCTACCTGGAGACGCTCACCGGCATGGACGCGGCGATGCGGCTCTACGAACGCAGCGGGTTCCGCCGGATCGACGCCGCGCTCGGCGACACCGGCCACGGCGGCTGCAACACGTTCTACGCGATCGACCTCGCGGATCGCTGAGTCCGGGCACGCACGATGCGCATCCAGGGCACCTTGCTCAAATGGGACGACGAACGCGGGTTCGGCTACATCCGCACGCGCGAGAGCCGCGTCGTACTGCCGGTCCACCGCTCGGAGTTCCCGCGCGGCCAGCGACGGCCGCAGATCGGCGACCCGCTGTCGTTCGATATCCGCACCGGCGCCGACGGCCGCAAGCAGGCCTGCGCCGTGACCTGGGACGTGTCCCCGCCGCCGGTGGACTTCACCCAGCCGCCGCCGACGGCCGGTATGCGCCCGGCCGCCGCGCGCCCGGGCGCGCGGCCACACGGCGCACAAGGGCATGGCGCACGCGCGCGCAGGCCCGCGCACGAGGCCGAACCGTCGCCCGGGACGCTCCGCCTCCTGCTGGTCGTGCTGGTGCTCGGCGCGCTGATCTCCGCAGTCTGGTACGGCTCGGAAGGCAACGCCCCGGCGCCGGAACGACCGCCCGGCGCGGGCGCGGCGGAAGCGGCGCCCCCGCCGCGGCCGCTGGGCTGCGATGGCCGCAGCTACTGCTCCGAGATGAAGTCCTGCGAAGACGCGAAGTGGCTGCTCCAGCACTGTCCCGACACCGAACTGGACTACGACGGCGACGGCATCCCCTGCGAAAGCCAACTGTGCCGCGGAGGCTGACGCGCCTGCCGTCACGACTCGCAGCGCTTGACTGCGAGAGCCAAGCGTCGATCGTTGCCGAACCGATGATGAGCACCGAAAACGAATCCGGCGTGCTCGCCGTCTCTGACTGACCTCCTCCCAAAATCAGGTCCGAGCAGAACTGGAAAATTCGGCCTTCTGACCTCCTCCCAAAATCAGGTCCGAGCAGAACTGGAAGATTCGGCCTTCGGTTGAGGTGTGAATCGGGCCGCGAACTCCGCCGGCGGGACGTCGCCACTGCGAATCTCGTCGACCAGGATCTCGTCTCGGCTTGTACTGGTCTCGGCATGTGCCTCGATCGTCGTTCCGCACCGGATTCCGGGAAGGCGATGACGGAGCGTCGGGACCTTACCGCACGCAAAGAAAACCTCCCCGCCGCACGCAGGCGACGGGGAGGCCCGGGGGAGAGAACGGCGGTGGCGGCTTATTCGGCCGGCTTGGGCACCATCGCTTCGGTGGTGATGGTCAGCGTGACTTCGTCGCTGACGTTCGGCACGTACGCGCCGAGGCCGAACTCGCTGCGCTTGACCGTCGCGGTGGCGTCGAAGCCGATGGCTTCGCGCTTGCCCAGCGGATGGACGCCCGCCTTGTTGAAGGTCACGTTGAGCGTCACCGGCTTGGTCACGCCCTTGATCGTGAGGTCGCCAACGACAATGAGCTTGCCCTTGCCCGCGGCCTTGACCGAGGTGCTCTTGAAGGTCGCGTTGGGGAACTGCGCGGCGTCGAAGAAGTCGGCGCTGCGCAGGTGCTCGGTGAGGTCCGGCACCTGGGCGTCGAGACCGGCCAGCGGCAGGGTCACCTCGACCCTGGAGGCGGTCGGCTTGGCGGCGTCGTAGACGAGGGTGCCGTCGGCCTGGAGGAAATTGGCGATCGGGTGCGAGAAGCCGAAATGGCTCCAGCGGGCGACGACGTCGGTGTGGTTGGGGTCGATCTTGTAGGTGACCGGCGCGGCGATGGCGACGGTCGAGGCCAGGGCGAGCGCGGCGGCGAGCAAGGCGCGGTGCGTGAAAGCGGGTTTCATGGGGACACTCCTGTGGGATGCGGGTGGATGCGCGGAAGCGGGCGGCGCTACAGGGAGACGACCGCGAGGCGAACGGTTGCGCCCGCCCGCGGCCGCGGGTTCATTCGATGCGGCAGGCTTCGTCGAAGCCCAGTCGCGGCGAACGCGGGAAGATCGAGGACGCGTCGCCCTTGCCCAGGTTGACCAGGAAGTTCGAGCGGATCGCGGTGCCGGCGAAGAAGGCTTCGTCGACCATCGCGTTGTTGAAGCCGGACATCGGGCCGCAGTCCAGGCCCAGCGAGCGCGCGGCGAGGATCAGGTAGGCGCCCTGCAGGCTGCCGTTGCGCAGCGCGACCGTCTCCAGCACCGGCTCGGGGCGGCCCGCGAACCAGCTCCGCGCGTCTGTGTGCGGGAACAGCACCGGCAGCTTGTCGTAGAAGGCCATGTCGTAGCCGACGATCACGGTGACCGGCGCCGCCAGGGTCTTCTCGCGGTTGCCCTGGTCCAGCGCAGGGCCCAGCTTGGCCTTGGCCTCGGGCGAGCGCACGAACACGAACCGCGCCGGGGAGGCGTTGGCGGCGGTCGGGCCCCACTTCAGCAGGTCGTAGAGACGATGCAGGGTGGCGTCGTCGATCTGGCCGGAAAAGGCGTTGTAGGTGCGGGCCGAACGGAACAACTGGTCCAGGGCGAGGTCGTCGAGCGGTGCGGACATGAGCGGAAATCCCAAGCGTGTGAAGATGCGAGCGAGGGTCGCAGTGTAGAGTCCGCGGCCGCGGGCGACAGCCGCACGCGGGGAACGTATCGGGTCAAATCCGGAACAATGCCGAACAATTCGCTTGATTCGACTCAAATTTGCGCTGTCAGCGATGGCCGGGCCGGCAACGACCGGCAGGCGCTGGCGCTCGCCACCGCCCTGACCGGCGGCGCGGCGCCCCGGGTGGTGCGCCTGCATCCCCGGCTGCCCTGGCGGCTGCTGTCCCCGCGGCGGCTGGCCGGCACGGCGCACGCGTTCGGGCCCGAATTCGCCGCCGTGCTGGCGGCGCCGCCGGCGGTGGTCGTGGGCTGCGGCCGGCAGGCAGCGCTCGCCACCCGGCTGCTGCGCGAACGCGGCGCGAAGGCGGTGCAGATCCTCGATCCGCGGATCGACCCCGCGCACTGGGACGTCGTGGTCGTGCCCGAGCACGACCGCCTGCGCGGCGCCAACGTCGTGTCGGTGCTCGGCAGCCTGCACCCGATCGACGACGCCTGGCTGGCCCGCGCCCGCGGCGAGTTCCCCGGATTCGATCGCCTGCCGCGCCCGCGCACCGCGGTGCTGCTGGGCGGCCGCACCCGGCACGCGCGTTTCGATCGGATGGGCTTCGAGGTCCTCGCCTCGAAGCTGGAGGCCGCGCTCGCCCGCGACGGCGGCAGCGTGCTGCTGACGACTTCGCGGCGCACGCCGAAGGAATTGCGCGACCTGCTCGCGCACCGCTACGACGACACGCCGGGCATGGTGTGGCGCAGCGAGAAGGACGGTCCCAATCCCTATGCCGGATTGCTCGGCTGGGCGGATCGGATCGTGTGTTCGCCGGATTCGGTCAACATGATCACCGAAGCCTGCGCGACCCGTGCGCCGGTGTTCGTGTTCGATCCCGACCGCGTGCGCGGCCGGCCGCGGCGCTTCCTCGACGCGCTGCTCGCGCGCGGGCGCATCCGCGCGATGGACAGCACGCTGGAATCGTTCGCAGTGGAGCCGCTGCGGGAATCCGCGCGCGCGGCGGCGATGGTGGCGGCACGGCTGGGACTGCCGCCGGTGGCGGCCGACGAAGGCCGCGACGGCGCATCGCCGTCGGATCGGTCGTCGGATCAGCCGTCGTAGCGGTCGCTGGAGGCGTCCCCGCGCGCGGCGGCCCTGCGGGCGAAACCCCAGGCCACCAGGCCGGCGACCACGGCCGCCGCACCCAGCACCGGGCGCCGTTTCAGCGCGCGCACGGCGGACAGGCCGAGGGCCGCGGCCCACGGACGACGCGCCAGCGCCGCCGCCAGGCCGACCCAGCCGCTGCGACCGGCGACGCCGGCGCCGATGCCGCCGAGCCCGGTCAGCACGCCGCGCACGCCGCGGGTGCCGGCGCGCAGTTCGGCCACCGCGTCGGCGACCTCGGCCCGCTGCAGCGACGCGCGCATGCGCAGCATCTCCATGCGCAGGGCACGCAGTTCCTGATTGTCGTCACGGCTCATCGCGGCGGCTCCCGGACGGGATCGGCATCATCGGCGTCGGCGACCTCTTCGGCGGCGACGCCGAAGATCGCGCGGCGGTCGTCGGCGAGCTGGCGGAGGGTTTCCGACAGCGGCGGCGGGGAAGCGTCGGTTTCGCGCTGGAGATCGCCGAGCAGCCACAGCGCGATGCCGGCGTAGAGCACGGCGATGCCCAGCAGCGACCACGCGCCCGCGTACGGCCACAGCAGCGCGACCAGCAGCGCGGTGGCCGCGAACGCCGCGAGCAGGATCAACTGCATCGCCAGCAGGCCGCGCAGGAACCACCGCAGCAACTGCACCCGCGCCTCGGCGAGTTCGAGGCTCGCGAATTCGGCGCGGGACAGCAGCAGGTTCACGGACGCCGTGGCGACACGGCGCAGCGAATGCAGCGGGGAAGCCATGGCCGGCTTCGACCTCAGCGACGCGAGGCGAGCAGGCCGACCAGGAAGCCGACGCCGGCGGCGATGCCGATCGCGCCCCACGGGTTTTCGTGGACCCAGTCGTCGGTGGCGCGGGCCGCCGCCTTGGTGTTGCGCGCGACCGCGGTCTGCGCATCGGACAGGCGCTGGCGGGCGCGGCCGAGGGCTTCGCTGGCGCGGGCGCGCAGGGCCTGCGCACGCTCGCCGGTGGCGCCGGCGGCTTCCTCGAGGATGGATTCGACGTCGTCCAGCACGACCTTGGCGTCGGTGACGAGTTCTTCGGTGTCCAGGTAGTGGTTCTTCGACATGGTGCGACTCCTTGGGTGGGTGGCGAAGGTGCGCGAATGCGTCGGGGGCGCGCAGTTCGAGTCCAGCATAGCGCGCCCCGCCACCGGCGTCCCGAACGAATCCCAACGCCCGCATCGCGCCCGATGGCGGGCGCGACGTCGGGCGGGATGCGGGTGGGTGGCGACACCGGACCGGGGTCCGGCGACGGCGATCAGACCCCGGCCTTCAGAACCCGACCTTGACCGGCGCGGTCGGCTCGCCCGGCTGCTTGCAGCGGACGACGAGCGTCTGGTTGGCCGCGGACCAGAACGAGGCCGGCTTGTTGTTCTGGTCGAAGATCTCGTAGCCGTTGCCGCCGCACAGTTCGCCGGCCTTCTTGTAGCACTGGCCGATGTCGTTCATCGCCGAGCAATTGAGGCTGAAGCCCTGTGCCCCGGACGGCGTGATCAGCGGCGTCGCGGTCACGCAGCCGCCGGCCGTCACGATTGCCAGCGCAGCCGCGCCGATGCCCCACCCCGTCGAACGCCTCATCCTGTCCCCCTGGTTCCCTGTCGATGCCGTTGCGGCACGTACGGCATGGTGCGTCCCGGGTCGCGACCGACTCAACCTGTCAGAAACGACAGGCCCCCTTCAGGACGCCGTGCTTTCCGGCAGGAATCCCGCGGCTCCGGCCAGGGACGCCCGGATCGTCTCGCGCGCCTGCGCCACCGCCGCATCGGGCGCCACGATCCGCGCGCGGCGATCGAGGGTGCAAGCCAGGCCGGCGTCGACCAGGGCGGCGTGCGCGGCGTGCAGCGCGGCGGCGGTGGGCGTGTCGAATGCGCCGGCGTCGCGCAGCGCGTCGATCAGCCCCGGGGTGTCGCGCGGCGCCAGCAGCGCCGGCGTGCGGGCGGCGTCGCGCAGGACGTCGTACTGCAGCAGGAATTCCAGATCGACCAGGCCGCCGGGGCCCTGCTTGAGGTCGAACCGATCGCCGCTGGAACGGTCCAGCTCCTCGCGCATGCGCGCACGCATGTCGCGCACTTCCCCGCGCAGCGCGTCCGCGTCGCGGGTGCGCGCGAGGGTGTCCGCGCGCACCCGCTCGAACGCGTCGCACAGCGCCGCATCGCCGACGATGGCGCGGGCGCGGACCAGCGCCTGGTGCTCCCAGGTCCAGGCGCGCTGGCGCTGGTAGTCCTCGAAGCTCGCGCGGGTCGAGACCAGCAGGCCCTTGGCGCCGTCCGGGCGCAGCCGCACGTCGACCTCGTACAGGCGGCCGGCGCCGGTCGGCGTGCCCAGCAGCGCGACGATCTTCTGCGCCAGCCGCGCGGCCCAGCGCGACGCGTCGAGCGCGCGCGCGCCGTCGCTGACGGCGTCGGCCGGGGCGTCGTAGACGAACACCAGGTCGAGGTCGGAACCGAAGCCCAGTTCGCGCCCGCCGAGGCTGCCGTAGCCCAGCACCGCGAAGCGGAAGCCGTCGATGCGGCCGTGCTGCGCCTGCAGTTCGCGCAGCGCGAGCGCATGCACCGCGACCAGCAGCGCGTCGGCGAGCGCGGCGAGCAGGCGCGCGGCCGCGACCGCTTCGACCCGCCGGTCGAGCAGCGCCAGCGCGATCCGGAAGCTCAGCGTCTGCCGCGCCTCGTTGAGCGCGAGCAGCGCCGCCTCGCCGTCGTCGTGGCGCAGCGCGGCGGCGCAGGCCGCGGCGAAGGCCTCCGCGCCGGGCAACGGGCCGGATACGCGCAGGTCCAGCAGTTCGTCGAGCAGCAGCGGATGCGCGGCGAGGCGGTCGGCCAGCAGCGCGCTGCGGGTCAGGGTATCGACCAGCCGCGACAGCGCGGCCGGCTGTTCGTCGAGCAGCGCGAGGTAGCTGGCGCGGCGCAGCAGCGGCTGCAGCACGGCCAGCGCGCGGCGCAGGGCCAGCGCCGGCTCGGCCGAGGCCGCGATGCCGGCCAGCAGCGCCGGCATCAGCCGGTCGAGCCGGGCGCGCGACACGTCCGACAGCTCGCGCACGCCCGGCGCGCGCGCGAAATCGCGCAGGGCCAGGTCGGCCGCGCCGGCCTCGGCGAAGCCGGCGTCCTGCAGCGCCTGCGCTTCGGCGTCGTCGCGGGCCGGGCCGTCGTCGGCGCGCAGCGCGCGCCAGTACGCGACCAGCGCGTCCGGTCGCAGCGCCTCGCCGCGCGGCGCGAGCAGCGCCGCGAATTCGGCGCCGACCCGGTCGCGATGCGCCTGCAGCGTGGCCGACAGCGCATCCCAGTCGGCGAAGCCCAGGCCCAGCGCCAGCCGCGCGCGATCCGGCGCGTCTTCCGGCAGGCGCTGGGTCTGGGCGTCGCGCAGCATCTGCAGCCGGTTCTCCAGCAGGCGCAGGAAACGGTAGGCGTCGAGCAGCGCCGCGCAGGCCGCCGCCGACAGGTGCCCGGCATCGCGCAGGGCGCGCAGCGCGGGCTGCAGCCGGCGTTCGCGCAGCGCGGGCTCGCGCCCGCCGCGGATCAACTGCAGCGCCTGGGCCAGGAATTCGACTTCGCGGATGCCGCCCGGCCCGCGCTTGAGGTCGTCGGCCATGTCGCGGCGCGCGACCTCGGCGGCGATGCTGGCCTTCATCTCGCGCAGGCCGTCGAGCGCGCCGTAGTCGAGATAGCGGCGGTAGACGAACGGCCGCAGCGTATCGAGGAACCGCGCCCCGGCTTCGGCATCGCCCGCCACCGGCCGCGCCTTCTGCCAGGCGTAGCGCTCCCAGTCGCGGCCCTCGCGCTGGAAGTACTGCTCCATCGCCGCGAAGCTCAGCGCGATGCGTCCGGCGTTGCCGAACGGCCGCAGGCGCAGGTCGACGCGATGGCAGAAGCCATCGGCCGTGGTTTCGTCCAGCAGCTTCGCCAGTTGCTGGCCGAGGCGGGCGAAGTAGTCCTCGGCGGCGAGCGGGCGCGGGCCGTCGCTCTCGCCTTCGCGGGCGTAGGCGTAGACGAGGTCGACGTCGGAACTGAAGTTCAGCTCGCCGCCTCCGAGCTTGCCCAGCGCGAACACCACCAGCCGCACCGGCGCGCCGTCGGCGTCGCGGACGCGGCCGAAGCGCACGGCGAACTCGGCCTCCAGCGCCTCCAGCGCAAGCCGCAGGCAGGTCTCGGCGAGCGCGCTGGCGCCGGAGAGCGTGTCGTCCAGCGTGTCCAGCCCGTGCACGTCGCGCCAGATCAGGCGCACCGAGGCGGCCTGCCGGTATCGGCGCAGCAGCGCCGGCCAGTCGCCGCGGTGTTCGGGCGCGAGCAGCGGAGGCGCCGGCGGCGCGGCGCCGTCGTCGGCGAGCAGTCCCGGCAGCAGGGCCGGCTGGCGCAGACCGGCCTCGAGCGCGAAATCGCTGGCCAGCAGCAGCGGCCGCAGTCGCGCCTCGTCCTCGGTGCTCAGGCCCGGATGCGCCGCGCGCAGGCGCGCGAGGGCGCGTTCGACCGCGGCGTCTGCAGGTGAACGAACCGGCGAACCAGCGGAGGAACCGGCAGCGAAACTGTTTGCGGGCGTGGACGAGGTCATGCGCCGATTCTGGCATCCCCGCGCCGCGCGTCGCGCGGACCGGCCCCGAGGCGCGGCGATCGGCGGCAAGGATCGGCCATAAAAAAGCCCGCCCCGGTCGAACCGGTAGCGGGCCTGCTCCCTCCCCCACGTCGGGATGCGGGACTATCGTGAAGGATGCGTTAGGGCAACGCACGCTGCGGTGCAAAAAAGAACCCGGCGGTACATTTTTAGCCCGGGCGGTCGCCGGGAGCGCCGGAACACCGTCGAAAGCCGCGATCGGACGCATACTGCAGGACGCCGGGCGACGCGTCCGGCGTATCCAGCCGCGGCGTCGACAGGGACCGGATCGCCTGGGGAGGCATCGGTCGCCGACGCCGCGTCCCATCCCGTTTCCAAGGAGTGGTCCCATGCATCGCACACTGAAATCCGCGTTCGCGGTCGGCGTCTGCGCCGGTCTGCTGCTGGTCGGCGCCGCGCACGCGGCGCGTCCCGGCGTCGCGCCCAAGCCCCGGGCCGAGCCCAGCGCCGGCCAGGCCGCCGAAGACCTGGTCCAGCCCGGCACGCTGAAGATCGCGAAAGCCCTCGGCGACGACGTCGCCGGCCAGCTCGTCACCCCGTCCGGCGTGATGTCGTTCCGCACGCAGAGCCTGACGACCGCCGGCAAGCGCGCCGCAGCGGGCGCGGCGCCCGATCGCGTCCAGGCGCGGCTGGAGGTCAACGGCGCGGTGATCGACCACGAGATCGACTACGCCGCCGGCACCCTCACCGTGCGCACCGAGGCCGGGGTCGTGATCGACGCGCGCGACCGCGCCGTGCTGCGCACCTTCCAGAACGAACTCGGCCGCGACCTGCTGATGCAGGGCTCGGCCAAGCGCACGCCGAAGTCGCTCGACCTGCTGTGGCGCCTGTCGGAGATGTATTCCGAAGTGCCGCTGGGCCATCGCCTGAAGCAGGCGTGGGTGATCCGCCGCAGCGACGCCAAACCGCTGCTGCCCGGCGCCACGCTGCCGGCCGTTCGCAACGACCTGCCGGCGCTGACCGGCGCGGTGCCGCAGAAGGCGTCGTGCAACGAACAGGGCGGCGGCAGCTTCATCAACCTGCACAGCATCGCCGACGTCTGCCTCAACGGCCGCGTGTACTACCGCTCCTCGGCGCACGACTACTGCCCCACGCACGGCTACACCAGCAAGACCGTGGGCTACGGCTGCGGCTCCAGCCAGTGCGCGGGCCGCTGCGGCGCGGGCTGCGGCGCGGCGGACGGCCTCGGCGCCTGGTACCAGGACTGCCTGGACCACGACGTATGCAATCGCGACCACAACTCGCAGCTCGGCGGCTGCGGCGACGAGTGGACCGAGGCCGCCGACGACTACGCGTTCGGCGCGATCTCCTGCTACACGACCTGCCACTGATCGGGCTCGCCCGGTATCGCGGCCGGCATGCGCCGGACCGCGCAGCCAAAGAAAAACCCCGCCTTCCGGCGGGGTTTTTCGTGTCGCGGGACGACCGGGCCGGATCAGAAATCCATGCCGCCCATGCCGCCCATGCCGCCGCCCATGCCGCCCGGGGCCGGCTCGTCCTTCTTCGGCGCTTCGGCGACCATCGCTTCGGTCGTGATCATCAGGCCGGCGATCGAGGACGCGTTCTGCAGCGCGGTGCGGGTGACCTTGGTCGGATCCAGGATGCCGGCCTCGACCATGTCGACGAACTCGCCGGTGGCCGCGTTGTAGCCGTAGTTGCCCTTGCCTTCCTTCACTTTGTTGACGATGACCGAGGGCTCCTCGCCGGCGTTGGTGACGATCTCGCGCAGCGGGGCTTCCATCGCGCGCAGGGCGATCTGGATGCCGTGGTTCTGGTCTTCGTTGATGCCCTTGAGGCCTTCGACCGCGGTCTTGGCGCGGATCAGCGCGACGCCGCCGCCCGGGACGATGCCTTCCTCGACGGCCGCACGGGTCGCGTGCAGGGCGTCTTCGACGCGGGCCTTCTTTTCCTTCATCTCGATCTCGGTCGAGGCGCCGACCTTGATCACGGCCACGCCGCCGGCGAGCTTGGCGACGCGCTCCTGCAGCTTCTCGCGATCGTAGTCGGACGAGGTCTCCTCGATCTGGGCCTTGATCTGCTTGATCCGGGCTTCGATGCCCGAGGCTTCGCCGGCGCCGTCGATGATCGTGGTGTTCTCCTTCGAGACCTGCACCTTCTTGGCGCGGCCGAGGTCCTTGATCGTGGCCTTCTCCAGCGACAGGCCGACTTCCTCGGAGATCACGGTGCCGCCGGTGAGGATCGCCATGTCCTCCAGCATCGCCTTGCGACGGTCGCCGAAGCCCGGGGCCTTCACCGCGCAGACCTTGACGATGCCGCGGATGGTGTTGACGACGAGGGTCGCCAGCGCTTCGCCTTCGACTTCCTCGGCGACGATCAGCAGCGGCTTGCCGGCCTTGGCCACGCCCTCGAGCACGGGCAGCAGGTCGCGGACGTTCGAGATCTTCTTGTCGTGCAGCAGGATGTACGGGTCGTCGAGTTCGGCGGCCATCGACTGCTGGTTGTTGACGAAGTACGGCGACAGGTAGCCGCGGTCGAACTGCATGCCCTCGACGACGTCGAGCTCATTGTCCAGGCCCGAGCCTTCCTCGACCGTGATCACGCCTTCCTTGCCGACCTTCTTCATCGCGTCGGCGATGATGTTGCCGATCGACTCGTCGGAGTTGGCCGAGATCGTGCCGACCTGGGCGATCGCCTTGTCGTCGGCGGTGGGCTTGCTCATCGCCTTCAGCTCGGCGACGGCGGCGGTGACCGCCTTGTCGATGCCGCGCTTGAGGTCCATCGGGTTCATGCCGGCGGCGACCGCCTTCATGCCCTCGCGGATCAGCGCCTGGGCCAGCACGGTCGCGGTGGTGGTGCCGTCGCCGGCGTTGTCGGAGGTCTTGGAAGCGACTTCCTTCACCATCTGCGCGCCCATGTTCTCGAACTTGTCGGCCAGCTCGATCTCCTTGGCGACGGACACGCCGTCCTTGGTGATCGTCGGGGCGCCGAAGCTCTTCTCGAGCACGACGTTGCGGCCCTTCGGGCCGAGGGTCGCCTTCACGGCGTTGGCGAGCACGTTCACGCCGCGCACCATGCGCGAGCGGGCGTCTTCACCGAAACGGATGTCTTTGGCAGCCATTGTGGTAACTCCAGGAAAAATGTTGTGTTCGTAGGGTGGGGTTCAGCCCACCGTCACGGGATATCTGTTCGCGTCGTGCGCGGATCGGAGCGGTTTCGATGCGGTCCGATCGTTGCGACCTTCATCGGAAAGGTTGCAATGGCGGGCCCAAGCCCACCCTACGCATCGCGATGCGGATCAGCCGACGATCGCGAGGATGTCGTCTTCCTTGATGATCTTGTACTCGACGCCGTCCGCCTTGTAGGCCGAACCGGAGTACTGGCCGTAGATCACCTTGTCGCCGACCTTCACCTTCGGCGCGCGCACGCTGCCGCTGGCGTCGATGAACTTGCCCTCGCCGACGGCGACGATTTCGCCCTTGGTCGGCTTTTCCTTCGCGGCGTCGGGGATGATGATGCCGCCGATGGAGGTCTCTTCGGCTTCGATCGGCTTGACGATCACGCGATCGTAGAGCGGCTTGAGATTCATGGTGAACCCTCGCAAGTGGTTGATTGAACTGGGAAAGGCCGGCGATTCTAGCACTCTCGCCCCGAGAGTGCCAAAACCACGGCAAAGGAACGCCCGGCGAACCGGGACGGGCGGAAGATGGGGGGCCGGGAGCGGCTTTCAAGGCCTCCGCCGCGCCGTCGGCGCGTCCCGGAGGCCCGGCCCCGGCGCCGGCGGGAGGGTCAGGCCGCCGGCGCGGCTCCCAGCCGGCCCGCCAGATGCTCGGCCAGCCGGATCGAGAGGGTGATGATCGTGAAGGTCGGATTGGACACCCCGGTGCTGGCGAAGACCGAGGAGCCGGCCACGTAGAGGTTGTCCATCGAATGGACCCTGAGGTTCGCGTCGACCACGCCCTGGGCCGGATCGGCCGACATGCGCGTGGTGCCGATGTGATGGCCGTTGACGACGACGGCGCGCTCGATCGCCGCCCATTGCGGCGCGACGACCGTGCCGCCCTCGGGCTTGATCGCGGCCGCGAACAGTGCGGTCGAGCGCTCGTAGGTCTTGCGGTCCAGCGCGCCCAGCCGCCAGTCGATGCGGACCTGCGGCTGCCCGAAGACCTTGTCGGTCGTGTTGGCCAGGGTGATGCGGCTGTCGGGATTGGGCGCCATCTCGAAATAGGCGGCGGCGCTGTAGGCGCGCATCCAGCAGTTGCCGATCGCATTGTCGCGCAGGGCGTCCGCGGTCAACTGGAAGCGACCGGTGACGCGCACGCCGTTGGCGTCGCGCCACGTCCCGCCGCTGGCGTCGTTGCCGGCCATCAGGTCGCTCAGCGGCGCCGACGGGAAGCCGTACACGCCGACGCTCACGCCCATCGACAGCGGATGGCACAGGAAATTCCGGCCGACCTGATCGTGTTCGTTGCCGATGTCCGAGAGCAGCAACTGTTGCGCGTTCGCCACCGCGCCGCAGGCGAGCACGTAGGCGTCGGCCTCGATCCGGAATTCGGTCGCGACGCCCGGCGGCGTCGCATCGTCCATGCTCGCGACCCGCAGTCCGCCGACGCTGCCGTCGCCGGCCTCGATCGCGAGCAGGCTGGCGTTGAGGATGACGTCGGCGGCGCTGTCGCCGATGGTCTTGCCGTCGGGGAAGACGCGGGTCGAGAAGTCGAGGAGCGCGCCGCCCATGAACTGGTACATGCAGGGCTCGAAGTCGTCGATTTCCTGCATCGCCGCACCGTCCAGCCCGAGCACCCGCGTCCAGTAGCCGGCGCTGAAGTTGTCGTCGGCGAACTGCCCGTGGAGCATGCACAACGGTACGGCCTGGGCGTAGTACGGATCGAGGTCGGCGCGGGTGATCGGCCAGCCCGGGAAGCCCTCGCGGGCCTCGAAGTCGACCGGATCGAGCGGCCGCGACTGGCCGCCCCAGTGCGTCGACGTGCCGCCGAAGTAGCGCTCGCGCTCGGACGGCGACTGGCCCTGGTACAGCGGACTGGTGAGGAAATCGCGTTCGTTGGTGGCGAACAGGCCGGCCGCCTCGCCCGCGTACAGCAACGCCTTGTCGGGCCAACTGTCCTGCAGCGCCGGCTGCGCGCGGCTGCCTTCGATCAGCACCACCTGGATCCCGGCGCGCTGCAGGCACCACGCCGCGGTGATCCCCGCCTGGCCCGATCCGACGATGCACACCTGCGTCCTGAGCGTCGTGCCGCTGGCGATGTCCTTCCCGTTCCTGAGCATGCGCTGGCCCTCCGATGGCGAAGGACCACGGTATGCCCCGGGGGCGGCGGTCGATACTGTCAGATGTGACAGCGAAGGAGAGCGTCGGGCGCCAGCGTCGGGCGGGGCGGCTCCCGGCGAAAGGGCACAAGGGCGTGCAGGACGCGCGCGACGCGCCTGCGGGGCCGCAAAAAGCATCGACCCGGCGTGCGCCGGGTCGATGTTGGAGCGAAACGACTGGATGGAACGATCAGAACCGGTAGTCGGCGCTGACGTACCAGAACGCGCCCGGCAGGTCGTACGTACCGGCGTCGTAGCCGTTCAGCGAGCAGGTCACGCAGATCGGCGGTTCCTTGCCGAACACGTTGTTGGCGCCGGCCGACAGCCTCAGGCCCTCGATGAACGCGTTCTTCCACGCGAACTGCACGTCGTGGTAGGTGACGGCGCCGAGGGTGTTCACCTCACGGGCGTTGAGGCAGCCCGGGACGTCCTTGCGGGTCGCGCCGTTGCAGTCTTCCTCGACGGCGTCGATGTAGCGCAGGCCGTAGGTGAAGCCGAAGTCGCCCTTGTTCCAGCCCAGCTGCAGGTTGGTCTGCCACTCGGGGATCGCACTGTCGGAGACTTCGATGCCGACGCGGCGGGAGCTGACATTGCCGTCGCCGTCGACCGCCTTGTAGTCGCGCACCCAGGTCGTCTGCAGCGAGGCGCTCAGCTCGCCGAACGCCCAGTCCGGGCTCAGCCAGTTGATCTTGAGGTCCGCGCCGCTGGTCTTCACCGTGCCGAAGTTCTGCAGGAAGTTGTTCGGCGGGTTCAGGTTGCCGTTAACCTGGCGCGAGAACGGTGCGCAGGCGGGCGAGCTGGCGGGCGTGCCGCCGGCGCGCAGGCAGGTGGCGAGCAGCGACTGCAGATCCTGCGCCTGGATCGCGCCGTCGATCTTGTGATCGTAGTAGCCGACCTCGAAATCGAGCTTGCGCGACCACGCCCGGTCTTCCGCCCAGCCCGGGCTGTAGACCGCGCCGACGGTCCAGCTGTCGGAGGTTTCCGCATCCAGGTTCGGGTTGCCGCCGGTGAAGGTCGTGATCTGGGTGTTGGCCTGCTCGAAGGTCGGCGGCGCGCCCTGGGCGGCGCAACCGGCCGCGTATTCGGGCTTGGCCGGGCCGGGGCTGCCGGTCGAACCGCACAGGTCGGTCAGGGTGGCGCCGAACTGGGTCAGGCCGTACAGCTCGCCGAGGTTCGGCGCGCGGAAGCCCTGCGAGTAGGTGCCGCGCAGCACCAGGTCCTCGACCGGCTGCCAGCGGAAGCCGACCTTGCCGGTGGTGGCGCTGCCGAAGGTCGAGTAGTCGGACCAGCGCAGGGCCGCGGTCAGGTCGAAGGTCGCCGCGATCGGGAAGTTGAACTCGCCGTAGATTTCCTTCACGTCGTAGTCGGCGGACACCGGCGAGGCGAAGGAGTCCTGCGACTCGCCGGTCTGGCGCAGCGGGTCGGGATTGAAGTCGCCCTTGTACTTGCGGTATTCGACGCCGGAAGCGAAGCCGGCGTTGCGGTCGCCGATCGCGAACAGGTCGCCGGTGATGTTGAAGGTGAACGAGTCGAGCTGCTGGACGCTGGCGTCGCGCTGGTCGGTGATGATCCAGTCGATCATCGCCTGCGTGAACGGACGGCCCTGGCCGCCGAACAGATCGAGCGGCGTGCAGCCCGGGGTCGCGGCGCAGGTCGCCGGATTGCCCAGCGCGGTGCGGATGTGGGCGACGTTGTAGCCGTTGGTGAAGCGCTGCGTCGCCGAGTTGCGGCTGTGGACGTAGTTGGCGTCCCAGCCGAAGTTGCGGCTACCGATGTCGAACAGGCCGTCGAGGCCGACGTTGAAGTACCAGGTGTCGACGTTCTGCTTGAAGATGCGCGGACCGACTTCCACCGGACGGCGGGTCACCCAGCCGAAGTTGGTGGCCGGATCCAGATCGATGCCGAACGGGTTGAACGGGTTGAGGCGGGAAATGACGATCCCGTCGGCGATGCCGCCGGTGCCCGCGAACGGACCGACGAAGATCGGCTCGGGCGCGGCCTGGTTGGCGGACTGGCGGTTGTTGAACAGCGCCTTCACGTGCAGGCGGGTGTTCTCGCTGAGGTCGATGTTGACGTGGGCGTACAGCGCCTTGCGCTCGCTCGGCGTCAGCAGCAGGTTGTACGGCGCGAAGTTGAAGCGGTCGTTGCCGCTGAAGTCGTGGTAGGTGCCCGCCGAGGGGTTGGCCGGATTCCACACCGGCGTCGTCGTGCCGTTGTTGAGCGTCACGTCGTACCAGAAGTCGCCGACGGGATCGCAGTAGCCGTAGCTGCCGGCCGGACGCGACGGATCGCAGAAGGTGAAGCGGCCCTGCGGCGTGCCCGAGCTGCCCGCGCGGAGGCCCGCGCCCGGTTCCGGGAACGACGACTGGCCCCACGAGCCCGAGCTGATGCGGTCCTGCTTGTAGTAGCTGGCCGCGAACACGGCGTTCCAGCGGTCGCCGCCGGTGCCGATGGTGAAGGACGCGTCCTTGGTCTCGCCGCCGCGGCTGTACTCGCCGTAGTAGGTGTGCAGCTCGGCGCCCTTGAAGTCCTTGCGGGTGATGATGTTGACCACGCCGGCGATGGCGTCGGAGCCGTAGATCGCCGAGGCGCCGTCCTCGAGCACTTCGACGCGCTCGATGATCGCCAGCGGGATGGTGTTGAGGTCGGCGCTGCCGCTGACGCCCGAGGCCGAGGATTCGTTGACCCAGCGGATGCCGTCGACGAGCACCAGCACGCGCTGCGAACCGAGGTTGCGCAGATCGACCTGGGCCGAGCCGGCGCCGATGCCGCCGCCGTCCGGCGGATAGCCGAAGTTGCCCGAGGAGTTGAACTTGGCGTTCAGCGCCTTGCCGCTGGCGGTGAGCTGCTGCAGCAGCTCGCCGACGCTGGCGACGCCGGTTTCTTCGATCTTGGCGCGGTCCATGATGTAGACCGGCTGTGCGGTGACCGCGTTGGTCTGCTTGATGCGGGACCCGGTGACGCTGATGGTGTCGAGGGTGCTCTGGTCGCCCTTCGCGTCCTGCGCAGCGGCGATGCCGGGCAGCGCGAGGAGCAGCGTCAGGTGGACCGCGGCCGTCAGGCGATTGCGGCGCAGCTTGCTCATGGTTCTCTCCGTTGAATTTTTTAATTGAGTGATTTCGCGCACAGCCACCGCCGCGGGCCCCCTCCCGCTGCTGCACCCGGGCTTTGTAAACAAAATGTGAAGGCTGGGCAAGATGCACGATGGGCGGGCGGCTTCAGGCCGGGGTCGCCGCGAGGCGCCGCCGGGGGTCCCGCGCCGCCGACGGTTCATCCGCCTTCGCTATAGTTCGGTGATGCATATCCCCCGATTCGGTCTCCTCGCGGCCCTGCTGGCCGCCCTCTCGCCCGCCGCCTGCCACGCGCAGATCGACACCCCGGCCGTCGCCCGGGCCCGGGCGGCCATGGACGCCGCGGACGGCGGCCAGGCCCCGGCCTCGCCGCTGCCGTCGGGACACGCGCTGGCCGGCTGGATCGAGTACGCCGGCCTGCGCCGAGGCCTGGACACCCTGTCCGCGGCCGACGGCCAGGCCTTCCTCGTCCGCCACGCCGGCGAGCCGGTGGCCGAAGCCTTCCGCGAGGAGTGGCTGCCGGTGCTGGCCCGCCGCGAGGACTGGCCGGCCTTCCGCGCCGCGTGGTCGGGCTCGGTCAGGGCCGCCAGCCTGCGCTGCGCCGAATTGAACGCGCGCCAGGCGCTGGGCATCACCGACGCGGCGTGGACCGCCGACGCCCAGGCGCTGTGGCGCAGCACCGGGCGCTCGCTGCCCGACGCCTGCGACGCGCCGATGGCGGTGCTGGCGGCCAGGGGCGGGCTGCCGCCGGCGCTGCGCTGGGAGCGGATCGAGAAGGCCGCGGCCGAGTGGCAGCCGGGGGTCATGCGCGCGGCGGCGCGCGGGCTGCCCGCCGACGAGTTCGCGCTGGCGAACGACTACGCCGCGTTCGTCGAATCGCCCCACGACCGCGCGCTGGGATGGCCGAAGACCGCGCGCAGCCGGCTGGTCGCCTCGCAGGGGCTGGCGCGGCTGGCCAAGGCCAACCCCGGCGCCGCCGAGGCCCGGCTGCCGAAGTTCGCCCAGGCCCTGGGCTTCGACGACGCCGACCGCGGCCGCGTCCTGTACCAGGCCGCGCTGTGGACGGTGGCGTCGTACGGCCCCGAGTCCGCGCGCCGGCTGGCGGCGGTGCCCGACGTGGCCTACGACGACAAGCTCCACGAGTGGCAGGTGCGCGAGGCGCTGGCGCGGTCCGACTGGGCCACGGCGCTGAAGGCGATCCGGGCCATGCCCGACGCCCAGCGCCGGGATTCGCGCTGGCGCTATTTCGAGGCGCGCCTGCTGGAACAGGCCGGCGACCGCAACGCCGCCCGCGACCTCTACCGCGACGCCGCGACGAAGGCCGATTTCCACGGCTTCCTGGCCGCCGACCGGATCGGCGCGCCCTATGCGCTGTGCCCGGTCGAGCCGGCGACGACCCCGGCGGCGAAGGCCACCGTCGCCAACGACCCGGCGCTGGTCCGGGCGATGCTGCTGTACCGGATCGATCGCACCGGGTGGGCCGAGCGCGAATGGAAGGACGCGCTGTCGCGGTTCACCCCGGCGCAGCGCCGCATCGCGGTCGGCATCGCCCAGGACAACGGCTGGTTCGACCGCGGCGTGTTCGGGCTGGTGAACGTCGGCGGCAAGCACTTCCCGGAAGAGCTGCAGTACTACACGCTGCGGTTCCCGCTGCACCACGACACCGCGATCCGGCGCGAGGCGGCGAAGCAGAACGTCGACCCGACCTGGGTCGCCGCCGAAATCCGCGCCGAGAGCGTGTTCAACCCGCAGGCGCGCTCGCACGCCGACGCGCGCGGGCTGATGCAGGTGCTGCCGTCCACCGGCGCCGGCCTCGCCCGCCGCCTCGGCCTGCCGTGGACCGGCGGCGACGGCCTGTACGAGCCGGAGTTCAACATCGCGCTGGGCACCGCCTACCTGCGCGAACTCGAAGACCGCTACGGCATGACCTATGTCGCCATCGCCGCCTACAACGCCGGCCCCGCGCCGGTGGCGCGCTGGCAGACCCAGCGGCCGAACATGGACGCCGATTTCTGGATCGAGACGATCAGCTACAAGGAGACCCGCGACTACGTGGCGCGGATCCTCGCCTTCAGCGTGATCTACGACTGGCGGCTCAACGGCAGCGCGCTGCCGGTGACCGACCGCCTCGCCGGGCGGCTGGTCGACACCCGCAAGGCGTTCGTCTGCCCGACCGCGGCGCCGATCGCCGCACCGGCGGCGCCGGCCGCACCGAAGGCCGGTTCACGGCGATGAGCCGCCGCGTCGTCGTCCTCGGCGGCAGCGGTTTCGTCGGCCGGCGGCTGGTCGCGCGCCTGCTCGCGGACGGGCATCGCGTGTGCGTGCTCTCGCGCGACGCCGCCACCCGCGACCGGGTGCCGGCGGGCGCCGGACACCGCGTCGGCGACGTGTACGACCCGGCGTTCCTGGGCGAGGCCTTCGCCGGCGCCGATGCGGTGGTCAACCTCGTCGGCATCCTCAACGAACGCGGCGACGACGGCCGCGGCTTCCGCAAGGTGTACGTCGAACTGGCCGACGCCGCGATCGACGCGATGCGCGCCGCCGGCGTGCGCCGGCTGCTGCAGATGAGCGCACTGCACGCCGGCGACGGCGCCAGCCACTACCTGCGGGCGCGCGGCGAGGCCGAGGCGCGCGTCGTCGCCTCCGGGCTGGACTGGACGCTGTTCCGGCCGTCGGTGATCGCCGGCCCCGGCGACGGCCTGTTCTGCCGCTTCGCCGGCCTCCTGCGCTTCGCGCCCGGGCTGCCGCTGGGCGGCGCCGATGTCCGCTTCCAGCCGGTGTGGGTGGGCGACGTGGCCGAGGCCTTCGCCCGCGCGCTGCTCGACGACGCCACCATCGGCCGGCGCTACGACCTCGTCGGCCCGGAGGTGATGACGCTCGGCGGGATCGTCCGGCTCACCGCGCAGACCCTCGGCTGGCGCCGCTTCGTGCTGCCGCTGCCCGGCGCGCTCGGCCGGCTGCAGGCGGAAGTCGGCGAACACCTGCCGGGCAAGCCCATCAGCCGCGACAACTGGCGCTCGCTGCGGCAGGATTCCACCAGCGACGACAACGGCCTGCCGAAGCTCGGCATCGCGCCGACCGACGTGCGCGCGAAACTGCCCGAGATCCTCGGCGCAGCCGCGTGAGCCGCTCCCCCACCATCGCATCGAGGACACGCCCATGGGACTGATCGACGGCCTGCTCGGCCACGCCGGCGAGACGCCGGTGGAGAAACTCGCCGAGGACTTCGCACCGCTGCTCGCCCCCGGCGAACCGCTGCAGCGCGCGTTCTCGACCATCCGCGACCTGATCGTGTTCACCGACCGCCGGGTGATGCTGGTCAACAAGCAGGGCATCACCGCGAAGAAGACCGAGTACCGCAGCATCCCGTATCGCGCGATCACGATGTTCTCGCTGGAGACCGCCGGCCATTTCGACCTGGAGGCCGAACTCAGGATCTGGCTGTCCGGGCAGCCGGCGCCGGTCGAACTGCACCTGGGCCGCGGCAGCGGCTCGCAGGCGATCGTGGCGCTGCTGGCGCAGCACGCGGCGCGCTGAGGCGCCTCGATCCCCGGTAGAGCGGCCTTCAGGCCGCTGTCGTTTGAATTGCTGAAGAGCAGCGGCCTGAAGGCCGCTCTACCAGTACACTCGCGTCATGAAGACCTATCTCGTCGGCGGCGCGGTGCGCGACCGCCTGCTCGGCCTGCCCGTGCACGACCGCGACCACGTGGTCGTCGGCGAAACGCCGGCGTCGATGCTCGCCGCGGGCTTCAAGCCGGTGGGCAAGGACTTCCCGGTGTTCCTGCACCCGGACAGCGGCGAGGAATACGCGCTGGCGCGGACCGAGCGCAAGTCCGCGCGCGGGCATCGCGGCTTCGTCGTCCACGCCGCGCCCGAGGTCACGCTCGAAGAAGACCTGCTGCGCCGCGACTTCACCATCAACGCGATCGCGATGGCGGACGACGGCACGCTGGTCGATCCCCACGGCGGCGCACGCGACCTCGAAGCGCGGGTGCTGCGCCACGTCGGCCCGGCGTTCGTCGAGGATCCGCTGCGGGTGCTGCGCGCGGCGCGGTTCATGGCGCGCTTCGCCGGGCACGGCTTCGTCGTCGCCCCGGAGACGATGGCGCTGATGCGGGCGATGGTGGCGGACGGCGAACTGGCCGAGCTCACGCCCGAGCGCGTCTGGAAGGAACTCGCCGGCGCGCTGCGCGCCGCGCGGCCGTCGGCGTTCCTGCGCACGCTGCACGACTGCGCGGCGCTGGGCGTCGTCCTGCCGGAGATCGAAGCGCTGTACGGCGTCCCGCAGCGCGCGGAATTCCATCCCGAAGTCGACACCGGCGTGCATACGGAGATGGTCTGCGACATGGCCGCGGCGCTGGCGCCGGGCGACGAGGTGATCGGCTTCGCCGCGCTGACCCACGACCTCGGCAAGGCGCTGACGCCGACGGACGAACTGCCCAGGCACATCCTGCACGAACAGCGCGGCCTCGCGCCGCTGGAGGCGCTGTGCGCGCGGCTGAAGGCGCCGGCGGCGCATCGCGACCTCGCCCGCGCCGCCTGCCGCGAGCATCTCAACGTGCATCGCCTCGGCGAACTGCGCGGCGCGACGATCCACGACCTGATCGCCCGCTGCGACGGCTTCCGCCAGCCGCGGCGGATCGCGCAACTGGCGACGGTGTGCGAGGCCGACAAGCGCGGCCGCGCCGGCATGGCCGACAGCGCCTACCCGCAGGGCGCGGAGCTCGTGCGCCTGCATGCGGCCGCGCTGGCCGTGCAGGGCCGCGACGTGGCGCAGCCGGGCATGGACGGCCCGGCCGTCGGCGAAGCGCTGCGACGTGCGCGGATCGCCGCAATCAATGCCGCGCGCAACACGCCGCCCCCGGAACCTGACTGAAGCAGCCGGCCTGAAGCAGGCCTAGCCGCGGCGGTCCCAGCGCAACAGCAGATCGCGCCACGGTGTCAGCCGGGTGCCGAGGCCGGCGATCACGCCGAGCGTGTTCGCCAGCGCATCGTAGCGGTCCATCATGCGCCCCTCATGCATCGCGCCCTGCGCGTATTCCAGGCCGATGCCCAGCAGCACGAGGAAGAATCCGACGCTCGCCAGCGAACGCCAGCGCGGATACAACTGCACCGCGCCCGCGGCCAGCGCCGCATAGGACAGGAAGTGCTCGAGCTTGTCGTTGGCGCTGGGCAGTTCCTGCAGCGAGGACGCCGGCAGCAGCGAGAACGCGACCACCGCCGCGACCGCGCCCGACCACAGCAGCGACCACAGCCACGGCCGCCGGAACGGCTTGAGCGATGCGCCGAACCGATACCCCGCCATCGATCAGAGCCGGTGGCTGAGGTCGCCCGCCAGGAAGGCGTGGGCGAGGCTGGTGCGGCGCGCGAAGCCGATCGCCTGGAAGCGCTCGCCCATCTCGCCGGGCAGCGTCAGTTGCTTGGCCTGCTGGCGCAGCGCATAGCGCGCGGCCTCGTCGGACGCGTCGGCCTCGTGCGCCGCGAGCCGCTGTTCCAGGCCGTTGCCGATCAGGAAGCTCGACTGCGCGCAGTAACCGGCGAACTCGAAGCCGGCGCCGGTGCCGGCCTCGGCCAGCGCGGTGAAATCCACGGACACGGTGACGTCCTGCAGGCCCACGCGCGCGAACACGTCGTCGACCATCCGGTGCCGGTGGAAGGCGCGCAGGGTGCCGTCCTCGCGTCGCGGGTCGTAGTACTCGCGCCGCGGATAGCCGTAGTCGACCAGCAGCAGCGCGCCGGCGTCGAGACCGCCGATCACCGCCTGCAGCCAGTACGGGAGCTGCGGCAGCACTTCCGAGCGGTAGCCGTCGCGGAACGGGACGCCGCACAGGCGCTCGACGTGCCGCACCGCCGCGGCCAGCAGGGCGTCGGCCGGCCGATCGACGCGGGTGAAGGCGCCGTCGGCATCCAGCGCGACGTGCTCCTCGAACACCTCGCCGTCGCGGATCGCGAACCGCGAGGTCGGCAGCGCATCGATGACCTCGTTGGCGAACAGCACGCCGTTCCAGCGCTCCTGGACCGGCGACTGCAGCCAGCGCACGCGCTTGAAGACCTCCGGCGCCAGCCGCGCCTGCAGGCGCTCGCGCTGGCGCTGGCGCAGGTCGGCGCTGGGCTCGAGGATGGCGTAGCCCGCCGGCAGCACCTGCAGCGCTTCCAGCCGCCGCAGCGCGGCTTCCGCGAACGCGCCGCTGCCGCCGCCGACTTCGACGAACATCGCCTCGGGACCGAGCGAACGCAGCGCAGGCGCCACCGCCTCGACCACGCACTCGGCGAACAGCGGCCCGAGCTCGGGCGCGGTGACGAAATCGCCCGCCGGACCGAGCTTGGTCGCGCCCGCGCTGTAATAGCCGAGCCCGGGCGCATACAGCGCCAGCTCCATGAACCGCCAGAAGGGCAGCACCCCGCCGTTGCTCGCGATCTGGTCCCGGATCAACTCCGCCAGCCGTTCGCTGTGCGCGCGGGCATCCGGGTCCAGGTCTTCGTCGATCGACATGCGGCAACTCCGTTGCGGGGCCGCACAGGATAACGAAATCCGGTTCAGCGGCGGGTTTCTTCAGGCTTTTCTTGTTCCTCGCGAATCTTCCCGCGGACGAACCACCAGATGTAACCGCCCATGAAAACGATGAAACCGAGGCCGCCGAGGGTCATCCAGCCCACCGGCTTGGAGAAGAGTTCGGACAGGATAGGGTCCATGGCAATGCTCCGCTTGGGATGGCGGCCAGCATGCGCCCGCGCCGTGGACGCCGTTTGACTGTGGTCAAATGCCCGCTCCCGATCCTGTTCCTGTTCCCTATCGCCGCGAGACGCGCCATGCCCGATGCCCGCCCCGTCGCCCTCGTCACCGGCGCCGCACGCCGGCTCGGCGCCGCCATCGCCCGGCGACTGCACGCGGCGGGATTCGATCTCGCCCTGCACTACCGCGGCTCGGCCGCCGCCATGGCCGCGCTGGCGGCGGAGCTGGAGCGCGCGCGCGCCGGCAGCACCGTCGTCCTGCAGGCCGAGCTGGCCGAGTACGACCGGCTGCCGGAGCTGGTGGCGCGGACGGTCGGCCGGTTCGGCCGGCTGGACGCGCTGGTCAACAACGCCTCGGCGTTCTCGCCGACGCCGCTGGGCACCATCACGCCGGCCGACTGGGACGCGCAGTTCCTGGTCAACGCCCGCGCCCCGCTGATCCTGGCGCAGGCGGCCGCGCCGCACCTAACCGCCGCCCGCGGCGCGATCGTCAACCTGGTCGACATCTACGCCGAGCGGCCGCTGCGCGACCACGTCGTCTACGCCATGAGCAAGGCCGCGCTGGTCGCCGCGACCCGCGCGCTGGCGCTGGAGCTGGCGCCGGCGGTGCGGGTGAACGCGGTCGCGCCCGGCGCGATCCTGTGGCCGGACGACAAACCGGAGGCGGCGAAGGCGGCGATCCTCGCCCGGACGCCGCTCGCCCGCACCGGCGACGAGGCCGAGATCGCCGAGGCCGTGCGCTGGCTGCTGCAGGACGCGACCTACACCACCGGCCAGGTGCTGCGGGTGGACGGCGGGCGGATGCTGGCGGGCTGACGCCCTTGCCCGCCCGCCGGATGCCTCAGCGCTTCGGCGCGAACGCCGACTCCAGCGCCAGCCCGCGGAACGCCGGCGGCGTCTCGTGCGCCACCGCGTAGCGGTACAGCGCCGCGGAGTAGACGCCCGACAGCGCCGACTGGACCACGCCCAGCACCAGCAGGACGACGACGAAGGCCGCCGTGACCGCGATGCCGGCGGCGGGCGCCGCCTGCCAGGCCAGGAACGCCGAGCCGACGCCGATCGCCACCAGCACGAACGTGATCAGCCCGAACGCGGCGCCGATGCCGACGTGGCCGATGGCGTTCTCGCCCCAGGTCTTCTTCAGCAGCGCGATGCTCTCCTTCAGGGCGTCGATCGGGCCGACGTCGCGATTGACCAGCACCGGCACCACCAGGAACGTCGCCAGCGTCCACGCCACGCCCAGGCCGCCGCCGATCATGCGCACGATGATGTTGTTGTCGCGGTCCTTCAGCGATTTCAGGATCACGCCGACCGTGGCCGCGATCGCGGCGTAGCCGAGGATCGCCGGCAGCCGCGAGCGCGCCGCGCGGAGGCCGTCGGAAACCGTCGGATCGCCGCCTTCCAGGCGAATGGTCGCTGCGCCGACCAGCGCGCTGTTGAAGAACACGATGACCGCGTACTGGCAGAAGTAGAACAGGAAGCCGAGCACCGCGCCGACCGCGTTGAAACCGTGGTCGAACAGCTTGAAGGCGAACACCGGCAGCGCGAACGTCGCCAGCACCAGCAGCGTCGCCAGCGAGGACAGCACCGGAAACACCATCAGCTCCTTGTCGGCGCGCAGCACCGACGCGCTGGCCTTGACCAGTCCCCAACTGCGCGAGAACTTCTCGAACATCGCCTGCGTCCTCCCGGACACGGTGTAAGGAGGCGCCATCGTCCGCCAGCGCACGCGCCGCGACAAGCGCTGGAAGTCACGCGCTACAAGATAACGTTTCGGCCTTCGCCGCGATCGCCCCCACGATCCCGTCCACGGACCACGCGCAAGGATCGCCCGTCGGCGCGCCTGCCGCAGCGGTTACGCCGCGCCGTCGAACACCGCCTCGCAGGGCACGTCGCGTTCCGGCGAATCGGCCCACAGCGCCGCCAGCGTGCGGCCGCTGCGCGGGTCGACGAAGTCCGGCGCGAGTTCCGCCAGCGGCCGCAGCACGAAGGCGTGGCGCAGTTCGTCGCGCGGCAGTTGCAGATGCCCGGGCCCCGACAGCACCAGGGCGTCGTAGAACACGATGTCGATGTCCAGCGGCCGGTCGCCGAAGCGCGGCCCGCTGCGGTCGCGCCCGTGCGCGTCCTCGAGCGCGTGCAGCCAGGCGTTGAGCGCGTGCGGGTCGAGGTCGCTGTCGATCACCGCGGCGGCGTTGAGGAAATCCGGCCCGTCGAAGCCGACCGCGGGAAAGCGGTAGACGATCGAGGCGGCGAAGTCGCCGAAACGCGCGCGCAGCGCCGCGAACGCCGCGCGGAGGTTGCGCTCGGCATCGATGTTGCTGCCCAGGCTCAGGTAGGCCTTGCCCATCGCGGCGCGCTCAGGACCGGCTGCGTTCGATGATCACGCCGACCGCGCGCGCGCCGCGGACCGCGCCGGGCTTGCTCAGCTTCAGGCGCACGTGCGAGACCGCGAACTCGGCCAGCACGATCTCCGCGCAGCGCTCAGCCAGCGTCTCGACCAGCCCGAACGACGACTGCGACACGTACTCGATCAGGCGCTTGCTCACCGCCTTGTAGTCGAGCGTGTCGGCGATGTCGTCGCTGGCCGCCGGCCGGCGGTTGTCGAAGCTCATTTCGAGATCGAACTGCAGCGGCTGGCGGATCCGCCGCTCCCAGTCGTAGATGCCGATCAGCGTCTCGATCTCGAGCGCTTCGATGAAGACCTTGTCCATGCGGGAACGTCCGGGCGTCGGGGGAATGGGACATTGTAGGTCGGGCCCCGGCCCGACATCGCGGCATGTCCGATCGCGTCGCGCGACGGGCGGAGCCGTGTCGATCGGAGCCGTGTCGATCGTGTCGCGGCGCGCCCCGTGCGGTCGCGATGGCGGGCCGGGGCCCGCCCTACGGGTGCGGCGCGGATTCGACCGCCGACAGCGTCGCCATGTCCCAGCGCGGGGTGACGAACACCGACGGCCCGGCGCGCTCGCCCGCCGCCAGCCGCAGCGCGCCGGCGAAGGCGATCATCGCGCCGTTGTCGGTGCACAGTTCGGGGCGCGGGAAGCAGACCCGGCCGCCGCGCTTCGCCGCCATCGCCTGCAGCCGCTCGCGCAGGCGCCGGTTGGCGCCGACGCCGCCGGCGACCACGAGCACCTTCGCGTCGCACGCCTCCAGCGCGCGCTCGCACTTGATCGCCAGCGTGTCGACCACCGCGTCCTCGAACCCGCGGGCGATGTCGGCCCGAGTGGCGTCGGACTGGTCGGAATCGCGCCAGGCCAGCAGGACCTGGGTCTTGAGCCCGCTGAAACTGAAATCGAGCCCGGGCCGGTCGGTCATCGGCCGCGGGAACCTGAACCGGACCGGCGCGCCCTGTTCGGCCAGGGCCGCCAGCTGCGGGCCGCCCGGGTACGGCAACCCCATCAGCTTGGCCGACTTGTCGAAGGCCTCGCCGGCGGCGTCGTCCAGGGTGTCGCCCAGCAGCCGGTAGGCACCGATGGCGTCCACCGCGACCAGTTGGCTGTGCCCGCCGGAGACCAGCAGCGCGACGAACGGGGGTTCGGGCCGGCCGTGGACGGGATCGTCGTCCTCCATCAGCGGGGCCAGCAGATGGCCCTCCATGTGATGGACGGCGACGGCCGGCAGGTCCAGCGCCCAGGCCAGCGCGCGGGCCACGCCGGCCCCGACCAGCAGCGCCCCGACCAGCCCCGGGCCGGCGGTGTAGGCCACGCCGTCGAGGTCGCCCACGCCCAACCCGGCCTCGGCCAGGGTCTGGCGGATCAGCGGCAGCAGCTTGCGCACGTGGTCGCGACTGGCCAGCTCCGGCACCACCCCGCCGTACTCGGCGTGCAGCGCGATCTGGCTGTAGACCGCGTGCGCCCGCAGCCCCGCGGCCCCGGGCCGGGCCGTGTCGTAGACGGCCACGCCGGTCTCGTCGCAACTGGATTCGATGCCGAGGACCTTCATTTTCCGGGGTTGGGGCAGGGGAACGGGGGCCGATAGCTTACCCTGCCCGGCCGGCCGTCCCCGTCCGAACTTGCCCCGGCGGATTCGGGCCGTTATCATGCGCGGCTCGCCCGGAAGGACCGGGCCAGGCTTCCCTAACGAGATTCCCATGCCCAGCGTCAAAGTCCGCGAAAACGAGCCGTTCGAGTTTGCCCTGCGCCGCTTCAAGCGCACCTGCGAAAAGGCCGGCGTGCTGGCCGAAGTCCGCAAGCGCGAGTTCTACGAAAAGCCGACCCAGGAACGCAAGCGCAAGGCGGCCGCCGCGGTGAAGCGCCAGGCCCGCCGTACCTCGCGCGACGCCACCAAGCGTCAGCGTCTGTACTGATCCGGCAAGACCGAACCAGTACGCCCGATTCCCTGCGCGGCCCCACGGTCGCGGCCCACAGCGAATCCCGAAGCCGGCCGCGCCCTGCGCAGCCGGCTTTTCGTGTTTTCCGCCCCCCGGTTTTGACGATATTTCCCCCCGGCCGCAGCCGCGGTCGCGCCCCACGGAGCTTCCCATGAGCCTCAAGCAACGCCTCACCGACGACATGAAGACCGCCATGAAGGCCGGCGAGAAGGAGCGCCTGGCCACCATCCGCCTGATCAACGCCGCGATCAAGCAGAAGGAAGTCGACGAGCGCGTCGAGATGGACGACGCCCGCGTGCTGGCCGTGCTGGAGAAGATGGTCAAGCAGCGCAAGGACTCGATCGAGCAGTACGACAAGGCCGGTCGCGACGACCTGGCCTCGGTGGAGCGCGCCGAGATGGCGATCATCGACGGCTACCTGCCGGCGAAGATGGGCGAGGCCGAGATCCGGGCCGCGATCGAGGCCGCCGTGACCGAGACCGGCGCCACCGGCCCGGCCGACATGGGCAAGCTGATGGGCGTGCTCAAGCCGCGCCTCGCCGGCCAGGCCGACATGGGCGAGGTCTCGAAGCTGATCAAGCAGCGCCTCGCCGGCTGAGCATCGCCGCGATGACCGCGCCTTCGCCCGCCATCGTCATCCGCCCGGCCGTCCGCGAGGACGCCGGGCGGATCCTCGCGTTCATCCGCGAACTGGCCGAGTACGAAAAGCTCGCCCACGAAGCGGTCGCCGACGAGGCCGGTCTCGCGCGCCAGTTGTTCGGACCGACGCCGCGCGCCGAGGTGCTGATCGCCGAGGTCGATGGCGAGGCCGCCGGCTTCGCCCTGTTCTTCCACAACTTCTCGACCTTCGTCGGCAAGCCCGGGCTGTACCTCGAAGACCTGTTCGTGCGCCCGCAGCATCGCGGCCTCGGCCTGGGCAAGCGGCTGATGGCGCGGCTGGCGAAGCTCGCGGTCGAGCGCGACTGCGGCCGCTTCGAGTGGTCGGTGCTGGACTGGAACACGCCGGCGATCGACTTCTATCGCAGCCTCGGCGCGGTCGGCATGGGCGACTGGACCGTGCAGCGCGTCGTCGGCGATGCGCTGGCCGCGCTGGCGGCGCAGGACGCGGCCGGCTGACCGGCGACGCGTCGGGCCGCGCCACAAGATCCGCGGTCCATCCGGGACCGCCGCAACAGGAGGTGTGCCATGAAACGCAAGACACCCGCCCGCCACGCGTGCTTTCGAGGCCGCACCGGCCGTTGAGATCACCCGCAAGCGCCGCAAGGGCTTCCCGTCCGAGACCCGCGTGAAGCGCGGCCGGCGCTTCGTCCACGGCGACAAGGAGCTGGTCGAGAAGCTGGGCCGCAACGATCCCTGTCCGTGCGGCTCGACCCGGAGGTTCAAAACAGTGCTGCCTGCGCAGCGGTCGTCACGACGGCGCCGAACGGCACAGCTTTCCACCGGGATTGAACACGCACCAGCCAACGCCGCCCCGGAAGACCGGGGCGGCACGTTTCCGGACCGGACCGGCAGACCCGCAGGCGATTGCTATACTCGGACCGAATTCGGTCCGGAGGAACTCCCCGCATGAGCGACCCCATCATCAGCCTCAGCGACTTCAAAGCCGATGCCAGCCAGTGGATCAAGCGCCTCCAGGACGCCTCCGACGCCGTCGTGCTCACCCAGAACGGCCGCGCCAGCGCCGTGGTCCAGAGTTTCGAGAGCTACCAGCGGCAGCAGCAGGCGCTGCTGATGCTGAAACTGGCGACGCAGGGCGAGGCCGACATCCGCGCCGGCCGGCTGACCCCGCAGGATGCGGTCTTCGCCCGCCTGCGCGAGCGCATCGCGACCGGCGAATGATGCGCACATGACGCCGGACGCCATCCTCTGGTCTGACACCGCGATCGAGGATCTCGGTGCGATCGTCGACCACATCGCCGCGGACGATCCAGCGGCCGCGCTGGTCGTGCTCGACAGATTGCACAAGCGCACGGCCACGTTGTCGTCGCTCACCTCGCGGGGGCGCATCGTCCCGGAGCTGGGCGAGATCGGCATCACCCATTACCGGGAACTGGTCGAGCGCCCCTGGCGGCTCCTGTACCGCATCGAATCCGGCAGCGTGTTCGTCGTCGCCGTGCTCGACAGCCGGCGCGAACTGCAGACCCTGCTGCTCGAACGACTGACCCGCAGCTGACATGGCCCGCATCCCCGACGCCTTCATCGACGACCTGCTCGCGCGCACCGACATCGTGGAGGTGATCGGCACGCGCGTGCCGCTGAAGCGCCAGGGCCGCGAGTTCTCCGCGCGCTGCCCGTTCCACGACGAGCGCTCGCCGTCGTTCACGGTGTCGCCGACCAAACAGTTCTACCACTGCTTCGGCTGCGGCGCGCACGGCACCGCGATCAGCTTCCTGATGAACTACGACCGCCTCGAATTCCTCGATGCGGTCGACGAACTGGCCAAGCGCGTCGGCATGGAGGTGCCGCGCGACACCCAGCAGCGCAACGCCAACCCCGACAGCGTCGACCAGTACGCTGCGCTGGAAGCGGCCAACAAGTTCTTCCAGCGCCAGCTCGCGGCCAGTCCGAAGGCGCTGGCGTATTTCGACGGTCGCGGCGTGAGCGCGGAGATCCGCGCGCAGTTCGGCCTCGGCTACGCGCCGGACGGCTATTCGGCGCTCAAGGACGCGCTCGGCACCGACGAGCGCCGGATGAAGCTGCTGGAACGCGTCGGCCTGTTCTCGAAGAACGACAAGGGCCACGTCTACGACAAGTTCCGCGACCGGGTCATGTTCCCGATCCTCGACCGCCGCGGACGCACGATCGCGTTCGGCGGGCGCGTGCTGCAGAAGGACGACGGCCCCAAGTACCTCAACTCGCCCGAGACCGCGCTGTTCCACAAGGGTCGCGAACTGTACGGCCTGTGGCAGGTGCGGCAGGCGAACCAGAAGATCGAGCGGCTGATCGTGGTCGAGGGCTACATGGACGTGATCGCGCTGTTCCAGCACGGCGTCGCCCAGGCGGTGGCGACGCTGGGCACCGCGACCACGCCCGACCACGCCGAACTGCTGTTCCGCAACGCCCCGGACGCGTATTTCTGCTTCGACGGCGACGCCGCCGGTCGCCGCGCCGCGGGCAAGGCGATGGAGTCGGTGCTGCCGCGGATGAAGGACGGCCGCCAGGCGTTCTTCCTGTTCCTGCCCGACGGCGAAGACCCGGACACGCTGGTGCGCAACGAGGGTCGCGACGGCTTCGAGGCGCGGCTCGCGCAGGCGACGCCGCTGTCGCAGTTCTTCTTCGACGAACTGGCCAAGGACGTCAACCTCGGCACGCTCGACGGCAAGGCGCGGATGGCCGAGCGCGCGAAGCCGCTGCTCGCGCAGATCCCCGACGGCGCGTTCGGCGACCTCATGCGCCAGCGCCTGACCGAGCTCACCGGCGTCGGCGCGGCGCGCACGGGCGCGGACGCGCCGGCGCCCGCGCGCCCGCGCACGCCGCCGGCGCCGACCCAGAAGCGCAGCCTCGTGCGCGGCGCGATCGCGCTGCTGCTGCAGCGACCCGCGCTCGCGCTCGACCTCGAACCGCCCTACACCTTCGGCGTGCTGCGCCAGCCCGGCGTGCCGCTGCTGGCGGACCTGATCGCGCTGGTGCGCGAACGCCCCGAGATCACCACCGGCGCGCTGCTGGAGCATTTCGCCGAACGCGAGGAAGGCGCGGCGCTGCAGAAACTCGCGATGCAGCAGTTGCCGGGCGAGGAAGCGAAATGGCGCGAGGAATTCCTCGACGTCATGGCGCAGCTGGAATTGCAGGCGAAACGGCAAACGCTTCAACAGCGGATCGACGAGCTGCAGACCAAGCAGCGCGAGCACGGTCTGGACGACAACGACAAGGCCGAACTGCGCGCCCTGCTCCAGGCGAAACTGCAGCCCGCGCGCTGACCCGCCCTGCGCGTCCGCGAGGTCGCAATCCGTGAGATGAGCGGTTGCGACACTGTGTCCACGGCGGGCGCGGCAGCGCCCGGGCGGTCCGGCAGGGATGCCGACGACGACGACGACGAAACGCACGCTCACGGCGCACGCAGCCCTCCCCTGCCGCGCAACGCCGAAGGACGCTCCCGTTCGATTGCGCTTTCCGCTGTCCTCGTCGCGACCGCCCCGCGCACCGCGCCCGCCGACCATCCTTTCACGACGAGGACCGCCATGACGAAACGCATCGTCTGCTTCGCCCTGCTCGCCTGCGCGTTCGGCGCCCATGCCGCCGACTGGCGGATGGACATCTTCAACCCCATGACCAACGAACTTCCCGACGACCACGGTGCGCGGGTCGACGACCAGGGCTACGTCCACCTGCAGGCCTTCAACCGGCCCTGGGCACAGGCCGACCGCTACGAAACCGCGCACCTCTACACCTTCGATGCGAACGGCCAGGCGCCGTGGATGTGGGGCCTGACGCTCGCCCGCGACGGCACGAGCTGCGGCCTCGCCGCGCGCGGCGGACACCGGCTGGACTGCCTCTCCGTCGACGACGGCTGGGGCAACCGCCAGCCGCGCCTGGAAATGCGCCGCAGCGGCAGCGGCTCACCTGCGTGGCAGGCGCCGTTGCCCGGCGATGTCGCCGTCCGCGGCCTCGCCATCGACGGCACCGGAGGCGCGCTCGTGGTCGCCACGCGCGACGCACCGTGGCAGCCGTCGATCGTCACGATGCGCTTCGCGGCCGACGGCACGGACGCGGGGCAGTCCTCGACGCCGGCGTGCCCCGGCTTCGGCCAGCGCATCGAACGGTCGCGGTTCCACATGCCGACGCTCGATGGCGAACCGGTGGTGCTGGCGCGCGCCTGTACTGACGATTTCGGCAACCGGACGCTGTCGGTCGACGTCTTCGACGCCACGCTGGCGCAATGGTCGCCGCGCGCGAGCCTCTGGCTGCCGCCCGGCGAATCGGTCGAACGCATCGAGATCGGCGCCGATGGCCGCGTCTACGCGGTGCTCGCCCACGACGGCGGGCCGTACGATCTGATCGCGACCGACGCCACGCAGGGCAACTGGCTTCCCGTCGCCCTGCCGACGCCGCTGGGCCTGCCGCCGCAGGCGCTGCTCGCCGATGCGCAGCGCCTGGTGGTGATTCCCGACGACGCCGATCCGATCTGGCCGACGCCGCACAGCGCGTTCTGGTACGACCTGGACAACGGCGGGCCGTACTGGCCGACGATCGGGGCGTATCCGTCGCTCGCGGGCTTCGAGGTAAGGGCACGCGCGCTGTCCGCCGACGGTCGTCTGCTGCTGCTCGGCGACGACACCACCCAGCCGCTGCCGTCCGAACAGCTGCGCTTCGCCGGACGTATCGGCGACGCGGACATCCTCGCCGCGCTGCCGCTGGAGACGTACGAGACGCGCGTGGGCCGCGGCTACCTGTTGGCCGGCCCCGGCGGCGCCGCGATCGTGGCGCGCACGCTGCGGGCCGACCTCGGCTATGCGATCGAGACCGGCGTTCGGATCAACCAGTACGACCTGCCGCCCGCTCCCTGACCTGCCGGTTGGATGCTGGCCTCACGCCGGCCCGGGATGCGCGAGCGCCCGGGCCGGCGTCGGCGCGTCCGTGGCAGGCGCCAGCGCGACTCAGGGGGCGGTCGCGGGCGTCGACCAGCGCAGGGAGATCTCGAGCGTCGCGCCCGGGGCTGGCGCGGATGCCTCCGGCGCAGCATCCAGTTCGGCATCCAGTTCAAAGCACAGGCGGCCGCGCGGGTCGGGACGCAGCGGCACGTCGCGCAGCGGGATCCGGAAGCGCTGCGGCTGCGCGCGTCCGCCTTCGACGTGATCGGGCTGCATGCCGAACGCCAGCAGCGGGCGACGCTGTGCGCCGTCGATCAGCGACAGCGTGAACGGGGCGCTGTAGCGGTCGGACGGCACGCCGTTGCGCAGCGCGAGGAGCATTGCGGCGTCGCCGCGCGCGCTGTCCGCGAGCGCGTGCGCGCCCGGCGCGAGGCACAGGCGCACGGGCAGGTCGGCGTAGCGCGCGCGGGCCGTCGCGGCGTCGCGCCCGCGCACGGCGGCGAAGGTCCCCGAACAGGCGGTCGTCGCGACCACCGCCAGCGCGACGACGATCCCGAGGGGGGCGCTTCCGCGCCAGAACGGGCCTGCGCGGGCGGCATGGATGCGCGACATGGCGTTCTCCGGACGTGGCGAGCGCACACGATAGCGCTCGATCGGCGTCCCGTTCGACCCGCGCCGCCGCACCGTGTTCGCGGGCGGCGGCGGGGCGACAGCGCCGGTTCAGCGCGCTGCCGCGGCTCGGACGGGCGCGGCTCGGACGACGCGGCTTACACGACAATGATCTCGACCGCCGCCGGGACCACCCGTGCGCCGGCGCCGTCGCGGGCGCCGTCGCGCAGCACCGGCACCAGTTGCACGGAGAGTTGGTCTCCGCCCAGCAGGCCCCGCTTCGACAGCGCGCGCACGGTGTCGGTCAGCTCGATCATCGCCGACGGCGGCGCCTTCTCGTGGCCCTCGTGGCCGCCGGCGCCTTCCGGATGGGCGAGGAAGCCGATCTCCCCGGCGAAATGCGGGTCGCTGCTGGGAGTGTTCGCGGTCACCGCATCGTCGTTGACGAAGACCCGCACCGAGGACACGTCCGGCCCCACCGCCATCTCGCGGATCAGCGCGAAGACTTCCACGCCGTCGGCCGGACCCGCGCCGGAATCGACCACCTCCGCCTGCATCGCCGTGCTCATCCGCACGCGCTTGACCAGCGGCGCACGCAGGGTCGCCGCTTCGGTGTTCGCCGCCGGCAGCACCAGCAGGTTCTCGATCTTCCCGCCCTCGGCCCCCAGGATCGAAAGCAGCTGCGCATCGCGCTTCTGGTCGGGCAGCAGGCCGTCCGGCTGCGGCAGCCCGGGGTAGGTGTAGCCGAGCGCGCGGGTGTCCTGCAGGTCGCGCGGATACGCACCGTAGAGCGCGCCGGTGGGCGAGATGTAGTTCTTGTCGAAGTACATGTTCAGCCACAGGTTGCGGTCCGACGGCGTCATGTCGACGGTATTGCTGCGGCCGAGCGCGTTCCAGTTCGCCCAGATCCGGTCGATGTTGCCGTGGTGCATGAAGAAGATCGGATCGCGCGGCGAGCCCGCGGTCGGCATGAACGCGCCGATCGCGTTGTGGATCAGGTTGTGCGGCGTGCCTTCGAGGAAGCCCTGCACGCCGCCGCCACGCACCACCCAGGCCATGTCGAGGCTGTCCTGGCGCGGGTTCTTGCTGGTGCCGAAGAGCTGGAAGTTGGTCTCGGCGTAGACCCTGTTCTTCAGCACGTCCGCGCCGACCCAGGCATCCGGCAGCGGCCAGTTGGAGGTATTGAGCGTGCGCCCGGAGACGTACAGCGGATTGGGCTTGCCCTTGTAGCTGGGATCGGTGAACGCCTGCGGCATCACCCGGTCCACGGTCCAGTCCCAGTACGGCATCGCGAACGCGGCGTTGCCGGTCAACGCCCGCGCCGCGCGCTCGTACATCAACACGAACTCGCGATGCCACGGCAGGAAATACCAGTCGCCATGCGGGCAGTAGCGGTATCCGCCGCCATAGCGGCCGTGCATCAGCGAATACTGCAGCCAACTGACCGGGTCGTTCTGGTCCCTGGCCTGCATGATGCCGACGAAGTCGCGGTAGGTTTCGAGATCGGGATCGTCCAGCGCCATGTCGTGCAGGCTGCGCCGGACGACCGGTCCGCTCTGCGCGAACGCGGCGAGTCCGCCGACCGCACCCGAAAACACCGACGCTGCGCCCGCGCCCAGGCCCGCCTTGAGCAGCACTCTGCGTGTGACCATGTTCCCCTCCTTGAGTCATGCATCGAGTCGTGGATCGTATCGTGCATCGTGATTGCGGCAGCGGGCGAACGATCGCCTCGCGCCGCGTCCTTGCCTGCGCGTCCTTCGCGTCGCGGCGACCGCATCGCTGCGTCGCAGCATCGCGTACGAACGGCTTTCGCATCGTGGGCCAGCCCCGCCGGGCTGTCGCCTGTCAGATGTGACAGGCGATGGTCGCGGATGACATCGCTGCTCAGCCCGGCCACAGGCCGCGGATCGCCGCGATGCCCTGCGCGCCGTGGCGACGCGCGATCGCGACGTCGTCGCGCTGCAGGCCGCCGATCGCGTAGATCGGCAGCGCCACGTCCTCGCGCAGCGCCGCGAACGCCTCCCAGCCGATGCCCGGCTGTCCCGGATGCGACGCGGTCGGCAGCACCGGACCGAGCACGGCGGCGTCGCAGCCGAGCGCCTGCGCCAGTCGCAGTTCGTCGAGATCGTGGCAGGACGCGATCACCGGCTGCGCCGGCGACAGCGGACGCGTCGCCAGCGTGCGCAGCCGTCGCGCGGGCAGGTGGACGCCGATGCCCAGCGCCTCGGCGAGCGCGATGTCGTCGTTGATGAGCGCCTCGCCGTCGGCGGCGCGGATGTCGGCGACGGCGGCCTCGACCAGCGCGCGCCAGCGCGCGGGTGCGGACGCCGCGAGCGCCGGCGCGCGCAGTTGCACCCGGCGCGCGCCCGCATCGAGCGCCGCGCGCAGCGCGCCGCGCCACGCGCGATCGATCCTGCGATCGTGATGGGGACCGCCAGCGCCGGGCTCGGGCATGACCAGGTCGGGTGTGATCAGGTCGGGCGTGATCAAGTACAGCGCCGGCTGTCGCAGCGCGGCGACGACGGGCCGGTCGGCGTCGGGCATCGCGTAGCTGGCGAGCTTGTGCGGCGGCACCCACGCCAGCGCCTGGCCGTCGAGGCCTTTCACGCTGCCGGTCCACGACGCGATGCGGCGCACGTCCAGGCGCAGGCGCTTGTGCGGGTAGCGCTGCGGCACCTCGATCACCGCTTCGCCGACGCGCGCCTCGATGCCGAGCTCCTCGCGCAGCTCGCGCACCAGCGCCTGCTCGGGCGTCTCGCCGGGATCGACCTTGCCGCCCGGGAATTCCCACAGCCCCGCCAGATCGCGACCTTCCGTGCGCCGCGCCAGCAGGATGCGACCGCGCACGTCGGCGATGACGCCGGCGACGACGTGGATGGGCGGGTCGGTTCGACTTCGGTCCGGGTCGCTCATGCGGCGTGGAAGGGGTACGCAGGCCGTGTCCGTTCCGTTTTACCCGCCGGGGATGTCCGCGGCAAGACCGGCGACGCCCGGACACGGAAACACCCGCTCGCGCGGGTGTTTCCGGAGGACCGCATGGCGGCGGCGATCAGGCGATCTGGCCGTGGCAGTGCTTGTACTTCTTGCCCGAGCCGCACGGGCACGGATCGTTGCGGCCGACCTTCGGCATGCCCTCGTCGGCGAGCTGGAAGTCGGGGCTGGCCGCCTCCTCGTCGCTGCCGTAGCCGCCGGTGTCGGCGTGCTGGAACTGCATCTGGCGGGCCACCGCTTCGGCGCGCGCGCGCTCGGCGGCCTCGGCCTGGGCGATCTCCTCCTCGGTGCGGATGCGCACGCGGGCGAGCAGCGACACCACCTCGCGCTTGACCCGTTCCAGCATCTCGCTGAACAGCTCGAACGCTTCCTTCTTGTACTCCTGCTTCGGCTGCTTCTGCGCGTAGCCGCGCAGGTGGATGCCTTGGCGCAGGTAGTCCATGCGGCCGAGGTGCTCCTTCCAGCTCTGGTCGAGCACGGTGAGCATGATGTGCTTCTCGAGCATGCGCATGGTGTCGCTGCCGACCGCGGCTTCCTTGTCGTCGAAGATCCTGGCGACCGCGTCCTGGACGTAACCGGCGATGCCGGCGGCGTCGATTTCCTTCTGCGCCTGGACGTGCTCGGCGACCGGCAACTGCAGCGCGAATTCGGCCGCCAGTTCGGACTCCAGGCCCTTGAGGTCCCACTGTTCGTCGATCGAATCCGGCGGCACGAAGCGGTCGACCAGTTCGGCCACCACGTCGCCGCGGATGCCGTCGACGTTCTCCTTCACGCTGTCGGCGTCGAGCAGTTCGTCGCGCTGGCGGTAGATCACCTTGCGCTGGTCGTTGTTGACGTCGTCGAAGTCGAGCAGGTTCTTGCGGATGTCGAAGTTGTGGGCCTCGACCTTGCGCTGCGCGCCGGCGATCTGCTTGGTCACCAGCGGGCTTTCGATGATGTCGTCTTCCTTCAGGCCCATCCGCGCCATCATCCGCTGCACCCAGTCGGCGGCGAAGATGCGCATCAGCGTGTCTTCCAGCGACAGGTAGAAGCGCGAGGAGCCCGGGTCGCCCTGGCGGCCGGAGCGGCCGCGCAACTGGTTGTCGATGCGGCGCGACTCGTGGCGTTCGGTGCCGATGATGTGCAGGCCGCCCGACGCCTTGACCTGGTCGTGGCGCTGCATCCACGCGGCCTTGACCCGCTGCCGGGTGACCTCGTCGAGTTCGCCGCCGTTCTCGGCCTCGAGCGCCTGCAGCTCGGCTTCGAGCGAGCCGCCGAGCACGATGTCGGTGCCGCGGCCGGCCATGTTGGTGGCGATCGTCACCGCGCCGGGGCGACCGGCCTGGGCGACGATGTGCGCCTCGCGCTCGTGCTGCTTGGCGTTGAGCACTTCGTGGGCGATGCCGGCGGCCTTGAGCTGCTCGGAGAGCATCTCGGAGACCTCGATCGAGGTGGTGCCGACCAGCACCGGCTGGCCCTTGGCGTTGGCGTCCTTGATCTCGTTGACCACGGCGCGGAACTTGCCGGCCTTGTTGAGGAACACCGCGTCCGGATGGTCCTTGCGCACCATCGGCCGGTGGGTCGGGATCACCACCACCTCGAGGCCGTAGATGCTCTGGAATTCGTAGGCTTCGGTGTCCGCGGTGCCGGTCATGCCCGAGAGCTTGCCGTACATGCGGAACAGGTTCTGGAAGGTGATGCTGGCGAGGGTCTGGTTCTCGCGCTGCACCGGCACGCCTTCCTTCGCCTCGACCGCCTGGTGCAGGCCGTCGGACCAGCGCCGGCCCGGCAGGGTGCGGCCGGTGAACTCGTCGACGATCACCACTTCGCCGTCGCGCACGATGTAGTCGACGTCGCGCTGGTAGATCGCGTGCGCGCGCATCGCGGCGTTGAGGTGGTGGACGACGTGGATGTTGTGCGCGGCGTACAGGCCGTCCTCGGCCTCGAGGATGCCGGCGCGGCGCAGCAGGTCCTCGGCGTGCTCCTGGCCGGCTTCCGACAGGTGCACCTGCTTGCCCTTCTCGTCGACCCAGAAGTCGCCGACGCCGTCTTCCACGTCCTGGCGCTTGAGCTGCGGCACGATCCGGTTGACCTTGACGTACAGCTCCGGCGATTCGTCGGCCGGACCGGAGATGATCAGCGGCGTGCGCGCCTCGTCGATCAGGATCGAGTCGACTTCGTCGACGATCGCGTAGTGCAGCCCGCGCTGGTAGCGGTCTTCCTTCGACAGCGCCATGTTGTCGCGCAGGTAGTCGAAGCCGAATTCGTTGTTGGTGCCGTAGGTGATGTCGGCGGCGTAGGCGCCGTGCTTCTCCGAATGCGGCATGCCCGGGTAGACCACGCCGACCGACAGGCCCAGCCAGTTGTAGAGCCGGCCCATCCAGGCCGAGTCGCGGCGGGCGAGGTAGTCGTTCACCGTCACCACGTGCACGCCCTTGCCTTCCAGCGCGTTCAGGTAGACCGGCAGCGTCGCCACGAGGGTCTTGCCCTCGCCGGTGCGCATCTCGGCGATCTTGCCCAGGTGCAGGACCATGCCGCCGATCAGCTGCACGTCGTAGTGGCGCATGCCGAGCACGCGCTTCGACGCCTCGCGGCAGACCGCGAAGGCCTCCGGCAGCACCTTGTCGAGGGACTCGCCGCCGGCGATGCGCTGGCGGAACTCCGCGGTCTTGGCCTGCAGATCGGCGTCGGACAGCGCCTCCATCTGCGGCTCGAGGGCGTTGATCTTCTTGACGATGCCGCCGAGCTGCTTGACGAGGCGGTCGTTGCGGCTGCCGAAGATGCTGGTCAACAAGCGATTGAACATGAGGTCGGGGACGTTTCGGAAGAGGAATCGGGCCGACGGCGCCCTGCGGCGGAGGCCGGCAACAAAAAGGGGCGCACTGCGCCCCTCCGCAACAACCGATTGTACTTGGTGCCGGCCCCCCGGGGTATCAACCCCGCCGGGCGGCCGCTCGTCAGCCCTTGCTGGCCGGGGCCGCGGCGTCGGCGACGCCCAGGAACTGCCTGGGATTGACCACCGCGCCGTTCTCCCAGACCTCGAAATGGACGTGGGCGCCGGTCGAGCGACCGGTCGAGCCGGCCTCGGCGATCTCCTGGCCGCGGCGGACCAGGTCGCCGACCTGGCCGATCAGGCGGGAATTGTGGGCGTAACGGGTGACGTAGCCGTTGCCGTGGTCGATCTCGATCACGTTGCCGTAGCCGCTGCGCACGCCGGAGTAGGTGACCACGCCGTCGGCCACGGCCAGCACCGGATCGCCGGTGTTGGCGTCGAAATCGATGCCCTTGTGGAACTGGCCGCCGCCGCCGAAGGGATCGGCGCGACCGCCGAAGCCGGAGGTGATGTAGCTGTGGGCCACCGGCGCGCGCGACGGGGTCGCGTTGCGGTCCAGCTCGCGGTTGAACAGCAGCGCTTCCAGCACCGACAGCTGGCCGCCGGCGTGGTGCAGCTGCAGGCCCAGGGCGCTCATGTCGGTGCGCAGCTCGCCGGCGGGCATGTCGCGGACCGGACCGGCGCCGCCGATGCCGACCGGCTTGTCGAAATCGAACTCGCCGTCGCCGAGCTGGGCGACCCGGGTCAGGCGCTCGCCGAGCGCGTTGAGCCGGTTGGCTTCGGCCTGGAGTTCGCCGAGGCGCGCGGCCAGCGCATTGACCTCGCGCTGCGCTTCGCGGCGGGTGGCCTGCAGGCCGTCGCGCTGGGCGACCACATCGGCCTTCAGGCGCTCGAACTCGGCGTCGCGCAGCCAGCCCTGGACGAACGTGCCGAACAGGGTGCCGACGGTCAGCAGCGCCACGGCGGCGTAGGCGGGATTGCGGCGGATCGTGCGGATGCACGTCGCCGCGCCGCGCCGCGCCTGCGGCTGCAGGCGTTCCCAGGTATGCACCGCGGTCGCCTGAACGGCGTGCGCCGCGTGGGCGGCGTGGCGATGCGCAAGCTGGAGGTAGCTGTGTAAAGTCATCGATCTCATGTCTCGTTCACGACCCCCGACCGCCCCGCCCGCCTCCGGTGGCCCGAAGGACGCGCTCGCCGCCCTGCTGGGCGCCGAGGCCGGCGACCCGGGCGCGCATTCGCTGCGACGGGCGCTGTGGCTGGACGCGATGGATCTGCAACTCCGTCCCCACCTTCCGCCCGCGCTCGCGGCGCATGCGCGCCTGGCGAACATCGACCGCGGAAGACTCGTGTACCTCGTGGATGCTCCGGTGTGGCACGCGCGGATGCGCCTGACCGCCACCGTCCTGCTCGACGCCGCCCGTTCCCTCGGGCTGGAGGCGAACGACCTGGTGGTGCGCACCGCGACCGGGCCGCTGGGCTTGCGGCCTTCGAGCCCCGGCACGTCCACGACCACGCCTGCCGCCTCCCTGTCCGCGGCCGCGCGCGATGCCTTCGCGGCCGCCCTCGCTTCCCGCGATGCACCTGCGCGGGAGGACCCGACCTGAGGGTCTGCCCGGGGATCGGCCATGGGGTGGAAGGCCGGTCCGTCGGACACGAAGCCGGCATGCTACCGGCCGCATCCGACCCGGGGGTTAAGAAATGCGGGGGCTTTTCGTTAATTTTCCGTAAAGCGCCCGACACAGGGTCACGGATCGGGCAATTCACACGATCCGTTCAGGTTCCGGGGCGGCCCGGCAGGGGCTCAGGCCAGGGCCGGGGCGCCGTAGACGACCGGGACCGGCGCGTCGTCCGGGAAGGTCGCGAATTCCCAGGCCGAGGCTTCGGCGAGCAGCGCGCGGACCAGCTTGTTGTTGAGCGCGTGGCCCGACTTGAAGCCCTCGTAGGCGCCGAGGATCGGGTGGCCGGCGAGGTACAGGTCGCCGACCGCGTCGAGGATCTTGTGGCGCACGAACTCGTCGGCGTAGCGCAGGCCGTCGTCGTTGAGCACCCGGAACTCGTCGAGCACGATCGCGTTGTCCATCGAGCCGCCGAGGCCGAGGTTGCGTTCGCGCATGAACTCCAGGTCGCGCATGAAGCCGAAGGTGCGGGCGCGGCTGACTTCGCGCACGTAGTTCTCGGTCGAGAACTCGACCACCGCGCGCGACTGCGACGACGGGATGGCCGGATGGTTGAATTCGACGGTGAAACCGAGGCGGAAGCCGTCGTAGGGCTCGAATCGGGCGACCTTGTCGCCGTCGCGCACTTCCACCGGCTTCACGATGCGCATGAAGCGCTTGGCCGCGTTCTGCTCGACGATCCCGGCCGATTGCAGCAGGAACACGAACGGGCCGGACGAGCCGTCCATGATCGGCACTTCCGGCGCGGACAGCTCGATGTAGACGTTGTCGACGCCGAGGCCGGCGAGCGCGGACATCAGGTGCTCGACGGTCATCGCCTTGCCGCCGTCGCGCGAGAGGCCGGTGCAGAGCATGGTCTCGGTCACGAGGTCGGCGCGGGCGGGAATCTCGACGACCGGGTCGAGGTCCACCCGGCGGAACACGATGCCGGCGTCGACCGGCGCCGGACGCAGGGTCAGGTACACCTTCTCGCCGCTGTGCAGCCCCACGCCGGTGGCGCGGATGGTGTTGCGGAGGGTGCGTTGCCTGGCCATGGGGGTCGTCGGAAACCTCGGAAATGCAGGGATTCCCCTGCGAACGGAGGGCGAGATTATCACGCGGGAGGCTGAACCTGAACGGAAGCGACGCACTGTTTCCGCGCTGCAACAACCGTGTGCTACCGACCGCCGCCCACCGAACCAAAAAAACCGCCGGACAGGTGTCCGGCGGCCAAGGGACATGGCGCCTCTCCCGGCCGCGGTGCGGCCGGAAGTGTCTAACGCTCCCGCCCGCAGGGCGGACGGAAGGATCTGGAGCGCCCCCGGCCGCGGGTGCGGACGGCGGCGCGTGACCTGCCCGGCCTCAGTCGGCCTGGCGGCGCAGGAACGCCGGGATGTCCAGGTAGCTGCTGTCGCTGCCGAAATCGGCCGCGGCCGGAGTCGCGCCGGCGTCGGTCGCGGCGCCGCGGCCGCGCAGGTGCGCGGCGATGCCGGCGCCCGGCGACACCGGGGCCGCGGGCTCGTCGATCATCATCCCGGTGGTGCCGTCGCGACGGCCCTGGGTGTTGATCAACTGCACCTGCGGACGGCGCTGCGGCACGAAGCCTTCGTCGCGGTCGGAGGTGCGCACCGCCTGGCGGGCGACGGAGCGGTTGAGGCCGGTGGCGACCACGGTGACCTTGACCTCGTCCTGCATGTCGGGGTCGAGCACGGTGCCGATGACCACGGTCGCGTCTTCCGAGGCGAAGTTCTCGATCGTGCGGCCGACTTCGTCGAACTCGGCCATGGTGAAGTCCGGGCCGGCGGTGATGTTGACCAGGATGCCGTTGGCGCCGGCGAGGTTGACGTCGTCCAGCAGCGGGTTGTTGATCGCCGATTCGGCGGCCGCCTGCGCGCGGTCGTCGCCGCGGGCCGAGCCGGTGCCCATCATCGCCAGGCCCATTTCGGACATGACCGTGCGCACGTCGGCGAAGTCGACGTTGATCAGGCCGGGACGCACGATCAGGTCGGCGATGCCCTGCACCGCGCCCTGCAGCACGTCGTTGGCGGCGCGGAACGCCTGGATCATGGTCGCGTTGCGGCCGAGCACGGTGATCAGCTTCTCGTTCGGGATCGTGATCAGCGAGTCGCAGTGCTGCGACAGCTCCTCGATGCCCTTGAGCGCGACCTGCATGCGGCGGCGGCCCTCGAACGGGAACGGCTTGGTGACGACGGCGACGGTCAGGATGCCCATCTCCTTCGCGAGCTGGGCCACGACCGGCGCGGCGCCGGTGCCGGTGCCGCCGCCCATGCCGGCGGTGATGAACACCATGTCGGCGCCCTGCAGCGCGTCCATGATGCGCTCGCGGTCCTCCAGCGCGGCCTGGCGGCCGACCTCCGGATTCGCGCCCGCGCCCAGGCCCTTGGTGACGTTGCTGCCGAGCTGCAGCTGCAGCTTCGCGCCGCAGTTCTTGATCGCCTGCGAATCGGTGTTGGCGGTGATGAACTCCACGCCCTCGATGCAGCCGTTGACCATGTGCGCGACCGCGTTGCCGCCGCCGCCGCCGACGCCGACGACCTTGATCACCGCGTTCGGCGCCATCTTCTCTACCAGTTCGAAATATGCCATGTCCGTGTCCTCGTCTAGTTATGTATGAAGCTGTTGTTGGATCGGGTGTTGCCGTGAAACCGTCGAAACGCCGGGAACCGCTCGTTGTCCTGTCCTGCCTGCCGCCGACCTCGCCGGGCCGACGTTCCGGCACATGGATGTGCCGGCGGTTCGAGCGGCCCCGCCCGAACCGGCAACCGGGCCCGGCTTCGCCGGGATCGGTTGCGCGAAAGTTGCGGCCGGAGGCCCAATCTTTCGCATGACTAGAACTCGCCCTTGAACCACGTCCGCACCTTGTTGAAGAGCCCCACCGCGCGACCGGCGGGGATCACCGGGCGGCGCGGATGCTCGATCTGGCTGCCCATCAGCAGCAGGCCGACGCCGGTGGCGTGGACCGGGTTGCCCACCACTTCGCCGAGCCCGCTGACGTGCTGCGGGATGCCCACGCGCACCGGCATCTGCAGCATTTCCTCGGCCAGCTCGACCACGCCTTCCATCTTCGCGGCGCCGCCGGTCAGCACCATGCCGGCGCGGACCAGTTCCTCGAAACCGGAGCGACGCAGTTCGGCCTGCACCATCTCGAAGATTTCCTCGTAGCGACCCTGCACCGCCTGCGCCAGCGCGTGGCGCGGCAGGCGGCGCGGCGGCCGGTCGCCGACGCTCGGCACCTGGATGCTTTCCTCGGCGGTCGCCAGCTGCGCAAGCGCGCAGGCGTAGCGGACCTTGATCTGCTCGGCCTCGGGCGTCGGCGTGCGCAGCATGTGCGCGATGTCGTTGGTGACGTGGTCGCCGGCGATCGGCAGCGACGCGGTGTGGCAGATCGCGCCGTGCACGAACACCGCGATGTCGGTGGTGCCGGCGCCGATGTCGACCAGGACCACGCCCAGTTCGCGCTCGTCGCTGGTCAGCACCGCGGTGCTGGAGGCCAGCGCCGAGAAGATCAGGTCGTCCACCTGCAGGCCGCAGCGCTGCACGCACTTGCTGATGTTGGCCGCCGCCGACTGCGCGCAGACCACCAGGTGCGCATGGACCTCCAGGCGCACGCCGGTCATGCCGACCGGGTTGCGGATGCCTTCCTGCGAATCGTCGAGCACGTAGTCGCGCGGGATCGCGTGCAGGATCTTCTGGTCGGCCGGAATGGCCACCGCCTTCGCCGCCTCCAGCACGCGGTCGAGGTCCTGGTAGCTGACCTCGCCGTCGCGGATCGGCACGATGCCCGGCGAGTTGCGGCACTGCACGTGGTTGCCGGAGATCGAGGCGTAGACCGAGCGGATCTCGCAGCCGGCCATCAGTTCGGCCTCCTCGATCGCGCGCTGGATCGACTGTACGGTCGACTCGATGTCCACGACCACGCCGCGCTTGAGCCCGCGCGATTCGTGGGTGCCGATGCCGATGACCTCGATCGGGCTGCCGGAGGCGTACTCGCCGACCAGCGCCACGATCTTGGAGGTGCCGATGTCGAGGCCGACGATCAGCGATTTGTCGCCTTTGCGGTTCATGTCCTGTCCTGCGTGCGCGCCGCGGCGGCCGGCGCGGGAGCCGCCCGCCAGGTCAGCGCGAAGCCGTTGGTGTAGCGGAGGTCGGCGCGGCCGAGGGCTTCGCCCTGCGGGACCTGCAGCCGCGGAAGCAGGCGCGCGAAGCGCTGCAGCCGCAGCTTGGCGTCGTCGCGGCCGACCAGCAGTTCGGCGCCGTCCGAAAGCGTCACCGACCAGCTGCCGCGCTCGTCGAGGCGCAGCGTGCGCACGTCGAGCCCGGTGGTCGCGAACGCGGCGCGCGATTCGTTGTAGACGCGCACGATGTCGGCGATCCGCGATTCCGGACCGTCGAAACGCGGCAACCCGTCCGGCACGGCCACGCCCTTCGCCGGGAACAGGCGGCCGCGCTCGGACAGCAGCCGGTCGGCGCCCCACCAGGCGAACGGGCGATGCTCCTCGATCGTGACCACCAGCCGGTCCGGCCACTGCTTGCGCACTTCGGCGTGCTCGACCCACGGCAGCGCGGCGACCGCGGCGCGGGCGTCCTCCAGGCGCACGGCGAAGAAGCCGCGACGCGCGTGCGGCAGCACGGCGGCGACGATCTGCGCGTCGCTGACCCGGGTCAGCCGGCCCTCGACCTTCACCGTGCGCAGCGGCCACCGCTCGGTGCCGACCCAGCCCTGGATGACGGCCACCACCGGCAGCGCCACCAGCGCCAGCGCCAGCACCCACGCGAGCAGTCGCAGGAACGCGCTCATCGTGCGGCGTCCTCCTGCGGCAGCGCGGCTTCGACCAGCGTGGTCTCGAGGATGCGCCAGCACAACGCCTCGAAGTCGATCCCGAGCTGGCGCGCGGCCTTGGGCACCAGCGAATGGCTGGTCATGCCCGGCGCGGTGTTCACTTCGATCAACTGGAAGCCGAGGCGGCGGTCGCGCATCACATCGACGCGGCCCCAGCCGCTGCACGCGGCCGCACGGAACGCGCGCAGCGCGAGGTCGCGGATCGCCGCCTCGTCGTCGCCGTCGAGCCCGGGGCACAGGTACTGGGTGTCGTCGGCGACGTACTTGGCGTGGTAGTCGTACCACTCTCCGGCGGGGACGATCCGGATCGACGGCAGCGCGATGTCGCCGAAGATGCCGACGGTGAATTCCTCGCCCTGCACCATCTGCTCCATCAGCAGCTCGCCGGCGTAGGTCGCGGCGAAGGCTTCGGCCGCCGCGAGATCGTCCTCGGCGAGGATGCGGAACACGCCGACGCTCGAGCCTTCGCTCGAGGGCTTCACGAACACGGGGAAGCCCAGTTCACGCACGGCATCGCGTATCGCCTGCCCCGGACCTGATCCGGGGTCGCCACGGCCGATGCGCACGAACTTCGGCGTCGGCAGGCCTTCGCTGAGCCACACCTGCTTGGTGCGGATCTTGTCCATCGTTAGCGCCGAGCCGAGCACGCCCGAGCCGGTGTACGGCACGCCCAGCGCCTCGAGCGCGCCCTGCAGCACGCCGTCCTCGCCGCCGCCGCGATTGCCATGGAGGATGTTGAACACGCGATCGAAGCGCGCCTCCGCCGATGGCAGCGAGACCAGCGCCTCGATCAGCGCCGGAATGCCGTCGACCGGATGCGCGTCGATGCCGCGGGCGCGCAGCGCCTCCAACACGTTGCGGCCCGAGTCCAGCGACACCTCGCGCTCGGCGCTGGTGCCGCCCATGAGCACGGCGACGCGGCCGAACACGGCGGGATCGGAATGGCGGGCGGACGGCACGGCGCTCACGGCGTCGACTCCTGGCGGCTGTCGGTGGTGGGGGTGTCGGTGGCGGGACGGTCGATCGGGAAGCCCTGCGCGGCGAGCTGCTGCGCGGCCGCGCCGATGTCGCCGGCGCCCATCATCAGCAAGAGGTCGCCGTCGCGCAGGACGTCGGGCAGCACGCTGCCGAGTTCGGACGCGCCGCCGACCACGACCGGGTCGATGCGGCCGCGCGCGCGGATGCTGCGCGCCAGCGACTTGGCGTCGGCGCCGGCGATCGGCGCCTCGCCCGCGGGATAGACCTCGGTCAGCACCAGCGCGTCGACGTTCGACAGCACCGCCGCGAAATCGTCGAACAGGTCGCGCGTCCGGCTGTAGCGATGCGGCTGGAACGCGACCACCAGCCGGCGATCCGGCCAGCCGCCGCGCGCGGCGCTGAACACCGCGTCGAGCTCCTTCGGATGGTGGCCGTAGTCGTCGACGAGCTGCACCGTCGCGCCCTGCGCGGTGCGCAGTTCGGCGAGCAGGTTGAAGCGGCGGCCGATGCCGGCGAACTTCTCGAGCGCGCGCGCGATCACCGCCGGCGCGACCCCGAGCTGCCAGCCGATGGTCGCCGCGGCCAGCGCGTTCTGGACGTTGTGGCGACCCGGCAGCGCCAGCGTCGTCGGCGTGCGCGAACCGTCGGGCAGGCACAGCGTGAAGCGCATCGCCGGGCCGGCCTGCTCGACGTCCTCGGCGCGCACGTCGGCCTTCGGATCGAAGCCGTAGGTGACGACGTGGCGCGGCGTGTCCGCGGCCAGCGCCGCGACCTCGGCGTCGTCGATGCACAGCACCGCGAGGCCGTAGAACGGCAGCCGGTGCAGGAATTCGGAGAACGCCGCCTTGACCCGCGCGAAGTCGCCGCCGTAGTTCTCGAGGTGGTCGGCGTCGATGTTGGTGACCACCGCGACCAGCGGGTTCAGGCGCAGGAAGCTGCCGTCGCTCTCGTCGGCCTCGGCGACCAGCCAGTCGCCGCTGCCCAGGCGCGCGTTGGCGCCGGCGGCGAGCAACTGGCCGCCGATGACGAAGGTCGGGTCGAGCCCGCCCTCGCCCAGCACGCTGGCGGTGAGCGAGGTCGTGGTGGTCTTGCCGTGGGTGCCGGCGATGGCGATGCCGCGGCGGAAGCGCATCAGCTCGGCCAGCATCTCGGCGCGCGGCACCACCGGGATGCGCTGCGCGCGCGCTTCCATCCATTCGGGGTTGTCGCGCTTGATCGCGCTGGACACCACCACGCAGTCCGCGCCCAGCACGTTCGCCGCGGCGTGGCCGCGCGAGACGGTGGCGCCGAGCGCGGCGAGCCGGCGCGTGGTCGCGTTGTCGGCGTTGTCCGAGCCCGACACCTGGTAGCCGAGCGTGCACAGCACTTCGGCAATGCCGCTCATGCCGGCGCCGCCGATGCCGACGAAATGCACGCGCGGGAAGAGCCGGGCGAAATCGGCCTTGGACATGTCCTTGGCATCGAGCAGACGACGGATCATGCGCGGGCCTCCTCGAGCACGGCATCGGCGACGCGCTCGGCGGCGTCGACCTTCGCCAGCGAACGCGCGGCGTCGGCCATGAAGCGGCGAAGCTCCGGCTCGAGCACCAGGTTGCGCAGTTCCATGGCGAGCTTCGGGACCAGTTCGCCGTCCTGCCTGAGCACCACCGCGGCGCGGCGCTGGGCGATGTACTGGGCGTTCTTGGTCTGGTGGTCGTCGACCGCGGTCGGCAGCGGCACCAGCAGGCCGCCGACGCCCGCCGCGCACAGTTCGGCGAGGGTCAGCGCGCCGGCGCGGCAGACCACGACGTCGGCCCAGGCGTAGGCCGCGGCCATGTCGGCGATGAACGGTTCGATCGAGGCCCGCACCCCGGCGGCCTCGTAGGCGCGCGCGGTGTCGTCGCGCAGCTTCTCGCCGCACTGGTGGCGCACGTCGATGCCGGCGCCCTGGACCTGCGCGATCGCCTGCGGCACCGCCTCGTTGAGCGCGCGCGCGCCCTGGCTGCCGCCCAGCACCAGCACCCGCATCGGGTCGCTGCGGCCGATGAAGCGTTCGTTCGGCGGCGGCAGGTCGGCGATCGCGCTGCGCACCGGATTGCCGACCACGGTTTCCCGGCCCGGGAACGCATCCGGGAAGCCGCACAGCACGCGCCGCGCGAACCGGGCGAGGACGCGGTTGGTCAGGCCCGGCGCACGGTTCTGTTCGTGGACCAGCAGCGGCACGCGGGCGAGGACCGCGGCGATGCCGCCGGGGCCGGCGGCGAATCCGCCGAAGCTGATCACCGCGCGCGGCCGGTGCGCCTTGAGCACGCCACCGGCGGCGCGGATCGCCGACAGCACGCGGAACGGCGCGCGCAGCAGCGCGCCGGCGCCCTTGCCGCGCACGCCGGAGATGGCGATGGTCTCGATCGGGATGCCGTGCTGCGGGACCAGCCGCGTCTCCATGCCGCCGTCGGCGCCCAGCCACAGCACCGGCACGCCGCGCGCGCGCAGCGCGTCGGCGACCGCGAGCCCGGGGAAGATGTGGCCGCCGGTGCCGCCAGCGAGGATCAGCACGGGTGCGGAAGCGGCGTTCATGCGCCCCTCCCGAAGGTCGGCTCGACCCGGTCGCGCAGGCGGCTGGTGCCGCGCACCGCGCCGGCGTGCGCGCCGGCCGTGGACACCGCCGCCGGCACCGGTTGCGCGGTGGCGGGCATCGGCCCGGGCTGGCCCTGCGCCGCTTCGCCGCGCAGGCGCGCGACCTGGCGCTCGGCGCGGTCGAGTTCGTAGGACACGCGCAGCAGCAGGCCGAGCGCGGCGCAGGTGCCGAGCACGCTGGAGCCGCCGTAGGAAATCAGCGGCAGGGTCAGGCCCTTGGTCGGCAGCAGGCCGAGGTTCACGCCGATCGAGACGAAGCTCTGCAGGCCCAGCCACAGGCCGACGCCGAACGCGCAGTAGCCGGCGAAGTGGCGGCGCATCTCCACGCACTTCAGCCCGACCCAGAACGCGCGGCCGACCAGCAGCGCGTACAGCGCGATCACGCCGCACACGCCGACGAAGCCGAGTTCCTCGGCGATCACCGCGAGGATGAAGTCGCTGTTGGCCATCGGCAGGAAGTCGAGCTTCTGGATCGAGGCGCCGAGGCCGACGCCGAACAGTTCGCCGCGGCCCACCGCCATCAGCGAATTGGTGAGCTGGTAGCCGCTCTTGAGCGGGTCCGCCCACGGATTGAGGAAGGTGACCAGGCGCTGCAGCCGGTACGGCTCGGCGACGGCGATCGCTGCCAGCGCGGTCAGGCCGAGCACCACCGGGCCGAACATCCGCGGCAGGTGTACGCCGCCGAGCACCAGCATCCCCGCGGTGATCGCGAGGATCAGCGACGACGAGCCGAAGTCCGGCTGCAGCAGCAGCAGCGCCACCAGCGCCGCCGCCACGCCCAGCGGCTTGAGCATCGCGCCCCAGGTCGCGTTCACCTCGTCGCGGAAGCGCACGAGGTAGCTGGCGAGCCAGACGATGAACATCGGCTTCACCGCTTCCACCGCCTGGAAGGTGAAGACCCCGAGATTGAGCCAGCGCCGCGCGCCGTTGAGGGTCTTGCCCGCGCCGGGCAGGAACACCGCGATCAGCAGCACGAAGCACAGCACCAGCAGCAGGTGGTCGCGCTGTTCGATGCTCTTGAGCTCGGTGCGCATCACCCAGCCGGCGACGACCATGCCCATCGCCAGGAACACCAGGTGCTTGACCAGGAAGAAGTACGGACCGACGTGGTTGCTCTTGCCGATCGCGATCGAGCTGGACGCGACCATCACCACGCCGAGGCAGACCAGGGTCAGCGTGGCGCCGAGCAGCCACGGGTCGTAGCGGCCGGGCAGCGCGTCGAGACGCGTCGCCTGCTGGCCGAATCCGAACCGCGGGAGCATCGAGGCGTTCGCCATCAGCGCACCTTCAGCGTGGCGAGGCCGACGAGGACGAGGATCACCGAGATGATCCAGAAGCGGACGATCACGCGCGGTTCCGGCCACCCCTTCAGCTCGAAGTGGTGGTGGATCGGCGCCATCCGGAAGACCCGCTTGCCGGTGAGCTTGAACGAGGCGACCTGGATCATCACCGACAGGGTCTCGATCACGAAGATGCCGCCCATCACCACGAGGATGAGTTCCTGGCGCACGATCACCGCGATCAGGCCGAGCACCGCACCGAGCGCGAGCGCGCCGATGTCGCCCATGAACACCATCGCCGGATAGGTGTTGAACCACAGGAAGCCCAGGCCCGCGCCGGCGATCGCCGCGCAGATGATCACCAGCTCGCCCGCGCCGGGGACGCTCGGGATCTTCAGGTACTCGGAGAACACCGCGTTGCCGGAGGCGTAGGCGAACACGCCCAGCGCGCAGGCGACCAGCACCGTGGGCATGATCGCGAGCCCGTCGAGGCCGTCGGTCAGGTTCACCGCGTTGGAGAAGCCCACCGTCCAGAAGTAGGCGACGAACACGAAGAACGCCATGCCGCCGATGCCGACCAGCGGCAACGCCACGTTCTTGAAGAACGGGATGTACAGCGTGGTCGCCGACTGCGCATCCGCGGTGTAGAACAGGAATAGGCCGGCGGCGAGGCCGAACAGCGACTGCAGCGCGTACTTGGTGCGCGAGCGCATGCCGTTGGGATCGCGCTTGACGATCTTGATCCAGTCGTCCCACCAGCCGATCCAGCCGAAGGCGATCATCGTCGCCAGCACCACCCACACGTAGCGGTTGCGCAGGTCGCCCCACAGCAGCACCGAGGCGGTGATGGTCAGCAGGATCAGCGCGCCGCCCATGGTCGGCGTGCCGGCCTTGGAGAAGTGCGACTGCGGGCCGTCCTTGCGGATCGGCTGGCCGCCCTTGAGCTTCGCCAGCCGCGCGATCACCGCCGGGCCCCACCACAGCGAGAGGCCGAGCGAGGTCAGCGCGGCGAGGATGCCGCGGAAGGTCAGGTAACCGAACAGGCCGAAGTGGTGCTGCATCTGCTCCAGCCAGCGCGAAAGTTCAAGCAGCATGGCTCTCTCCCCGATCCGCGCCGCCGGCGAGGATGTCGTTCACGATTCTGTCCATCGCGCTGCCGCGCGACCCCTTCACCAGCACCCGCGGCGCATTCGCGGCCGCGGCGAGTACGGCCCCGGCCAGGTCTGCGCGCAGCGCCGCCGCCAGCGCCGCGTGGTCCTCGAACACCCGCGCGCCCTCGCCGAAGGCCTCGGCGGCGCCGGCGCTCAGCGGCCCCAGCGCGTACAGCCGGGACACGCCGGACGCCTTCGCGCGACGCCCGACGCCGGCGTGCAGCGCGGCGCTGTCGGCGCCGAGTTCGCGCATGTCGCCGATCACCAGCCAGCGCTCGCCGCCGGCCGCCGCCAGGGTGTCGATCGCCGCCTGCAGCGAACCGGGATTCGCGTTGTAGCTGTCGTCGATCAGCACCGCGCCGCCGGGCAGCCGATGCACGTTGAGGCGGCCGCCGACCGGGCGCGCGGCGTTGAGGCCGGCGGCGATCGCCGGCAGGCCGATGCCCACGCCCATCGCCAGCGCGGCCGCGGCCAGCGCGTTGAGCACGTTGTGGCGGCCGGGCATCGCCAGCGCGATGTCGGCCTCGCCTTCCGGCGTCGCCAGCACGAAGCGCGCGCCTTCGGCGTCGAGCGCGATGTCGCGGGCGGTGAGGTCGGCGTCGGCGTCGAGCGCGAAGCGCAGCAGGCGGCGGCCGTGCGCGCGTTCGGCGAGGACGCGCTGTTCGAAATACGGCGCGAACGCATCGTCGGCGTTGATCGCCGCGACCCCGCCGGCCGGCAGCGCGTCGTAGATCGCGGCCTTGGTGTCGGCGATGCCGAGCAGGCTGCCCATGCGTTCGAGGTGCGCCGGCGCGATGTTGTTCACCAGCGCCGCGTCCGGGCGCACGATGTCGGTGAGATAGGCGATGTCGCCCGGCTTGCCGGCGCCCATCTCGTAGACCGCGAACAGCGCGTCGTCGGGCGCGTCGAGCACCGCCAGCGGCAGGCCGATCTCGTTGTTGCGGTTGCCCGGCGTGCTGTACGCGCGACCGGGCGCGGCGGCCTCGAGGATCGCCGTCACCAGCGCCTTGACGCTGGTCTTGCCGTTGCTGCCGGTGACCGCGACGACCTGCGTCGCCCGGCCGCGCTGCACCGACGCGGCCAACGCCGCCAGCGCGCGCTCGGTGTCGGCGACGACGACCTGCGGGATCGCGACCGCGCCCTCGCGCGAGACCAGCGCCGCCGCCGCGCCACGCTCGGCGGCCTGCACGACGTAGTCGTTGCCGTCGAAGTGCTCGCCGCGCAGTGCGACGAACATCGGCTGCCGCATGTCGGCGCCGTCGAGGCGGCGGGTGTCGGTGACCAGCGCGTCGACCGTGCGGTCGTCGCCGACCAGCCGGCCGCCGACGGCCTGCGCGATGCGGGAGAGCGTCATCGGCGTCATGCTCGCGCCTCCAGGGCCGCGCGCGCGACCTCGGTGTCGTCGAACGGATGGCGCACGCCGTGGATTTCCTGGTAGGGCTCGTGGCCCTTGCCGGCGACCAGCACCAGATCGCCGGCCGCGGCCTCGGAAACGGCCTGCGCGATCGCCGCGCCGCGATCGCGCACGACGCGGACGTCGTCCGGGTGCGCGAAGCCGGCGAGGATGTCCGCGACGATGGCGTCGCCGTCCTCGGTGCGCGGATTGTCGTCGGTGACGAACACCAGGTCGGCGAGGTTCTCGGCGATCGCCGCCATCTGCGGACGCTTGCCGGCGTCGCGGTCGCCGCCGCAGCCGAACACGCAGATCACCCGCCCGCCCGCGTGGGCGCGCAGCGCGTCCAGCGCCTGCGCGAGCGCGTCGGGCGTGTGTGCGTAGTCGATCACCACCAGCGGCCGCACGCCGTCGCCGCCGAGGCGGTTCATGCGGCCGTGGACCGGCGCCAGCCGCGAGAGCAGTCCGGCGATCGCCGCCGTCGTTTCGCCCAGCGCGTGCAGCGTGCCGGCGACTGCCAGCAGGTTGTCGACGTAGAACCGGCCGAGCAGCGGCGAGCGCACCGGATGGGCCTCGCGCCCGATGTGCAGGTCGAAGCCGATGCCGGAAAGATCGAGCCGGATGTCCTCGGCGCGCACCGTCGCGTCGGCGTCGCCGCGCGAGCTGATGCCGATGGCCCGGGTCGTGGCGCGCGTCGCCGGATCGCGCGTCGCGCCCGCACGCACCGCCGCGAACATCGCGCGCCCGTGCGCGTCGTCGAGGTTGACCACCGCCGCGCCCAGGTCCGGCCACGCGAACAGCCTGGCCTTGGCCTCGCCGTAGGCGTCCATCGTGCCGTGGTAGTCGAGGTGGTCGCGGGTGAGATTGGTGAACACCGCGACCGCGAAGCGCACGCCGTCGACGCGGCCCTGGTCGAGCGCGTGCGAACTGACTTCCATCGCCACCGCGTCCGCGCCGGCGTCGCGCAGCCCGGCGAGCAGCGCGTGGGTCTGCAGCACCAGCGGGGTGGTGAAGCCGGTCGGTTCGACCCGGCCGTACAGGCCGGCGCCGAGCGTGCCGATGGTGCCGGCTGTGCGCCCCTGCAGCGTCCACGCCTGCGCGATCAACTGCACGGTCGAGGTCTTGCCGTTGGTGCCGGTGACGCCGACCACGGTCATCGCCTGCGACGGCGCGCCGTGGAACCGGTCGGCGAGCGCGCCCAGGCGCGCGCGCAGCGACGGCACCGCCAGCACCGGGATGCCGGCGCCGCCCGCGACGGCGGCGAACGCCTCCGGCATCGGCGGTTCGAACAGCACCGCGGCCGCGCCGGCGGCCTCGGCCTGGGCGACGAAGCTAAGACCGTGCGCGCCGAAGCCCTCGATCGCGACGAACGCGTCGCCCGGGCCCACGGCGCGGCTGTCCTGCACCAGCCCCGCGATTTCCAGGCCGGCGGGAATCCCGGGCACGTCCGGCAGCAGCGTCGCCAGCGGCATGCGGCTCATCGCGCACCTCCCGCCGACGGCAGCGCATCGAGCGCCGGCGGCATCGCCGCGGCGGCGGAGACCGGGCGCGGCGCGGCGACGGGCACGACGGCCGCGGGCGCGGCTGACGCCGGCGCGGCGCCGGGCCGCGACGCGACGCGCGCGCGCTTGGCATCCGCGGACGCCTGCACGGCGAGCCAGGTGTCGATGTCGTCCGGCGGCACGTCCATCAGCCGCAGCGCGCCTTCCATCACGTTGCGGAACACCGGCGCGGAGACCAGGCCGCCGGTGTAGCCGATCGTCGGTTCCGGGTCCTTGAGCACGACCACCATCGCGAAGCGCGGGCGATCGACCGGCACCAGGCCGGCGAAGAACGCGTTGTAGCGGCGCGAATAGCCGCCGTTGCTCGAAATCCACGCGGTGCCGGTCTTGCCGGCGACGTGGTAGCCGAGGATCGCGGCCTGGGTGGCGGTGCCGCCGGGCTCGGTCACGGTCTGCATCATGCGCAGCACCTCGGCGGCGATCTTCGGATCGAGGATCTGCTCGCTCTCGCCGGTCTGGCCCTTGACGAAGGTCGGCACCACCGAACGCCCGCCGTTGCCGATCGCGGCGTAGGCGCGCGCGATCTGCAGCGGGGTCACGCTCACGCCGTAGCCGTAGGACATCGTCTGCTTGGTGGTGCCGCTCCAGCCGTCCGGCTTCGGCAGGTTGCCCGGGCTTTCGCCGGGGAAACCGCTGCCCGGCACGTGGCCGTAGCCGAAGCGGCTGTAGAAGTCGTACATCTGCTCCTTGGTCAGGCGCATCGCGATCTTCGCCGAGCCCACGTTCGAGCTCTTGCGGATCACGCCGGTGACGTCGAGCACGCCGTAGTTGTGGGTGTCGGTGGTCTTCCAGCGCCCGTTCGGGATCCAGCCCGGGTTCGTGTCGAACACGGTGTTCGGGGTGATCACCCCCGCTTCCAGCGCCGCGGCCACGGTCAGCGGCTTCATGGTCGAACCCGGCTCGATCACGTCGGTCACGGCGCGGTTGCGATGCGCGTCGCGCGGCGCGGCGCCGACCGCGTTCGGGTTGAACGACGGCAGGTTGGCCATCGCCAGCACTTCGCCGGTGGCCACGTCCAGCACCACCGCCGAGCCGCTGACCGCATGGGTGTCGGCGAGCGCCTGCTTCAGTTCGCGATAGGCGAGGAACTGGATGCGGCGGTCGATGGTGAGGGTGAGGTTCTGGCCCGGTTCGGCCGGGCGCAGCAGGTCGACCTCCTCCACCGTGCGGCCGTGCAGGTCGCGGATCACGCGCTTGAGCCCCGGGCGGCCGGACAGGGTGTGGTCGAAGGCGTATTCCAGGCCTTCCTGGCCGTGGTCGTCGATGCCGGTGAAGCCGAGCACGTGCGCGATCGCCTCGCCCTGCGGGTAGAAGCGGCGGTACTCGCGCTGCGAATACACCCCGGGGATGCCGAGGGCGAGGATCCGGCGCGCCTCGGCCGGGCCGATCCGGCGCTTGAGGTAGACGAAGTCCTTGTTCCTGCGCTGGATCAGGCGGTCGTTGAGGGCCTCGGCATCGATCCCGAGCGCGGCCGCCAGCGCCGGCAGCCGGCCCTGCGCCTTCAGCGCTTCCTGCGGCACCGCCCAGATCGATTCCACCGGGGTGGACACCGCCAGCGGCTCGCCGTTGCGGTCGGTGATCATGCCGCGCGAGGTCGCGATCGGCACCTTGCGCATGAAGCGTTCGTCGCCCTGCTTGCGGTAGAACTCGTTGCTGATCAACTGCAGGTAGGCGGCGCGGCCGACCAGCGCCAGCGCGCACACGCCGAGCGCGCCGCCGACCAGCAGCAGCCGCCCGCGCAGGTCGAACCGGGCGCGGCCGCGCGGCGCCGCCGGGCCGCGACGCGACACACCCTCGCGCAGGCGTGCGCGCAGGGCGTCGATCCAGGAGGGCGCGCGCGGGCTCATGGGCGCAGCACCACCGTTTCCGCCGGCTCCGGCGTGCGCATGCCCAGGCGCTCGCGCGCGACCTTGTCGATGCGGTTGCTTTCCGCCCAGGTCGCCTGCTCGAGCTGCAGCCGGCTGAACTCGATGTCGAGCGCGTCGCGGGCCTTTTCCAGCCGGGTCAGGTCGAAGAACAACTGGCGGTGGCGATGGCGGGCGTCGACCACGCCGATCGCGGTCAGCACGTTCGCCAGGGCCAGCACCGCGAGGACGACGCGCACGTTCATGCGGCCTCCGCGAGCTTTTCGGCCACGCGCAGCACCGCGCTGCGTGCGCGCGGGTTGGCGTCGGTCTCGGCGGCGTCGGCCTTCTGCGCGTCGGCGACGATGCGCAGGGTCGGCACGAACGCGACCGCCACCGGCATGCGCCGGTTGGCCGGCGGCGCCTTGGCGAGGCGGGCGATGAACTGCTTGACGATGCGGTCCTCCAGCGAGTGGAAGCTGATCACCGCGAGCCGGCCGCCGGGCCTGAGCGCGGCGACCGCGGCGTCGAGGCCGCGCTCGAGGTCTTCCAGCTCGCGATTCACGAAGATCCGGATCGCCTGGAAACTGCGGGTGGCCGGATGGATCTTCTGCGCGCCGCGCGGGACCACCGAGGCGATCAGGTCGGCGAGCTGCGCGGTGCGCAGCAGCGGTTCGGCGGCGCGGCGGGCGACGATCGCGCGGGCGATGCGGCGGCTCTGCTTCTCCTCGCCGAAGGTCCACAGCACGTCGGCGATCTCGCGCTCGTCGGCGCGCGCCAGCCATGCCGCCGCGCTTTCGCCGGACTCGGGGTCCATGCGCATGTCGAGCGGACCGTCCTTGCCGAAGCTGAAGCCGCGTTCGGCCACGTCCAGCTGCGGCGAGGACACGCCGAGGTCGAGCAGCACGCCGTCGAGGCCGTCGCGGACGCGATCCCAGTCGCCGAGCGCGGCGAAGCTGCCGCGGCGGATGGCGACGCGCGGGTCCGCGCCGAACGCCTGTTCGGCGACGCGGATCGCTTCGGGATCCTTGTCCATCAGCAGCAGCCGACCTCCGTCACCCAGGCGCTCGAGCACGCCACGGGCGTGTCCGCCACGCCCGAAGGTGCCATCCAGATACGTTCCGTCCTTCCGAACCCGCAGCCCGTCCATGACCTGCCCGAACATCACCGGCAAGTGCAGCACCGGAAGGTGGGCGGGCACGGAACCCGCGCCACCCGCGGTCACAGCTGCAGATCGAGCATCGCTTCGCCCAGGTCCGCATCGCTCAGCGTCATGCGTATCTGGGCGTGGTGCGCCTGCTCGCTCCACAGTTCGAACTTGTCGCCCATGCCCAGCAGCACCGCGCGCTTGTCGATGCCGACGGCGCTGCGGTGGCTGGCGGGGATGCCGATGCGGCCGTTGCCGTCGGGCTCGACGAAGGTGGCGGCGCCCACCAGCTTCAGCTGCAGCGTGCGGCTGACGCTCTTGGTGCGCGGCAATGCGTTGACCTGGTCGCGGACCTGTTCCCAGACCGGACGCGGGTAGAGGTAGAGCGAACCGGACTCGAAGGGGTTGTAGGTGAGCACCAGCCGGCCTTCGCAGGCCTGCGCGATGACGTCCCGGTAGGCGGTCGGGATCGCCAGTCGGCCTTTGTCATCGATCGTGATGGCGGTCTCACCTTGGAACACAACGCTTCGGCCCGGTCGTGCCCGTCTGCGGCGGGCTTGGTCAACACGGAAAACCACGATTCACCCGGTTTTCCCACAGGCCGCCACATTAGGAGTGGCACACAGGGTTGTCAACAACTTTCTGCGACGGATTTCACCAAGCGCGTCAAGGACTTGCGCCAATGTTCAGAGAACAGTTCAAGGTTTATCCACAAGCCCCTGTTTAGTCTCAAATTTTGAGACTCGACCCGCCGAAAGCGGCTTCCTGAACACGCCCCGGAAACGGTGCGACGCACCATTCCGGTGCAGACCCGCCGGCGGGAGACGTCCTCGGCATGCAAACCGCGCCCCCGGCGCCACGACGCCCGGGCCGAGCCTCGGAACGACGACCGGCGCCGCTTGCCGCCGAGCCGGCATGGACGCCCGCCGCCCCAGCGCCAAGCGGCGGCTCGCTTAACGCGAGCGGGGGTCTGGAGATGAACGCTGGGGCCCGCGATTCGCCCTGCGAATCGTGGGCGCTTTTTCCGTGCTCCGCCCGAGTCCGCGCCCACTCCGAGCCACGTCGCTACTGCCCCCTGAGTCAGGGGGCGGCTCGCGCGCAGCGCGAGCGGGGGTCTGGAGACGAACGGTGGGGGCCGCGATTCGCCCTGCGAATCGTGGGCGCTTTTTCCGTGCTCCGCCCGAGTCCGCGCCCACTCCGGGCCACGTCGCTACTGCCCCCTGAGTCAGGGGGCGGCTCGCGCGCAGCGCGAGCGGGGGTCTGGACGTGCGCGGTGGGGCCCGAAGTTCGCGCAGCGAACTTTGGGATTGATCCGGGCACGGCCCGGATCAATAAAAGGCAGAGCCGGCCGATAAGCCGGGTTCTGTCGTGGACAGTCATTCCTCTAGGCGCATCGTCGCCGATACGCTCGAGCAGCCTACCCGGAGACGTCGCGGGCCACGACATCGTCTCCCTATTTGGCCTTGCTCCCGGTGGGGTTTGCCGTGCCGGTCCGTTGCCGGACTCGCGGTGCGCTCTTACCGCACCATTTCACCCTTGCCTGATCCCTCGCCACCCCATTGCGGCCTTCCCCGTCGCGGACCTGGCCGATGCTTCGCATCGTCGGGTACGGACGTCGGGCCGCAATGGGGTGGCGAGGGCCATCGGCGGTATCTTTCTGTTGCACTTTCCGTCGGCTCGCGCCGCCCAGGCGTTACCTGGCACCGTGCCCTGCGGAGCCCGGACTTTCCTCGGCGCCCCCGAAGGGACGACGCGACTGTCTGGCCGGCTCTGCCGGGGCGGATTGTCGCACGGCCGCCCGTCCGCCGCGGGCGCGCGAGCTGAACGGCGACGCCGGGCGCGCGCGTTCGCCGCCCCCCTGCGCTACTCTCGTCGGGCAAGGCCGGTCCGGAACGAGGCAACGGCATGGTTCGAGGCTGTGGCGTCATCCCGAGAGGCACCTCCACGCGACGCCCGCCGTGGACCGCCCTCTGCGGGCTGCTGTTCGCGCTTTCGGGCATCGCGGTTTCCGGCCTTATGGTGTGCGGCCTCCTGGCGTCCGGCCTCGCCGCCGCCGCGACGCCGCCGCCATTGTCGGCCCCCCAGGCGTCCCGGGCATCGCCGGCGGCCGCGCCCGACCAGCGCCATCCGCTGGAGATCCGCGCGCTGACCGCGCCGCACGACGTCCTGCGCGAACTGCCCGCCGCGCGCGCGGCGCTCGCGAAGGGCGACCATGCCGGCGCCGCGCGCCTGGCGCTGGCCCAGGCCAATGCCTGCCGGGTGATCGCCGACTGGCACTGCCAGCGGATGGCCGGCTCCATCGCGATGGAACACGCCGACCGGACCAACAGCGTCTACCTGCAGGTCCGCGCCCGCATCGCGCTGGGCCGGGCGCTGTCGCGGCTGGGCGACTTCGCCAATGCCTCGAAGCTGATCACCGAGGCACGGCAGCGGCTGGGGCCGAACGGCGACGACGCGCTGCAGGCCGACATCCTGCTGGCCTACTCGTCGCTCAGCGCGCGCCTGGGCAAGCTCGACGAGTCCTATCGCTACGCGAGCGAAGGCCTGGCCCACGCGCCCGCCGCCAGCCAGCCGGAAATGCGCATCCGCCTGCTGCGCAACATGGCGCAGGCCGCGTCCGGGACCGGGCGGGCGCGCGAGGCGCAGGCGCTGCTGGGCGAGGCCGAGCCGCTGCTGGTCGCCATGCAGGATCCCAAGCTGAGCGCCGAGGTCCTGCTCGAACAGGCGAATGCGGCGAAGGCGCTGGGCGACGCCGACACCGTCGAGGACCGCGGCCGGCGGATCGGCGCGATCGGCGACGAGCTGAAGAACACCCAGCTGCGCGGACTCAGCTTCGAGACGATCGGCCACGCGCAGCGCATGCGCGGGCGGGGCGAGGCCGCGTACGACGCCTATGCGCGGGCCCGCGACGCGTTCGCCGCGCTGCACCTGTATCGCGACGAACTGCGCGCGGTCCGCCAGATCGTCGACCTGCAACTGGCCGGGGTGCGGGCCGATCGCCTGCCGCAGTCGGTGGCGCGAATGACCCGGCTCAACGACGAAGTGGCGCGGATCGAGCGCGACTCGTCCGCGGCCGACTTCGAGGAGCGGCTGCGCTATGCGCAGAGCGAAGCCGCGCTGGCGACGGCCCGCGCCGCCGAAGAAAACGCGCAACTGCGGACCGAGGTCGTCGAGAACCGCTTCCGCTACACCCTGATCGCCGGCGTGCTGGCGCTGTGCACATTGGCCGTCGCGGTCGCGCTGTACGCGCAGCAGCGCCGGCACGCCACCGCGCTGCGCGACCGCGGACGCGAACTGGAGCACGCGGTCGCCACCGACTTCCTGACCTCGGTCCACAGCCGCCGCCACCTGACCGAGGCCGGCCACGCCGCGGTCGCCGACGCGCGCGGCGGCGCCGAGCGCAGCCTCGCGGTGGCGGTGGTCGACGTCGATCATTTCAAGCGCATCAACGACCGCTTCGGCCATGCGGTCGGCGACGAAGTGCTCAAGGCGGTCGCCACCGCGATGCGCGCGGTCTGCCGCGACAGCGACCTGCTCGGCCGCTACGGCGGCGAGGAGTTCGCGGTGCTGCTGCGCGGCATCCCGCCCGCGCACGCGTTCGCCGCCGCGGAGCGCCTGCGCGAGGCGGTCGCGCGGGTGGCGGTGCGGGCGGGCGACCACACGATCGCGCCCACCGCCTCGGTCGGCGTCGCCTGCCTGCGCGCGGACGACACCGATTTCGACCAGGTGCTGATCCGCGCCGATCGCGCGCTGTACCGGGCCAAGGAAGCGGGCCGCGACCGGGTGGTGATGGCCGAGGCGGACGAGGCGCCCGCCGCGCCCGCTTGATCTCGCACCCGCTTGATCGCGCCGGATTGATCGGGCGCAAGTCGGCGCCGTCGCCCGCCTGCGACAGTGCGGCTCCACGCACGGAGACCGCACATGTCCGGAAAATCGTTCGCCCGCATCACCGACGACGTGTCCAGGGCCCTCGCCGCGATGCGCAGCGAGGCGCCGGACACCATGAAAGGCTTCAGCGCGATGGCCCAGGCCGCGCTGAAGGGCGGCGCCATCGACGCCCTCCACAAGGAACTCATCGCGCTGGCGATCGGCGTGTCCTCGCGCTGCGACGCCTGCATCGGCTTCCACGTGAAGGCGCTGATCCGCCTCGGCGTCACCCGCGAACAACTGATGGAAACGCTGGCGGTCTGCACCTACATGGGCGGCGGCCCGACGCTGATGTACGCCGCCGAAGCGGTGCGGGCCTACGACGAGTTCACCGCGACGCAGGACTGAGCGCTGCCGCACTGAGCGCTGCCGCATCCGGCGTCGCCGCGACCGCCGTCCTCACCCGCCGTACAGCGCCTTGCGCGGCGCGCCGGTCAGCTCCGCGGCGAGTTTCGCCGCGGTCGAGGGCGGCAGGTGGTCGGCGAGCTTCGCGTAGACGCGCCGGCCTTCGGCGACCTTCGTCGCCTCCTCGTCGGCGACGCCCTGCACCAGCAGCACGAATTCGCCCTTGCGCTGGTCGGGGTCGGCGGCGACGCGGGCGTGCAGCTCGGCGAGGGTGCCGTCGAGCACGGTCTCGAACAGTTTGGTGAGCTCGCGGGCGACCGCGGCCGGGCGCTCGGCGCCGAACACCGCGGCGGCGTCGGCCAGGGTCTCCTCGATCCGGTGCGAGGCCTCGTAGAAGATCAGGGTGCGGCTTTCGCCCGCCAGCCGCGACAGGCGTTCGCGGCGGGCGCCGGACTTCGCGGGCAGGAACCCCTCGAACGCGAACCGGTCGCTGGGCAGCCCGGCCACGCTGAGGGCGGCGATCAGCGCGCTCGGCCCGGGCACCGGGCTGACCTTCACGCCCGCCGCGCGCGCCGCGGCGACCAGCCGGAACCCGGGATCGCTGACCAGCGGGGTGCCGGCGTCGGACACCAGCGCCAGCGATTCGCCGGCCAGCAGCCGGGCGACCAGGCGTTCGGCCACGCCGGCCTCGTTGTGCTCGTGCAGGGCGACCAGCGACTGTTCGACGCCGTGGTGGGCCAGCAGTTGCCGGGTGTGGCGGGTGTCCTCGGCGCAGATCGCGGCCACCGCGCGCAGCGTCGCCAGCGCCCGCGGCGAGAGGTCGGCGAGGTTGCCGATCGGCGTGGCGACGACGTGGAGGGTGCCGGCAGCGGCGGAAGAGGACATCGGATCGGCTCGCTGGGCGGCGTGGGCGGTTAGAATCCTAACGATTCCGCCACGGGGTTGCGTCGATGTCGATGAACAGGAAGGGACTGGCCTGGCTGTGCGCCGGCCTGATGGGGCTGGGGCTCACCGCCTGCACGCCTCCGCAGACCAGGCCCGACAAGCCCGGGACCTACCACGTCAACCCGGCGATCGCGCAGGCGTCCGCGCTGGCCCGCAACCACGCTTCGATGAGCGGCCAGGCCCGCGCCGACGCCGCGCGTGAGATCGAGCGCCTGCTCTCCGGCCTCGACAACGCGACCCTCGCGACCGAGGCCTCGCGGATGGCCGAGGGCGACCCGCTGTACAACTTCGCCGGGCGCGAACTGGTCCGTCGCGGGCAGCCGCTGCCGCGGCCGTTCGATCGCGAGGGCGGCTGGCGCTTCGACGCCGCCGACCGCGCGCCCGCCGACCGCGACGGCTATCGCCCGCCGCGCAAGCTCGCGGTGCTGCTGCCGCTGACCGGCGACATGGCCGCCGCCTCGGTCCCGGTGCGCGACGGGCTGCTGGCCGGCTACTACGGCGAGCACCGCCAGCGGCCGGAGGTCGGGTTCTACGACACCGGCAGCACGCCGGCCGGCGCGATCGCCGCCTACCGCAAGGCGGTCGAGGACGGCGCCGACTTCGTGCTCGGCCCGCTGGGCCGCGACCAGGTCGCCGGGCTGTTCAAGGAAGCCGATCTCAAGGTGCCGGTGCTGGCGCTGAACCGCGGCCCCGAGGCCCCGCCCAGCGGCAGCGCCAGCTTCGCGCTGGCGCCGGAGGACGACGGCATCGCCGCCGCCGAATACCTGCTGTCGCGCAACGTGCGCCGGGTGCTGGTGCTGGTCGGCGGCGACGACGGCCTGCGCCGCAGCGTCGCCGCGTTCCGCGAACAGTGGAACCGCCGCGGCGGGACCATCGTCGAGACCCTGACCATCGCCGACAAGCCGGTCGACGGCACCGCGGCGCTGCAGGCCGCCGCGCAGAAGGACGGCGGCGTGGATGCGGTGTTCCTCGCGCTCAAGGGCGCGCAGGCGCGCGCGGTGGCCCCGCAGCTGACCCTCGCCGGGCTCGGCGACAAGCCGCGGGTGGCGACGGCGCAATTGCTGTCGGGCACCGGCAAGCCCGACCAGGATCGCGCGCTGGACGGCATCGTGTTCCCGGGCGAGACCTGGACCGTGCAGGGCCTGCCCGGCCTGCCGCCGGCGGACAGCACCGGCGCGGCCCTGATTTCCGCGCGCGGCCCGGCGGCGAAGCTGTTCGCCTTCGGCCATGACGCCTGGCTGCTCACCGGCTATCTCGACGCCATCGCCCACCAAGCCGACCGCGCGGTGCCCGGCGCCACCGGCCAACTGCGGCTGGACGGCTTCGGCAACGTCGTGCGGGTGCCGGCGTGGTCGAACTTCTCCAGCGGCGAGATCGTCGCGCTGGGCAAGCGTGGCGACTGACCCCGCAGGGGACTCCAGACGCGCCCGCGGCGCGCACATCGAAGCGCTGGCCGCCGCGTTCCTGCGCGAACGCGGGCTGGTCCCGGTCGCCGCCAACGCCAGCGCCCGCGGCGGCGAGCTCGACCTGGTGATGCGCGACGGCGAGACGCTGGTCTTCATCGAAGTGCGCTACCGCCGCGACGCGCGCTTCGGCGGCGGCGCCGCGTCGATCGACGCCGGCAAGCGCCGGCGGATCGTGCTCGCCGCGGAACAGTTCCTCGCCGCCCGTCGCGGCTTCGCCCGCCTGCCCTGCCGTTTCGACGTGATCGACGCCAGCGGCGATCCCGCCGCGCCCGATGTGGTCTGGCTGCGCGACGCCTTCCGCGCCGACGACGCCTGAGGCCGCCGCACCGTGCCGACGATCTTCAGCCACGCGGTGGTGCCGCTGGCGGCGGGGCTGGCGCTGGGCCGCACCGCGCTGCCGCCGCGGCTGGTCGCCGCCGGCGTGGTCGCGGCGATGGCCCCCGACTTCGACACCGTCGCGTTCAGGCTCGGGATCGACTACGCCGCACCGTTCGGGCATCGCGGCGCCAGCCATTCGATCGTGTTCGCGTTCGCCCTGGGCCTGCTCGCTGCCGCGTGCGCGCCGTGGCTACGCAGCGGACGCCGGCGCGCGTTCGCGTTCGTCGCGCTGTGCGCGCTCTCGCATCCGCTGCTCGACGCGCTGACCAACGGCGGCCTCGGCGTCGCCCTGCTGTGGCCGTGGTCGCAGACGCGCTTCTTCGCGCCGTGGCGGCCGATCGCGGTGTCGCCGATCGGCGCGGGCTTCTTCAGCGCGCGCGGCGCGACGGTGCTGTGGTCGGAACTGCAGTGGGTGGTGCTGCCGCTCGCGCTCGCAGCGCTGCCGTGGATGGCGATCCGGAAAAGCGTCGCCGCACGGCGGGCATGGCGGCGGTAGCGGGACGCTGCACGCGTCGAAGCACACGCATCGAAGCAAGCGCATCGAAGCATGCGCGTCGAAGCAAGCGAGGCGGCATACTCGCGCGATCGCATCCGGGGCATCGGACATGGGCGGATTTTCGATCTTGCACTGGCTCATCCTGCTCGCCGCCCTGTCCGTGCCGGCAGCGGTGGCGATCGTGATTCTCGTGACCCGGCAGCGCCGTCCGCCGCCACCCGCCGCCGGTCGGCGTACGCCCCCGCCCCTGCCCGCGCCCCCGGACGAAACGCCGCCCCGCTGACGGCCCACGGCCGTCCGCGCAGGCGCGCGCGACGGCGGGGCCAGCGACCCATCACGCCAGTCGCGGCCCCCTGGGCGCCGGATCGTCCGGCCCCGGCATCGCCTGCGCCTGCGCCAGTGGGTTCTGGCCCTGCGCGATGGCCTGCTGCTGGTTGATCAGCGCCACGTGCTCGCTGCTCTGCGCCAGGCTCTGGCCCGCCAGCGCCCCCACCTCCCCGACCGCGGTCTTCGCCCACGGCGCAGACAGATCCGCGGTGTCGGTCATGCCGACCCGGGCGCCGTCCGGCGTGAACCGGGCCGCGCCGATCGCGTCCAGCCCGCGCTCGCGCGCCTTCTCGACCAGCCCGCCGGCCAGTTGCCGGCTGATCTCGTCCGGCTGCCGGCCCATCTGGGCGTCGCGCTCGTTCACCGCGCGCAGGGCGGCGGCGAACATGCCGTGGTTCTCGTGCGCCGGGTTGTCGAGCATCAGGGCGGCAGGCCGCTGCGACGTCTCGCGCCGGTCCGGCCCCGGTTCCGGCGCGTCCGCGTCGGAAGCCTCCGCGCGGCGCCCCGGCCCCGGTGCGCGCGGCGCCGCCGGATGCGGCTCCAAGGGCGGCGCGGGCCGCACACCGGGCGCGCGCGGATCGACGTGCAGCAGCGGCGTCGCCACGCCGTCGCGGCTCAGGTCCAGATCGACCACGCCGTTGCCGCGATCGACCCGGGTGACCTGGTCGCGTTCGATCGCCTGCCAGCGCCCGCCGATGTTCGCGTGCCCGTGGCCGTCGCGGTTCCACTGCACGAAATCGTGGCCGGACACGTACAGGCCGGCGGTGTGGCCGGCGGGCGCGCCCTGGAAGCGGACGTCCTGCGCGCGCGTGCCGCCGGCGTCCAGCGCCTCGACGAAGGCCCGGCCCTGCGCCGGCGCGAGAAACAGGTTCTTGACGGTCGAATACTCGGCGTCCAGGTGCGGGCGGGCCCGGTCCTGGTCCAGCCGGGTCGGGTTGACCAGCGGGTCGGCCATCACGTCCCGCCACGCGTCGCGCAGCGGGTTGTCCGCGGCGGCGCCGCGCAGGGCGATCACCAGTTCCGCGCCGCGCAGCGCGTTGTCGCGGTCGCCCTGCAGGTGCTGCGGGACCGCGGCCTTGAGGTCTTCCAGCGAATCGATGGCGCCGTTCTCCACCCGCCGCAGCACCCGCGGCCAGTTCCGTTCGCCGTCCTGGTTGTCGAGTTTGGCGACGACGGTGGCCATCCGCAGCTGATCGTCCGCGGTCGCGTTGCGATAGAGCGCGGTGTCCTCCAGCCGCCGCACCGCGCCGTCTTCCCGCAGCAGATGACCGACCTGCCTCACGTCCTGGTCGTGGACGAAGGTGATGCCCGCGTCCGAACGCAGGAACGTGTTGAGCCGGTCCTTGATGCCGGCCGGCAGGTCGTAGCCGTTGTCGGCGACCGTCTGGCGATCGCCGCGGATTTCGTTGCCCTGGCGGCGCAGCGCATCGCTGGCCTGGCCGTATTCGGCCGCGGTCAGCGCCAGGCCGGCCGGCTGCCCCGGCGCACGGGCCCACGTCTGGTAGGCGTTGAGCAACTGGTCGGCGTTGCGGTTGGCGTCGTTGCGCTGCTGGCCGAAGTCCGTCTGCAGCGTGCCGATGGAGTAGCCGCTGTTGTAGATCGGTTCGAGCTGGCCCTCGCGGAAGACGCCCGCTTCGCGCGGCTCGCGCCTCGCCGTGTCGCCCTCGCGATGGATGTAGCCGGCGAACGCCAGGTCGTAGGCCACGTTGCGCCCGCGCAGGCTGCCTTCCGATGCGACCCCGACCGCGAAGTAGAGCGTGGCCCTGAGTTCGTCGTCCGACAGCGTCGCCGGTCCTGGCTGTGCGTTCATGGTGCGCCTCCCTGGCGTGCGATACCGCGATTCCCTGATGCCGCAATTCCCTGATGCGGCTGTTCCCTGATCCCGCTATTCCCGGATGTCGACGATCCGGATGCCCGGCGCGTGGCCGACCGGCGAAAGATCCCTGGCGTTCAGACGCACCGCCTTGCGGCCGACGACGATGAGCAGGGTGTTGTCGTCGAGATTCACCGCATGGGTCGGACGCGTGGTCCAGCAGCGCCGTGCGGGGACGTAGTCGGCGATGATCTTCGCCAGCGGCCGGAAGCCCGGCGCCGTTTCCTGGCGCAGCGGGGCCCGCGTGCGGGCGACGTAGGCGGCGGTCTCGCAGATCGGTTGCCCGCCGAACCGCCGGCGCACGTCGATCGGCGTGTTGACGGTTTCGGCCACGCCGTCCGGCCCGGTCACGATCTTCGCATCGAACAGCACGCCGCCCAGCACCACGTCATGTCCGCGGCCCTCGCGATCCTGCCAACCGCCGTACGCGGCGGGCCGGTCGGCGTCGACGGTGGAGGCGGTTCCGCGCACGGACACGTAGCGACGCCCGCTGCGGTCGGTGAAGTTGTAGGCCATCCTGCCGTCGGGGACGGCGGCGTCGATCGGCGTCGCCTGCACATCGGCCACGCGTTCGCCGGAAAAGAACTCCAGCGCCCGGGTGGCGCCGTCCGCCGGCGCGGCCATCAGCCAGAGCTTCCAGGGACGGCCACGGTCTTCGATCACGATGTCCTTGATCGCGCTGTCCTTGATCGCGACATCCGCGGTCGGGAAGCTGCGCTCGGCGACGGTCGTCCGCGGCCAGTGTCCCTCGGACCGGGCCGGCGTCGCGGCGTCAGGCTGGCGCGCGCCAGTGGGCGGACTCGCGCAGGCGGCGATGCCCGTGCCGAGCAGCACGGCGACGCACAGGGCCGTGGACAGGGCCCTCGGCGCGATCGCGGGCCGGACGGCGGCGTCCGCCCGCATGGCCTGTCGGGCTCGCCGACGTTCCCTGCCGCAACGGTGTCCCGACGGAGGTGAGGATCCGATCCTGCGCATCCCGGCGCTTCCCTGCTGTTCCATGACACCGTCGAGTATGCCGCAAAACGCACGGGAAACAGGCACGATCAGTCCTCGAATAAATACTTTCAACACCATACAACATTACGTTTTGCTTCGCGGTTGCCTATGGCAAGCCATGTTCCGATCGACGCAGGCATGGCTTCGATCCGTGCCGTTTACGCCGCGCGGACGCCCGGGAGGGATGGCGCGGCGGGCGAGCGCGCGCCGGTCCGGCGCACGCCGCTGCGGTCGGAGCGCACACAGCCAGCGCCGCGGCGCCGCCCGCATCTGCGCGCCGACGCGGCCGCATTCCACCGCGTTCCACCGCGGACGATCCGGGCGATCCGCCGGTGCATGGCCCTACAATCGGGCCATGGCCGCCCTGCCCTCCGACCTCCTCCGCGCGCTCGCCGAACTGCTCGGCGACGGGCTGCGCACCGATCCCGGCGAGCGGCTGACCTACGGCTACGACAACTCGCGACGGCAGGCGATGCCGGACGCGGTGGCGCTGCCGACGACGGCCGACCAGGTGGTCGCGCTGGTGCGCGCGTGCCGCACGCGGCGGGTGCCGGTGATCGCGCGCGGCCGCGGCACCAACACCACCGGCGCGTCGGTGCCGGTCGACGGTGGCGTGGTGGTGTCGTTCGAGCGGATGGCGCGGATCGTCGACATCCGACCGGGCGACCGCTGCGCCGTGGTCGAGCCCGGCGTGCTCAACGGCGACCTGCAGCGCGCGCTGCGGCCGCACGGGCTGTTCTGGCCGCCCGACCCGACCAGCGCCGACTTCTCCAGCGTCGGCGGCAATCTCGCCTGCAACGCCGGCGGCCCGCGCGCGGTGAAGTACGGCGCGAGCCGCGACAACGTGCTGGCGCTGACCGCGGTCACCGGCGCCGGCGAGCTGATCCACTGCGGCAGCGCGACCACCAAGGGCGCGACCGGCTACGACCTGCAGCGCCTGCTGGTCGGCAGCGAGGGCACCCTGGCGCTGATCGTCGAAGCCACGCTGAAACTCACCCCGCTGCCGGCCGCGCGCGCCGCGCTGCGCGCGACCTATCGCGATGTCGAGGCCGCCGCCGATGCGGTCGCGCGGCTGATGGCGCAGCCGGCGACGCCATCGATGCTGGAGTTCATGGACGATCGCGCGCTCGACCTCGCCCGCGGCCACCTGCGCGCGCAGGCCCGCCAGGCCGATGCGGACGACCTGCCCGCGGACGCCGGCGCGCTGCTGATGATCGAGGCCGACGGCGACGCGGCGACGCTGCCGGCGGCGCTGGACGCGCTGCGCGCGGCCGCCGACGGCGACGGCTGCCTCGGGGTGACGCTCGCGCCCGACGAGGCGTCGCGCGAACGGCTGTGGGCCGCGCGCAAGGCGCTCTCGCCCGCGCTGCGCGCACTCGCGCCGGGCAAGATCAACGAGGACGTGGTGGTGCCGGTATCGCGGATTCCCGCGCTGGTCGCCGGGGTGCGGACGCTCGCGCGCACGCATGGGCTGCCGATCGTCTGCTTCGGCCACGCCGGCAACGGCAACCTGCACGTCAACCTGATGTACGACCCGGCGGACGCCGCGCAGGCCGCGCGCGCGCAGGCCGCCATGGGCGAGGTGTTCGCGCTGACGCTCTCGCTCGGCGGCACGCTCTCCGGCGAGCACGGCATCGGCCTGGCCAAGCGCGACTTCATGCCGCAGGCCGTGGACGCGCCGACGCTGGCGCTGATGCGCGCGGTCAAGGCGACGTTCGACCCCGACGGCATCCTCAACCCGGGCAAGCTGTTGCCGCCATGAGCCGGGGACTGGCGCCGCTGCTGCGCGAGATCCGCGCCTGCACCCTGTGCGAGGCGCAGCTTCCGCTCGGCCCGCGGCCGGTGCTGCGCGCCAGCGCGACCGCGCGCCTGCTGATCGTCGGCCAGGCCCCGGGCACGAAGGTCCACGCCACCGGCATCCCGTGGAACGACGCCAGCGGCCAGCGCCTGCGCGCATGGCTGGACATGACCCCGGCGCAGTTCTACGACGAGGCGGACATCGCGATCGTGCCGATGGGCTTCTGCTACCCCGGCCGGCAGGGCAGCGGCGATGCGCCGCCGCGCCCGGAATGCCGCGCGACCTGGCATCCGCGGCTGCTGCCACAGTTGAAGGCGGTGCGGCTGACGCTGCTGTTCGGCCAGTACGCGCACGCGTATTTCCTGGGCGACCGGCGCAAGGCCACGCTGACCGAAACGGTGCGCGCCTGGCGCGAGTACGGTCCCGCGCTGCTGCCGATGCCCCACCCCAGCCCGCGCAACGTCGGCTGGTTCAAGGCGAACCCGTGGTTCGAGGCCGAAGTGGTGCCAGCGCTGCGCGAACGCGTGCGCGCGACGTTCGCGGAATGACCCTCGACCTGTCTCCGTAGGAGCGACGTGAGTCGCGACGCTGTGCGGGCATTGGGTCGCGACTCACGTCGCTCCTACAGCGGTCGCAAGGCGCTGTCATCTCGGCGGCCCGACCTCGAGTACGATCTTCTTCGTAGGAGCGACGTCAGTCGCGACCCAATGCCGCCCAATGCCGCCCAATGCCGCCCAATGCTGTTCAATGCCGCCCAATGCTGTTCAATGCCGCCCAATGCCGCCCAGGGTCGCGACTGACGTCGCTCCTACAAAAAAAAGCGGGGGCGATCAGGCGGCGAAATGCACGTAGCCGCCGTGCGGCGGGGTCCAGGCGGCGCCGTCGGCGGTGACGACGGCGATCCCGCCATCGTCGTCGGTGATCGCGCCGATCCGCGTCGCCGGCACGTCGCAGTCGAGCATCGCGGCCTCGATCGCGAGGCGCGCGGCCTTCGGCGCGGTGAAGCACAGCTCGTAGTCGTCGCCGCCGGCGGCCTGCAGCGCGCGCCGCGTGTCGCCCTCGAACGCGGCGCGCAGCGCGGCCGATGCGGGCAGCGCGTCCACGTCCACGCGCGCGCCGACGCGGCTGGCGCGGCATACGTGCGCGAGATCGGCGAGCAGGCCGTCGGACACGTCGATGCAGGCGTGGGCGATGCCGGCCAGCGCGCGGCCGGCGGCGACGCGCGGCGTCGGCCGATCGAGACGCATGCGCAGCGCAGGGTCGATCGGCCCGCCGGCGCGCCATTGCCGCAGTGCGCCGGCGGCGTCGCCCAGCGTGCCGGTGATCCAGACGTCGTCGCCGGCGCGCGCGGCGGCGCGAGGCAGCGCGCCGCGCGGGGCGACGAGGCCGTGCGCGGTCACGCACACCGACAGCGGCCCGCGCGTGGTGTCGCCGCCGACCAGCGCGACCCCGTGCCGCATGGCGAGGTCGAGGAAGCCGTCGAGGAAGCCGTCGAGCCACGCCGCATCCGCCGCGGGCAGCGACAGCGACAGCGTGCACCACGCCGGCGTCGCGGCCATCGCCGCGAGATCGGAGAGGTTCACCGCCAGCGCCTTCCAGCCCAGGTCGGCCGGCGCAGTGTCCTCGGGGAAATGCACGCCGGCGTTGAGCGTGTCCATCGCCACCACCAGGTCGCGGCCGGGCGGCAGGCGCAGGATCGCCGCATCGTCGCCGATGCCGAGCACGACATCCGCGCGCGCGGCGACGCGTCGGCGCAGGCGGGCGATCAGATCGAATTCGGACGGCGATGCGGACATGCGATGTGCGTGCGATGTGCGTGGCGCGGCAGGAAAGCGGCCCGGAGGAGCGCCGGGAAAGCGCGCATGGTGACACAGCCGCGGCGTCGATCGCGCTGCGGCCGCGTGACGCGCGCGTGCGATCGCGGCCGCAGCGGGAAGACGTCGCTCATGTTCCGGAACGGGAGCCGACCGCGGCGGACGCCGCCGGCAACGGATCACGGGAAGTTAACACCGCGCCGGCGAGCGATTGACTAGACTCGAAGCGTGCCGGATGCGCCCGCATCCGGCGCCGGTGCCGAGACAGGCAAGATGCGCACCGCCACCCGGCGACGGCCCCGCAGCCGCCGCCCTTCTCAGGAAGATCGAAGGAGTACCGCAATGTCGAAGTTCGAGGATCAGTCCCAGGATCGCGCCCGTCCGCTGGGCCGCAACGTCGCTCGCGAGCTGTCGCCGCAGGAGATCGAGAAGATCGCCGGCGGACGCATTCCGATCACCACCCACGCCACCGGCCCGAACGGCGACGATCCGGCCGATCCGGGCTCCGCCGTCTGATCCGTCCGCGGAGCGGCGCGCGCTGCGCGCCGTCGCCGCAACGCCGCGCCGCCGCGAGGGGCGCGGCGTTTTCGTGTTCCGTTCGATGCCGCCTGCCCGCCGCGATGGAGTGCGCATGCCGACTTCCCGTTCCGACCGCGCCGCCGGCGCGAAGCAGCCGCTGATCCTCTCGGGGTTCGCCCACGACGTGCATGCCGCCGCGGTGTGCTGGGTGCTGCGCCGCAGCGGGCTGCGCCCGGTCTGGGCGCGGACCCTGGCCGACCCGGCGATGACACCGCTGTCGCTGCACGCCGACGACGCGCACGGGCTGCGCTTCGCGGGCGGCATCGACCCGGCTTCGACCTCGAGCGTGTGGTTCCGCCGGCCGCGGCTGCCGCACGACTTCGCGCACGTGGAGGACGCCGATCGCGCGTTCGTGCAGGACGAGTGGAAGCGCTTCGTCGAGAACGCGCACGCCACCGCCGCGGCCGCGGGCGACGTGTTCTGGGCGAACCTGCCCGAGCGCGCACGCGACGCCGAGAACAAGCTGCGCCAGTTGCAGGTCGCGCAGCGCTGCGGGCTGCGCTTCCCGGCGACCCTGCTGTCGTCGGATCCCGACGCCATCCGCCGCTTCCGCGACGTCCACGGGCGCATCGTCTACAAGCCGTTCGCCACCCACAGTTGGCGCGACGGCGACGGCCGCATGTTCAGCACCTACGCCCGCACGGTCGATGCCGAGGCGCTGCGCGACGACGCCAGCCTGCGGCTGTGCCCGGGCATCTACCAGGCCTGCGTCGACAAGACGTTCGACGTGCGGGTGACGATCATCGGCCATCGCCAGTTCGCGGTGCGGCTGGATGCGCCCGACGACGGCGACGGCGTGGTCGACTGGCGCGCGGCGTCGATCGGCGATCGCACCCGCAGCCGGCCGTTCGCGCTGCCCGAGGACTGGGCCACGGGCCTGCGCCGGCTGATGGACGCGCTGGGGCTGGCGTTCGGCTGCGTCGATCTGGTCGGCGACGCCGACGGCGGCCTGCATTTCATCGAGATCAACCAGGCGGGCCAGTTCCTGTTCGTCGAATACGACGTGCCCGAACTGCCGCTGCTGCGCGCGATGGCGGCGATGCTCGCCGAGGCGCGCCCCGACTACGCGCTGGACAGCGTCGCCGACCTGTCCTACGCGCAGTTCCTCGAAGACCCCGAACAGCAGGCGTGGTGGGACAGCGTGGCGCCGGGCATCCGCGGCGCGGACGGGCGCATCCCGGGGGTCAGCGAGGAGTGACGTCCGGCCGCCCGATGGCGGCCCGTCCAGGCGGCGGCAAGGGCGGGCCGCAGCCACCCTGCTCTGCCCGAAATCCCCGAAATCCCCGAAATCCCCGAAATCCTCGGTAGAGCGGCCTTCAGGCCGCTGCTTAGCGGGTGACGACAGGATCAGCGGCCTGAAGGCCGCTCTACCGAGGCATGGGGACCTCGGCGCCGCGCGGTTCGGCGCCGGCGGCCGGAAGGCAGGACGCGCCCGGCCAGGTCGGCCGAACCCGCAGCGCGCCGCGCGCGGCTTACTTGCCCTTCGTCGACCGCATCTCCACCGCGCGCAGCTCGGCGGCGAGATGATCCAGCACGCCGTTGACGTAGGTGTGGCCGTGCTCGGAGCCGAAGCGCTTGACCGACTCCAGCGCCTCGTTGATGACGACGCGGTACGGCACGTCCTGGCGGCGGGCGAATTCGTAGGCGGCGATGCGCAGCGCGGCGCGTTCGATCGGATCGACCTCGTCGATGCCGCGGTCGAGGTGCGGCGCGAGCGCGGCGTCGAGGCTGTCGAGGTGGGCTTCGACGCCGTGGACGAGGTCCTCGAAGTACGCGAGGTCGGCGATCTCGCGCGCCTGCTCGTGGGCGAACTGGGTGACGATGTCGCGGGCGCTGGCGCCGGAGATCTGCCAGGCGTAGACGGCCTGCAGCGCGCGGCGGCGGGCGCGGGTACGCAGCACAGGATCGACGCCATCCTGACGGCGATGATGCGGCTTGCTCATGGCGAAACCTCCGTGGTGGGCCAGGGACGGCTCGCACGCGGCCGAGCGCCGCACGGTCGCGGAGCCGCGTCCGGACCTGCGCCGGATGCGGCGAGCGCGCGTCGGACAGGATGTCCGATCGCGCGCATGGACGCGGGATCGACGCCGTCCTGACGGCGATGATGCTTGCTCATGCCAGCTTCTCCAGCAGGTTCGCCATCTCGATCGCGACCAGCGCCGCTTCCTCGCCCTTGTTGCCGTGGCTGCCGCCGGCGCGGGCCTCGGCGTCCTCGTAGCGGTCCACGGCGAGCACGCCGTTGGCGACCGGCAGGCCGAAGTCGAGGGCGACGCGCATCAGCGCCTCGGAGCAGCCGTCGGCGACCTGTTCATAGTGGCGGGTGTCGCCGCGGACGACGCAGCCGAGGGCGACGATGCCGGCGTGGCCGCCGGCGGCGGCGAGGCGCGCGGCGGTGATCGGCAGTTCCCACGCGCCGGGCACGCGGATCACGTCCACCGCGTCCTCGGCGACGCCGTTGGCGACGAACGCCTGCCGGGCGCCGGCGACCAGTTGCTCGGTCACGCGCGGGTTCCAGCGGCTGGCGAGGATCGCGAAGCGGGCGCCGGCGGGGGCGCGCAGATCGCCTTCGAAATGGGGCATGCGGGGACTCGGACGCGCGGTCGGGGCCGGCCATTGTAGCCGGACGGCGGTCGGCGCCCGCAGCGGACGCCGCCCGGCCCCGCTCAGAGCGCGACGTACTCCACGACTTCGAGCCCGAAGCCGGCCAGGCCGATCTGCTTGCGCGGGGTGCCCAGGACCCGCAGCCGGCCGAGGCCGAGGTCCGCCAGGATCTGGCTGCCGGCGCCGTTGCGGCGCCATTCGGCGGTCGCGCCGCCGCGCGCGGGCGGCTCCGGCTGCTCGCGGATCCGCGCCAGCAGCGCGTCCGCGCCCTGCGGCTCGCCCAGCAGCACCAGCGCGCCCCGGCCCTCGGCGGCGATCCGCGCCAGCACGTCGCCCACCGCCGGACCGAAGTCGGGGCGGCGCCAGTGCAGCGCGTCGGCCAGCGGGTTCTGCATGTGGACGCGGACCAGGGTCGGGGTCGCCGCGTCGGGGTCGCCGCGCAGCAGCGCGAAATGCAGCCCGTGGCCGATGCGGTCGCGGTAGGTGTGCAGGCGGAACGGGCCGTGTTCGGTCTCGATCTCGCGCACGTCCACCCGCTCGACCGTGTGCTCGGTGGCGAGGCGATGGCGGATCAGCGCCTCGATCGAGCCCATCTTCAGCCCGTGCTCGCGGGCGAACACCTCCAGCTCCGGCCGCCGCGCCATGGTGCCGTCGGCGTTGAGGATCTCGACCAGCACGCCGGCGGGCTCGAAGCCGGCCAGCAGCGACAGGTCGCTGGCCGCCTCGGTGTGGCCGGCGCGGGTGAGCACGCCGCCGGGCTGCGCCATCAGCGGGAAGATGTGGCCCGGCTGCGACAGGTCGTGCGGCCGGGCGTCGGGGCGCACCGCGGTGCGCACGGTGTGGGCGCGGTCGTAGGCGCTGATGCCGGTGGTCACGCCTTCCGCGGCCTCGATGCTCACCGTGAAGTTGGTGTGGTGCGGCGAGGTGTTGTCGCGCACCATCGGCGGCAGGCCGAGCTGGCGGCAGCGCTCGCGGGTCAGCGACAGGCACACCAGCCCGCGCGCGTGGGTGACCATGAAGTTGATGTCCTGCGGCCGCACCAGTTCGGCGGCCATGATCAGGTCGCCTTCGTTCTCGCGGTCCTCGTCGTCGACGATGACCACCATGCGGCCGGCGCGCAGTTCGTCCAGCAGTTCGGGAATCGTGGCGAAACTCATGCCGCGTCCCTCGCCGCCAGCAGGCGCTCGACGTAGCGCGCGACCAGATCGACTTCGAGGTTCACCGGATCGCCGACCTGCGTCCCGGCGAACGCGGTGTGCGCGACCGTGTGCGGGATCAGCGCGACCTCGAAGCCGGCGTCGTCGACCGCGTTCACGGTCAGGCTGACCCCGTCGACGCAGATCGAACCCTTGGTCGCGATGTACTTCGACAGCGCCGCCGGCGCGGAGAAGCGCCAGCGCTGCGCGCGCGCGTCCGGCTGCACGTCGAGGACCCGGCCGACGCCGTCGACGTGGCCGCTGACCAGGTGCCCGCCGAGGCGGTCGGTGGGCAGCATCGCGCGTTCGAGGTTCACCGGCGCGCCGATCGCGAGACCGCCCAGGGTGGTCAGCGCCAGCGTTTCGGTGGACGCATCGACGGCGAACGAGGACGCGTCGAACTCGATCACGGTGAGGCAGACGCCGTTGACCGCGATGCTTTCGCCGAGCGCGACGTCGCCGAACGGCAGGCCGCCGACGCCGATGCGCAGCCGCGCGTCGCCGCTGCGGGATTCGCGGTGCGACAGCGTGCCGACCGCCTGGATCAAACCTGTGAACATGGATCGCCTCGGGTTGCGTGGGTCCAAGGCGGAACGACGCAGTCGCCGCGCGGGCGCGGCTGCGTGTCGTCTTCTTGCATCCGGACTGTGACCGTCGGCCCCGGCGTTCGACCGGGTCTGCTGACCTCCCGATGGGGCCGGGAGCGCTCGCGGGCTCGCGCGGACCTCGCCGCGCCTACCGCCGGTGGGGACTTCCACCCCGCCCTGAAGATGCGGCGATTCTAGCAGCCGGCGCCACCGGGGCCCGCGGAATGCGGTGTCCCGCAGGGGGAACGCCCCGCCGCGCGAGGCCGCAACCGCCTACAAGATCGCCTGCGACATCGCCGGCGAACCGGCCGGGACAGGCGCGAAACCGGGCGTGCAACGGGCCCGGCGAGGCCTCAGGCGGCGCGGCGCGCCGCGCGCGCGAACAGCGGCCAGCGCAGGCGGCGGGTCGGCGCATCGCCCCAGGCCGCGGCGATGGCCCAGCCGTGCAGCGCGACCGGATCGACGCCGTGCGCCTCGCGATAGCGCTTGACCGCGGAATAGCTGGAGAAATAGTCGAGCAGGCGCACCAGCGGCCAATCGACCGCGATCTCGCGCACGGGCAGCGCCGGGGCGTCGTTCAGCGGGTCGATCGGCACGAACGGCGGCTTCGCGAAGCTCGGCGCGAAATCCACATAGGCGCGATCGACCAGGAAGCGCTCCGCCGGCCACGCGTCGCGGATGCGCGCGGAGAACGCGCCGACCGCCTCGCGCAGCGCATCGCCGACGTCGATGTCCTGGTAGCCCCAGGCCACCACCACGCCGCCGGGGCGCAGCACGCGGGCGGCCTCGGCGAAGAAGGCCGGGCGATCGAACCAGTGCAGCGCCTGGGCGACGCAGACGGCGTCGACGCTGGCGTCCGCCAGGCTGCAGCGCTCGCCGGGCTCGGTCGCGAAGCGCACGTTGTCCAGCGCCGGCGCCTGTGCGATCTGCGCGGCGCTGGGGTCGGTCGCATGCACCGCGGCGAACACCGACGCCAGTCCCTGGGTGGCCTGGCCGCTGCCGCAGCCGGCCTCCCACGCGCGGTCGCGGGCGGGCGCGAGCGCGGCGATCCACTCGAACAGCGCCGGCGGGTAGCTCGGGCGCGCGGCGGCGTAGCGCGACGCCACCGAGGAGAAATGGTCGGCGAACCCGGCGCCGCTCATGCGCCGCGCTCCGGGCGCAGCAGCAGGCGCAGGTCGTCGCCCAGGCGGCGGCTTTCGACCACGCGCAGCGACAGCCGCTGGCGCATGTCCTCGATGTGCAGGCCGTCGAACAGCGGCCGGGCGTCGCCGCCGAGCAGGACCGGCGCGACGTACAGCAGCACTTCGTCGACCAGTTCCGCGCGCAGCAGCGCCCCGGCCAGCGTGGCGCCGGCCTCGACCTGGACCTCGTTCACCTCGCGCGCGGCCAGCGCCTGCAGCACGGCGGCCAGGTCGAGCATGCCGGCGCGGATCGGCACGGCCGCGCGGGCGATGTCCACGCCGCGCGGCGGCTTGGCGTCGGGGGCGTGGAAATACAGCGTCGGCGCGTCGCCCTCGCGGATGCGGCTGCGCGCGACGGTCGCCAGCCCCGGATCGAGCACCACCCGCAGCGGCGGCACGAAATCGGGCGGGTCGCCCTGGTCGAAACGCACAGTCAGGCGCGGGTCGTCGGCCAGCACGGTGCCGGCGCCGGTCAGCAGGGCGCCGGCGCGGGCGCGCCAGTGCATCACGTCGCGCCGCGAGGCCTCGCCGCTGATCCACTTGGAATCGCCGTTCGCGAGCGCGGTGCGGCCGTCGAGACTGGTCGCGAGCTTCACCCGCACCCACGGGCGCCGGCGCTCGACGCGCGACAGGAACCCGTGGTTGAGCCGCCGCGCGGGGCCGGCCATCAGCCCGTGCTCGACCGCGATGCCGGCGGCGCGGAGCCGGTCGAAACCGGCGCCGTCCACCTGCGGGAACGGGTCGCGCATCGCCGCGACCACGCGCGCGACGCCGGCGGCGATCAGCGCGTCGGCGCACGGGCCGGTGCGGCCGGTGTGCGCGCAGGGTTCTAGGGTGACGTAGGCGGTGGCGCCGCGGGCGCGTTCGCCGGCGGCTTCCAGCGCGAACACCTCGGCGTGCGGGCCGCCGGCGCGCCGGTGCCAGCCTTCGCCGACGACGCTGTCGCCCTGCGCGATCACGCAGCCGACCATCGGGTTGGGCTTCGTGGTGTACGCGCCGCGCTCGGCCAACCGCAGCGCCTGCGCCATCATCGCGTGGTCCACGGCGGTGAACGCCGGCATGCCTTCATTCACGGACATAGCGTCCCCGTTCGTCGCCATCGGGCCAGGTCGGCACCAGCGCATCGCCGTCGATGCGCAGCGTCATCGTGTCGAACATCGGCGGCACCAGCCGCGCGCTGTCGAGCGCGATCATGACGACATCGCCCTGCGCGGGATCGATGTCGAACGCCTGCTCGACCACCGGCGGGCTGCCCTCGCCGTCCGCGGCTTCGGCGCCGCGCAGCACGATGCGGCGGAGCGCGGCGCCGGGCCGCGGTCGCAACAGCGCCCAGCCGCCACGGTTGGTCACGCGCGCTTCGTGGTGGCCGTCGCCGAATCCGAAATCGACGCGGATGCCTGAAAAACGCAGTCCGGCCTTCGGATCGCCGATCACGACGCCCAGCCCCTGCCCCGGCTTCACGTCCGTCGGCAGGCCGGGCGCGCGCGGCGGCGGCAATGCGCAAGCGGCCGGCACCCGCGGCGGCGGCATCTCCGGGCGCTCGAGGTTCGCGCTGTCGAACGCATCGCGGGCGGTGGCCTCGGCGGCACGGTAGGCCGACATCGCATCGACTGCCTGCGCCATCGCCGCATCGGCGGCGGCGCGCAGCGCGTCATCGCGCGGGGCCGCATCGGCGCGCGCACGCGCGGCCATCGCGAGGTCGGCGGCCGATTCGGCGCCGGCGCGGGCAACGCGCGCGGCCTGCGCCAGCGACTGCGGCGACGGTCCGGCCTGCGCATCGCCGACCAACGGCGGCGCGGACACCGCGTCCGCGACATCCAGGAACGGGCAGCGGGCATACGCCGCGGCCTCCGCCGCATCGGCCTCCATGTCGCGCAGGCGGTCCTCGGTGTCTTCGTCCCACGGCATCGCGCCGTCGCGGCGGAACAGCGGCGCGTCCTGCGCGGGCCGTTCGCTCGACAGCACCACGCGGCCATCGGCTTCGGTCCAGCGCCCGGAGGCATTGCGGTCCATCGCGCCGTAGGCGAGGAACCATTCGAAGCGGCCGTCGTCGCGGAGCAGCAGTTCCGAACCGACCTCGGTCACGCCGTTCAGGTAGTAGTGGCCGGCAAGGCGTTCGGCAGCGGAGGCAGGCGACACGGCGACCAGCGCGGCGAACGCGGCCGCCGTCGCCCGGCGCAGGATCGCGCTCACGCCTTTTCCGCTCACTTCTTCTTTTTGTCCTTGTCGCCGCCGCGACGGTCCGCACTGCGGTCGAAGGGCACCACGTCGCCGCCGGCCAGCAGCGGCAACTGACCCTCGCCGGGGATGTCGCGTTCGAGCCGGTCGAGTTCCTCGCGGAAGTCGGCCACGTCCTCGAACGCGCGGTAGACCGAGGCGAAGCGGACGAAGGCGACGTGGTCGAGCTTGCGCAGTTCGCCCATCACGAACTCGCCGACCCGACGCGACGGCAGTTCGCGCTCGGTGGTCATGCGCAACTGGTGCACCACCGCACGCACCGCCGCCTCGATCTGCTCCTCCGACACCGGCCGCTTGTGCAGCGCGCGGTCGAAGCCGTGGCGCAGCTTGCGCGCGTCGAAATGCTCGCGGCGGCCGTCGGACTTGATGATCGCCGGCAGCTTGAGTTCGATCGTTTCCAGCGTGCTGAACCGCTCGCCGCAGGCCTCGCATTCGCGCCGGCGACGGATCGTCGCGCCGTCTTCGCTGACGCGCGAATCGATGACGCGGGTGTTCTCGTGCTGGCAGAAGGGGCAGTGCATGGCCTCGTTCGTGGATCCGTAGGGTGGGCCCTGGCCCACCGTTGCAATGCGTCCGATCGGGAATGCGATGGTCGGAACCGTTCCGGTCATCGCATCCATGACCGGCGGTGTCGCGGTGGCGGGCCAGGGGCCCACCCTGCGACGCGTGGGGAATCAACCGTAGACCGGGTACTTCCGGCACTGCGCCTCGACGTTCGCCTGCACGCGGGCGATCACCGCCTCGTCGTTCGGGGCGTCGAGCACGTCGCAGATCCAGTTCGCCAGGTCGATGCAGTCCTGCTCGCCGTAGCCGCGGGTGGTCACCGCCGGCGTGCCCAGGCGCAGCCCCGAGGTCACGAACGGCTTCTGCGGGTCGTTCGGCACCGCGTTCTTGTTCACGGTGATGTGGGCGCGGCCGAGCGCGGCTTCCGCGTCCTTGCCGGTGATGCCCTTGCCGATCATGTCGACCAGCATCAGGTGGTTCCGGGTGCCGCCGGAGACGATCTTGTAGCCGCGCTGGATGATCGTGTTCGCCATCGCCTGCGCGTTCTTCACGACCTGCTGCTGGTAGGTCTTGAACCCGGGCTCCAGCGCTTCCTTGAAGGCCACGGCCTTGGCGGCGATGACATGCATCAGCGGGCCGCCCTGGATGCCCGGGAAGACGATCGACTGCAGCTTCTTCTCGAGATCTTCGTTGGCCTTCGCGACGATGATCCCGCCGCGCGGGCCGCGCAGGGTCTTGTGGGTGGTCGAGGTGACGACGTCGGCGTACGGCACCGGGTTCGGATACACGCCCGCGGCGACGAGGCCGGCGACGTGCGCCATGTCGACGAACAGGTAGGCGCCGACCTTGTCGGCGATGGCGCGGAAGCGCGCCCAGTCGACGACCTGCGAGTAGGCGGAGAAGCCGGCGACGACCATCTTCGGCTTGTGCTCGAGGGCGAGGCGCTCGACTTCGTCGTAGTCGATCAGGCCCTGGTCGTCCACGCCGTACTGCACGGCGTGGAACAGCTTGCCGGAGACGTTGACCTTGGCGCCGTGGGTCAGGTGGCCGCCGTGCGCCAGAGACATGCCGAGGATGGTGTCGCCCGGCTGCAGCAGCGCGAGGTAGACCGCCTGGTTGGCCTGGGAGCCCGAATGCGGCTGGACGTTGGCATAGCCGGCCCCGAACAACTGCTTGCAGCGCTCGATCGCCAGTTTCTCGGCGATGTCCACGTACTCGCAGCCGCCGTAGTAGCGCTTGCCCGGGTAGCCCTCGGCGTACTTGTTGGTCAACTGGCTGCCCTGGGCCTCCATCACCCGCGGGCTGGCGTAGTTCTCGGAGGCGATCAGCTCGACGTGATCCTCCTGGCGGCGGTTCTCCGCCGCGATCGCAGCGGCCAGTTCAGGGTCGAAACCTTCGATGCGGGCATCGCGCGGGAACATCGGCGCTCCAGGGACGGCGTGGGGAAGCGGAATTGTAGCCCCCGCCCGGCCCCCGGGCCACCGAAGCCCGGCGCGGCCGGCCCCGGAAACTGGCGGCGCGGGGCCGATTCCGGCGATAATTCCGCGATTCCGATCCTCCCATCCCCGCCCTGCCCCCGCGCAGGGCGACGCCGCCTGCCGACCCGGCCGGCGCCGCGAACGCCCGGAGCCCCCATGCAGTACATCTACACCATGAACGGCGTCAGCAAGACCGTGCCGCCGAAGCGCCAGATCATCAAGGACATCTCGCTGTCGTTCTTCCCGGGCGCCAAGATCGGCCTGCTCGGCCTCAACGGCGCCGGCAAGTCCACCGTGCTGAAGATCATGGCCGGCGTGGACACCGACTTCCAGGGCGAGGCCCGCCCGCAGCCGGGCATCAAGGTCGGCTACCTGGCGCAGGAGCCGGAACTCGACCCGAACAAGACCGTCCGCGAATCCGTCGAGGAAGGCGTGGGCGAGGTGCTGCAGGCCCAGGCCGCGCTGGAAGCGGTCTATGCCGCCTACGCCGAGGAAGGCGCCGACTTCGACGCGCTGGCCAAGGAGCAGGAGCGCCTCGAAGCCATCCTCGCCTCCGGCGACGCGCACATGCTGGAGCAGCAACTGGAAGTCGCGGCCGACGCCCTGCGCCTGCCGCCGTGGGACGCGAAGATCGCCAACCTCTCCGGCGGCGAGAAGCGCCGCGTCGCACTGTGCCGCCTGCTGCTGCAGAAGCCGGACATGCTGCTGCTCGACGAACCGACCAACCACCTCGACGCCGAGTCGGTGGAGTGGCTGGAGCAGTTCCTCGCCCGCTTCCCGGGCACCGTGGTCGCGGTCACCCACGATCGCTACTTCCTCGACAACGCCGCCGAGTGGATCCTCGAACTCGACCGCGGCCGCGGCATCCCGTGGAAGGGCAACTACACCGAGTGGCTGGTCCAGAAGGACGAGCGCCTGAAGCAGGAAGAGAACCAGGAAAAGGCGCGCCAGAAGGCGATCGCGCGCGAACTGGAATGGTCGCGCCAGAACGCCAAGGGCGGCCGCAGCAAGGGCAAGGCCCGTCTCGCCCGCCTGGAAGAGCTGCAGTCGCAGGACTACCAGAAGCGCAACGAGACCAACGAAATCTTCATCCCGCCGGGCGAGCGCCTGGGCAACTCGGTGATCGAGTTCAAGGGCGTCAGCAAGTCCTTCGGCGACCGCCTGCTGATCGACAACCTCGACATGCTGGTGCCGCCGGGCGCGATCGTCGGCATCATCGGCCCCAACGGCGCCGGCAAGTCGACGCTGTTCAAGATGCTGATGGGCATCGAGAAGCCGGACAAGGGCGAGATCGTGAAGGGCCCGACCGTCAAGCTGGCCTACGTCGACCAGAGCCGCGAGAAGCTGGAAGGCAACCACAACGTCTTCCAGGAAGTCTCCGGCGGCCTCGACATCCTCAACATCAACGGCGTCGAGATCCAGTCGCGCGCCTACATCGGCCGCTTCAACTTCAAGGGCCAGGACCAGCAGAAGATGGTCGGCAGCCTGTCGGGCGGCGAACGCGGCCGCCTGCATCTGGCCAAGACGTTGCTGCAGGGCGGCAACGTGCTGCTGCTCGACGAACCGTCGAACGACCTCGACATCGAGACCCTGCGCGCGCTGGAAGACGCGCTGCTGGAGTTCCCGGGCAACACCTTCGTCATCAGCCACGATCGCTGGTTCCTCGACCGCATCGCGACCCACATCCTCGCGTTCGAGGGCGACTCGCATGTCGAGTTCTTCCAGGGCAACTACCGCGAATACGAGGCCGACAAGAAGCGTCGCCTCGGCGAGGAAGGCGCCCAGCCGCACCGCCTGCGGTTCAAGGCGCTGAAATGACGGATCGGCGCGCCCGCGCATCGCGCGGGCGCCTTTGCCGAGCCGTCATCCCCGCACAGGCGGGGATCCCCCGTCCGGGGGCGCGGGAACAGGATCCCGGCGTTGGCCGGGACGAGGACGCAAACGAGGACAGGTCCACGGCTTCGATCGACATGCGACACGCCGACCGCCGAACGCATCGCATCCGGAACGCGACCTTCCACACAGTTCGCGCCATCGCCGTCGCCGACCTGCCGCCGCGCGCTACCGCCTGACATCCGACTTTGGAAAGATGAGCCTTCCGGGGACCACATGACGACCGAACCGATGCGCAGCTTCATGGACCGCCTGCGGGATCGCTGGGCACACGCGGACACGCTGGTGTGCGTCGGCCTCGACCCGGAGCCGGCGAAGTTCCCGGCGAAGTTCGCCCACGACCCCGACGCGATCTTCCATTTCTGCCGCGACATCGTCGACGCCACCGCGCCCTACGTCTGCGCGTTCAAGCCGCAGATCGCGCACTTCGCGGCGGCGCACGCGGAGGAAGCGCTGCGGATGCTGATCCTGCACATCGGCTTCCGCTACCCGGACATCCCGGTGATCCTCGACAGCAAGCGCGGCGACATCGGCAGCACCGCGCAGCACTACGCCAGCGAGGCGTTCGACCGCTACGGCGCCGACGCGGTGACGGTGAACCCCTACCTCGGCCGCGATTCGGTGCAGCCGTTCCTCGACCGTGCCGACAAGGGCGTGGTGATCCTGTGCCGCACCTCCAACCCCGGCGCCGGCGACCTGCAGGACATGGTCCTGTACGACAAGAGCGGCAGCGGCCGCCCGCTGTACCAGCACGTGGCCGAGAAGATCGCCCGCGACTGGAACGAGAACGACAACTGCGCGCTGGTGGTCGGCGCGACCTGGCCGGAGCAACTGCGCGAGGTGCGCGCGATCGTCGGCGACGTGCCGTTCCTGGTGCCCGGCGTCGGCGCACAGGGCGGCGACGTGGCGGCGGTGGTGACCAACGCCCGCACCCGCGACGGCGCCGGCCTGGTCGTGAGCTCGTCGCGCGCGATCCTCTACGCCTCGTCCGGCGACGATTACGCCGAGGCCGCGGCCAACGCCGCGCGCGCCCTCCGCGACGAGATCAACCGGCACCGCTGATCGGCCCCGGCGCGGCGACCGCCCCGCCCATATCGCCCGGTAGAGCGGCCTTCAGGCCGCTGACTTCCGCACTCGCCGGGGGAACATCAGCGGCCTGGCCTTCAACAGCCAAAGGCTGGTCAGGCCGCTCTACCGGAGACGGGCCGCGGTCAGTGTCCGGGCGCCGCCGGCGCCCGCTCCTCGCGCAGCACCATCAGGCCGTCGAGCACCTCGGCCCACGCCGCGGCGTGGACGATGCGGTCGTTGATCGGGCGCGCCGGAATCACGCCGTGGCGGCGCAGCCAGCGTCGGTCGAGGTAGCGCAGGTCGCCTTTGGCCCCGGCCAGCGCCACGGTTTCCAGCGCCGCGTCGCCCGCCGGCTTCAGCGCATGCACCGCACCGGACAGATCGCCGAACGTGCCGCCCGCGGCGGTGAAGCCGACCACCGCGTAGCGATCGCCCAGCGCCGCCGCCAGGTGCGTGCCCATCGGCACCATCGCCGGCGCGATCCCGTGCGTGCGCCGGGCCGCATGCACGGTCGCGCACAGCACCACCGCGCGCGTGCCGCGCGGCCAGCGTGAGCGATGCCACTGCACCAGCTCGGCCATGCCGAGGTCGCGGCGGTCGCCGTCGCCGTCCAGCGCCATCTCAAGGTAGCGGCCGTAGGCGGCGGCCATGCCGGCGAGGTCCGACCGCGCGTCCAGTCCCTGCGCGGCGACCGCGGCGCGCACGGCGCCGGCGCAGGCGCGCAGGCGTGCCCGCGCGGCATCATCGAACGGCTGCGCCTCGTCGTCGTAGGCCCAGCGATCGTGGCGATCGAACTCGACGGTGCAGGCGGCGCGCTGCGGCGGCGCCAGCACCGAGGCCAGCGCCGCGCCCAGCCGTTCCTTCGCGTAGCGGCCGGTGCGGCCGCCGACCTGCGGATCGATCCCGCCCACCTGCAATCGGCCGGCGACGACTTCGCCATGCGCCCAGTCGAGCAGCGACCGCGATCCGGGCATCCGCGCCCACAGCGGACCGACCGCATCGGCGAGCTGGCCGACGTCGGCGCGGCCTTCGGCGGCGGCGCGCGCGTAGTCGAGCACGTCGTACACCTGGCTCTCGAACAGCACCGCCCGGAAACCGCAGCGTTCGACCAGTCGCTGCACGATCGCGGCCCGCACCCGGGTCGACGCCGCGGCGCCGTGGTTGGCGTCGTCGCCCAGCACCACCACGTCGCGGCGGCAGACGTCGCGCACGGCGCGCGCGATCTCGGCGCGATCCGCGCGGGAAAAACCGTCGTCGGCCGGCGAGGTCGCGGCCTGCCCCGGCGCGCACGGCGACAGCGCCAGCAGCAGCGCGCCGATGCGGGCGCGCCAGCTCACCGCGCCAGCACCCGCGCGCGCAGCGCGGCGACGGGGAAGCGCGCCCAGATCATCGCGTACACCGCGGCGCAGACCAGCGCACGGCGCCGCGGCGCCTCGAAGCGGCGGAAATAGCGCGCGAGGCCGCGGTGCTTGTGCCACTCGACGAACAGCGGCCGGCTGCGGCTGGACACGCCGCGCACGTGGACCACGCGCACGTCGTTGGCGACCGCGACGAACGCGCCGGCGTCGCGCGCGCGCCGGCACAGGTCGAGATCCTCGGCATGCAGGCGATACCCGGCGTCGAAGCCGCCCAGCCGCGCGAACAGGTGCCGCGGCATCAGCATCAGCGCGCCGGAGATCGCCTGCACCGGCTGCAGGACGACGGACGCGTCCACCGGCACGCCGAGCCTGCGCGCCGACGGCCGCAGCAGCATCGCGGCGAAGTCGGGATCGCGCCGGCGCGCAGCCTCGTCGCGCACGCCGGACTCGTCGACGAGGTCGGCGCCGAGCAGCGCCTCGCGCGCGCAGTGCTGCGCGTGCGCGCGCAGCCGCGCGAGCGCGCCGGCGTCGAGCAGGGCGTCGGGATTGACGAACGCCAGCCAGCCGGGGCCCGTCGCATCGGAGCCAGGCGCATCGGGGCTCGCTGCATCGGGGCTCGCCGCCCCCAGGTCCGCCACGCCCTGGTTGCAGGCGGCACCGAAGCCGGGGTTGTCCGGGTTGGCGATGAAGCGCACCCGCGGGTCGGCCAGCGCGTGGCGCTGCACGATGTCGAGCGTGCCGTCGTCCGAGGCGTTGTCGACCACCCGCACGCAGGCGACGCCTTCCGCGGCGCGCAGCCGCGTCAGGCAGGCGTCGATGGTCTCGGCGCTGCGATGGGTCACCACGATCGCGGCGATGCCGTCGGCCGCGGTCACGGCGCGCGCTCCGCGGCGTCGCCGCCGAACAGGTCGGGCTGGGTGCGCAGCGCGAGGTCCGCGTTGGCCTGCGCCAGCGCCGTGCGCAGCGCATGCAGCGGATCGCGCATCAGGAACTGCGCCAGCCGCGCATGCCAGCCGGGCCAGCGCGCGCCCAGCGTCTCCACGTCGTCGTCCAGCGGCGCGCCCTCGCCGCGCCGGGCGACGAACGCGGTTTCGCACAGCACGTTGCGCCAGCCGAGGCCGGCCATGCGCAGCGACAGATCGACCAGCGCCGCGTAGGCGGAAGCGTAGCTGGCGGCGTCGAGGCCGCCGGCCTTCGCCCGCGCGCGGCCACGCAGGAACAGCGCGTGATCGACCGCGGACGGCAGTTCGGGGTGGTGCGCCGGCAGCGACGCGGCGGCGCGCGCCAGCCGCGCGGGTTCGTCGGGCACCGGGCCGACTTCGCCGACCCGCGGCCAGGCGGCGGTCTCGCCGGCGTTGCACCAGGGCGTGGCGGTGGCGATGGCGGGATCGCGGGCGGCGCATTCGACCAGGCGTTCGGCCCAGCCCGGCAGCGGCACCGCGTCGCCGGCGAGCACCAGCACGTCGGCGTCGCCGCAGGCGCGCAGCATTTCGTCGAGGTGCGCGGCCTGGCCGATCGAGCGCGGTCTGCGAGTGCAGTCGGCCTGCAGCGGCGTGTGCGCGAGCCAGTGCGCGATCACCGCCTGTCCGCGCGGGCCGGCCTGGGCGTCGTCGGCCAGCCACACCCGCGTGCCCGCCGGCGTGCCGGCGTCCAGCGCGGCGAGGCAGGCGTCGAGGGCGTCGTCGTCGACGCCCACCGGCACCAGCACGATCGGCAGTCCGGTCGGCAGTCCGCTCATCCCCGTGCGCGGACGCCCGGCCTCAACGATGCGGCTGCGGCGGGATCGCGCGCACGCCCTTGGGCGCGGGCAGCGGTTCCATCGCGCGGAAGCGCCGCGAGTACTCGTCGGTCATCGTGCGCAGCTCCTCCTGGTTGCGCATGATGGTCGCGGTCAGCAGCACCACCACTTCGGTGCGGTCCTGGCTGTTGGTCTGCTGGCCGAACAGGCCGCCGATGATCGGGATGCGGCTCAGCCCCGGCAGGCCGGTGGCGCCGCGGGTGGTGCTGTCCTGGATCAGGCCGGCCAGCAGCACGGTGTCGCCGCTGCTGGTCACCGCCTCGGTCTTCAGCCGGCGGGTGTTGATGCGCACGTTGCCGTTGGCGTCGGCCTGCGAACCGGGCGAGCTGACTTCCTGGACGATGTCGAGGAACACGGTGCCGTCCTTGGTGACGCGCGGCCGCACCTTGAGGATCACGCCGGTGTCGAGGTACTGCACCTGGCTGACCGTGCTGCTGTTGCCGAGCACCGGGTTGACCGACACCGAGGTCACCGGGATCCGGCTGCCGACGTTGAGGGTCGCCTCGGAGTTGTTGCGGGTGAGCACCGAGCCGGTCTGCAGCAGGCGCACGTCGGTGACCTTGTCGAGCGCGTTGATGATCGCCGCGGCGTCGTTCTGGATCAGCGTCCACGCCAGTCCGGGACCGGACGCGCCGCCGATGCTCGCGCCCAGCGTGCTCCACTTGCGCGGGATGTCGAGGCCGCTGGTCACGTCGGGCAGGTTGTTCTCGGTCGCGGCGTTCTCGAGGAACCAGCTCACGCCGTAGGACAGTTCGCCGCTGAGCGTGACTTCCACGACCTGCGATTCGATGTGGACCTGCAGCGGCATCACGTCGAGCTTCTCGATCACGTCGAGGATCGAGCGCCACGCCGAGGCCGTGGCGCGGACCAGCAGCGTGTTGTTCTCCTGGATCGCCGAGACCGCGACCTTGTCGCCGCCGACCTCCAGCACCACGCTGCCGCTGCCGCCCTGCGACTGGCCCAGCGACAGGCTGCCGCCGCCGAGGCCGCCGCCGACGCCGCCGGAGGACGTGTTGCCGAGGCCGCCGCCGGGGTTGATGCCGCTGCCGTCGTAGCCGCCACCGCCGTCCTTGGTGTCGCTGCCCCCACCGATCACGCTGGTCTGGCCGCCGGGGATCAGCGAATACCCGCCGCCGCCGTCGTAATCGCCGCCGCCGCGACCGCCGCCGCCGCCGAACACTTCGCTCAGGCGCAGCGCCAGTTCCTTGGCGGTGACGTACTTCAGTTCGTAGGAATACAGGCGCACGCCCTCGCCGGCGCCGTCGATGCGCTCGATCCATTCCTGGATGTCGTCGAGGTACGCCGGCTGCGAGGTGATCGCCAGCACCGCGTTGGCGCCTTCCAGCGGCATGAAGCGGAACATGCCGGCGACCGGCGACTTGCTCTGCTCGCCGAACACCTTTTCGAGGTCGGACACCACCTTCTGCGCCTTGCTCGACTGCAGCGGATAGACGCCGACCGACATGCTCGACATCCAGTCGACGTCGAAGATCTGGATCGTGCGCAGGTAGTTCTCGAGCTCGGCGCGGGTGCCGGCGACGGTGATCACGTTGCGGCCCGAATCGACGTTGACGATGGCGTTGGGACGGGCGAAGGGCTTGAGCAGCTTCTCCATCTCGGTGGCCGAGATGTAGCGCAGCGGCACCACCCGCGACTCGAAGCCGCGGGCGTTGGCCGGCGAGCCGACCCGCGGCGTGACCACGCCGTTGGCCAGCGCCTGGTCGGCGGGCACGATGCTGTAGCGGCCGTCGCTGTAGATCATCCGCGCGTTGTTCCAGCCGAGGATCATCTCCAGCACCGACAGCGCCTGGGCCGCGCTCACCGGCTTGGGCGTGGCGTAGGTGACGGTGCCCTGCACGCCCGGGGCGATGGTGTAGTTCTGGCCGAGCATGTCGCCGAGGATCGCCTTGACCACCGCGTGCAGCGATTCGCCCTCGAAGTTGAAGCGCGCTTCGCCGCTGGTGGCGCCGATGTCCGGCAGCGGCGCGCTGGCGGCGACGCTGTCGATGACCCGGCCGCTGCCGCGGCGGATGCGCGGCTGCGGGCGGCCGTCGTCGCGCGCCTCGGCCGGGTCGGTCGCGGCGCCGGCCGCGTCACCGCCCGCGGCGCCTGCCGTGGCTTCGCCCGCGACGCCGGAGACGCGCGCTTCGTTGCGCTCGATGCGCGGCTGCGGCGAGGCGGCGCAGGCCGCGAGCATCGCGGCGAGCGCGGCGGCGAAGAAGGCTTGGCAGGACGTGCGCCGGAAGAATCGCAGGGTCATCATCGGATCTCAGGGAGTTTGGCCCGGCTCGCCGCCGGGCGTCTGGCCGGCTTGCGCGGCCTGTTGGCGGAGTTGGGCGCGCCGCGCCTCGATCCGCTTGCGAATGGCCTCGAGCTGGGCCTCGGTGGATACCGGCGCCGATGCCGGGCCGGGCGCGGGCACGCTCGGCGGCGCCGGCGGCTGCACCTGCACCACGCCCGGCTGCGGCCCGGCCGCGCCCGGGGGCGGCGGCACCGGGCCGACGGTGCCGCCCGGGCCCGCGGCGCCGCTCGCCGGCGGCGGCGGCGCGGAGGCGATCGGCGGCGGGGCGTCGCCGCCGACGCCGTCGAACACGCGCAGGTCGAGCACGCGTTCGCCGTCCGGCCCGCGGAAGATCGCCTGGCGCGGCTGCAGCACGGCCAGCGTCCACTGCGGCGCGCTGTCGACCGCTTCGTTGAGCTTCACCCGCACCGGCGCGGCGCCGTCGGCGGTCGGACGCAGGATCGCGATCCGGGTGTCGCCGGCGATCAGCACGCTGGTCAGGGTGAAGTCGAAGGTGTTGGCCTTGGCCTCGTCGGCGGTGCCGCCGATGACGAATTTCTGCGGCTGCCGGTTCTCGGAGAAGATCGGGCGGTCGGCGATCGCGAGGTATTGCGCCGGCGGGCCGGGACGCTCGGCGGCGGGCAGTTTGGTCGCCGGCAGGCGCTGCGGTTCGACATCGTCCGGCAGCTTGCCCAGGCGGCCGCCGAGGCCGGCCAGCGCGAACACCCACAGGCAGACCGCCCAGCCGGCGACGCCGGCCAGCAGCCAGGTGCGGGGACTGAGGCTATCGAGCCGCATCGCTGGTGCCTCCCGCGGCGGGCGCGACATAGCCGTAGAGATCGAACGCCACGTCCAGGCCGCCGCCGACGGGCGCCTGGTCGGGCGAGAAGAAGAAGCGCTGCGCGGTGACGTTGAGGTTGTCCACGAACAGCCGCGGCGAACCGCTTTCCAGCGAATGCAGCACCGCCGCCAGTTCCGGGGTGCCGCACTGCAGCCGCACCTGCACCACCGCGCGCTGGAAGCGCTCCTTGCGCGGGTCGGTCAACGGCGAACGGTTCTGGATCGCGCAGCTCCGGTTCTTGGGGCTGGCCTCCTGGACCGCGGTCTCCAGGCGCTGGATCAGCGCCGCGGTCGCCAGCTCGGTGCTGCCCTCGGCCATGAACCCGGGCAGGCGCGCGGCCTGTTCGCGGACGTCGCCCAGGCGCTTGCGGATCTCCGGGGCCTGCGCCAGCGTCGCGCGGGCGCGGGCGTCGCGTTCCTTCAGATCGTCGATGCGTTCCTGCAGGTCCAGCATCGGCACCGTCCACCACGGATGGATCAGCGCGAAGTACGCCACCAGCACCACGCCGGCGAGCAGGCCGAGCGCGATCCAGCGCTCGCGCGGCGGGACGGTCGCGGTCGTGGTCGAAGGCGCGTTCGAAGTCGCGGTCCTCGAAGTCGCGGTCGCGGTCATGGCGCGCCCTCCGTCTCCGCGCCGGCGGCGCCCGCGGGCCTGGCGCCCTTCTTCGGCGTCCCGGCGATGGTGAGGTCGGCGACGAGCGTGAAGCGATCCTTGCCCTTGCCCGGATCGGGCATCAGCGCGCCGGTGAGGTTCATCGCGTGCCACAGCTTCGAGGACTGCAGCCGTTCGACCAGCTGCGGCGCCTGCGAGCTGAGGCCGATGATCATCAGGTGATCGCCTTCGATCGAGACCTTCTCGACGTAGGTGTCGTCGGGCAGGCGGCGGGTCAGCTCGTCCAGCACCTCGACCGTGGTCGGACGGCCGTTGCGGGTCTGCTGCAGGAAGCGCAGGCCCTCGACCAGATCGACCAGTTGCTTCTTTTCGGCGGAGACCTTGCGCGCCTGCTGGCCGCGCTGCTTCGCCTCGAGCTCGAGGGCGTCGGCGGCCTGTTCGCGGTTGGTGCGGATCTGCCACAGCCCCGCGGCGGCGGCGGCCAGGGCGATCACGACCAGGCCGGCGTTCCAGGCCGCGCGCGGGTCGCGGCGGTGGCGGCGGCGCGCGCCCGGCAGCAGGTTCACGCCCAGCGGCAGGCCATCGGCGCCGGCGATGTCGACCCCGGCGAGGGTCGCGGCCAGCGGTTCGCCCAGCGCGGCCAGCGCCGCCTCCAGAGCCGCGCGCGGGACCACCACCAGTTCGGCGTCGACCTGGCCGTCGCCGCGACGCCCGACCAGGCGCGCGTCGTGATGCACGTCCTCAGCCGGGAAGGGCGTCTGCCGGTCGATCTCGAACCCGAGCACGTCGTGCAGGCGGTCCGCGGCGGCGGCCGGGAGGGTGAGCCGGCGGCGCAGGCCGGCGGCGGCGGGCAGGACCAGCCAGCGCGGCAGGCCGGCGATGCGCGGCGACAGCATCCGCGCCAGCGGATCGGCCGAGGCCCCGGCGACCGCTTCCTGCGGCAGTTCGGCCAGCGGACGGACCGGCGCCTCGCCGGGCTGGGCCGGGAGGGTGAGCGACAGCGCGACGGTTTCGCCGCGGGTCTCCAGCAGCAGCCGCTGCTGGGCCAGGCCGAAGACCGCGCGCATCCGCGGCGGCAGCCAGCTCCCGAGGGCGTTCAGCCACCAGCTCCAGAACCCGCGCAGCCCCGGCCATGCGCGACCGAGACCGGCCTGCGGCAGTCGGGGGAGCGCCCGGGCGGGCGTCGCATTGTCGGCAGGAGTGCTCAGAACCTGTCCTCGTTCGATCGACGCGCGGCGCCGGCGAGGCGCCTCACGCACACAAGACCCCGCGGGCCCCGAAAGGTTCGGGCCCCCGGTTCGGATACGGTGCGGGTCCGCGACGGACCCGGGCCACGGCGGCGCGGTCCCGGGCTCATCGCACGATGGCGCCTTCTTCCCAGCGCAGCGGCGTGTAGGCCGAGCCCGGGAGCCCGCTGTTGCCGGCGCGCACCACGGCGCGAAGCACCGAGACGCGACCGCCACGCAACCGCGCCCGGCTGTCGATACTATACGTGCCCGTGCCCGCACCGACGAGCGCCGCCGCCTCGCCGGGCTGGCGCGGGCGCAGGCGCTCGGCCAGGGCGCGGTCCGCATCGACGCCCATCGCCTGCAGCACCTTGGCGTCGGCGTACTGCTCGTTCGGCCGCCCCTGGCCGCTGTAGACGGTGAGGTGCGGGGCCAGCTTCCCGAACAGTTCCGGGGTCATCCCCAGCACCAGCTGGACCTCGGCCACGGTCTCGAACGGCGCGTCCTTGGCGCCGTAGGGCAGCCCGGCGCCGGCGTAGTCGCTGTCCTCGGCGCCGCCCTCGGCCTGGGTGAGGCTGTCCGGGTCGCGCCAGTCGATGATCGCCGCCGCCAGCTTGCGCGCGGGCGTGCGCTCGACGCCCTCCGCCTGCATCAGCCCCGCCAGCAGGTCGAGATCGGTGGCGTTGAGATCGATCTTCCCGGACTCGTCGGTGATCTTCACCTTCACCTCGGCGTCGCCGTAGCGCCAGTCGTAGTCGCGGCCGTCGGGCAGCCACTGCCGGGTCTGGTCGAGGTCGACCACGCGGGTCATCGCGTATTCGAGGCCGGCGCGGGCCGCTTCGTCGGCGACCACGCCGTCGCTCAGCGTCCGTCCCTGCAGGTATTCGACCCGCGCGGCCATCGCGAACGCGCCGACCACCGCGGTCAGCAGCGCGATCAGCCAGATCACCAGCAGCAGCGCCGCGCCGGACGCGGCGCGGCGGGAGTGCGGCCCACTACGGCATGCCACATGGCGGCATGCCCCATGGCGGCATGACCCGCGGCGGCGCGACGCGGCCATCTGCGCGGCCATCAGTAGGGCACCTGCGAGAAGCCGCCGTAGCTGGCGGCCTGCGGCAGCGAGACCACGATCGGCGGCCAGTGCGCGCCGTCGCCGTCGACGATCTCGACCTTCACCTGCAGCGGCAGGCGGTCGCGCTGCTCCCAGCGGTCGGTCCACTCGGCCATGCGCAGCTGGGTATCCAGCGCGCGGTAGCGGATCCTGACCTCGCGCAGGCCGCCGACCAGCGCTTCCGGCGGCCGCGGGTTGGCCTCCTCGACGATCTTGTTCGCCAGCACGGTCGCGAACTGCACCTCCAGGCGCAGGCCCTGCCCGCCCGGATCGCGGACGACCGCGATGTCGTGCAGGTGCGGCCCGCCGCGGCCGAGGTAGGCCGGCAGGTCGGCGACGAAACGCAGGCGGTCGGGTTCGCCGAGGAATCGCGACGGCATGCCGCTGGCGGCATCCATGTCGTAGCCCACCGGCAGCGCGGAGGCGATGCGCTTGCGCAGGAAGCCCTCGACCGCACGCATGCGTTCGTTGCGCTGCGCGCGCTGCTCGCCGCGGGTCGCGGCGGCGGAAGCGGCGCGCAGGGTGGCGAAGGCGAGGGTCATGGCCGCGGCCAGGAGCACGGTCGCGACCAGCAGTTCCATCAGGGTGAAGCCGCGCGCGGCGAGGCGGCGGCGATTCACGGCACCACCCCCGCGGCGTTGAGATCGGTGGGCGTGACCAGCCGCAGCGAGTGGATCGCCAGCGTCTGCCGCGGCCCGCCGTCGCCCCAGCGCAGCACCAGGTCCAGTTGCATCAGCTGCGGCGCGCCGAGGAGCTGCTCCTGCTTCGGCGGCGCGGTGGGATCGCGCCACGGCGAGACGTCCAGTTCCCAGCGATAGCGCCCGTCCTCGAGCTGCCCCTGCCTGTGCCCGGGGGTCAGCGCTTCGCCGACGCCGGCCTGGTCCAGCAGCGACTGCGCGTGCAGCGCGGCGCGGCCGTATTCGTCGGACAGGCGGACCTGTCTGGTCGCGTTGGTCATCGCGCCGAGCAGCAGGCTCAGCGCCAGCGCGAGCAGCGCGAACGCCACCACGACCTCGATCAGGGTGTAGCCGCGCGCGGGACCGCCGCGCAGGGGCGCGCGGCGGACGGGGCGCGTGCGCGGACGCAGACTCATCGCCCGGCCTCGCCGCGGTGCAGGGACACTTCGCCGGTCAGCCAGGCCACGTCCACGTTCCACACCGCGCGATCGTGCCGGAGCTGGATGCGACCGCCGGTGGAGGCGCCGTCCTCGAAGAACAGGATCACGCCTTCGCCGCGTTTCTCCTGCACCTGGCGCACGCCGATGAACTTCACCTCCAGCGACGACGGCAGTTCGCCGTCGTGGTTCTTCGCCCCGGTCCAGGCGCGCTTGTCGGGAGTGACGGTGAAGCGCTGCACGGTGCCGGTGGCGATCGCCTGCGCGCGGGCGAAGCGCAGTTCGGAAGCGATCTGCTTGGCCGCCGAGCGCATGCGGATGCCGTCGATGCCGCCGTTCATGGCACCGACCGTCAGCAGCGTCAGCGCCGCGATGAGGGTGAGCACCACCAGCATCTCGACCAGCGTGAAGGCCGCCGCGGCGGGCGGCCGTGAGGGGCGTCGGAAGCGACGGGAGCGCATGCGTCGACGCCCGGAGCGAACGCCCCGCGCTTACTGCTCGTAGTGCAGGTCGGCGTCGACGCTGGTGCCGCCGGCCTTGCCGTCCTTGCCGTAGCTGATCAGGTCGAACGGACCGTCCTGCCCGGGCGCGGCGTACTGCAGCGGATGGTTGAACGGATCCTTGAGCTGTTCCTTCTTCACGTACGGACCCAGCCAGCCGCTGGCCTGCGGGTCGGTGACCAGATCCTCCAGCGAGCGCGGGTAATCGCCGACGTCGGAGTTGTACTGCTCGATCTGCGCGGCGACCTGGTTGAGCTGGGTCTTCGCCAGCTTGTACTTGGCCTTGTCGCTGTTGCTGAAGATGGTGCCGCCGATCACCGCCATCACCGCGCCGATCAGCACGATCACGATGATGATCTCGATCAAGGTCATGCCGGCCTGCGAGCGGCGCGGGGCGGGGCGGCGGAAGGGGCGGGCATGGCGCATGTCGTTCATTCCATTCAGAAAGGTGGAGTCGCGAAAGCCACCGGATTATAGGCCGGGGCCACGGCGGGGTCGGTCACAGCGAGCCGGTCAACTGGTACATCGGCAGCAGCACGGCCATGATCACGAAACCGATCACCAGCGCGAGCACGATGGTGATGACCGGCACCATCAGCGCGAGCATGCGGTCCAGCGCCTGCCCGGTCTCGGCCTCGAAGGTGTCGGCGGTCTTCAGCAGCATCGTGTCGAGGGCGCCGGATTCCTCGCCGACCTGGATCATCTGCAGCGCCAGGCGCGGGAACCGTTTGCCCTTGCCCAGCGCGGCCGACAGGCCGATGCCGTTCTTGACGTCCCCGGCAGCAGCTTCGACATCGGCGATCAGCGCCTGGTTCCCGAGAATGCGCCCGCCGATGCCCAGCGCGGTGAGCAGCGGCACGCCGTTGCGCAGCAGGGTGCCCATGGTCCGCGCCAGCCGCGCGGTCTCCATCCGGGCCACGATCGAGCCGGCGAGCTTGCGCTGCAGCAGCCATTCGTCGAACTTCGCCCGGAACGCCGGCTCGCGGAGCTTGCGGAAGAACAGCCAGACGCCGACGGCCGGCAGCGCCACCAGCAGCCACCACCAGTCGTGGACGACCTGGCCGAGCGCCAGCACCATCCGCGAGAACAGCGGCAGCTCGGTGTCCAGGTTCTCGTACATCGCCGAGAACTGCGGCACCACGTAGCCGAGCAGGAACAGCAGCGAGAACCCGACCATCGTCATCAGGATCGCCGGATAGATCAGCGCGTTGATCACCCGCCCGCGCAGCGCGCGGCTGCGTTCGAGGTACTCGGCCAGCCGCTGCAGGGTCTCGTGCAGGCTGCCGCCAGCCTCGCCGGCGCGGATCATGTTCACGTACAGGCGCGAGAACGCGCCGTGCTGGCGCTCCAGCGCCACCGACAGCGAGGTGCCGCCGCGGACCGCGTCGCGGATGTCGGAAATGGTGCGCCGGGCGCCCTCGTCCTCTGGCAGCTCCAGCAGGATGGTCAGGGCGCGATCCAGCGGCTGGCCGGCGCCGAGCAGGGTCGCCAGCTGCTGGGTGAACTGGACCAGGCGCGCGCCGGCGAACGGCTTGGGCTTGAACAGGCTGCGCAGCGCCAGGCCGTCGCCGCCGCCCGCGGGCCGGGCCTCCATCGGCAGGTGGCCCTGCTCCTGCAAGCGCAGCACGACCTCGGCGTCGCTGGCGGCCTCCATCTGGCCGTCCAGGACCTCGCCGCGGGCGTTCAGGGCTTTGTAGCGATACAGGGGCATGGCGTCCGATCGGCCGTGGAATGGGCCCCGCCGGCGAACGACGGGGTCCGGCAGCATATCGGCCGCCGTCCCCGAATGGGAGCCTCTGCGGCGGCGAAGGTTCCCGGCGCGGGCCTCAGCCGCCGGATGCGGCGCTCTTCGCAGGCGCGGCCGGCGTCCCGCCCTGGGGCGTCCCGGCGGCGGCCGGCTGCGCCGGATCCTGCGTGGGCGGCGGCGCCCACTGCAGCAGCGAGTTGCGGATGACGGCGACGGTCGCGTCGACCTTGGCCGGATCGATCGCCTTGTTGCGGTTGGCCCGGTAATAGCTGATGAAATCGGGCTGGTTGCAGGCGAACAGGCCGACGCACATCAGCTTCATCATCCGCGAACCGCGCGCGCAGTCGTACCCGGAGGCGCAGGCGACGAGCATCCAGGCCTGCGATCCGATCACGTTGTCGAAGGCCATCGCCTGCTCCGGCTGCGACCAGGTGTCGCGCATCCGCGGCAGCAGCGACACCACCTCGAACAGCGCGTCCGGATCGCCGGTGTTGGCGATCTCCTCGATGAAATAGCGCATCCGCGCCTCGCTGATCCGCGAGGAGGTGCGATTGATGTAGCGCATCTGCGCGGTCAGGTCGCCGGCCTTGGCGCTGCTGTGCAGCCAGTAGACGGCCGCCTGCGGGTTCTTGGCGAGGTCGGCGTCGGCCTGCACGCACATGCGGCGGAAATCGTCGAACACGCCCCGGATCGCGGCCTTGGAATGCAGGTCCGCGCTGCTGAGCCGCGCCAGCATCTTCATGTTGTTGCTGAGCGGCCCGCGGAAGGCCAGGCAGTCCTCGTAGACCTCCGAGAGCCGGCGCTGCGCGACGGGGTCGCCGTCGACCGCCGCCTGCCGGATCTCCACGTAGCTGGCTTCGCGCCACCAGTGGCGATTCTTCTCGACCGCGACCCGCACCGCTTCGGCGCGCTGCTCCGGCGTCAGCTTCGTCGAATGCTGGACCGGCTGCACATCGTCCGTGCCGGCCTCGTCCCGATCCCGGATCAGCCACCAGCCGATCCCGAGCAGCCCGACGACGACGACGACCGCGATCACGGCCAGGATTCCCTTCTTCATGCCCCCACCTCGGTGAATGTCCGCGGGCGCCCCCCGCGCGGTACCGCACTGCCGGCGGCGATCATGCCACGGAAGCCGGGGTCGCCGGCTGTCGACGACGGCCCGCCGCGACCCGCGTCAGGCATCCTCGGTGACCCGCAGGACCTCTTCGATCGTGGTCAGCCCGGCCATCGCCTTGACGATGCCGTCCTCGTACATGGTCCGCATCCCGGCCGCGCTGGCCAGTTGCTCCAGTTCGCCCATGCCGGCATGGCGCATCACCGCGCGCCGGATCTCGTCGTTCATCACCAGGAACTCCATGATGGTGGTCCGGCCGAGATAGCCGCTGGGCGCGATCGCCGAGCCGCGCGGGTGGTACAGGTAGATGGTGCCCTGCGGCTGGTAGCGGCGCAGGCCGAACTTCTCGATCTCCTCCGGCGTGGCCTCGTAGCGCTCGGCATGGGTCGGCTCCAGCCGGCGCACCAGGCGCTGGGCGAGGATGCCGTTGATGGTCGAGGTCAGCAGGTAGTCCTCGACGCCCATGTCGAGCAGGCGGGTGATGCCGCCGGCGGCGTTGTTGGTGTGCAGGGTGCTGAGCACGAGGTGGCCGGTGAGCGCGGACTGGATCGCGATCCGGCACGTCTCCAGGTCGCGCATCTCGCCGATCATGATGATGTCCGGGTCCTGGCGGACGATGCTGCGCAGGGCGTGCGAGAAATCCAGGCCGATCTGCGGCTTGGCCTGGATCTGGTTGATGCCCTCGATCTGGTATTCGACCGGGTCCTCGACGGTGATGATCTTCACGTCGGGCGTGTTGAGCTTGCTCAGCGCGGTGTACAGCGTGGTGGTCTTGCCCGAGCCGGTCGGGCCGGTGACCAGCAGGATGCCGTGCGGCTGGTCCAGCACCTTCTGGAACTGCGGCAGGAATTCGTCGGTGAAGCCGAGCTTGTGGAAATCGAAGACCACGGTCTCGCGGTCGAGCAGGCGCATCACCACCGATTCGCCGTGCGCGGTCGGCACCGTGCTCACGCGCAGGTCCAGCTCCTTGCCCTGCACCCGCAGCATGATCCGGCCGTCCTGCGGCAGGCGGCGCTCGGCGATGTTGAGCTTGGCCATGATCTTCACGCGCGAGATGACCGCGGCGGTGAGGTTGGCCGGCGGGCTCTCGCCCTCCTCCAGCACGCCGTCGATGCGGTAGCGCACCTTCAGCCGGTTCTCGAACGGTTCGATGTGGATGTCCGACGCGCGCAGTTCGACCGCGCGCTGGATGATCAGGTTGACCAGGCGGATGACCGGCGCCTCGGAGGCGAGGTCGCGCAGGTGTTCGACGTCGTCGACGTCGCCGGATTCGCCCTCGGCGGTCTCCACGATCGCGCCCATCGCGCTGCGGCCCTGGCCGTGCCAGCGTTCGATCAGGTCGCCGATCTCCGAGCGCAACCCGACCAGCGGCCGGACCTCGCGCTGGCTGGCGAGCCGGATCGCGTCGCGCACGTACGGGTCCTGCGGGTCCGCCATCAGCACGTCCACCCGGCCGGGCGCTTCGGCCACCGGCACCGCGGCGAACTGCTTCATGAACTTGAGGCTGAGATCGACGCCCTCCGGCGGCAGGTCGGGCAGTTCCTTGACCGCCAGCAGCGGCAGCCCCAGCACCTCGGCGCAGGTTTCGGCGTGGTCGCGTTCGGACACCAGGCCGAGGCGGGCGATCAGCGCCAGCAGTTCGCCGCCGGTGTCCTCCTGGACGCGCTGGGCGCGGGCCAGGTCGGCCTCCTTCAGCCGGCCCTTCTCGACCAGCGCCGCGACCACGCGGTCGCCGTCGGCCAGCGGGGGCGGCGCGGGAGCGTCGGTCGGGTCCACCACGGCAGCGTTCACCTGCATCGTCCTCCGTTCTGGCCAACATCGGTGGGCTGGCGCGGGGCGTTACTGTAACCCGTCGCCGGAAACGAAGCGCGCCGCCCGAGGGCGGCGCGTTCGCTGTTCCATCCCAGGGCCCGTTCCGTCGGGCCCGGCCATTGGGACCGCCCGTCCGCGGGGAAGTTCCCGGCCCGGCGGCGGCCCCGGCCCGGCGCTCAGCGCGCCCCGGCCACCATCCGGTTCTCCGGCTGCGGCGCGTCCGGCGCCGTCGCCTCCCGGGTCCGCGTCGCCTCGGCCATCCGCGAACTCTGGTCCAGCGTCTGCGTCGTCGCCTGGGTGTAGTCGATGTAGGCGTTCTTCGAGGCCGGGCTGGTCGGGTCGCCCTGCACCGCCACCAGCAGCGTCTGGTTGCCGCTCGCGGCGTTGGTCTTGGCGATGTGGTCGATCGCGCTCAGCCCGCTCGCGCGCGCGTCCGCGGTGACCGCCGCCGCGGCGCGCTCCATCTCCTCGCGCGACTTGAACCCGCCGCCCGGGCCGAGCTGCTCCAGGTTCGCCAGCGCCTGGCGATACATCGCGTTGTCCGGGTGCCTGGGGTCGGCCATCGACGGCTTGTCGGCCTGCGACGGCTGCGGCGGCTGGGTCTGGCCGCTGGTCGCCGGCGGTGGCGTCGTCGCCGGCGGCTGTTCGACCGACGCGGTCCGCGAAGCGCCGTCGACGACCGGGCCGGTGACCCGGCCGTCCGCGGTGATCTTCGGGTCGAACTTCACCACCTCGCCGAGCTTCTCCAGCGTCGCCCGGTCGGCCGTCCCGGTCTGCGGCAGGCCGTGGGACTCCTGGAATTTCCGCACCGCCTCCCGGGTGTTGTCGCCGTAGTCGCCATCGACCTTGAGCGGCTTGCCGTTGCTTCCGGCCAGGCCGAGCTGGTTGAGGTTTTCCTGGAGGCCGCGCACGTCTGGGCCCTTCTCGCCCGGCTGCAGCTGGCCGTCCGCCGCCGCGTGGCGGGTCATGCCCTTCTCGACGAGGCGCAGCGTCTCCTTGTCGGCGACGCCGGTGACCTTCAGCCCGTTCTCGCGCTGGAACTGTTCCACCGCCTCGCGGGTGTGGTTGCCGAAATCGCGGTCGGTCGCGAGTTTCTTCCCGGCCGCATCGGTGTAGCCGAGGTCGTTGAGGCGCTTCTGCAGGTGCTCCACGTCGGCGCCCTTGTCGTGCAGCTTCAGCTCGCTGCGGGCCTGCGGATTCGCCGCCGGCGCATCCACCTGCTTCGCGCCGTTGAGGTAGGGCATGGGATCGACGCGCACGCCGTCCTTCCTGATCTCGAAGTGCAGGTGGGTGTCGCCCGCACGCGGCGTGTTGCCGGTGCGCCCCATCGTGCCGATCACCTCGACGTCCTCCGGCACCTTCTGGCCGACCTTGGCGTACATCTTGTCGAGGTGCATGTAGGTCGAGGTCAGGCCGTTGCCGTGATCGATCACGATCATGTTGCCGGCGTCGCCGTTGTTGGGCTTGACCGCGATCACCCGGCCCGGCATGAACGATTCGATCGGATCGCCGACCTTGCCCTGGATATCGACGCCGCCGTGCCTGTGGTCGCCGCGGGGCGTGCCGAACTCGCCGTGGCCCTCGCCGGGCTTGTCGGCCTTGTTGATGGTGTGGTTGCCCGGCGCCGGCCAGTTGACCTCGCTGCTCGCCGCATTCCGGGTCTGCCCGCCCTGGCCCTGCCCCTGCCCGCCGGCGCCCTGGCCGAGCTGCTGGTCCCAGTGCTGCTTGACGAACTGCTCGTAGCGATCGACGTAGGGCATCACGTTGTTGCGCGACAGCGCCAGGCCGCCGTAATCGCTGGTCGGACCGTCGTGGTGGTACTTGTAGATGTATTCCTCGCCCTGTCCGCGGGACTTGGCGAGCTTCATGTTGTCGATGTAGTGCGCGACGAGCGCGTCCGCCTGCTTGCCGACGTCGAAACGATTGCCGCCGTTGAGACCGTAGTGGTTGCCGGTCTTGTCGATGAACTGGCCCAGGCCGGACGCGGAGGTGGTGCCCGCGGCGGCGTCCGGGTTGAAGCCCGACTCGATGCGCGCGATCGCCAGCACCTGCGCGGTCTGGCGCGGCGTCAGGCCCGCATCCTTGGAGGAGCGGATCAGTTCGTCGATCACGCGCGACTGCACTTCCGGGCTGGCGTCGCCCCAGATGCGGGAGTTGCCTGCGAGACGGCCGTTGCTGTGGTCGATCGGCTCGCGGTAGTGGCTGTACGACTTGATCTGGCTGTCGCGGTAGGCGGCGCCACGGGGCTGGATCATCGACTCGTAGATTTCGCTGGACATGCGTTCGCTCCTTAGTCGAGGACGCGCGCTCGCGCGGGCGCCCCCGGACGACTCGTGTTGTTCATTCGACGTACTGGATTTCGGGTGGCCCGATCCGCAGCTTCTTCAGCATCGCGTCGTAGCTTTCGTTGTCCGGGTATTGCTGCTTGCCCGGCGGCTGGCTCTGGTCGATCAGCAGGGCCTGCGTATTCCGGGTCAGGACATTGCCGTCGGTGTCGTAGAGGTGGAACCACTCGCAGAACGCGCAGCCCTCGGGCAACTGGCCGTACTGGACGACGAGATAGGCGCGACCGTCGACGGGCGACGTCGCGCATCCCAGGCCGACCGCCACGTAATCCTTCAGCGCGTCGGGCACGGCGATGGTCTTCGCGGCCGCCTCCGGGCCGACGCGCCGCAAGGTGGTGCGCACGGCGTTCTCGTCTCCGCCTGCGTCGACCGACAGCGCGAACGTCGCGCTGCCGCAGTGTTGCTGGATCATGCGACCTCCCCCTGGTTGTTCGCCGGAATCGGCATGCATCGGTGCGGGATCCGCGGCCTGTCCGGACGTCCCCTCGACAGGCGCGGGCCCGACAGGCGCGGCGCCTGTCGCCGCGGGTCCGGCGGACGCGGACGCCTGCGCCGCCGGCGCCGCGGTGTCGTTCGACGCGTCCTGCTGCCGGCACCCCGACAGCGAAACGAGCGCGGCAATGCCCGCGAGACAGAGCAGGGACGAGGCGGCGCGACGGCGGATCGAGGCGTTCATGGCGGGAGCGGGGTTCCGTGGGCACAGGGAACCGCCAGCATCCACGGGCCAAACGCCGAACGCCAGCCTGCGGACGCGGGCGCGCGCAGGCGCGCCCGCACCGGCATGGGCAGGCGAAGCGGAAGGGACTTCGGATTCGCGCGGGAGGCGGCGCGATGCGCAGGCGTGACGGCCCGTGCGCATCCGCGCCGGGAGGTCGGTCGGGCCGGGAGACGAAGTCGCCCGGCATGTACATGTCCAAGGACATGGATCGGCAGTGGCCACTGCCCGCAGTCTCGTATCAGCCATGCAACACCCGAATGGATACGATCGATCAAGTTGTAGGCGTCGCGCGCGCCCGAAGGCACTGCGACGTGGCGCAATGTTTAGCACATCGGTCCGCCGGCGCACCAGCGATCCCGACGAACGGCGCAGGTCGCAGGGCCGGCCCCGCCGGGGCCGGCGCGCGTTCAGCGCACCTCGGCGACCTCCACCCCGTCCAGGCCCGCGGCCAGGGTGCGGGCGTCGCCGCCCTGGGCGAGCTTGATCTTCAGCCGCACCTCGTTCTGCGAGTCGGCGTAGCGCAGCGCGTCCTCGTAGGTGATCTCGCCGGCCTGGTACAGCTCGAACAGGGCCTGGTCGAAGGTCTTCATGCCGAGGTTGGTGGATTCCTTCATCACCTCCTTCAGCTTGTGGATCTCGCCGTCGCGGATGTAGTCCTGCACCAGCGGGGTGCCGAGCAGGATCTCCATCGCGACCTTGCGGCCCTTGCCGTCCGGGGTCGGGATGAGCTGCTGCGCGACCACGCCCTTCATGTTCAGCGAGAGGTCCATCAGCAACTGGCTGCGGCGATCCTCGGGGAAGAAGTTGATGATGCGGTCCATCGCCTGGTTGGCGTTGTTCGCGTGCAGCGTGCACAGCACCAGGTGGCCGGTTTCCGCGAAGGCGATGGCGTAGTCCATGCCCTCGCGGGTGCGCACCTCGCCGATCATGATCACGTCCGGCGCCTGGCGCAGGGTGTTCTTCAGCGCGTTCTCCCAACTGTCGGTGTCGATGCCGATCTCGCGCTGGGTGATGATGCAGCCCTCGTGCTTGTGCACGAATTCGATCGGGTCCTCGATGGTGATGATGTGGCCGGTCGAATTCTGGTTGCGGTAGCCGATCATCGCCGCCAGCGAGGTCGACTTGCCGGTGCCGGTGGCGCCGACGAAGATGATGATGCCGCGCTTGGTCATCGCCAGGGTCTTGATGATCGGCGGCAGCGCCAGCTCCTCGACCGTCGGGATCTTCGACTCGATCCGGCGCAGCACCATGCCGACCTGGTTGCGCTGGTAGAAGCAGCTCACGCGGAAGCGGCCGACGCCGGACACGCCGATCGCGAAGTTGCACTCGTGGGTCTTCTCGAACTCCTCGCGCTGCGCCGGGGTCATCACGTTCAGCACCAGGTCGCGGCTCTGCTGCGGGGTCAGCGCGTTCTGGGTGATCGGCTGGATCTTGCCGTGGACCTTCATCGCCGGCGGCATGCCCGCGGTGATGAACAGGTCCGACGCCTTCTGGTGCGCCATCAGCTTGAGGAAGGAGGTGAAGTCGATGGTGCTCATGCGGTGCTCCGGGGCGTGGACTCGTCGTTCGGCGTCGCGCGGGGGCGGACGTCACTCGAACAGGCGCTTGTCCTTGGCGTAGCTCTTGGCCTGCTGGCGGGTGATGAGGCTGCGCTTGACCAGGTCCTGCAGGTGCTGGTCGAGGGTCATCATGCCGAAGTTCTGGCCGGTCTGGATCGACGAGTACATCTGCGCGACCTTGTCCTCGCGGATCAGGTTGCGGATGGCGGGGGTGCCGACCATGATCTCCCACGCCGCGGTGCGGCCGCCGCCGACCTTCTTCAGCAGCGCCTGCGAGATCACCGCGCGCAGCGATTCGGACAGCATCGAACGCACCATCGGCTTCTCGCCGGCGGGGAACACGTCGATGATGCGGTCGATGGTCTTCGCGGCCGAGCTGGTGTGCAGGGTGCCGAACACCAGGTGGCCGGTCTCCGCGGCGGTCAGCGCCAGGCGGATGGTCTCGAGGTCGCGCAACTCGCCGACCAGGATGTAGTCGGGGTCTTCGCGCAGCGCCGAGCGCAGCGCCTCGTTGAAGCCGTGGGTGTCGCGGTGGACCTCGCGCTGGTTGATCAGGCACTTCTGCGAGGTGTGGACGAATTCGATCGGGTCCTCGACGGTGAGGATGTGCGCGTATTCGTTCTTGTTGATGTGGTCGATCATCGCCGCCAGCGTGGTCGACTTGCCCGAGCCGGTGGGGCCGGTGACCAGGATCAGGCCCTGCGGCTGGTCCATCAGCTCGCGGAAGATCGGCGGCGTGGCCAGGTCCTCCAGGGTCAGCACTTCCGAGGGAATCGTCCGGAACACGGCGCCGGCGCCGCGGTTCTGGTTGAAGGCGTTGACGCGGAAGCGGGCGAGGCCGGGGATCTCGAACGAGAAGTCGCACTCGAGGAATTCCTCGTAGTCGCGGCGCTGCTTGTCCGACATGATGTCGTAGACCAGCGAGTGGACCTGCTTGTGGTCCAGCGCCGGGATGTTGATCCGGCGCACGTCGCCGTCGACCCGGATCATCGGCGGCAGGCCGGCGGACAGGTGCAGGTCCGAGGCCTTGTTCTTGACCGAGAATGCCAACAGTTCGGCGATATCCATGCGAGCTCCCCGCGGTGCGATGTCGTGCGGGTCGCGTGGACCCGGGATGCGCCCGAGTATAGCCCCGCACTCCGGATTTGCACCGGGGGCCGCGGCGGCGCCCAGGCCGTACACTGCACGGCGCCCGCATCGTTCCGCGACGCCCGTCGCACCGCCGCGCAAGACCCCGCCACGCCCGCCCTCGCCATGTCCGCACCGCCCCCGTCTCCCTCGCTCGTTCCCGCGCTCGACGCCCTCCTCGCCGGCATGGCCGCGGCCGCCGCCGGCGGTCCGCCCGCGCGGCTGCTCGCGGTCAGCAAGACCCAGCCGGCCGACGCGATCGCGCGGGTGGCCGCGGCCCTGCGCGCGCGCCCATCCGCGGGGCCGCTGGCGTTCGGCGAGAACTACGTGCAGGAGGCGCTGGAGAAGCAGCCGGCGCTGGCCGGGCTGGGCATCGAGTGGCATCTCATCGGCCACCTCCAGTCGAACAAGGCGAAGGACGCCGCGGCCGCGTTCGACTGGGTGCAGACGGTCGACCGCGAGAAGCTGGTCGAGGCGCTGGCGAAACACCGCGCGCCCGGGCAGCGGCCGCTGAACGTGCTGATCCAGGTGAACATCGACGACGAGGCCAGCAAGCACGGCTGCCGGCCGGAGGACGTGGACGCCCTGGCCGACGCCATCGTCGCGCGGCCGCAGCTCGCGCTGCGCGGGCTGATGGCGATCCCCGCCCCCGATCCCGACATGGACCGCCGGCGCGCGGCGTTCCGGCGCATGCGCGGCCTGTTCGACGCCCTCGCCGCCCGCCACCCGGGCATCGACACCCTGTCGATGGGGATGAGCGAGGACTACGCCCTCGCCATCGCCGAGGGCGCGACCCTGGTCCGCGTCGGCAGCGCCCTGTTCGGCGCCCGCCCGCCCAAATCCCCCACCGCCACAGCCCCGGAGCCCGCATGACTTCCGCTTCCCAGGTCGCCTTCATCGGCGGCGGCAACATGGCCCGCAGCCTGATCGGCGGCCTGATCGCCCGCGGCGTCGCGCCTGGCGCGATCCGCGTCTCCGAGCCCGTCGACGCCCTGCGCGAAGGACTGGCCCGCGACTTCGGCGTCGCCACCACCGCCGACAACGCCGAGGCCGCGGCGCCCGCCGGCTTGTGGGTGCTGGCGGTCAAGCCGCAGGTGATGCGCGCGGTCTGCGCGGCGCTGGCGCCGCTGGCGCAGCAAACGCGTCCGCTGGTGGTGTCGATCGCCGCGGGCATCACCGCCGCGCAGTTGCAGCGCTGGCTGGGCGGCGGCGTCGCCGTGGTCCGGACCATGCCGAACACGCCCGCCCTGCTCGGCGCCGGGGTCACCGGCCTGTTCGCCAGCCGCGAGGTGGACGCCGCCGGCCGCACCCGGGCCGCCGAGCTGCTGGCCAGCGCCGGCAAGACCGTCTGGATCGACGACGAGGCGAAGATGGACGCCGTCACCGCCACTTCCGGCAGCGGCCCCGCCTACGTCTTCCTGCTGGCCGAGGCGATGCAGGCCGCCGCCGAGGCCGAGGGCCTGCCGGCGGAAGCCGCGCGCACGCTGGTGCTGGAAACGGTGCTCGGCGCCGCGCGGATGCTGGCCGAATCGGGCGAGCCGGCCGCCGAACTGCGCCGTCGCGTCACCTCGCCGGGCGGCACCACCCAGGCCGCGGTCGAGACCTTCGAGGCCGGCGGCCTGCGCACGCTGGTCGCCGCCGCCATCCGCAACGCCACCGAACGCGGACGCCAGTTGTCCGCCGCAAACGACTGAGTCCCCGCCATGCGCCCGACCGCCCTCGCCCTGCCCCGTCTCGCCCCGCTCTGCCTGGCCGCGCTGTGCCTGACGCTCTCCGCCTGCGGCGCCGACAAGCCCAAACCGGCCCGCGTGCTCGACCAGCCGCAGGAAGCCGTCACCCGCGTCGGCGACGTCAGCGTTCGCGCCAATGCGATCCCGACCGCGCAGCTCAATCCGGCGACGGCCAAGGCCTACGGCATCGACATCGCCGACGACACCGTGCTCCTGATCGTCGCCGTCCGCCGGGGCCCCGACGGCCAGGACGAGGCGGTGCCGGCCGAGGTCGCGGCCACCGCCACGACGCTGCAGGGCCAGCGCGCGCCGATCGCCCTGCGCGAAGTGCGGACCGGCGATCTCGTCGACCACATCGGCATCGCCAAGGTGGTGCGGCCGGACACGCTGACCTTCGACATCGCGGTCAAGCGCGACGGCAAGTCGCTCACCGACCTGAAACTGGTGCGTGATTTCGCGAAGGAGTGAGGCGCGCCCTGCTTTCCGTAGGAGCGACGTAAGTCGCGACCCCGTGCGTTGCGGTCCCATGCGTTGCAATCCCGTGCATTGCGACCCCATGCGTTGCGACGCCGTGCGTCGCCGGGTCGCGACTTACGTCGCTCCTACGAAAAAAGCGGGTCCTCGCGGGGAATCAGCGACCCGTGCGATCTCGCGCACGCCGTCGGTGAGCGCAGCCGGACCGGACGGAAACATGGCCGTCGCCCCATCCGGCCGAATGTAGGAGCGACGTGAGTCGCGACCCCGCATGTCGCGATCCCATGCGTTGCGATCCCATGCGTTGCGATCCCGTGCGTTGCGACGCCGTGCGTCGCTGGGTCGCGACTTACGTCGCTCCTACAACCAATAAAGGGGGCTCGCGGGAATCAGCGCCGCGCGGGCGAGGCCCAGGCCTGCACGATCCGCGCGATCTCGCGCACGCCGTCGGTGAGCGCGGCCGGACCGGGCTGGAGGATGATCGGCGACTTGATCTCGTGCAGGGCGCCGTCGCGGACCGCGGGGATGGCGCCCCAGCCGGGCCGCGCGGCGACCTTCTCCGGGCGGAACTTCTTGCCGCACCACGAGCCGAGGATCAGGTCGGGCGCGCGCCGGATCACCTCGCCGGGATCCTCGAGGATGCGGCCCTTCGCCAGCGACGAGGCCGCGCGCTCCGGGAACACGTCGTCGCCGCCGGCGATCGCGACCAGTTCCGACACCCAGCGGATGCCGGTGATCTGCGGTTCGTCCCATTCCTCGAAATACACCTTCGGCCGCCGCGGCAGCGTCGCCGCCTGCGCGGCGACGGCGTCGAGCCCGCGGCGCAGCTCGTCGGCATAGGCGTTCGCGCGCCCGGCGACGCCGACCAGCGCGCCGAGCCGGCGGACGTAGTCGAGGATGCCTTCGACGCCGCGATGGTTGCTGATCCACACCTCGACGCCCTGTTTGATCAGCGCCGACGCGATGTCGGCCTGGATGTCGGAGAAGCCGACCACGAAATCCGGCTCCAGCCGCAGGATCTCGTCGATCTTCGCCGAGGTGAACGCGCTGACCTTGGGCTTCTCCTTGCGCGCCCGCGCCGGCCGCACGGTGAAGCCGCTGATGCCGACGATGCGGTGCTGCTCGCCGAGTGCGTACAGCACCTCGGTCGGCTCCTCGGTCAGGCAGACGATGCGTTGCGGGCCCATGGCGCCATGCTAACCGGTAGAGCGGCCTTCAGGCCGCTTCCGCAATGCATGCATGGCCCTGATGCATCCGTTTTCGCCCGTTGAACGGGCGCATTGCGGCGTCAGCGCGACGGCATGCCGCGCTGCCGCGGAAGACTGGCCATGCCGCTCGATCGAACGCCTGATGACTTCACGGATACAGCATCCGCTTCGTCCACGCGCCGTCCGCGCCGCGTTCGTACAGATGCCGCTCGTGCAGGCGGAACTGGGCGCCGTACCAGAACTCGATGGTCGCGGGCTTCACGCGGAAACCGCCCCAGCGCGGCGGGCGCGGGACGTCGCCGCCGACGTAGCGCGCCTTCGCCTCGGCGAAGCGCTGCTCGAAGGTCTCGCGGCTGTCCAGCGTCTCGGACTGGTGCGAGGCCCAGGCGCCGAGCTGGCTGTCGCGGGGGCGGCGGGCGAAATAGGCGTCGGCCTCGACGTCCGCGACGATCTCGACGTCGCCCTCGATCCGCACCTGCACGCCGTCGTCGCCCAGCGCCTTCCAGAAGAACAGCAGCGCGCACTGCGGGTTCGCCTGCAGTTCGCGGCCCTTGCGGCCGTCGAGGTGGGTGTAGAACACGAAACCGTCGGGGCCGTGCGCCTTCAGCAGCGCCATGCGCGCCGACGGCCGGCCGTCGGGCGTGGCGGTGGCGACGGTCATCGCGGTCGGCTCGGGCAGGCCCGCGGCCTGCGCCTGCGCGAACAGGGCGTCGAAGGTGGCGAGCGCTTCGGCGTACGGCGTCGAGGCTGGCGAGGTCATGGCGAACATCCTGGCGTGCGGCGATGGCGTATTGTCGCCCGATGCCGCGCGCCCCGCACCCGACCTGGATCAAATCGGCGGCGCCGCCGCGCGGCTTTCCGCCGGAGGCGGTGGCCGACGCGCTCGACGACGCGCAGGCGCACCGCGCCCGCGTCTTCGGCATCGCCGGCCTGCAGGGCAGCGGCAAGTCGACGCTGGCCGCGCAGGTGGTCGCGCTGGCGAAGGCCCGCGGGCTGCATGCGGCGACGCTGTCGATCGACGACGTCTACCTCGGCCCCGGGGCGCGGCGCCGTCTGGCGCGCGGGGTGCACCCGCTGCTGGCCACGCGCGGCCCGCCGGGCACCCACGACACCGCGCTGCTGTGCGCGACCCTGGACGCGGTGCGGAGCGGCGAACCGGTGCGCCTGCCGCGTTTCGACAAGCGCACGGACCGGCGGCTGCCGCCGTCGCGCTGGCCGCGGACCGGGCCGCTGGACCTGCTGGTGTTCGAGGGCTGGTGCCTGAAGACGCCGGCGGAGGACGAGGCGGCGCTCGTCGCGCCGGTCAACGCGCTGGAACGCGACGAGGACCCGGCCGGCACCTGGCGACGGTGGTGCAACGCCGCGCTCGCCCGCGACTACCCGGCGCCGTGGGCGCGGATCGACCGGCTGCTGTGGCTGCAGCCGCCGGGATTCGGGGTCGTCGCGGGCTGGCGCCTGGAGCAGGAGCGGGCGCTGGCCGCCGGACGGCCGGCCGCGGGGCTGTCGGCGGCGGCGGTCGAGCGCTTCGTGCAGCACTTCGAGCGGGTCAGCCGGCAGGCGCTGCGCTGCCTGCCGGGGATCGCCGACCGCACCTGGCGGCTGGACCCCGCGCGCCGGATCCTGCGATGACCGGCGCGGCGTCGGTCATTCGACGACGAAGCTGACCCGCATGTTCACCCGCCACTCGGTGACGTTGCCCTGGTCATCGGTGACGACCTTGGTTTCGTTGACCCAGGCGCCCTTGATGTTCTTCACCGACTCGGCGCACTTCTTCAATCCGCTGCGCACGGCGTCTTCCATGCTGGTCTTCGACGCGGCGTTGACTTCGATGATCTTGGCGACGGACATGGCGGGATTCTCGTTCGGCTGCCGGCGAATCGCCGGACCGGCAGCATACGCCCGCGCAGCATGGCGCGGGGTCGGAATCGCGGCCGGAATGGCGGCTAAAATGGCGGCCATGACCCCCGCCCCCCACCTTGTCCTGGTCGGCCCGATGGGCGCCGGCAAGAGTGCGCTGGGACGCCGGCTGGCCCAGGCCCGCGGCCTGCCGTTCGTCGACCTGGACCGCGAGATCGCACGCCGCGCCGGCGCCGACATTCCGGCGATCTTCGCCCACGAGGGCGAAGCCGGTTTCCGCCGGCGCGAGCGCGAGGCCCTGGCCGATGCGCTGGCCGGGCCGACCTGCGTCCTCGCCACCGGCGGCGGCGCGATCCTGGATGCCGGCAGCCGGGCGCGGATCCGCGAACGCGGCTTCGTGGTCCACCTGGACATCGACATCGAACTGCAGCTGGCCCGGCTCGCCCGCGACCGCAGCCGGCCGCTGATCGCCGGCGACGATCGCGAGGCCGTGCTGCGCCGGCTGGCGGTGGAGCGCGCGCCGCTGTACGCCGAAGTCGCCGACCTGGTGTTCGCGACCGGCAGCAGCGACCCGGCGGACGCCGCGGCGCGGCTGGCGCGGCGCCTGGACACGCTGTGGCCGCCGCGCAGCCCCCCTCACGACCCGCCCGCGGACCCGACATGACCACGCCCCACCTGCGCACCGTCCACATCGGCGGCGCCCATCCCTACTCGATCGCGATCGGCGAGGGCCTGCTCGACGACGGCATCGCGCTGGCCTCGCGCCTGCACGGCCGGCACGTGCTGATCGTCAGCGACGGCCACGTCGAGCCGCTGTACGCGCGGCGGGTCGAGGTCGCGCTGCACAACGTCCGCCCCGACCTGCGCCTCGCCCGCTACGTCATGCCGCCGGGCGAACAGGCCAAGACCCTCGCCCATTTCGCCGAGGCGATCGACACCCTCGCCCGGCTCGGCGCCACCCGCGACGCCTGCGTGCTGGCGCTGGGCGGCGGCGTGGTCGGCGACCTCGCCGGCTTCGCCGCGGCCTGCTGGATGCGCGGCATCGACTGCATCCAGCTGCCGACGACGCTGCTGGCGATGGTCGACTCCTCGGTCGGCGGCAAGACCGCCGTGGACCTGCCGCACGGCAAGAACCTGGTCGGCGCCTTCCACCCGCCGCGCGCGGTGTTCGCCGACACCGGCGCGCTGGACACCCTGCCCGACCGCGAACTGCGGGCCGGTCTGGCCGAGGTCGTCAAGTACGGCGCGATCGTCGACGCCCCGTTCCTGGACTGGCTCGAAGCGCACGCCGGCGCCCTGCTCGGCCGCGACCGCGCCGCCCTGACCGAGGCCATCGCCCGCAGTTGCCGGCACAAGGCCGACATCGTCGAGCGCGACCTCTACGAACACGGCGACCGGGCGCTGCTCAACTTCGGTCATACCTTCGCCCATGCGATCGAGGCCGAACAGGGCTATGCCGGCGTCGGCAGCGCGGCCCTGAACCACGGCGAGGCGGTCGCGGTGGGCATGGTCCAGGCGGCGCGGCTGTCCGCGCACCTGGGCATGGCCCCGGCCGCCGACACCGAGCGCCTGCGCCGGCTGCTGGATGCCTTCGGCCTGCCGACCACCCTGCCCGAGGGGCTGGAAGCCGATCGGCTGATCGCGCGCATGCGCCTGGACAAGAAGACCCAGGCGTCCGGCCTGCGCTTCATCCTGTGGGAGGGCGCCGGGCTGGCGCGGATCGTCGACGACGCACCCGAGGCGGCGCTGCCGGACATCCTGCTCGACGGCTGACGGGCGACCGACGACCGGCCCGGGCGCGCGCAGGCGGCCCGGCCGCTTACAATTCCGGGATGCGCATCCTCCTGCAACAACGCCCGGACGGCCACGAAGCCCCGCGATTCGTGCAACTGCAGCTGGAAAGCGACCTGTTCGGCGGCTGGACGCTGGTCCGGGAAACCGGCCAGACCGGCGGCCGCAGCACCGTGCGCCGCGAACAGCACGCCGACCAGGCCAGCGCGCTGGCCGCGTTCGAGCGGGCCCGCGACCAGAGCCTCAAGAAGGGCTTCCAACTGGTCTTCGCGCAGGGCGTGGACGCGCCGCACTGACGCGCCGGGCCGTTCCGCGCGCCTTCCCTTTCGATTCCCAGGATTTCCCGTGACCCAGGCTTCCCCGCTCCGCAACGACCGGCTCCACAACGACCGCTTCCTTCGCGCCCTGCGCCGCGAACCCGTGGACCGCACGCCGGTGTGGCTGATGCGCCAGGCCGGCCGCTACCTGCCGGAATACCGCGCCACCCGCAAGCAGGCCGGCAGCTTCCTGGCGATGGCGAAGAACCCGGAGCTGGCCTGCGAGGTCACGCTGCAGCCGCTGCGCCGGTTCCCGCTGGACGCCGCGATCCTGTTCAGCGACATCCTCACCGTGCCCGACGCGATGGGCCTGGGGCTGTACTTCGCCGAAGGCGAGGGCCCGAAGTTCGAGCGCCCGGTGCGCACCGCCGAGGACGTGGCGAAGCTCGCGGTGCCCGACATGGAGACCGAACTGCGCTACGTGATGGACGCGGTGCGCACGATCCGTCGCGAGCTCAACGGCAGCGTGCCGCTGATCGGCTTCTCCGGCAGCCCGTGGACGCTGGCCTGCTACATGGTCGAAGGCGGCGGCAGCGACAACTTCTCGAAGATCAAGGCGATGGCCTTGAACGCCCCCGACCTGCTGCACCGCATCCTGTCGGTCAACACCGACGCGGTGATCGCCTACCTCGCCGCGCAGCGCGCCGCCGGTGCGCAGGCGCTGCAGGTGTTCGACACCTGGGGCGGCGCGCTGAGCCCGGCGATGTACCGCGAATTCTCGCTGCCCTACCTCGTGCGCATCGCGAAGGAACTGGAGCGCGGCGAAGGCGCCGAGCGCGCGCCGCTGATCCTGTTCGGCAAGGGCAACGCGCCGTACCTCGAGGAACTCGCCGCCTCCGGCACCGATGCGGTCGGCGTCGACTGGCTGATCGAACTGGGCGAAGCCGCGCGCCGCGTCGGCGGCAAGGTCGCGCTGCAGGGCAACCTCGACCCGTGCACGCTGTACGGCAGCCCCGAGGCCATCCGCGCCGAAGTGCGCCGCGCCCTCGACAGCTACGCCGCCGGCAACGGCGGCTCCCGCGACGGCCACGTCTTCAACCTCGGCCACGGCATGTCGCCGGACATGGACCCGGACCATGTGGCGGCGCTGGTCGAGGCGGTGCATGCGGTGAGTGCGAGGTGAGCAATCGGACCTTCGTCTGCCTGCCGTGCAAAAGGCTGCAGCGCAAGCCGATGTCGAGGACCGTCGTTCCCTGTCCGCACTGCGGAAAGCCCTGTCTTGGCGTGCATTGGAAGTTGCACGTTCCAGCGCCCAGAAAGAAACGGAAGTGGGAAAAATTCTGGCACCAGTATTTGCTCGAACTGCGCATGCTGGATGCTTTTCGTGCAGGATCAGGTCCCGATGAGATCCGGCTTCCATTACTCAATCAGTGCTGGAAGCGTCCTCGTCTCCGCATGCTTCGCGACCCTGCTTGATCACTGAGCATTACCTGCGACAGCAGCGGGATTGGCCGACCTCCGGTCGCCACATCCTCGCCCAGTACGACGATGCCGGCATCGTCGTCTACCAGGCCTATCGCCCCGCCATCGCCGATTTCGCAGTGAAGCACCAGCGCTTCGGCGGCGAGTTCAGCTACAACCGCATGAGCTGGATCAAGCCGAACTTCCTGTGGATGATGTTCCGCGCCGGCTGGGCCACCAAGGAAGGCCAGGAACGCATCCTCGCCGTCCGCCTGCAGCGCGCGTTCTTCGACGAGGTGCTGCGCGACGCGGTGCCGTCGTCGTTCGACCCGGCACGACACGCCTCGCACGACGACTGGAAAACCGCCGTCGAGCATTCGGACGTGCGCCTGCAGTGGGATCCCGACCACGATCCGCTCGGCCGGCCGCTGGAGCGCCGCGCGGTCCAGCTCGGCCTCCGCGGACGCGCACTGCGTCGCTACGGCGAGGAAGCCCTGCTCGGCATCGACGACATCACCCCGTTCGTGATCGCACAGCGTGCGCACCTGCGCGACGGCTTCGCCGGACTCGTCATGCCGCGCGAGCGGGTGTATCCGATGCCGGCTGCGGCGGGCTGACGCGGCGGACGTCCCGATGGCGGGTCGGAACCCGCCCTACGGCGCCGTTTCGCCGCGACGGACCACGACCTCCGCCAGCATCGCGCCGGTCACCGGTTTGCGCAGGAAGCCGTCGAATCCGGCCGCGATCGCCTGCGGTTCGGCGTCGGGATCGGCGCGGGCGGTGACGGCGATCATCGGGCGATCGAAGCCCATCGCGCGCAGCTGGCGCGCAAGCGCGAGGCCGTCCATGCCGGGCAGGTCGAGATCGATCAGCGCCACGTCGAAGCGGCGGGTCGCCTGCGCGGTCAGCGCGGCGAGCGCATGCAGGGCATGCGCCACGCGATGGCCGCGCGCCTGCAGCAGGCCGGCGATCACGTCGGCGACGGTCGGATCGTCCTCCACCAGCAGCACGTCGCACGTCGCGGCGACGACGACGACGACGACGGCCGCATCGTCCGGCAGCGCCACGTCCGGCGACACCGCGGCCGCCCGGTCGGCGCGTGCCAGCGGCAACCGCACGACGAAGCACGCGCCTTCGCCGGGCGCGCTCGTCACCTCGACGCCGCCGCCCATCGCCACCGCCAGTTCCTGGCAGATCGCCAGGCCCAGCCCGCTGCCGCCGTAGCGGCTGGCGGTGCGCGCGCCCTCGGCCTGCTCGAAGCGGCGGAACAGCCGCCGCTGCTGCTCGGCGTCGAGCCCCGGCCCGGTGTCGCGGACGCTGCAGCGCAGGCCGTGCGGCGAGAGCGGCCCGATGCCCAGCGCGACCTCGCCGCGCTCGGTGAACTTGATCGCGTTTCCGAGCAGGTTGAACAGGATCTGGCGCAGGCGGGTGGCGTCGCCGCGCCATCCGCCGCGGACCGCGTCGTCGACCACGACCTCGAAACGCAGGCCCTTGCGCTCGGCCAGCGGGCGCATGAGCCCGACGAGGTCGTCGACGATGCCGTCGAGCGCGAAATCCGTCTCGTGCAGCGCGAACCGGCCGGCCTCGATCCGCGCCAGGTCGAGCGCGTCGTTGACCAGCCGCAGCAGGTGGTCGCCGGCGCGCTGGATCGCCTGCGCGTGGCTGCGCTGCTTCGCGTCCAGCGGCGTGGACAGCAGCAGTTCGCTCATGCCGAGCACGCCGGTCATCGGCGTGCGCACTTCGTGGCCGAGGTTGGCCAGGAAGCGGCTCTTGGCCAGCGACGCCTGCTCGGCGAGCGCGCGCGCCTGCTTGGCCAACCGGTAGCTGTGCCGACGGCGCTGGCGGGTGCGATCGATCATCGCGAGCCAGGCCAGCAGCGCCGAGGCGGCCAGCGCGTACAGCGCGACCGCCCACCAGCGCCGCCACCACGGCGCATCGACGACGATCGCGATGCGCCGGGTCGCCGACCAGACGCCGTCGCCGTTCGCGCCCTGCAGCTCCAGCGCATAGCGGCCGGGCGCGAGGGTGGAGAACGCGCGTTCGCCGTGTTCGCCGTCGACGCCTTCGGTCACCCAGTCCGGATCGTAGCCGCGCAGCCGCGAGCGATAACGATGCGCGGCGGGATTGGCGTACGACATCACCCGGGCGACCACGCGCAGGTCGCGATCGCCCGGCCGCACGACGACCGGCGCATCGGCGTCGATCGGCAGCGCGACGGTGTCCTCGCCCCGGCGCAGGGACAGCGTCTGGATCGCCAGCGGCGAAGGCCGCGGCTGCGACAGCGTGCGCTCGGGGTCGAAACGCACCACGTCGCGACCGACGATGGCGACGCCGTGCCCGGGCACGCCGCGCGCGAGCTGGTCGGCGGTGAAGTCGATCCCGGCCAGTCCGTCGGCCGGACCGAACACGCGGGCGCGCCCGGCGCGCGGGCCGTACTGCACCAGCCCGCGGACGCCGTTCATCCACAGTTGGCCGCCCGCGGTGACGCGCACGCTGCGGACCTCGGCGTTCGGCAGCCCCTCGTCGGCGGAGATGCGCTGCACGCGTTCGAGGCTTCGCCCATCCCAGCGGTAGCGCTCGAGACCGCCGAAGCGGGCGACCCACAGCGTGTCGTCGGATGCGAAATCGAGCGCGTAGACGTATTCGCCCGGCGCCACCGCGAGCTTGTCGAACCGGACGCCGTCCCAGCGCCGCAGCGCCTGCCCGTCGCTGTACCAGGGCGCGCCGTCGGGCGCGAAACGCAGGTCGATGTAGGCCTGGGCTTCGGCGTCGAGGGTCTGCGCCGGCGAGAACACCCGCGGCGGGCCGCCGTCCGCCGGCAATCGCACCAGTCCGCCGCCGAACAGCGACAGCCACAGCGCGCCGTCCGGTGCGCAGGCGATCGTTTCCGGCGGATGCGGATCGTCCTCGTCGGCAAGGCGATACCGCCGGCGCACGCGCCGCGTCGCGGGATCGAAGTCCAGCGCGCCGCGCACGTCGGCGATCGCGAGGCGGCCGTCGGCGCAGGCGCGGACCGCCTGCGCCCGACCCAGATCGAGCGCGCGGGCATCCGCCACGCGCTGCAGCCCGGCCTGGTCGCCGGCCTGGTCGCCCGCCTGGCCGCTGGCCTGCCCCGGGGTCTGCCGATACAGCCCGGCGTCGCTCAGCGCCCAGATCGTGCCCGATGCATCGATCGTCGCCGACTTCACGTAGGCCGCGGGGTCGTCCGCCGGCAGCGTGGCGCTGCGGAAACGCGATGCGTCCGGCGCGATGTGGAACAGGCCCTGCGAATAGCCGGCGATCCAGACCCCGCCCTCGTGGTCGGCGACGACCCGGATCGCGCCATCGTCGACGCCGGGCATCGCATCCTGCGCCGTCGGCCTGCGGTCCGGGCGACGCCGGTGCAGCCCGGTATAGGTGCCGATCCAGTCGTGGCCGTCGCCGCCGCGGGCGATCGTCGCCCGCCGCGCGCCGTCCGGCGGCGTCCACGGCAGGGGCTGCGGCACATCGTCGCGATCCAGGCGCGACAGCGTCCGGTCGCCGCCGACCCACAGCCCATCGTCCGCCGCAGGACTGAAGACGAATACGCCCTCGTCCTCGTTTCCGGGCCACGGCAGGCGCTCGGCGCGCACCCGTGGCCGGCTCGGGTCCAGCCGCCACAGCCCGGCGTCGGTCCCGATCAGCAGCGCCCCGGACGGCCGGACGGTCATGGCGAACGCGGTGCCGGCGAGCGGGTCGCCGGCGTCGCCGAGGATCCGCGACACCGTTCCGTCCGGTGCGATGCGGCACAGCTTCGCGGTGCTGGTGAGCACCCACAGGGTGCCGTCGCCCGCCGACGCGAGGGCGCCGATGTCGGCCGCGCAGGCGGCCGCGTCGCCGGAAAACGCCACCGGATGCAAGCGCTCGCGCCCGGGCCCCATCCAGTCCAGGCCTTCCCAGGTCGCGATCCACAGCCGGTCGCGCGCATCGACGTGGAGCACGGTGATCTCGTTCCCCGGCAGCGTCGGCGTGCGCCCGATCTCGCGCCGCCAGAAGCGGAAGCCGGTGCCGTCGTAGCGGGCCAGTCCGTCGCCGGTGGCGAGCCAGACATAGCCCGTGCGGTCGATGGCGAGGTCGTAGAGGGTGCCCGACAGACCGTGCTCGGGGCCGAAACGCACCAGCCGCGGCGGCGGGGCCGGGTCGGCGGCGGACGCGGGCGGGGCACCGGGCAGACTGCAGGCCAGCCACACCGCGAGCGCGCCCGCTGCACGCAGCGCGGGCGCCGGTCCCCGGCAAAGCGTCCCAGTCCCCATGCCCCTCCATTCCGTGCGACCGTGCCCGCGCGCTGCGACGATGCGTTGCGCGCGCGGACCGGCACATCCTGCGCCATGGCCTAGAATCGGGCAAACCCGCACGAATCCCGCGCAGCCCCCCGCCGACCACCGCCCATGCCCGCGACCGCCCGCCCCGCCCGCCTCCTGTTCGCGCTCGCCGGCCTGCTGCTGACGGCCGTCGCGGCCGCGGAACCGGCGCACTACCGCCTCGATCCTGTGCATACCCGGGTGCTGTTCGCGGTCGAGCACGCCGGTTTCTCGCACGCCCTGGGCACCGTCTCCGGCAGCACCGGGACGCTGGACTTCGACCCCGACGACTGGACCACCGCGCGGCTGCAGGCCTCGGTGCCGCTGACCCGCGCCGACCTCGGCGACGCCGCCTGGAACAAGGCGGCGCTGGCCGCCAACCTGCTCGACGTCGCCGACCACCCGACGGCCACGTTCGTCTCGACCCGGATCGAACCGATCGCGCCCGACCGCGCCCGCGTCCACGGCACCCTCACCCTGCACGGCGTCTCCCGCGAGGTCACGCTCGAGGTGACGCTGAACGCGCTCAAGCGCCACCCGCTGCCGCCGTTCCGCCGCACCGTCGGCTTCTCGGCCACCGCGACCCTCAGCCGCAAGGCCTTCGGCATCGACGCCTGGCCGTCGGTGATCGGCGACGCGGTGGACCTGCGGATCGAAGCCGAAGCGGTGCGCGCCCGCGCCGACGGCGAGGACGACGCAACCGATCCGCCCGCGGCCGCCTCTGCTTCGGCGACGGCCGAACCGACCGAACCCGCCTCCACGCCAGACCCGGAACCCACGCCATGACCCTGAAGAACACCGCCGACCGCTGGGGCGCCGTCAGCCAGCTGCTGCACTGGACGATCGCCGCGCTGATCCTCTACATGGCCTACCTGGGCCTGACCATGGGCGACCTGCCCAACGGCCCGGCCAAGATCCAGACCTACGCCCTGCACAAGTCGATCGGCATCACCATCCTCGGACTGGTCGCGCTGCGCGTGCTGTGGCGGCTGTACGCCGGCTCGCCCGCGCACATCGCCGGCACGCCGACCTGGCAACTGCGGGTCGCCGGCGCCACCCACCTCGCGATCTACGCGCTGCTGTTCGCGATCCCGATCAGCGGCTGGGTGCTGAACTCCGCCGCCGGCTTCCCGCTGCAGTGGTTCCACCTCGTCAACCTGCCGCACATCGTCGAGCGCAACCAGGATCTGCACGAACTGGCCGAAGAGGCGCACGAGCTGATGTTCTGGGCGCTGGCGCTGCTGGTCGTGCTGCATGCCGGCGCCGCGTTCTACCACCATCTGTTCCAGGGCGACGCCACCCTCGCGCGGATGCTGCCGCGGGGCTGGATCAAGCGCGACGCAACCGTTGCCGTCCCCGCTGCCTCCGATGGGAACACCCCCGTCGCTTGACCCGATCAGGAGCCCCACGCATGTCCCGCACGCACCTGTCCCGCCTGTCCCTGTCCAGCATGTCCCTGTCCGCCCTCGCCCTGGCCGCCGCACTGGCGTCGCCGGCCTTCGCCGCCGATTACACCCAGGCCGCGGGCTCCAGCCTGACCTTCAGCGGCAAATACCAGGGCGAGGCCTTCAACGGCCGCTTCCCGGGCTTCGCCACCAGCTTCTCGTTCGATCCGGCGAACCTCGCCGGCGCCAGGCTCGACGTGGCCATCCCGCTGGCGACCGCCACCGCCGGCAACCCCGACTACGACGGCGAACTGCGCGGCGCCTCGTTCTTCAACAGCGCGAAATTCCCGCAGGCGCACTACACCGCGACCAGGTTCCGCAGCCTCGGCGGCAACAAGTACGCGGCCGACGGCGCGCTGTCGCTGCGCGGCGTCGCCAAACCGGTCACCCTGACCTTCACCTGGACCGCCGGCGCGAAACCGGTGCTCGCCGGCAGCGCGGTGGTCAAGCGCCTGGACTTCGGCGTAGGCAGCGGCGACTGGGCCGACACCGGCGTGATCCCGAACGAGATCCAGGTCGCGACCAGGGTGATCTTCCAGCCGAAGCCGGCCGCCGCCGCGCGCTGAGCTCAGGGCGTCGCCACCGGCTGCAGCCGGTACACGAACGCGCCGAGCATGTCGCCGGCGCGTTTGCGCTTGTGGCAGCCCAGGCATTCGTCGCCGGCGCGGATGGCGCCGGTGACGCGCAGCCCGGCGCCTTCGGGCACGACGATGAGCCGCTCGCCCGCATCCAGATCGCGCAGCGCCCGGCGCTCCTCCGCGGTGATCGCGCGACCGGCGCCGCGTTCCAGCGGCGCGGTGTCGCCGGGCCGGTGGAACACGTCCATCGACAGGCCGCCGCCGAACGCCCGCGGCGGATGGTGCCGGGCGACGCCGATCAGTTCGAGCCCGGCCACGAACCACGGCGTGCCGGCGACCGGCTGGTGCAGCAGCGGAGACATCGCGGGCAGGCGGGTCCGGCCGAAGCCGCGGCTGTCGACGAACGCCAGCACGTAGGTGTCGTGCATCTTCAGCAGCGCCGGCGGCGGATCGTTCCGTGCGGGGCGCGCGGAACGTCCGCCGGCGGCCAGCGCCACGGACGCCGCCAGCGCCAGCAGCGCGACGACGGCGACCGTGCGGCGCACGTCGATGCCCGCGTGCATGCGCCCTCGCATGCGCATGTTCATGCCGTCGCCTCCGCCAGCCCGGCGACCGCATCGCGATCGAACGGCCAGTCCAGTTCGACGCCGTCGCTGCGGCGCAGCACCGGCACGCGATGCCCGTACGCGGCCTCCAGGCCCGCGTCGTCGTCGATGAACACGCTGTCGAACGTCGGCAGGCGTGCGGCGGCGAGCACATCGAGCGCGCGCTCGCACAGATGGCAGTCGTCGCGCTGGAACAGCACGAATGCCGCCGAACGGGATTCCATACGCCACCGTCCCTGTCGTCGTGGTGAGGCGACATAGAATACGCTTCCCGGCGCAACGGCAACCTCCACGCGCCCGCCTTCCGGAGCCGCGCATGGCTGTCAGCACGTTCGACCTGTTCAAGATCGGCATCGGCCCGAGTTCCTCGCACACGGTCGGACCGATGCGCGCGGCCTGCCGCTTCGCGACGCGCTGGCTGGCGGACACCGGCGACCTCGCCCGCACCGCCCGCATCCGCGCCGAGGTCTTCGGCTCGCTGGCGCTCACCGGCCGCGGCCACGGCACCGACAAGGCCGTGCTGATGGGCCTGGAGGGCCACTGGCCGAACGAGATCGACCCGGACCTGATCCCCGATGCGCTGGCGCGGATCCGCAGCGACAAGCGGCTGCGGCTGCTCGGCAGTCACGACATCGCCTTCGACGAGAAGCGCGACCTGGTGATGAACAAGCGCCAGAAACTGCCGTTCCACACCAACGGCATGCGCTTCACCGCGTACGACGCCGATGGCGCGGAAATCGCCAGCCGCGACTACTACTCCGTGGGCGGCGGCTTCGTCGTCAACCAGGACGAGGCCGCCGAAGACCGCATCGTCGCCGACACCACCGCGCTGCCGCATCCGTTCCGCAGCGGCGCGGAGCTGCTGGAGCAGTGCGAACGCAGCGGCCTGCGGATCGCGGCGCTGATGCGCGAGAACGAGCGCGCCTGGCGCGACGACGCCGCCATCCATGCCGGCCTGTGCGAGATCTGGGAGGCGATGCAGGCCTGCGTGCGCCGCGGCATCCGCGAGACCGGCACCCTGCCCGGCGGCCTGCACGTGTCGCGCCGCGCGCCGACCCTGCATGCGGAACTGTCCTCGCGCCCGGAAGCGGCGATGCGCGATCCGCTGACCGTGCTCGACTGGGTGAACCTGTACGCGCTGGCGGTGAACGAGGAGAACGCCGCCGGCGGCCGCGTCGTCACCGCGCCGACCAACGGCGCCGCCGGGATCATCCCGGCCGTGCTGCATTACTACGACCGCTTCTGCCCCGGCGCCAACGAGGCGGGCGTCTTCGAATTCCTGCTCACCGCCGCCGCGATCGGCATCCTCTACAAGGAAAACGCCTCGATCTCCGGCGCCGAGGTCGGCTGCCAGGGCGAGGTCGGGGTCGCCTGCTCGATGGCCGCCGCCGGCCTCACCGCCGCGCTCGGCGGCACCCCGGGGCAGATCGAGAACGCCGCCGAGATCGGCATGGAGCACAACCTCGGCCTGACCTGCGACCCGATCGGCGGGCTGGTGCAGATTCCCTGCATCGAACGCAACGCGATGGGCGCGGTGAAGGCGATCAACGCCTCGCGCATGGCCCTGCGCGGCGACGGCAAGCACAAGGTCTCGCTCGACAAGGTGATCAAGACCATGCGCGACACCGGCCGCGACATGCAGGACAAATACAAGGAAACCAGCCGCGGCGGGCTCGCGGTGAACGTGATCGAGTGCTGAGCCTGCGCATCGCTCGCCGGTCCCGACGGGGCGGCGCGATCATGGCGCGCTCAACCATCGAATGCGCCCCATTCGTGCGCCCGTACTCGACCGAGTCCGGACGCACCTGGATCTGCGCTCGCAGAAGCGGTTGTTTTCCGGTTCGAGCCCCTGGACGATCGGTTCGCGAACGCGCCGTTCCCGGCGCACCGGACGACCGATCGTTCAGGACTTGCCAGAGCCGACCTGCCCGTCACCGGCTACCGAGCGGCTGATCGTAATCGCCAGCAGCAGCACCGACAAGCGATTGATGTCGGCCGTCAATTGATCCAGATCGCCGCCCGAATAGGGTACGAACGCATCGCAGTCGCCCGCAGGCTGCGCCCAGGTCCCGAAGCCGGGCTTGATCATCTGGTCAGCCATTGCCAGGATCGTCTGCAGTTGGGCTTCGGACATGACCGACGGATCGGCAATGTAGGCCTGCAGCAGATAGCGCATGTACACACCGACGCCCGTCTGATAGTCGCCATTGTCACTGCCGGGAGACGCTGCGTTGTAACGATCCGGCGCCCCCATATCCAGCCACGGCAGGGGGAAAGACCCTTCGACATTGCCATCGGCTCCATAACGGCGGCGCGCGAATACCTTGTTGAACGTGCCTTTCAGGATGGCGGCGTATCGATCCAGCACCGCCGGCGGCGCGGGCATCGACGGCGACAAGAAGAAACTTCGCCCTTCGCGCAAAGCGCCCAGGAACAGACCCTGATCGCCTGTCCAGACCAGATCCTTGCGGTAAGCGTAATCCCAGTAATTGACGTCCTGCCAAGCCGCGAAGGTGGACACGCGCTCGCGCACCAGAGCGCCCCATTCCTGGTCGATCAGCAGGGACTCTTCCGACGGCATGCCGACCATCCAGTTCCCCAGCCAGGCGATCTGGTCCTTCCACGCCTGCAGACATGTCGTCAGATCGAGTGTGGATGCATCGAAAACATGCCTGTATCCCAAGTACAACGATGCCCGATAAATGCGCAGCGTCAGGATGGCATAAAGCCCATTGGTGACGGAATTCTGGACCGGGTTGAGATAATTCCCCCATCCACTGTAGGCCGGCAAGAGAGTTGCGTGACTGCCTTCGGTATAGAACGAATTCCACGCACCGCCGGGCGAATGGCGCGGCTTCCGCTTCGCGATCTGTTCGGCACTCGCCTGCGACCAGGTCTGTCCGATTTGCGCCCACACATTGGGCGCGCCGATGTTGTTTCCATGACAGTCCGCAAATTCTTTCCAGCCAGGAAGCTCGTCTTCCTGAAAAGGAAACACCTTGGTGCTGACCTTCGACCAGCCGGGGCCATGCATGTACGCCCAGGCGTTGATCGCGATCTTCAGAAATGCGTCCCTATGTTGCGGTGCCATGTCCTGCTCCACCGCACGCAGGGCCGCGATCCCGATCCAGCCGAAATCATCCCACCAGTTCCCCGTCATGGGATCGAGGGCATTCAGGGCCGCATCGCCCAGCGGCGCACCGTCGACACGACAAACCGTGAAGTAATCGAGGATGGTATCCATCGCCCATGCGGTGCGCCAGACATTCCTGACATTCCTGGGACCAATACTGGCATCAATCCAGCGCTCGCGGATCCCGGTCTCGAACAATCGCTGCGCTTCCCTCACATATGCTTCGACGTTGCCCGCGATTGCGCGCTCTTGCGGCTTTCCGGTATTCATGCGGCCTCCTTTTCCTTGCGTTCCAATCCTGCATTACGGACATCTCGCTGACCCGAGATTCCCGGAAGCTACTGTATCGTGGGTTGCAGCGCAGCATGCAACGCCCAGATGGAACCGCGGCATCGACGAGCAAATGCAAGCCGCTTCATGACGGACTCCGACGCCGTCGATCGTGGGAGCAGGCAGCAACACCATCTGTTGCCATTCGGGAAAAAACCAGGGCTGTCGTTGCATTGCGCTGCAGGCATGCCGTTCACCGACCTGCGGGGTTCGATCACGCTTTTCAATAGATGGCGCCATGATCGAATACGTCATCGAATCCGTCCGATCATGGCGCAGTCGCCTGATGGGATGTGCCGGATTGGATGGCATTCCTTGCGCCACCCCGCGGCAGGCGCCGGGATTCGCCGACCGGACGGCCAGCGTGACCGACACCATCCGGCCACGCGCCTGCGCCCGCCGGCGACGCGCGGCCGGGTTCACACTGCCGAGCGTCACCTTGCCAGGCGGCACGTCGACGAGCCTCAGCCGTCGACGGCCGCGGCCGCGGCGGCGGTCGCCACGCGATCGCACTCCGCGTGGACCGATTGCCCCGTCCCGCCACCCCGCCCGACTACTTGGCAGCCGCGCCGGCTTGGCGCATCCTGAACGCTGAGCCGACCTCCCCCCTCGACGTCCTGCGGGTCATCGAGCCGTCTCGCCGCTGTTCCGCGTCCACGACTTCCGGGAGAAGCTGTCGTGTTCCGAGCGCTGTGGCTGTCGGGCCTGTACGTGTTGGGCGCCTGGTACGCGGGCGTCTTCATCCGCACGCCCGAAGACGTCACCCTGTTCTGGCCGGCGGCCGGGGTCGCCTACGCCGCGGTGATCCGCTACGGCGCGCGCTGGGCCCTGTTCATCCCGCCGGTCGTGCTGGCCGCGCACCTGTTCCTGCTGCCGGTGCCGCCGCTGTTCCTGCCGTTCTCGGTCTTCAGCAACCTGCTGGGCACCCTCGCCGGCGAACGGATCTTCCGCCTGATGTCCGAGGAGGGCGTGCGGATCAGCGTCCGCAGCGGACTGGCGCTGGTGAGCGGCGCGGCGGTCGCATCCCTCGTCTCCGCGGCGATCGGCGTGATCGGCCTGCTGTTCGCGGGCGTCGCCCCGACCGGCGGCTTCTGGCAGGCGTTCGCGCAGTGGAGCGCCAGCGACCTGCTCGGCCTCAGCTCGGTGGCGCCGTCCATCCTGCTGCTGACCGCGTCCCGGCCGCGCAGGGTCGCCGCCCGCGTCGTCGACGGCGAGGCCACGTCCTCCGAACACGCGCTGTGGCTGATCGTCGCCACGCTGCTGGCGGCGCTGTTCTACCTGCTCGTCAGCCACGACAGCCTCTACGCCCTCGGCGCGACGACGCTGCCGCTGGCGATGCTGGTGTGGAGCGCGCTGCGCTTTTCGCCGGCGTGGACCATCTTCGGCACCGGCCTGGTCGTGGTGACGCTGGTCAGCCTGACCGGGCTCGGCCTCGCCGGGTTCCGCGCGCCCGTGGATCCGCTCGATGCGACGCTGCTGCTGGTCTTCCTGTGCGTGTTCTCCTTCATCCCGCTGATGCTGCTGGCGGCGGTCGTGGGCCAGCGGGTGGCGAACTGGCGGGCGTTGCTGCGCGCCACCACCGACGCCGCCACCGGCCTGCCCAACCGCACCGCGTTCGTGGACGGACTGGCGCGCACGCTGCAGTCGCGCGACGCGATCGGCGGCGTGGTCAGCCTGGACCTCGACCATCTGAGCGTCGTCAACGACGACGCCGGCCACGCCGCCGGCAACGCGGTGATCCTCGCGGTCGGCTCGCTGCTGCGCTCGCTGGTCGGCGGCGACGGCCAGGTGTTCCGGATCGGCGGCGACGAGTTCGCGCTGGTGCTGTCCGGCGACATCGACGCCGTGGCGCAGAAGGCCGAAGCCGCGCGCGCAGCGATCGAGCGTTACCGCGTGGGCTGGCAGGACCGCGGGCTCAACGTCACTGCCAGCGTCGGCGTGGCCCCCTTCGCCGGCGGCAGGACCGCGCTGCCGGACCTGCTGTCGCTGGCCGACAGCGCGTGCTTCGCCGCCAAGGAACTCGGCGGCAACCGGATCTGCGTCGCCGGCCGCTCGCCGGGCGAGCTGGAGGCGCGCAACGAGGCCATGCGCTGGGCGGCGCGCATCCGCGAGGCGCTGGAGCACGGCTGGTTCGAGCTGTACTGCCAGGCGATCTCGCCGCTGGGCGACGTGCCGCTGGGCGGCCGCACGATCGAGGTGCTGCTGCGCATGCGCGACCCGGACACCGGCCAGATGCTGGCCCCGGGGGTGTTCATCCCGGCGGCCGAACGCTTCCACCTCGGCGTGCGCCTGGACCGGCATGTCATCGAGCTGGCGCTGGGCTGGTTCGAGCGCCGGCCGGACGCGGTCGCGGGGCTGCGCCGCTGCGCGATCAACCTTACCGCCGCGTCGATGGTGGACGACCAGTTCCGCCGGTTCCTGCTCGACCGCGTGCGCCGCAGCAGCGTCCCCGCGCACAAGCTGTGCTTCGAGATCACCGAGAACAGCGCGGTGCGCGACCTGGCCGAGGCGCAGTCGCTGATCGCGCAACTGCGCGCGCTCGGCTGCGCGTTCGCGCTGGACGACTTCGGCACCGGGTTCTGCTCGTTCAACTACCTGCGATCGCTGGACGTCGACTATTTCAAGATCGACGGCAGCTTCGTGCGCGGCCTGGAGGACTCGGCGCTCTCGACCGCGATCGTGCGCTCGATCACCGACATCGCCCACGTGCTCGACAAGCACACCATCGCCGAGCACGTCGAGAGCGCCACCCTGTGCGCGACCCTGCGCGCGCTCGGGGTCGATTTCGCGCAGGGCTTCGCGCTGCACCACCCGGAGCCGCTGGACACTTTCTTCGCGCCGCGCGCCGCGCTGATCGCGCTGCCGCCGCCGGGCGAACAGGCGCGCTCGACCTGAGCGTTCGACCTGTGCGCGCGAACGCTCAGCCGCGGCGGGCGCCAGCGACGATCGCCAGCGCGTCGTCCAGCATCGCCGCCGCGGTGACCTCCGCGCCGGCGCCCGGGCCCTGGATCACCAGCGGCTGCGCGCGGTAGCGGTCGGACCAGATCGCGACGCGGTTGTCGGTGCCGCCGGCGAGCGGATGATCGGCCGCCAGCGCTTCCAGGCCGACGCGCGCGCGACCGTCTTCCAGCCGCGCGATGAAGCGCAGTTTCTCGCCGCGCTTGTAGGCGGCGGCGTAGCGCTCGCGCAGCGGCGCGTCGAGCTGCGGCAGCGCGGCGTCGACCGCGTCCGGCGCGAGCGCGGCCAGCGCCGGCGGCACCAGCGAATCGACCGCCACCGCCTCCGCCTCCAGCGCGACGCCGGCGCTGCGGGCGAGGATCAGCAGCTTGCGGCGCACGTCCTCGCCGCTGAGGTCTTCGCGCGGGTCGGGCTCGGTGTAGCCGGCCTCGCGCGCCTGGCGCACGAAACCCGAGAACGGACGCAGGCCGTCGTAGTGGTGGAACAGCCACGCCAGCGATCCCGAGAGCACGCCGGCGACGGCGTGGATGCGGTCGCCGCCGGCGCGCAGCGCACGGATCGTGTGCAGCACCGGCAGACCGGCGCCGACGGTGGCGCTGTCGCCGTAGCGCGTCGCGCCGGCGGACTGCGCCCGGCCGATCGCGCGCCAGCGCGCCAGCGACGTGCCCTGCCCGAGCTTGCAGGCGGTGACCACGTGCAGGCCGCGGGCCAGCCACTCGGCGTGGCGCTCGGCGACGGCGTCGCTGGCGGTGGCGTCGAGCACGATGCGCACGCCGTCCTCGCCCAGCCGCGACGGCAGCTCGTCGAGCGAAGGCGCGGCGCCGGCCGCCACGGTGCGCGCCGCGCGCACGCCGGCGCCGGCGGCGCTGTCGGGCCGGAACCCGATACGCGAATTGGCGACGTGGACCAGCGACAGCGCCGCCGGCGGCGCAGCGTCGGGCGCCGCCTCCCACGCCGCCAGCCGCGCCAGCACGGCGCGGCCGACGGTGCCGGTGCCGAGCAGCGCGATCCGCGCCGACGGCGATGCCGCGGCGGCGGCCGCCGCGACCGGCGACGGCGCGGACGCGACGGCGGCGTTCATCGCGCGCCCTGTTTCTGGCGATCGGTCTGGCGATCGTTCCGACGATCGTCGCGGCGACCGCCGGCGGCGACGGCCGCGGCGGCGCGATCGAGCGCGGCGGCGAGGTCGGCGACCAGATCGTCGGCATGCTCGATGCCCACCGACAGCCGCACCAGCCCGTCGGAGATGCCGGCGGCGGCGCGCGCTTCGGCGGTCATCGCCGCGTGGGTCATCGTCGCCGGATGCGCGACCAGGCTTTCCACGCCGCCCAGCGATTCGGCCAGCGTGAACAGTTCGAGGCCTTCGACGAACGCGCGCACGGCCTCTTCGCCACCTTCGAGCTCCAGGCTGAGCATCGCGCCGAAGCCGGTCTGCTGGCGCGCGGCCACCGCGTGGCCCGGATGCGAGGCCAGGCCCGGATAGTGCAGCGCGCGCACCGCCGGATGGTCCTGCAGCAGGGCCACGATCGCCTGCGTGTTCTCCTGGTGCACGCGCAGGCGCGCATCCAGCGTGCGCAGGCCGCGCAGGGTCAGGAAGCTGTCGAACGGCGCGCCGGTGAGGCCCAGCGCGTTCGCCCACCAGGTCAACTGGGTCGCGGCCTCGGCGTCCTTCGCGATCACCGCGCCGCCGACCACGTCGCTGTGGCCGTTGATGTACTTGGTGGTCGAGTGCAGCACGTAGTCGGCGCCGAAGGCGATCGGGGTCTGCAGCGCCGGCGACAGGAACGTGTTGTCGACCACCGCCAGCGCGCCGGCGGCGTGCGCGGCCTCGATCACGAAGCGCAGGTCGGTGATCCGCAACAGCGGGTTGGACGGGGTTTCGATCCACACCACCTTCGGCTGCTGCGCCAGCGCCTCGGCCAGCGCGCGCGGGTCGGTGAAATCGATCGTGATCAGCTCGAACGCGCCCTTCTTCGCCAGCGCGTTGAACAGCCGCCAGCTGCCGCCGTAGGCGTCGTGCGGCACCACCAGGCGATCGCCCGGCGACAGCAGCGCGTGCAGCAGCAGGGTGATCGCGGACATGCCGGTGGAGGTGACCACCGCGCCGGCACCGCCTTCCAGCGACACCAGCGCCTCGGCCAGCAGGTCGCGGGTCGGATTGCCGCTGCGGGTGTAGTCGTACTGCCGCTTCTCGCCGAAGCCGGCGAAGCTGAAGTTGGACGACAGCACCAGCGGCGGGGTCACCGCGCCGAAGGCGGGGTCGCGGTCGATGCCGGCGCGCACCGCGCGCGTGGCGGCCTGCGCGCGGGGCGCGGCGACGGCGCCGTCGATGCGCGCGCTCATGCCGCACCTCCGCAGGCGTCGAGCGCAGCGCCGTCGAGGGTGTCCCTGACCAGCGCGGCGATCGCCGCGGTCTCGACCAGGAACGCGTCGTGGCCGACCTTCGAGCGCAGCACCCGCAGCGCGCCCTGCGGCAGCGCCGCGGCCAGCGCGGCGAGGTCGTCCTGCGGCACGAGCCGGTCCTCCTCGATCGCGACCACGGTGGTCGGCACCGCCACCGCGGCCGGATCGACGCGGTGCAGGTCGATCGATTCGGACAGGCGCAGGAAGGCGGTCGGCGACGTGCGCGCAACCCACGCCGCGGCGCAGTGTTCGAGATAGTCCTCGGCGGCGACCCGGACGCGGCCGTGGGCGACGGCCGGCGCGTCGTCGAAGCGTTCGGCGAATTCCTCCGGCGTGCGGTAGCTCAGCATCGCCAGTTGCCGCGCCAGCGCCAGGCCCTGCGCCTCGTCGCACTGCAACTGGCCCAGCGCCACCGCCTGGCGCTGCAGCGCGCGCCACGCGCTGGCGAACGGGTGCGCACGGTGCGCGCCGCTGATCGCCAGCAGCCGGCCGACCCGGCGCGGATACCGCGCGGCGAACTGCAGGCCGACCATCGCGCCGTAGGAGCTGCCGAGGAACGCGGCGACGCGCGCGATGCCCAGCGCGTCGAGCACCGCCGCGAGCGCGTCGGCCTGGTCGGCGCTGTCGATCACCGCGTCCAGCGCGCCGTCGGCGCCCAGCCAGTCGATCGCCAGCACGCGCACCCGGCGCAGGTCCAGCCCGGCGCCGTTCTGGCCTTCCCACCAGCCGGCCTCGGGGAAGGTCTCGCTGGAAAGGACGTGGCGGTGTGCGGAAATGCCGCCGGCGGCGATCACCACCGGGGCGTCGGCCGGACCGGCCAGTTCCCAGGCGATGGCGAGATCGCGCTCGCCGGCGTGGCGCAAGGCCAGGCGCGCCGGCACGCGGCCGCGGCGGGCATCGGCGGCCGCGACGGCAGCGGCGTCGGCCGCGGAAAAGGACGGCCGCGACGCGGGACAGGCGGCGGGCGTTTCGGCGAAGGCGAGGGACATGGCGGCGGACTCCGGGGAAAGGGCCCATCGAGCCCGCGGGGAGACCGAAAACCGCTGAGCGCCGGCATCACGCAGCCGCGGCGCGCAACCATCTTCCGGTGGACCGACAGGTCCCCGCAGGAGTTGGCACCTTCACGGCCGCGTGCGGATCGCACGCTGCCATCAGGTTGCCCCGGCGTCTTCGGGCCTGTCCCTCAGCCGGTCTTGATGGATGGCCGCAGCTTGCCGGAGGTTTTCGCGGATGTCAATCGCTTCATGCGAATGAAGCGATACGACCTTTGGCGACTGTGCCGCCGGATCGCCTTGGGCGATACTTGGGCCGATGCGCACCTACACTCCTGCGCCGCTCGGCGCCCTCGTCTCGACCCTCCTGCTGTCCCTGCTGACCGCCTGCGCCTCGTCCCGGGCCGCGCCCGTCGCGCCGCACTCCGGCGCGGTCGAGACCCTCCGCGAGACCTACATCTCGCCGCCCAATCCCGGCGAGGAACTCGACTCGCTGGCGACCTGGCACGACGCCGACGGCCGTCCGTGGATCATCGCGACCGCCAAGTCGACGCACCGGCTGGTGGTGTTCGACGCCGACACCGGCGAACGCCTGCGCGAGGTCGGCGGCAAGGGCGCGGCGCCCGGTCAGTTCAAGCGCCCCAACGGGATCGCGGTCGCCGGCGACCGGGCGTTCGTGGTCGAGCGCGACAACCACCGCGTGCAGGTGCTGTCGCTGCCGGATTTCCGCCCGCTGGGCGCCTTCGGCGAGGGCGAACTGCGCTCGCCCTACGGCCTGTGGCTGGACCCGTCGGCCGACGGCAGCGTCGAGGTCTACGTCACCGACAACTACATGCTGGGCGCGCGCTTCGACGTCGTGCCGCCGCTGGACACGCTGGACCACCGCGTCCGGCGCTACCGGGTGCGTTTCGACGCCGACGGCCGCGCGACGGCGACGTCCGGCGGGCATTTCGGCGCGACCACCGACGCCGACGCCCTGCGCGTGGTCGAATCGATCGCCGGCGACGCGGCGCACGACCGGCTGCTGATCGCCGACGAATCGATGCCGCATTCGACCCTGCGCGAATACACCCTCGGCGGCCGCGCCACCGGGCGCCACATCCCCGGCGACACCTTCGCCTTCGAGGCCGAGGGCGTCGCGCTGTGGGCCTGCGGCAAGGCGCGCGGCTACTGGGTCGCGGTGGACCAGTTGTCCGACCACACCGTGTTCCACCTGTTCGACCGGCGCAGCCTGGCGCTGGTCGCGAATTTCAGGGGCGGGACCACGGCCGCGACCGACGGCATCGCCCTGCGCACGACGCCGAGCGAACGCTTCCCGCACGGCGCGCTGTTCGCGATGCACGCCGACACCTCGGTCGTGGCGTTCGACCTGCGCGACCTCGTCGATGCGCTGAAACTCGACGCGGCCTGCCGCTGACCGCCATGCGCGCGGCGACGATCGCGCTGTCGCTGCTGCTCGCCGTCGGCGCGGCCCGGGCCGACGATTTCTACCGCTGGCGCGACGGCGGGCTGCATCGCGACCCGCCCGCGCGCACCGCGCCGGCCGACCCGTCGCGCGCGCCCGGCGCGCCGGCGGTGCGCCTGCGCTTCGAGCCGCACGCCGGCGCGATCGAAGCCTGGGCCGACAACGCGCTGGCCGGACCGGTCGAGATCGAACTGCGCGCCGAGCGCAACGCGGTCCCCGGCATCGAACCGGCGCTGCCGCTGCGGACGGTCCTGCGCGCCGGCGAACGCCGCCGGATCGCGCGGATGCCGGACGATGCCGACGCGCGGCTGCTGATGGTCGCGGTGCGCGGCGCGCCCGGCGCCCGCGTCGAGGACGCGGTCTACGGCTTCCCGCTCGCCGGCGCGACGCTGCGGATCGAACAGGGCTGGGGCGGCGGCTGGAGCCATCGCGACGACGAGAACCGCTACGCCGTCGATTTCGGCGCCGACGCCGGCACGCCGGTGCGCGCCGCGCGCGACGGCGTCGTGATGGAGGTCGAGGCCGACCACGACGGCGCCGGCCAGGACCGCGCATCCGACCTCGGCCGGGCCAACTTCGTGCGCATCGTCCACGCCGACGGCAGCATGGCGCTGTACGCGCACCTGCAGCACGGCGGCGTGCGCGTGCGTCCCGGGCAGCGGGTCACCGCCGGCGAGACGATCGGCCTGGTCGGCGCGACCGGCTTCGCGACCGGCCCGCACCTGCATTTCGCGGTGCAGACCAACCGCGGGATGCGCCTGGCCTCGATCCGGTTCCGGATGATCGGGCCGCAGGGCGCGCTGCGGTTCGCCGAGGCGCCCTGACGTTCGCCACATCCCGCCCCGTGGACGACGTGCCATGGTGACGCCCTCCCCCGGACCGGAGTCGCCCGTGGCCCGTCTCGAAGACCGCAAACCCCCGGTGCGGATGGTGCTCGCCGCGCTGTGGGCGTCGACGATGTTCTGCTACCTCTACTGCGACTACTTCGAGCTGTACACGCCCGGCAAGCTGCAGGGCATGCTCGAAGGCCGGATGGGCTCGGGAACGGCGAGCGAGGGCGTGCTCGCGGGCGTGTCGCTGATGATGGCGATTCCCAGCCTGCTGGTCGCGCTGTCGCTGCTGCTGCCGGCCGGACTGTGCCGCTGGACGAACCTCGTCTTCGGCGCCGCGTTCACCGTGCTGATGGCATGGCTGGCGCTGCAGAACCATTGGCTGTTCTACCGGGGATTCGCCGCGCTGGAAGCCGCCCTCACCGCGACGGTCGTGGTGCAGGCCTGGCGCTGGCCCCGCCAGGCCGACGCAGTCGCCGCGCGCATGCCCGGCGGCTGAACGACCTCAGCCGCGCGCCGCGGCGATCCGGGCGACCACCGGGCAATCGGCGCGGTGCGCGCCCGGCAGATACCCCAGGCTCATCAGGAATTCGCCGACGATCTCGCCGCCGGTGAACTTGAACGTCCTGCCGAACAGCTTGACCCACGCCGGCTTGTCGCGCGGACGGCCGTCGAGCGTCGCATGCGCGTCGAGCCAGTCGGCGAAGCCGCCGTGGCTGGCGCGGAACCCGCGGATCGCCTGCGCGTTGTGGATGGCCGCATTCACCTTGAGCCGGTTGCGGATGATCCCGGGGTCGGCCAGCAGCCGGACGCGTTCGGCCTCGCCGTAGGCGGCCACGGCGTCCACGTCGAAGCCGTCGTAGGCGCGGCGGAAGCCCTCGCGCTTCCTGAGGATGGTCTCCCAGCTCAGCCCGGCCTGGTTGATCTCCAGCACCAGCCGCTCGAACAGCGCCGCCTCGTCGCGGGTCGGGAAGCCGTATTCGTGGTCGTGGTAGGGCCCGTGGACGGGGTGGCCGGGGGCGATGTCGCAGTAGGCGCTCATGCCGCGCAGGATACCGCCGGCTGCCGACACCCGATGGCAGTAGGGCGGGCCCCTGGCCCACCATTGCGACGCATCCGCCCGTACCGCACGACGGTCGGAGCGGTTCCGATCATCGCGAGGCGCAGCAGAACGGCCGCGACGGTGGGCCAGGGGCCCACCCTGCGTGCGGACGCGGGGCGCCGGGCGCGGGTCCGGGCGGGGGTGGCCTATAATCCCGCCCCTCCCTTCGCTCCCGGGCGCCGTGCGGCGCCGTCGCCGCATGTCCGAAGTCCAGACCGAAGTCGCCTGCGAGGCCGCCCGCCGGCGCACGTTCGCGATCATCTCCCACCCCGACGCCGGCAAGACCACGCTGACCGAAAAGCTGCTGCTGTTCGGCGGCGCGATCCAGATGGCCGGTTCGGTGAAGGGCCGAAAGGCCGCGCGCCACGCGACGTCCGACTGGATGGCGCTGGAAAAGGAGCGCGGCATCTCGGTCACCTCGTCGGTGATGCAGTTCCCGTACGAAGACCGCATCGTCAACCTGCTCGACACTCCCGGCCACGCCGACTTCGGCGAGGACACCTACCGGGTGCTGACCGCGGTCGACTCGGCGCTGATGGTCATCGACGTGGCGAAGGGCGTCGAGGAGCGCACGATCAAGCTGATGGAGGTCTGCCGCCTGCGCGACACGCCGATCATGAGCTTCATCAACAAGCTCGACCGCGAAGGCAAGCCGCCGATCGACCTGCTCGACGAAGTCGAGTCGGTGCTGGGCATCCAGTGCGCGCCGATCACCTGGCCGATCGGCATGGGCCAGCGCCTGAAGGGCGTGGTCCACCTGCTGACCGGCGAAGTCCACCTGTACGAGGCCGGCCGCAATTTCACCCGGCAGGATTCGACCATCTTCCCGTCGATCGACGATCCCGCGCTGGAGGCGCGGATCGGCGCGCAGATGCTGGCCGAACTGCGCGAGGAACTGGAACTGGTCGAGGGCGCGTCGCATCCGTTCGACCTCGACGCCTACCTGTCCGGCAGGCAGACGCCGGTGTTCTTCGGCTCGGCGGTCAACAATTTCGGCGTGCAACTGCTGCTGGACTTCTTCGTCGAGCACGCCCCCGCGCCGCGCCCGCGCGCGACCACCACGCGCGACGTCGCCCCGGCCGAGGAGAAGCTCACCGGCTTCGTGTTCAAGATCCAGGCGAACATGGACCCGCAGCATCGCGACCGGGTCGCGTTCATGCGCATCTGCTCGGGCCGGTTCACCGCCGGCATGAAGGCGTTCCACACGCGCACCGGCAAGGAAGTGAAGCTGGCCAACGCGCTGACCTTCATGGCCAGCGACCGCGAGATCGCCGAGAGCGCGTACCCGGGCGACGTGATCGGCCTGCACAACCACGGCACGATCTCGATCGGCGACAGCTTCTCCGAGGGCGAGACGCTGTCGTTCACCGGGATCCCGAACTTCGCGCCGGAACTGTTCCGGCGCGCGCGGCTGCGCGACCCGCTCAAGCTCAAGCAGCTGCAGAAAGGCCTGGCGCAGCTTTCGGAGGAAGGCGCGACCCAGTTCTTCCGCCCGCTGATGAGCAACGACCTGATCCTCGGCGCGGTCGGAATGCTGCAGTTCGACGTGGTCGCGTACCGGCTGAAGGACGAATACGGCGTCGACGCCTCGTTCGAGCAGGTGCAGGTCGCCACCGCGCGCTGGATCCGCTGCGACGACGCGAAGAAGCTGGAGGAATTCCGCGACAAGCACGCGATGAACCTCGCGCTCGACGCCGCCGGCCAGCTCGTCTACCTCGCGCCCACCCGGGTGAACCTGCAGCTGGCGCAGGAGCGCGCGCCGGCGGTGACCTTCATGGCCACGCGCGAGCACGCGCACGCGGTCGGCATCGACTGACCGCATGTTCGCGGCGCTCGGCCAATGGTGGCGCTACCTCCTCGGCAAGCGCAGCGAGGTGGCGCAGATGGATTACAAGGACGCCTACATGGGCAAGGTCGTCCTCGACATCCACCGCAAGCGCCGCGACAAGCGGATCGTGCTGGTGCCGCTGGAGAAACTCGAACCGATCCATCGCATCGATCGCGAGAACGCGCTCGCCGCCACCCAGGCCCGCACCGAGGCCCTGCGCGCGCACCGCGACGCCCTGCTCGCCACCCGCACCCTCGACGGCGCGGCGCTGCAGGCGATCATCCCCTCGGTCTCGGCGATCAAGGTGGTCGCCGACGGCGACCGCTGGCTGGCGTTCGAGGGCAACGGCCGCCTGTACGCCATGCGCGAGGCGTTCGCGGCCGGGGACGGGATGCGGGTGGAGGTCGAGGAGTACCTGTTCGACGACGCCCGCAGCATCCGCCGGCGCCTGGCGCGGGTGCGCCGGCTGAACCGGCTCTGACCCCTCCCCACGGCCCTGCCGATCCGCTACGCTTGCCGGGCCCCGCAACGGGGTCGAACGCCGGGGAGTGTTTCCATGTATTTCATTGGTTCCTTGCTGATCCTGATCGGCGCGATCTGGATGACCGTCAACGCAGCGAAGAAGGACGGCGCCATCGCGGCCATCCTGACCTTCATCTGCGGGTTCTACACGATCTACTACGGCATCAAGAACTTCGCCGAGAACAAGATTCCGTTCATCCTGTTCCTCGTCGGCATCGGCCTGGCGATCGCGTTCCGCCCGGACATGGCGGCGCTCTCGGCCATGCCCGCGCCCGCGACGCCCTGATCCACCCGCCGCATCATCGCGACACCGAAACATCCGGCTCCGGCCGGATGTTTTTTTTGGGCCGCCCGCCCGCGTCCTGCCGCGGCCGCCCCGGCGGGCCGGCTCAGAAGGTGTAGCCGAAGCGCTCGAGATCGCCGCGGTACAGCGCGGCGACGCCTTCCATCAGGGCCCGGTCGTAGTACTGGCGATAGTCGCCGCGGCGGGAGCTGTTGACCCTGTCCAGCGGCCGCGACGGGATGCCGATCCGCGCGCAGATCGCGTCGTAGTCGTCCTGCATGCGCTCGACCCGGCCGACGAAGTCCGTTTCCAGTGCGCCCGCATCGTTCGTCAGCAGGGTGTACTGCGGCTGGAAATGCACGTGGTCCATCGGCCGCAGCTCGAACAGGATGCGGCGCATCGTGCCCTGCGGATCGCGGTCGAAGGCGCCCTGCTGGCGGGTCATGAAGGCGCAGTACGAGACGAACCGGTCGAACGGATTGCGCACGAAGGTGAACTTGAAATAGTCGTCGCAGACCGCGTCGCCGAGGTACGGCCGCACCTGGCGCACGCTGAGGTGCCCGTGCTGGAGCTGCGCGATCTCGTCGAACGGAAAGCGCTTGTTGACGAACAGCCCGACCTGTTCGATGTCGTCCGGCCCCAGGTGCTCGCGCAGCGCCTGCCGGACCGAGTGGGTGCCGGTCTTGGGCATGGCGACGAACAGGTAGCGGTGCAGGTGGGAGACGATCATGGGCAGCGCGGGGCGATTCGACCCCCATGATCGCACAGCCCGCCGGGGCGTCCGCCGGGTTTGGAATGTTTGCACTAACCGGGACCGGCATCGTCCCGGGATGACCGACCGCATCGAGACCCTCCGCGAGGAGATCGCCAGCGCGCTGACCCACGGGCTCGGCGCCGCCGCGGCCCTGGCCGGCGGCGCGGTCCTGATCACCCTCGCGGCGCTGTACGGCGACGGCTGGCAACTGAGCGCCGCGATCGTCTTCGGCATCACCCTGCTGCTGCTCTACACCGCCTCGACCCTGTACCACGCGATCCAGCACCCGGTCGCCAAGGGCCGGCTGCAGATCTTCGACCACTGCGCGATCTACCTGCTGATCGCCGGCACCTATACCCCGTTCACCCTGATCGGCCTGCGCGGGCCGGTGGGCTGGTGGCTGTTCGGCACGATCTGGGCGCTGGCGGTGTTCGGGGTGATCTTCAAGCTGATGTACACCGGCCGCTTCCACCGCATCTCGACCCTGGTCTACATCGCGATGGGCTGGCTGATCGTGTTCGCGGCCAAGCCGGCGATGGCGGCGCTGGACGCCTGGACCTTCGGCTGGCTGCTGGGCGGCGGCGTGGCCTACACCCTGGGCACCTACTTCTACCACCACCCGAGGCTGCCCTACGCCCACGCGATCTGGCACCTGTTCGTGATCGCCGGCAGCGTCTGCCACTACATCGCGGTGATGGCGCAGGTGCTGTCCGGACGCTGAGGACGCGCGCCGGAGGTCCCCGCCGCGCCGGTCCCGCCGGCCCCGATCCGGGCCGCACGGCCGTGGTGCGGGCGGCATTCAAGTCGCCTATCATGGGCGCCCGTGGCCCGGACGCCCGTCCGGACGAACCGACAATCGAACTGGACACCGCGACATGGAGCAGGGACGCGCGTCATGAAGATTCTGTTCTTGAACATCTGGGCCGACCTTCCGTTCGGCACCCGTCACCTGGACCATCGCGAACACGAGATCTGGCACGTCTGCGACCCGAACGGGCTGCGCTACATCCGCATGTGCCTGGCCGACGACGACGTCCGCGGCATCACCATGCCCAAGAGCGAGGACCCGCGCGAACTGCTGATGATGCTGCAGGCGGTGTACGCCCAGTTCCCGTTCGAACGGGTGGTCGCGCTCGACGAGCACACCGTCCTGCCCGCGGCCTACATCCGCGAGGTCTTCAACATCCCGGGCCCGCGTCCGGCCGAGGTCGAGGCGTTCCGCGACAAGCGCAGGATGAAGCAGATCCTCGGCCCGAAGGGCGTGCGCGTGATCCGCGACATCGAACCGGGCACGATCACCCCGGAGAACTTCCGCTCCTGCGTGATCAAGAAGGTGGACGGCACCGCCTCCGGCGGCGTCTACCTGTGCCATTCCTACGAGGACTACGCCGCGCACGTGGACGACGTCGCCAACGGCGCACTGCTGGAGGAGTTCGTCGAGGGCGAGGTCTACCACGTCGACGGCGCCTACGGCCCCAACGGCTTCGTCGCGGTCCCGCACCTGTACATCAACAACTGCCACATGCTCTACATCGACCGCAAGCCGGTCGGGTCGGTGGGCGTGGACGATCCGGTGCTGCGCCAGCGGATGATCGACTTCACCCGCGAGGTGGTGAACGGGCTGCCTTCGCCCGAAGGCGTGTTCCACATGGAGCTGATCCGCACCCCGGACGACGAGCTGGTGTTCCTGGAGATCGCCGGCCGCGTCGGCGGCGGCGAGGTCCAGCACAATTTCGCCGACGCCTACGGCTTCGACCTGGTCGATTTCCACGTCGCCTCGCAGCTCGGCCTGTCGCCGGAAGTGGGCAAGGTCCGTGAGGGCGTGATCGCCGGCTGGATCATGATGAACCACTGGGAACACCAGGACGGCATCTACACCGGCCTGCGCCTGGATCCGCTGTCCGACGACAACTGTCTGCACGGCATCGGCCAGCCGCGACTGGGCCGGGCGCTGATCCCGGGCTCGACCCAGGTGGTGAAGTTCTGGCTGCGCGGGAACAGCACCGAAGCGGTGACCCGGAGCATCCTCGAACTGTTCGAGAAGGCCCACCCCGGGTCGGTGCCGCGACCGCAGTAAGCGCAGCGACGCCCCACGGCGTCCCGCCGCGGCGGACCATCGACGTCTTTGCCCGAAGCGCCGCGCCAGTGCGGCGCCCGGCTGCGCGGCGCCCCCGTTCGGCAGCGCTCGCTCAGGCCGCGGGTTCGGCGTCGCGCGGCGAGCGCTCCGGGCGCTCGGCCACCCAGCGGCTCCAGTGCGACAGCACCAGCGACAGCGCTTCGGACCGGCGCATCACGCTGCGGGTCATCGGCATGGCGTGCGCCCATTCGGCGTTGGCGATCGCCTGGAAAGCGTTCGCCGGGGCTTCGCAGAAGCCCATGTACCAGGCGCCGAACAGCCGCTCCGGCTGCGGCGCGTCGAGCAGCAGTTGCAGCGAATGATGCCGCGGCGACGCCACGATGCGGGCGTGGACCTCGCGCACCGCGTCTTCCTCGCCCTCGAAATACTGGAAGAACCGGCCGGCGTGGTGGAACAGCACGCCGGTCACGCCGGCGTGGGCGTTGAACCGGCGCGCCTCCTCCAGCAGGGCGGTCAGCGCCGTCCCGGACATCGGGAAGGCGACGCTGGTGTAGGCGATGCCGTGCAGTCCACTCATCCGCGCACGATCCGGCGGCGGGACGCGGGCCCGGGGAAGGCGCCGGAGCGCAGGGCGAGCGCAAGCGGGTCGGTCATCGGTGGTCCCTCGGGTCGGAAATGGATAACCGAACGGTAGAGGCCGGTCAATCGGCCCGCATTAATCCGGATTAATGCGGGGCCGATCAATGCCGGGCTGGCGGCGGCGCGGCACCTCGACGCGGAACGCCGGCGGCGGGCGGCCGGTCATGCGCCGGGGAACCACGAGGTGTCGATCCGGAAGTGGCGATCCTCGAAGTCGACCGCGCGCTTGAGCCCGGCCTCGTCCAGCAGGTCGATGCGGTGGCCGTGGCGGGCGATCGTGCCCGCCGCCTCCAGGCGCTTCAGCGCCCGGCTGACGTGGACGTTGGTCAGCCCGATCGCGTCGCCGATCATTCCCTGGCTCAGCGGCAGGTCGTAGGCCGTCCCGAGGTCGCGCCGGGTCACGCGCAGCCGCGACACCACCTCCAGCAGGAAGTGCCCGACCCGCGCGGTCGCGCCCTGGCGGCCGACGATGCGCAGGCGGTCGGCGAGGACCGCGTGCTCGACCATGCCGATGCTGAACAGCAGCGCCGACAGCCGCGGCGAGCGCAGGAAGATCTCGTCCAGCGCCGACTTCGGGAACGGGCACAGCTCGCCGTCGGTCGCGGCCGCGAGCGCGGCGCTGGTGCGCTCGAAGGCGATGTCGGGGATGCCGACGATGTCGCCGGGATAGTGGATGTGCAGGATCTGGCGGCCGCCGTCGGGCAGCATCGTGTACGAGAAGAACCAGCCACCGCGCACGACGTACAGGCGCTCGGCCTGCGCGCCGATGTCGCGCACGATCGCCTGCGCGCGCCAGGTCTCGCGCGCTTCCTCCAGCCGCGCCAGCAGCGCCTCGTCGCCGGGCGCGAGCGGGATGTGGTAACCGATCTTCTCGACCAGGCAGCTCCCGGCCATGCGTCCCCCGTCCCGCGGTCTCGTGGCGTCGGCGCCTCAGGCGGCGCGGTTCGAGCGGCGCTGTCCGGACGACGCGGCCCGGACGACGCGGCCCGGACGGCGCGACCCGGACGGCAATGTTCAGCTTGCGATGTAGCGCTGCAGGTGGTCCAGCTCGACCTGCTGGTCCTCGATCACCGCCTTGACCAGGTCGCCGATCGAGATCACCCCGATCACCTCGCCGCCCTCGACCACCGGCAGGTGGCGGATGCGGCGCTCGGTCATCAGCTGCATGCAGTGGTCCGCGGTGTCGTCCGGCACGGTGGTCACGACCTGCACGGTCATGATGTCCGCCACCGGCGTGTTCGAGGACGAGCGGCCCTGCAGCACCACCTTCCGGGCGTAGTCGCGTTCGGAGAGGATGCCGGCCAGCCTCGGCCCCTCCATCACCAGCACCGCGCCGATGTGGCGTTCGGCCATCAACCGGATCGCCTCGAGCACCGGGACCTCGGGACGGATGGCGTGGATCGCGGGGCCGCGATCAGCCGACTTCGTTTCCAGCAACTGACGGACGGTACGCATCGGGGCGTTCTCCTTCAGGGGCGAGGTCGTCCAAGGATACGCCGGTCGCCGGCCGCCAGCGATCCACCAGGTACAGCGGCCGCTGCTTCGACTCCTCGTACAGCCGGCCGAGGTACTCGCCGATGGTCCCCAGCGCCATCAACTGCACGCCGCCGAGCAGCAGGATCACGGTCATCATGGTCGGCCAGCCCGCGACCGGGTCGCCCCACAGCACGGCCTTGAGCACGATCCACGCCGCGTACAGGAAGGCCAGCGCCGCGGTCAGCAGGCCCAGGTAGGTCGCCACCCGCAGCGGCGCGGTGGAAAAGCTGGTCACGCCCTCCAGCGCGAAATTCCACAGCTTCCAGGCGTTGAACTTGGTGCGGCCCGCGGTGCGCGCCTCGCGGCGGTAGGGAACCGACACCTGGCGGAAGCCGACCCAGCCGAACAGCCCCTTCATGAAGCGGTGGCGCTCGCGCAACTGGCGCAGTGCGGCCAGCGCCCGCGGCGACAGCAGGCGGAAATCGCCGGTGTCGGTGGGGATGGGCGTTTTCGACAGCCGCTGCATCACCCGGTAGAAGCCGTGGGCGGTCGTGCGCTTGAACCAGCCGTCGCCGTCGCGGGCGATGCGGGTGCCGTGGACGTCGTCGTAGCCCTCGCGCCATTTCGCCACGAACTGCGGGATCAGCTCCGGCGGGTCCTGGCCGTCGGCGTCGAGGATGATCGCCGCCCCCTCGCGCACCCGGTCCAGGCCGGCGGTCAGCGCCGCCTCCTTGCCGAAATTGCGGCTCAGCCGCAGCGCGGACACCCGCGGGTCGGCCGCGGCGAGCGCCTCCAGCACCGCCCAGGTGCCGTCGCCGCTGCCGTCGTCGACATAGAGAAGGTGTCCCTCGACGCCTTCGCCGGCCAGCCCGTCGAGCACCGCGGCCAGCCGCGGATGCAGCACCGGCAGGGCTTCGGCCTCGTTGTAGGCGGCGATGACGACGGTCAGGCGATCGGCAGGCATGGCGCGAGTGTACGGCCCCGTGCGTTCGAGGGGCGGCGGTTGCAGGGGGCGGCTAGTCGAAGGCCAGGTATCCCGGGCCGCCGAGCGCGCGCATCTGGCGCTGGATCGCGGCGCTGCGCCGCTGCACGTAGGGCCCGGGCTTCGCGACGCTGTACCTGCGCGGGTTCGGCAGCACCGACGCCAGCCGGGCGGCCTCGGCGGCGGAGAGCGCCGACGCGTCCTTGCCGAAGAACCGCCGCGCCGCCGCCTGCGCGCCGTAGACCCCGTCGCCGTACTCGACCACGTTGGCGTACACCTCGAGGATGCGCGATTTCGGCCACAGCGCCTCGATCAGCACCGTGTACCAGACTTCCAGCCCCTTGCGCGCCCAGCGGGTCCAGCCGCTGCCGCGCCAGAGGAACAGATTCTTCGCCAGTTGCTGGCTGATCGTGCTGGCGCCGCGGACCCTGCGGCCCTTGGCGTTGTGGGCGCGGGCCTTCTCGATCGCCTCGAAGTCGAAACCGTCGTGGACCGGGAAGCGCTGGTCCTCCGCGGCCACCAGCGCCAGCGGGAGCTGCGGCGAGATCCGGTCCGCGTCGCGCCAGTCGTAGGCGAGCACGAAGCCGCGGTCGCCGGCTTCCCAGGCTTCCATGTAGCGGCCGATCATGAACGCGGTCACCGGCGGATCGACGAAGCGCAGCACCGCCACCTGCAGCACCGTCACCAGCACGAACAGCAGCGGCAGCCACAGCAGCAGCCAGCGCCACCAGCGCACCCGGCCGCGCGCCCGCGGCGCCGCGCCGGGGGGCGTCCCGCCGGGAGTTGTCTCGCCGGGGTTTGAAACCGCCTCCACCTGCCCCATCTTCTGCGTCACTCCGGAACCCGTCGCCGCCGGCGCCCACGCGCCGCCGGCGGCATTATCGACCATCCGCGCCGACTCGACCGCCGCCCCGCCCGCAGACCACGCCGACAGATCCCCCACATGCCCCAGACCGCCCAGAACGACCGCCTCGTCCGTTTCCTGCTCGAACGCGCCGGCGTGCGCGGCGTACACGTCCGCCTCGACCGCACCTGGACCGAGATCGGCGAGCGCGCGTCGCCGCCCGCGGCGATCGCCGGCCTGCTCGGCGAAGCGGTGGCCGCGGCGGCGCTGTTCACCGGCCACATCAAGGTGGACGGCCGCCTCTCGGTGCAACTGCGCGGCCAGGGCGCCCTGCGCACGCTGTTCGCCGAATGCACCGCCGCCGGCACGCTGCGCGGGATCGCCACCCTCGCCGAGGGCGTCGCCGCCGACGACCCCGCCGTCTCCGCCGACCTCGGCAGCTTCGGCGACGGCGCGCTGCTGGCGATCACGGTCGAGAACCCCGGCGCCCGCGGCCAGGAGCCGCATCGCTACCAGGGCCTGGTCGGCCTGGACGCGACCCGCCTGTCGGCGGCGTTCGAGGCCTACTTCGACCGGTCCGAACAGCTCCCCACCCGCCTGCTGCTGGCCGCCGACGGCGCCTGCGCGGCCGGGCTGATGCTGCAGAAGCTGCCCGGCGACGCCGGCGACCTCGACGGCTGGGAGCGCGCGAGCGCGCTGTTCGACACCCTCGGCACCGGCGAGCTGCTGGACACCCCGGTCGAGCTGCTGCTGCACCGGCTGTTCCACGAGGACGGCGTCGAGACCCTGGGCGAGCGCCCGCTGCGGTTCGCCTGCTCGTGCTCGCGGGACCGGGTCTCGGCGATGCTCGAATCCCTGGGCGAGACCGAATCCCGCGAGGCGGCCGCCGGCCACGGCGGCGTGGTCGAGGTGCGCTGCGAATTCTGCGGCGAGACCTATCGCTTCACCGGCGACGACCTCGACCGCCTGTTCGCGCCCCGCCCCGCCGCCTCGGCCGCCCCCGAGCGGCTGCAGTGACGGCCGTGCAGGACCCGTCACAGTTCCGGGCCGCTCGCGCGATTGTTAAAGAAGCATAAATCTGCTAGCCTGACCTTCGATGGACCCGTAACAGGAACTCGACCGCTCGAACGCGGTCCCACCAAGACCATGTCCCGCCGCGCCCTGCCCCTGCTGATGCTGCTCGCCGCCGCCCTGGCGACGTCCGCGCATGCGCAATCCAGGCCGGCCGGCGACCGCGTCGAACTGCCGATCTGGAACAAGGCCAGCGGCGAGATCGAAGGCATCGTGGTCCTGGAGCCCACCGACGTGGCCAAGAGCCGCTCGCTGGCCCGTTTCGGCGTCCGCCACCTCGACACCACCCTCGGCCTGAGCGAAGGCGATTCGCTCGGCCTGCTGTGCGACCACAAGCCCGGCCTCAACAGCGCCCTGAGCAGCCTGGCCGCCAACTGCGTGCTCGCCTCGGTGCCCGCGACCCGCCGCACCGGCGCGGCGGCGATCTTCCAGCGCGGCGGCACCCAGCTCGGCGTGAGCGCCGGCAACACCCGCGGCGCCATTCCGGCGTGGATGAGCCCCGGCAACGGCATCAACGGCCGGGTCGACCTCAACGACATCACCATCTTCAGCCAGAAGGCCCTGCCCCGCGAAGGCTACGTCTCGATCGCCGGGACCGTGGCCAAGGCCCGGCTGCAGAGCCCGTCCGAGATCCCCGGGTTCAGCGACCGCTGGACCTCCCGCCAGCTCAACCTGGGCGGCGGCTTCGGCGCCTTCGGCGTCAACATCATCGGTGAAGTGGTCGACACCCCCGGCCGCGACCGTTTCGGCAGCCTGGGCCTGGGCCTGAGCTGGCGGACCCCCTGGAGCGGCCAGCTCACCGTCGGCGCCGACAACCTGGTCACCCGCGGCAAGAACCCCTTCGCGCCGCCCGCCGCCACCGGCGGCGACGACGAAGGCGCGGTTCCCTACGTCCGCTACGAACAGGACCTCTGACCCCTTCCGGAGGGGTTCCACCGGGCGCCTCGCCCGGCCTGTTAACGACACTTTAATTTTTCTCCGAGTGGGGCTACTATCGGCCCCGGCCTGACCCGGCTTTGCGGCTCCCTTGCCGTTTCGGGACAGGTTCCCATGGGAAACCCCAAGACTCACTTGGAGAGAGAGATGACTTTGAAGACCAACAAGCTCCGTGACGCGATCTCCTTCGCGCTCGTGGGCACCACCGCCCTCGCGGCCTCGGGCGTCGCCTTCGCCCAGGAAGAGAACAAGGACGCCGGCCAGCTCGACACGGTCGTCGTCACCGGTTCGCGCATCCCGCGTGCTGAGCTCGAAAACGAACAGCCGATCATCACCGTCAGCCGCGAGCAGATCGAGAAGCAGGGCTTCAGCTCTGTCGCCGACATCCTGCAGAACCTGACCTCCGCGGGCTCCCCCGCGATCAGCCGCGCCAACGCGCTCTCCTCCGGCGAAGACGTGGGTGGCTACTACATCGACCTGCGCAACCTCGGCGCCAACCGCACCCTGATCCTCCTCAACGGCAAGCGCCTCGGCGTCTCCACGTCGGGCCTGCAGGATCTGGGCCAGATTCCGATGTCCGCGATCGAGCGGATCGACGTGCTGAAGGACGGCGCTTCGTCGATCTACGGCTCCGACGCGATCGCCGGCGTGGTCAACGTGATCACCCGCAAGAACTTCGAAGGCGCGCAGGCCGACGTCTACCTCGGCGCGTACGACCAGGGCGAAAGCAAGCAGGACTACAGCTTCACCCTCGGCGCCAATTCGGATCGCGGCGGCCTGACCTTCAGCGCCGAATATTCGAAGGAAGATCCGGTGCTCGGCGGCGACCGCGAGTTCAGCCGCTACGGCAACTCCGGCCGCAACTTCCCGTTCTCGGGCTGGAGCCTCATCTCCCAGAACGGCGTGTGGCTGGGCGGCAACTGCGGCTCGGGCCTCTGCACGCTGAACCGCGGCAGCGACCCCCGCAACCCGAACAACTACCACAGCATCACGCCGGCGGAACGTTCCAACCCGAACGAAGTGATGTACGTGCAGACCGGCCTGGAGCGCAAGTCCACGTTCCTCAGCGCGTCGTACGACATCACGCAGAACATCCGCTTCGTGACCGACATCGGCTACAACAAGCGCATCACGCAGCAGCAGATCGCGGGCTACCCGGGCAACTACGGCTTCGGCCTGATGTCCGCCGACAGCTACTTCAACCCGGCTCCGGGCGCCGACCAGTACTGGTTCCGCCGTTTCTGGGAACTGCCGCGCCGCACGCGCAGCGAACTGCAGACCGTCCGCGTCAGCCTCGGCCTGGAAGGCAGCTTCGACATCAACGACCACCTGTGGACGTGGGACGTCGGCTTCCTGTCGAACGAGAACACCAACAACAAGTACGCCCGCGGCGACGCCTACGTGCCCGCCCTGCAGGCCGCGCTCGGCCCGTCGTACCTGAACAGCACGACCGGCCGCGTCGAGTGCGGTTCGTCGGCCAACCCGACCCCGTACGGCACCAACTTCGGCAACGGCGAGTGCATCCCGTTCAACCCGTTCCTGCCGTTCGGCCAGGCGGGCGAGGGTTCGCTCGGCAACGCCGCGCTCCAGGCGTTCCTGTTCCCGGAATACCACGACGCCGGCAAGACCAAGACGATCGACTACACCGCGAACATCGCCGGCTCGCTGTTCTCCATGCCGGCCGGTGACTTCGGCATCGCCTTCGGCCTGGAACACCGCAGCGAAGAAGGCCGTTTCGTGCCGGACGCCGTGAACCAGGCGGGTCAGAGCACGGGCCTCCCGGCGACGACCACCCAGGGTTCCTACTCGCTGGACGAGGCCTACCTCGAACTCGAGATCCCGGTGCTGGCCGACCTCCCGGGCGCGAAGGAACTGACCTTCAACGTCGCGAGCCGCTATTCGGACTACTCGAACTTCGGCAACACGACCAACAACAAGTTCCAGATGCGCTGGCGTCCGATGGACGGCCTGCTGGTCCGCGCCACCTACGCCGACGGCTTCCGCGCTCCGGCGATCGCCGACCTCTACGGCGGCGTGGGCGGTTCGTTCGAGTACTACACCGACCCCTGCGGCATCGGCGCCGCCGGCTCGGTCAACGGCAACGCCGCGTGTAACGCTGCCGGCGTGCCGGTCGGCTACGTGCAGCTGGGCCAGGCCAACGTGCCCTGCACCGTGTACCCCTGCCAGACGAACTTCCAGTTCCTGAGCGGTTCGAACCCGGACCTGTCGCCGGAAACCGCGAAGTCCAAGACGGCCGGTATCGTGTGGAGCCCGAAGTGGGTCGACGGCCTCGACCTGTCGCTGGACTGGTATGACGTCAAGATCGACGACACCATCATCTCGGACTCGGTCGACAACATCCTCAACGACTGCTACCGCAACGGCATCGCCTCGCGCTGCGCGGGCATCGTGCGCAACGCCTCGGGCGCGATCACGAACCTGTTCTACGGCCTGACCAATGCCGGCGGCCTGCGCACCGAAGGTTACGACCTCGGCGTCCACTACCGCCTGCCCGAGTTCTCCATGGGCAAGTTCACGGTGGACTGGCAGACGTCCTACACCAGCAAGTACGACCAGCTGGCCGACAACTCTGCCGATACCAAGTGGGTGGGCTACGTCGGTTACCCGGGCCTCTTCCGCGTGCGTTCGAACCTCGGCGTCGACTGGACCAAGGGCGACTTCTCGATCGCCTACATGGCCCGTTACTACTCCGGCATGAAGGAAACCTGTGCGAGCGCCCCGCGTCCGTGCAGCGACCCGACGCACATCGACACCTACGGCAACCTCGACAAGCAGAACCGTACCGGCTCCAACACCTTCCACGACCTGCAGTTCTCCGCCAGGCTCCCGTGGAATGCGACGGCGTCGATCGGTGCCAACAACATCACCAACCACCTCGGCCCGATCATGTTCTCGGCGCCGAACAGCAGCTTCCCGTACTACGGCGGCTTCGACATCGGTCGTTTCTGGTACGTCAAGTACCAGCAGCGCTTCTGATCGGAAGCTCGTCAGCGTCAACCTACGGCCCCGCAAGGGGCCGTAGTCTTTTCAGGGGACGTAAAAATCGCGCGCGGGGAGGGCCGCGGCCGGCACGACCCGCAGCGGCGAACGTCGCCGAGGCCCGGCCGACGCCCGCCTCCCGGCTGCGGATCCCCGTCCGTATCCTCGACCGCGGCTCCCGGCCGGCGCCTCGACACGATGCGCGGCCGCGTCATGGCCCGGCGGATGCGGCCCGCTGCGGGCCGGTGGGTCAGGAGATCGCGCCGCAGGCGCGCAACCCTTCGAGCAGCGGCTGCAGGTGCCTTTCGTACGGCTTCCAGGCCTGGCTACGGCCGCCAAGGATGCCCTTGCGGGCGTGGGCGGCGCTGGCGGTGGCGACGTTGCCGCCCTCCTGCCCGCGCTCCAGCGCGCCCGGCACGTAGGCCAGGCCGCAATGCGCCATCACCCGCTTCGCTTCGCGCTCGGGGTCCGCGACGATGTCCGCATAGTCGATGTCGAGCACCCGCGACGGCAGGGCCGCGCGCCAGTGGGCCATCAGTTCGCGGTACAGGCCGAAATAGTGCGCCATCCGCCGCTGGTCGCAGGCATAGGGCGTGCCGACCCGGAACAGGGTCCGCAGATTGGAGAAGCAGGTGGCGACCGGATCGCGCTGCATGTGCAGGAGGCTGGCGTCGGGCAGCGCTTCGGCGATCAGCCCGACGTTGAGGAAGTTCAGCGGCAGCTTCTCGGTGACCCAGCGCTTGCCCTGCCCGCGCCAGCGCGCGTAGTCGTGCATGCGGGCGCGGACGCCCGCGAGCCCGTCCGGCGCGAGCGCCGACAGCAGCCCGATGTCGACCACTTCGGGCGAGTCCCGGTTCGCGGCCTCGCGCAGGGCGGCGCTGAACTGGTAGGTCTCGCCGCCGTCCGCGACCTCGGGATGCCCGGCGAGGATGCGCTCGAGCAGCGAGGTGCCGCTGCGGAACATGCCCACGATGAAGATCGACCCGGCCTCGCCCTGCAGCGGTGAGCGCGCCGGCGCGGCCGCCAGCGGCCGCCGCTTCAGCGCCTCGATCAGCGCGCGCTGCGCGGTGGCGTCGTACGGCACGGCGGCGCGCATCACGGCGTGGCCGCGTTCCAGCGCGGCCCAGGCCTCGTCGTACGCGCCCAGCGCGTGATGGCTCTGGTGCAGGGCGTACTCGAACATCGCCCGGGCCTCGGACCCCGGCCGGGCGACGTGGATGACGCGCAGGATCTGCTCGATGTGCCGCGCCGCGGTCTCGGGGGTGTCCTGCATCGACAGCAGGAAATGGACGTTGGCCATGTGCGGCGCCCCCTGCAGGGCGGCGCGCAAGGTCGCGGTGGCCGCGGCGTCGTCCCCGGCGAACAGGGAGAACATGCCTTTCAGGTACAGCGCATCGGGGTCCCCGGGCGCCAGCGCGAGGGTCTGCGCGAGGCAGTCGTCCGCCTGGGCGTACAGACCGGAAAACCCGAGGATCTGGGCGAGTTCCGCGAGCGCCTGCGGTGCGCGCAATGCGCGCCAACCGGAGGCGGCGAACATGCGCGCCAGCGCCTCGGGCGCCTCCAGGTGCTTCAGCAGCCGGGCGGCGTCGAGCACGGCGTCGGCGCCGACCGGCTGCGCGGCGACCGCCAGCGCCAGTGCGCGCGCCTCGCGATAGCGCCCCAGGCGCAGCGCCAGGAACGCGGCGAAGATCCCCGCGGGGGCGAAATCGGGGGCGCGCGCGCGCAGGTCGGCGGCCCGGTGGTAGGCGCCGACCAGGTCGCCCTGTCCCGCGAGCGCCTGCACCCGCTGCAGCTCCACCGCCCAAGTGGCGCCGGACGATGGCGTGCGATCCGTCATCGCGCCGGGCCGCGGACGCTGTCAGCCATCGCGCAGCCGTTCGGAGATGCGCACGCACTCCTGGCGCAGGCGCTCGGGCATGCGCGGACCGTACTCGTCGAGGTAGCCGCCGATGGCGTCGAACTCGGCGCGCCAACCCTCGCGGTCGAAGCCGAACAGCACGTCGCGGGCCTCGTCGGTCAACGCCACCCCGTCGAGGTTCATGTCCTCGACCCTCGGCAGCGCGCCGATCGGCGTCTCGACCGCGCCGACCGCGCCGGTCGCGCGGCGCAGCATCCATTCCAGCACGCGCAGGTTGTCGCCGAAGCCCGTCCACAGGAACTTGCCGACGGCGCCCTTGCGGAACCAGTTGACGTGGAACACCTTGGGCAGCGTCACGCCGGGGCGGTCGAAGCTCAGCCAGTGCGCGAAGTAGTCGGCGAAGTTGTAGCCGCAGAACGGCTTCATCGCCATCGGGTCGCGGCGCATCACGCCGACCGCGCCGGCGGCGGCGGCGGTGGTTTCCGAGCCCATCGCGGCGCCGACCAGCACGCCGTGGGTCCAGTCGCGGGCCTCGAACACCAGCGGCACCAGCGAGGCGCGGCGGCCGCCGAACACGATCGCGCTGATCGGCACGCCCTGCGGATCCTCGGCGTGCGCCGAATACGACGGGCACTGCTTCGCGCTGACCGTGAACCGCGCGTTCGGATGGGCGGCCGGGCCGTCGCTGGAATCGTATTCACGACCGCGCCAATCGTAGGCGGGCGCGCCGCCGTCCAGGCCTTCCCACCACGGCTGGCCGTCGGCGGTCAGGCCGACGTTGGTGAAGATGGTGTCCTTGCGGATCGTGGCCAGCGCGTTGGGATTGGACTTGCTCGAGGTGCCCGGCGCGACGCCGAAGAAGCCGGCTTCCGGGTTGATCGCGTACAGCCGGCCGTCGGCGCCGGGGCGCATCCAGCAGATGTCGTCGCCGATGGTCCAGATCTTCCAGCCGGCCTCGCGGTAGCCCTCCGGCGGGATCAGCATGGCGAGGTTGGTCTTGCCGCAGGCCGACGGGAACGCCGCGGCGATGTAGTGGGTCTCGCCCTGCGGGTTCTCGACGCCGAGGATCAGCATGTGCTCGGCCAGCCAGCCCTCGCTGCGCGCCTGGTGCGAGGCGATGCGCAGCGCGTGGCACTTCTTGCCCAGCAGCGCGTTGCCGCCGTAGCCCGAGCCGTAGGACTTGATGGTCAGCTCCTCGGGGAAATGCATGATGAAGCGGCGGTCCGGGTCGAGCTCGCCGATCGAGTGCAGGCCCTTGACGAACGTGCCTTCGCGTTCGATCCGGGCCAGCGCTTCGGCGCCCATCCGGGTCATCAGCCGCATGTTGGCGACGACGTACGGCGAATCGGTGATCTCCACCCCGCAGCGCGACAGCGGCGAGTCGATCGGCCCCATGCAGTAGGGGATCACGTACAGCGTGCGGCCGCGCATGCAGCCGTCGAACAGCGCATCCATCTTCGCGTGCGCTTCGGCCGGTGCCATCCAGTGGTTGTTCGGGCCGGCGTCCCCGGCCTCGGTGGTGCAGACGAAGGTCAGGTGCTCGACGCGGGCGACGTCGTCCGGATGCGAACGATGCAGCCAACTGCCCGGGTGGGTCGTCTCGTTGAGCCGGATCAGCGTGCCGTCGGCCTCCATCTTCGCGATCAGCGCCGCGGACTCGGCGTCGCTGCCGTCGCACCAGTGCACGGCGTCCGGGCGGGTCAGGCGGACGACGTCGTCGACCCAGCGCTGCAGCGCCTCCAGGCGGGTGGGCGGATGCGTCGGCTTGGCTTGGGCGTTCATGGCGGGACTCGGCAGGAGAAAGACGGAGGGTCGCCCGCGGCCGGGCGCACCCGCGGGCGACGCGCTCAGCGCGTGGGCACGACCGGCGGGATCAGCGTGGCCATCACGTGCTCGACGTAGGCCTCGAACTCGTCGTGGGCCAGGCGCGGATGCAACTGCAGGCTCAGCTGCAGGAAGCCGACGTAGGCGGCGTAGGCCAGGCGCGCGCGGTGCTGGGCGTCGGCGCGCGGCAGGCCGGCCTGGCGGAAGGAGGCGGCGAGGTAGTCGAGGCGGCGCTGCGACACGCGGCCGATCACCGGCCCGACCGCGGGATGGTCGAAGGCCTTGAGCAGCTCGCTGTAGATCTTGTGCGGCTTGACCTCGTGGGCGACGAGTTGGAACAGGGCGCGCAGGCGCTGGCGGGGGTCGCCGACGGCCTCGAGCTGGCCGAACACGGTTTCCTGCTCCACCGCCTCCCAGCGTTCCAGCGCGGCCGACAGCAGGGCGTCGCGGGACGGGAAGTGCCAGTAGAAGCTGCCCTTGGTCACGCCCAGGCGGCGGGCCAGCGGTTCGACCGCCACCGCGGCCACGCCCTGTTCGGCGATCAGGTCCAGGGCGGCCTGCGCCCAGTCTTCCGCGCTGAGGCGGCCACTGCGTTCGGTCTTGTGGGCAGGTTCGTTCATGACAGCTAGTGTAACCATACGGAAGCGTCTGCAGAAGTATCGTGTGACTACGATTGCAAACTGGATTCCAGCGGTTTCACGGCACATTGACAGCAGCGAAACGGCATGTCCATACTTCAGCGTATGGAAACGGAGCGCCGGCGCCGCCGCGACGATGCCCGCCTCCGACCCGGGCCGCGGCCTCCCGCCGCGCCTGCCACGCCAGCCCGCGCCGTCACACGCCGGAGTTCCCCATGAGCCTCGTCCTGCCGTTCCTCGCCCTCCTCCTCGCCACGGCCTTCTGCGCCTACCACCGCCTGCGCATGGCGATCTGGGCCGCGATCGCCGCCACCCTGCTGGTCGCCTGCTGGCTGCTCGGCGCGAACCACACCGCCACCCTGGTCGCCGCCGGCCTGGCCGCGCTGGTCGCGGTGCCGATGCTGATCGCGCCGCTGCGCAAGGCGGCGATCACCGCGCCGCTGCTGAAGTTCTACACCCGGCTGCTGCCGCCGCTGTCGGACACCGAGCGCACCGCGCTGGAGTCGGGCACGGTGGGCTTCGAGGGCGAACTGTTCTCGGGCAAGCCCGACTGGGACAAGCTGCTGTCGCTGCCGAAGCCGGAGCTGACCGCCGAGGAACGCGCCTTCCTCGACGGCCCCTGCGAGGAGCTGTGCCGCCGGATCAACGACTGGGACATCACCCACGTCCGCGCCGACCTGCCGCCGGAGCTGTGGGACTACATCAAGCAGAACAAGTTCTTCGGCCTGAACATCCCGAAGGAATACGGCGGCCTGGGCTTCTCGGCGCTGATGAACCACAAGGTCATCCAGAAGCTGGCGGCGATGTCGAGCGTGGTCAGCTCCACCGTCGGCGTGCCCAACTCGCTGGGCCCGGCCGAGCTGCTGATGCACTACGGCACCGACGAGCAGAAGCGCCACTACCTGCCGCGCCTGGCCGACGGCCGCGAGGTCCCGTGCTTCGCGCTGACCGGCCCGTTCGCCGGTTCCGACGCCACCTCCATCCCCGACTACGGCATCGTCTGCAAGGGCGAATGGAACGGCGCCCAGGTGCTGGGCATCCGCCTGACCCTCAACAAGCGCTACATCACCCTCGCGCCGGTCGCGACCCTGATCGGCGTCGCCTTCCGCATGTACGACCCGGACGGCCTGCTCGGCGACAAGCGCGACATCGGCATCTCGCTGGCGCTGGTCCCGCGCGAGACCCCGGGGCTGGAGATCGGCCGCCGCCACTTCCCGCTCAATTCGCCCTTCATGAACGGGCCGATCAAGGGCAGGGACGTGTTCGTGCCGCTGAGCCAGCTCATCGGCGGCGAGGACTACGCCGGCCAGGGCTGGCGCATGCTGATGGAGTGCCTGTCGATCGGCCGCTCGATCACCCTGCCGTCCACCGCCAGCGGCGGCACCAAGATGGGCGCGGTCGTCACCGGCGCCTACGCCCGCATCCGCAAGCAGTTCGGACTGTCGGTCGGCCGCTTCGAGGGCGTCGAGGAAGCGCTGGCCCGCATCGGCGGCCGCGCCTACGCCTGCAGCGCGCTGTCGGAAGCGACCGCGGCCGCGGTCGCGCGCGGCGAGAACCCGGCGGTGCCGTCCACCATCGCCAAGTACCACTGCACCGAGATGGGCCGCGAAGTCGCGCGCGACGTGATGGACATCCACGGCGGCAAGGGGATCATCCTCGGCCCGCGCAACTACGCCGGCCGCAACTGGCAGTCGGTGCCGATCGCGATCACGGTCGAAGGCGCCAACATCATGACCCGCAGCCTGATGATCTTCGGCCAGGGCGCGATCCTGTGCCATCCGTGGGTGATGAAGGAGATGAAGTCGGCGCAACTGGAGAACCCGAAGGAGCGCATCGACCAGTTCGACGCGGCGCTGTTCGGCCACATCAGCTACGCGATCTCCAACGCCGTGCGCGCGTGGTGGTTCGGCTTCACCGGCACCCGCATCGGCAGCGCGCCGGGCGGCGAATACACCCGTCGCTGCTACCGCAAGCTCAACCGCTACTCGGCGGCGCTGGCGGTGATGGCCGACACCTCGATGCTGCTGCTCGGCGGCAAGCTGAAGTTCAAGGAATCGCTGTCCGGCCGCCTCGGCGACGTGCTCAGCCAGCTCTACATCGCCAGCGCGATGCTCAAGCGCTACGAGGACCAGGGCCGTCCGGTCGCCGACCACCCGCTGCTGGCGTGGGCCTTCCACGACGCGATCCACAAGATCGAACTGGCGCTGTCCGGCGCCCTGCGCAACTTCCCGATCCGCCCGGTCGGCTGGCTGCTGTGGGCGGTGATCTTCCCGTGGGGCCGCCGCGCCGAAACCCCGAGCGACCGCCTGGGCCACCGCGCCGCCAGCCTGCTGATGACGCCGTGCGAAGCGCGCGACCGGCTCGCCGCGGACCTGTTCCTCGAACCCTGCGAACACAACCCGGCGGGCCGCGTGAACAGCTACCTGCCGAAGATGATCCTGGCCGAGCCGGTGGAGCGGAAGTTCCTCAAGGCGCTGAAGAACAGCGACATCGAGGCGCTGGACTTCCCCGCCCAGCTCGACGAGGGCGTGCGCGAGGGCTGGATCACCGCCGACGAGCGCAAGCAGCTCGAGGAACTGCGCGAGATGACGCTCGACACGATCATGGTCGACGACTTCGAGTCGTGGGAGCTGCGTTCGGCCGGCTACGCGGCCGAGACCGGCCCGCAGGGCAAGGCGCAGCGCGCCGCCGCCTGACCGGCACGCCCCCGACAGGCACGTCCGGCGACGCGCACGATGCATTGCGGACGGCGGGTTCTCCCGCCGTCCGCGTTTCCGGCAGACGCCCCGATCCGGGGCACGGGAGTCCCGCATGTCCTCGTCCCTGCTGCTCGCCGCCGCGATCGTGTTCGCCTGCGTGGGCGCGGCGCATTCGGCCATCGGCGAAGTCCTGATCTTCCGCCGCGTGCGCAGCGCCGGCTGGCTGCCCACCGACAACGCGCCGCCGCTGCGCGGCCGCCACATCCGCATCCTGTGGGCCAGTTGGCACATCGCCAGCGTCTTCGGCTGGGCGCTGGCGGCGATCCTGTGGCGTCTCGCCGTCGCCCCCGGGCAGCCGATCGACGGCTTCGCGGTGCGCGCGTTCGAGATCGCCGCCTTCGCCGGCGCCGCGCTCGTGCTCATCGCCACCGGCGGCCGCCACCCCGGCTGGATCGGCCTCGGCGCCGCCGGCCTCCTCGCCCTGCTCGCCTGACCCGCCCCACGGACACGCCATGGCCAACAAGACCCTCGCCCTCTACGACCGCATGCGCCGCTGGCCCGCCGGGCAGTGGCTGTTCACCCGCGCGATCTGCTTCAAGGCGCCCTACTTCGGCAGCATCTCGCCGAGGATCGAAATCCTCGAACCGGGCCGCTGCGTCGCTTCGATCCGCCGCCACCGCGCGATCACCAACCACATCGGCAGCGTCCACGCGATCGCGATGTGCAATCTCGCCGAACTGGTCGGCGGCATGGTCACCGAGGTGACCCTGCCCGGCTCGATGCGCTGGATCCCCAAGGGCATGACCGTGCAGTACCTGAAGAAGGCGATGGGCACGATCCGCGCGGTCGCCACGCCGTCGGTGCCGATCGTCCACGCCGACAGCGGCTACGAGGTGCCGGTGGACGTGGTCCTCACCGACGACGCCGGCGACGCAGTGTTCCGGGCCACGATCGCGATGTGGCTGTCGCCGAAGCCGGCGCGCGGCTGAGCCCCGGCGCGCGCATGGCCATCGTCGATCCCGTCCTCGTCCTGTGCGCCGCGCACAGCCTCGCGCTGGCGCTGTTCCACGTCGCGTTCTGGCGCCTGTTCCGCTGGCCGGCGACGCTGCAGGCGACCACCGTCGCCAACCGCGCGATCCTGCAGATCGCCAATGTCCAGTTGATCTGGGTGTTCCTCGGCGTCGCCGCGCTGTGCCTGTGGTTCCCGGCCGAACTGCGCGGCACGCCGCTGGGCCGCGCGGTGCTCGCCGGCATGTCGGGGTTCTGGATCGTGCGCCTGGTCCAGCAGGCGGTGTTCCTGCGGGTGAACCATCCGCTGGTGCATGCGCTCAGCGTCGTGTTCGCGCTGGGCGCCGCGCTGTTCGCGTGGCCGTTGCTGGGTTGACCCCGGAACGCCGGGCTCAGCCCGCCAGCAGCACCGCCGCGATCGCCGCGATCGCCGGCACGCCCTGCACGAAGAAGATGCGCCTGCTGACGCTGTAGGCGCCGTACAGCGCCGCCACCACCACGCAGCCGAGGAAGAACAGCGCGATGTCCTGCCGGCCCGACGCCGCGGCCCAGAACAGGCCGGCGGCGAGGAAGCCGTTGTAGAGGCCCTGGTTGGCGGCCAGCACGCGGGTGGTCTCGGCCTTTTCCGGGGTGTTGCGGAAGGTCTTGAGGCCCAGCGGCCGCGTCCACAGGAACATCTCCAGGACGAGGAAGTAGACGTGCAGCAGGGCGACGAGGACCGTCAGGAGTTGCGCGAGCAGGTGCATGGGGAGTCCTCCGATGCGTCAACGATGCGCCGCGGTCGTTTCACCGACCGTCTCGACGCGCTTCCACAGCCGCCAGCCGATGCCCGCCGCGGCGAACGCGGCCATCGCGCTCAGCGCGGCGAATCCGCCGATCGTCACCCCGAGCGTCTTCAGCCCGTTCATGCCGGTGGCGATGGCGACGTCGCCGAAACGCCAGACCGCGGTATCGACCGCGTCCTGGCCCTTGTAGCGCACGTTGCGCGGCACCCGGGTGTAGAGACTGTGCCGCGCCGGCTCGGCCATGCCGTAGGCCAGGCCGCGGCTGACGATCAGCGCCAGCACCGTCGGCGCCACCGGGCCGACCAGCCACGGCAGGGTGAACAGCGGCGCGTGCGGGTCCGCGGAGAACACCACCAACAGCAGCACGGCGATGCTGACCAGCGCCCACAGCATGATCACCGCGCCCGGGCCGCTGCGCGGCAGCAGCCAGCGGGTCAGCGCGATCTGCACGGTCACGGTCAGCAGGTTCGAGACCAGGTCGACGTCGGCGTGGAAGCGCGTGCGCGCCGCCGCGTCGGCAAAGGTCGCGCCGGAGTAGTCGATCATCAGCGCGTAGTTGACCGTGCCGATGCCGTCGGCCAGCAGCAGCAGCACCGCCATGCCGCGGATGAAGGGGTCGGAGAAGATCTGCTTCAGCCCGTCCCACATGCCGCCGCCGACCGCATCCTCGTGGCCGGCTTCGTGCCGGCGCGCGCCGTGCACGCGCGCCCAGCGGCCGAGCAGCACCACGCACAGCGCGGCGACGCCCAGCAGGCCGGCCGAGACCACCAGCAGCGGCGCCACCCCGATCACGTCGACCAGCGAGCGGGTCAGCGCCGGCCCGGCGAGCGCGCCGAGGGTGCCGGCGACCGCGATCACCGGGAACAGCCGCTTCGACTGTTCCAGGCTCCAGATGTCGGACATGAAGATCCAGAACACCGACACCACGATCAGGTTGAACACGCTGACCCAGACGAAGAACACCATGCCCAGCGCGCGCGGGCTGAGCAGGCCCTCGAGGGTGAAGGCCGGGATGAAGGCCAGCAGGCAGGCGATGAAGAACAGGTACACCACCGGCACCAGCCGCCGCCGCGGCCAGCGCGAGGCCATCGCCGCGAACACCGGGGTCAGCACCAGGGTGGCGACGAAGGTCGCGGCGTAGAACCACGGCAACTGGGTCGACCCGACCGCGGCCGACAACTGCTCGCGCACCGGGCGGATCACGTAGTAGGCGGCGAGGACGCAGAAGAAGTAGACGAACGAGATGGCGACCGCGCGCCCCTCGCCCGCATGCACGCGACGCCCGCTGGGATGCTGCTCGTCGGTCATGGATCGGTCCGGGGCGCGGTCTGGGGCACAGCGCGCACGGTAGCGGATGGCGCGGGGCGTCGCCAGTCCGCGGCCGCCGGCCCGCGCCGGCGTGACCGCATCGACGGTTCGCACAGAGCATTTGCTCTAGAGGCCGGGCATAGTGTCGCCCGCATACGTTTTCAGGGGTGGCGCGTGTTCGACTACATCATCATCGGCGCCGGATCGGCTGGCTGCGTGCTCGCCCACCGGCTGAGCGAGGATCCGGCGGTCAAGGTGCTGCTGCTCGAAGCCGGCCCCCGCGACTGGCACCCCTTCATCCACATGCCCGCCGGCATCGCCAAGCTGGTGAACAAGAAGGGCGTGAACTGGGACTACGACACCCTCGCCGAACCCCAGCTCGACCAGCGCACGCTGTGGTGGCCGCGCGGCAAGGTGCTCGGCGGCTCCAGCTCGATCAACGCGATGTGCTACATCCGCGGCGTGCCCGCCGACTACGACGACTGGGCCGCGCAGGGCGCGTCCGGCTGGCACTGGGACAACGTCCTGCCCTACTTCCGCAAGTCCGAGGGCAACGCCCGCGGCGCCGACGCGCTGCACGGCGGCGACGGCCCGCTGGCGGTGTCGGACCTGCGCTACACCAATCCGCTGTCGCAGGTGTTCATCGACGCCGCCCGCCAGACCGGGCTGCCGCTCAACAACGACTTCAACGGCGCCGTGCAGCACGGCGTCGGTTTCTACCAGGTGACCCAGCGCGACGGCGCCCGCTGCTCGTCGGCGGTGGCCTACCTGCACCCGGTGCGCGATCGGCCGAACCTCACCGTCCACACCGGCGCGCAGGTCAGCCGGATCACCTTCGACGGCCGCCGCGCCAGCGGCGTGACCTACGCGATGGGCGGCCAGGGCCACCACCAGCCGGCGGCGCGCGAGGTGCTGGTGTGCGGTGGCGCGATCAACTCGCCGCAACTGCTGATGCTGTCGGGCATCGGCCCGGCCGACGACCTGCGCCGGCTCGGCATCGACGTGGTCGCCGACCTCGACGGCGTCGGCGGCAACCTGCAGGACCACCTCGACATCTGCACCCTGTTCCATTCGACCCAGCGGGTGACCTACGACCGCGTCGGCGACCTCAAGATCGCCTTCGACTACTACCTGCGCGGCCACAGCGGCCCGGGCAGCAGCAACGTCGCCGAGGCCGGCGGCTTCGCGCGCTCGGTGCTGGCGCCGGACGAGCGCGCCGACATCCAGTTCCATTTCGTGCCGGCGATGCTCGACGACCACGGCCGCCGCCGCCTGCCCGGCGACGGCTACACCCTGCACGCCTGCTTCCTGCGCCCGCGCAGCCGCGGCCGGATCACGCTGGGCAGCGACCGCGCCGGCGACAAGCCGCGGATCCGCGCCAACTACCTCGGCGACGAGGAGGGCTTCGACCTGAAGATGATGGTCGAGTGCGCGAAGGTCTCGCGCGAGATCCTCGCCCAGAAGGCGTTCGACGCCTACCGCGGCGCGCCGATCTTCCCGGCACGCACCGACCTGAGCGACGCCGAGCTGATCGACTTCATCCGCGCCAAGGCCGAGACCGTCTACCACCCGGTCGGCACCTGCCGGATGGGCAACGACGCCGGCGCCGTGGTCGATCCGCTGCTGCGGGTCCGCGGCGTGGACGGCCTGCGCGTGGTCGACGCCTCGGTGATGCCCAGCCTGATCGGCGGCAACACCAACGCGCCGACGATCATGATCGCCGAGCGCGCCGCCGACCTGATCCTCGGCCGGGCGGCCTGAGTCCGGCGATCCGGGGCCGGGCCGCCCGCAAGGTCGCGGCGCCCGGCCCGAACCGCTAAAATTCACGGTCTTCGCCCGGGCTTTCGCCGCTCCGGGCCCTTCCTTCCGCCCCAATCCATCCAGCCCAATCCATCCAGCCCAGGCCAATCAGCCCCGGCCATTCAGCCCCAGGCCCTTTCGATCCAAGGACTCCCGCTCGATGAAGATTCTCGTCGGCTACAAGCGCGTGGTGGACTACAACGTCCGCATCCAGGTCAAACCGGACGGTTCGGGCGTCGTCACCGACGGCGTCAAGCTCTCGCCCAACCCCTTCGACGACATCGCGCTGGAAGAAGCCCTGCGCCTGCGCGACAAGGGCATCGCGACCGAGGTCGTGGTCGCCACGATCGCCCCGGCCGACGCCCAGCCGCACCTGCGCAACGGCCTGGCGATGGGCGCGAACCGCGCGATCCACGTCGTCACCGACCAGGCGATCCAGCCGCTGACCGCCGCGCGCGCGCTGCTGAAGCTGGTCGAGAAGGAGCAGCCCGACCTGGTCATCCTCGGCAAGCAGGCGATCGACGACGACGCCAACCAGACCGGGCAGATGCTGGCCACGCTGTGGGGCCGTCCGCAGGCGACCTTCGCCGGCAAGCTCGACATCGCCTATAACGGCCCCGCCGACGGCAAGGCCACGGTGGTGCGCGAGGTCGACGCCGGCCTGGAAACCCTCGAAGTCGACCTGCCCGCCGTCGTCACCAGCGACCTGCGCCTGAACGAGCCGCGCTTCATCAAGCTGCCGGACATCATGAAGGCCAAGAGCAAGCCGCTGGAAACGCTGCAGCTGGCCGACCTCGGGGTCGAATCCGGCGACACCCTCAAGACCACCCACTACGCCCCGCCGGCCAAGCGCAGCAAGGGCGTGATGGTGAAGGACGCGGCCGAACTGGTCGCCGCGCTGAAGGCGAAGGGTCTGCTGTGATGCGTGCGTAGGGCGGGTCCCGGCCCGCCATTGCGACCTTCCCGATGAAGGTCGCAGCGATCGAAATCGCTTCGACCCGCGCGCATCGCAAACCGAAATTCCGCAATGGCGGGCTGAAGCCCGCCCTACGAGGAACACACAATGTCCAAGGTTCTGATCGTCGCCGAACACCTCGACGGCAAACTCAACGGCGCCACCGCGCGCTGCGTCGCCGCCGCGCAGGCGATGAATCCCGGCAGCATCGACATCGTCGTGCTCGCCGCCGACCCGGCCGCCGTCGCCGCCCAGGCCGCGCAGATCGCCGGCGTGGCCAGGATCATCACCGTCGCCAACCCCGCGAACGCCCACGCCATCGCCCAGGTGCTGGCGCCGCAGATCGCGCAGGTCGCCGCCGGCTACAGCCACGTCTTCGGCCCCAGCACCACCTTCGGCAAGGACCTGATGCCGTGCGTCGCCGCGCTGCTGGGCGTGTCGCAGGTGTCGGACGTGATGGCCGTCGACGGCAGCCATACCTTCAAGCGCCCGATCTACGCCGGCAACGCCATCGTCACCGTCGAGGCCCCGGCCGACCAGGCCGTCGTCGCCACCGTGCGCACCGCGTCGTGGCCGGAAGCCGCCCGCGGCGGCAGCGCCGCAGTGGAAGCCGCGACCGTCGACGTCGCGCTGCCGACCCACACCCGCTACGTCGGCCTCGCCGCCGGCAAGTCGGACCGTCCGGACCTGCAGAGCGCGTCGAAAGTGGTCTCCGGCGGCCGCGGCGTGGGCTCGGCCGAGAACTTCCGGATCGTCTACGACCTCGCCGACAGGCTCGGCGCCGCGGTCGGGGCGTCGCGCGCGGCGGTCGACGCCGGCTACGTGCCGAACGAACTGCAGGTCGGCCAGACCGGCAAGATCATCGCCCCGGAGCTGTACATCGCGGTCGGCATCAGCGGCGCGATCCAGCACCTGACCGGCATCAAGGACGCCGGCACGATCGTCGCCATCAACAAGGACGCCGACGCGCCGATCTTCGAGATCGCCGACATCGGCCTGGTCGGCGACCTGTTCCAGATCCTGCCGGAACTGCAGGCGGCGCTGTAGGCCGAACCGCGGCGGCGCAAGAAAAAAGAGCCGGGTTTTCCCGGCTCTTTTTCGTTCGGCTGGATCGCGCGATCAGCGCCCGGGCATGCGGCAGCAGTACCCGTACCCGCTGAACGCAGCGGTACCTGAGGCGCCAGTCAACGTGTTTTTCACCGTGCAGGCGGTGGGCGATATTGCCTTCAACACCACAGTGTTCGCGCTTCCGCTCGAGCAATAAACCGTGGTCCTGGCGTAGCCGGCAGGACAGTCGGGTATGGTGACCGATGCAACGCCTCCATTGTTCGAGACATTCCCGGTCACCGTCGCCGTATTGACGCACTCGGGCGCCGTCGCCTGCGGTGGTGCGTAATAGCCGACGATATCCGCGACGTAATCGGCGGTGGAGAACGTGTAGACGGTAAAGTCCTTGGTGGTCAGCGGCGCCGGCAGCTTCACCACGACCGCGTTGTTGACGATGGCGCCCGCGGCGTAATTCACGCTCGAAGCCAACGGCCGCGTCGTCCCGAACGGATACGCCGTCGCGTAGCCCGCACCGGCGGGCGTCACCGCGGTCAGATTGATCACCACCGCCGCCTGTCCCGCCGCCACCACCCCGCAGTCGGTCGCGCTCCCGCCCTGGCTGCCGAAGTTGCCGCCCGCGCCCACCACCGCATTGAAGTCGCGGCTGGCATCGCCGGCGATCGCACCGCCCGCGACGCGCGTATCCAGGATCCGGCAGGGCGTCACCGGCGTGTACACCAGATCCGATGCCGCTGCGCCCAGCGTCTTGGCCACCACATCCGGCTGCGTCAACGAGGGCGACAGCCTGGCCCGCGCCATGGTGTCGATCACCTGATCATCCGAGAGTCTCGACCCCACGCCGCTCAATGCCGCCGACGCCCCTTCGTAGGTCGTGCGCTTGAGCGCATTGCGGAAGTTGTCCGCATCCGCATATGCGAACGTCGGCACCATCCGGTTCGCCCACACCCCCACTGGCACACGGTAGACCTGTTGCACGTAACCGCCCCACTTGAGCACGTAGGCCCGGGCCATGGCGCCACGCTGGGAAGGGGTCAATGGCCCCGAACGGGTCGCGGTCGCCGCCACGGTCTGGCCGGGACCGGCAGCCGCAGGGCCCGCGGGAGAGGCCAGCGACACGGCCAGGACGATCGCAGCGGCATTCAACGGATTTTTCATGATGATCTCCGGTGCAACGAATTCCGCACGGCGGGATGCCGTGCGGGATGGATGCCGATCGCGCTGCAAGAGAGCGCTTTCGGCAAACGCATACGAGAAAGGCCGGGATTCCCCGGCCTCTCCTTGCCACTCGCGATCCGGATGCGCTCAGCGCCCCGGGACGCGACAACAGATATTGCCTCCAAACACGGTCTGGTTGCTGGCGGTGGTGTTCTGCCAGGCGCAGAAGGTGGCGTTGCCGACGGCGTTGGCATTGTAGCCGCTGCCCTGACTGTACACGCCCGAGCTGGCCGTCCAGCAGTACGGCGTGACCGCCTTGTAGCCGGTGGGACAGGTCGGATTGTTGAAGAAGTTCGTCGAGTTCGCGCTGATCGTGAACGACTGCACGGTCGTGTTGGTGCAGTCGAACGGCGTCGCCTGCGGCGGCGAGAAGTAACCGACGATGTCGACCACGTAGTCCGACTGGGCGAAGGTGTAGATGGTGAAGTCGGTGATGCCCAGCGGATTGGGGATGCCGACCACCACGCTGTTGTTGACGATCGCGCCGGCGGTGTAGTTCACGCTGGCCGCCAGCGGGCGGGTGTCGCCGGCACGGTAGACGGTGGCGTAGCCGGCGCCGGCGGGCGTCACCGCGGTGACGTTCACGGCGATGGCGCTGGCGCCGATGGCGGCGACGTTGCAGTCGGTGCTGCTGCCGCCCTGGAAGGCGAAGCCGGTGCCGGCGCTGACCGCCACGCCGACGAAATTGCGGCTGCTGTTGGCGGCGATCGCGCCGCCGGCGACGCGGGTGTCGACGATGCGGCAGGGCGTGACGGCGGTGAATACCAGGTCGCCGGTGGTGGAGCCAAGGGTCTTGGCGCCGATGGCGGCCGCGGCCTTGGTGCTGAGCGCACGCGTGGCGGATTCGCGGGCGAACCGGTTGATGACGGCGCCGTCGGCAAGGCGGTGGCCGGTGCCGGTCAACTGCGCGAGCGCGGCTTCGAAGGTCTCGCGTTCGAGCGCCGCCCGGAAATTGGCGGGGTCCGCGGCGACGAAGGTCGGCACCATCCGTTGCGCCCACTTTTCGACGGGAACGTCGTACACGCGCTGGAGGTAGCCGCCCCACTTGAGTACGAAGGCCCGCGCGAGATCGCCACGGGCGCCGGGCGTGAGCGGTGCGGCCTGGTTGCTGGCGGCGGGCGCCATGCCCGGACGGGCGGCCTGGGCGTCGGCGTTGGCCGTCGAAAGCAGCCCGCACGCGAGCAGTGAGGAGGCGAGAGGACGGAGCAAGGTCATGCGTGTCTCCTGGGATCGCGGTGGAAGATCGGTGTGTACCGGTGGGCGCGGGCCGCCGGGCGATCGGATTCCGGCGACCGACGAGGCGATGACACGCCAGGGGAAAGCGCCGGCGCTGCCGGCGCATTCGGGGTGACGCAGGCGCGGAAGCGGCGGATCACCGTCCGGGCACGCGGCAGCAGGTGCGCGAGGCGCGGAGGTCCTGCGGGGTGCCGTCGTTGTTGCGCGCCGAACACGTCCCGCCGTGGAAGAACACGATCGGCATCAGCCAGCTCGTCGTCTCGCAGTTGGTCGCGGTCTGGGTGTAGCCGGCCGGGCAGAGCGGCGCGATCGCGGTCGCGATACCGCCCGAGGCGATGCCGGCGACGGTGGTGTTCGCGGTGTCCTGGCACTGCAGCGCGGTGGCCTGCGGCGGCGCGAAGTAGCCGACGATGTCCGCCACGTAGTGCGACTGGGCGAAGGTGTAGACGGTGAAATCGAACGAACTCAGCGGGTTCGGGATCTGCACGATCAGCGCATTGTTGACGATGGCGCCGGCGGCGTAGTTGACGCTGGCCGCGACCGGCCGGGTGGTGCCGAACGGATACGCGGTGGCGTAACCGGCCGCGGACGGGGTGACGGCGGTGAGGTTGATCGCGACCGCCGTGGCGCTGAGGCCGAGCGTGCCGCAGTTGGTGGAGCTGCCGCCCTGGCCGGTGAAGTTGCTGGCGTTGATCGCGATGAAATTGCGCGTGGTGTTGGCGGCGATCGCGCCGGCGGCGGTGCTGCGGGTGTCGAGGATGCGGCAGGGCGCGACCGGGGTGTAGACCAGGTCGTTGCCGAGCGTGCCCAGCGTCTTCGTCCCGATCGCGCCCGCCGGCGCGGTCTTGGCCGCGAAGCGGGTGATCATCTGCTCGTCGCTGAGCTGGCCGCCGTTGCCGCCCAGTTCGGCCATCGCGCCTTCGAAGGTGTCGCGCTGCAGCGCGTTGCGGAGGTTGTCGCCGTCCACCTTGCCCAGCATCGGCGCCATCCGGTTGGCCCAGACGCCGACGGGCACGCCGTAGACGCGCTGGACGTAGGCGCCCCACTTGGTCACCAGTTGCCTGGTGAGCGCGGCGCGCTCCTTCGGCGACGCCTGCGCGCCCCCGGCGGAGGCCGCCGCCGCGACGGAAGCGCGACCGACCGCGCCGGGCTGCCCGGAAGCGGACTGGGCGGAGGCGCAGAGCGCGCTCGCGGCGAGGGCGAGGCCGAGGAACGGGGCGATCGTGCGGGAAGGACGGGGCATGTCGGAGTTTCCGGAGGGAAGGTGCGGAGGAGGATCGCGAAGCGGGCGGAAGACGGAACACGCACAAGCCCGCTTTCGTCGGAACCTGCCTGATCGACACAGCGAACGTCAGGAACGGCGCGCAAAGGCCACGGACCGGGACGCTGCCCGCACCGGAAGCGGGCCACGGACCTCCGTCGCGACAGGCTTCGCCGGCCCTCCCGGGCGGGGTCGGCGGCCAGGCGCGGCGGATCGGTTTTCGGAAAGGGTCCGCTGCGACGACGCGAAGCGTCCCCGGCGAAGCCCTGCACGCCGGGGCGTCGGCCGACGCCGCGCTCCGCCGACCTGGAACGGACGATGCATCGCTGGCCGCCCGCCGCGCGGCGGGGCGATCGCGCCCCGGGGGCGCACGACGAGCGCAGAGGCCCGCGCACCGGCTTGGCACGACGGCGGCGTCCGCGCTCAGCGAAGCGCCGCGTCAAAAAAACGGGGGCATCGATCGCCGATGCCCCCGCTGAGATGGAACGGACGCCCGACCCGGGCCGGATTCAGCGGCCGGGCACCCGGCAGCAGCGGTTGGTGCCCTCGACGGTGATGTTGCCGGCGGTCTTGTTGATGCCCGAACAGAAGCCCACGGCGCCCAGCGTCGGATGCTTGTACAGGCCGTTGACCGACCAGTCGGCATCGTTGAAACCGGGGGTGCGGCAGCCGGCGCCGGTGAGCGTGTAGCCGACCGGGCAGTTGGGGATCTGGATGTCGAACGTCGGCTGCACGGTGCCCACGGTCTGGCTGACGGTGGTGTCGGTGCACTCCAGCGCCGTCGCCACCGGCGGCGCGAAGTAGCCGACGATGTCGATCACGTAGTGCGAGGACGCATAGCTGTAGACGGTGAAGTCCGAGGCCTGCAGCGGATTCGGGATCTGGGTGATGATCGCGTTGTTGACGATCGCGCCGGCGGTGTAGTTGACGCTGGAGGCCAGCGGCTGGGTGGTGCCGAAGGGGAACACCGTGGCGTAGCCGGCGATCGAGGGCGTGACCGCGGTGATGTTCAGCGCGACCGCGCTGGCGCTCAGGCCCAGGGTGCCGCAGTTGGTGGCGCTGCCGCCCTGGGCGGTGAAGTCGGCGGAATTGATCGACTTGAAGCTGCGGGTGCCGTTGGCCGCGATCGGGCCGGCGGGCACGTTGCGCGTGTCGACGATACGGCAGGGCTGGATCGGGGTGTAGACCAGATCGCCGGCGAGCCCGCCGAGCGCCTTGCGGCCGGCCGCGGCGAGGCTGCCGGAACGCTTGGAGCCCGCACGCGCCATGCGGTCGATGACCGCGGCGTCGCTCAGCTTCTGGCCGCCGCCGGCGAGTTCGGCCATGGCGCCCTCGAAGGTGTCGCGCAGCAGCGCGCGACGGAAGTTGGCGGGGTCCGCGGCCACGAGGCCGGGCACCATGCGCTGCGCCCACACCCCGACCGGCACGCTGTAGATCCGCTCCACGTACGCGCCCCACTTGGTCACGAACTGCCGGGTCAGCGCACCGCGCTCGCGCGGCGACATCGCGGCGGCGGACACCTGCACGGGCGCGTCGGCGGCGTAGACGACGCGACCGCTGACGCCCGTCGCCTGGGCTGGCGCGGCGGACACGGACAGGACGGGGACGAATGCGAGGGACAGCGCCGCGATCAGGCCGGGGCGGGACTTGGACATGGAGTTCTCCGGAATGCGATGACGGATGGAAGCGGATCGATCATGGAACGATCCCGGGCGCCGATCGAACGGCGCCCGGGGTGGAGGCCGCATCCCTGCTCAGCGCCCCGGCACGCGACAGCACTGCGTAGTGCCCTGCACCGTGATGGTGCCGTTCGTAGTGTTCTTGCCCGAACAGTACGCGCTCAGCGGAGCGCTGGGGGACGTCCGGAAAAGACCGTTGATGCCCCAGCTCGCCTGGTCGAAGCCCGCCGTGCGGCAACCGGCGCCGGTGAGCCGATAGCCGGCCGCGCAGCCCGGCAGCTCGATGTCGAAGATGTCGTTGGCCGCCACGTTCTGGGCGGCGAAGGTGCCGGTGCATTCCAGCGCGGTGGCCTCCGGCGTCGCGAAATAGCCGACGACGTCGACCACGTAGTGCGCCTCGCCGTAACTGTAGAGCGAGAAGTCCGACGTGGTCAGCGGGCTCGGGACCTGCACGATGATGCCGTTGTTGACGAACTGGCCGGTGCCGTAATTCACGCTGGCCGCCAGCGGCCGCGCGGTGCCGAACGGGTAGGCGGTGGCGTAGCCGGGACGATCCGGCGCGACCGCGGTCAGGTTGACGGCGACCGCGGCCGCGGTCACACCGAGCAGGCCGCAGTCCGTGGCGCTGCCGCCCTGTGCGGTGTAGTTGGGCTGGTTGACCGCGACGAAATCGCGGCTCGCACCGGCCGCGATCGGGCCATCGGCGGTGTTGCGGGTGTCGGCGATGCGGCAGGGCTGGACCGGCGTGTAGACCAGATCCGCGGCGGCGGCGCCGAGCACCGGCTGGGCCTTGCCGCGCGACATCGCCAGCTTGGTGATCACGGCCTCGTCGTCGAGCCGATGGCCGGTCCCCGAGAGCGCCGCCATCGCACCCTCGAAGGTGTTGCGCGCGAGCGCGGCGCGGAAATTGGCGCCATCCACCGACGCGAAGGTCGGCACCATGCGTTTGGACCATACGCCGACCGGCACCCGGTAGACGCGCTGCACATAGCCGCCCCAGCGCAACACGAACTGGCGGGTCATTTCGCCGCGCGCCTTCGGCGAGAGTGCGGTCGCAGGCGCGGGGGATGCGGTCTGCGCGGTGGCGCGCGTGGTCCCGGTGGCGGTTGGACGAGCTGCGGCGGCGTCCACGGCGAAAGCGCCGATGGCCATGGAAAAGGCGAGCGTCGTAACGCGGAGTGCGTATTGCATGTTTTGTTTCCCCGGATCATGGGCAGTGGTTTGCCCGGCTGCACTATAACGGACTCTCGCCCTGCGTTCGGACGGCGAATGGATGCTGCCCCGCAGCAATCCCGTCGATTTGCAGTACGCTGGAGCCCGGCGTTCCGCCCGCAGCCCTCGCAGACCTCCCATGCCGATTCGCATGCGTCCACCCGCGTCGACCTTCGCCGCGGCTCTCCTGGCCCTCGTCCTTTCCGCCCACGCGATGGCCGCGCCCCCCGCGGCGGCCCCTGTCCGTCCGGCGCTGTCGCCGCAGGCCCGCGGCGAGGCGATCCGCGGCTTCGTGCTGAAGTGGGCGCCCCACGTGCGGGCGACGTACGGGGTGGACATCCGCGCCTGGGCGATGCGCCTGGTCCCGCAGTTCGCCAAGAGCGATCCGGCCAACCTGCGCGAAGCGCTGTCGCGCACCACCTTCGAAGGCGCGATGGCCGCCCTGGACGGCGTCGGCCGGCGCCTGTCCGACGATCGCGTGTCGGCGGTCCTGGCCGCGCTGCCGCCCGGGCCGATCGACGCCCGCCGCACCGCGATCGCGAAGGCGCTGGGCGACACCACCCGCGACCTGGTGTACACGCCGATCACGCCATGCCGCATCGTCGACACCCGCAACACCTCGTTCGGCGCCATCCCCGCCAACGGCAGCCGCAGCTTTCTCGCCGCGGGCGTCACCGAGTACCTCCAGCAGGGCGGGACCAACGGCAACTGCGGCATGGCGCTGGAAGCGCCGACGGCGCTGGCGCTGAACGTCACGGTGGTCTCGCCGACGATCGCCGGCTACACGACGGTGTTCCCGTACGGCATCGCCCGGCCGGACACGGCCAGCGTCAACTATGCCGCCGGCGCGATCGTCAACAACGCCATCATCGCCGCCGTGCCCACCCCGGCCGCCTCCTACGACTTCACGATCTACAGCTACGCACAGGCCCACTACGTGGTCGACCTGGTGGGCTATTTCGACACGCCCCGGTCCTCGCCGGTGGAATGCGTGGACAGCGCGACCAACAACGTCGTCGTCGCCGCGGGCGCCACCGCCAGCGCCGTGGCGACGGCCGCCTGCCCGGCCGGCTACGGCAGCGCCTCGGTGAACTGCGAGTCGGACAGCTGGGACATGCCGCTGGTCTACGCTTCGGGCAGCACCTGTTCGGCGAAGAACAACGGAGGGACATCGGGCACGCTCAAGGCCGGCTGGCGCTGCTGCCGGATTCCCGGGCGCTGAAGGCCGAACCGCCGGAAGACCGAGATCCCGAAAGGCCGCGATCCTGAACGGCCACGACCGAGACGATGCATGAAAAAGCGCGGCGCACCCTCTAGAATCCGGGAAGACCCCGTCCGAACCGTCTTTCCGGGACTGTGAACCCGGTTGCCATCCGGGTGCGCCGTCGCTCTCATGTCCGGACCCGTCGGGGTCCTCCCACCGGATGCGGGTCGACACCGCTTGAGCGTATCCTAGCCCCCCCTGCTCCGCTCGCCGGAGCCCACAGTCGAGAGTCCTCATGCGCCATCTCTTCCTCAGCGTGACCGCAGCCTTGGCCCTCGCCGGGTGCGCCGCCGACCGGCAGGACGCCGATTCGTCCTCCACCGCCTCGCGGTCGACCGCGGCGCCGCAGACGCTTCGCACCACCGCACTGGCCGACGCCACCCGGCACGCCACGTTCGCGTCGCTGCCCGACCATGGCGCCCTGCTCGCCTACACGCCCGGCCGCGAGACGATCCAGCGCGGCGCGGAAACCTACCGCGCGGTGCAACTGAGCGAATCCCACGCGCTGAACGCCGCCGCCCAGGGGCGCGCGATCGAGCTGCCCACGCCCTCCGGCGAAACCGTGCGCATCGCCTTCCAGCGCATCGAGGAAAGCCTGGACGGCAACTGGTCCTGGATCGGCCGCACCGCCGACGGCCAGGACGCGGTCATCACCTTCGGCGAGAAGGCGGTCTTCGGCCGCATCGGCCAGCGCGGGACCGAGGCGCTGCGCCTGACCACCGCCGGCGGCCGCGCCTGGCTGGTCGAGACCGACCCGAGCCGCGTGATCGACGGCAACCGCATGCCCGGCGCGCGCGACAACGACATGCTGATCCGCCCGGCCGCCGCCACCGCGGCCCTCGCCCGCAAGCGGACCGCCGCCGCCGCGTCGGCCACGTTCGACGCCAAGGCCGGTCCGGCGCAGACGGTCGACGTCGTCGTCGGCTACACCAACGGCCTGGTCAGCAGACTCGGCAGCGTCTCGGCCGCCGAGACCCGCGTCGCCAACCTCGTGGCCCTGTCCAACCAGGCCTACGCCAACAGCCAGGTGACCCCGCGGATCCGCCTGGTCAAGACGCTGCAGGTCGCCTACACCGACACCAACAGCAACGAAACGGCGCTGGAAGCCGTGACCGGCGTGACCTGCACCACCACCAGCTGCAGCTCGCAGACGGTGCCGACCGAACTGGTCCCGCTGCGCACGGCCCGCGACCAGTACGGCGGCGACCTGGTGGCGCTGCTGCGCCCGCTGAAGTCGCCCGAGCAGGGCGGCTGCGGCATCGCCTGGCTGCTCGGCGGCGGCGGCTTCCCGATCGACAACACCGACGCCGACTTCGGCTACTCCATCGTCAGCGACGGCACCGACGTCGACGAGACCGACGGCCGGACCTACAGCTGCGTCGACACCGCCTTCGCCCACGAGCTCGGCCACAACATGGGCCAGCAGCACAACGTCGAGGACAGCGGCGGCGATTCGGGCACCCACTCCTATTCGTACGGCTACCGCGAATCGACCTCGACCGGGTTCTACACGGTCATGGCCTACCGCCTGGCGAACAGCAGCCAGTTCAACATCGCCTACTTCGGCAACCCGAGCGTCACCTACGCCGACACCGGCCGCCCGACCGGCACCGCCAACGCCAACAACGCGGCCAGCCTGAACATCTCGATGCCGCTGGTGGCGCAGTTCCGTGCCGCCGTGGTGTCGTTCGGCAAGCGCCCGCACAACGACTTCAGCGGCGACGGCAAGAGCGACGTCGTGCTGTGGAATCCGTCGCTGGGCTACCTCGGCTACTGGATCATGAACGGCGCGGTCTTCACCGGTTCGGCCGGCTTCGGCGTCGCCGCCAACAACGAACCGCTGGTCAGCGGCTTCATGCACGCCACCGAGCCGCATTCCTCGCTGGTGGTGCGCAACCAGACCGCGGGCACGCTGTCGTCGTACATCTGGAACACCACCTCCAGCGCGTTCGCCCTGAACAACATCGGCGGTTACGCCAGCGGCTGGACCGTCATCGGCATGGGCGACATCAACGGCGACGGCAGCGACGACCTGCTGTGGCGCAACCCGACCACCGGCCAGTTCGCGTACTGGATCATGAACGGCACGGTGTTCGTCAGCGCGCAGACCTACGGTCCGCCGGTCACCTACGTCGTCGCCGGCGTGGGCGACTTCAACGGCGACGGCCGCTCCGACCTGCTGTGGAACGATCCGGGCACCCGCAACGCCAGCATCTGGCTGAGCACCGGCACGGGCTTCACCGTCGGCATGATCGGCCAGTACGGCACCGACTGGAACATGGTCGGCGTGGCCGACGTCACCGGCGACGGCAAGGCCGACATCCTGCTGCGCGACAACAGCAAGACCTACCTCGCCTACTGGAAGATGGACGGCGCCGTGTACCAGGGCTCGTCGGCCTTCGGCCTGGCCAGCGACTACGACCTGCTGACCACCGGCGACTTCGACGGCGACGGTCTCGAGGACGTGGTCGTCAGCCGCGCCAGCGACCGCTCGATGCGCCTGTGGCGCAGCACCGGCACCGCCTTCACCCAGTCGAACATCGGCCAGTACGGCACCGGCTGGAGCATCGTGAAGTAAGCCGCTCCGCCCGCACCCACGCAAAAGGCCGCCGACGCGAGTCGGCGGCCTTTTCGTTTGCGGCGGGCCCGGCCGGAGCCCGCGTCGCGGCGGGGTCAGAGCACCGAGACGTGGCGACCGTTGTCGCAGGCGTAGCGCTTGTCGCCGATGCGATAGGTCAGGTACAGGTGGTAGCGCCCGGAGGCCAGCACGCCGGCATCGAAGGCGGCCTCGAAGCCGGGCGTTCCACCGGCCGGGGCCAGGTCGGCGCGGGCGATCGCCGGCTGCACCGGGACCTCCCACACGTGCGACTTGTCTTCCGATTCGAAGCGCAGCGCCGGCGACTCCAGCGTCGCGGTCGCGTCTTCGGCGCGCAGCCAGCCGGTGGCCTTGCCGGCGTTGGGCATCGACAGGCTCACGTCGGCGCCGGAGAACGACTGGCCGTCGACGGATTCGAGGTTGCAGCCCTTGGCCGCGACCAGCGCTTCGGTGCGCTGGGCCTCGTCGAGCTCGCGCAGCGCCGGCGGACCGGCGGGCGCCGGCGGGGGCGTTTCCGCGGGCGGCTGCGCGGCCGGCTCGGCGGCGGGCGGCGTCTTGTCGGCCTGCGCATCGGCGGCCGGCTGCTCCGGCGCGCTGCAGCCGGCGAGGGCGGCCGCGAGCGCGGCGGCGATCAGGGAAGAACGGAGCGGAAAGGTCATGGGGGAACTCCTCAACGGGTATCCAGGGAAATGCTGGGCAACTGGTTCTGTTCGCCCAGCCAGCTGTACTCGAACACGTAGCCGCCGTGCTCGCGCGCCAGCCAGCCGGCCTCGGGCGCGGTCGGCTTCAGGTGCGCCTTCGGGTAGGCGTCCAGCGACGTGTAGTGGGTGACGTAGGACTTGCGGGTCAGCGCCGGGTCGCGGATCGCCGTACCCTCGTGCGACAGGTTGCCGTGCCACACCAGCACGTCGCCCTTGCGCGGGCAGTAGACCTGCGGCGCGATGCCGCTGGCGCGCATGCGCTCGGCGAGGTAGTGGCTGAACTCGATCGGCGTGCGGCCGCTTTCGGGCTCCAGCAGGATCGAACCGTCGCCCCAGTCGAAGAACCCGGAGGCGCTCTCGTGCTGCGAGCCCGGGTAGTACGCCAGCGGGCCGGAATCCGGGTGGATGTCCTCCAGCGGGATCCAGCTCGCCGCCAGGTGCGCCACCTGCGACTGGCAGCGCACGTACGGGTAGTCGATGTGGATCGGCTGCTGGCTGCCCTTGTAGAAGGTCAGCGACTGCATCGCACACGGCGGCGCGCGGAACACGTGCGACAGGAACACCGCCACCTCGCGGGTCAGGCTCAGGTGCGCGGCCGCGCGCGAGATCGTGTGGATGCTGTTGAACTTCAGCCCGGGCGAATTGAGCTCGACGTCGGAAAGGTCGTGCAGGTGCTTCTGCACCCCCGAGGTCTCGACCAGCAGGTCGAAGTCGCGGTAGTGCGCGCGCAGGTGGTCGATGTCGTGCTTGAGCGCATCGATCAGCGTCGGATCGACCACGCCCTCGAACAGCACGATGCCGTTCTCGCGCCACTGCCGGAGCGCGCGGCGCAGGTCGAAGCCGGGATCTTCGGCCAGGCCATCGACGTACGCGTCGATGTCGGCGTCCGGGCGATCGATCCAGGGACGGTCCCGGATCCAGTCTTGTTCGCGGTACATGGGGCGGACCTCGTCGGAATTCACTTGCGCTGGAAAACGAAGCAGGCCTGGTCGTAGCGGGTCGGATCGAAGCAACCGGCGACCAGGGTGAAATGCTCGGCATAGGCCGAACGGGCGTAGGCCTCGGGAATCCAGGTCTCGCCGTAGAAGCTGCTGTCGCGCGGGCCGCCGCCGCCCACGCCCTCGGACGACGCATGCACGATCTCGCCGGCGCGGTAGCGGCGGCGCGCGTCGTCGATGTCCGGGAACAGCGCGCCGAGCGCCTGGATGTACGGCGAGGCGCTCGCGCCCTGCGCGCGCGCCCATTCGCAGAAGCCGAAGAACGATTCGTGGCGCGTGGTCCACGCGACCACGCCGCCCGGGCGCACGAGGCGCGCGAATTCGCGCATCCAGTCGGCGCAGGCGCGCTCGGACAGGTGCGAGAACACCGAATACGCGATCACCAGGTCGAAGCTGGCGTCGTCGAAACGGGTCGGCGGGAACGCCGGGCACACGTCGAAGTGGTCGGAATCGAACAGGTCGCGGGTCATCTCGGCGAAGGCCGGATCGACGTCCACGCCGTAGAGGTTGCGGATCGAGGCCTTCTCCATGAACGTGCGCGAGATCCGGCCCCAGCCGAACCCGAAGTCGAGCACGCGCGTGTCCGCGTCGATCTCCCGGCCGATCGCCCGGGTCTCGCGATCCACGTCGGCATAGAAGGCGTACGCCTGGCGCAGCGCGGCCTCGGCCGACAGGCCGGTGGTGTTCTCCTGCATCTGCGTGGACGGGAAGCGGGGCAGCGTCTCGCCCAGCGGACTGGTCTGGGTCGAATCGAGGCTGCGGATCAGGGTCTGCAGCCAGCGGCTGTCGCTCGGGGCGGACGTCATCGGGGCGATCCTTGGGTCTGGGGGAAAGGGGAGTCGGGGGAAGCCGCATGCCAGCGCCAGGCGCGGGCGATGCCTTCGTCGAGATCAATGTGCGGCGTCCAGCCGAAGCGGGCGCGCGCCGCGGTGGTGTCCAGCACCACCTCGCGCACGTCGAAGCCGCGCGCCGGCCGGTAGTCGGTCGGCAGCGGGCGGCCGGTGACGCGCGCCACGGCGTCGCGCACGGCGTTGAGGCTGCGGCCCTCGCCGCTGCCGGCGTTGAAGGTGCCGCAGACGTCGCTGGCGGCGGCGGCGATCGCCAGCCGCACCAGGTCGTCGATGTAGAGGTAGTCGCGCACGGTCTCGCCGTCGCCCCAGATCTCCAGCCCCTCGCCCGCCCGCGCGCGCGCCAGCGCGGCGGCGATGAAGCCCTGGCCGCCCGCCGCCGACTGGCGCGGGCCGTAGGGATTGGACGGGCGCAGGATCAGCGGATCGAGCCGGCCGAGATGACCGTGCATGCGCAGGTACTGTTCGATCGCGACCTTGACGATGCCGTAGGACGAGATCGGCCGCAGCGGATGCTCCTCCGGCACCGGCAGGCGCTCGGGATTGCCGTAGACCGTGCCGCCGGAGGAAAAGAACACCACCCGGCGGATGCCCGCGGCCTCCAGCGCGGCGATCAGCCCCAGCGCGCCGACGAGGTTGGTCGAGACGTCGTGGACCGGATCGCGGTTCGAGGTCGCCGGCACCGTGGTGCTGGCGAGGTGGAAGACGGTGTCGATGTCGCGCAGCGCCGCGACCAGCGTCGCCGCATCGGTGTAGGCGCCCTGGCGGTAGTCGATGCCGGTCCAGTCGATATCGGTGCGCGCCGGACCGGGATCGAGCACGCGCACGCCGTGCCCGCCCGCGCGCAGGCCCTCGGCCAGGTGCGAGCCGATGAAGCCGTTGCCGCCGATCACCAGCGCGCGCATCTCAGCCCGCCTCCGTCTGCGTCGTCGCCGCGCCGGGCGCGTCGGACAGGCCGAACTGCAGGCGCAGGCCGCGCACGTAGTCGGCCGCCGCGCGCTGCACGTCCGCATCCAGCGCGAACACGCGCGCGGCGACGGCCTGCGCGCGCGCGACTTCGTCGCAGTGGCGCGCGAGGTCGGCGTCGGAAGTCACGCTGGTGCGATGCCGGCGATGCCGGTTCAGCGCCGCCGGCACGTAGTGGATGCCGCCGCGCGCCAGCAGATGGAGGTAGGCCACCCAGTCGCCGGCGACGCGATAGCCGCAGATCTCGTCCTCGTGCTCGCGCAGCACCGCCAGCAGCGGCTCGCGGCGGAACAGCACCGCGCTGACGTTCGGGATGGTGTTCTTCACCGCCAGCGCCTGCGCCGCTTCCTCGGCGCCGCTCGCGGTGTAGGCCGCGGCCCACTTGGTCGCGGACAGTTCGCCGGTCCAGGCGCGATAGTCGGGCATCAGCAGCGCGCCATCGGCGTCGATCGCCTCGGACTCGCAGTAGGCCATGGCCACGCCGGGATTCGCCTCGAGCGCGGCGACCAGGGTTTCGAGGAAGGCCGGCCTGGCGAGATCGTCGGCCTCGGCGATCCAGACGTAGTCGCCGCGCGCCAGTTCGACGCCCTTGCGCCACTGCCGGAACACCGAGCCGGAGTTGGTCGCGTTGACCTCGATCCGCGGCTCCGGGGCGATGCCGCCGCGCAGCGCCTGGACCACGGCGACGCTGTCGTCGCTGGACGCGTCGTCCAGCACCAGGATCTCGGCGATCGGCCAGGTCTGCTCGGCGACGCTCGACAGGCGCTCGCGCAGGTAGTGAGCGTAGTTGTAGTTCGGCACCACGACCGACACCCGCGGCAGCGGGCGCCCGGCCAGCGCGGCCAGCGCCAGCGCGTAGTCGCGGAACGAGAACTCGCGATCGACCAGGGCGCGGCCGGCTTCGCCGCAGGCTTCGCGCTGCAGCGGATCGTCGAGCAGCGTGGCCAGCGCATCGGCGTAGGCCGCGATGTCGAACGCCGGCACCACGCGCCCGGCGCCGTGGGTCTCCACCAGCCGCGCGCCGCCGCCGGTGCCGGCGAAGGCGACCACCGGCGTGCCCACCGACAGGCTTTCCAGCACCACCGAGGGGAACGGGTCCTCGCGCGAACTCAGCGCGTAGACGTCGGCGCCGGCGTAGAAGTCGTCGGTGTCGAAGTCGAGGCCGGCGAAATGGAAGCGGTCGGCGATGCCGGCCTCCGCGAGCAGGCCGTCGAGTTCGGCTTCGAGATCGACATCGCGATGCCCGACCCAGATCGCGTGCGCGTCGGCGTCGCGCGCGCACAGCGCGACCATCGCCTGCGCCAGCAGGTCCACGCCCTTGCGGCGGTCGGCGTAGCCCACCGCCAGCACGATCCTCGCGGTGTCGGGCAGCGCGAACTTCGCGCGCAGCCGGCGCCGCGCTTCGTCGCGCCCGGCCCCGCCGCGGTAGCGGCTGCGGGTGAACAGGCCCTGCGGGCGCAGCACCAGCGTGTCGTGCGGGACGTCGGTCGGCCAGTGCGCCAGAAGGCCGTCGCGCACGTCCTCGGCGGCGACGACCACCGCCGCGCTGTCGCGCGCCAGCGCGGCCACCGCCGGGGCGAGCCCGTACTGCGCGATCACGCCCGGCAGTTCGTGGATCAGCGCGACCACGCGCAGCCCGGCCGCGGCGAACACCGGCGCCACCCGCCCGGACACAGCGGTGTTGGCGACCAGCGCATCGCAGCCCTGCGCGCGCAGGCTGCGCGCCAGCGCGGCGATGGCCTCGGGACGCATCGCGTACAGCCTGTGGACGCGGCCGACCGCCTCGAAGTCCGGCTCCAGGCGACCGTCGCCCTGCAGCAGCACGACGACCTCGAAACCGATCCGCTTCCACTCCCGCGCCAGGTTCAGCGCGAGGTACTGCGCGCCGTGGGGATGCGCGTCGTGCGAGATCAGCGCGAGCGTGCCGCGCGACGCCGTCGCCGACAGCACCCGGCGGGTGGCGTCGAGGTGCGCGTAGCCGTGGCGCGAATCGGGTTCGAGCATCGCGCCTTCGGCCCACTCGTTCCACGCGTTGACGAACACCACGCGCTCGCCGGCGACGGGATGGCGCTCGGCATAGCCGACGGCCGCCTCCAGCCAGCGCGCGTATTCCGGCGGCGAGGCATGGGCGAAGGTGTAGCCGCGACCGGGCTTGCGCGCCTCGTTGTCCCAGCTCGGCGACACGCCGCGGAAAAGCGCGTAGTCCTCCGGCGGCCAGTGCAGCGCGTTCTCGACCATCTCGCGGTAGTCGACGATGTTGCCGGCGTAGTCGGGGTTGACCAGTTCCAGCGTCGGGTTGATCGGATCCAGCCCGCGCGCCAGCTTGTGCGGCGGGAATTCGATCGCCGCGTCGAAACCGTAGGTGCGCGGGTCGTCGACGTCGAACTGCACCATCGCCAGGAACAGTTCGCCGAGGCCCGCCTCGCGCGCGTGGCGACGCCAGGTCTGCAGCGTCCGCCGCGCGTCGGGCAGCAGCGAGGGCCGGTACATGATCACCAGCAGGCGGCCGTCGATGCGGATGTAGCGCGGATCGCGCAGGTACGGTTCGAGGTCGCGGATGAAGCGCTCGTCGCTTTCGTCGCAGTAGTCCTGGCCGAGCAGGATGTCGGCGTCGTGGCCGTCCCAGCGCCGGGTCCAGTTCTCGTTCGCCCAGCACACGCAGAACGGCAGGTCGATCTCGGGATGCGCGATCAACTGGTCCAGCGGCCGTTCCAGCAGGCGACGCCCGGCGAACCAGTAGTGGTGGAAGCAGAAGCCGTGCACGCCGTGCAGGCGCGCCAGTTCGGCCTGGCGGCGCATCACGTCGACCAGGCGCAGGTCGTAGAAGCCCAGTTCGCCCGGCAGCTTCGGCTGCTCGTGGCCGACGAACTGCGGCACCGCCTTGGCGACGTTGGTCCACTCGGTGAAGCCGCGGCCCCACCACGCATCGTTCTCGGGGATCGGGTGGAACTGCGGCAGGTAGAACGCGATCGCCTTCGCGCGCAGCGCCGCGGGCGGCGCCGACGCCGGCGCCGGCACGTAGTGCGCGCTGCGCGGCACGCACGCGTTCGCGAGCACGTCCCGCATCCAGCGCGCGTGCGCGGGAGACGCCGCGGACAGCGTGTCCTCGCCGGTGCGACCGGACGGCTGGGCGGCGTCCGGCTCCTGCCCGGCCCACGGCTCCGTGCGCGCCGCGGCCAGCGCCAGCCGGCGGCCGCGGAACGCATGCCAGCGGCGGTAGACGTTGGTGTCGCCGATCAGCGGACGCAGCGCGATGAACACCGCGTCCTTGATCGCCAGTCGCAATTCCCAGGACACCGGCAGCGCCCGGTAGACGCCCTGGACCGATCGACCGACGAAGCTGCGCAACGACGCCATGGTCAACGCCCCCGCACCAGGGCCGACAGCCAGCGCATCGGCGCAGTGATCTTCCAGCTGGTCGAGGCCAGCAGCGCGGCCAGTCGCGCATCGCGCTCGGCCAGCGCCGCGCGCAGGGATTCGATGGCCGCGGCATCCGCGGCCCGGCGGTCGGCGGCGTCGGCCGTCTGCGCGTCGCGGGTCGCTTCGATCCCGGCGATCCGCTCGGCGGCATCGGCCGCCTGCGCGTCGCGGTCGGCCTCGACCTCGACCAGCCGCGCGGCGAGATCGGCGCGCTGCTCGACGCCGCGCCGCAGGTCCGCTTCCAGCATCGAACGCATATCGCGCGCCAGCGCCAGTTCCGCCTCCAGCGCGCCGACGCGCTCGCGCGCGAGCATGCCGTCGTCGGTCAGCGCGGCGATCCGGCCGTGCAGGGCGCGGCGCTCGTCGGCGAAGGCCGCCACGACGCGGCGCTCCTCCGCGAGCGATTGCCGGGCCGCGGCGAGGTCAGCCTGCGCCTGCGCCTGCTGCGCGACCTGCGCCTGCAGCGCATCGCGTTCGGTCTCCAGCGTGCGGATGCGTCCGGCGAGATAGTCGTGGGCCTCGCCCGCGGCCTTCATCGCGCCCTCCGCATCGCGCTTGGCCTGCGCGAGGTAGCGCTCGCTGTCCTCGGCGCGGACCTCGGCGACGACGCGCGCGCCCAGCGCCTCGAACAGCCGCTGCACGGACACTTCGTCCCCGGTCCCGGACAGCGCGGCCAGCGCCCGGAAGCCTTCGGGCGGGTGCGCGCCGACCAGCAGCACGCCGAGCCCGTGGGTGTGCTGGAACTCGAACGCCGGATATTGCGCGCGCAGTTCTTCCCAGAGTTTCCAGACCCCGAATCCGCGTTCGCGGACCATGGTGTCGTGGAACAGGACCACGCCGCGATCGGAGAGTTTGGGCAGCCAGCTCTCGAAGTCGTGCTTGACCGCCTCGTAGGTGTGCAGGCCGTCGATGTGCAGCAGGTCGACGCTGCCGTCGGAGAAATACGGCAGGGCCTCGTCGAAGGTCATCCGCATCAGCTGCGAGAAGCCGCCGTACAGCGGATCGTGCAGCTTCGCCAGCGACTGCAGCACTTCTTCGCCGTAGAAGCCGGAGTGCTCGTCGCCCTGCCAGGTGTCGACCGCGAAGCACTTGGCCTCCAGCCCGCAGCGGACCACGGCCTCGCAGAAGGCGAGGTACGAGGTGCCGTTGTGGCTGCCGAGTTCGACCAGGACCCGCGGCCGCGCCTCCTCCACCGCCCAGAACGCGAACGGCAGATGGCCGGTCCATGCGCTCGGCGGGACCGACCGCGGCCGCATCGACAGCCCCGGATTGAGCCGCAGCCCGCTCATGCGCCCACCTGCGCGCCGAGCGCACGCCGTGCGAAGGCCAGCGCCAGCCGGTCGCGCCAGCCCAGCCGCGCGCCGCGGAACACGCCCACGGTGTCGCCCCAGGGCGCGCTGCCGGGATCCGCGTGCGGCTCCCAGTCGGTGCCGACCTCGACCAGTTCGCAGCGCCCGAACCGGGCCAGCGCGCGATATCCGTCCGGGTAGAACCGCCAGCAGTCCTGCGGGTAGCGGTGTTCCGGTCCGCGCGAAGGCGCGATCAGGAAGATCAGCCCGCCGGGCTTGAGCACGCGGACCATCTCCAGCCAGGTCATCCAGAAATACTCGACGTGCTCGAACGCCTGGCCCGAGATCACGACGTCGACGCTGCGACTGGCGAACGGCAGCCGGTACGGGGAGGTCAGCACCACGTCCACGCCGGGGCCCGCCTCCAGGTCCACGCCGGTGTAGCGCCAGCCCGGCGCATCGAACAGCGTGCGGTACGAGCCGTTGACGTCGTAGGACCCGATGTCGATCGCCGCGAGCGGGCGCGCGCGGTCGAGGTAGGTCGAAACCAGCCGCTGCATGTGTTGGTAGGAACTGGCGTGCAAGTGGGACCTCGTGTGACGGGAGCGGACGACGCGGCGATCAGCCGCGGGCGTCCCGGGTTTCCAGCGTAACGGCGCGGAAAGGCAGGCCGATCAGGCCGGTCGAGACGGTGCTGGCGATCGATTCCAGCACCAAGGCGTCGTAGATCCAGGCGGCCTGGACGTGCGCCACGTCGGTGCCGTCGGCCAGCGCCACGTCCACCGTGTAGCGGCCGCGCGGCAGGTAGGGCATCCGGAATTCGAATTCCGCGCGGACCTCGCCGCCCGCTTCGACGGCGGTGCCGGCGCGATCGTCGCGCCAGGTGTTCTTGCCGAACAGTTGCTGGCCGAGGTGGTCCTTGAGGAAGAAACCGACGATCGGGCTGTCGAGGGCGCCGGCGGCGCTGGCCTCGACGATCAGGCGGACCCGTTCGCCGCCCGCCACCTGGCGGAGCGCCCGGCCGGCGTCGTCCTCGAACCGCACGTCGCGGATCCTCGCCCGGCCATCGCCGAAGCCGGCCTTCGCGGGATCGAAACGGAATACCCGCGCCAGGCTGGCCTCCAGCGCCGGATCGCCCGCATCCTCGTCGATCGGCGCCGACTCGGCCGCCGGCGACGGCGACGCCGGGTTCGACGCCGGCGCCGCGTGGCCGTAGAAGCTCGCGTGGTAGGCCTCGCACACGGTCTTGGCCGGGCCGTCCAGCGCCACCCGGCCGCGATCCAGCCAGATCGCGCGATCGCAGAGGTTCACGATCGCCGCGGCGCTGTGGCTCACGAACAGCACGGTGCCGCGCTTCTGGAACTCGCGCAGGAAGCGCATGCACTTCTGGGCGAAGAACACGTCGCCGACCGACAGCGCCTCGTCCACCACCAGCAGGTCGGCGTCGGCGTGGGCGATCACCGCGAACGCCAGGCGCACGTACATGCCGCTGGAGTAGGTCTTGACCGGCTGGTCGATGAACTCGCCGATGTCCGCGAACTCGACGATCGCGTCGTATTTCGCGGCGATTTCCTCCGGCCCCATGCCGAGGATCGCCGCGTTCATGTGCACGTTCTCGCGCCCGGTGAACTCGGGGTTGAAGCCGCTGCCCAGCTCCAGCAGCGCACCGACCCGCCCGCCGACCGAGACCCGGCCGGCGGTCGGCGTCAGGGTTCCGCAGATGACCTGCAGCAGGGTCGACTTGCCGGAGCCGTTGCGGCCGATGATGCCCACGGTCTCGCCGCGGGCGACCTCGAAGGACACGTCGCGCAGCGCCCAGGACTCGCGGAAGAAGCTCGACGGCGCCATGCCGACGGCGCGCTGCAGCCGCGGCACGATCGCCTGCTTGAGCCGGTTCTCCGGGCGTTCGTAGAGCGGGTAGCACTTGCTGACCGCGGCCACCGAGATCGCCGCTGCGCGCTGCGCGTCGTCCTGCGCCGCCTCGTGGGACATCGCGCCGGACGGCATCGCCCCGGAAGGCATCGTCTCAGAGGACATCCGCGAACCCCCGCCGCGAGGTCTGGAACCACCAGTAACCGACCACCATGCACACCGCGCCGATCGCATAGAGGCGCAGCAGCACCAGCGGGTCGGGCGCGACGCCGGTGAACAGCACCGCGCGGCTCTGTTCGATCACCAGGGTCAGCGGATTGAGCGACACCCAGGCGTGGTACCGCTCCGGCAGCGCGGAGAGCGGGTAGAACACCGGCGAGAGGAACATCAGCATGGTCGCGAACACGCCGGTGAGCTGGGCGATGTCGCGGATGAACACGCCCAGCGCCGAGAACAGCCACGCCGCGCCCAGCGCGATCATCGCCAGCGGCAGCAGCACCACCGGCAGCCACAGCGCCGTCAGCGGCACCCAGCCTTCCAGCAACCATTTGGCGCCGAGCAGGATCAGCAGGCTGACCCCGGCATGGAACGCGGCCGAACCGACCAGGCTCCAGCCCAGGGTCTCCAGCGGGAACACCACCTTCTTGACGTAGTTGGCGTTGCCGACCACCAGCGTGGGCGCCTTGGTGATCGCCTCGGCGATCAGTCCGTGCGCGATGACGCCGACGAACAGCAGCAGCGCGAAGCGGGTCTTGCCGCCGGCGTCCATCATGCCCGGCCACTTGGCCTGGAACACCACCGAGAACACGAAGGTGTAGACCACCAGCATCAGCACCGGATGCAGGAACGACCAGGTCACGCCCATGATCGACCCGCGATAGCGCCCCAGCACTTCGCGCCGGATCAGGTGGCCGATCAACCGGCGTTCGCGCCAGACGCCCGTGAGCAGGCTGAGCGGGCCGGATGGCGGCGGCGCATAGGCATGCATGCGGCGGCTCAGGCCAGCGCGCGCGCGAGGTCGTGGCGCAGGTCGTCCAGCGTCTCCACGCCGACGCTGAGGCGGACGAGGTCGTCGTGGAGGCCCAGCGCGGCGCGGCGTTCGACCGGCACCGAGGCGTGGGTCATCACCGCCGGATGATTCACGAGGCTTTCGACGCCGCCGAGCGATTCGGCCAGCGTGAACAGCTCCGTGCGTTCGCAGAAGCGCTGCGCGCCGGCGTAGCCGCCCTTGATCCGGACCGAGACGATGCCGCCGAAGCCGTCCATCTGCCGCGCGGCGAGCGCGTGGTGCGGATGGGTCTTCAGCCCGGGGTAGATCACCTGTTCGACGCCGGGGTGGGTCTGCAGCCATTCGGCCAGCGCCTGCGCGTTCTCGCAGTGCGCCTTCATCCGCAGGTGCAGCGTCTTCAGGCCGCGCAGGGCGAGGAAACTGTCGAACGGCCCCTGCACCGCGCCGACCGAGTTCTGCAGGAAGGCCATGCGTTCGGCGAGGTCGGCGTCGTCGCCGACGACCGCCATGCCGCCGACCATGTCGGAGTGGCCGTTGAGGTATTTCGTCGCCGAGTGCATGACGATGTCGGCGCCGTGTTCCAGCGGGCGCTGCAGGATCGGCGAGGCGAAGGTGTTGTCGGCCACCATCAGCAGGCCGTGCCGCTTCGCGATCGCGGAGACGGCCTGCAGGTCGACGATCTTGAGCATCGGGTTGGTCGGGGTTTCGACCCAGACCATGCGCGTGTCCGGCCGGATCGCGGCCTCGAAGGCGGCCGGGTCGGTCAGGTCGACGAAGCTGAAGTCCAGCCCCGCGCTGCGCCGGCGCACGCGCTCGAACAGGCGGAAGGTGCCGCCGTAGACGTCGTCCATGCAGACGACGTGGCTGCCGCTGTCGAGCAGTTCGAGGATGGTCGAGGTCGCCGCCAGCCCCGAGGCGAAGGCGAACCCGCGGCTGCCGCCTTCCAGCCCCGCGACGCAGCGCTCGTAGGCGAAGCGCGTGGGGTTGTGGGTGCGCGAGTACTCGAAGCCCTGGTGGACGCCCGGGCTGGACTGGGCGTAGGTCGAGGTCGCGTAGATCGGCGTCATCACCGCGCCGGTCGAGGGATCCGGCGCCTGCCCCGCATGGATCGCCCGGGTGCCGGGGCCCCAGTCTGCGGGGACGCCCGGGGTCGGCTCGGCGGCATGCTCGGTCATGGGGCTCTCCTTGAGGGACCGGCGATTTTACACCGTCCCCCGAAGGCGGCCCCAGCGCGGGCCGGGGATTACTGAACGCGGCGGCGCAGCCAGTTCAGCAAGTCGATCCGGGTGATCAGGCCCAGGAAGCGGTCGCCGTCCATGACGATGGCGACATGGCCGCGGTCGAACACCGGCAGCAGGGCTTCCACCGGCGCCCGCACGTCGAGGATGTCCAGCTTGCTGACCATCGCGGTCGACACCGGGTCGCGGAACCGGGCCTCGTCGCCGTAGACGTGCAGCAGCACGTCGCTCTCGTCGAGGATGCCGACGATCCGGTCGCCGTCCATCACCGGCATCTGCGAGATCTCGTAGAGCTTCATGCGCTGGTAGGCGGTGACCAGCAGGTCCTTCGGCCCGACCACCACCGTGTCGCGCTGGCTGTACGGGCGCAGGATGAGGTCGCGCAGGTCGCCGTGACTTTCGCGGGCGAGGAAGCCGTTGTCGAGCATCCAGTAATCGTTGTATTGCTTCGACAGGTACTTGTTGCCGGTGTCGCAGACGAACACCAGCACGTTCTTCGGCGCGGTCTGCTCGCGGCAGTACTTCAGCGCCGCGGCCAGCAGCGTGCCGGTGGACGAACCGCCGAGCACGCCCTCGCAGCGCAGCAGTTCGCGCGCGGCGAGGAAGCTTTCCCGGTCGGAAATGGCGTAGGCCCGCTTCACCCGGCTGAAGTCGGAGATCGACGGCAGGAAGTCCTCGCCGATGCCTTCCACCATCCAGCTGCCGGACTTCTCGTTGAGCGTGCCCTCGTTGATGTATTCGGCGAGGATCGAGCCGACCGGGTCGGCCAGCACCAGTTCGGTGTGCGGCGAATGCTGCGCGAAGCAGCGCGACAGGCCGGTCATCGTGCCGGAGCTGCCGCAGCCGAAGACGATCGCGTCCAGGCCGCCGACGCCGGCCATCTGCGCCAGGATCTCCGGGCCGGTGCCGTGCTCGTGCGCGGCCGGGTTGTCGGGGTTGCCGAACTGGTTGATGAAGTAGGCGCCGGGGGTTTCGCGGGCGATCCGCTCGGCCATGTCCTGGTAGTAGTCGGGGTGGCCCTTGGCCACGTCCGAACGGGTCAGCACCACCTCCGCGCCCATCGCCTTGAGGTTGAAGATCTTTTCCCGGCTCATCTTGTCCGGGACCACCAGGATCAGCTTGTAGCCCTTCTGCTGCGCGACCAGCGCCAGACCGATGCCGGTGTTGCCGGCGGTGCCTTCGACCAGCGTGTCGCCGGGCCTGATGTCGCCGCGCTGCTCGGCGGCCTCGATCATGCGCAGGCCGATGCGGTCCTTGATGGAGCCGCCGGGGTTCTGGCTTTCGAGCTTGAGGAACAGGTTGCACACGCCCGCGTCGAGGCGGTGGGCGCGGACGATCGGGGTGTCGGCGATCAGTTCGAGGACGGAATCACGGACCGCAGGAGGATTCGACGGGGACTTCGACATGCCGGCACCGGCTCGCTGGAGGAAAGGCCGGATTATCGCATCGCCGTCGCGGCGGGCGGCGCGGCGGAAAGGCGGCCCCCCGGACCGCCGCGGACGACGACGGGCGACGGGCGTGCGCCCTGCCCTGCCGTCGTCCGCCGGGCCGCCCCGGCGGCGCCGGGCGCCCGAGGCGTCGTCAGTGGTGCAGTTCGTCGTACATCCGGGTGAGGCGATCCTTCGCCGCGAGCTTTTCGCGCTTCATCTGAGCCAGCCGGGTGTCGTCGATCGGCAGCACGCCGAGTTCGGCGTCGAGGACCTGCTTGTCCAGTTCCTTGTGGCGCTGGTAGAGCTGGCGGAACTCGGTGTTGGCCTTCATCAGCGCTTCGACTTCGGTCTGGGGTTGCCCTTCGAACATGGAATCCTCCTCACGAGGGAATGACGGATCCGGCCACGACGGACGGATCCGGGGTGGTGACGCGGGTTGCGCGGGACAGGGGGAGGCGGTCGCCGCGCCTGCGGCGGCCGGACACGAAAACGCCCCGGCCTGCGAAGGCGCGGGGCGCGACTGGGGAGACCTGCGGAAGCACGCTGCGGACACCCCGCTCGGGGGCGCCCGCGACCGCCTGGCTTGCGGCGGCCTGCTCCTGGTTGGCGTCTTGCGGGAACATCCGGGATCCGCGGCTCCACCGGAGGCGGACGGGCCTCCGGAGTTCGACCCTACACCTCCCTTCGCCGGCCGGCAAGCGCGCTCGTCGGGAAGTTCAGCGGGCGGCAGAACGCCGCATGGGCACCCGCGGAAAATGACGGCAACCCATTGATTTCAAAATATATTGAAGCGGAAACCTCAGCGCGACGACGGCTTCGGCTTGGACGAGGTCGCCGGCTTCGCGCGGGGCTTGGGCTTCGGCCTGGGCTTGGACTGCGAACCGGCCTTCGGCGCGGGCTGTCCGGCCCCGAGCGCCGCCGCCTGGCGCGCCAGTTCGGCCTCGCGTTCCTTGGCCAGGCGCAGCTTTTCGGCCTCGCCGGCGGCCAGGGTGTCGAGCAGCCCTTCGGCCTGCTCGCGATCGCGGGCCTCGGCTTCGACTTCGGCGCGCAGGCGCTCGGCCTCCTCGGCCTGGATCTGCGCCTGGACCCGCATCCGCTCGGCCTCGGCGCGGGCGCGCTCGGCGTCGCGGCGACTGGCTTCGACCAGCAGTTCGCTGCGCTCGGTGTCCATGCGCTGCAGCTCGCCGCGATCGGCTTCGGTGCGCGCGGCGATCTCGGCCGTCTCCACCCGCATGCGGGCGATCTCCACCGCCAGCGGACGCTGCTTGCGGCGGGCCGCCTCCACCTGCTGCAGCGCCTGTCGCGCCTGCAGGCGCTCGTAGGCGGCGAAGGCGTTGCGCTGCGGATCGGTGTCCAGCGCCTGCAGCCGCCGGACCAGCGCGGCGACCTCCGGATCCGGCTCGGCGGCGCCGGCCGGCAGCGCCAGCGCGAGCGCGAGCGCCAGCAGGACGGCGGCGCGGCGGGCGGCGCTCACGGCGCCACCGCCATATCGAGCTTCTGCCGCAGTTCGACGATCTCGGCGCGGCGGCGCGCCAGTTCGTCCTGCAGGACGATTTCGCGGCTGCGCGCCTGGGCGTAATCGGCTTCCGCGGCGGCCAGTCGCGCCTGCGCGACCGCATCGTCCTTGCGCCGCGCGGCGAGCGCGGCCTGCGCCTGCGCCAGCGCGGCGCGCGCGCGCAGCAGCGCTTCGTTGGCGTAATGCTCCGCGTCCGCGCGCTCGGCGCGCAGGATCGCGACCTGCGCCGCGTCGATCTCGGTCGTGGGCGGCGGCGTCTTCGCCGGGCCAGGCGCCGGAAACGTGAGCGCGATCACAAGGGGCGCCGCGAAGCGCCATGCGCGAAGGCGCGACGGGTGCTGCGGGACGCGCGGCATTTGTGCGAAGCTTGCGGGCATGGGGACCGTTTCGAAGCAGGATGGGAACGCGGTCACGGTTTCGACGCGACGCGTGCTCGGAACGACCGTCGGACCACCGGCCACCGGCGCGGCCCCATTGTCGTCACCGGCCTCCGGCGATGCAACGCAAGCATCCCGCGACCGCGGCGGCAAGTCATCCAACAGTCACGGGGAGGGTCATCGATGGACATCGGCTATTTCCTGAAGCTGATGACGGACAAGAACGCCTCGGACATGTTCCTGACCACCGGCGCGCCGGTGCACATCAAGGTCGAAGGCAAGCTCTATCCGCTCGGCAACACCGGCCTGCCGGCCGGCATGGTCAAGAAGATCGCCTATTCGCTGATGGACGAGGGCCAGGTGCCCGAGTTCGAGCGCGACCTGGAGCTCAACATGGCGCTGTCGCTGGCCGACGCCGGCCGCTTCCGCGTCAACGTGTTCAAGCAGCGCGGCGAAGTCGGCATGGTGATCCGCGCGATCCGCAGCGTGATCCCGAGCATCGAGGAGCTGCAGCTCCCGCAGGTGCTGAAGAACGTGATCATGGCGCCGCGCGGCCTGGTGCTGATCGTCGGCTCCACCGGCTCGGGCAAGTCGACCACGCTGGCGTCGATGATCGACTACCGCAACACCACCGCCGCCGGCCACATCCTCACCATCGAGGATCCGATCGAATACCTGCACCGGCACAAGAAATCGATCGTCAACCAGCGCGAGGTCGGGCTCGACACCCACGCCTTCCACAATGCGCTCAAGAACGCGATGCGCGAAGCGCCGGACGTGATCCTGATCGGCGAAATCCTGGATGCGACCACGATGGAGGCGGCGATCGCCTTCGCCGAGACCGGCCACCTGTGCCTGGCGACGCTGCACTCCAACAACGCCGACCAGACCATCGAGCGCATCCTCAACTTCTTCCCGGAAAGCGCGCACAAGAACGTGCTGATGAACGTCGCGCTGAACCTCAAGGCGGTGGTCAGCCAGCGCCTGGTCGCCGGCACCGACGGCCGCCGCCTGCCGGCGGTGGAAGTGCTGATCAACACGCCGATGATCCGCGACCTGCTGCGCCGCGGCCAGGTCCACGAGATCAAGCAGGCGATGGAGGAGACCCTGGAGGAAGGCATGGAGTCGTTCGACCAGTGCCTGTTCCGGCTCACCAAGGAAGGCAAGATCAGCATGGAGGAAGCGCTGCGCGCGGCCGACTCGCGCGACGGCCTGGCGCTGAAGTTCCGGCTGTCCGAAGGCGCCGGCGCCGAGCACGACCCCTACGCGGTGGCGTTCGAGGGCGGCGACGGTTCGTCCCCCTTCCAGCACTGACGTCCGGTCGTTCGGGCGCCACGAAAAACGCCCCGGGAGACCGGGGCGTCGTCGTTTGCGGGCGTCGGCGGCGGATCAGGCCGCGTCGGGCTGGCGCTCGGGCCGCGCCGCATCGAACGCCGGCAGCGCCAGGCACGCCGCCTCGATGCGGCGGATGTTCGGATACGGGTCGAGGTCGACGCCGAAGCGGCGCGCGTTGTAGACCTGCGGGACCAGGCAACAGTCGGCCAGGCCGGGCGACTCGCCTTCGCAGAAGTCGCCGCGGGTCAGGTCCTCGACCAGCAGCGCCTCGAACGCGCGGAAGCCTTCCTCGATCCAGTGCCTGACCCAGGCATCGCGTTCCGACGCCGGGGCGTTGTATTCGCGCTCCAGGTACTGCAGCACGCGCAGGTTGTTGAGCGGATGGATGTCGCAGGCGACCAGCAGCGCCAGCGCCCGCGCCCGCGCGCGTTCGCGCGGCGCGCCCGGCAGCAGCGGCGGATCCGGCCACAGTTCGTCGAGGTATTCGATGATCGCCAGCGACTGCCGGATCATGCGCTGCCCGTGCTGCAGCACCGGGACCAGCCGCTGCGGGTTGGTCGCTGCGTACTCGGGTCGATGCTGCTCGCCGCCGTCGCGGACCAGGTGGACCGGCACGCAGTCGTAGGCCAGGCCCTTGAGGTTGAGCGCGATCCGCACCCGGTAGGCGGCGCTGGAGCGCCAGTAGCCATACAGCTTGAGCCGATCGTTCATGCCTGCACTCCCAGCCTCGCGCGTACGTCCATCAACGCGAAGCCCAGCAGATTCAGGCCCCGCCATCGGCCCGGATCATGCGCGCCGGGGGCATCGGCGGCAAGACCGAGCCCCCAGACCGGATCGACCGCAGGCGGCGCGCTCACGCCGGGCGTTCGATCCGCTGTTCGATCGCGCCGAAGATGTCGGCGCCGTCGCGGGCGCGCATCTCGATCCGGACCACGTCGCCGAAGGACATGAACGGCGTGACCGGCTTGCCGCTCTCCAGGGTCTCGACCGTGCGCTTCTCGGCGAAGCACGACGCGCCCAGCGAGGTGTCCTCGTTGGCGACGGTGCCCGAGCCGACGATGGTGCCGGCGCTCAGCGGGCGGGTCTTGGCGGCGTGCGCGACCAACTGGGCGAAGTCGAACTGCATGTCCACGCCGGCCTCCGGCGCGCCGAACCACGCGCCGTTGATGTGGGTGACCAGCGGCAGGTGGACCTTGTTGTCGCGCCAGGCGTCGCCCAGCTCGTCCGGGGTGACGAACACCGGCGACAGCGCCGAGCGCGGCTTGGACTGCAGGAAGCCGAAGCCCTTGCCCAGCTCGTTCGGGATGAGATTGCGCAGCGAGACGTCGTTGACCAGGCCGACGAGCTGGATGTGCTCGGCCGCCTGCGCGGGCGTCACCGCCATCGGCACGTCGTCGGTGACGATCACGACCTCGGCCTCCAGGTCGATGCCGTAGTCCTCGCTGGGCACCCGCACCGGGTCGCGCGGGCCGTAGAAGCCGGCGCTGACCGCCTGGTACATCAGCGGATCGACGTAGAAGCTCTCCGGCACCTCGGCGCCGCGCGCGCGGCGCACGCGCTCGACGTGCGGCAGGTAGGCCGAGCCGTCGACGAACTCGTAGGCCCGCGGCAGCGGCGCCGCCAGCGCCTGCAGGTCGAGGTCGAAGGCGCCTTCGGCGGCGCCGGCGTTGAGCGCCTCCGAGAGCGCGTTCAGGCGCGGCGCGGCGTTGGACCAGTCCTCCAGCGCGCGCTGCAGGGTCGGCGCGATGCCGTCGGCGCGCACGGCGCGGGTGAGGTCGCGGGAGACGACGATCAGGGTGCCGTCGCGGCCACCCTCCTTCAGGGAACCCAGCTTCATCGGGACCTCGGTGCCATGGCGTGAAATGGTTTCAATTGTAACTGATCGCCCCGGGTCGGCGCCCTGCCGGCACCGGCCGGGCGATCAGGTCTCGCCTTCGCTCTGGAAGCCGCCGGCGCGGAAGGTCAGCACGAGGGTATCGCGATGACCGCCGGCGTCGGCCGCGGACAGCGGCTGGATGGGCGTGGACTCGTGGATCACCCGGGTGTCGTCCAGCAGCAGCAGGCTCCAGGGCACGTCCAGGGTGAAGCGCTGGCCGTCGGGGCCGTCGGCGTCGAACACGCGGGTCTCGCCGCCGCGGATGGCGTGCCGGGCGACCAGGAACACCGCCACGAAATCGACGCCGTCGCGGTGCGCGCCCTCCGGCGTGGGCCGGCCGATGCCGTCGGCGGTGTCGATCCGGAACTGGTGCGCCTCGACGTACCACGGGTCGGCCTCGCGCAGCGCGCGCAACCGCGCGCCCAGGCCCGCGAGCAGGCCGGTCCAGGCGGGCGCGGCGGCGGTCTCGTCGGCGATCGGCGCGAACCAGCGCTGCAGGCCGCCGTGCAGCGCGTTGTAGTCCGGCGGCTGGTAGTGCGCGCGATGCGCGACGCGGGCGATGCCCGAACGACCGACGAGGAAGCCGCCGTAGCGCCGGTGCCGGTAACGCCCGCCGTCGCGCAGGTAGTCGTCCGGCGGCAACGTGTCCCACGACGGCTCCAGCGCCTGCAGCGCCGACAGCGACGTGTCGCACAGCGCGGCGACCTGGTCGGGCGCGAACACCGCATAGCCGCGCGCGCGCAGGCGATCGCCGAGCGCGTCGGCCGGAGAGAACGGAGGGGAGAAGGTGGCGACCATGCGCGTTCCGAGGCCATTTCGACGAGGGCTCGATAGATCGAATCGATCGAGTCCGGGTTTGCGATCGTATCCGACTGCATGCTTCGACGACATCGTGACGGTCGCGACCGCGCAGCGGGTTCGCAGCGCGCGGCAAGCCTGCTAATTTACCGTGAAGAACGGGCGTGAAGGGGGCAGGCCTGGCTCGCGTCGCGTCATGCCGCGCGTCGTCCTGCCCGAGGACGCGTCGCCGCTCCCGTGGGCGGCGCCACCAGGACAGGCCATGAGCAGGACGCAGATCGACATCGACACCATGCGCGGATTCGCCGACGCGGCGAACACCGAAGCGCTCACCGCGCGGATCGAACGCACCGTCCGTCCGCTCGGCATCGACTACTGGTTCTACGCGGTCGATCTGCCGCTGGTGAACGAGCATCCCGACCAGCTGCGGCTGGGCACCTATCCCGAAGAGTGGGTGACGCACTACTTCGCGATGGACTACATCGGCATCGACCCGGTCATCAGCCACTGCCACGACCACGCCACGCCGGTGTCGTGGGAGGAAGCGCAGTTGCACCACCGGCGGATCCTCGACCCGCACCTGCAGAAGGTGCGCCACATGTTCGGCGAGGCCGGCGAATTCGGCCTGCGCCAGGGCGTGAGCGTGCCGCTGCACGGCCCCGGCGTGTCGTGGGGGCTGATGTCGTTCTCCTCGCGCACGCTGACCGCCGCCGACTTCGAGGTGCTGCTGCCGACCCTGCACCTGCTCGCCCACTTCGTCCACGAGGCGGCGCGCCAGTTCCTGCGCTCGCGCACGCCCGCGCCGCTGCCGGCGCTGACCCGCCGCGAGCGCGAGTGCCTGTCGTGGGCCGCGGAAGGCAAGACCAGCTGGGAAATCGGGCAACTGCTCAACATCAGCGAGCGCACGTCGATCTTCCACCTGCAGAACGCCACCCACAAACTCGGCGTCAGCGGTCGCCAGGCGGCGATCGCGCGGGCGATCTCGCTCGGACTCATCGTCTCGCTGCGCGCCTGACGGCGCGCGCCCCGCGCGCGCCGGCGTTCGCGCCAGCTTCCGCGCCGGCATCCGCCGCGACCTTCGTCCCGGCTTCCGAACCACTGTCCGAATCGCTTTCCGGGCCGGCTTCGACAGCCGGTCTCGCCGACCCGTTCGGCCGTCTTTTTCGCGCAGTTTCCGGCGGCGGCGGCGCGTCGCCGATCGCCGCGCGTCGCAGCGCGATTCCGTTGCGATCTCGAAGCGATACCGGGGTGATCCGGGACGCGCGCGTTTCCGTGTCGCGATCGCCATCGCGAACGGACCTGCATCAACCTGTCAGGTCCTTCAGCTGCAACGACCGACAGGGCTTCTGCTCACTGGGGTTTCCCTTCACCCCACGAGGAGACACCCCGATGCACATCGTCACCGGACACGCAGGCGAGCCCGGTCTCGGCGCGGCATTGCTGGACAGCATGTACCGACTGCGCTGCGCCGTGTTCCATGAACGCCTGCGCTGGCAGGTCCGGGTCGAGTTCGGTCGCGAGCACGACTGGTTCGACCTGATCGGCCCGCACTACGTGATCGCGCACGACGGCGCGTCGCAGGCGCTCGGCTGCTGCCGGCTGCTGCCGACCGCCGGCCCGAACATGCTGCGCGACATCTTTCCCTACCTGCTGCGCGACCTGCCGCCGCCGAACGCGCCCGAAGTGTGGGAGGTGAGCCGGTTCGCGGTCGCGCCCGACGCCGCCGGCAGCGGTTTCGGCTTCGGCGACGCGGCCGCGGGCCTGCTCGGCGCGATGTTCCGCTTCGCCGACGCGCGGCGGATCGAGGCGCTGGTCGGCGTCACCAGCGCGCCGGTCGAACGCCTGCTGCGGCACCTCGGCCTGGAAGTCGAACGGCTCGGGCCGCCGCAGCGCATCGGCGAGGCGATGAGCCTCGCCTTCCGCATGCCGGTGGCGCCCAACCTGGCCGCGCTGGGCGCGACCGGGGACGCCGGCGCCGTGCCGCACGCCGCATGACCGCGGCCGCCGCCGTGCGCCACGGGGCGCACGGCGGGCGCGCACGGCGGTGGTTCAGGCCGCGACCTGGGCGGTCGCGCGGGCGTGCGGGGACGCGGCGTGCTCGCGCAGGGCGCGCAGCTGCACCGCCGCACCGTCCCACAATGCGCGCCGGGCCTGCAGCGCGAGCCGGGCGGCGTCGCGCGCTTCCTGCAGCGCGTCCGCGCGACGCGCGAGTTCGCTCTGGATCAGGCGGCTCGCGGCGGGGCCGTGGCTGTCGCCGTCCAGCTCGATGTGGCGCTGCAGGTAGTAGACGAATCCAGGCGCCTGCGCCTCGCTCAGGCCCCAGCGGTCGAGCAGGCTCTGGAACATCGCCGGGATGACGTTCTCGCGGCCGTAGAAGAAGCTGGCCATCGTCTCCAGCGTGGTGCCGTCGCAGGCGGTGCCGAGGGTATGGCCGACGAACGCGCGGACGAACTCCGGCGCCGCCGCCGCCTCCAGCGCCGCCGACAGCCCGGCGCCGCCGCGCAGCGCGCGCATGAACGTGTCGAACTGCGCGGTCGGCGCGCCGACGTCGCGCATCGCCTGCAGGTAGAGGTCGAGGTGGCTGGCCGGATGGCCGTCGGCGTCGACGTCGCTTTCCTCGGCGAGGACGATGTCGTTGATCAGGCGCGCGGCCACCGGATCCGCCGGCGGCATCCACGGCAGCTCGACGCAGGTGAGGTCCCGCTGCAGCCGCTTGGCCAGCGACATGAAATCCCAGACCGCGAAGACGTGGACCTGCATGAAGGCGCGGAGCGCCTCGAGGCCGTCGATCTCGGCGAATACCGGGTGGGTTTCCAGTTCGTGTCGCAGCCGGCGCATGGCCGGGGTCAGGACCGCATCGTGCTTGGCGTCCTGGTGTGTGGCGTCCGTTTCCTTCTTCATGGCGATCTCCTTGATCGGGCACTGCGTTGAACGACGAAGGGAATCCCGGCCGGCGCCATCCCTGGTCCGCCCGGACCTGCCGGCACCGGCAGCGCCGGTTCCGGTCCCATCGGGCCGCCGCCATCGCGTCGGCCCCGGCGAGTCGTCCCTGTCTCGCCTGTTCTGTGCACGATCCGGCGCCCGCCCCCGCGGACCGCCGATCGCTAGTGCGGGAGGTACAGCGGGTACAGGCTGCCCTCTTCGCGTTCGATCCGCTGCGCCAGCAGCCCGCCGACCGTCTGGTAGTCGACCAGGAAGGCCTGGCGCGTCTCCTGGTCGAAGTTGCCGAGCTGGTATTTCTTGACGAAATCGACCACGCCGCGGGCGATGGCGTTCATCTCGCGCCGGAAGCTGCGCACCAGCGCGGTGTTCTCCGGGTCGCCCTGCATGCTGTTCTCGACGTAGTTGTAGAACCGCACGTTCTCGGCGATCAGATGGCCCTCGAGGTGGACCTTGAAGGCGTTGAGCATCTGCGGGATCTGCTGGAAATCGCCCTGCTTGGCGAGGTCTCCGATCGCGCCGTACAGCTTCACCAGGTCCGCATGGTCGCGCTTGAGCGCGGGCACCAGATCGGCGTCGTAGGCGATGGGTCCGCCCGCGCGACGCTGTTCGAAGGTGGGGGCGCCCTGCGGCAAGGCGCGCGACGTCGGCTTCGGCTCTCCCCCGAGCCACTTCCTTAGAAAATCGAACACAACTTCCCCTGTCGTCAATGTCAATGATGTACGTCAACCATGGGTCGATCAGTGGACCGACCGGGGGAACATAGCGGTCACCGTACGGGGCCGTGTACCTGTAAGAAATGACAGGTCAGCGGTCGACCCGAAATCGATTGCCAAAGCGTGAACTTCCCCTCGGTCGATTCCGGCATTCAGTCGCATTTCCGGCCCGGGGCGGTGCCGCGACAGGGTCGGTGGAACGGTGTTTCCCGGGGGTGTCGGCCTGCGCAGGCGTGCGACATGCGCGAAAAAAAGCACCCGCCTTGCGGCGGGTGCTTTCGAGATTGGCAGCCCCGGATGGATTCGAACCACCGAATGCCTGAGTCAGAGTCAGGTGCCTTACCGCTTGGCGACGGGGCTGTAGAGCGTGCGGACCGCGATTGTAGCGCCAAACCGCGGTCCCGGGCCAGTCGCGGCCGGAACCCGTCGGGTCCCGGTGCGACGGCGGCGCCGGATCGGCGCCGGGAAGATCAGCGCTTGGAGAACTGGGTGGCGCGACGGGCCTTGTGCAGACCGATCTTCTTGCGCTCGACCTCGCGGGCGTCGCGGGTCATGAAGCCGGCCTTGCGCAGCTCGGACTTCAGGGTCTCGTCGTACTCGACCAGCGCGCGGGCGATGCCCAGGCGGATGGCGCCGGCCTGGCCGGTGGTGCCGCCGCCGATGGCGGTGACGACCACGTCGAACTTGTCGAGCGTCTGGGTGAGCTCCAGCGGCTGGCGCACGATCATGCGCGCGGTCTCGCGGCCGAAGAACTCGTCCAGCGGACGGTCGTTGACGGTGATGTTGCCGGAACCCTTGCGCAGGAAGACGCGGGCGACGGAAGACTTGCGACGGCCGGTGCCGTAATTCTGCTGAGTAGCCATCGTTTAGATATCCAGGACTTGCGGCTGCTGGGCGGCGTGCGGGTGTTCGGAACCCTTGTACACCTTGAGTTTCTTGTACATGGCGCGGCCGAGCGGATTCTTCGGCAGCATGCCCTTCACGGCGATCTCGATGACGCGCTCCGGGTGGCGGTCCAGCGCTTCGGCGAGGGTCTCGGTCTTGAGGTTGCCGATGTAGCCGGTGAAGCGGTGGTACTTCTTGTCCTGCAGCTTGTTGCCGGTCACCGCGATCTTCTCGGCGTTGATCACGACGAGGTAGTCGCCGGTATCGACGTGCGGGGTGTAGACGGGCTTGTGCTTGCCGCGGAGGCGGCGGGCCAGCTCGACGGCGAGACGGCCGAGCGTCTTGTCGGTGGCGTCGACGAGGTACCAGTCGCGCTGGACGGTCTCGTTCTTGGCAGTGAAGGTCTTCATGACGGAACTCTGGTTGAGGTGCCTGGTCGGGCTGATTCCGGGGCGGCGGCTCCCTTGGGGGCCGGCCGGCGGAACTTCGCCGCGCGTTGTCGTTGCGGTGCTTTCGCGGCGCCGGCTCCACGGACGATGTCCACGGAAACGGGGCGGGTCGCAAAGAGGCGGGATGATAGCCCGCGCCGACGCCCTCCGCAACCGCGGTCGGTCCGGCCTCGCGCGCGGGCGCGGCTTCCCGGAAGATGTCCGGGTGACCGACGCCGCCCCGTCCCCGACCGCCCTCGCCGACCGCTGCGTGCAGTGCGGCCTGTGCCTGCCGACCTGCCCGACCTATCGGCTGGCGGGGCTGGAGGCCGAATCGCCGCGGGGGCGGATCGCGCTGATCCGGGGGATCGACAGCGGCGCGCTGGTCCCGACCGCCGCGGTCGAGGCCCACCTCGACGCCTGCCTCGGCTGCCGCCGCTGCGAGGCGGTGTGTCCGGCCGGGGTCGAATACGGGGCGCTGCTGACCGCCGCCCGCGCCCGCCAGCGCGTCCGCCGGCCGCCGGGCGTCCGCCAGCGACTGGCCGAGGCGCTGACGGCGCGGCCGCGGCTGCTGTCGGGGCTGCTGGCGGTCTATCGCGAAGCCTGGCCGCTGCTGCCGCGCGCCGCCCGTCCGCTGCCGCGCCCGCCCGCGACGGCGGACGCGCCCGCATCGGCCGCAACGCCACCGGCCGCGGACGCCGAGGCCGCGCTGTTCCTCGGCTGCGTGTCCCGCGGCTACGACGCCGCCCTGCACGCAGCGGTCCGGCGCCTGTGCGCCGCCGCGGGCATCGCCCTGCACGCGCCCGTCGCGCAAACCTGCTGCGGCGCCCTGCACGCCCACGCCGGGGACGCCGACCGCGCCGCGGCGCTGGCCGAGGCCAATCGCCGCGCCTTCGCCGGTCACGCACTGGTGCTGGGGCTCGCCAGCGGCTGCCACGCGGCGCTGGCCGACGGCCTCGCCGGGCAGGCGATCGTCCGCGACGCCATCGACGTCCTCGACGAACGCGCCGAACGCCTGCGCTTCGCCCCGCGCGCCGAGCGCATCGCCCTGCACCTGCCCTGCACCCAGCGCAACGTGGTCCGCAGCGACGGCGCGCTGCGCCGCCTGCTGGCGCGGGTGCCGGGCCTGGACGTCGTCGAACTCGACGCCGGCTTCGGCTGCTGCGGCGCCGCCGGCGCCGCCATGCTGGACGACCCGGACCGCGCCGCCGGCTTCCGCCAGCCGCTGCTGGACCAGCTCGCCGGCAGCGGCGCGTCGGTGCTGCTCAGCGCCAACATCGGCTGTCGCCTGCATCTGGCGAACGGGACCGACGTGCCGGTGCGACATCCCCTGGAATTCCTTGCAGAATGCCTGCCATGACCGCCCGACAGCTCACCGTCTTCGATCGCCTGCTCGCCGATGCGCAGAACGCGCTGGAGACCGTCGCCGGCGCGCCCCGCGCCGCGCGCCCGAACCCCGGCGACGCCGAAGCCGATGTCGTGCTGGACGACGCCGAACGTCGCCACGCCGCGGGGCTGATGCGCATCAACCACGTCGGCGAGGTCTGCGCGCAGGCGCTGTACGTCGGCCAGGCCGCGGTCGCGCGCGACCCGGCCACGCGCGCGCAACTGCAGGCGGCCGCGCAGGAGGAAACCGACCATCTCGCGTGGTGCGCGGCCCGCCTGCGCGAACTCGACAGCCGGCCCAGCGTGTTCAACCCGCTGTGGTATGCCGGCAGCTACGCGATCGGCGTCGCCGCGGGCCTGCGCGGCGACGGCTGGAACCTCGGTTTCGTGGTCGAGACCGAGCGCCAGGTCGAGGCCCACCTGGAAGAACACCTGCGCACCCTGCCCGCGGCCGACGCGCGCAGCCGGGCGATCCTCGAAGTGATGAAGGACGACGAGGCGCGCCACGCCGACCACGCCGAGGCCGCCGGCGCGAAGCGCCTGCCGCAGCCGATCCCGACCCTGATGGCGACCGCGTCGAAACTGATGAAGGCGGTCGCCTACCGGCTGTAGGGCGGGCTTCAGCCCGCCATCGCGGGTTTGCCGGTCGCATTGCACAACGATCGAAACCGCCTCGCGCGCCGGGCGGTGCGACCGGCATGGTCGCGACGGCGGGCCAGGGCCCGCCCTACCCGGCCCGATTTTGCCGCGGACACGAAAAAGCCGGCTTTCGCCGGCTTTTTCGCGTGTAGCGCGCGTGGAAGGATCGCGCGGGAGGATCACTCCACCAGGTTGCGGCCCTGGTACAGCTCCTCGATCTCGCGACGCAGCCGCGCCTCGACCTTCATCCGCTCCTTGAACGACAGGTTCTTGGCCTTCTCCTCGAACAGGTACTGGTCGAGGTCGAAGTCCTTGAGGTGCATCTTGGTGTGGAACAGGTTTTCCTGGTAGACGTTCACGTCGAGCATTTCGTAGCGCGAGCGGATGTTCTTGGCCAGGTAGTCCTGGATCGAGTTGATCTTGTGGTCGATGTAGTGCTTCTTGCCCTTGATGTCGCGGGTGAAGCCGCGCACCCGGTAGTCCATCACCACGATGTCCGACTCGAGGCTCTCGATCAGGTAGTTCAGCGCCTTCAGCGGCGAGATCACGCCGCAGGTCGAGACGTCGATGTCGGCGCGGAAGGTGGCGATGCCGTTGTCCGGGTGGGTTTCCGGATAGGTGTGGACCGTGATGTGCGACTTGTCCATGTGCGCGACCACGGCGTCGGAGATGATCTCCTTGCCGGCCGCCTTCTTGTCGATCACCGGCTCCTCGGAGATGAGGATGGTCACCGACGCGCCCTGCGGGTCGTAGTCCTGACGTGCGATGTTGAGGATGTTCGCGCCGATGATCTCCGCCACGTCGGTGAGGATCTGGGTGAGGCGGTCGGCGTTGTATTCCTCGTCGATGTAGGCGATGTAGCGCTGGCGCTCCTCTTCGGAGGCGGCGTAGCACACGTCGTAGATGTTGAAGGACAGCGACTTGGTCAGGTTGTTGAAACCTTGCAGCTTCAGGCGCGGCAGCGGCTTGACCACGGCATCGGTTCCTCTGGGGGCGGAGTTCGGGGGCGCGATTATGCGGCATTGCGGCAACGGGGGCGAGCCGTTGCCGCAATGCAGCACCCGGCGGGCGGCCGAGGTGGCATCCGTGCCGCAGTTTGCCCGAAACGTGACAAAGGCCTACTCTTGCCCTTTCATACGTTCAGGCTCGCATGAACCGACCCCCCGTGGCCACGTTGACACCCCTCCGTCGCAACGCCAATCCGCTCGCGCCCACGGTGGCGACGATCGAGCGGTTCCTGTCGCATTGCCACCGACGCCGTTACCCGCCCCGGACCGAAGTCTTCCGTCCCGGCGATCCGGCGGGGACGCTCTACTACGTCATCTCCGGCTCGGTCAGCATCATCACCGAGGAGGAGGACGGGCGCGAACTGGTGCTCGGCTATTTTGGTCCGGGCGAGTTCGTGGGCGAAATGGGACTGTTCGTCGAGAGCGACCGCCGCGAAGTCGTGCTGCGGACCCGGACCCAGTGCGAGCTGGCCGAGATCGGCTACGAGCGCCTGTACCAGCTGCTCGAGGGCCCGCTCGGCGGCGACGCCGCCCAGCTGATCTACGCCATCGGCGCCCAGCTCTCGCGCCGGCTGCTGGACACCAGCCGCAAGGCCGGCCGGCTGGCCTTCCTGGACGTCACCGACCGGATCATCCGCGCCCTGCACGACCTGACCCGCGAGCCGGAAGCCATGAGCCATCCCCAGGGCACCCAGCTGCGGGTCTCCCGCCAGGAGCTGGCGCGGCTGGTCGGCTGCTCGCGCGAGATGGCCGGCCGGGTACTGAAGAAGCTCCAGGCCGACGGCAAGCTGCACGCCCGCGGCAAGACCGTGGTCGTGTACGGCACCCGCTGACCGGATGCCCCTGCCCGGCGCGCCCGTCGCCGCGGTCGAGGCCGATCTCGACCTGCGCAACGCGACCCCGGCGGACGCCGAGGACGTCGCCGCGCTGCTCGGCGCCCTCGGCTACCCCTGCGACGCCGGCGACGCCGCCGAGCGCATCGCCGCGGTGCTGGGCAACGACCGCCAGGCGCTGCTGCTGGCCCGCCGCCACGGCGCCGCCTGCGGCCTGCTCGCGCTGGACTTCATGTATTACCTGCCGCTGGGCACGACCACCTGCCGGGTGACCGCGCTGGTGGTGGACGACGACGCCCGCGGCCACGGCGTCGGCCGCGCGCTGCTGCGCGATGCCGAGCGTCGCGCCCGCGCCGGCGGCGCCGCCCGGCTGGAAGTCACCAGCGCCGGGCACCGCACCGAGGCCCACGCCTTCTACCGCGCCTGCGGCTTCGGCGAGGGCGCGGTGCGGTTCGTGAAGTCGCTGGGCGACTGAGCCGCCGCCGGGGCAGAATGGGCGCCCCGCCACGACTTCGCCGACGCCCATGCACTGTCCGAAATGCCATGCCGAGATGCGCCTGCTCCCCGGTTACGAGGAGGCGGTGGTCCATCGCTGCGAAGGCTGCAACGGGATGTGGTTCGAGAACATGGCGCACGTGCAGTTGCGCGACGACGCCGAGCGCATCGATCCGACCGCGCCGCAGCCGCCCGCCGACGACGACGCGTTCGACCCGACCGCGCCGGCCGCCGACACCATCCTGTGCCCGGCCTGCGGCCACTATCCGCTGATCCACATGGTCGATCCGCACCAGCCGCACATCCGCTTCGAGAGCTGCAAGTTCTGCTACGGCCGCTTCTACGACGCGGGCGAGTTCCGCGACTTCGTCGACGACAGCGAGTACGACACCGCGTTCGACCGGCTGATCAGGAAGCTCAAGCCGCTGATCGAAGGCCCGAGCGAAGTGTGATCCGCGCCACGGGCATCCGGTCCGGCGGCAGGCCCGCCGTGTTCCTGCTCGTCGTCCTGCCGATCCTGTGGGGCGGCATGCTCGCCGCCGCCGTGGGGCTGGTCGCCCTGCTGGCGCGCGCGACCGGCGCCACGCTGGCGACGGTGCCCAATGGCGCCGCGATCGTGGTCGCGTGCTGCGGCGCACTGCTCGCCGTCCCGGTCGCGCTGATGCTCTCCAATCTCGTCCTGCGCGCGCTGTCGCCGCTGCGCCGCATCGCCGGACGCGACGCCGCCCGCAACGGGCGACCGGATTTCGCGGCGTCGCAACGCGCACTGCTGCGCCTGTTCCTCGTCCTCGCGGCGATCTGCGCGCCGATCATCGCGGCGACCTTCGCGCTCGCGCGCTGACCGGCGCCACGTCGCCGCCCGTGATCGCCGCCCGTGATCGCCGCGCGCAGCGCCGCGGCGGCAGGGTCGTCCGGGAACCGCAGCCCGTCGCCGTCGGCCAGCGCGGGAAAGTCAGCGCCGCTCCAGCACCGGCGGCAGCGGGCAATGCAGCAGGCCGCAGAGCGCGCGGAGCAGTTCGGCTTCGGCGACGGACACGCGGCCGTCGTGGCCGACCGCGACCGCGATCGCCTCGACCAGCCGCTGCCGGTCCGCCGGCGCCAGCGCGTCGAGCACCGGCCACGCATCGTCGAGCGCGAGCACGCCGTTGGCCGGCGGCGCGTAGTCGATGTGCGCGTCCGGGAAGATCCGCTGCAGGCCGGCGAGATAGGCGCGCAGGCCTTCGTGGGCATCGCGGTGGCCGGCGCGGGCGATCACCGCCAGCAGCGTCGCCACCTGCGCGCGCGCCTCGCCCGCGCGCAGGCGTCCGTAGGGCGCGTGGCGCGTCGGGTCCAGCGCTTCGTGCATCTGGGTCTGCAGCAGCGTGCCGAGGGCGTATTCGAACAGCGCGACGCGGCCGTCGGTATTGACCGTGGCGTGGACGGTGTCCAGCACCAGGCCGATCGCCGCGCGGGGGCGCTGGCCCAGCACCGGGAAGGCCAGCGCCGCCAGCGGCAGGCGCAGCATCGGATGCAGCGCTTCGAGGTGCTCGTCGCGCAGCGCCTGCGCATGCACGGCGGCCTCGCGGCCGAGCCGCGCGGCGATCTCGGTGTGCTGGCGCGCGCGCACCGCCGGATCGGCGTCCAGCAGCAGGCCGACGATCAGCGGCGCCACGCTGTCGCGATCGGCGGCGAGCGCGCGCACGGCGGCGGGGATCGCGGCCACGATCGCGTCCGCGCGGCGGACGTCCTCCTCGCCCGGATGCGCCACCAGGGCGGCGATCGTCGCCGGGTTCAGCGCCAAGGTCGCCTCGCGGTCCGGCAGCGCGCCGCCGGCGTCGCGGCGGCCCTTGCGCACGTCCTCGGCGAGGCCGTCCGGCGGCTCGGCGGCCCAGCGTCGCTGCAGCGCGGCGAGCTGGCCGGCGTCGAACGTCGGCTCCAGCGCGCGGATGCGCTGCAGCGGCGCGGGATGGGTCGCGAACAGCCCGTGCAGGCCGACGCCGTCGGCGAACAGCAGGTGGCCGATGTCCTCGGCGTCGGCGCGCCGGCCCAGCCGCGATCCGGCGGACAGGCCGGCGATCTTCTTCAGCGCGCCGGACAGGCCCGCGGCCCGGCCAGCGAACTGCGTCGCCTCGGCATCGGCGACGCGTTCGCGCGAGCGGCTGACGCCGGCCTTGATCGTCCGCGCGAACAGCAGGCCGAGGCCGCCGAACGCCATCGCCGCCGCGCCGGCGCCGAGCATCGCGATGCGCCGCCTGCCGTGGCCGGCGGCGCGCGCGTGATCGAGGATCCTGCGGCCGGCCAGCGCCGGCGCGAGGATGCCCGACAGCAGCCCGACCAGGCGCAGGTTCAGGCGCATGTCGCCGTTGAGGACGTGGCTGGCCTCGTGCGCGACGACGCCGTGCAGTTCGTCGCGATCGAGCCGTTCGAGCGCGCCGCGGGTGACCACGATCGCCGCGTCCGCGGGGGCGTGGCCGGCGGCGAAGGCATTGATCGCCGACTCCTGTTCGAGCACGAACAGCCTGGGCATCGGCAGGCCGGAGGCGATCGCGATCGTCTCGACCACGCTGCGCAGCCGGCGCAACTGCGGGTCGGTGGTCTGCATCGGCACCGGCACGCCACCCAGTTGCCGGGCCACCGCTTCGCCGCCGCCGTGGAGGGTCGCGATGCGGTGCAACGAGCCGAGCCCGATCGCCGCGAGGGTCAGCAGCGACGCCAGCGCCAGCGCCGCGGCGGTCTGCCCGGGGGTGGCGGTGTCCTTCGCCGCGAACGCCAGCCAGACCGCGAAATCGACCGCGAGCACGATGCCGGCCACCGCCAGCGCGAACAGCAGCGCCAGCCGGACCGAGGCCCGGCGCGCGGCGGCCTGGCGATCGAAGAAGTTCATGCCGGGGACGACGACGGCAGGCGGGTCAGCACGACGCGTTCGGCGCCTCGGGCGCGCATGCGAGGCGACGGGCGTCCCGAGCGCGGGGTCGGCGCTTGCGGATCCTGGCCGCACGCGCCATCCCGGCCGCGGAAATTGCGAGCAGGATCAACAAAATAACCATCGAACTTCCCCTTGTTCATGCAAATCGCGGAAGGGACGCTATGATCGCCCGGAGGCCGGCATCGAACCGGCCCGACGACAGGCCGGCCCGACGACCGAACGGTGGGCGCGTCCGCGATCCGCGGGCGCAAGCGACGGCGCGACAACGACCATGACCGACCCGCAGGCGAAGCATACGCAGGGGGCAGATGCGATGAAAGACGATTCCCGGCAGCGCCACACCGCACGGCCCGCCATGCGGTCCCCGCAACGGCCGCGCCTGGCGCGCCGACGCTTCGCGCTGCTGCCGCTGACCGCCGGGCTCGCCGCGCTGCTGCTGCCGGTGGCCGCCGGCGTCTCCGCGCAGACGCCCCTGCGCTGGGACAGCAGCCTCGCCGACGGCGCGGTGCTCGGCAACAGCAGCGTGTACTCGCCGCGCGCGACGATGGCGCGCGTGTTCCCGGGCAACGGGCTGCAGGTCATGCCGCTGGCGACCAGCTTCAGCGTCCCCGAACTCGAAGCGATCGCCCAGAACCTCGTCGCCGGCCAGAAGGTGCCCGGCCTGGCGATGGCGATCGTCTACCAGGGCCGCATCCTCAGCGCGCGCGGCTACGGCGTCACCGACGTGAACAACCCCGAGGTCGTCGACGAACACACCGTGTTCCGGCTGGCCTCGCTGTCGAAGTCGTTCGCCGCCACCGCCACCGGCCTGCTGGTCAACCAGGGACGCCTGCGCTGGGACAGCCGGGTCGTCGACTACTACCCGACCCTGCAGTTCTCCGAGCCGCGCGCCGCGCTGGAGCTGACCGTCGCCGAGGTGCTGAGCCACCGCGTCGGCCTCGGCCACAACAGCTTCGACCGCGACATCGAGGGCAACGCCGAGTACCCCTCGCTGATCCGCAAGATGGCGTACACGCCGATGCAGTGCGCGCCCGGCGAGTGCTACGCCTACCAGAACGTCGCCTACAGCCTGATCGGCGACGTCGTCGGCGGCGCCAGCGGCGAGCCGTTCGAGCGCTGGGTCGCCGACCGCATCTTCACGCCGCTGGGCATGCGCGACGCCAGCTACGGCCTGGACGGGATCCTCGCCAGCCCGCGCTGGGCGAAGCCGCACGTGCGCGCCGGCCGCGGCTGGTCGTCGGTGACGCCCAAGCCGACCTACTACCGCGTCGCCCCGGCCGCCGGCGTCAACGCCAGCATCAGCGACATGGCGCAGTGGCTGGTCGCGCAGACCGGGCATCGCCCCGACGTGCTGCCCCCGGCGCTGCTGGCGACGCTGCATGCGCCGCTGATCGACACGCCGGCGGAAACCCGCGGTTCGTCGTGGCGGCGCGAACGCCTCAACGCCGCCGGCTACGGCCTGGGCTGGCGCGTGCTGGACTACGCCGGCCACCGCGTGGTCTTCCACGGCGGCGCGGTGCAGGGCTACCGCGGCACGATCGCGATGGTGCCCGAACGCGACCTCGGCGTCGTCATCCTCTGGAACGCCAACAGCAGCGCGCCCTCCGGCCTGCTGCCGACCATCCTCGACCGGGCGATCGGGCTGACCCCGCAGCAGTGGCTGGACAGCGAGCCCGAGCCGCTGGAGGAAGGCCTCTACGCGCAGGGGCTGCCCAAGCTGCCCGATGCGCCCACCGCCAGCGGCGGCGCCGAAAGCTCGGTCTCGAACGCCAAGCCCGAGTAAGCCGCCCGGGAGTCATCCGCCGGGGCGTCATCCGGGGAAACTTCAGCCTGGAGAACTCCACTCGGCACAACGTCAGCCGGGAGAGCTTCATCGGGGAGAGCTTCACCGGGGAGAGCTTCACCCGGGAGAGCGCCCCCACGGGAGTGCGTGACCCGCGGGAGGCCGGATCGCCGTCGCGCCGAAGCATCGGCGGCGGCCGCGACGGCGCCGAACCGCGCTCCGCCGCCGGCGGCCGCCCATAAAAAAACTCCCTCTCCGCCTGGGCACGCGGAGAGGGAGTTCGGTACAGCAGATCGGGGTGACGCGATTACATCATCGGCGCGGGAGCGGCCGGCATCGCAGCGGCCGGAGCCTTCTTGGCGCGCTTCTTGGCGGCCTTCTTCGCCGGCTTCTTCGCAGCCTTCTTGGCGGCCTTCTTCGCAGCCTTCTTCGCCGGCTTCTTGGCGGCCTTCTTGGTCGCCTTCTTCGCGGTCTTCTTGGCGGCCTTCTTCGCAGTCTTCTTGGCGGCCTTCTTCGCGGTCTTCTTGGCAGCCTTCTTCACGGTCTTCTTCGCGGCCTTCTTGGCCGGCTTCTTGGCGACCTTCTTGGCGGCCTTCTTCGCGGTCTTGCGGACGGCCTTCTTCGCCGCCTTCTTCACGGTTTTCTTGGCGGCCTTCTTGGTCGCCTTCTTCGCAGCTTTCTTCGCAGCCATGGTATGGCTCTCCTCGTCAGTGGACTTGCTTTGGGTAATGCGGCCCAGACAACAACGGGATCGCGGGAGTCGGACCCGCCACCCACCGCCGGCGCGCAAGGCAAGCCGGTACGGATTCGATCCGGCGTCGCGACCGCGACGACCGGGGGAAAGACATGGCGACGCCGGACCGCCTCGCGTCCGCGACGGCAAGGCCGCCCTGGACAGGAGAAAACCCGGGACCGTCCTGGTCGAGGGTCTGGAGATGCGGGCGGATGTACCCGAAGGCAGCTGGCCCGGCGGCGGCACGACATTTCGCGGAGGAGACGAAGCCTGTTTCCACCGGAACCTCGATCCGGAAGAAAGTTCGAGTTGTGCTTCGCGTTTTCGTCTTGGAGGGACTCACTCACTTCCGCGCAGGCGATACTTGGGGCGAAACCTAATCACGGTTTTTTCTACTGTCAACACCCCGACGCGAAAAAAATTCCGGCGCGCGGCGCGGTCGCGGACCGCGCGACGCGCCCGGCGTCGTGCGCGGCGCGCGACGCGCGCCGCGACGGCGCCGCGCGGTGCGCGACGGCGTTTGGGCGAAAGCGCTTTTTTTCAGCGGTTTTGTTTCCGCGATCCGGACGCGCGACGACGACGCGCGTCGCGCCGGGCGCATCGCGCCGACGCCGCGCGGCGCGGATGAAGGGCGGCGAAAGCGCGTCGTGCGACGTTGGTCGAAGCGGTCCGGATTTCGCGTCGCACAAGCCCGGATGCGCGGATTTGCGCGAACGTTGCGCGACCGGAAATGGCGTCGCGCGCGCATCGGCGCGCCTCGGCGACGGCGTCCGATCGCGCGTTCGCGGCGTCCGCCGCCGTCTCGCGACGACCCGCAAGCCGATGCGCCGGACAAGAAAAAAGCCGCCCGCGGATGCGGACGGCTCTCGTTCGCTCGGGCGCGCGGCGACGCCGCGCCGCGCGGACGCGATCAGTGGTCCTCGTCCTCGAGCAGCTCGGCGTAGTCGTCCGGGCCGAGCAGTTCGTTGAGCTGGTCGGTGTCCTCGATCTCGACCACGAACAGCCAGCCCTCGCCGTAGGCGTCCTCGTTGATCGTTTCGGGCTTGTCGGTCAGCGGGGCGTTGACCGCGACGACGGTGCCGCTGACCGGCGCGTAGACGTCGGAGGCGGCCTTCACCGACTCGACGACGGCGCAGGCGTTGCCGGCCTCGACGCGGTCGCCGACGTTCGGCAGCTCGACGTAGACCAGGTCGCCAAGCAGGCCCTGGGCATGGTCGGAGATGCCAACCGTGACCTTGCCGTCGCCTTCGACGCGGGCCCACTCGTGGGACTTCATGAACTTCAGGTCGCCGGGAATCTCGCTCATCGTGGGCTCCGCAGGTGGCGCTTGCCGGTGGGGGAAGGGGTGTAGTTTAGAAGCGCGGCGGCGGCGGTCAAATGCCTTCCTGCGCCTTGCCGTCGCGGACGAACGGAAACTTGACGACGCGCACGGGCACGTCGCGTCCGCGGATGTCGACGCGGACCTCGCCGAGGTCGCCGGCGGGGACGCGCGCGAACGCGATCGCCTTGCCGAGGGTCGGCGAGAAGGTGCCGGAGAGGATCTCGCCGTCGCCGGCGGCGGTGCGCACCGCCTGGCCGTGGCGCAGCACGCCCTTCTCGTCCATCACCAGGCCGATCATCCGCCGCGGCACGCCGGCCGCCTGCTGCGCCTCCAGCGCGGCGCGGCCGGTGAACTCGCGCCCGGCGTCCAGCGACACGGTCCACGCGAGCGCCGCCTCGTAGGGGGTCGCGTCCTCGTCCATGTCCTGGCCGTAGAGGTTCATGCCCGCCTCCAGGCGCAGCGTGTCGCGCGCGCCGAGGCCGGCCGGCTTCACGCCGGCGGCCAGCAGCGCGTCCCACAGCGCGACCGCGCGCTCCTGCGGCACCACGATCTCGAAGCCGTCCTCGCCGGTGTAGCCGGTGCGGGCGAGGAACAGCGGGACGCCGTCGCGGGTGACCGCCTCGGTCGCGGCGAAGCGGGTGATCTTCGCCGCCGCCGGCGCGGTGTCGGCCGACAGCAGGTCGAGCACCTTCGCGCGGGCGTTCGGGCCCTGCACGGCGATCATCGCCAGTTCGGGACGCTCGGTCACTTCGACGCCGAACGGCGCGGCCTGCGCCGAGATCCAGGCGAGGTCCTTGTCGCGGGTGGCGGCGTTGACCACCAGGCGGAAGAAGTCCTCGGCGAGGAAGTAGACGATCAGGTCGTCGATGACGCCGCCGCGGTCGTTCAGCATGCAGGTGTAGAGCGCCTTGCCCGGCTTCTGCAGCTTGTCCACCGCGTTGGCGACCAGGCGGCGCAGGAACTCGCGCACGCGGGCGCCGCGCAGGTCGACCACGGTCATGTGCGAGACGTCGAACATGCCGGCGTCGCGGCGCACCTGGTGGTGCTCGTCGATCTGCGAGCCGTAGCTCAGCGGCATGTCCCAGCCGCCGAAGTCGACCATCTTCGCGCCGAGGGCGCGGTGGGCGTCGTTGAGGATGGTCTTCTGCGTCATTGCGTGCGCCGGCTGCGGAAAGTCCTGCATTATCCCAGACCGGGCCCAAGGATACGCAAGGGTGCGGAGAATGCCGTCGGAAGCCGCGATCGGAAGCCGACGCCGGAGTTGCCGTCGGACGCTGCCGCTGCAAGCCGCTGCCGCAAGCCGCGGGTCAGACGCCGGCGGCGGGATTCGCGCAGCTCACGCGCGAGGCTTCGACCTCGACCAGTTTGCCGGCGTCGGTGTCGAAACGGCGCACCCAGCGCAGATCGCTGCTCTGCTCCTGCGCGCCGTAGCGCACCGCGGCGATCACTCCGGCCGCGTCCTTGCCATCGAACTTGCAGCCGCCGAGCTGGAGCTGGTCGCCGGGCTGCATCGCCGGAGCGTCGACGGCGTCGAGCACTTCCCAGCGCGGATCCTTGCCGGCGGGCTCGGCCTTGCGCGAAGCGATCACGTAGCGGGCCATCGCCGCCTGGCCGTCGGCGGCGCCGCTGCCGAGCATCGCGATGCCGAAGTCGCAGACGTGTTCGTAGCCTTCGGCGCCGGGCACGCAGCCGCCGCCGATCTCGGCCAGGCCGTCGGGATACGGCGGCACGATCTGGCCGATCAGCGCGGCGGCGGCGGCGCTCATCGGCGCCGGCGTCGCCACGGGCGCAGCGGCGGCGGCGGGCGCCGGCGCGGCGGTCTGCGCCGGCGCAGGCGCGGCCTCCGGCGCGGGCGTCGCCGCCTCGGGCGCCGGCGCGCGATCGCAGGCCGACAGCGCGAACAGGACGGCGCACAGGCCGATCGGAAACCCGGGACGGGCAAGCTTCGACAGGGACATCGGGACGCTCCTCGGTCTGCGTTCGTCGCGGTGGGTCAGTCCACCGCTTCCACTTTCAGGGTCATGCCGTCGGCGCCGACGATGCGCACGCTGGCGCCGGCCGGCAGGTCGGGACCGCTGACCTCCCAGTAGGCGTCGGCGATCTGCACGCGGCCGGTGCCGCGCTCGATCGCGCGTTCCAGCGGCACGATGCGGCCGACCAGCTGCGCGGTGCGGCGGTTGAGCGCGGGCTGGTCGCTCGGCGTTTCCAGGCGGCTGCGGTAGTACTTGCGGTAGGCCAGCACCGAGGCGAAGCCCAGCGCCACGAACAGCACCGCCTGGGCCAGGAACGGCAGCCCCGGGATCAGCCAGACGATGACCATCATCGCGCCGGCGGCGAACGCCAGCCACAGCATGAACGCCCCCGGGGCCAGCACTTCCATGCCGACCAGCAGCAGCGCGACCACCGCCCAGCCGAAGACGTCGGTGCTGATCCGGAAGCCGCCGATCTCGAAGCCGCCGAGGTCCATGGTTCAGTCCTTGCGCGGCATCGACGGCGGCTTGCCGGCCTGCTGGTGGGCCAGCGCCTCCTTCGCCAGTTCGGTGATGCCGGCGAGCGAGCCGAGCACGCCGCTGGACTCCATCGGCATCATGATGAACTTCTGGTTCGGCGCCTCGGCCAGGGCCTTGAACGCCTCGATGTACTTCTGGGCGATGAAGTAGTTGATGGCGTTGACGTTGCCGCTGGCGATGGCGTCGGACACCATCTGGGTCGCCTTGGCCTCGGCCTGGGCGAGGCGCTCGCGGGCCTCGGCCTCGCGGAACGCGGCCTCGCGCTTGCCGTCGGCCTCCAGGATCGCCGACTGCTTCTCGCCCTCGGCGCGGAGCACCGCCGACTGGCGCACGCCCTCGGCCTCGAGGATCGCGGCGCGCTTGTTCTGCTCGGCCATCTTCTGCTGCTGCATCGAGGCGACCAGGTCGCGCGGCGGCTGGATGTCCTTGAGCTCGATGCGGTTGACCTTCACCCCCCACGGATGGGTGGCGTGGTCGACCGCGGTCAGCACCTTGGCGTTGATCTCGTCGCGCTTGGACAGCGACTCGTCGAGGTCCATCGAACCGATCGCGGTGCGGATGTTGGTCATCACCAGGTTGAGGATGGCGACTTCGAGCTGGGCGACCTCGTAGGCGGCCTTGGCCGCGTCCAGCACCTGGAAGTAGACCACGCCGTCGACCTTGACCACGGCGTTGTCCTTGGTGATCACGTCCTGGCTGGGGACGTCCATCACCTGTTCCATCATGTTGATCTTGCGGCCGACCCCGTAAAAGATCGGGATCAGGAAGTGCAGCCCAGGGGTCATGGTGTGGGTGTACTTGCCGAACCGCTCGACCGTCCACTCGTAGCCCTGCGGCACCATGCGCACGGCCTTGAAGAAGATGATGACGCCGACGACGACGAGCACGAAACCGATGAACGGACCCATCTGCAACCCTCCCTTCCGAATTCGGGCCAGTATAGGGCCGGACGGCGGCCGGCAGGCGGGCGCGGCGGGCGCGCGCGACCGGCCTGCGACGGTTTCGCCTCCGGGCGCATCCTGTCCTTTCAGATGAGCCCGCAGACGCCCTCGCCGCCCTCCGCTTTCGCCATCGACGTGCCCGACGCCCTGCTCGCGCGCCTGCGCCGGGGCGACGCGACGGCGTTCGAGCAGGTCTACCGGCGGTTCGAGCGGCCGGTGTTCACCCTGGCGCTGCGCGTGTGCGGCGATCGCGAGCAGGCCGCGGACGTGCTCCAGGACACCATGCTCAAGGCGTTCGACCGGATCGGCGACTTCCGCGGCGGCGGCGGCGCCGCCGGCGACGCGCCGTACTGGGCCTGGCTGCGGCGGATCGCGGTGAACGAGGCGCTGATGGCGCTGCGCCGACGCCGCACCGGCGCGATCGACGAAGGGTTCGACGGCTTCGACGCGCTCGATCCGGTCGACGACCACACCCCGCCGCCGCCGGCCGCCGCCGACACCGCGGCGCTGCAGCGCGCGCTCGAGGCGCTGCCGGCGACCACCCGCACCGTGCTCTGGCTGTACCACGCCGAGGGCTACACCCACGAGGAGATCGCGACGCTGATGCAGCGCACGCCGAGCTTCTCGAAATCGCAGCTGGCGCGCGGCGGGCGTCGGCTGCGCGCCCTGCTCGATCCCGCCGCTTCCGATTCCGTCGTCCGCGAGGCCGCCCATGGCTGACGCATCCCGCCACGCTTCGTTCTCGAACCTGCCGCCGCCGCCCGCACCGGGCGACTGGCGCGAGGCCTTCGCCGCACTGCCGCAGGACGCACCCGACGGTTCGCGCTGGCCCGCGCTCGCGCAGGCGGTCGCCGCGCGCAACGCCGCCCGCGCGCGCCGCCGCCGGATCGGGCTGGCGCTGGCGGCCGGGCTGTGCGCGCTGGCGCTGCTGCCGTTCGCACTGCGCCGTCCGGCCGACCTGCCCGCGACCGGCACGCCGCCGCGGACGGCGACGGCGACGACGCCTGCCGACGCGCACGTCGCCGACGCGACGCCCGCAGCGACGCCCCCGGCATCCGCGAACGCGCCTGCCGCCGCGGAGGTCGCCGCCGACACCGAGGCCACCGCCGACCTCGCCGCCGCAGACACGTCGCCGGACCGGGCGGCAGCCCCCCGCGTGCGCGCCGCGCCGCGCACGCCGCCGCGCGGGCGCGCGCTCGCGGTGCGGGACACGATGTCCGAGCAGCGTCGCGCCGCCACCGCCGCCGCCGCGACCACGGCGACCGCCACGGACGCCGCGCCGGCGCGCGCGACCGGCGACGACGACGCCTCGCTCGACACCTTGTATGCCGCGTCCGCGCAGCTCGAAGCGCTGCTGGCCCTCGCCCGCGATCCGCGCGTGGACAGCGGTCCGGCGGCGGCGCTGGCCGGCGGCTACGACGCCGAGATCGCCACCGTCGACGCGCAGCTCGCGCAGCCGGACCTGTCGCTCGATGCGCAGCGCCGGCTATGGCGGACGCGGGTCGAACTGCTGCAGCAGGCCACCGGCCTGGAAAGCCAGTTGCGCGTGCTCGCCGCCAGCGGCCGCCAGCTCGACGGCGCGCTGGTCCGCGTCGACTGAGCGAGGCCTTCCCGCCGCTTTTCCCCGCATCTTTCACCGCGTCTTTTCACCGCATCTTTTTCCCGCACCCTCCGCACGAGGTTCACGATGTCCAGATTCCGCCGCTCCCTGCTCGTCATCGCCGTCGCCGCCGCCCTGCCGCTGGCCGGCGCGGTGCATTCGCAATCGGCGCCGAAGCCGTCCGACGAGGCGCGCCTGAAAGAGATCGACGCCGCGCGCGCCGAGCTCGACCGCGCCGCGAAACGCTACGCCGAACTCACCGCGGGCACGCCCGGCTTCGGCCCCGGCCTGCACCTGCAGCCGCGCCCGGTCGTCGGCGTGCTGCTCGCGCCCGACCCGCAGGCCGGCGTGCGCATCGCCGGCGTCACCCCGGACGGCGCCGCCGCCGGCGCGGGCCTGAAGGCCGGCGACCGCCTGCTGCGCATCGGCGGCAAGGCGCTCGACGGGGCCACGCCCGAGGCGCGGGTCGAATCCGCCCGCGCGCTGCTGCAGGGACTCGACGAGAAGACCGCGGTGCGGTTGCGCTACGCCCGCGACGGCAAGGAAGCCGACGTCGAGGTCACGCCCAGGCGCGACCAGCGGGTCATGATCTTCACCACCGACGGCGGGATGATGCGCCCGGGCGGCAACGTGATCATGCGCCGGGTCGGCGATCGCACCGAGGTGCAGGCCGACGGCGTCGAGCTCGCGCCGGTGCCGATGTGGACGCCCGCGCCGGACGGCATCGACGTGCAGGCGTTCGCGTTCGAGGGCGATGCGCCGGGCGCGGACGGCCGCGTCGAACGCCGGGTGATCCGGATCGAATGCAAAGCCGGCGACGCGGCGTGCGCCGACCCGATGCGCATGTCCGTCCACCGGGCGCACGCGCCGGGCGGCGAGCGCCGGCTGGCCGAGGCCTTCCGCTGGAACGGGCTCAACCTCGCCTCGGTCGATGCGCAGCTCGGCCGCTATTTCGGCACCGACAAGGGCGTGCTGGTGCTCAGCACCGGGCCGGCGCTGGAGAACCTGCAGCCCGGCGACGTGATCCAGCGCGTCGACGGCCGGGCGGTGGACACGCCGCGGGCGGTGATGGACGCGCTGCGCGGCAAGCCGGCCGACAGCGCGGTGCCGGTGGACTACCTGCGCGATCGCAAGGCCGCGTCGGCCAGGATCAAGGTGCCGCAGGCGATGCCGATCGCACCGTTGCCGCCAATGCCGCCGATGTCCCCGCCGCCGCAGGCGGGCGCGGCCGCCGAAGCCCCGCTGCCGCCGCCGGCGCCGCTCCCGCCGCCGCCGCCCCGCGTGGACTGAGCGCGCCGGACGTCGCCGGCAAGCGCTGCCCGCAAAGCAGAACGCCCCGCTTCGGCGGGGCGTTCGCGTCGTGGCGGCGCGTTGCGGCGGGACGCGCCGATCGCTCAGGCGGTCGCGGCCTCGATCCGCCGCCAGGCGGCGTCCTCGACGGTCGCCAGCAGGTCGAGCGCGTCGAGGTTCTGGCGCAACTGCTCCAGCCGGCTCGCGCCGAGCAGCACGCTCGAGACGTGGCGGTTGCGCAGGCACCAGGCGATCGCCAGCGGCGCCGGGGCGACGCCCAGTTCCTGCGCGATCGCGACGAAGCGACGCGCGCGCCCGGGGCGATCGGCGTCCTGCGGCCCGACCACCATCCGCTGCAGCCAGCCCTGGCCTTCCAGGCCCAGGCGCGCGTCGGCCGGCATGCCGGCGTCGTACTTGCCGGTGAGCAGGCCCGAGGCCAGCGGCGACCACGTCGTCGCGCCCAGCCCGAGTTCCGCGTAGAGCGACGCGTATTCCATTTCCACCCGCTCGCGATGCAGCAGGTTGTACTGCGGCTGCTCCATCGACGGCGGATGCAGGTCGTGCTGCTTCGCGATGCGCGCCGCCTCGCGGATCATCGCCGCCGGCCATTCGGAGGTGCCCCAGTACAGCACCTTGCCCTGGCGGATCAGCGCGTCCATCGCCCACACGGTTTCCACGACCGGGGTGTCGGGGTCGGGACGATGGCAGAAATAGAGGTCGAGGTAATCCACCCGCAGCCGCCGCAGCGCGGCGTCGCAGGCGTCGCGCACGTGCTTGCGCGACAGGCCCTTCTGCATCGGCAGCGGATCGCTGGCCGAGCCGAACATGACCTTGCTGGTGACCGCGAAGCCGTCGCGCGGCAGGCGCAGGTCGGCGATCACGTCGCCCATCACCCGCTCGGCCTCGCCGTCGGCGTAGCCCTCGGCGTTGTCGAACAGGTTGACGCCGTGGTCCCACGCCATCGCGACGAGGTCGCGCGCGGTGCCGCGACCGATCTGCCGGCCGAACGTCATCCACGCGCCGAAGGCGAGCGCGGACACCTGCAGGCCGGTGGCGCCGAGACGTCGATACAGCATGGTGCGATCCGTGGCCGTGGCGGGGGCGCCAGTGTACCCGCGCCGCGGCGGCCGCCGAACGGCTACACTAGGCGCCCCCACCTCCGGGGAGTAGCCCACCGGCCCAGGCCGGTCCCCGCGTCAACACACTTGGCCCGCAGGCCATGGCGCGGAACGGTCGCTCGGCGACCGCGGGCAAGACCGAAGGCAGGCGTCGCGTCTCCCGGGCCGGGCTGCGCGGCGTTTGCCTTCGCCTCAGCGCGAAGCCCGGCCCCGGAGTTCCGCATGGATCTGACATCCCTCTCCACGCTCGGCGTGTCCACCCTGACCGTCGCCATCGCCGAGATCGGCGACAAGACGCAGTTGCTGGCGCTGCTGCTGGCCGCGCGCTTCCGGCGCCCCTGGCCGATCATCGGCGGGATCCTCGTCGCCACCATCTTCAACCACGCTCTGGCCGGCTGGGTCGGCGCGCTGATCGCCTCGCACCTCACCCCCGACATGCTGCGCTGGATCGTGGTCGCGAGCTTCGCCGCGATCGGCCTGTGGACGCTGGTGCCCGACAAGATCGACGAGGACGGCGAGAAGCTGCCGGCCCGCGGGGCCTTCGTCGCCACGACGATCGCGTTCTTCCTGGCGGAGATCGGCGACAAGACCCAGATCGCCACGATCGTGCTGGCGGCGAAGTCGCCGACGCTGTGGCCGGTGGTGCTCGGCACCACGATCGGCATGCTGCTGGCGAACGTGCCGGTGGTCGCGCTGGGCAGCCGGTTCGCGTCGAAGCTGCCGCTGAAGGCGGCGCGGATGGCCGCGGCGGCGCTGTTCCTCGCGCTGGCGGCGTGGGTCGCGGTCAAGGGCGTGTCGGTGGGCGCGATGCCGGCCGACGCCGGCGCCGCCTCGCAGCCCGCGTCCGCACCCGCGACGACGCGCTGAACCGGCGGCGCAGGCCGGCGCCGCGCCGCGAGCCTCGCCCGCGGGACGCCCGCGCGCCGGTCCGGTCGTCGTCGCGCGTCACGGACGGCGCGCCCGCGGCGACGCTATCCTGTGCCATCGACGAACATGGGCCCGCTTCGGCATGAGCATCACCGGCGACTGGAAACGCGACCTGGCGCGGACCCTGTTCGCGCGCCCGGACGAGGTGATGCTCGACCTCGGCGCCGGCGGCGAGCTGCTGGTCGCGCGGGTGCGGGCGACGCTGTCGGCGCTGACCCTGCTGCTGGTGCCGCTGGCGATGATCGGCAACCAGGGCGCGGGCAACGTCACCGAGCTGGTGATCGGGCTGGGCGCCTCGGTGTTCATCAATCTGTGCGCGCAGATCTGGCTGGCGCTGGCGCGCAATCGCCGCCGCCACAGCTGGCTGCCCTACGCCACCACCACCTACGACGTCACCACCACCACGCTGGTGCTGGGGCTGCTGACCCTGGGCGACCCGGTGGCGCCGTTCAACAGCATGATCATCTGGTGCTTCTACCTGATCTCGATCTGCATGACCGCGCTGCGCAACGACGGCCGCCTGACCCTCTACGCCGGCGCGCTGTCGATCCTGCAGAACAGCGTGCTGGTGGCGGCGCTGTACTTCTCGTCCGACCAGCCCGAACAACTGGTGTCGGTGGACTACGGCACGGTCTCGCTCGGCTCGCAGGTCGAGCGCCAGATGCTGATCCTGCTGATGACCGTGCTGACCGCGACGATCGTGTACCGCATGCAGCGGCTGATCGAGTCCTCCGGCAGCGACGGCCTCACCGGGCTGCCCAACCGCGCCTGGCTGGTGCAGCGCATGCCGCGGGTGCTGGAGGCGGTGCGCGAGGAAGGCCGCTCGCTGACCCTGGCGCTGCTCGACCTCGACGACTTCAAGCGGGTCAACGTCGCCTACGGCCACCTCGCCGGCGACCGCGCGATCCGCCACATCGCCGGCTCGATGCGCGAGATCCTGCAGCCGCAGGAGCGGCTGGTGCGGATCGGCGGCCAGGAGTTCGTGCTGCTGATGAACTGCCCGATCGGCAACGCCTGGGAGCGGCTGGACCGCCTGCGCCAACTGATGGCCGAGCGCCCGTTCGTGCCCGAGCGCGGCGGCGAGCCGCTGAAGATCACCTTCAGCGGCGGGCTGTCGTCGCACCCGGCCGACGGCGCCGACGTGTCCTCGCTGCTGCGCAGCGCCGACCGCCGGCTGCAGGTGGCCAAGCGCGAAGGCGCCAACCGGGTGGTCGCCCGCGACACCTGACGCCGGGCCCCGCGACCGGCCCGTCTCCGGGAGCGGCCGCCCGGGGCGCGATCCGCGGCGCTGGCTGAACGGACCCGGGCCAGTTGCCCGCCCCGCCCGGCTGCCCTACGCTGCCCGGATTTGGTCGAAGGCTCGGGGAGAGGGGATGGATGCGTTGATGCGGATCGGCTTCGGCCTGTTCGGTCTGGCGGTGCTGCTCGGCATCGCATGGCTGTTCTCGAACAACAAGCGCGCGGTCGACTGGCGGCTGGTCGCCACCGGCGTCGCGCTGCAGATCGTCTTCGCCGCGTTCGTGCTGATGACCTCGTGGGGCAGCACGATCTTCGAAGGGCTGGGCGCGATCTTCGTCAAGCTGATCGGCTTCACCAACGAAGGCTCGAAGATGATCCTCGGCGGCCTCGCCGACCAGGACAAGTACGGCTTCATCTTCATCTTCCACGCGCTGCCGACGGTGATCTTCTTCGCCTCGTTCATGGCCGTGCTCTACCACCTGGGCGTGATGCAGTGGGTGGTGAAGATGATGGCGATGGCGATCACCAAGGTGATGAAGGTCTCCGGCGCCGAGACCACCAGCGTCTGCGCCAGCGTGTTCATCGGCCAGACCGAGGCGCCGCTGACCGTGCGCCCGTACATCAACCGGATGACCGACTCCGAACTGCTGACGATGATGATCGGCGGCATGGCCCACATCGCCGGCGGGGTGATGGCGGTGTACATCGGCATGCTCGCCGGCACCGACGTGCTGCAGCAGCAGCTCTACGCCAAGCACTTCCTCGCCGCCTCGATCATGGCCGCGCCAGCCACGCTGCTGATCGCCAAGATCCTGATCCCCGAGACCGGCACGCCGCTGACCGGCGGCAAGGTCACGCTGCACGTCGAGCGCGAGAGCAAGAACGTGATCGACGCCGCCGCGGCCGGCGCCTCCGACGGCATGAAGCTGGCGATCAACATCGCCGCGATGCTGCTGGCGTTCGTGGCCCTGATCGCGATGCTCAACGCGATCATCGGCTGGTTCGGCGACCTGCACGTCCCGGGCTACCAGAGCCTCAACATGATGCTCAACGACGGCGCGATCGGCGAAGCGCAGAAGGTCAAGCTCAACCTCGGCCTGATCCTCGGCTACGTGCTGGCGCCGATCGCCTGGGTGATCGGCATCGAGTGGAACGACGCGGTGATCGCCGGCGGCCTGATCGGCCAGAAGGTGGTGCTCAACGAGTTCATCGCCTACCTGCAGCTCTCGCAGACCCCGGTCGGCGCCGGCCCCGGCGCGATCAGCGAGCACTCGCGGCTGATCCTCACCTACGCGCTGTGCGGCTTCGCCAACTTCGCCTCGATCGCGATCCAGATCGGCGGCATCGGCGGCCTCGCTCCCGAGCGTCGCGCAGACCTCGCCCGCTTCGGCCTGCGCGCCGTGCTCGGCGGCTCGATCGCCACGCTGATGACCGCGACCATCGCCGGCGTCCTGATCGGCCTGCGCTGAACGGCGCGCGCTGAACGGCCTGCGCTGAACGGCCCGCGCTGAACGGCCCGCGCCGATCGGTCGCGCCGATCGACCCGGCGCGGGGGATGCGGACGGCCGCGCGCCGCCGCATCCCGCGTTCGCCTCCACGTCCCCGACACCTCCGGAGCGATCCGGGGGTGTCGTCGTCCACCGTCCCCGGAATCCCCACGCAATGACGCCATCCGCTCCCTCCCCCGCCGCCGCATCGGTCGTCGTCGTCGGCTCGTTCAACGTCGACCACGTCTGGCGCTGCGACACGCTGCCCGTCCCCGGCGCCACCCTCTCCGGCGACTACGCCAGCGGCCCGGGCGGCAAGGGCTTCAACCAGGCCACCGCGGCCGCGCGCAGCGGCGCCGCCACCGCGTTCGTGTGCGCGCTCGGCGACGACGTCGGCGGCCAGTTGGCGCGCGCGCTGGCGACCGCCGACGGCATCGACCTGCGCGACCAGCGCAGCGACGCGCCGACCGGCACCGCCGGCATCTTCGTCGACGCCCAGGGGCGCAACAGCATCGTCGTCGGCCCCGGCGCCAACGCCGCGCTCACCGCCGGGTTCGTCGAAACGCAGGCCGCGGGGCTGGGGTCGGCCGCGGTGGTGCTGGCGCAGTTGGAGTCGCCGCTGGAGGCGGTCGCAGCGGCCCTGCGCCTGGCCCGCGCGCACGGCCGCTGCGCGATGCTGAACCCGGCGCCGGCCAACGTGGCGCTGCCGCGGGAGCTGCTGGCGCTGGCCGACGTGCTCACCCCGAACGAGACCGAGATGGCGGCGCTGGCCGCGCGCCACCTCGGCCAGCGCATCGACGGCGACGACCTCGCCAGCCTCGACTCGCCCCGGCTGCACGCGCTGTGCCGCGACCTGCTGCCCGGCGGCACCGTGGTGGTGACCCTCGGCGCCGCCGGCTGCTTCGTCTCGCACGCGGACGGCGCCCAGCGCGGCGACGAGACCGCGTGGTACCGGCTGCCGGCCGAAGCCGCGGCGGTGGTCGACACCACCGGCGCGGGCGACGCCTTCAATGGCGCGCTGGCGGCGGCGCTGGCGCTGCGCCCGGAGGCCCCGTTCGCGGCCCACCTGCGCGCCGCCCACCGCTACGCCGCGCTGTCCACCGAGCGCCCCGGCGCCGCGACGGCCATGCCCACCGCGGCCGAGGTCGCCGCACGATTCCCGGTTTGACGCCCCCGGCCGCCGGCCGCGGCTGCTAACCTCCGGGTTCCACCCGCCCCGAGGAGATCCGCATGGCCGGCAAGTTCGTCATCAGCAAGCGCAGCAACGGCGAGTTCCAGTTCAACCTCAAGGCCGGCAACGGCCAGGTGATCCTCAGCAGCGAGGGCTACAAGGACCGCGGCGGCTGCGCCAACGGCATCGAATCGGTGAAGAAGAACGCCCCGGACGACGCCCGCTACGAGCGCAAGACCGCCGCCAACGGCAAGTTCTATTTCAATCTCAAGGCCGCCAACAGCCAGGTCATCGGCAGCAGCCAGATGTACGTCGACGAGGCCGGCCGCGACAACGGCATCGCCTCGGTGAAGGCCAACGCCCCGACGGCGACGGTCGAGGACGAGACCGCCTGACGCGCGCGCCTCCCCCGCCGTCCGGCGCGGGGAAGACCCAGGCCGCCTTCCCCTGCGCGAGGCGCGGGGGAAGACCGGGAACGCGCCGGAAATATCCCGCAGACCATCCCGCAGGCCATCCCGCATGCCGCCCTGGCCCTTCGCCGCTGGCGCAAGGGCCGTCTTCGCACGGTGCAGGCGCATCCTGACGGCTGACGGCGTCGCGCCGGGGCCGCCCCGGTCGGGGCCGTACAATGCCGCCGATGCGCATCGGCCCCCACCTCATCGAGCCCCGCGTGCTCCTGGCCCCGATGGCCGGGGTCACCGACAAGCCGTTCCGGCAACTGTGCAAGCGCCTGGGCGCGGGGCTGGCGGCGTCGGAGATGACCACCTCCGATCCGCGCTTCTGGGCCACCCGCAAGTCGCTGCACCGGATGGACCACGCCGGCGAACCCGCGCCGATCAGCGTGCAGATCGCCGGCACCGTGCCCGCGGTGATGGCCGACGCCGCGCGCTACAACGTCGATCACGGCGCGCAGATCATCGACATCAACATGGGCTGCCCGGCGAAGAAGGTCTGCAACGCCTGGGCCGGCTCGGCGCTGATGCGCGACGAGGCGCTGGTCGGCCGCATCCTCGCCGCCGTCGTGGATGCGGTCGACGTGCCGGTGACGCTGAAGATCCGCACCGGCTGGGCCAGCGACACGCGCAACGCGCCGGCGATCGCGCGCATCGCCGAGGACAGCGGCATCGCCGCGCTGGCCGTCCACGGCCGCACCCGCGACCAGCAGTACGCCGGCGTCGCCGAATACGACACCATCGCCGCGATCAAGGCCGCGCTGCGCATCCCGGTGATCGCCAACGGCGACATCGACTCGCCGCAGAAGGCCCGGCAGGTGCTCGACATCACCGGCTGCGACGCGGTGATGATCGGCCGCGCCGCGCAGGGCCGACCGTGGATCTTCCGCGAGGTCGCGCATTTCCTCGCCACCGGCGAGACCCTGCCGCCGCCGACGCTGGCGGAGGTCCGCGACATCCTCCTCGGCCATCTCGAACACCTGCACGCGTTCTACGGCGAGCCGCAGGGCGTGCGCATCGCACGCAAGCACCTGGGCTGGTACGCGAAGGATCGCCCCGAACACACCGATGAACAGCGCCAGGCGTTCCGCGCGGTGGTCAATCGCGCCGAAACCGCCGACGCGCAGTTGCGGCTGACCCGCGACTACTTCGATGCGCTGATCGCCGGCGTGGCGCCGACGCTCGACGCGGCCGCCTGAGCGCGCCGCGCTGCGGCTGCCGCTCACGCCGTCTTCGACACCTGGCGCCCGGTAGAGCGGCCTTCAGGCCGCTGCCCCTGGCTTCCCCTCGAAACGGCAGCGGCCTGAAGGCCGCTCTACCGAGCCGGTGGGCCGGATGCGTCGCGCCTTGCGGGATCGTTGGCCGCTGCCCTTCGCTTCCCCTCGACACGGCAGCGGCCTGAAGGCCGCTCTACCGAGCCGGTGGGCCGGACGCGTCGGCCGGTTCAGAGCGGATCGACGCGCAGGCAGCCGCCGGCGCTGGCCTCGTCCACCGTCACCCGGCCCAGGATCTCCAGCGTGCGCGCATCTTCCCGGGCGATCCGGTAGCGCCCCGGCGGCAGGCGCAGTTCGACCCGCGTCGCCGCGGCGGGCACCTCCGCCTGGTCGCGCGCGATCGCCTGGTCGTCCTCGCCTTCGCCGAACGCGCGCAGCAGCGTCGCTTCGTCGCGCGCGGCCACGCACACCGCCACCCGCGCGCCGCGCGCGGTCTCGGCCGCGGCGACGGCCGAAGGCGGATGCACCACGACCAGATCGACCGGCCCGGGACGCACCGGCGCGTCGCCGCGCATCGCCACGACCGGCGACGGCGCGTCGATCGGCCAGTCGCCGGCGGTGTCCGGGCACGCGGTCGCGCCCTGCGCGATCGTCAGCGGCACGATTCCGGTGCGGGCGACGAATCGCGCCGCCATCCAGCCTTCCGCCGGGTCCCGGGAAATGTGCGAACCGCCGGCGTACACCAGCAGCCGGCGGCCGGGATGCGCCTCGATCCACGCGGCCAGCGCCTCGGCCTGCGCGGTTTCGCGGGTCTCGCGCGCCATGCCGACCTGCGATTCGTAGGGCACGAACTGCCAGCCCAGCGCGTGCGCGCGCCGCAGCGCGTCCGCGAAGGCGGGATCGGCGGTGTAGAAGCCGGTGGCGGCGTCGGGCACGCCGTCCGCCAGCGTGGCCGGCGCGGCGGGGGCGAAGGTCTCCGCCGCGAGCGCGTCGAAACCGAGCGCATCCAGGCGTTCGATCAGGCGACCGAGGAACACCCGGTGGGCGCGCCTGTCGTGCGATTCGTTGAGCATCACCACGCGCGCGTCGCGGGCCAGGCCGTCGATCACGTCCAGCGCATCGCGGTACTCGGCGTCCGGCGGCAGGCGCGGGATGCGGGACGGGGCAACGGCGCAGGCGGCCCGCTCCTGGCCCAGGAAGGTCGCCACCTGGGCGGCCATCTGCGGATTGGCGGGCGCCTCGCCCATCTCCGCCAGCGCCTGCCAGGGACGGTTGTGCGCCAGCGGGTCCGCGCCGTCGGCCGGCGGGTCCGCCCGCGCGACGCCGCTCGCGAGCGAGACCCCCAGCGTGAGGGCCGACGCGACGGCCGACGCGAGACCGTGGTCCGGCCGGGCGATTGCGGATGCGCGATCGTCAGCCAGCGGCTGGCGTCCTTTCACGACGAACTCCTCCTGTGGCGCGGATCATGGCCGGCCGGCGCACGCGGATGCGCAGGTGCGGAAGCACGGTCGCGGTCGATCATACCCCGTCGTCCGAAACGCGATCCGGGCCCGCGCGGACGTGTGGACCGGGCCGCTGCACTGCAACATCCCCGTAGTTGGAAGGCGTCTCCGCGAGACCGGTCCCGGCCTGCCCGACCCCTGCCGGAAAACCCCTGCTAGAATCGATCCGCAGGCCCTCTCGCGGGCCGATATCACGGGAACGGACCGCATCGCACGGGTCCGCGCGTGGCGACGGCGCCGATGCCGCCGCAGCGCTCGGGATCGCGATCAGACAGGGAGTTGGCACCGGGTAATGAAGGACAGGATGGCCCAGGGAGCGAATGGGTGACGCAATCGCTCTTCCGACAAGAAGTGCTGGATGAGCAGAAGGACGGCCGGTTCGGACAGATCTCGCTGATCCAGCCCGTGCGCACCTGGGTCCTCGCGGCCAGCGCCGCGGCGATCGCGCTGGCGGTGATCCTGTTCCTCGTGTTCGGCAGCTACACCCGGCGCAACCGGGTGACCGGCCAACTGGTGCCGGTGCGCGGCCTCGCCACCGTGGTCTCGCCGGCGACCGGCACGCTGGCGCGGGTGAACGTCGCCGAAGGCGGCCGGGTCGCCGCCGGCGACGTGCTCGCGATCGTCCAGGTGCCGCGCGCCACGCCGGAGGACGGCGACACCTCGACCGCCCTGCGCGCACGGTTGCGCACGCGCGCGGACAGCCTCGAATCCTCCGGCCACGCGCGCAACGCTGAAGTGGCCTCGCAGTTGCGGGGCCTCGACCAGCAGCTCGCGTTCCTCTCCAGCCAGGCGGCGCAGCTCGACGGCGAGATTTCCCTGCGCCAGCAGCAGGTCGCGCTCGCCAGGGAAGCCCTCGGCCGCTACGAGTCGCTGCTCGAGCAGCGCTACGTCGGCGAGCTGCAGGTCAAGCAGCAGCAGGGCGCGGTGATCGAGCAGACCCTCGCGCTGCGGCAGATGCAGCGACAGGCGATCGACTTCGGCCGCCAGATCGCGGACCTGCGCCAGCGCCGCGAGGAAACCCGCTCGGTGCTGGCGCGCACCCGCGCCGATTTCGAGCGCGAACGCGCCGAGCTGCAGCAGGAAACCGTGCAGACCCACGCTGCGAGCGCGATCGCGCTGGTCGCGCCGGTGGCGGGCGGGATCGCCGGCCAGGTGCTCAAGGCCGGCGAACCGGTCCGCGAAGGCCAGGCGGTGATGAGCGTGATCCCCGGCGACGGCAGGCTGCAGGCGCAGTTGCTGGTCCCCAGCCGCGCGATCGGATTCATCCACGAGGGCGACCCGGTGCTGATCCGCTACCAGGCCTACCCGTACCAGAAATTCGGCCACCACCGCGGCCGCGTCGCGCAGGTGGGCCGCAGCGTGATCGATCGTTCGGTCGCGTCCGGCCTGCCCGGCGGCAGCGAGGACGAGCCCTATTACCTGGTGAGCGTGGACATCGAACGCCAGGACATCGCGCTCAAGGGCGCCCGGCAGCGCCTGCGCGCCGGCATGCTGCTGGAGGCGGACATCCTGGGCGAGCGCCGGATGCTCTGGGAGTGGGTGCTCGATCCGCTGCAGTCGCTGTCGGGGAACCTCGGTGACTGACGTCCGCGCGCCGGACGCCCCCCGCACGCCGCGTCGCCGCGTCGCCGCCATCTGCGCGCGCAGGCCGGGCAACGCTTTCAATGGACCATGACGAGGACAACGGAATGAACAGCCATCGCGACCACGCCTTCGTGATCCTGGGCACCCGGGCCGACCCGCACGTCGAGCGCGTGGCCGACGAGATGGCGCGCGGCGGCGACCTCCGGGTCGAAGTGCTCGACTATCGCGACGACGTCCGGGTCTCGCTGACCGTCGACGGCGCCGGCAGGACCGGGCTGTCGGTCGGCGGCGTCCCGCTGCCCGACCGGCTGCTGATCTGGGATCGCAGCAAGATCATTCCGGGCACCACGGTCTACGTCAAAGGCGACGACCCGAGCGTCACCAGCTTCGTGGCGCGCGAATGGCGCGCGATGTACCAGCTCGTCTCCTGCCTGTACGGCGACCGGGTGGTCAATTCGTTCGACGCCAAGCGCTGCCTGCTCAAGCCCTACCAGCAGATCGTCGCGTCCGGCGTCGGCCTGAAGGTGCCGATGACCCTGGTCACCACCGACAAGGCGGCCGCGCTGGCGCTGATGCGCGGCGCGCCGTCCGGGCTGATCCTCAAGTCGCTCAGCGCGGGCAAGGTCGCGCCCGGTCCCTCCGGCGGCAGCGTGCCCTTCAACATCATGACCATGCGCGTCTCCGAAGCGGCGCTGTCCGGCGCCGAGGACGGCGACATCGGCTACTGCCCGCACGTCTTCCAGCACGAGATCCGCAAGGACCACGAGCTGCGGGTGGTGATGATCGACGGCAAGCCGCACGCGTTCCGGATCGATTCGCAGGCGCTGCAGTCCTCGACCGTCGACTGGCGCAAGGGCGTGCATCTGCTCGACTACAAACCCTGCGGCATCGACAACGCGCTGGTCGACAGGCTCCGCGCCTACATGGCGGCGATGGGCCTGTTCTCCGGCAGCGTCGACATCGTGGTCGATCCCGACGGCGACGCCTGGTTCCTGGAATGCAACCAGGACGGCGCCTGGGGCTGGCTGGACGAGATCGTGGACGGCGCGCTCACCCGCGAGTTCGCGGCCGCGTTCCGGCGCAGGCTGTTCTCGACCGCGACGGCCACGACGGCGACGGCGGAGGCGGAGTCCGCCCATGCCTGACGCGACCTCCCTGCCCGCGGCCGTCGCCGCGACCGCCCGCCGCGGGGCCGCCTGATGCGGGGCGTCGTGCAGACCGAGGCCTCCGAGTGCGGGCTCGCGTGCCTGGCGATGGTCGCCGCGCACCACGGGCTGGAGATCGGCATGCCGGAGATGCGGCGCCGGTTCCCGATGTCGCTCAAGGGCCTGCGCCTGAGCCAGGTGATCGACATCGCCGGCAAGCTCGGCCTGCACGGCCGCGCCCTGCGCCTGGAACTGGAAGGCCTCTCGCGGCTGGACACGCCCGCGATCCTGCACTGGGACCTCAACCATTTCGTGGTCCTCGAAAGCGTGCGCCGCGACAGCGTGGTCGTCCTCGACCCCGCGCTCGGGCGGCGGACGCTGCCGATGGCCGAGGTCTCGCGCCACTTCACCGGCGTCGCGCTCGAACTGGAGCCCGGCCAGGAATTCACCCCGGACACGCGCCGCGAGGCGGTGAGCCTGCGCAAGCTGACCGGGCCGGTGCGCGGGTTCTGGCGCGCGCTGGCGCTGCTGCTGACGCTGTCGCTCGCGCTGCAGGTGTTCGTGCTCGCGACCCCGTTCTACATGCAGTGGGTCGTGGACCAGGTGCTGGTCTCGGCCGACGCGTCGCTGCTGACCGTGCTCGGCATCGGATTCGCGATGCTGGTCGTGATCCAGGTGGCGGTCTCGGTGCTGCGCGGCTGGACGGTGGTCTACCTGTCCGCGCGGTTCGGGCTGCAGTGGATGGCCAACGTATTCGCCCACCTGCTGCGGCTGCCGCTGGACTACTTCGAGAAGCGCCACCTGGGCGACATCGTGTCGCGGATCGGCTCGGTGCAGCGGATCCAGCAGACCATCACCACCAACTTCGTGGAAGCGGTCGTCGACGGCCTGATGGCGCTGGCCACCCTGGCGATGATGCTGGCCTACAGCCCGTCGCTGGTGGTGGTGACGCTGGTCGCGGTGGTGCTGTACCTGGGCCTGCGCATGGCGACCTTCCGGCGCTTCCGCGACGGCAGCGAGCAGCAGCTGGTCGAGGCCGCGCGCCAGCAGTCTCACTTCTTCGAGACCGCGCGCGGCATGCAGACCATCAAGGTCTCCGGCATCGAGGGCCAGCGGCGGTCGTCCTACCTCAACCTGCTGCGGCGCACGATCGACCGCGAGGTCTGGCTGGCGCGCGTGGACCTGGTGTTCTCGCAGAGCAACGCGCTGATCGTCGGCCTGGAGCGCGTGGCGGTGATCTGGATCGGCGCGTCGTTCGCGCTCGACGGCACCTTCACCGTCGGCATGCTGATCGCCTACCTCGCCTACAAGGAACAGTTCACCCAGCGCGTGGCCGCCCTGATCGACCGCGCGATGGAGTTCCGCATGCTGCGGCTGCACGGCGAGCGCCTGGCCGACATCGTGATGACCGAGCCCGAACCGGTCGAACAGGCGACCGAACCGCTGGCGAAGCCGCCGTTGATCCAGGCGCGCTCGCTGAGCTTCCGCTACGCGGACGGCGAGCCGTGGGTCATCGCCAACTGCGACCTCGACATCGGCCACGGCGAGTCGGTGGCCATCGCCGGCCCCTCGGGATGCGGCAAGAGCACGCTGGTCAAGCTGCTGCTGGGCCTGCTGACCCCGGTGGCCGGCGAGATCCGCATCGACGGCGTGCCGCTCAAGCACATGGGCCCGGCGAACTTCCGCCGCAGCGCCGGCGTGGTGATGCAGGACGACCAACTGTTCGCCGGCTCGATCGGCGAGAACATCAGCCTGTTCGGCGACGCCTGGGACCAGGAGCGGATCGAGGAAGCCGCGCGCAGGGCCGCGGTCCACGACGACATCGTCGCCATGCCGATGGGCTACCAGACCCTGATCGGCGACATGGGCAGCTCGCTGTCCGGCGGCCAGCGCCAGCGGATCCTGATGGCGCGCGCGCTGTATCGGCGGCCGATGCTGCTGATCCTCGACGAGGCCACCAGCCATCTCGACGTCGAACGCGAACGACTGGTCAACACCGCGGTCGGCGCACTCGAACTCACCCGGATCATCGTCGCGCACCGCCCGGAGACCATCGCCAGCGCCGATCGCGTGCTGCTGATGGAGGGCGGCCGCATCGTCCGCGATTACCGACCGTCGAAACAGGACACGGACCCGAAGGCGACGGCCGAACGCATGGATTGACGCGGCCAGGGCCGCGGAACGGATGCCGGTGCATTCCGGACCCACGGTGCAGGGGGACTGTGCCGATACTGAAGCAAAGGAGCTCTATATGAAGCCGTTTGTCATGAAGCTGCATGAGCAGGATCACGGTGAGCTGCGCGAACTGCGCGAGCACGAACTCGAAGCCGTGACCGGCGGTCGCATCTCCAACATCGGCCTGCAGCCGCAGGAGCCGATCCGCCTCAATACCGTCACCGTCACCCCGAACGGCGACGGCGGCGACGATGGCTGCGACGACGACTGGGCCTGGTAATCGGTCCAGGGGGAGGCCGCCTGCCGGCCTCCCCACTCCGGCGCTGCCGCCACCGCGCGGCGCACAGCGCCTTCGATGCGCCTTCAGGATTCGCCTTCAGTGGGATGGATCGACCGGTTCCCGCCAGATCCGCGTCCACATCGCGGGCAGACGATCGGCCGCGTCCCACGGCCACTTCAGTTGCACCGGCGCGATCGCGCGCCAGACGACCACGGGCTTCGGTCCTTGCGCCGTGTTCACGGCCTGCTCGCCGCGCTCGGCGATGTCGAAGCGGAAGGTGTAGTCCGGCTCGCTGCCCATGCGCAGGTCGGTCAGGCGCAGGCGGCCGTCGACGGCGTCGACGCGGGCGAAATGATGGTTGAACCACAGCAGCCGCGCGCCCGCGGGCACGGACTTCGCGGACTCGACCAGTGCGGCGTCGGCCGGCACCTCGCGGAACCGCATCGGGCCGCGGTCGGCGACCACCGAGCGCTCGCCTTCCAGGTAGCCGTCCGGGGTCATCACCACCACCCGCCATAGCAGCGTGTTGAACGGCATCGGCACGCTGAAGCGCGGCGCGTCCTGCAGCGCCATCGGCGCGAGCGCGCGGTCGGCCGCCCGCTCCACCTGCCATTTCGCGACCAGCGACCAGCCGAGATAGCCGAAACCCAGCGCCAGCCCGGCGGCCAGCGCGCGGTCGGCGAGGCGTCGCCGCGGCGCCGCCATCGCCACGACGAACGCCAGCAGCCACACCAGCAGGAACATCGGGTCGATGATGAACAGGCTGGACCACATCGTCGGCGGCAGCGGCAGCGGCCACAGCACCTGGGTGCCGTAGACGGTGAAGGCGTCGATGAACGGATGCGCCAGCAGGGTCAACATGAACACCCAGAACCAGCGCCGCGGCGCCTCCGCCACGCGCCCGCCGCGACGCCGGAACCACGCCCACAGCGCCCAGGCCACGAACGGCAGCAGCAGCATCGAATGGGTGACGCCGCGATGGCAGGTCATCTGCGCCACCGGGTCGGCAAAAAGTCTCAGCGGGATGACGTCGAGATCCGGCAACGTGTTGATCGCCATGCCGGCCAGCAGCGCCGCGCGGCGGTGCGCGCGCGGCGCGATCGCGGCGGCGATGACGCCGCCGTAGAACAGATGGGTGAGGGAATCCATGCGCGGATGCTAGCAGGCGTCCGCGCAGGCGCTTCCACTGCCGATCTTGAACCACCGATCTTGCGCCGCCGATCGACCGTCTCCGATCGACCGGCCACGCTCGGCCGCCGATGCTCAGCCGCCGACGATCGCGCGCACCGCGGCCACGAGCTGCGCGTTCATCGACGCCTGCTGCTGGGTGAGCGAGATCACCAGCTCCGGAGACGCCTGGGTGGGATCGCCGCTGCGGACCGGCGGATCCGGCGCGTACTGGTTGTCGAGCTGGGTGGCCTGCGCCGCGCCTTCGCCGGCGATGTCCTTGACCAGCTCCAGCGCGAGGTCGAGCGAGGACGAAATGCCGCCGCCGCTGAAGCGCCGGCGTTCGCGATCGACCTGCCAGCGCGGATAGCCGGGGACCACGTCCAGCGTCGGGAACAGCGCCAGCGCATCGCGCGCGCTCCAGTAGGTGGTGACCGCGCAGCCGTCGAACAGGCCCGACGCCGCGACCACGAACGCGCCGGTGCAGACCGAGCCGGCCCACTTCGCCTGCGCGCCGGCGCTCTTGAGCCAGCCCTGCAGCGTGGGGTCGGCCATCGCCGCGGTCACGCCGTCGCCGCCCCCGCCGGGGACGAACACGATGTCCGGCTGCGGCGCGTCGTCGAACGAGGCGTTCGGCACCACCGACACACCCTCGGTGGTCGCGACCGGATCGGTCGTCGCCGCGATCCACACCGTGCGGAAGCCCGGGGTGTAGGCGAAGATCTGGGTGGCCCCGGCGAAATCCAGCAGGGTGCAGCCGGGATAGAGGGCGAAGGCGACGGTGAGGGTGGGAGGCATGGCCGCTCCTGGGGAATGACCGCCGCGCGGCTGCGCGGCGGGATGAGGCGTGGCGCGCGACCCCGGACCCGAGGGCGCGCGCGAGTGCCGGCTCAGCGCACCGGCACCACGAACTGCGGCCCGGCGTTCGTGCCGGGCTGCAGGCCCGACGGCGTCTGCATCAACTGGTCGGCGATCAGGCCCAGGCTGTACATCGTGCCGATCGCGGTGTCGATGTTGTGCGGGTTGCCGTTGAACGTGGCGTGGAGCGCGTCCAGCAGCGCCTGGTAGGTCTCCGCGAATTCCGCGGAGATCAGTGCGGCGCGCGAGCCGGCCGGGTAGTTGACCTGGCTGGGATTGTCGATCATCGGATACACGCCTGCGGGGTCGAAGGGGATGACCGGACCGGTGTAGGCCCAGCCCGTGGCGGTCTTGACCAGTTTTCGCCCTTCCACGATCTCCGAGAACTTGTAGAAGTGGGCGAGTTCGCAGTCCTCATCCATCGGCGAGATGCTGTTGCCTTCGCCCTGCGACGTGATCTCGTCGATGGCGTCGATCGCGTCCTGCAGCGAGGTGATCACGTTCAGGGTGCCGGTGCCGCTCCAATCGGCCAACTGGCGATCGGCGTGGCCGAAGGCGATGCGGTCTTTGTCGACCGAATTGTCGGCGAGTGCTCTGAGCGAGGACTTGATCTGCTTGTAGAGCCAAGCGATGGTGTATTGGTGGATCGGCGCCTTGCCTTGGTTCGGCACCAGCCGGCGCAGGCGCTCCTTCAGCATTTCCTCCGGCATCTCGATGTTCATGAAACAGTCGCGGATGTGCTCGATGCTGGCGCGCTTGAGCGCCACGGTGAGGTCCGGGCGCACGCCGCCCGGGAGCGGCCCGGGGAAATTCGGGATGAAGCCCGGTTGGCCGATCGACGGACTGCCGCCGATGCTGATGAGGATGTTGCAGACCTGCGCCATGTGCAGCATTTCCTCGATCACCACGCTGCGGATCAGTGCCGCCACTTCGGGGTTGGCGTTGGGCTTGATGCTGTAGAGCGCGGTGAGGTACGCCGGGATGGTGGCATGCTCCAGCTCGATCGCGGACTGCAGCGCGGACTTCAACTGGTTGATGTGGAGCGGATCCATGTAGCTGGGTTCTTTTTGGTCCAGCCAGGCGAGGATCATCCGCTTCTTGGCCGCGCTCAGGTCTCGGGTGACGGGCATGTAGTTGGGATCGGTCATCGACGCGCCGAATACGTTCCGCAGGATGGGGACGTGTTGCATCACGTTGCCGTAGCTGGCGAGATCGACAATGCGGCGCATCACCGGATACAACTGCGCGTACTGCAGGAAGATCGGGTACACGTCGCGGACCCAGGTTGGCTTCGGCGGCACGGGATAGGCGTTGAACACGAGGAAATTCAGGATCTGCGATGGATTCTGGATCTGCCCGATGCCCGGCGGCTGCGGTCCCACCTGGTAGGCCAACCCGTAGACCTGGCCATCGATGTAGCCGCGCGGATTTGCGGGATCGGACGCCGCGATTTCCAGTTTCGCCACGCCCTCGGCGTCGGCGGCGATCGTGTAGAAGGCCTGGCCGCTGCCGGTCTGTGGCGGCAGGGCCTGGCCGCTGGCGGCGTCCTTGAACGCGAAGATGCTGGTGGGCGTGCCCACGGCCGGCCCGGGCAAGCCGCCCGGGATCTGCTGGATGAAGCCCTGCATGATCGATGGATCGAGCAGGAAACTGATCTGCGCATTCGCCAGCGGCTGTCCGAACTGCGTGGCGTACAGCGTCGCGGTATGGCTGTCCGCGACGCTGACGGTCGGATTGAAGCGGAACACGAACTGGTCCGCGCGCACATACTGCCCATTCGCGGCCTCGGCGAGATACGGCACCGGCCCGGTCACGCTGTTGGGCTGGATCAGGCTCAGCGGCTTCGCCTGCACATAGCCCAGATGGGTCGAGCTGAGCGTGAAACTGACGATGCCGGCGGTCTGCTCGTACCAGCCCTGGCTGGCGTAATCGACCTGGCCGATGGCGACCGGATTGCCGCTCGGGTCCTGGGTGAACAGCACCAGCGGCCCTTGGTCCAGCAGCGGGCCGCCCACGGCCGTGGTCGGGAGGCTGTTGCCCAGGTCCAGATGCAGGGTGTTGCCCTGCACCAGCGCGTATGCGGTATTCACGTTGAGCTGTGGGCTCGTGGCCTGCAGCACGCGGCCGACGAGGCACTGCTTCGGTTCGCCGGGGACGAATGCACCGATGGTGCCGGTGACGCGGCCGAAGGTGAAGGTCGGGCTGGTGGGGTCGTCGTCGTAGCCATCGACGTTGAACTTGATGCTGAGTTTCGCGCCGGAGGTGCCCACGATCGACTGCAGTTCCTCAAGGAAGCGCGACATCGCCGGCCCTGTCGATGGACCATTGGCGATCTGCCGGGTCAGCTCGATCACGCTCTGGAAGAAGGCGCCGAAGAAGGAGTCCGGCTTGCCCTTGGGAAAGCGCGACCAGATGTCGGCGAAGGAGGTCGTCTGGAAATCGCCGCCGAAGCCGATCGGACTACCCTTCGGGCCGAGGAACACCTGGAACCCCCAGATCGCGGAGACCATCTGCTGCTCGGGATCGAGATCCACGAGCTTGCCTTCCACCCGGTCGATCACGCTGTTGATCGGCATGCCGACCACTGGATCGAGCACGCTGTTGGTGCAGACCGTGCCGTCGGTGTATTCCACCTGGGTGACGCTGCAGTCGCGGAAACGCCAAGCCGCGCGGCCCTTCGGATTCCACCAGCCGTTCATCTCGTCCGCGCTGTCGCCCACGAACGGCATGTCGTAGGTGGGCCGGAAGTTCGCCGAATCGAAATGCTCCGGATCGTTGTTGACCGTGGACGGATCGGTCTGGAAGCGACCGGAGAACGTGAGGCGCGGAAATTGCAGGTAGCTCATGGTGATATCTCCTGGGCTCGGGATGCGGAGGCGGCGGGTGGACTGCGGACGCGGTACGTGCCGCGTCCGCAGCGCTCAGGGACGTGCAGGGACCTCGCCCGGCTTCGCCGCGTGCGCGGGCGCGAACGGCGCGATCAGGCCGACCGGATTGCCTTCCGGGTCCTGGATCATCGCGAAGCGGTAGCCGTCGGCCTCGCTGACCGGCATGTACTGCGCGCCGCCGGCGGCGATGGCCGCGGCGACGGTGGCGTCGAGGTCGTCCACCTGCAGATAGAAGTTGCGGCCCGGCTCGAATCCGGCCACGCCCGCCTGCGCCTGGCCGATGCCGCCGAGCAGCGGCCGCGCCGCCGCCGGGAAATCGATGTAGGCGAAGCCGCCGCCGCCGGTGCGGTAGGTCCAGCCGAAGACGGTGGCGTAGAACGCCATCAGCGTCGCCTGGTCGCGGGCGATGACTTCGAACATCACCGCCGGATGCGCGTTCGCGGCGGTCACGGCGCGTCCCCCGCGTCCCGGCCCTGCAGGTCGGACCACTGCGCCGGCGCCGCAGCGCCGCGCACCGCATCGGCATCCGCCTGCTTCGGGCAGTCGCCCTCGAACAGGCAGCACCATTCCGGATCGGCCGGGCACATCTGCGCGACCTGATCCCAGGTCACGATCGGATCGGGCCGCTGCGCGCGGAAGCTGGTGTAGTTCTGGCTGACGATCGGCGCGTTCGGCGGGTCCAGCGGATAGCCGGAGAAGTAGAACGACTGCGGATGCCGGTATTTCGGCGACTTGGGGTCCGCCGGGTCGTCCGAGGTCGGGGTCGAATAGAACGCATAGCCGAACAGGATCTTCTGCGGCCCCACCTCGCGCGCGTAGGCCTGGACCTGCCCGCCCACGTGGGTGCTGCGCGCGGGGTCGTAGGGCAGGTGCTTGATGAAGTCCGGCCGCGGCGGATGGTTCTGCGGCGAGAACTTGCAGCACTGCGGCGTGCCCTGCGGGCGGTCGGCGTAGCGCAGGAAGTAGGCCTTGTTGCCCAGCGAGACGAAGGCGCAGGTGTAGTGGTTGTCCGACGGGAAGATCGGCAGGCAGTACTGGTCGTAGTACTCCATCATCGCACCGGTGCCGTCGCCGTCCTTCGGCACGTAGGTCGCGTCGTAGTAGCTGGCGCCGTACGACACCTGGTAGTCCGACGGCGACAGTCCGGCCGGCGGATTGCCGTAGGGCGGCGGGACCTTGTCGTAGTTCGCGAACACCCGGTACATCGTCCAGGTGCTGACCCACCACTTCGGGAACTGCGGATCGGTGGGCTCGCCGGCCTTGCGCGGATACAAGCATTTCGCCAGCGGGATGCAGCCCTTGTCGTTGTGGACGCCGCCGGTGTAGTAGATGTGCCGCTCCGCCGGGGTGGACGCGGCGGCGGGAGCGGCGGCTTCGGCAGCGCGACCGGGGGCGGACAGGGCCAGCAGCGCGAGCGCGGCGGCGACCGATGCGAAGACACGGACGTTCATGGCTCCTCCTGTGGGTCGGGGTGGATCGATGGCGACATGCGCTGCGCAGGCATGCCGCGTGCGGGCCTGCCGTGTGCGGGGAGGTCCTGCGCGGGCGGGCTTTGTGCAGGCATCGGTTGCGCCACAGGCGACGCCGCGGCGGCGCGGCCGAGCAGGCGCGCGACCACGCGCCGGTGCAGCAGCCACAGCGCGGCCGGCAGCGCCAGCGCGCACAGCAGCGCGGCGGGCAGGCCGGGCGTGTCGCGGCCCAGGGCTGCGCTCGCGGCATACAGCGCGGCGGTCGCCAGCGAGGCCGCGGACGCCGCGGCGAAGGCCGGCAGCGGCGGCAGCCGCCAGACCCCGGCGAGCACCGCGCTGGCCTCCGACAGCACCGGCAGCGGGCGCATCAGCGAGATCCACCACAGCGCGCGGCGGTCGGCGCGGTCGCGCACGCGATCCCACAGCGCGGGACCGATCCAGCGCCGCAGCCGCGCCTCGGGCACGCTGCGGCCGAGCGCGTAGCCGACGACGAACGACAGGGTGAAGCCGGCGGCGACGCAGGCCCCGCCCCACCACGGGCCGAGCCGCCAGCACAGCGCCATCGCGACCAGCGTGCTGGGCACCGGCAGCAGCACGTCGACGATCAGCAGGGCGATGCCGAACGCCGCGAACGCCGCATCGGAACCGAACGCCTCCAGCCACTGCGGCGCCGCGCGATCGAAGCGCTCGCCCCACAGCACGAACGGCAGCGACAGCGCCAGCACGAGCGCGCAGGCCAGCGCCGCCAGGCGCCAGCGCGCCGCCGCCGCCCCCGGCCTGCCTCGTCCTTCGCCCTGCGCCATCGTCGCCCCTCCTTCCGATGAAGCCGATGCGTCGCGCGCCTGCGCCTGCGTCAGCGCGTCGCCCAGGTCAGCGACAGCCGCAGCCGGCGTCCCGGCCACGGCGTGCCGATGGCCTGCTCGCGCGCGGTGTCGAACACGTTGTCGATGCCCGCAACCACCGCGACCGCGCCGAAGCGGCGGCGCAGCGCGGCGTCGAGGGTGGTGACCGCCGGCAGCCAGCGGTCGCCGGTCGGGATCGACGAATCGAAGCGCCGGCCGAGATGGTTCGCCTGCAGCGACAGCGCGAACGCGCGCGGCAGCGGCAGGTCCAGCCCGGCGTTCCACTGCAACTGCGGGCGGAAGCGCAGGGTGACGCCGTCGTCGGCGCGCACCCGCTGGCGGCTGCCGTCGAAGCGCAGGCGCCAGTCGTTGGCGAAGCGGTGCGACAGCGACCATTCGATGCCGTCGGCCGCGACCCGCGCGCGGTTGACCAGTTGCGGCGGCGGGCCTGCGTCGAAATCCACCAGATCGCGATAGCGCGCGCTGAACAGGGTCAGGCGCAGCGGCCACGCGGCGTCGGCGTCGGTGGCGTAGTACAGCTCGCGCTGCAGCGCGTGCTCGGCCTTGAGCGCCGGATTGCCGACCAGCGGATGGCCCAGCGCGTAGAAGCTCGGCTGCTTGACGCTGCGCCCGACCGACGCGCCCCACTGGCCGCGGCCTGCGCCCAGCGTCCGCTGCAGCGACAGCATCGGCAGCACGCTGGCGTCGGCGCGATCGGGGTCCTCGCGGCGCACCCCGCCCAGCCAGGTCCAGGCGCCGACCTGCCAGCGCGCTTCGGCGAGCAGGCTGACGGTGCGGCGGCGCAGGTCGAAATCCGCCGGCAGCGCGAAGAACGGGCCGAAGCGGATGAGGCTGTCGAGCGTGCCGTGCTCGCGCTGGTACTGCGCGCCGACGGTGAAGCGCAGCGCCGCGTCGTCCGCCGACAGCCACAGCAGTTGCGCGTCCTGGCGACGGTACTCGCCGAGGCTGTCGATCGCCGGCAGCCCGGCCGGATCGCGCAGGCCCGGGGCGACGCCCGGCGAACGCTCGTCGCTGCTGCGCGACAGCGCGGTCGCCTGGAATTGCAGGGCGCTGCCGCCCTCGCCCGCGACCCGCAGCTGCAGCGCGCCCTGGCGGCTGGTAGCGCGGCGTTCTTCCAGCGTGCGCAGGTCGGCGTAACGCTCGCCGCCGCTGTCGTCGGGAAAGCCGAGGTTGCGGCTGTCGGCGACGCGCGCGTCCACCTGCAGATCGACGCGCTCGCCGAAGGCGTGCGACCAGCCGGCGTCCGCCGCCCGGGTGCGGCCGTAGCCGGTGTCGCGGTCGCCGTCCTCGCGCGCGGTCGCGCCCGCGCGCCAGCCGGCGCCGCGCACGTTCGCACGCGCGCCAGCGAGGCCGTCGCCGCCGGCGTCGATCCCGGCCGAGGCGCCGTCGCCGCCGCGGCGGGTGAAGATGTGGATCACGCCGGCCATCGCTTCGGCGTTCAGCACCGAGGCGTTGCCGCGCACGATCTCGATGCGTTCGACGTCGCCGGTGGTGAGGGTGTTGAGGTCGACCGCGCTGCCGCGCGAGGACAGCGGGTCGTTCTGGCGCACGCCGTCGATCAGCACGACGACGTGGCTGGGGTCGGCGCCGCGCATGTACAGCGCGCCGTAGCCGCCGCTGCGCGCGCCGCGGTCGGTCACCAGCCCCGCCTGCGTCGCCAGCACGTCGCCCACGCTCATCCCGGCCATCGCGTCGAGCGCGTCGCGGCCGATCACGGTGACGTGCTGGGAAGCGGCCGCGGCGGTGGTCGGCAGCGATGTCGCGCTGACGCTGATGCGGTCGAGGGTGCGGACGGGATCGTCGCCCGGTGCGACGGGCGGTGGGTCGGCCTGTGCGACGGCCTGCGCGCAGGCGACACCCGGCGCGAGCGCGACCAGTGCGGATGAGGCCAGTGCGACCAGCACGGCGTTGCGCAACGCGCGCGCCGCATGCAGGCATGGCGACGCGGCGGCCGCCATGGCCGCCATCCGACGACGCCGCGTCCACGGCGCCGCCACCTCCCTGTGATGCCGATGCATCGCGTTCCCCTGTGGCTTGAACTGCACACGCCGAGCCGCGCAGTCTCGAACTGCACGCTCAGGCGGCGTACGGCATCCTGGCCGCGGTCGCACTGTACCGCAAACGCTTCGCGTTCACAGGCGCGCAGCATTGTGCGACGCAACAGCCGGCCGCGCCGCCGTGGGGCGCAGGGCCGCGCTGCGTCGCCGTGCGATCAAGCCACCGCGTCGCGCGGCTGCAGGTAGCGCTGCCGCTTCTTCGGCGCGATCCGCGCGAGATCGACTTCGATCAGGCCGTCGATGCTGTCGCTGAAATCCGGATCGACGCCGAACGCGAGGAAACGCGCGCCGCCGGGCTCGCACAGTTCGGTGTACTGCTTGTACAGCACCGGCACCGTGGCGCCGTGCGCGGCGAGGTTGGCGCGCAGCACGCCGAACGCGGTGTCGGCGTCGAGGTCGCCGAAGTCCGGCGGGGTCGCGACGTAGCGGAACGGCCGCAGCGACGCCGCGCCGCCGTCGGCATCGCCGTAGTAACGCGAGTAGTACGCCACCAGCTGTTCGCGCGCCTCGCGCGGCAGCGCGGCGCTGATCGACACCGCGCCGAACAGCCAGCGCACCTGCGGATGCCGGCGCAGGTAGGCGCCGATGCCCTGCCACAGGTAGTCGAGGCTGCGGCTGCCCCAGTATTCGGGCGCCACGAAGCTGCGGCCCAGTTCCAGGCCCTGCGCGATCCGCGGCAGCGCCTCGTCGGCGTAGCGGAACAGCGACGCGGTGTAGAGCCCGGCCAGGCCGTGGCGGGCCAACAGCGGCGCGCCGCGGGCGACGCGGTAGGCGCCGGCGATCTTGGTCGCGGCGGCATCCCAGACCAGGATGTGTTCGTAGTCGGGATCGTAGGCGTCGACGTCGCGGCTGCGGCCGGTGCCCTCGCCCACTTCGCGGAACGTGCGCTCGCGCAGGCGGCCGATCTCCGCCAGCAGCGGCGCGTCGGCGGTCACCCGCGCCAGCCGGATCTCCTTGCCGTCGCCGGTGCGGCCGAGCAGTTCGGTGCCGGCGATCGCCATCAGCAGGGTCGCCGGGTCGATCGCCTCCGCCAGCGGCGCCGGGCCCGGCGCGGGCCGGCGGTCGCGGCCGAGGGCGTACAGCGCGCGACGCACCTCGCGCAGGCAGGCGTCGGCCGGCGCCTCGGGGTCGAGCCGCATCGTGCGGCCGACGTGCAGCGCGATCGGCCGCGCGCGGCGGGCGAACATCTCCCGCGCCAGCAGCGCGGTGCCGGCCGGGCGGTACAGCGCCGACGCGCCGTAGAACAGCGCCGAGTTGCGGGCGGCGATGCGCACCGGCAGCACCGGCGTCCCGGTGCGCCGCGCGAAGCGGACGAAGCCGCCGCGCCAGCGCCGGTCGCGCACCCCGGCCAGCCCCAGCCGCGACACCTCGCCGGCGGGGAACACGATCACGCACTCCTCGCGCGCCAGCGCGGCCTCGATCGCGCGCAGGCTCTCGGCGCCGGCCTGGCCGCCGAACACCCTGACCGGGAGGAACAGGCCGGCCATCGGGGTCAGCAGCGACAGCAGGTCGTTGGCGACGATGCGCACGTCGCGGCGCACCCGGCCGACCGCGTGCAGCAGCGCCAGCGCGTCCAGCGCCCCGGACGGGTGGTTGGCGACGATCAGCAGCCGGCCGACCGCGGGGATCGCCGCCAGGTCGCGGTCCGCCACCCGGTAGCGCAGGTCGAGGAAGTCGAGCCCCGCGGCCAGGAACTCGAAGTCGCGCAGGTGGCCCTGGCGGGCCAGGAAGGCCTCGACCTCGTCCAGCCGCGACCAGCGGCCGAGGCCGCGCAGCACGGAGCGGGCGACGCCGGCGCGGCGGCCGGCGAACCAGCGGGGATGGCGGGCCTGGAGGTGGCGTTCGAGCGCTTGCATGGGCGGGACCGGTCGGCCTGGATGGCCGCCAGCCTGCGGCCCGACGACGACAGCGGCGTGGCGGCCGGACGGCGTTCGCGTGACACTGTCGCCGGGACGGCCGCCCCCGGTCCGCGGTCATGCAGCGGACAGGTCGGGGGTGTATCATGCGCGCCCATCTTTTCATCCCGATCGAGGGATGAATCCCCCAAACCGCCCGAAACAGAAGGAAGCCCGTCGATGTCCAGCTACCTCTTCACCTCCGAATCGGTCTCCGAAGGCCATCCGGACAAGATCGCGGACCAGATCTCGGACGCCGTCCTCGACGCGATCCTCGCGCAGGACAAGCGCGCCCGCGTGGCCTGCGAAACCATGGTGAAGACGGGCGCCGCGATCGTCGCCGGCGAAGTCACCACCAGCGCCTGGGTCGACATCGAGGAACTGACCCGCAAGGTCATCAACCAGATCGGCTACGACAACTCGAACGTCGGCTTCGACGGCCACACCTGCGCGATCATCAACATGCTCGGCAAGCAGTCGCCGGACATCGCCGCGGGCGTGGACGGCACCGACAAGAAGGCCAAGAAGCCGGAGGAACAGGGCGCGGGCGACCAGGGCCTGATGTTCGGCTACGCCTGCAACGAGGCCCCGGAGTCGATGCCGGCGCCGATCTACTACAGCCACCGCCTGGTCGAGCAGCAGGCCAAGGTGCGCAAGAACGGCAAGCTCAAGTGGCTGCGCCCGGACGCCAAGTCGCAGGTCACCCTGCGCTACGGCAGCGACGGCGCGATCCTCGGCCTCGACGCGGTGGTGCTGTCCACGCAGCACGACCCGGGGATCAAGCACAAGGACCTGGTCGAGGGCGTGCGCGAGCACATCCTCAAGCCGGTGCTGCCGAAGAAGTGGTACGAGGCGCTGCCGAAGAACAAGGTCCACATCAACCCGACCGGCATCTTCGTGATCGGCGGTCCGGTCGGCGACTGCGGCCTGACCGGCCGCAAGATCATCGTCGACACCTACGGCGGCATGGCCCGCCACGGCGGCGGCGCGTTCTCGGGCAAGGATCCGTCGAAGGTCGACCGCTCGGCCGCCTACGCCGCGCGCTACGTGGCGAAGAACATCGTCGCCGCCGGCCTGGCCGACAAGTGCGAAGTGCAGGTCAGCTACGCCATCGGCGTGGCCGAGCCGACCAGCATCTCGGTCACCACCTTCGGCACCGGCAAGATCCCGGACGACCAGATCGAGAAGCTGATCCGCGCCCACTTCGACCTGCGCCCGTACGGCATCGTGAAGATGCTCGACCTGATCCACCCGATCTACCAGGCCACCGCGGCCTACGGCCACTTCGGCCGCAAGCCGAAGGAAGTGACCTACGTCGACGGCGCCGGCAAGCAGCACGCCGCGACCGCCTTCTCCTGGGAGAAGACCGACAAGGCCGAGGAACTGCGCAAGGCGGCGAAGCTGAAGTAAGCGCTGCAGCAAGCGCTGCGCGAAATCGCCGCAGCAGCAAGCGAAGGGCGCCGCAAGGCGCCCTTCGTCGTTTCCGGAATCGGCGACGGGTTCGCGACCCGCGCGTCTCTACACCCGCAGCAGGCCGCGGAATCCGCGCGCGGCGTAGTAGGACTCCGCGCCGTTGTGGTAGACGAACACCTGGTCGTAGCGGCGGTCGCAGAACAGCGCGCCGCCGAGCCTGCGGACGGCGTCGGGCGTGTCGATCCAGCTCGAGGTCTTCAGGTCGAAGCGGCCCAGGGTCTGCAGCCGGCGATACTCGGCTTCGGTGAGCAGCCGGATGCCGATCGCGTCGGCCATCGCCACCGCGCTTCCCGCGGGCTTGTTGGCCTTGCGCGCGGCGAGCGCGGCGGCGTCGTAGCACAGGCTGCGTCGGCCCTGCGGGCTTTCCGCGGCGCAGTCGACGAAGACCACCTCGCCGGTCGCCGGATCGTGATCGACGACGTCCGGCTCGCCGCCGGAGGCCTCCATCGCGGCGAGCGCTTCGAGCCTGCCCGGCGCGGCCCGCAGGCGCGCGGACACCGCCGCCCATGCAAGGCCGGGATGCCGCTGCGCGTGTTTCGCGAACCGGGCTTCCAGCATCTCCAGCAGCGCAGCGTGCCGCGAGGTCGTCATCCTGCACTCCGTCGTCCGGGCGGGACGGCATCATCGCATGCGCCCGGTCGCGACGAAGGGCGCGACGGCGGGCCGGGCCGGGCGCGGGGCGCCGGCCCGGCGGCGTTCATGGCGCGGGCGCAGGCGCGGAGCGGTCGCCCTCGTCGGTGGACGAAGCGTCGCGTCCGCCGCGTTTCTTCGCGAGCTTCTGCGCCTTCTGCTTTTTCTTGGCCAGTTCGCGCTGCCGTTTCTCGAAGGAATAGTTGATCTTTGCCAATGGCGTCTCTCGTCGGGAAGGGAAATCAGGCCTTGCCGGGATCGCGGTCCCCGGCCCTGGCGCCGGTGCGGGCGCCCGCGGACCTGGCGGGTTTCGTGGTGATCCGCAGCGGCGTGTTGCCGAGCACTTCGATCCGTCCGCCCGCCTGCTCGAAAGCGGCCATGTCCTCGGCGATGCGTTCGCGGGCGAGTTCATGGGGTGGGACATAGTGGCCGACGGCCGAAGCCTTTTTTGCGATGTCGACGGCATCGGCCTTGCGGCGGACAGCCATGGGGTCTCCTCAGACCGGGGTGGTTTCGATGTGGCGGGCGGCGGCGTATTCGTCGCGGACCGCGCTGCAGTACGGGCCGCCCATGACGAAGCTGCGGCAGACGGTGGGCCGGGTGGCGTAGATCCGGCAGTTCATGCGCACGCCGTCCAGCGCCACGCACCAGCCTTCCGGATCGCGCGCCATCACGTGCAGGCCGCCCAGGTGGGTGGTCAGGTGCGCGGGCACGTCGTCCTCCTCGCCCAGGACCACCGTCAGCCGGCAGCAGACCGCCTCGCACGCGGTGCAGCGGATCGCGCTGCGCGCTTCGCGCACCATGCGGTTCATGCCGGCGCCCCGACGACGTGGCGGACGTAATGCAGCAGCCGGCCGCGGAACGGCGGCGTGTCGGCGTCGTCCATCGGGCAGCGCACTTCGGCGCAGTGGAAGCCCGCCGCGTCGAGCATGCGGCTGAAACGCCCGCTTTCGCCGCGTCCCGGGTCGGTGATGACGACCTCGGCCTCGGGCGCGGCATGGCGCTCCACGACGCCGGCGAGCAGCGCCGCGTGCGCCGACTCGTAGAGCACGTCGCTGGCGATGATCAGGTCGAAACGTCCCAGCGTGGGCAGTTCGACGTCCCAGCGCAGGTGGCGATAGTGCACGGCCGGCAGCGCGTTCAGGGCCGCGTTGTAGGCGAGGAACGGCTCGGCCAGCGGATGGATGTCGGACGCGACGATGTCGCCGCCGCGCCGCTGCAGCACCAGGCTGGCGAGGCCGATGCCGCAGCCCAGTTCGAGGATGCGCTTGCCGGCGATGTCGAAACGCGACATCGCCTGCGCGAGCAGGCGGCCCGCCGGCCACAGCTGGCCGAACAGGCTCCATTGCGCGGAGGAAATCCCCAGGCGCGCGCCGTAGCCGTCCGGATCGGCGAACTGCTGCTTGTCGCTGAGGATCCGCAGCAGATAGGGATGGCCCGCGATGGTGACCGCCTGGTTGCGGGTGGAATAGCCGGGCATGGAACGCTCCCGTTGAGCGGCCGCCCGGAACGCATCGGAGCGGGTCACGCATGAGAGGGAGCGGAGCGGGCAACTGCCTGGGCGGCTGCGCGGAACGCGCGTGGCAGGCGAGGCCTGATGGCGGCATCTTAACATCCGGCGGAAATTCCTGCTTTTTCTGCACGGATGCGCCGCCTCCGGGTTCAGGCGGAGGCGCGTCGCGGTATGGACGATCGTCACGCTTTCGTGCGCGGCGCTTTCGTGCGCGCGGCGGCGCGGACGCGGCCACGGTGATCGCGGCGGGTGCGCCGGACGCCTCCGCGAAGCTCCGGCGCGCGCCGGAGGCTTCGCGACGGTCCTGCGCGCGCGTCGCCGAAAGGATCGAGCGTCAGCGCTTGCTGTCAGCGCCGGCTGACAGCGCCGGCCGTCAGGTCTGGGTGTCGGCGCGCGTCGCCGGCGCGGGCGCGGGCGTCGGGGCCGCGCCCGGGGCCGGCACGGCCGACGGCGCGTCCTCCGCCACCGCTTCGACCTGGATGCGCAACTGCACGGCCATGTCGAAGCCCCAGTCCTTGCCGGCGTCGATGCCGAACTGGTCGCGCTGCAGCGTGGCGGTGGCGTCGGCGCCGCAGGCCTCGCGCTTGAGCATCGGATGCGGCATGCACTTGAAGCTGCCGATGGTCAGCGTCACCGGCCTGGTCACGCCGCGCAGGGTGAGTTCGCCGTCGACGCGGGTGGGCTTGCCGGCGGTGAAGCCGGCGAGCTTGCCGACGTAGTGCGCCTGCGGGTACTTCGCGGTGTCGAAATAGTCGGCGCCCTGCATGTGTTCGTTCAGCACGTCGTGGCCGAAGTCGATGCTCGCCGCGTCGATCAGGATGTCGACGCTGCCGGCGCCGGCGGCCTTGTCGAGGACGATCCGGCCCTCGCTCCTGTTGAACTTGCCGCGCCAGACCGACAGGCCGCCCATGTGGTCGGCCTCGAAGCTGGGATAGGTGTGGCCGGGATCGACGATGTAGGTCACGGGCGCGGCGGCGGCGGCGCCGGCCAGCAGGGACAGGGCGATGAACGGGGCGGCACGGTGCATGGCGAAGCTCCTTGTGTCGGTGTCGTATCTTCCACGACGAACGGGTGTGCGGGGAATCGACATCCGTCGCAATCAGGCGCGCAGGTCGGTCTCGCCCTCGAACACGCCGTCCGGCCCGAACCGGCGCTCGACGATCCGCGCCTCGCCCGCGCCGATCAGCACGACGGTGCTGGCGCGGGTGCCGTAGCGCGCGCCGCGGATGAAGGCCGGCGAGAGCAGGCGCTCGAGTTCGAGGCCGACCCCGGTGTCGGGCAGCGCGTCGTCGGGGGCCGCGGCCGGATCGGCCAGCGCGTCGAACAGCGGCGCGAGGTCGGGCGCATCGCCCGCCGCGTCCGCCGAGCGCAGCCATGCGTCCAGCCGCGCCATCAGCCGCGCGGTCTTGGGCCAGGGCGCGTCGAGGTCGCCGTTCGACACCCCGTGGACGCCCGGCGCGAGCAGGCGCATCGCGAACGCGCGGCCGTCCTCGCCGGCGCGCGGCGCGCCGGGCAGGTTGGTCGCGAAGCCCAGCGCTTCGCCGTCGTGGACCAGCAGGTTGAACGGCCGGAAGCCCGTCGCCGCGCCGGCGAGCGCGTCCAGCGCCGGCGTCACCGGCGCGTCGGCGCGCACGAGGTCGGCGACCAGTTCGCCGCGGCTGCGGCCTTCGCGCTCCGGCGGGCGGCGCACGTTGGTCACCGCCGCCAGCCGCGCGCCGCGCAGCGCCAGCCAGCCGCCGCCGTGCAGCACGTCGCGACCGCCGACGACCGCCGGCGTGTCGGTCCAGCGCGCCAGCGGCAGCGTGGGCCGGGCGTGGAATTCGTCGCGGTTGGCGGCCAGGACCAGGCGCCAGCGCGGATGCGCGCGCCAGGCCAGCGCGATCAGGCACATGCGGACGGCTCGCGGGGGCGGGCCTGCAGGATAGCGGACCGTCGGCGGCGCGCATCGTCGATCGGACCGACCGCGCCGCGACCGCAGGCGTCGCCGGCCCCGGTTTTGGTGCGCCGCAGCATCTAGGCAAGCCGCCCGGCCCGTGCTATTGATCGAGGCGATGGTCCTTGGCAGGAGTCGGACACCGGGATGGCGACGGACGCGAGGCAGACCCAGGCGACGGCGGCGACGTGGGGCGCGTCGCGCTACGACGAGATGCACGACGCCGACGGCGTCGCCCGGCCGCATTACCGCGCGTTCGACGACTGGCTCCGCGGCACCCCCGAGCCGGTCCTGCGGCACAAGCGCAGCGAAGCCGAACTGGCGTTCCACCGCGTCGGCATCACCTTCTCGGTCTACGGCGAGGCCTCCGGCGACGAGCGCCTGATCCCGTTCGACATGGTCCCGCGGATCGTCCCGGCGACCGAGTGGCGGATGCTCGAAGCCGGCCTGCGCCAGCGCGTGCATGCGCTCAACCTGTTCCTCGGCGACGTCTACGGCGAACAGCGCATCCTGCGCGAGGGCGTGGTGCCCGCCGACCTGGTGCTCGAGAACGACGCGTTCCGCCGCGAGATGCGCGACCTGCGCGTGCCCGGCGGGATCTACTCGCACATCTCCGGCATCGACCTGGTGCGCGCCGGCGACGGCCTGTACTACGTGCTGGAGGACAACCTGCGGGTGCCGTCGGGCGTGTCCTACATGCTCGAGAACCGGCGGATGATGGCGCGGCTGGTCCCCGAGCTGTTCGCGCGCCAGCAGATCGCGCCGGTCGAGCACTATCCCGACGCGCTGCTCGACACCCTGCGCGAGGCCGCGCCCGAGGGCATCGACGACCCGACGGTCGCGGTGCTCACGCCGGGCGCGGCCAACTCCGCCTACTTCGAGCACGCCTTCCTCGCCCAGCAGATGGGCGTGGAGCTGGTCGAGGGCGCGGACCTGTTCGTGCGCGACGACACCGTCTATGCGCGCACCACCCGCGGCCCGCAGCGCGTGCACGTGATCTACCGCCGGATCAACGACGACTTCCTCGACCCGACCGTGTTCCGCCCGGAATCGGTGCTGGGCGTGCCGGGCCTGTTCTCGGCCTACCGCGCCGGCCGGGTGACGCTGGCGAACGCGCCGGGCACCGGCGTCGCCGACGACAAGTCGGTGTACCCGTACGTGCCGGACATGATCCGCTTCTACCTGAGCGAAACGCCGATCCTGCTCAACGTCCCGACCTGGCAACTGCGGCGCGAGGACGACCGGCGCTACGTGCTGGAGCACCTGCCGGAACTGGTGGTGAAGGAAGTCCACGGCGCCGGCGGCTACGGCATGCTGGTCGGGCCGGCGTCGACGAAGGCCGAGATCGAGGACTTCCGCGCGCGCATCCTCGCCGCGCCGTCGAACTACATCGCGCAGCCGACGCTGTCGCTGTCGACCTGCCCCACCTTCGTCGACAGCGGCCTGGCGCCGCGCCACATCGACCTGCGCCCGTACGTGCTGTCGGGCAAGCGCATCGTGGCGATGCCCGGCGGCCTGACCCGGGTCGCGCTGCGCGAAGGCTCGCTGGTGGTGAACTCGTCGCAGGGCGGCGGCACCAAGGACACCTGGGTTCTGGAGGCCTGATGCTCTGCCGCACCGCCGACGATCTGTACTGGGTGTCGCGCCACATGGAGCGCGCGGAGAACACCGCGCGCCTGCTCGACGTCACCACGCGCATCGCGATGCTTCCCGAGCGGCTGGACCGCGGCAAGGCGCAGGCGGCGCCGTGGCGGCGCGCGCTGGACGCACTGGGCGCGATCGAGACCTGCCAGCAGCGCTACGGCGCGATCGACGCCGACAGCGTGATCGACCACCTGCTGCTGTCGCCGCAGAATCCCTCGTCGATCTACGGCTGCCTGCGCGCCGCGCGCGAGGCCGCGCGGGCGCAGCGCGTGGCGATCACCTCCGAGATGTACGAGGACCTCAACGCCTCGTGGCTGGAAATGCGCGGACTGGACCGCGCCAGCATCGCCCGCGACGGCCTGAGCAGCCTGCTGGAGCGGGTCAAGAGCCGCTCCGCCTCGTTCCGTGGCGTCACCATCGGCACCCTGGGCCGCGGCGAGAGCTACCAGTTCATGCAGCTCGGCGTGTTCATCGAGCGCGCCGACTGGGCGATCCGGCTGCTCGACGTGGTCGGCAGCGACGCCGGCCCGCGCGAGGACGGCGCCGTGCGCGACACCGCCGAGTTCTTCCAGTGGAGCGCGCTGCTGCAGTCGCTGTCGGCGTTCGAGACCTACCGCCGGCTGCAGCGCAAGAGCGTCGATCCGGCCGGCGTCGCCGAGCTGATGCTGCTGCACGAGGCCAACCCGCGCTCGCTGCAGACCTGCACCCACACCCTGCACGGGGTGCTGCGCGATCTCGCCGGCGGCCAGGCGCTGGAAGTCGTGCGCCAGGCCGGCGCGCTGTCGGCCCACGTGCGCTACGCGCGCATCGACGAGATCCTCGCCGAAGGGCTCGAACCCTGGCTGCAGGCCGCGATGGCGCGGCTGGTGCGGCTGGGCGACGCGATCCACCGCCAGTTCATGAGCGCCGCCGACATGGTTCCGCCGCGGGCCGCGGCGTGATCGCCGTCGCGATCGCGCTCGCGATCCGCGGCGGGAACCGCCGGACGCCGCCGCGCTACCCCCTGCGGCGCGGAAGCGGGCAGAATGTGCGGCGTCTCCGCGCCCTGCCGTCTCCATGACCTATTGCATCGGACTGAATCTCGACCAGGGCCTCGTGCTGGCGTCGGATTCGCGCACCAACGCCGGCGTCGACGACGTCCGCCGCACCGGCAAGATGCGGATCTTCGCGTCCGCCGGCCAGTACCTGTTCGCGACGCTGTCCGCCGGCAACCTCTCGCTCACCCAGAACGCGCTGAACCTGCTGGAGCAGCGCGGCCGCGAGGGCGCCCCCGGCGCACTGGCGTCGGTCGGCTCGATGTTCGACATCGCACGGATGATCGGCGACGCGCTGCGCGAGATCCGCCAGCGCGACGAGGCCTACCTGCGCGACAGCGGGGTCGATCCCACCGGCAGCTTCATCGTCGGCGGCCAGGTGCGCGGCGAAGCGCCGCGGCTGTTCCTGGTCTACTCCGAGGGCAACTTCATCGAGAGCTCGCCGGAGATGCCCTACTTCCAGACCGGCGAGAGCAAGTTCGGCAAGCCCATCCTCGACCGCGTCATCACCCCGCAGACGGCGATGACCGAGGCCTGCAAGTGCGTGCTGGTGTCGTTCGACTCGACGATGCGCTCCAACCTCTCGGTCGGCCCGCCGCTGGACCTGCTGCTGTACCGCCGCGACAGTTTCAGCGCCGACCTGCGCCAGCGCCTGGACGAACACGACCCGTACCTGCAGTCGATCAGCCGGCAGTGGAACGAAACCCTGCGTCAGGGCGTGCGCGACCTGCCCGACCCGGCGTGGCTGGAGGATGCGCCGCTGTAGCGCGGCCGCCTGCGCGCACCGATGAGCTCCGCACGCGACTGGCGCGAAGCGCTGACCGACACGCTGCGCCGTGCGCTGCGGATCGAAACCACGCCGGAAGCGGCCGCCGCCGCCCTGCACGCGCTGTCCCCCGGGCAGTGGCTGGCGCTGGACGAGGCCCTGCGCCGGGCGTGGTGGCGACCGACGCCGCCGGGTCCGGTCTGGTCGCCGTCGATGCCGCCGCACGAGCGCGAATCCGACGCGCAACTGTTCTGCATCGGCTGCCATGCCGACGGCCATCTGCGCGAGCGCGCCTTGCGCCTGTCGCAAACCCGCGAAGGCCGCCTGCCCGACGCGCTGGCAGCGATCCGCTGCGACGACTGGGTCGCGCCGGTGCGCGCCTGCGCCGAGGACGCGCTGCGCCTGCGCCTCGCACGCGACGCCGGCTGGCCGTTCGAGCGGATCGACCTGCTGCTGGCGCTGTCCCGTCGCGAACGCTTCCGCGACGGCGCCTGGCGCACGCTGCTCGTGCCGGCCCTGCATGCGCCCGCGCTGGCCGACCGGCGCTGGGCGCTGCTCGGCCACCCCCATGCGCGGGTGCGGCTGTTCGCCTGCCGCACGATCGCGCAGGCCGATCCCGAACGCGCGGCCGAACTCGCCGCCTGGGCGCTGGCCGGTCGCGATCCGGTGATCGCGCTGTGGGCGATCCGCGATCTCCCGGGGCTGGCCGGCATCGCCTTCGACGACGCCCTGCTGGCGCGCGCGGAGCGCAGCCGCTTCGCGCCGGTGCGGGCGCAGGCGCTGCGCGTGCGGGCGCAACGCCCGGACGCCGCGTTCGCCGAGCGCGTGCGCGCAGCGCTGCTCGACCCGCATCCGTCGGTGCGCAGCGTGGCGGCGTTCGCGGCGCGGGCGCTGGGGATCGACGCCCGCGGCGTCTGGCGCGCGACAATCGACCAGGCAATCGACGAGGCGGCCGGAGCCGCTCCGCGCGGCGCGGTGCTCGGGCTCGCGGAACAGGCGCAGGCGGAGGACGTCGCGCGCCTGCGTCCGTCGCTCGACGATGCCTCGGGGGACGTGCGCTGCGCCGTCCTGCGCGGCCTGCTCAAGGCAGGCATCGACGATGCCGTCCCGGTGCTCCGCGATGCCCTGGCTGCGCCGCAGGGAAAGGTCGTGCGCCTCGCCTTGGCGCTCGGCGAGCACCTGCCCGGCTTCCTGACGCGGGACGCGCTGATCGAGGCCCACGCGCGCGCGGCGAACGCCCGCACCCGGCAGATCGTGCTCGATGCCGCCCGTCGCTTCGGGACATGGGGGTGGCTGGATGCCCTGCTCCACTTCCGTCTGCGGCGGCCGGCGGAGGTCGACGTGACGGCCGCGCTCGCCTACTGGTCCTCGCATGCCGCACATCGACACACGCCGCTGACACCAGAAGGGCGCAATGCCCTGCTGGCGAGGCTCGCCGAGATCGCACCCCGGTTTCCGGATCAGGACTGGGCGCCCGTGCGCCGTGCCGTCGAGGCCGCCTGGGTCCTCCCGACGCGCTTCGCCTGAGTCAACCGCTCCCGAGGAACCGCAGGCCCACCCCCGGTTCCGTGGCGATCCAGCGCGGCGCGGTGGCGTCGTCGCCGAGCTTCTGGCGCAGCTTGCCGACCAGGATGCGCAGGTAGTGGGTGTCGTCCTCGTGGGTCGGCCCCCACAGTTCGCGCAGCAGTTGCGGCTGGGTGACGAGGCTGCCGGGGTGGCGCACCAGCGCCAGCAGCAGCGCATATTCCTTGCGGCTGAGGGCGACCGGCTCACCGTCCAGCAGCACCAGCCGCTGCGCCGGATCGACCCGCAGCCGGCCGTCGTCGTAGACGGCGACGCCGCCCGCCGCGTTCGTGCGGCCGCGCAGGCAGGCGCGCACGCGGGCCATGAACTCCTGCACGCCGAACGGCTTGGTGACGTAGTCGTGGGCGCCGGCGTCGAGCGCGGCGACCTTGTCGCGCTCGTCGGCGCGCACGGTCAGCACGATCACCGGCGCCTCCGACCACGTGCGCAGTTCGCGCAGCGCGTCCATGCCGTCGCGATCGGGCAGGCCCATGTCGAGCACGACCAGGTCCGCGCCCTCCAGCGCGAGCGCCTGCAGGCCTTCGCCGGCGGTCGCGGCCAGGCGCACGGCGTAGCCCTGCGCGCGCAGGCCGATGTCGAGGAACCGCCGGATCTGCGGTTCGTCGTCGATCACCAGCACCCGGGCGGGTGCGACCGCGCGCGTGGTCATGCGTCGTCCTCCGCTGCCGGCGGCGCATCCGCCGGCAGCACGATCCGCAGCCGCGCGCCGACGCCGTCGTCGCCGTCGAGCGCTTCGAGGCGGCCGCCGTGGGCCTCGACGATGCCGCGCGCGATCGCCAGGCCGAGGCCGACGCCGTCGCGACCGCGATCGCCGCGCTCGGCGGTGTGGAACGGATCGAACACCCGTGCGCGCTCGGCCGCGGGGATGCCCGGGCCGGCGTCGATCACATCGAGCCAGGTCGCGCCGGCGGCGTCGCGACCGGCACGCACCCGCACCGGCCGGCCCGGCGGCGAGAACTTCGCCGCGTTGTCGAGCAGGTTGAGCAGCGCCTGCTCGAACAGCGCCGGATGCACGCGGATCAGCGCCGGCGCGGCGGCCAGGTCGCTCGCGAACAGCGCGTCGGGCCGGTAGCGGCGCAGGCGCGCGGCGGCGGCGCCGACCAGTTCGTCGACGCCGATCCACTCGCGCGCCGGCGACAGCGCGCCGTGGTCGATGCGGGTCATGTCGAGCAGGTTCTGGATGTAGCGGTCGAGCCGTTCGCCCTCCTGGCGCACGGTTTCCAGCAGCGCGCCGCGCTCGTCGGCGGGCAGGCGCTCGCCATAGCTCTCCAGCGCGCCGGCGGCGCCGAGGATCGCCGCCAGCGGCGAGCGCAGGTCGTGCGACACCGACGACAGCAGCGCCGCGCGCAGGCGCTCGCGCTCGTGCGCGAGCCGGGCGTCGTCGAGCGCGCGCTGCAGCCGCAGCCGGCGCAGCGCGCCGGCGACGTCGTCGGCCAGCGCCCGCGCCAGTCGCCGCGGGCCGTCCTCGACCCGGTCGAGGTAGCCGGGGAACTTCAGCCCGAGGGTGCCGAGCCGCTCCTCGCCCGCGCCCAGCGGCAGGAACCACCAGCCCTGTTCGTCGACGCCGTCGCGCGCGGTCGCGACGTCCGCGCGCAGCCACAGGTCGGCGTCGAGCGCGTCGCGGAACACGTCGGTCGCGATCCGCAGCACGGTCGCGTCGTCTTCGGCCGACGACAGCCGGCGCACCAGCGCCTCGCGCGCTTCGGCGTGGCGGCGGGCGCGTTCGAGCGCATCCACCTGCATCGCCAGCCGCGACGCCAGGCCGCCGGCCAGCAGCGCCGCGGCGAGGAACAGCGACACGGTGACGATGCCGTGGCGCGCGTCGATGTAGAAGGTGTAGCGCGGCGCGATGAAGAAGAAGTTGTAGGCGAGGAAGCACAGCACCGCGGTCGCGAGCGCGGGCCCGGTGCGCGTGCGCGAGGCGACCAGCACCACCCCCAGCATGAACACCAGCGACAGGTCGGCCAGGCCGAGCCAGCGTTCCGCCACCGCCGCGATGCCGACCGCCGCCAGCGACGCGCCGACCGCGAGCAGCAGCCCGGCGGCCCGGTCGAAGCGCTGGCGGTATTCGAGATGGCGGACCGGTTCGGTCATCGGCGCGTTCCGGAGGCGCCGGAAGGCGCTCGCCGGCATTGTGCCGGAACCGTCGCCGACGCGGCACGGCGCGGCCGTCGCGCGGCGCCCGGTTCGCGCTGAATTTACGTCGAATTTACGCGTGGGACGGGCGCGCGATCTTCCGGCTTTACGGCCACCGGCGGGAGACTGCCGCCTCCCTCGCCGCCTGCGATCCGCACCATGAACGCGTTTCCCGCTTCTCCCGCCACGGCCGACGCCGCGCGCCATGACAGGGCCCATCCCGCACACCCCGCCGAACCGCGCGCGCGCTTCGGCGCGCTGATGCTCGGCGCCATCGGCGTCGTCTACGGCGACATCGGCACCAGCCCGCTGTACACCGTCAAGGAAGCCTTCGCGCCGCACTACGGGCTGGCGCCCGATGCGCCGAGCGTGCTCGGCATCCTGTCGCTGATCTTCTGGTCGCTGGTGGTGGTGATCACCGTCAAGTACGTGACCGTGATCATGCGCGCCGACAACGAGGGCGAAGGCGGGATCATGGCGCTCACCGCGCTGGTCGGGCGGGGACTGGCCCCCGGCTCGCGCGGCGCCTACGTCGTCGGCCTGCTCGGCGTGTTCGGGGTGGCGCTGTTCTTCGGCGACGGCGTGCTGACTCCGGCGATCTCGGTGCTGTCGGCGGTCGAAGGACTCGGCGTCGCGGCGCCGGGACTGGGGCCGTGGATCCTGCCGATCGCGATCGGGGTGCTGGTCGCGCTGTTCCTGCTGCAGCGCTTCGGCACGGCGGTCGTCGGCCGCGCCTTCGGGCCGGTGGTGCTGGTGTGGTTCGCGGCGCTCGCGGCGATCGGCATCCACAACCTGCTCGCCAATCCCGAGGTGCTGCGCGCGCTCGATCCGCGCTGGGGGCTGCGCTTCTTCGCCGATCACGGCTGGCACGGGTTGCTGATCCTCGGCGCGGTGGTGCTGGCGGTCACCGGCGGCGAGACCCTGTACGCCGACATGGGCCATTTCGGGCGCAGGCCCATCCAGGTCGCCTGGAACGTCATCGTGCTGCCGGCGCTGACCCTCAACTACTTCGGCCAGGGCGCGCTGCTGCTGCGCGATCCGGCGGCGGTGGAAAATCCGTTCTATCTGGGCGTGCCGTCGTGGGCGCTGTATCCGATGATCGGCCTGGCGACCGCGGCCACGGTGATCGCCTCGCAGGCGGTGATCAGCGGCGCGTACTCGGCGGCGCGCCAGGCGATGCTGCTGGGCTACCTGCCGCGGATGGGCGTGCGCCACACCTCGCGCCAGACCGCCGGCCAGATCTACGTGCCCGGCGTGAACTGGCTGCTGATGGCGGCGGTGATCGCGACCGTGCTCGGCTTCGGCGATTCGACCTCGCTGGCGACCGCCTACGGGGTCTCGGTCACCGGCACGATGCTGATCACCAGCCTGCTGCTGATCGTGCTGCTGCGCACCCGCCGCCGCATCCCCGGCTGGCTGTTCTGGCCGCTGGCCGCCGCCTTCGTGCTGGTCGACGTCGCCTTCCTCGCCGCGAACCTCGCGAAGTTCAAGGACGGCGCGTGGTTCCCGATCGCGATGGCGGTGGCGATGTTAGCGGTCATGCGCACCTGGGCGCGCGGGCGCGCGATCCTGCACGCCGAACTGCACAAGGACGGCGTGCCGCTGGCGGATTTCCTGCCCGGCCTGCGGCTGTCGCCGCCGCTGCGGGTGCCGGGGACGGCGGTCTTCCTCACCGGCACGCCGGACATCGTGCCCAAGGCGCTGCTGCACAATCTCAAGCACAACAAGGTGCTGCACGCGCGCAACCTGCTGCTGACCGTGGAAACGCTGCCGGTGCCGGTCGCGCCGGCGCGCGCGCGGCTGGCGTTCGAGCGGCTCGACGACGATTTCCTGCGCGCGACCGTGCGGGTGGGCTTCATGGAGTCGCCCGACGTGCCGCTGGCGCTGATGCGCGCCGGCGATCGCGACGGTCCGGTGTTCGACCCGATGGACACCACGTTCTTCGCCAGCCGCGAGAGCGTGCTCGCGCCGCCGAACCGCGGCATGCCGCAGTGGCGCGACCGCCTGTTCGCGTTCCTGCACCGCAACGCGGCGCCGGCCAACGAGTTCTTCCGCATCCCCAGCACGCGGCTGGTGGAACTGGGCACGCCGGTGGAGATCTGAGCGGGTGGAGATCGAGCGGGTGGAGTTCCGATCGGTTCGGAATCCGGCCGCCGCGCCGGCGCGGCCCTCAGACCGCCGGCACCGGGATGGCGTCCAGCGGCGCCGGCCGGCCGAGGTGATAGCCCTGGCCGTATTCGATGCCGAGCCGGGCCAGCGTCTTCGACTCGCGCTCGGTCTCCACGCCTTCGACGACGACGGTCGCGTTGGTGCCGCTGGCGAAGGTCCGGATCGCCGACACCAGCGTCTGCCGGCGCAGGTCGCGGTCGATGCCGCGGGTCAGCGAGATGTCGAGCTTGATGATGTCCGGCGACACGTGGAGGATGTGCCGCAGCGACGCGAAACCGGCGCCGGCGTCGTCGATGGCGACCATCACGCCCCGCGCCTGCAGCTCGCGCAGGACGGCGCACAGGCGCTCGTAATCGGCCACCGTGGTGTGCTCGGTGATCTCCACGATCACCCGCGCCATGTCGTGCGCGGCGAGCAGCGCGCCGAATTCGCCGGACACGATGGTGTCCGGCGAGGCGTTGATCGACAGCCGGCACGGATGCGGGATGTCGTCCAGCCGGCTCAGCGCGGCGCGCGCCGCCTCCAGCTCCAGCGCCGCCCCGAGCCCGACCTCCGCCGCCTGCACGAACCAGACATCGGGGGTCGGCGTGCCCGCGGGGAATCGCGACAGCGCTTCGTACGCCAGCACGTGGCCGTCCGACAGCGACACGATCGGCTGGTAGACGATGGCCAGCGCATGATCGCGGATCAGCGCGCGGATGCGAGCGGAGCGATCGGATTTCACCTGCGCGGCCTCGTGCTCGGCCGCGAGATGGCCGCGATATTCGCTGAGCAGATCGGAATATCCGAGCGCATGGCCGAGCGCCGCGCCGACCAGCGCCGCCATCATCCGCATGGTGCGGACGTCCGGCGCGCGGTAGGCGCGCGGATACGGCGACAGCACCTTGAGCACGCCGAACGGCTTGTCCTCGTACACCAGCGGCGTGACCAGCATCGAACGCAGGCCGACCCGCCGGCAGGCCTCGCGGTTCACCCGCGGGTCACGCTCCGAGTCGTCGCAGCGCAGCACTTCGTTGCGCGCGACGCACAGCCCCGACAGGCTGCCCTGCGCCGGCACGCGCAGTCCCACCTGCGCGGCGGCGGAACCGTTCGCGACCCAGTAGACGAAATGGTCGTCGTCGAGGATCTCGACGACCGCACCGGCGGACCGGGTGAGCTCGCATGCGCGGCGGATGACCGCGTCGACCACCTGGTTGGGGTCGTGCGCGAGCAGCACGATCTCGTTCTGGGCCGCGATGATGCGGGCGTAGAGCCCGGCATCGCGGCCGGGCGCAGCGCCCGCTTCCGCTTCCGGATCGACCTGCGCGTTCGTGTCCGCACGCCCTGGTGGCGACTCCTTGCGCATGCCCTGCCCTGTGGGTCCTAGACCGCGGCGCGATTCCGACGTGTCCGGCGACAGATACGCCTTGCGCCATCGGTCGTCAAGCCATGTTCGACGCGCGAAATGCATGCGCTGCAGCGGAATGCGCGCAGGGAAAGATGGCGTCAATGAAGATCGCGCGCGCAATCGATCGCGCGTGCGATGCGGTACGCGATCGTGCAGCGAGGCGCACCTCCGCGCGCGCGATCGATGCCGTCGATCGCGACGCGCGGGCGTCGCCGTTCAGGGCGTCGCGGCGTCCTTCGCCGGCGCTGCGGCCGTGGTCGCGGCCGGCTTCGCGTGCTTCACGAACTCGTCGAGCCACGCATCGCTCTCGGCCAGCATGTGCAGGATCGACTCGCGGGCGCGGTAGCCGTGCGACTCCTTGGGCAGCATCACCAGCCGCGCGGTGCCGCCCAGTCCCTTGATCGCGGCGAACATGCGCTCGCTCTGGATCGGGAAGGTGCCGCTGTTGTTGTCGTCCTCACCGTGGATCATCAGCAGCGCGTCCTTGACGTCGCCGGCGTAGTTGAACGGCGACATCGTCTGGTAGGTCTCGCGGGCGTCCCAGTAGTTGCGCTCCTCGGACTGGAAGCCGAACGGCGTCAGCGTGCGGTTGTAGGCGCCGCTGCGGGCGATGCCGGCCTTGAACAGGCGGGTGTGCGCGAGCAGGTTCGCGGTCATGAACGCGCCGTAGGAATGCCCGCCGATCGCGATCCGGTCGCGGTCGGCCACCCCGCGGCGCACGACTTCGTCCACCGCGGCCTCGGCGTCGGCGATCAACTGCGGCAGGTAGGTGTCGTTCGGCTCCTTGTCGCCTTCGCCGACGATCGGCATCGACGGGTTGTCGAGCACGGCGTAGCCGCGCGCCAGGAACGGCAGCGGCCCCCAGTAGCTGATCGCGTTGAACCGGTACGGCGAACCGGTGACCTGCGACGCCGCCTCCGCGGATTTGAACTCCGCCGGATACGCCCACATCAGCAGCGGCAGCGGCTTGTCGCGGCCCGGCCTGAAGCCCGGCGGCAGGTAGAGGTTGGCGGTGAGTTCGACCCCGTCCTTGCGCTTGTAGCGGATCTGCTCCTTCCTGACGTCCCGGAGCTGCGGCGTGGGATGGGTGAACCGGGTCAGCGCCACCGGCTTGCCCTTCGCGGCGAGGTCGAGGCGGTAGAAGTTCACCGGCTCGGTCGGCGATTCGCGGGTGATCAGCACCCGCCTGGCGTCGTCGTCGAGCAGCGCGACCACGTCGCTGTAGGTCGGCGCGGCCGAGCGGTACAACCGCTGCTTGGTGTTGTCGGCGAGGTTCCAGCGATCGAGGAACGGACGATCGCCCTCGGGCGAGGCGCCGTCGCCGATCAGGTACAGGCTCTTGCCGTCGGACGAGAAGCGCAGGCGCGGGAAGCCGTTGGCGTCGCGCTCGGCCACCGGCGTGCCGGGGTCGGCGTAACGATCCTCGCTGGAGCCCTCGAACAGCAGCGTCGGCGCGGTCGCCGGCGCGTCCGGCGCCAGTCGCCAGGTCTTGACCTTGCGCGTCTTCCACCAGAACTCGCTGAGCAGCGCCACGTCGCCGCGGCCCCAGGCGATGCTGGCGACCCGGCTGCCGACCTTCGCCAGCGACACCGGCGGCGCGTCGAACGGCGCGGCCTGCATCAGCGCTTCGTCGCGGATCTCGGCCGGCTTCGCCGGATCGCCGCCGTCGCGGGCCTCGGTCCAGACCAGCGTCGCCGGGGCGTCGCTGCGCCAGTCGACGTCGCGCACGCCGGTGGGCACGGCGTCGTTGCCGCTGGGCAGGCCCTCGAACAGCGGCAGCGTGGCGACGGTGTGCTCGGGCTTGCCGTCGAGGTCGAGGACCTCGATCCGGCGCGGGAAGTACGACCACGGCACGACGTAGGAGAACGGCCGCTCGATCTTCTCCGACAGCAGGTGGCGGCCGTCGGGCGACGGCGTCAGGCTGATGTACAGGCCGGGCGCGCCGATCTCGCGCACGCCGCCGTCCACGTCCACCAGCGCCGGCTGCACGCGCAGGTAGTGCTCGAAGGTCTGCGCGTCGTGCTCGTCGCGCAGCATGTCCTGGTAGGTGCGGATCTGCCGCACCGCGCCCTTGCCGCGGGTTTCCTGCAGGGCCGGCCCGGTCGGCACCACCGCCTCGGGCGGCGGGCCGCCCTGGCCCACGCGCAGGTTCACCAGCAGGCGCCGGCTGTCGGGCATCCAGCGCAGGTCGCCGCGTACGGTGTTCAGCGAACGGTCCAGCAGCTTGCGCGCGCGGTGCGCGGCGACATCGACCAGCCACAGCGTGTTCGCGCCGGAATAGGGATCCTGCTGGTTGAGGGCGATGTACTTCTGGTCCGGCGACCACGACACCGAGGCCAGCGACAGCGGCTGCGGCAGGCCGTCGATCCTGATCTCGCGGCCGCTGTCGGCCGCCATCAGCCACAGGTCGGTGACGAACGAAAACCGGCTGGGCGCGTAGGTCCGCGGGTTGATGCGCATCCCGGCCAGACGCAGCTCCGGCTGCGCCACCAGCGCGATCGACGGCAGCGGCGGCACCTGCTGCAGCGCGATCAGGTCGCGGCGCGGGCTGAGCGAGAGCTGCGGCGGGCGCGGCGCGTCGACGATGGCCTTGAGCTCGGCGACCGGCTCGCGGTAGCCGCCGTCGGCGCGGACGGACACCGGCGACGCGGACTGGGCGAGCACGACCGGCACGGCCAGCGCGACGGCGAGCAGCACCGGCAGGGCCAGGCGGCGCGGAAGGGCGGAACGGATGGACATGGCGGCGGCTCCCCGGAATCGACCTGAAGACCCCCATGGTCGCCCCGACCCGCCGGTATGCCATCCGCCACAGGTCATGGTCGCGCCGCGGGCATTCCGCCCCGCGCGTCAGCCGCCGGGCTCGCCGGGAAGGCTCTTGTGGGCCGAATACGCGGTCAGTTTGTCGAGCACATCGGGGACCAGCCGCTCCGACCAGCCCGACAGGAAGCACCACACGACCACCTTGGAAACCTCGAGGTAGGCGTTGCAGCGGGAGTCACCGAAGTTCGGCCGCAGGTTGTGCCAGCAGATCGCCCCCTCCTTCGCCGAGAACTGGGGGAACAAGGCACCCTGCAGCAGTCCGCCATACATCAACAGCAACAGCACGGTCGCGAAGACGCCCCCGAGGAACGGGGTCACCAACAGCAAGAACCGGCCTCGTTCCAGGTTGTACCAGGTCAGCAGCGGTTCGTGTCGCGCGTCTAGCTTGTAGAGACGCATGATCGTACTGACGACCGCGCCGCAAACCCCCGACGCGATCGCCACCGCGTAGCCCAGTTCAACGACTCGACTGTCCGTCCAGACCAGTGCGATGGCCGCCAGGATCGCCGTCGCCGCGATCATCAGCAACCAGGCGGCGATCGACGTCCGCATTTCCTCGATCGAGGGCAGCAGGACGTAGCGCCGATGCAGGCGGCTCGCGAGCGCATAGGCTTCGGCGAGGAGTTCCTTGCGGTCGTCCAGCTTTTTCGTGAAGGCCGACTGCAGCCGGGCATAGGTCTCCGGCGTCGTCAGGTTCGACATCATGTCGCGCAGACCGAGCAGGCGCAGCCTGAGTTCGTGGTCGCTCAGGTACGGGTAGGCGGCGACTTCGACCTTGTAGATGTCCGAAGCGTCGACATCGTCCGCGGCATCCTGGCTCGACTGCCCGATGACCGCCTCGGGCATCGCATCGTCAGCCGATTGGCGGCAGGCGCGCAGTTCCTCCAGCAACTGATCGCGCAGTCCGCGGAACATCCGCCGATGGCGGGTCGTGTAGCGGGGGTTGCGATTGGACGGCATGGCGGCACTCCCTCTGTCGCAAGGACTGCCCCGCCGGGGGCCATGGATCGCAGGCCGCGCCATGCCCCGGGCCGGGGGAGACCACGCTACGGCCGGCCGCTGCGGGCGGCGGGATCACTCCGGGCGGGGATCGGAGCCGGACCGGGTCCGGCCATTCATCGTTCCATCGCGAGATAGCGATAGAATGCCGCCCCTGCCCCCGCCGAGGGGCGCTGCAAGCCCGCCGGACGCACCGTCCCCGGGATCAGGCTCGGCGGAGGTTCCACGCATCAACGGCGCCCGTTCACTGCCCCGCCCGGGCACACGACGGAGAACCGCATGAACGCACAGGTCAAGCCCATCCAGGACTACAAGGTCGCCGACCTCTTGCTGGCCGACTGGGGCCGCAAGGAAATCCAGATCGCCGAGCACGAGATGCCCGGCCTGATGTCGATCCGCCGGAAGTACGCCGAGTCCAAGCCGCTGAAGGGCGTGCGCGTGACCGGCTCGCTGCACATGACCATCCAGACCGCGGTGCTGATCGAGACCCTCAAGGACGTCGGCGCCGACGTGCGCTGGGCCTCGTGCAACATCTTCTCGACCCAGGACCACGCCGCCGCCGCGATCGCCGCCACCGGCACCCCGGTGTTCGCGTGGAAGGGCGAGACGCTGGAAGAGTATTGGGACTGCACCCTCGACGCCGTGACCTTCCCGGGCGACGGCGCCAACAAGTATCTCGGTCCGGAACTGGTCGTCGACGACGGCGGCGACGTCACCCTGCTGATCCACAAGGGCTACGAGCTCGAGAACGGCAGCGACTGGGTGAACACCCCCTCGGCCTCGCACGAGGAGCAGATCATCAAGAACCTGCTCAAGCGCGTCGCCAGGGAACGTCCCGGCTTCTGGACCACGGTGGTCAAGGACTGGAAGGGCGTCTCCGAGGAGACCACCACCGGCGTCCACCGCCTGTACCAGCTTGCCGAAGCCGGCAAGCTGCTGGTCCCGGCGATCAACGTCAACGACTCGGTCACCAAGTCGAAGTTCGACAACCTCTACGGCTGTCGCGAGTCGCTGGCCGACGGCCTCAAGCGCGCGATGGACGTGATGCTGGCCGGCAAGGTCGCGGTGGTCTGCGGCTACGGCGACGTCGGCAAGGGCTCGGCGCACTCGCTGCGCGCCTACGGCGCCCGCGTCATCGTCACCGAGATCGACCCGATCTGCGCGTTGCAGGCGGCGATGGAAGGCTACGAGGTCAAGACCGTCGAGGACACGCTGGGCCTGGCGGACATCTACGTCACCACCACCGGCAACAAGGACGTGATCACCTACGACCACATGCTCGGCATGAAGGACCAGGCGATCGTCTGCAACATCGGCCACTTCGACAACGAGATCCAGGTCGACCGCCTCAACGCCAGCGGCGCCGAGAAGATCAACATCAAGCCGCAGGTCGACAAGTACAGGCTGCCCGCCGTCGACGGCAACCCCGGCCGCGAGATCTTCCTGCTCGCCGAAGGCCGCCTGGTCAACCTCGGCTGCGCCACCGGCCACCCGAGCTTCGTGATGTCCAACTCGTTCTCGAACCAGACCCTGGCGCAGATCGACCTGTGGGCGAACAAGGACTTCTACTCGCCGAAGGTCTACATCCTGCCGAAGAAGCTCGACGAGGAAGTCGCGCGCCTGCACCTGGAGAAGATCGGCGTCAAGCTGACCACGCTCACCGCGCAGCAGGCCGAATACCTCGGCGTGCCGGTCAGCGGCCCGTTCAAGCCGGAGCACTACCGCTACTGATCGCGGCGTTTCTTCCGCGAGGCTTCACCCGACGGGCGCTTCGGCGCCCGTCGGCGTTTCCGGCCGGGTTCACCGTGTAGGAGCGACGTCAGTCGCGACCTGACAACGCCGGGGGTCGCGACTCACGTCGCTCCTACGAAAGGCGGGGCGCTGCGACGGGAGCGGCAGGGCGGGCGATCCGGCCGGCCGTCTGCGACCCGAACGACCCCGACTGCCGGATGCAAAACGACCGCCTCGTAGGAGCGACGTCAGTCGCGACCTGACGATGCCTAGGGTCGCGACTGACGTCGCTCCTACGAAAGGCGGGGCGCTGCGACGGGAGCGGCAGGTCGGGCGATCCGGCCGGCCGCTTGCGACCCGAACGGCCTCGACTGCCGGATGCAAAACGACCGCCTCGTAGGAGCGACGTGAGTCGCGACCTGACGACGCGCCGGGTCGCGACTCACGTCGCTCCTACGAAAGACAAAGGCCGCCGCCGGCTGGCCTTCGCCTGCCGCGATTCCCGTTCACCGGAGGTCCGGCATCGCCGGCCCCGGTCCGCGACGGCGGACCGGACAGCGCACTTCGGGAGACGCGGAATGATCAAGCATGCAGCGTGGGCCCACGGCAACGCCGTGGTGACGGAACTGCCGAGCGGCCTGCTGGTCCGCCACTGGGGCTGGGGCACCGAAATGCAGTTCACCTTCAACGCCGGGCAGTCGCCGCCGGCGGCATGGGCCCACATCCCGATCCCGACGCCGGTGATCGTCGGCGACGTGCGCCTGAAGGTCCGCACCCTGTTCCTGCTGTTCAAGACCGGCCAGCACGCGGCAATCGACAGCGTCCACGTCTTCGACGGCCCGAACCGCATCCACGCCGAGGATTTCGTCAACGGCAGCGGCCCCAGCCCGTTCCGGCGCACCGGCAACCATTCGACCGGCATCGACGGCCGCAACACCATCACCCTGCCGGCCGACCACGAGGTGCTGTGGGGGCTGTCGATCGCGTTCAAGATGGCCCCGGTGGCGATCACCGTCTCGTCGCCGCCGGTCGATCCGGAAGGCACGGTGCTGATCACGACCGCCGGCGCGGATTTCTTCTGATCGCGTCCCGGCGACAGCGTGCGCCGGCGACAGCATGCGGCGCGGATCGCGGCAGGCGCCGCCGGTCCGCGCCCGCGGCTCACTTCACCCGCCGCTTCTCCAGCTTGCGCGCCAGCGTCCGCCGGTGCAGGCCGAGCCGGCGCGCGGTTTCGGAGATGTTGAAGCCGGTCTCCACCAGCGTCTCGTGGATGCGCTCCCATTCCAGCGTCTTGATCGACGAGGTCTTGCGCGCGCCGACCTCGACCTCGTCGTCGCCGGCCGCGCGCTTGAACGCGGCCTCGATGTCGTCGGTGTTGGATGGCTTGGCGAGGTAGTGCATCGCGCCGAGCTTGATCGCCTCGACCGCGGTCGCGATGCTGGCGTAGCCGGTGAGCACGACGATCAGCATGTCGGGGTCGTGCGCGTGCAGGTCCTTCACCCACGACAGACCGGAGGCGTTGCCGGCGAGCTTGAGGTCGACCACCGCATGGGTCGGTGCGAAGCCGTCGAGCACGCTCGCCAGCGGCTCCTGCCCGGTCGCACCGCGCACCGCGTAGCCGCGGCGCTCGAACGAGCGTGCGAGCGTGCGCGCGAACGCCACGTCGTCCTCCACGATCAGCAGTCTGCGCTCATCGGTCATCGTCGCGGCCCTCCCCGATGTCGTCGTCCGGATGCGCGGCGCCGTCGATCTCGATCGCCGCCAGCGGCAGCGTCACCGTCACCGCGGCGCCGCCCTGCGGCAGGTTGCGCACCGCCAGCCGTCCGCCCAGCGTGCGCGCCACGTTCACCGACAGGAACAGCCCGAGGCCACCGCCGGCGCGGTCCTTGGTGGAGTTGTACGGGGTGCCCAGCCGCGCCAGCACGTCGGCCTCGAACCCCGGCCCGGCGTCGCGGACCTCGATCACCAGGTCGTCGCCGCTGCCGGATACTTCCAGCTCGACCCGCTGCGGCGATGCCTCCAGCGCGTTGTCGAGCACGTTGAACACCATCTGCCGCAGCCCGGCGTCGGCGACGATCCACGGATTCGGCGCGACCCTGCGCACGTAGCGGAAATCCGCCGGGTTGCTCAGCGCACGCCACTGCTCGGCGAGCTCGTCCAGGAACGCGTGCAGCGTGGTCTGCACCGGCGCCTCGCCGCGGGTCTCGCCGGCGGCGAGCAGGATGTTGGTGACGATCGACTTGCAGCGCGCGACCTGCGCCTGCATCTCGACCAGGTCGTGGTAGATCTCGGCCTCCGACGACATCGACGGCAGGTGCTGCCAGTCGCCGAGGATCACCGACAGCGTCGACAGCGGCGTGCCCAGTTCGTGCGCGGCGCCGGAGGCGAGCAGGCCCATGCGCACGATGTGCTCCTCCTCGGCCGCGCGCTGGCGTAGTTCGGCCAGGCGCGCGTCGCGCTCGCGCAGGATGCGGCCGATGCGGGTGATGAACACCACCAGCAGCGCGGCGATCAGCACGAAGCAGATCAGCAGGCCCTGCACGTAGAGGTCGGCGAGGCCCTTCGACAGATCGACCTCGATCCGGGTCGGGCTCGGCACCGCGATCAGCACCGCCACGCTGAGCGCGGTGGCGGCGGCGACGATCCAGTTGCCCGGCGGGCGCAGCAGCACGGTCGCCAGCGCGACCTGCAGCAGGAACAGGAACACGAACGGATTGGCGATGCCGCCGCCGAGGTGCAACTGGAACGCGAGCGAGCCGACGTCGACCAGCAGCGCCGCCAGCAGCGCCGCTTCCGAGACCCGACCGGAGCGCCACCACACGAACTGGCTGCACAGGTTGAACAGCGCCAGCGCCGCGAGGGTGCCGAGCATCCAGCCCAGCGGCAGCGCGATGCGCAGGCCGGCATAGACGACCACGATGGTGAGCAACTGCCCGCCCACCGCGATCCAGCGCAACTGGATGAGCTGGTGCATGCCGCGCAGGCCGGCGCGGGCCGGCGCGGGGATCGCGGACGGCGTGCGCAGCCCGCTGGCGACGGTTTCCACGGTCGACCGGTCGGCAGGGATGGCCTGCATGGCGGGGCCCTCTTCGTCAGCGGCCATCTTGCCGCATGCGGGGCCGCGACACGAGCAGGCGCGCGCCGGCCACGACCGTGAGCGCGGCCAGGCCGAACCAGGTCAGGGCGTAGCCGAGGTGGGCGTCGCGGAACTGCACGACGGTCAGGCCGCCGCGCGGCCAGCCGCCGGGCTGCGGATCGGCCTCGGCGTCGATGAAGAACGGCGCGACCGCGGTCGCGGGCAGTCGGCGCGCGCGCGCGATCGCCGCCACGTCGCGCGAGTACCAGCGATCGTCGGCCGGCGCGTTGCGGCGCAGGAAGCCGCCGTCCGGCTCCGACGGGCGCAGCAGGCCGACGATCTCGACCCGGCCCGCCGGCGCGGCGGACGCGCGCGCACCCTGCGGCACGAAGCCGCGATTGACGAACACGATGTCGCCGGCATCGGTGCGCAGCGGCGCCAGCGCCCATGCGCCCATGCCGAAATCGGTGACCGCCTGGGTGCGCGCTTCGATGGCCGGCAGGAACGTGCCGGCGACGCGGACGCGGCGGTAGCCGTCGCGTTCCTCGGTCACCGTCGGCCAGGCCGGGCGCGACGGCGGCGCGACCGGCGCGGCGTGGATGCGCGCCTCGACCCGCGCGATCAGCCCGTGTTTCCAGGCCATGCGCTGCAATTGCCAGACGCCCAGCGCGACGAACCCGGCGAACGCCGCCGCCAGCAGCGCGCACAGGGCCACGGCCGCCGCCGAAGGACGGTCGCGCCGCGCCGCCACGGGCGCAGGCGCGGTCGCGGACGGTCGCCCGACGCAGGCCATCGACGCGCTCATGGCACGCCCTGCATCCCCTGCATCTCGTGGGCGCCCGGCATCATGTTGCTGTTGAGGTGGTGCATGACCCACAGCGAGCCGCTGAGCACGATGATCACCAGCACCGCGGTGAACACCAGCGCCAGCAGGTTCCAGCCGCCCTCGGAGCGGGCGTTCATGTGCAGGAAGTAGACCATGTGGACCACGATCTGCACCGCCGCGAAGGCCAGCAGCACCACCGCCAGCGCGGTGGAGTTCTGCACGCCCTTGCCCATCACCAGCGCGAACGGAATCGCAGTCAGCACCGCCGACAGCAGGAAGCCGGTGAGGTACTCGCGCGCCGAGACGTGCGGGATGCCGTCGTCGTCGTGGTCGTGGTCGCCCTGCCCGAGGGCATGGCGCAGGGTGTCGTCGCGGAATTCACTCATGACAGCAGGCTCATGGCAGCACGCTCAGGGCAGCACGCCCATCAGGTAGACGAAGGTGAACACGCCGATCCAGACGACGTCGAGGAAGTGCCAGAACATCGACAGGCAGGCGATGCGGCGCATGTTCTCGCGGGTCAGGCCGCGCTGCGCGACCTGTACGCACAGCGTCAGCAGCCAGACGATGCCGAAGAACACGTGCAGGCCGTGGGTGCCGACCAGCGCGAAGAACGACGACAGGAACGCGCTGCGCTGCGGGCCGGCGCCCTCGTGGATCAGGTGCGCGAACTCGTACAGCTCGATGCCGAGGAACGCGAGACCCAGCGCGCCGGTCGCGAGCAGCCAGCCGATCGTGCCGCGGCGGCTGCGCCGCTGCATCGCGATCATCGCGAAGCCGTAGGTGATCGACGACAGCAGCAGCACCGCGGTGTTGGCCGCGACCAGGCGCAGGTCGAACAGATCGGCACCGGACGGGCCCGCGGCGTAGTTGCGCCCGAGCACGCCGTAGGCGGCGAACAGGCAGGCGAAGATCATCAGGTCGCTGAGCAGGTACAGCCAGAACCCGAACAGCGAGCCGTTCTGCGGATGATGGTGGCCGGCGGTGTCGAGGAACATGCCGTCAAAGGGCATGCTGTCGAGGCGCCTGCTGTCGAGGCGCCCGCCGCCGGGCGCTGCCGGCGCACCCTCTCCGTGACGCAGGGCGATGGCGTCAAGCACGGACGGCCTCCAGTTGCGCGGTGCGCGCACGCTCGGTGGCGTCGACCACCTCCGCGGGGATGTGGTAGTCGCGATCGAGGTCGAAGCTGTTGCGGATGGCCCAGGCCACGGTCGCGACCAGGCCCGCGATCGCCAGCCACCAGACGTGCCAGATCATCGCGAAGCCGACCAGCGTGCTCGTCGCCGCCAGGATCACGCCGGCGGAGGTGTTGCGCGGCATGTGGACCGGCAGGAAGCCGCTGGTCGGGCGCACGAAGCCGCGGCGCTTCATGTCCCACCAGGCGTCGGTGTCGTGGACCACCGGGGTGAACGCGAAGTTGTAGTCCGGCGGCGGCGACGACGTGGACCACTCCAGGGTGCGGCCGTCCCAGGGGTCGCCGGTGAGGTCGCGCAACTGCTCGCGGCGACGGTAGCTGACGTACAGGCACACGAGGAACGCGGCGATGCCGATCGCGATCAGCACCGCGCCGAACGCGGCGACCACGAACCACACCTGCAGCGACGGGTCGTCGAAGTGGCTCACGCGCCGGGTCACGCCCATCAGGCCGAGCACGTACAGCGGCGTGAACGCGAACCAGTAGCCGGCCAGCCAGAACCAGAACGAGACCTTGCCCCAGAACGCGTCGAGCCGGTAGCCGAAGGCCTTGGGGAACCAGTGGGTCATCGCCGCGAACAGGCCGAACACCACGCCGCCGATGATCACGTTGTGGAAGTGCGCGACCAGGAACAGGCTGTTGTGCAGCACGAAATCCGCCGACGGCACCGCCAGCAGCACGCCGGTCATGCCGCCGACCACGAAGGTGACCATGAAGCCCATCGTCCACAGCATCGGCACCTCGAAGCGGATGCGGCCGCGGTACATCGTGAACAGCCAGTTGAAGATCTTGGCCCCGGTCGGGATCGAGATGATCATCGTGGTGATGCCGAAGAACGAGTTGACGCTCGCGCCCGAGCCCATCGTGAAGAAGTGGTGCAGCCACACCAGGTACGACAGCACGGTGATGCAGACCGTGGCGTAGACCATCGACGAGTAGCCGAACAGGCGCTTGCCGCTGTAGGTGGACACGATCTCCGAGAACACGCCGAACAGCGGAAGGATCAGGATGTAGACCTCCGGGTGGCCCCAGATCCAGATCAGGTTCACGTACATCATGGCGTTGCCGCCGAGGTCGCTGGTGAAGAAATTGGTGCCGGCGTAGCGGTCCAGCGTCAGCAGCGCGAGCGCCGCGGTCAGCACCGGGAACGACACCACGATCAGCACGTTGGTGCACAGCGCCGTCCAGGTGAACACGGGCATCTTCATCATCGTCATGCCCGGCGCGCGCATCTTGATGATCGTCACCAGCAGGTTGACGCCGGACAGCAACGTGCCGACGCCGGCCACCTGCAGCGACCACAGGTAGTAGTCAACGCCGGTGCCCGGACTGAACGCGATGCCCGACAGCGGCGGCATCGCCAGCCAGCCGGTGGTGGCGAACTCGCCGAAGAACAGCGACATCATCACCAGCACCGCGCCGCCGACGGTCATCCAGAAGCTGAAGTTGTTGAGGAACGGGAACGCCACGTCGCGCGCGCCGATCTGCAGCGGCACGAGGTAGTTCATCAGCCCGGTGACCAGCGGCATCGCCACGAAGAAGATCATGATCACGCCGTGGGCGGTGAAGATCTGGTCGTAGTGGTGCGGCGGCAGGTAGCCGAGGTTGTCGCCGAACGCCATCGCCTGCTGCAGGCGCATCATCAGCGCGTCGGCGAAGCCGCGCAGCAGCATCACCAGGCCCAGCACCATGTACATGATGCCGATCTTCTTGTGGTCGATGCTGGTGAACCAGTCCTTCCAGAGCGTGCCCCAGAGGCGGTACTTCGTGATCGCGGCGAACACGGCGAGGCCGACCAGCACGGTGCCGATGAAGGTCGCGAGCACGATCGGCTCGTGCAGCATGGGGATGTCGGCCAGCGACATCCGCCCGGTCAGGGGCGAATAGGCGGCGGTGGCGGTGGACAGGGACATCGGGGTCTTCCGGGAACGAAGGCGTTGTGGGTGCGCGCGGCGGCGGGTTCGGGATGCGATCGACGCGGGATCCGGGCGGGATCAGGGCGCGCCCGCGCCGCCGAGGCCGGCGGGGACGAGGCGTCGCTGCGCTTCCGGCGTCTCGCACACGCCCGAGGCGACGTAGGGACCGAGCCGCGGATCGCCGCGGCGCGGCATCGCGATCTGGCCGAGGCCGTCCTTGCCGAGGCCGCCGGCGGCGTCGATCGCCATCATCTGGTTCGCGCACAGCCGCGCCGGATCGACGCAGCGGTTCACGATCGCGTCGAACAGCCCGCGCTCGACCGCGCCGTAGCGGCGGACCGGCTCGCGCTGGCTCGGCTTCTCCAGTTCGAGGTAGGCGCCGCGGTCGAGCGTCGTCCCGGCCGCGCGCTGCTGCTCGATCCAGCGCTCGAAGTCGGCGTCGGCGAGCCCGCGGAAGCGGAAGCGCATGTGCGAGAAGCCGGCGCCGCTGTAGTTGGCGGAGAAACCCTCGTGGTCGCCCGGCGCGTTGATCACCGCGTTGAGGTCGGACTCCATGCCGGGCATACCGTAGATCATCCCGGCCAGCGCGGGCACGTAGAAGGTGTTCATCACCGACGAGGCGGTGATCCGGAAATGCACCGGCCGATCGACCGGCACCGCGACCTCGTTCACCGTCGCCACGCCCTGCTCGGGATAGACGAACAGCCACTTCCAGTCGAGCGCGACCACCTGCACTTCCAGCGGTTTGGTCCCCGCGGGCACCGGGCGGCCGGCGGCGATGCGGTCGAGCGGGCGCGCGGGGTCGAGCAGGTGGGTGCTGATCCACGTCACCGCGCCGAGTGCGATGATGATCAGCAGCGGCACGCCCCAGATCACCAGTTCGAGCTGGGTGGAGTGGTCCCAGTCCGGCGTGTAGGTCGCCGTGCGGTTGGACGCGCGGTAGCGCCACGCGAACCAGAACGTGAGCGCGATCACCGGCACGATCACGATCAGCATCAGCAGCGTGGCGACCACGATCAGGTCGGCCTGGCGGCTGGCGATGTCGCCCGCGGGATCGAGCACCTGCAGCCGGCAGCCGGAGAGCAGCGCGGCCGACGCCAGGGCGACGACCAGCGGCGAACGGAGCCTGTAGCGCATGGGGAGGGAGGGAAATCGCGACCGAAATTGATCGTGATCAATATAGAGGCGCGGCTTCGGCGAGAAGATTGGACGTTTTGTCCTATGGTCCGCGCACCCGGGCTCTGTCAGTCTGTGTCCTGCGGCGATTCCGGCCGCACGCTCCCGTGACTCGCCCGTGACCCGCTTCCCGTGATCCGACGCCGCGACCGATGAACACCGCCACAGGTCCCACCGCTTCCGCGCACGACCACGGCGCCAAGGCCCACCCCGACGTGGCGCCGGGCGAAATCGCCGTCGGCGTGGTCATCGGCCGCGCCTCGGAATACTTCGATTTCTTCGTCTACGGCATCGCCTCGGCGCTGGCCTTCCCGGCGGTGTTCTTCCCGTTCGCCGACGGACTGCGCGGCACACTGTACGCGTTCGCGATCTTCGCGCTGGCGTTCGTCGCGCGGCCGCTCGGCACGATCCTGTTCATGTCGCTGCAGACCCACTGGGGCCGCGGCATGAAACTCACCGTTGCGCTGTTCATGCTGGGCACCGCCACCGCGGGCATGGCGTTCCTGCCCGGCTACGCCACCCTCGGCGGCGCGTCGATCGTGCTGCTCGCGCTGCTGCGCATCCTGCAGGGCATCGCGCTGGGCGGCTCGTGGGACGGTCTGCCGTCGCTGCTCGCGCTGAACACGCCGAAGGAGCGCCGCGGCTGGTACGCGATGCTCGGCCAGCTCGGCGCGCCGGTCGGCTTCATCGTCGCGGCGTCGGTGTTCGCCTTCCTGCTCGCCAGCCTGACCGAGCGCGACTTCCTCGAATGGGGCTGGCGCTATCCCTTCTACGTCGCCTTCGCGATCAACGTCGTCGCCCTGTTCGCGCGGCTGCGGATCGTCGTCGCCGAGGAATACCAGGGCAAGATGCACGAACTGGACCTCGAGCCCACCCCGATCCGCGAACTGGTCGCCGAGAAGGGCCAGCACGTGGTCATCGGCGCGTTCGCGGCGCTCGCCAGCTACGCGCTGTTCCACATCGTCACGATCTTCCCGCTGTCGTGGATCCGGCTGTATTCGGACCAGTCGATGAGCGGCTTCCTGTCGATCCAGATCGTCGGCGGCCTCGTCGCCATCGGCGGCGTGATCGCCTCGGGCGTCGTCGCCGACCGCGTCGGCCGCGCGCGCACGCTGGGCGGGCTGGCGATCGCCATCGCCATGTTCAGCGGCTTCGCGCCGACCCTGATGGGCGGCGGCAGCGCCGGCCAGGCCGCGTTCGTACTGATCGGCTTCCTGCTGTTGGGCCTGTCCTACGGCCAGGCCGCCGGCGCGGTGACGGCGAATTTCGGCAAGCGCTACCGCTACACCGGCGCGGCGCTCACCGCCGACCTCGCCTGGCTGATCGGCGCCGCCTTCGCGCCGCTGGTCGCCCTCGGCCTGTGCGCCAGCTTCGGCCTCGAATGGCTGGGCGCCTACCTGCTCTCCGGCGCCGTCGGCACCCTCGCCGCGCTCGCGATCAACCGGGCGCGGAAGTACAAGAGCTAATCGCGGGCGGCTCGTTTTCGATGTCGGGACGGGCGCTGCGGTGCCCATCTCCGTTTCGCAGAGCGGAACCCGCGAAGCGGATTCCTCAATGATTCTCCCGTGCATTTGATTGCGGAACCGCCTTCGACGGTTTCGCCCTTCGTGGCTTATGAGCCTTGATCATCCCACTCCAGCGAAGATTGCTCTCGAAGAAAGCGCGACGTTCTGAAAGGTTGAACATGGGGATTCCGTCTAGCGTAATTCATTAGATTGTGAAACCACGCATGCTCGACTGTATTGGGCTCGACCCCATGGGGAGGCTCGAACCGATACATCCCTTCCATTTCCCCATCTAACGATCGATAAGACCTACAGTATAGGGGCGTTATGTATCGATGAATCGCCCACGCGAGGTTATTCATCAGCTCTGCAATCCACCCCCCATAATATAAAAACAAATTTTCACTCAAGTGCTCACGAAGATCATCCAAAGCAAATGGAATCTTCTCGATTGGAACATCATAGCCATGCTCTGCCAACAGAGCATGTAGATCTCGTGAGACAAATGTCAATCTGGCCAAGTTGTGTTTAGCCTGATTTCCGGAAATTCTAAGAAGCTGAAGCCGCGTCACATTCAATCGAACATCGGCATCGATATTTCCCAACCAAAACTTAGGTCGGATAGGCTGTTCAAGCCAAACCCTAGCCTCTCTGGCCGCAGATGCTAACTCGTCAGCAGCCGCCCCCGGGGAAAGTACCTGCTCGGCGGCCGCACGTTCCAAGACGCCAAGGCATGAAATTTTATCCCCAAGCAACGTACTTGCCCCCTTCTCGTGGACAAAGTCCAGCACACGAATGAGAAACAAATCCCGATGAGCCCTGGACTTAAAGCGAACCTCCATCTCACCCGGGCGGGTATTGACTGGTGTGAAATCGAGCAACGCATGGTTCACTATGTCGCCCAAAGCTTCAGCAGCAATGCACAGGCCGATGGCCTCACGGGCAGCAGGATTCAATGGGATGCTCCTTGGAATCTGGCAAATAACAATTGACGGGACCAATCGGCAGATCGGCTCACCCCCGCCACCCCGCATGCCGGTCCCAGAACTCCACCGCGCGCCGGTACGCCTCGCGGTCGATCGGCACGCCCGAGCCGCCCTCCTCCACGCCCAGCGCGTTGCGCAGCATGGTGATCGGGGTCATGGGGGTTTCCTCGGGCGTCATCGTGTAGAGGCAGCCGACGACGCCCCAGTCGGCGTCGTACGGCGTGCCTTCCTTCGCCATCTGCTCGCGGTCGTAGAGGATCGCGATCAGGTACTCGGCGACCGGCGGCTCCACGCCCTCGAACCAGCGCACCAGCACCGGCAGCTCGCGGGAGTTGCGGGCTTCGTAGGCGCTGCGCAGCAGGTGGCGATTGCCGGTGTCGATCGGGATGGTCATGCATCGCGTCGACGTCCAGTTGCGATGCACGTGCAGCTTGCAGAACGGCGCGTAGCCGTCGAGCACGGCGACCGGCGTTTCCGCGTTGAGCCGCTGCACGAACTGTTCCGGCGTGCAGTCCTGGATCGTGTTGCGGCGCGGTTCGACGGGAAACAGGCGCGGACGGGCGAATTCGGTCAAAACGATAGTCATGGCGGACGCGGGGCACGGGACGCGGGCAGTCTAGCGCCCGCGCCGGCGCACCGCGTCACCAGTCGAACGACGCCGACACGCTGACGCTGCGGCCCGGGCGGGAGTAGAAGTCGATGTCGCTGGCGGTCGCCGAGACGCCGCGCACGGTGCTCCAGTCCCAGTAGCGGCGATCGAACGCGTTGAGCAGCGCCAGGTTCACCCGCATCGACGACACCGGCTTCCACCAGGCGTACATATCGAGCAGGCCGTGGCCCGGCGCATGGAACAGCGGGCCGGCGCTCTCGTCGAGCGCGGGCTGGCGGGCGACGCCGGTGGCCACCGCTTCCACGCCCCAGCGCGAAGTCGCCGGGGCCCAGCTCGCGCCCAGCACCAGCCGGCTCGGGGCGACGCTGTTGAGCGGCCGGTCGCGCGCGAGGTCGCGCCCGCGCGCCCACGCGGCGGCGGCGCGGAATTGCCAGTCGCCGCCGCTCGGCGTCCACGTCGTCTCGGCCTCGAGCCCTTCGATCACCGCCCGGGCGCGGTTCACCGACTGAAAGATCGTCGCGCCGGTGGTCGGATCGACCCCGAGATTGGCGCGCGAATCGATCAGGTCGCGGTAGCGGTTGCGGTACGCGGTGACGCTGGCGCGCAGGCCTTCGCCCTGCCAGCGCCAGCCGGCTTCGAGACCATGGCTGCGCTCCGGGCGCAGGTCGGGGTTCGGCCGCACCTCGTAGTTCAGCAGGGTCAGCGACAGGCCGATGTTGACGTCGCCGAACGGCGGCGCGCGGAAGCCGCGCGCGTACTGCGCGAACCAGGTGGTGTGTTCGCCCGGCTCCCAGCGCAGGCCGAGCTTGGGCGTCCACGCGTCGCGGCGGATGTCGGCAACCGCGATGTCCGGGTAGTCCTCGCGGAAGATCGCGTCGGGCCGGGCGTCGAGGTCGTAGCGCTCCCAGCGCAGGCCGGGAATGACGGCGAAACGCGTGCCGAAGCCGATCTCGTCCTGCCAGAACACGCCGGTCTCGCGCACGGTGCTGCTCGGGAAGTCGCGCACCGGGAAGCGCTCGCCGAGCACCACGGTGTTGATTGCGCCGGTGACGAGATTGATCTCGCTGCCGTCGCGCAGGCCCCGGTACTCGCTGCGCGCGAACGACACGCCGAAGACGTGGCGATGGGTGATCGCCGCGCCGCTGTCGCTGCCTAGCCTGTCGCCGCCCGCCCCGCCACTACCCGCTTCGCCCTGCCACTGCAGGCCGCGGTTGTCCTGCTGCAGCTCGAACCGGCGCAGGCGCAGCGACGGGAAGCGCGTGGTGCGGTCGGCGAGCCGGGTCTGCGCGGTGTCCTGACGGACGTCGGTGCGCTGGCCGTAGAGCAGCAGCGAAGCGCGGTCGAGCCAGCCCCGCGTCGGCGTCCATTCCGCGCCGAGGCTGACCCGGTCGCGGCGCTGGCGGTCGTCGCCGCGCAGGTCGGTGGTCGTCGAGAAGCGACCGGGCCCGAAGCGCAGCGAGCGCACGTCGGTCTCGACATGGCCTTCGCCGTGGTCGAATGTGGCGGTCCAGCGCCCGAATGCGGCGGCGTCCCAGCTCAGCTTCGCCAGCGCGGCGTTCTGATGGCTGTCGAGCGGATTGGCCGGATGCGCGTCCGAGCGGTTGTCCGCTTCGTGGCCCGCGTGCACGGTCGCCAGCAGCATCGCCTGCAGGCGATCGTCGAAGCCCCGCGCGGCGAAGGCGCCCGACGTGCCGCGGCCGCCGTCACGCCCGGAGGCGGACACCCGGCTGGAAAGCCCGACCGGCCCCTCGACCTCGGCGAGCAGGTCCGCGGGCGAGCGCGTGCGGAACGCGACCACGCCGGCCAGCGCGTCGCTGCCGTACAGCGTCGATGCCGGACCGCGCAGGATCTCGACGCGCTCGACGAGATCGAGAGCGACCAGATCGCGGCCGGCGGCGGCGAACTGGCCGACCGAAAAAGCCTCCGCCATCGGCACGCCGTCGATCTCCATGCCCACGCGATTGCCGTCGAGCCCGCGGATCGAGAACCCCTGCCAGCCGAAGCGCGCGCTGTCGCCCAGCGCATCGACGCCCGGCGTGTAGCGCACGAGGTCGCCGAGCGTGTGCGCCTGCTGCGCATCGAGCGTGGCGCGATCGATCGCCGAGACCGTGGCCACGACCTTGCCCAGCGGCTCGGGCGCGCGGCTGGCGATCACCACGACGCGGTCGAGTTCGCGCGCGCGCGCGTGGCCCTCCCCCGGCGCGGGATCGGCCGCCTGCACGGGCAGGACCGCCCACCACGGCAAGAGCACTGCGATGCGAACGGCATGGACGAGCGGCGACATGGCGCGGGCCTGATCGGGACGGCGCAAGTGTAGGGAGCCGCCCCGGGGGACTTCGAGTGGAAACTGAGGTGTGCTTGACCTGCGTCATGCCGGGGTCCGGGACGCCGACCGGAGAATTCACGGTGAAGGCTGGGCATGCGTCCAGCCACCCCTTCATCCGTTCCGGAGCACCGTCATGAAGAGACCCCTTGCTGCCTCCCTCCTTGCGTTGCTCGCGGCGGGCTCTGCCTACGCGCTGGCGCAGGATCTGGCCAACGAACGCCCCCCCAAAGCCGCGATGGAAGCCGGCGAAGCCGCGTACCTCGCCAACTGCGCGGCCTGCCACCAGCCCACCGGCAAGGGCCTGCCCGGCGCCTTCCCGCCGCTGGCCGATTCCGACTACATCCGCAGCGTGCCGCGCGAACGGCTGGTCGATGTCGTGCTGCACGGCTTCAGCGGCAAGATCAAGGTCAACGGCGCCGACTACGACGGAGTGATGCCCGCCCTCAACCACCTCAGCGACATCGACATCGCCAACGTGCTGTCGTACGTCACCCACAGCTGGGGCAACACCGGTCCGGTCATCGCCGCCACGGAAGTCGCCGCGCGACGCGGCGCCCAGACCCAGCAGGCCGCGGAAGCCGGCACGAAGACGGCGGAAGCGAAATACCAGGGCGCGCCGACGGCGGTGTCCGCACCGGTGGTGCTCGCCGCCAATCCGACCGACCTGCCGCCGCTCAGCGACGACGAGCGCAAGCACGCGACCCAGATCTTCTTCGAACGCTGCGCCGGCTGCCACGGCGTGCTGCGCAAGGGCGCCACCGGCAAGCCGCTCACCCCGGACATCACCCGCGTCAAGGGCACCGAGTACCTGCGCGCGCTGATCACCTTCGGCTCGCCCGCGGGCATGCCGAACTGGGGCACCTCCGGCGAACTGAGCGCCGACGACATCGACGTCATGGCCCGCTTCCTGCAGCACGATCCGCCGTCGCCGCCGGAATGGGGCATGAAGGAAATGAAGCAGAGCATGGTCACCTTCGTGCCGGTCGACAAGCGGCCGAAGAAGAAGATGAACACGCTCAACATCGACAACATCTTCGCGGTCACCCTGCGCGACAGCGGCGAAGTTGCGCTGATCGACGGCGACACCAAGAAGATCATCAACATCGTCAAGACCGGCTACGCCGTGCACATCTCGCGCACGTCGCACTCCGGCCGCTACATCTACACCATCGGCCGCGACGCGCGCATCGACCTGATCGACCTGTGGATGCCGGTGCCCGACAAGGTGGCCGAGATCAAGATCGGACTCGAGGCGCGTTCGGTCGAAACCTCCAAGTACAAGGGCTACGAGGACAAGTTCGCGATCGCCGGCGCGTACTGGCCGCCGCAGTACGTGATCATGGACGGCGAGACGCTGGAGCCGCTGAAGATCGTCGCCACCCGCGGCATGACCGTCGATTCGCAGGAATACCACCCCGAGCCGCGCGTGGCCGCGATCGTCGCCTCGCACGAGCACCCGGAGTTCATCGTCAACGTCAAGGAGACCGGGCAGATCCTGCTGGTCAACTACCAGGACATCGACAACCTGAAGGTGACCACGATCGGCGCCGCACGCTTCCTGCACGACGGCGGCTGGGACTCGACCAAGCGCTACTTCCTCACCGCCGCCAACCAGTCGAACAAGATCGCGGTCGTCGATTCGCGCGACCAGAAGCTGACCGCGCTGGTCGACGTGGACAAGATCCCGCATCCCGGCCGCGGCGCGAACTTCGTGCACCCGACCTGCGGCCCGGTGTGGGCGACCTCGGCGCTGGGCAACGAGAAGATCACCCTGATCGGCACCGACCCGGCCGGACACAAGTCCCACGCCTGGAAGGTCTGCGAAGTGCTCAACGGCCAGGGCGGCGGTTCGCTGTTCATCAAGACCCATCCCAAGTCGAACAATCTCTGGGTCGATACCCCGCTCAACCCGGATCCGAAGATGAGCCAGTCCATCGCCGTGTTCGACATCCGCGACCTGGCCAAGGGCTTCACCGTCCTGCCGATCGCCGAATGGGCGAACCTCGGCCCCGGCCCGAAGCGCGTGGTCCAGCCCGAATACAACGCGGCCGGCGACGAAGTCTGGTTCTCGGTGTGGAACGGCAAGACCGAGCGCTCCGCGATCGTGGTGGTCGACGACAAGACGCGCACGCTGAAGGCGGTGATCGACGACAAGCGGATCATCACCCCGACCGGCAAGTTCAACGTCCACAACACCATCGGCGACATCTACTGAGCCACGCCGCAGCGTTCGACGACGGCCCGGGCGCGATCCCGGGCCGTCGTCGTTTCCGACGTCGGAACATTCGTGTTTTACATTCATCGCGATAAAGAGATATGATTTCGCCCGGCCCGCCCGGACGCTCTCCATGCCCGCGATCTCCTTCGAGTTCTACCCGCCCAAGACCGACGAACAGCGCGACCTGCTGGACCGGACGGCGAAGAAGCTCCGCACGCATGCGCCCGAGTACGTCTCCTGCACCTTCGGCGCCGGCGGCTCGACCCTGAGCTACACCTCGGAAACGGTGCGCCACCTCGCCCAGACCCACGGCTTCGACGCCGCGCCGCACCTCTCGTGCATGGGCGGCAGCCGCGAGGAGATCCGCGAACTGCTGCGGCTGTACCGCGCGCTGGGCTGCCGCCGGATCGTCGCGCTGCGCGGCGACCTGCCCTCGGGCATGGCGCGCATGGGCGATCTTCGCTACGGCTCGGACCTGGTCGCCTTCATCCGCGCCGAACACGGCGACCACTTCCGGATCGAGGTCGGCTGCTACCCCGAGACCCATCCCCAGGCCGAGGACGCCTTCGCCGACCTGCGCCACTTCAAGGCCAAGATCGACGCCGGCGCCAACGCCGCGATCACCCAGTACTTCTACAACCCGGACGCGTATTTCCGCTTCGTCGACGACGTGCGCCGGCTCGGCGTGGACGTGCCGATCGTGCCGGGGATCATGCCGATCTCGAACTTCAGCCAGCTCAAGCGCTTCTCCGAGGCCTGCGGCGCCGAGATCCCGCGCTGGATCGGCAAGCGCATGCAGGCCCTCGGCGACGATGTCGACGGCATCCGCGAATTCGCCGCCGACCTGGTCGCGACGATGTGCCGGCGACTGCTCGACGGCGGCGCGCCGGCGCTGCACTTCTACACCCTCAACCTCGCCAAACCGACCCAGTCGGTGCTGGCGCGACTGGCATAACGAGCAAATCGCCCTCCATTCGCAGGAGCGACGTGAGTCGCGACGGATTGCGGCAGCCCCACCCGACCTCGCGAAGCCGACACGGTCGATGCCGAAGCGACTGGCGTGCCAAGCGAAATGCCCCTCGTTTGTAGGAGCGACGTCAGTCGCGACCCCCGGTGACGTCAGGTTGCGCTACCCGGCGTCATCAGATCGCGACCCCGGACGCTATCGGGTCGCGACTCACGTCGCTCCTACAAGCGCGTGCCGGCTTCCGGCCGACTGGACGCAGCGAAAGCACGTCCTGTGGGAGCGACGGAAGTCGCGACGGAGGGCGGCAGGCCCCCCAACCTTGCGAAACCGACGCAGTCGATGCCGACGCGGCTGGCGTGCCAAGCGAAATGCCCCCTCGTTTGTAGGAGCGACGTGAGTCGCGACCCCCGGTCCCGTCAGATTGCGCTATCCGGCGTCATCAGATCGCGACCCGTGGCGCCGTCAGGTCGCGCCTCCGCACGCCATCGGGTCGCGACTCACGTCGCTCCTACAAGAGCGCGCCGGCTTCCGGCCGACTGACCGCAGCGAAAGCCCGTCCTGTGAGAGCGACGGAAGTCGCGACGAAGGGCGGCAGGCCCCCCAACCTCGCGAAGCCGACGCAGTCGATGCCGATGCGGCTGGCGTGCCAAGCGAAATGCCCCCTCGTTTGTAGGAGCGACGTGAGTCGCGACCCCCGGTCCCGTCAGATTGCGCTACCCGGCGTCATCAGGTCGCGCCACCGGACGCCATCGGGTCGCGACTCACGTCGCTCCTACAAGAGCGCGCCGGCTTCCGGCCGATGACCGCAGCGAAAGCCCGTCCTGTGAGAGCGACGGAAGTCGCGACGAATGACGGCAGGCCCACCCGACCTCGCGAAGCCCGCGCAGTCGATGCCGACGCGGCTGGCGCGCCAAGCGAAACGCCCCCTCGTTTGTAGGAGCGACGTCAGTCGCGACCCCCGGCGCCGTCAGGTTGCGCCACCCGGCGTCATCAGACCGCGACCCCGGACGCCATCGGGTCGCGACTCACGTCGCTCCTACAAGAGCGCGCCGGCTTCCGGCCGACTGACCGCAGCGAAAGCCGTCCAGTGGGAGCGACGGAAGTCGCGACGAATGGCGGCAGGCCCGCCCGCAGGCGGTCGCTTCGATCGACGCCGTGATGTCTTCCGTGGCGGCGCGCTGCGCATGCCGGATCGCCCGAGACACACCGCGTGGCGGCTGCCCAGCCGCGCGAACGCCTCAGCTCACCCAGCCGGCCACGACGAACAGGGCGAGGATCGCCAGCCACAGCAGCAGGATGCGCCAGACCAGGCTCATCGCGTCGCGCAGTTCGGGCAGTTCGCCCAGCTTCGCCCAGGCGTTGCCGGGGGCGACGCCCTCCTCGATGAATTCCTGCGCCTCTTCGGCGACTTCGCTGCGCACGCTGGCGCGGGCGGCGGCGCCGAGGAAGGCGTGGTCGAGGCGCAGCGAGGCGCCGCCGCGCTCGCGCCAGGCGCCGAGCACCGTGTCGAAATTGCCGACCAGCGCGAGCGAGAAGGTCATGGCCTGCGCCACCGGCCAGTTCAGCAGGGCGAACAGTTCGCGTGCGCCGGCGCGGGTGCCTTCGGGCAGCGCGTCGGCGGCCTCCGCTTCGGCCGACAGCGCGGCGAGGCGGTAGAGCACCGCGCCGGCGGGACCGAGCACCATGAACCACGCCAGCACCCCGAACCAGCGCCGCAGCGCGCCGGCGAACACGCCTTCGACCAGCAGGCCCGGCTCGGCGCTTTCGCCCGCGCACGCCGGCGCGAGCCGTGCGGCGGCGGCGCGGCGCGCGTCGCCGTCGCCGGCATCGACGACGGCGGCGACATCGGCATCGAGATCGCGCGGCCCCCAGGCCCAGAACAGCGCCAGCAGCGCGAACAGCAGGCCGAGCACGCCGGCCAGCGGCGTGCGCAGGCCGAACTGCACCAGCGCGACCAGCAGCACCGGCGGCAGCACCGCCAGCAGGACGCCGCCGCGACCGCGCCAGAACGCCGGGCGCACGGTCATCCGCGCGGCCAGCCAGCGCAGCCAGTCGGCGTACAGCGCGTGCCTGCGCACCGCCGCGGCGAACCCGGGCGCGAGGTGGCCCAGCACCAGGGCGAACACGACGGCGATGAGGGTGGTGGACATGCCGGGCAGTCTAGCAGCCGCCCACGGCCGGTCCGGCGGCTCAGCCGGCCGCCGCCGCCGGCGCCGTGGCGTCCGCGCAGCCGGGGCAGTAGGTCGAACCCAGCCGCAGGTGGTAGCGCACCGTTTCGCCGGCGTGGATCTCGCCGGCGCAGCCGTCGCAGACGCTGCCGACGTCGATCGTCATCGTGCCGAAGCCGTCGAGCGGCAGCGCGACGCCGTCGAGCATCTTCGGCCACGGCGCGGACTTGACGATGTCCGGCCGGTAGCGCGCCTGCATCTCCCGCCAGCGTTCGATCACCGGTTCGGGCACGCCGTGGCGGCGCACGACCGCGAAGAACAGGTCCTCGCGATAATCGAACAGTTCGTTGGAGATCGTCATCCAGTGGTGCGCGTTGCGCGGACGGTCGCCGAAGTAGACCTTCTTCCCGGTGAACACCTGGTGCAGGAACGAGTAGACCTTCTCGATCGCGCGCTGGCGGGTGCTGCCGTGGAAGTACGGCGACAGCAGCGGGTCCTCGAACACCAGTCCGTAGAACTCCTCGAGGATCGGCATCAGTTTCGCGCCTGCGTCCAGCGCCGCCCACAGCTCGGGATCGGGCACCGGCTGCGGCACTTCCGCGGTCGTCGGCGCGGCCGCCTCGACCACGTGCGCGGCCACCGCGTCGGCCACCGGATGCGCCGACGGCGGCTCGAACGGATCGACCGCCAGGTCGGCCTCGGCCACGCCGCGGGCGCGGAACAGCGCCGAGGCGGCGGTGACCATCGCCGGCAGGCCGGCCAGGTGCACGCGCCAGCCGGCGAGGTCGGCGAGATCGGCCGCCGCGACCGCGTGCGCACGGCCAGCGCGCACCCCGTCGGCATCGTGCGCGAGCGAGGACAGGCAGGGATGGTAGTGGACGCCCGGATGCGCCGCGGCCAGCGTGCGCAGCGCGGCGTCCTGGTACAGCCCCTCGGCGTGGCGGCTGCCGTGATACAGGTGGATCGGGCCGCGGTGCCCCTGTTCGAGCGCATCGCGGATCACCCCCAGCGCCGGCGCCAGGCCGGTGCCGGTGACGACGAACAGCAGCGGCTGTCCGGGATGCGACGGCGCGTGGACGAAGCCGCCGTCGGGACCGAGCAGGTCGAGTTCGTCGCCGATCGCCAGCGTCTCGCACAGCCATTCGCCGACGGCGCCGCCGGGGATGCGCTTGACGTGGAGCTCCAGGACGCCTTCGGCCGCCGGCGCGTTGGCGATGGAGTAGCGGCGCACGCGCTGCGCGTCGCGGCGCACCGCCACGTGCTGGCCGGGACGCGCTTCGAGCGCGGTGAACGGCTCCAGCACGACACGGCAGACCTCCGGCGACAGCCACGTGCGGGACTGGAGCACGGCGCGGATGGTGAGATCGTCCGGCCGCGGCGGCTCGAAACGCAGGTCGCCTTCCGGCACGCACACGCAGGGCAGGAAATAGCCCTTGGCGGCGAGGTCGGGGCGCAGCCCGCGGCGGGCGCGCTCGGGGACGGGATCGTCGCTGCGGCACAGGCAACTGTGGCAACTGCCGCCGCGACAGGAGAACGGCAGCGGGACGCCCTGACGCAGGCAGGCGTCGAGGACGGTTTCGCCGGCTCGCGATTCGAGGCGGCGGTCGCGGTATTCGAGGTGGGCCATGCGCCGGGCTCAGCCTGCCGCCACGCCGTGCGGAGACGGCAGGCCGGCGGCGGTCTTGCGCGCCTGGTTGAAGATCATGCCGAGGTTGGCCTTCGGATGCGCGGCGACCGCCAGCACCTGGTCGTCGACCGCGCGCACCAGCAGCATCGCGCCCTGGTCGCCCTGCACCAGCACCATCTGCAGGGTGCCGCGCTGGGCCTCCTTCGAGGCGCGCTCGGACAGCGCGAGCAAGGCCGCGCACATCGCCGCGTAACGGTCGGCGTCGATGCCCTGGCCCAGCACCGAGGCGACGACCAGCCCGTCGCCGGAGATCACCGCGGACGCCTCGATGTCGGGCTGGGCGACATGCAGGGCGCGCAGCAGCCCGCGCAGGCGGCTGGCGTGGGTGGCGAGCGGATTCGACGGCGTCGGAAAGGTCATGGGGGTGGGCCGGATGCGGATGGGGGCGGGAGAATTCGGCTGGGGCTGCCCCGTGGTGCGGGCGCCGGACGCCGGCGTGCGCGCCGACGCCCGGTCCGCATCATCGGGATCAGACCAGCGATTCGAGTTCGGGCATCGCCACGCGCACCTTGGTGAGCGCCATGCCGAGGTTGGTCGAACGGCGGCACACGAAGCAGGCCACGTAGTTCTGGTGGGCCTTGCCGCGCACGAACACGTGCACGAGGTTGTCGCTGTTGACGATGATTTCCTGGAAATAGTGGTGGTCGTTCGCGGGCAGGCCGCGGGCCTTCTTGAAGATCTGTTCGATCATCGTGACGTTGGTGCCTTGGAACAGGTCGGACGTCGCGGCTGCGAGCAGGTCCATCACTTCGGACGGATGCGAATCCACGGTCTTCACGCCGAGCAGCATGCCGGACGAAAGATCGATGAAGCCGGCGGCGATGCATTCCGGAACGCTGGTCATGGCCTTCTGCAGGCCCTGGTCGAGTGACATCAGTTGACTCCCCTCTTGGTGGTTGACGTGAAAGAAACCGCGCCGGCGACGGCGACGGTGGCGCGCCGGTCGAAACCGGAGCGGGAAACGATTGCGTCCGCGCGGCGACCCGCGCAGTGCGCGGCGAAGGCCTCGAGCGCGGCGATCTGCGACGACGACTGGACCCAGCGGGGTTCGATCCGGCGCGCGGCGTCGAGCGCTTCGCGCGCCCCGAGCCCGGTCCGGATCAGGTGCATGGCGAGCACGGTGCCGGTGCGGCCGAGGCCGGCGCGGCAATGCACGGCCACCGGCTCGCCGGCGGCCACCAGGCGGTCGACGAGATCGCAGATGGCGTCCGCCTGCGCGGTCGACGGCGGGGTCATGTCCACCACCGGAAACCAGTGGCTGGCGATGCCGAAGCGCGCGAGCGGCTCCGGCGCCATCGCCTGTTCGGTCAGGTTGACCAGGTGGCGGATGCCGACCCGCTGCAGCGCCGCGAGATCGTAGTCGCGATCGTGGAACACGCCCGGCAGCGGGGTGCCGGCCAGCAGGCCGGGCCGCAGCCAGTGGAACCCGCGCGGCCCGCAGGCGCCGCTGATCGCGCCGCGCGCGGCGTCCGGCAGCGGCGGCGGCGGCGGCACGCTCTCGTCGAGGTCCTGCGGATCGGCGTCCGGCGACGGCAGCAGGCAGGTGCCGCTGCGCACGAACTCGCGCCCGGCCTGGGTCGAGGGCGTGTCGAAGAACGCGGCGCTGGGCTGGATTTCCTGGATGCGGCCGCCGGCCAGCAGCGCGACCCGCCCGCCGAGCCGGCGCGCGTGCCCCTGGTGATGGGTGGTGACGATCAGCGCCCGCTGGCAGGCCTCGCGACGCAGGTGGTCGAGCAGGCGATCGGCCTCGTCGTCGGCCAGCCCCGCGGTCGGCTCGTCCAGGCACAGCAGGCGCGGATCGGCGGCGACCGCGCGGACGATGGCCACGTGCCGCTGTTGGGCGAGCGACAGGCTGACGACCGGCTCCTCCAGCCGCGACGCGAGCGCGGCCAGGTCGTTCTCCCACAGCCAGCGCTCGATGATCTCGCGCTGTTGCGCGCGGGTCAGGCGCGCCCGTTCGGGCAGGTTGCAGACCAGATTCTCGAACACGCTCGACATCATCAGCCGCGCGCTCTGGCCGACCAGCGCCGGCCAGGCGGGGGCCGCGCCGAGCGGCAGGCCCAGATAGTCGGCCTCGCCCCAGGTGCGCAGCGCCGGATTGGCGGCGGCCTGGCCGGCCAGCGTCCGCAGCAGGGTCGACTTGCCGGTGCCGCAGGGCCCGACCAGCACGGTCATGCCGGCCTCGGCGACCGCCAGATCGATCTCCGCGAGCACGACCTTGCCGCCGTAGGCGACGCCGAACCCGCGCAGCGACAGCACGCGTTCCGGCACCGCGCCCATCGAGCCCGTGCCGATCGAGCCCGTGCCGATCGAGCCGGCATCCATCGGCGGCGGCATGACCGACGCGCTCACCGGAACCGCCTGACCGCGGGGTCGAGCAGGCTCAGCAGCGCCAGCAGCAGTTGGCGGATGTCCTCGCGGTCGCGCGCGTCGACCTCGAACACCGGGACGTTCAGCCCCCTCTGCAGCAGTCTGGCGCGGATCGGTTCCACCGTGGCGTCGGCGCACAGGTCCATGCGGCTGACGCCGACCACCATCGCGCCGTCGGTGCGCTTGATGAAGCTGCCGAAGGCGTCGAGGTAGTGATCGAGGTCGGCGACCGGATCCGGCCGCATCTGGTCGAGCATCAGCACCAGGCCGATGCCGCCGACGGTGAGGATGTCCCACATGAAATCGAAACGGTCCTGGCCCGGCGCGCCGTACAGGTGCACCTTGCCGCCGTCGGCCAGGTGCAGCACGCCGTAGTCCATCGCGACCGTGGTCCTGGCCTTGCGCAGCGCCACGTCGTCGGTGGCCGCGCCTTCGGTCGACACCACCGGGATGTCGCTGATCGCGGCGACCGCGGTGGTTTTTCCGGCGCCGACCGGGCCGGCGAAAATGATCTTCCGCTCCATTGATCAGCGCCCCGTCATCTTGTTCCACAACTGTTTGAGCATCGAGGTCACCGATGTCTCCGACAGAGGCCGCGCGACGTCGGCCTCATCCGCCTGCGCGTGCGCCTGCACCTGCGACAGCGACGGATCGCGCGTGATCATCTCGATCGCGCCGCCGGCATGGGCGGCGCTGAAGAACTGGAAGACCTGGGCGTCGTCGACGCCGACCAGCCGGCCAGCGAGATGGATGCTGCTCGGACGGCGGGCCAGCAGCGCGCACAGCCGGTACATGTCCGGCGTCCGCGGCAACCGGCTCAGGTTCGGCCAGTGCGCGAGCCGGATCACCGCATGCCGGTTGATGCTGGCCGGCAGGCGCCCGCGCGAGCTGTGGTAGCCCAGCACCCACAGCAGTTCGGACAGTTCGCGCTGGGCCACGCCGGCCGGCGCGCCCGAGGGCCTCACCCGCAGCCGCGCGGCCGGCGCCGTGCAGAACGCGGTCCAGTCGTCCACGCGCGCGACGGCGCGCTTCAGGACCGGGTCGAGCCAGACCTCGCCGACGCCGTCGAGCGCCAGCGACACGGCCTCGCGTCCGCCGGCGGCCCGGGTGACGAGCCCCAGGGCGCCGTCGTCGGCATCGAACACGGCCGCGATCTGTCCCGTGGCTCCGGACAATCCGCCGATCTCGTGTTGCATGAAGGCCTCTTCTGATGATGGTGCGCGGGAGGTGATCCGCGGACGATCCTTCGACACGGCGGCGTTGAAAATTACGAACGCAACGGACCCGCTCCCGGACCCGACGCGCGCGCCCGGCGGTCGTTTCGACGCGGCGGGTCATGCGCTGCGGGGAGACCAGCGCAAGCAACGTGCCAACGTTTGCGGTTCTCGTGGAGACAGTGATGATGAGAATCGATTGCATTCCAGGCGCGCGCCGAAAAAGGGCACGTTCGGCGCATGTTCGGCGCACATGCCGGGCCTGAAACGGCGTCGTTGCGGCGTCGTTGCGGCGTCGCGCATCGCCGGGCGCGCGGTCGCGACGGCGGCCCGGGAGGAGCAACTGGAGGCAACGGGCGCGATGACCGGCACCGCGGAAGGACCTGACCATGGCCGGCTGATGTCAAGTGAAACACATCACTTCGGACCGGCGCCGTCACCCGGTGTGACGGCCTGCGTCAGGAACTGGCCGCGCTCCGCCGGCGGCCCGGGCGCGCCCGATCAGCGGGCGGAAGCGTCGTGCCAGGCCTCGATCAGCCAGCGCGAGATCGAAATCGACGGCGACAGCAGCAGCCCGTCCGGACCGCTTTCGCCGCGCAGCGCGGCGCCGACGTCCTCGCGCGAGAACCAGCGCACGTCCTCCAGCTCCTGGTCGGCGCGGGGCGGGTCCGGTTCGGCGTCGGCCACGAACCCGAGCATCAGCGACGACGGGAACGGCCACGGCTGCGAGGCGAGGTAGCGGCTGGTCCGCACGCGCACGCCGGACTCCTCCATCACCTCGCGGGCGACGGTCTGTTCGAGGGTTTCGCCCGGTTCGACGAACCCGGCCAGGGTCGAGTAGCGGCGCGGCGGCCAGCTCGCCTGGCGGCCGAGCAGCAGGCGTTCGCCGTCGCTGACGGCGACGATCACCGCCGGGTCGGTGCGCGGGTAGTGATCCAGTCCGCAGGCGTCGCAATGCCCCTGCCAGCCGCCGCGCAGGAAGCGCAGCGGGCCACCGCAGGCGCCGCAGTGGCGGTGCCGGGCGCGCCAGTGCAGCACGGCGCGGGCCTGGGCGAAGACGGTGGCCTCGAACGCCGGCCACTGGGCCGCGGCCGAGCGCAGGTCGATGCGACCGTCCTGCGCGCCGCGCGTCTCGAACGGCGCCGGCGCCGCCGCCGTCGCGGCCTCGCGGCCGCCTTCGATCGCGAACCAGGCCTCGTCCCCGCGCATGCCCAGGAACACCGCCCCCAGGAACGCCGCCTCGCCCGGCGCGTCCGCGAGCGTGCGCCCGCGCGGGGCCGCCAGCGCGCCCGCGGCGTCCGCCCGGGTGCGGCCGTCGGCATCGACCACCAGCACGCGCGCGTCGTGCCAGTAGGCCTGCAGGGCGTCGGGCTTGTCGCGCAGGGCGTCGGCGCGGTCGAGCGCGCCCTCGACGAATGCGAAGCGGGGCGCGGGCAGGGTCATCGCCGGCTCAGGCGCTGAAACTGCTGCCGCAGCCGCAGGTCGTCTTCGCGTTCGGATTGCGGATCACGAACTGCGCGCCGTGCAGGCTCTCGGTGTAATCGACCTGCGCGCCGACGAGGTACTGCAGGCTGAGCGGATCGACCAGCAGGGTCACCTCGTCGGTGACGATCGCCATGTCGTCCTCGTTGCGCTGCTCGTCGAACTCGAAGCCGTACTGGAAGCCGGAGCAGCCGCCGCCCTGGATGTAGACGCGCAGGTTCAGCGCGGGATTGCCTTCCTCGCGGATCAGCTCGCGGACCTTGGCGGCGGCGGCGGCGGTGAAATCGACCAGCGGCGCCGACGGCGCGGCATCGGCGGGGGACGGAGCGGAAGCGTGCGTATCCATGCGCACAGGATGCGGCCCGGCGCGCGGGGGTTCAAGCCGCAGGCGTCATCCGCCGGCCGCGGAATGCAGTGTTTCGGGCCAGGGGAAGGATTGCTCCACCGCGCTGCCGCTCTGCGGCACCAGGCGCACGGTCACCCGCAGCGGCTTGAAGTCCGCCGGCAGCAGGATCTCGCCCTCCAACTGCTGGAAATACTTGAACGAGTAGGACTGGCCGGGCGCGTTGGCCTGCTTGCGCAGGGTCGACCACGACAGTTTCTCCATGCGGTCGCCGCGGGTGCCTTCCACCGACAGCGCGAGCCGGCCGTCGTTGACCGCGCCGCGGTTCACGTTCTGGGTGAGGGTGGCGACGAAATGCCAGGCGTCGCCGTCCTGCCTGCGCATTTCGAGGGTGTGCACGCTGAGGCCGCGACGCTGGCCGGTGGCACCGACGAAGCGCTCGTAGAAGGCGATGTCCGCGCGCAGGCTGGCGATCTCCTCGTCGCGTTCGGCCAGGGTGCGCTCGAGGTCGCGGTTGGCGTCGCGGCTGATCTGGTCGGAGCGGCGCAGCGTCGAGACTTCCTGGCTCAGGCGATCGGCGCGGGCGCGCGTCGCGGCCATCGTCTGCGCGTCGCCATCGGTGAAAAAGACGTTCCACACGCCCCACAGGCCGAAGCCCAGCGCGGTGAGGAACAGGCCGACGGCGAGGTAGACCCAGCCGTGCGCGACCGGGGGATGCCCGGGAGCGGCGGCCGGCGATGCCGGGGGCGGTCCGGGCGGCGGCTCCGGCGGATGTCCGGGCGGCTCCGGTGGCGGCGGCTCATGCGACAGCGCCTCGGCGACGGCGCCGTCTTCGGTCTCGCCGGGGGCCGCGCCGGGATCCGCGTCGACGCCTGCGTCGTCCGGCGACGGCGCCTCCGCAGCGGCGAACGCCTCGTCCGCCGGCAGCTCGGCGGGCGCGTCCTCCGCCGTCGCCGCGATGTCCTGCGCGGGCGACCAGCATTCGGTCGCCTCGGGCCACGCCGCGATCGCCGCCGGGACGTCGGCGGCGACCGTCTCCGGCGCTGCGGCCGCGGCGACGATGACGCTCTCGGCCGCGACGCATTCCAGTGCGACGCTTTCCACTGCATCGCTTTCAACGGCATCGCTTTCAACAGCATCGCTTTCCGATACGACGCCCCCGGGCGCAACGTCCTCCACCGCGCGCTCGACCACCGCTTCCGCCGCTTCCGCTGCGGGCGGCGACGCGCCGCGACGACGGCGCTTGCGCGGCGCGGGCGGTTTCGGGGGCGTTTCTGCGGCAGACTCCGCGGCAGGCTCGGCGGCGGGCTTGCGGCGGCCACGACGGGGCCTAGCGACCGGCGCCGCCGGCGCGTCCGCGCCGTCGCCGGTCTCGGCATCGAGCGCCGCCTGGTCCGGGTGCAGCGCCTGCTCCAGGATCGCCCGCACCGCCGGTTCGGCCCGCGGCGCGGCGGCGGCGGGCGCTTTGCGGCGGCGATTGCGCCGCCGCGGGGCGGTGGTGTCGGAGGACTCGCTCATCGCCGACCATCGTACCCGCAGCGTCCCGGCGCGTGCGCTGCCGTCGTTCACGCCCCGGGAAGGGACGGCCGGGCAAAACCGTGACCGGCGGCCCTTAAGCGTGCGTCAAGCCGCGCGGCTGATACTCTGCGCCCGTGCGGCCCGACCGGTCGCCACCGCGCCCGGCCGCGACGCTGCCGGGATTCGCTGGGGGAGTGTCTCCATGTCCGAAGCCCACGTGTTCGCCATCGGCATCCTGCTGGCCTGGCTGGCCGGCGTGCGCGCCTACCTCACCGTGTTCGGGGTCGGCATCGCCGGCTATTTCGGCTGGCTGCACCTGCCGCCCGCGCTGGAAGTCACCACCTCGCCCTGGGTGCTCGGCATCTCGGGACTGCTGGCGGCGGTGGAGTTCTTCGCCGACAAGATCCCCGGCGTCGATTCCGGCTGGGACCTGCTGCATACCCTGCTGCGCATCCCGGCCGGCGCCTTCCTCGCCGCGGCCGCGATGTCGCCGGACGGCGACCTCGCCGGCGGCATGCTGGCGGCCGGCGCCGGCGCGGCGCTGACCAGCCATGTCCTCAAGGCCGGCACCCGCGCCCTGCTCAACACCTCGCCCGAACCGGTCACCAACTGGACCGCGTCGGTGGTCGAGGACAGCATGGTCGTCGGCGGCCTGGCGCTGGCCTGGGCGCACCCGTGGATCGCGCTGGCCCTGGTCGTCGGCACGGGCCTGATCGCCGCGCTGGTGGTCTGGTGGCTGTGGCGCAAGGTGACCCGCGGCCTCGCGCGGCTGTTTTCCGGGGGCGAGATCGCCCCGCCCGCGGCGACCGCGAACGGCCTCGACCCATCGCGCTGAGCCGCGCCGCCGCGCCCCGGCGGCGCGGCGCTTCCCATCCGGGGACGAAGCCGCATAATGCGGGTTCGCCCCTGGAGTCCCGATGTCCTTCGTTCCCAGCGCGCCCGGTTCGTCGTTCGCCTCTCCTCCGGGAGGGGGCCCGGACGCCGTGCGGGCCGAGATGCCGCCGGCCGGCTACTGGCGTCGCTGGTGCGCGGACGCCGCTCCCGCGCAGACGCCCGCCAGCGGCAACGCCGCAGCGAAGCCCGAGGCCGAGCCCACGCCGCAGGTGGTCCCGGCCGAACGCGGCGAGCCGCCGTACCGCATCCTGATCGTCGAGGACGACCGCACCCAGGCGCTGTTCGCGCAGAGCATCCTCAAGGGTTCGGGCATGGACACCGAGGTCGTGGCCCTCGCCAGCGAGGCGCTGGCCGCGATGGAGCGCTTCCAGCCCGACCTGATGCTGATGGACCTGCACATGCCGGGCATGTCCGGCACCGAGCTGACCGCGCAGATCCGCAGCAACGCCGCCTACGCCCACACCCCGGTGGTGTTCCTCACCGGCGACACCGATCCCGAGCGCCACCTCGAGGTGCTCGACAGCGGCGCCGACGACTACCTGAGCAAGCCGGTGCGGCCGCGCCACCTGATCGCCGCGGTGCAGAACCGCGTCCGTCGCGCCCGCGCGCTGAAGCAGCAGCGCGAGCAGGAAGTGCGGCGACATCCGGCGACCGGCCTGCTGACCCGCAACTACATGCTGCAGCAACTGTCGCTGGCGTTCCCGGCGCAGACCTCCGGCGCGGTGCATTTCGTGGTGATCGAAGGCACCTCCGCGCTGCGCGACCACTACGGCTACGCGGCGCTGGACGCGATCCTGACCGAGGCCGGGAAGCTGGTCGCCTCGATCGCCGGCGAGCGCGCGGCCTCGCGCCTCAACGACAACACCTTCGTCGTCTACTGGCCGGGCCTGCCCGCGGATCGCCATGCGGTGTGGGCGCGGCAACTGCGCGACGCCTTCCTCGGCCAGACCCTCGAGATCAACGGCGACCCGGTGCGGCTGCGCGCCTGCGTCGGCTACGTCGACCTCGCCCGCGGCTTCCCCGACGCCGGCGGCGCGCTGGCCGCCGCGGAAGAGGCGCTGCGCCTGGCCCGCGCCGAAGCGACCGGCATCGCCGCCTATCGCCCGCCCGCCGACGCGGTCAGCGAGCAGGCCGCGCAGGTGCTGGCGCAGGTACAGGATGCGCTCGCGCACGAGCGCCTCGAACTGGCGTTCCAGCCGATCGTCTCGGTGGTCGGCAGCGACCAGCAGCAGTACCAGACCCTGGTCCGCCTGCGCGACGCCGAGGGCCGGCTGCACACCGCCGCCGAAATCGTGCCGGTGGCCGAGCGCGCCGGACTGGTCCACGAGATCGACCGCCGGGTGATGACCCGGGCGATGGCGATCCTCGGCGAACAGCTGCGCGGCAGCCAGCGGGCGCGGCTGTTCGTGCCGCAGGCGGCGCGCACCCTCGGCCAGGACGGCTACAGCGACTGGCTGCTCGGCGCGATGACCGACCTCGGCATCGAAGGCCGCCTGCTGGTGGTGGACGTGCGCCTGGGCGACGCGCTGGTGCATTCGGTGCTGCTGCGCGAGTTCTGCGAGCGGATGATGACCGCCGGCGTGCGCCTGTGCCTGAGCCAGTTCCAGTCGAATCCCGAGGCCGACGCGCTGATGGCCCAGCTGCCGCTGAGCTACGTGCGCCTGTCGCCGCACTACGCCGCGCGGATCGACCAGCAGGCGGTCCACGACGAGATGCGTCAGGTGATCGAACGCGCCCACCTGCAGGGCCTGCAGGTCATCGGCCAGCACGTGGAAGATCCGCAGACCGCGGCCAAGCTCTGGCTCAGCGGCATCGATTACATCCAGGGCGACCTGGTCCAGCGCGCCGCGGACGCGATGGACTTCGACTTCCAGTCCGCGCTGCTCTAAACCGCTTCGCGACGCCGTCTTCCCACCGGCCGCGCTGGTCAACCCGGCGCGCTGTGGGGCATCATCGACGTTCCGGCCGGCGCCGGAGGGGGCACCGTGGTCCCGGATGGACCCGATGCCAACGTCGATCCAGCTCAGGTACCACGCCTTGAACGACCCGAAGCCCTCGCTCCTGACCCTCCGCTGGCTGGCGCTGGCGACCGCCGTCGCGGCCGTGCTGGTGCTGGCCGTGCACTTCGCCGCCACCGACGGTCCATGGCTGACGATCGGCATCGTCCTCACCGGCGTCACCGCCGCCATCGTCGCCTACCTGACCTGGGCCTCGCGCGACTACGAGCGCCACATGCGCGAAGCCGCGGAGATCGCCGCACGCAGCGACGCCGAACGCAGCGAGCTGGAATCCGAACTGCAGCGGCGCAGCACCCTCGAACAGCAGCTGCGCCAGGCCAAGCAGGACGCGGAATCGGCGGTGATGGCCAAGGGCGAGTTCCTGGCGACGATGAGCCACGAGATCCGCACGCCGCTCAACGGCATCGTGCCGATGCTCGACCTGCTGATGCACGCGCGGCTGCCGGCCGACCAGGCGGAAATGGTGCACACCGCGTTCCTGTCGTCGCAGCAGATGCTGCGCATCGTCGACGACATCCTCGACTACTCGAAGCTGGAGGCGTCCAAGCTCCAGCTCGAATCCACCACCTTCAACCTGCGCGACACGCTGGAGTCGGTCATCCAGTTGATGGAGCGGCCTTCGCAGAGCAAGGGCCTGCGCCTCGCGCTGCAGATCGACCCGTCGGTGCGGCTGCCGGTGCGCGGCGACCCGGTGCGGCTGCGCCAGGTACTGAGCAACCTGATCAGCAACGCGGTGAAGTTCACCGAGCGCGGCGGGATCACCGTCGCCGTGCGCCGGATCGGCGAGACCAGCGCCCAGCACCAGCTGCGCTTCGAGGTCCGCGACACCGGCATCGGCATCTCGCCGGCGGCGCAGGAACGGCTGTTCCAGGCCTTCAGCCAGGCCGACGCCTCGACCACCCGCCTCTACGGCGGCACCGGGCTGGGCCTGGCGATCTCCAAGCGCATCATCGACCTGATGGGCGGCCGGATCGGCGTCGAGTCCGAAGCCGGCCAGGGCTCGACCTTCTGGTTCGAGGTGCCGCTGCTGAAGGTGCAGGGCGACATCACCGCGGCCAAGGCGGCCGAACCCACCACCGGCCGCGTGCTGCTGCTCACCGGCGACCAGCGCCTGCGCCTGCGCCTGAGCATGCTGCTGCCGAACTGGGGCCTGCGCGTCACCAGCGTCGAAACCACCCAGGAGGCGCTGGAGCGGATCCGCGGCGCACTGCACCAGGGGCCGGCCTGGGCCTACACCACCGTCCTCGCCGACCTCACCAGCGTGCGCAGCACCGCGGTCGCGCTGCAGCGCAACCTCGACCGCCAGAACACCTACGGCCAGGTGCGCCTGATCTGCCTGCAGGGCGACGAGCCGGTCCCGGAGGAATTGCTGCAGAGCGCGAGCGTGCTGCCGCGGCTGTCGCCCGACGCGGACCTGCGCGCGGCGCTGCTCGGGCGTCGCGACGACGATGGCGACGCGCCCGCGCCGATGCCGATGTACGTCGACAGCGGCGCCCCGCTCGAGATCGAACCGTCGCTGCCGGTCCCCCCGGCCGAAACGCCCCCGCCCCCCTCGCTGGCGCCCGCGCCCGCACCGGTCCGGACGCCGGAGGAACCGCTGCCCGCGGCGCGCCCGATGCGCGTGCTGCTGGTCGAGGACAACCCGGTCAACCTGATGGTCGGCCAGCGCCTGCTCGGCGTGCTCGGCACCCATTGCGACAGCGCCACCAACGGCGAGGCCGCGCTGCTGCGGATGTCCGCCTCGCGCTACGACATGGTGCTGATGGACTGCCAGATGCCGGTGATGGACGGCTACACCGCCACCCGTCGCTGGCGCGAGCACGAGGCGGCCACCGGCGGGCGGCGCCTGCCGATCGTGGCCATGACCGCCAACGCGATGGCCGGCGACCGCCAGAAGTGCCTCGACGCGGGCATGGACGACTACCTCGCCAAGCCGGTCACCCGCGGCGAGCTGGAACGCTGCCTGTTCCACTGGCAGCAGATCTCCGCGCAGCAGGCCGCGGCCGCGCCGGTCGCGGCCGCGCCGCCGGTAGTTGCGCCCGCACCTGCGCCTGCGCCCGTGGCCGCCCCGATGCCTGCTCCCGCCCCGGCGCCGGCGCCCGTGGCCGCCCCGATGCCTGCGCCCGCTCCCGCGCCGGCCGCGAGCGCGCCGGCGTCGCCGCCGCCAGCGGCGGTGGCGGTGGCGGCCGCCCCACTGCTGCCACCGCCGGCACCGCCCGCCCCGCCCGCGCCCACCTTCGCGGCCCCGCCGGTCGCGCCCAGATCGCCCGACGCCACGCTCGAAGCCGCCGCCAACCGCCCCGTGCTGAACCCCAATCCCTTCCTGACCTCCTCGGCGACCGCCCGACCCGCGGCCCCCGCGCCCGCGCCGGCCCCCGCACCGCCCCCGCCGCCGCCGGAACCGCTGCCCCCGGTGGTGGACGAGAGCGTGCTCGACGAACTGCGCAGCATCCTGGGCAACGAGGTCGATCGCCTGATCGAGGTCTTCCTCGACGACAGCCCGCGCCTGATCTCCGCGCTGGAAACCGCGGCGGCCGGGCAGGATTTCGAGATGCTGCGCAACGCCGCGCACACCCTCAAGTCCTCCAGCGCCAACCTCGGCGCAATGGCCTTGTCGAACGCGGCGAAGAAGGTCGAGCTCGGCGCACGGACCCAGACCCTGGAACGCCCCGCGGTGGCGGTGGCGCTGATCGCCAACGAGTTCGCCCGCGCCCGCCAGGCGCTGCGGGCCAGCATGGCGAAGAGCGCCTCGCAGGCCGGTTGACGACAACCGGCTGACACGAGGCGGCCGGGATCGCCGTCTCCGGCGCTGTCGCGCGTCGCATCATGACGCCGTCGTTCCACCGACGGCATCGGTCGTGGGCCGACGCGCCCATTGGTGCGCTCCATCAGCGCCATGCCGGCCGGATACGCCGGCGGATGGACCCGGCACGCTTCTTGCTGCCGCCTCCCACCACCATCCAGACAGCGCGGAGGCAACGTGGGATTCCTCGACTTCTTCAGGTCGTTCGGTTCAAAGGCGGAGCGCGACAAGGCCCAGCACGACGTCAACAGGGCGCTGACCTCGCTCGACATCGATGTGGCGATCGGCGCGCACCGGAACTGGAAGGACCGCCTGATCGTCTACCTCGACGGCAACTCGACCGAAGACCTCCGGCCGGAGGTGATCTGCCACGACGACCGCTGCGACCTCGGCAAGTGGATCTACTCCGACGGCCAGAAACAGCTCGGTCAGTACGCGATGTTCTCGGAACTGCGCGCGGTGCACAAAATGTTCCACCAGCAGGCGTCCAGCGTGGTCGCGCTGCACCAGTCAGGCAAGCGCGACGCCGCGAAGTGGCTGCTGGACGGCGAGTACGACAAGACCTCCGAGCGCATCATCCGCCGGCTGCAGGACCTGAAGATGCTGAACGACGGCGGCGCGAACTGACGCCGCGCGCCGCGTCAGCCGTCGATCTTCATCGACAGGTAGTTCTGCTCGCCGACCCGCTCGATCAGCGCGAGCTGGGTCTCGATCCAGTCGATGTGCTCTTCCTCGGAATCGAGGATGTCGGCGAACAACTGGCGGCTGACGTAGTCGCCGAGGCGCTCGCAGTGGGCGATCGCCTCGCGCAGCAGCGGCAGGGCCTCCATCTCCAGCGCCAGGTCGCAGGCCAGGACCTCCTTCGGATTCTCGCCGATGCGCAGCTTGCCCAGCGCCTGGAAATTCGGCAGTCCGTCGAGGAACAGGATGCGCTCCGCCAGCTTGTCGGCGTGCTTCATCTCGTCGATCGACTCGTGGTACTCGTGCTCGGCGAGTTCCTTCAGTCCCCAGTTCTTCAGCATCTTCGCGTGAAGGAAATACTGGTTGATGGCGGTCAGCTCGTTGTAGAGCGCCTTGTTGAGGAACTCGATGGTCTTGGGGTCGCCTTTCACGGCAGGCTCCTGTTCGCGGGACTCGGGCACTGTAAACGCATCGGCCGCCCCGCGCGCGGGCCGACCGCGCAGAACTCACGGCGCAGGGATCATGCGGCGCGCGCGACCTCGCCTTCCGCCACCGTCTCTTCGAGCAGCCGGCTCGCCGTCTCGATGCAGCTGCCGCAGCCGGCGCCGCAGCCGGTACGCATGGTCAGCTCGGCCATCGACCGGCAACCTGCGGTCGCGGCCTGGCGGATGTCGCGTTCGGTGATGCCGTTGCAGAGACAGACGTACATGGCGGGAACGGGAGCGGGGAACGCCGCCATTCCGCCATGAATGAGAATGATTGTCAATTCACTTCGAGCACAGGTTCAGCCGCCGCGCACCTTCACCCGTGCTCGGGCCCGGACCCCTGCCCGTCCCGGCTCGTCGCCGGCCCGCGCCGACGCCCGCGGGTCCGCGACCAGCGCCGCGATTCGATGGTCTGCGGCGGGATCGCCTGAGTCCCCGCCACCTGCCGCGCGAACGGCGCGAGGTGCCGCAGCGCGTTGGCGTAGACCGAGCGCTTGAAGTTAACCACGTGCTCCAGCGGGTACCAGAAATCGACCCAGCGCCAGTGGTCGAACTCGGGGGACTCGGTCAGGTCGAGCTTGAGGTCGCTCTCCTCGCCGGTGAAGCGCAGCAGGAACCACACCTGCTTCTGGCCGATGCAGACCAGGCGCTCGTTGTGCCGCACCGCGCGCGGCGGCAGCCGGTAGCGCAGCCAGCCCGGCGTGCTGCCGATCACGTCGACATGCTCGGGCAACAGCCCGGTTTCCTCGCGCAGTTCGCGGTACATCGCCTCGGTGGGCGTCTCGTCGCTGTTCATCCCGCCCTGCGGGAACTGCCAGCCGTCGCGACGGACACGACGCGCCCAGAACACCCGGCCATCCGGGTGCATCAGGACGATGGCGACGTTCGGTCGGTAACCGTCCGGATCGATCACGATGCGGACTCCTGATTCTGGTTGGCCAATGGCCGCTGTCCCCGACTCTGCCACGCGACCGTGACGAGGACAAGCCGTGTCCCGGTGCGATTCATGTGACCGGTCCAGGGGAGGCGCGCCGTTCCGATCGCGCGCCGCCGCGGGCGTCCCGCAGGCGATGGCGGTCGGCCGTCCGCACCAGCCGGCCCGCGGCACCCGGCCTGCAGCCTGACCTGCGCTCCGCCCCCTCCGGCACGAGCCGCACGGCCGTGCGCGCGTTCGAGCACGCATCGGCGCCACCGGCGCCGATCCGCGACGGATCAGAAAGCGTCGGCCGGCACCCGCACCGCGCCTTCCATCAGCACCCGCGCGCTGCGGCTCATCACCGCCTTGCGCACGGTCCACTGGCCGTCGACCTGCAGCGCCTCGGCGCCGACGCGCAGCGTGCCCGACGGATGGCCGAAGCACACCGAAGTGCGCGCACCGCCGCCCGCGGCATCGCTCACCAGCGTGCCCGGCACGGCCGCGGCGGTGGCGATCGCGACCGAGGCCGTGCCCATCATCGCGTGGTGCAGCTTGCCCATCGACATCGCCCGCGCGAGCAGGTCGATGTCGCCGGCCGCGATCCGCTTGCCGCTGGATGCCGTGTAGTCGGCCGCCGGCGCCACGAACGCCACCTTCGGCGTGTGCTGGCGCTTCGCCGCGTCGGCGACGTCGGCGATCAGGCCCATGCGCACCGCGCCGTGGGCGCGGATCGCCTCGAACATCGCCAGCGCCTTCGCGTCGCCGTTGATGTCGCCCTGCAGCTCGGCCCCGGTGTAGCCGATGTCGGCCGCGCGCACGAACACGGTCGGAATGCCGGCGTTGATCATCGTCGCCTTCAGCGTGCCCACGCCCGGCACGTCGAGATCGTCGACCAGGTGGCCGGTGGGAAACATGGAACCGCCGCCCCCGTCTTCACCCTCGTCCGCGGGATCGAGGAACTCCAGCACGATCTCCGCCGCCGGGAAGGTCACCCCGTCCAGCTCGAAATCGCCGGTTTCCTGCACTTCGCCGTTCGCGATCGGCACGTGGCAGACGATGGTCTTGCCGATGTTCGCCTGCCACACCCGCACCGGGAACGTGCCGTTCTCCGGCAGCCGCGCCCGGTCGATGAAACCGTTGGCGATCGCGAACGGCCCCACCGCCGTCGACAGATTGCCGCAGTTGCCGCTCCAGTCGACGAACGCGGTGTCGATCGACACCTGGCCGTAGAGATAGTCGACATCGTGGTCCGGCCGGCTGCTGCGCGAAATGATCACGCACTTGCTGGTGCTCGACGTCGCCCCGCCCATGCCGTCGGTGTGCTTGGCGTACGGGTCGGGACTGCCGATCACCCGCATCAGCAGCGCATCGCGCGCCGGCCCCGGCGCCCGCGCCGCCTCCGGCAGATCGTCGAGCCGGAAGAACACGCCCTTCGACGTGCCGCCGCGCATGTAGGTGGCGGGAATGCGGAGTTGGGGGGCGTGGCGCATGCTTCAATCCTCGGAGAAGAAATCGCTGTCTATGCGTTTGAGTTGATATGTTGCTGTGACGGCAACGCCGAGATCATGTTCAATCATCAGATCCGCGAGGCGTACGCCGTCGATCAGCACGATGCGGTAGGAACGGCTCTTGCTGGCTGCTTCGATCGCGGCATTGGTAAATCTTCCCGTGGTGATGAACACACCCTTGTGCGCACCCTTTGCATCTAGGGCGCCTTTGAAGTCGCGGATTTCGCCTTCTCCGACAGATCCTTCCCATCGCTTGGCCTGGAGATAAATGGCATCCAGACCCAAACGATCTTCGTTGATGATGCCGTCGATGCCGTTGTCACCGGAACGCCCCACAGCGCGACCGGCCTCCTGTCGACTTCCGCCGTAGCCCATTTTCAACAGCAGCGCTACCACGAGCCTCTCGAAAAAGGCGAAGTCGCACTGCTTGACCGTCTCGATCAGTTCGGCAGCAAGCGCGTCATGGGCGGACTTCAGGGTGCGTGCGATACGCTCGTCGGGCGCCTCTAACGAATCGTCGGCATCCTGCGCCAGACCGGGATCCGCGACCCCCTGCTGTTCAGATTGTATTTGCGCAGATTTCCAGTTTGCGTATCTGCGATTCACCTCGGCCACGAATGCAGGACCATCGAAAGACGCAGCCACCGCTGCCCGCCCTTCATCCGTGATAGTCCAGACACCACGCGCCTTTGTGACGTAGCCGCCCTTGACCAGGCCCACCGAAGCAAAGGCGAAGATAGATCGCCAGCGTACTTGGCCCGTGGTTTCGTAATTTTCACGCGCCCAATTGTCGAGTTCGACGCGTGCCTCGATTTCTGCGAGCAATTCCGATGCACGCAGATGTCCGCCCGGCGCCTCGGACAATGCCATCAATGCAGCACGATGCATCTCCGCAATCAATTTCAGCGATCGCGACGGGGTCTTAGTCACCATCCATGCGCTCCTTTGCCTTCAGCATGTACAGGTCAGGCGCCCTTGCTCGCTTCGAGAAAATCCTGCGCGAACCGCTGCAGGACGCCGCCGGCTTCGTAGATCGAGACTTCCTCGGCGGTATCGAGGCGGCAGGTAACCGGGACTTCGAGGCGCTCGCCGCTGCGGCGATGCACGACGAGGGTGAGGTCGGCGCGCGGGGTGCGGGCGCCGATCACGTCGTAGGTTTCGGTGCCGTCGAGGCCGAGCGTCAGCCGGGTGGTGCCGGGCTTGAACTCCAGCGGCAACACGCCCATGCCGATCAGGTTGGTGCGGTGGATCCGCTCGAAGCCTTCGGCGACGATGGCTTCCACGCCGGCGAGGCGCACGCCCTTGGCCGCCCAGTCGCGCGAGCTGCCCTGGCCGTAGTCGGCGCCGGCGACGATGATCAGCGGCTGGCCGCGGTCCATGTAGGTTTCGATCGCTTCCCACATCCGCATGACCTGGCCTTCCGGCTCGACGCGCGCGAGCGAACCCTTCTTCACCGTGCCGTCGGCGTTGCGCACCATCTCGTTGAGCAGGGTCGGATTGGCGAACGTCGCGCGCTGCGCGGTGAGATGGTCGCCACGATGGGTCGCGTACGAGTTGAAGTCCTCTTCGGGCAGGCCCATCTTCGCGAGGTATTCGCCGGCGGCGCTGCTGGCGAGGATCGCGTTCGACGGCGACAGGTGGTCGGTGGTGATGTTGTCGCCCAGCACCGCCAGCGGGCGCAGGCCCTGCAGCGTGCGCGGCTTGGCCAGCGCGCCTTCCCAGTACGGCGGGCGGCGGATGTAGGTGCTCATCGGGCGCCAGTCGTACAGCGGCTTCACCGGCGCGCCGTGCTCGACGCGGACGTTGAACATCGGCTCGTACACCTTGCGGAACTGCTCCGGCTTCACCGCCGACTTCACGATCGCGTCGATCTCGGCGTCGGCCGGCCAGATGTCCTTCAGCGTGACCGGATTGCCGGCCGCGTCGAAGCCCAGCGCGTCCTTCTCGATGTCGAAGCGGATCGTGCCGGCGATGGCGTAGGCGACCACCAGCGGCGGCGAGGCCAGGAACGCCTGCTTCGCGTAGGGATGGATGCGGCCGTCGAAGTTGCGGTTGCCCGACAGCACCGCGGTCGCGTAGAGGTCGCGGTCGATGATCTCCTGCTGGATCTTCGGATCGAGCGCGCCGCTCATGCCGTTGCAGGTGGTGCAGGCGAAGGCGACGATGCCGAAGCCCAGCGCTTCGAGGTCGTCCTTCAGTCCGGCTTCTTCCAGATACAGCGCGACCGCCTTGGAGCCCGGCGCCAGCGAGCTCTTCACCCACGGCTTGCGCACCAGGCCGGCGCGGCGCGCGTTGCGCGCGAGCAGGCCGGCGGCGATGACGTTGCGCGGGTTGGAGGTGTTGGTGCAGCTGGTGATCGCGGCGATGATCACCGCGCCGTCGGGCATCAGGCCTTCGGCTTCCTGCGCCTTGCCCGCTTCCAGCTTCGACCCGTCGGCAATGCCCTTCGCGGCGAGGTCGCTCACCGCGACGCGGGCGTGCGGGTTCGACGGGCCGGCCATGTTGCGCACGACCGTGGACAGATCGAAGGTCAACGTGCGTTCGTACTGCGCGGCCGCGAGATCGTCGGCCCACAGGCCGGCGGTCTTCGCGTAGGTCTCGACCAGCGCGACCTGCGCGTCGCTGCGGCCGGTGAGGCGCAGGTAGTCGAGGGTGTTGCCGTCGATGAAGAACATCGCCGCGGTCGCGCCGTACTCCGGCGCCATGTTGGAGATCGTCGCGCGGTCGCCGAGGGTGAGCGCCGCCGCGCCTTCGCCGCGGAATTCGAGGTAGGCGCCGACGACCTTCTGCTTGCGCAGGAATTCGGTCAGCGCGAGCACGATGTCGGTCGCGGTGATGCCCGGCTGCGGCCTGCCGGTGAGTTCGACGCCGACGATGTCGGGCAGGCGCATCCACGAGGCGCGGCCCAGCATCACGTTCTCGGCTTCGAGGCCGCCGACGCCGATCGCGATCACGCCCAGCGCATCGACGTGCGGCGTGTGGCTGTCGGTGCCGACGCAGGTGTCGGGGTATGCCACGCCGTCCTGGGCGCCGATCACCGGCGACATCCGCTCCAGATTGATCTGGTGCATGATCCCGTTGCCCGGCGGGATCACGTCGACGTTGCGGAACGCCAGCTTCGTCCAGTCGATGAAGTGGAAGCGGTCCTCGTTGCGGCGATCCTCGATCGCGCGGTTCTTCGCGAACGCGTCCGGGTCGTAGCCGCCGCATTCGACCGCGAGCGAGTGGTCGACGATCAGCTGGACGGGAACGACCGGATTCACCTGCGCCGGATCGCCGCCTTGGTCGGCGATGGCGTCGCGCAGGCCGGCGAGGTCGACCAGCGCGGTCTGGCCGAGGATGTCGTGGCAGACCACCCGCGCCGGGAACCACGGGAAGTCGAGGTCGCGCTTGCGCCCGATGAGCTGGCCGAGGAAGGCGTCGACCTGCGACGGCTCGGCGCGGCGGACGAGGTTCTCGGCGAGCACCCGGGAGGTGTACGGCAGGCCGTCCCAGGCGCCGGGCTGGAGCGCTTCCACCGCCGCGCGGGCGTCGAAATAGTCGAGGGCGGTGCCGGGCAGCGGCTTACGATGGGTCTGGTTCATGGCGGTGTCCGGACGTGGGGTCGCGCGGGCGCGGAGCGGGCAGGACGCCGCCACTGGGCACGGGTCGCGAGAGGGGAGCCCGATTATCCGGGGGCCCGTCCTTGCCGTCATCCGCACTTTGGAATGGTTGACGGCCGTCCGCACGGCGCGGACAATGTTCGGCCCCGTGGCTATGTAGCTCAGCCGGTTAGAGCACAGCACTCATAATGCTGGGGTCGGTGGTTCGAGTCCACCCATAGCCACCATTTTCTAGTTCCACCGGATGCCACTCAGTCCTGTTTTTCCAAATAAATCAGCGACATCCGAAAATCCGGTGTGTCAGGCAGTCCCAAGTCATCGCTTGCAAGCCTGAAGAAATCAACGGTAGGTTTGACGGTAACAAAGCCCCCTGCCGGGGTACTTACCGTCAACTTGCATCACCTACCGCATGCCTCTGACCGACACCCTGATTCGCAGCCGGAAACCCGGCCCCAAGCCCATCAAGCTGGCAGATGCCGCGGGCTTGTACCTCCTCGTCCAGCCCAATGGCTCCAGATGGTGGCGACTGGACTACAGCCGGCCGCATACCAAGAAGCGGAACACGCTCAGCCTGGGCACGTACCCGCAAACCAGTCTCAAGGAAGCTAGAGACAAGCGGGACGACGCGCGCAAGTTACTCTCGAACGGAATCGACCCCGGAGAGCAGCGCAAGATCATCAAGGCAACTGGCGTCGAACAAGCCTCGAACAGTTTCGAGGTCATCGGGCGCGAGTGGCTGAACACGCAGTCGCGGCGCTGGGTGGCATCGCACCATGAAAAGCAGACCAGTCGACTTGAGAACCACGTCTTCCCCTGGATCGGATCGCGTCCGATCAGCGAGATCGGGGTTCCAGACCTGCGTCCGATCCTCGATCGCGTCGTCAAGCATGGTCATCACGAACAAGCCCACCGCGTTCTGGCGGCCATCGGATCGGTCTTCATGTACGCAATCGCCACAGAGCGCGCGGAGAGGAACCCTGCCCGCGACTTGAGCGTCCTGCTACCGCCGAGACGCAAGAAGCACTACGCACACATCAAGGAGGCTGTGATCCTCGGCGATTTGATGAGGGCAATCGACTCGTTCAAAGGCACATTGGTCGTTGCGACTGCGTTGAAGCTCGCACCGCTTACGTTTGTCAGGCCCGGCGAATTGCGTTGGGCTGAATGGGTCGAGTTCGACATGCAGCATCCGGATGGTCCGCAATGGGTCATTCCACCACCGAAGCGGAAACTGCTCCGTGCGAAAAAAGAAGATCCGGACACGCCTCCACATATCGTCCCGCTATCAAAGCAGGCAGTCGTACTCGTTGAAGAACTTCGCCCGCTGACGGGACACCAAGCATTACTGTTCCCCAACGCAAGGCATGCCAAACGTCCGATGTCGGAGAACACTGTGAACGCCGCGCTCGCGAGGATCGGATTCGATGGCGACGTGATGACCGGTCACGGCTTTAGGCACACCGCCAGCACCCTACTTAACGAACTTGGCTACGACGAAAACGTCGTGGAACGACAACTCGCGCATGTCCGGGAAGGGATGAAGGGCGTCTACAACCACGCGGAATTTCTGCCCAAGCGTAGAGCAATGATGCAGGCTTGGGCTGACTACCTCGATACGTTGAAACTTAGAAAAGAGCCTCAACCGATTGAGCTACCTTCTGCATCTGACTTGGAGCAGGGTTGATTTCAAACGTCGAAGGCTGCGCCCCCCCAATACGCACACCCGGCCAGTTCCGTCTCATCAATTCGCGAACGATGTCTCTGAGGATCAAAACCAGAGTGAGTTATTTCACAGCGACCATCAACCCTGCCCCGAGCAATTCGGGGCAGGGTTGATTCGACCGTCATCTATTATTTTTGTCTGGAACAATCGGCGCGATGGACTTCAGCATACAAACGACATCATCATTGTCATATTCGCGCCATCACTATTGACCAGATGGCGGCGGAGGCGGCAAAAGCGGAAAGGTCGCGTCTTGATTAAATTCTGTGCGGCAAATGAAATTGCCATGCCGTTGGAGGATATTTCTTCTGCATATCTGTTCAACTTATCAATCACGCTGCCAAGCCGACTAGGCAGGCTCCGTAGTTCACTTCCGTGCCATGAAGAAATCCAGAAGATTATCTGGCCGAAGGGCCGGCAATGCCGACCCTTCGTTGTCCGTCAACACGCACAGTCCCTTGGTGTCATTTCCGTTCACCTGATGGCGGAGGCGGAGGCGGAGGCGGAGGCGGAAATGTCATATCAGGCATCTTAATGACATCCTGCAACAACTCCCTGGCCATTTCATTCCCTTGCCCTGCAGAAAGACGGAGCCAGTATTGGGCTCGCAATCTCTCGATTCTATTGCCACTCGACAAAAGCTCAACCGCATAATTGTACTGTGAAATCTTATCTCCGTTTTCTGCGGCAATTTTTGTCCAGTACCTCCTCAGCTTGATGTCCTTGATATAGGCGTCAGAGCATTTTCGCGCCTCAACCTTGTCTCCGACAATAGCCTTGTCGACAAGACAAATTGAATGGGCCGCATCTTCGGATGCAATGCCATCACCGCCTGTCGCAGCATTCGCATACCAAACAAGGACTATCGCGATCAGCGAAAGTGTCTTTTTGAATTTATGGTTTTTTTCCATAAGGATAATATGTCCACCATGTTGCGCCAATAATAGGAATAGTCTTCGAGCTGTTAGTTGGATCATCTTTACCAATAAATATTCTTCCATTGGCAGGATAACCAATTTCGTTTGGTGTCGCCTCAACAGGCTGCCCAGACCACGCCGCCAAGTCGCTAGCAAAACTTCTGTCGCCCACATTGGATCGACCTGCCTCGCAGGCCGCCACCCGTATCCTCTTATACCTTCCCTTTTTATATTCTTTCTTAATTAGCTCCCAAGCTTGGCGGGCGCTAATGTGGCTTCCATCCGGCCCTCGAACTGTAATCGTGCCCAATATGCCGTGAGTAGAGATCGTGAATGTCCCACGCGGGGACTGATAGTTACTCGCACTCTGATAGAAAGTGCCGTTTCCATTCGGATCAAACCAAATAGCTTCTGCCGCAAGGCCTAGAGCGTCAAATACATCAAAGGGATCACCCATGACATAAGAAAAAGTGCTAACTCCCGCAATCAGGCCTGTCGGATCACTCTCGACGTACCTCCCTGTCGCCGGATCATAGTCCCGGAAGTAGTTGTAGTTCATCCCCGTCGCGCTGTCGTAGCGCTGCCCCGGGAACCGCATGTCGAACACGAACGCGATGCCGTCGCCGTCCGGGTCCTGCACTGGCGCCGCGTCGCCGAACGCCTCGCCCGTGAGGTCCCAGCGCCACACCGTCACGTTGCGCACCGGATCGATCACGACCCGCGGACTGCCGAGGGCATCAGGCTCGACATAGTGCAGCTTCTGCCCGGCACCGGCACCCGTCAACAGGCCCACCGGCAGGTCGCCGAACCACACGACCTGCTGGAGCGGCTGCCCAGTCGCGCTGTAGTCGCCCAGCCAGCGGCCGTCCGACCCGTAGAGCGTCAGCACCGTCTGCCCGCCTGCCGTCTTGCTCACGCGCTCGCCGCGGCCGTTGTAGCCGTAGCTCGCGGTCTGCACGCCACCGGCCTTCACTGCCGACATCCGTCCCGCCTGGTTGTAGACGAACTCCTTCGCGGTGCCGCCGACCGAGGTCGTGTTGCCCATCGCGTCGTAGCCGCGCGCGATGCCCGCCACCCCCTGCAGCTTGTGGTCCGTCGTTCCGTAGAAGTAGGCCTGCGGCGCGCCCTGCGTGCGGCTGGTGCGGTTGCCGGTCGCGTCATAGGTGTAGGCCTGCAGCACGGCGTTCGTCGTTCCGTCCTTCGCACTGGTCAATCGGTTAAGCGCGTCGTAGCCGTACGTCCGCAGCGGCGGATCGGCCTGGTAGCCGTCGCGCAGCCACTTCAGGTTGCCAACCTCGTCGAACTGGTAGCCCAGGCTCAGGCCGCCCGGGGCCGTGTCCTGCACGATCCCCGGCTGGCCGTTGAGGTTTAGGGTGCGGGTCATCGTCCGCGCGTTGCCCCACGTCCACTGCGCCACCGGGCCGAACGGGTGGTAGGTCGCCGACGACAGCAGCGTCTGGCGCGCGCCACCGGACGGCGTCACGCCCAGGCCCGTGGTACGTCCCTGGTAGTCGCGCACGAAATCGACGACGGTGCCGTCCGGATAGGTCATCGACGCCAGACGTCCGTTGGCGAGGACCGACCACTGGAGTGTGAGCGCCTGCCCGCTCGCCCGCTGGACCTTGCGGACCAGATCACCGAAGCGGTTGTAGCAGTAGCTGGTGCTGCCGCTGCCATCGCTCATCTTCGCGAGGCGACCGGTCAAGAACGTCTCGCCTGCCGCGCAGTCGGCCGTGGGCGTGTCGTAGTCATAGGCTACGTCCTCGGCCGTACCCGGGTAGTCCACGCTGATCGGGCGGTTCAACACGTCGTACTGGGTCGTCACCGTCACCTGTCGCGCATCGGTGGCCGACGTGCGGTTGCCGGCCGCATCGTAGCCATTGGTCGCCGTGCCCGTATCCGGGCTCTGCAACTGCACCAGGTCGTCGAAGCCGTTGTAGGTGTAGACCGTGTCCAGCCCCTTCGGGTCGGTCACGCGCGCGACCCGGTCGAGGGCGTCGTACTGGACGTGCGTCTGCGCGGCGATGCCGCCCACGTCGGCGACGGTCAGCGTGGTCCGCCCCAGCGGGTCGTTCGTGGTGTCGGTCTTGCGTTGCAGCGCATCGGTCGTGCGGGTCGGCAGGCCTTCGGCGTCGTACTCGAACGTCGTCGCGTGGTTGTAGGCATCGACCTGGCTCTGCAGGCGACCCAGCGTGTCGTAGGTCCGGCTCAGGGTCTGACGGATCGTGCCACTGGTATCGACGACGTTCTCACCGGTCCGGTCGCCCGCAGCGTTCAGGGTGTACTGGATCGTGTTGCCGCGGTTGTCGCCGACCGTGGTCAGCCGCTCTGCTGCGTCGTAGGTGAAGGTCGCATCCATGCCATCGGCCTGCAGCACGCGCTTGATCGCACCGAACGGGTAGTACCAGAACCGGGTGATGCGGTCGTCGCTCTCGCTGGCGCCGTTCGTGCCACGGACCTTGCGGGCCGCCACCCAGCCACGAGCGTTGTACTCCAGGTCGGTGGTCACGCCGGTCGCATCGATGATCGACTTCGGACGGCCCGTGCCATCACGGCTGACGATCTCGATGGTGTGATTCAACTTGTTCGTGGTCTTCCACAGGTCGCCCTTGCGCCACGGGCAGGTCGTCGGCGCGGTCGCGCAGGTCGCCTCGTCGGCCATGCGGTAGGTGTACGTCACCACGTCCTGCACGTCCGTGCGCGGGCCATCCACGGCGGTCAGCAACCCGACCTTCGGACAGGTGCCCGCCGTCACGCCGGCAGACTCGCAGTAGGTGTAGCTCACGGTCCTCGATGTCAACGTGACCGGATCGATCCGGCTGATCGTGGCGAGCTGGTTGCGGGCGTTGTAGGTCCAGACCAACTTCGCGCGCAGGGTGCCCGATGCATCGAACACGCGCTGCTGGAGGATGCGCCCACTGACCGCATCGCGGTCGATCTCGGTCCGCCGCTGTTCGGGCGTGCCGTAGGCCTCGATCGTGGCGGTCCGGTAGGCGCCCGTGTACTCGTAACGCGTCTGCACGCCGCGGGCATCGAGCGTCGATTGCAGCCGGCCATCGGTGGCATAGCTATTGGAGCTGGCGCCGGCGCTGTCGGTCAGGCTCAGGATGCGACGATAGACGCCCGACTCGATGACGTAGCTGTCGCTGCCGTTGGAGGCCGTCTGCACGACCGCGGCATCCTCGTTCGGATAGCTGACCTGGGTCACTTCTTCCGGGCTGCCGTGCATGCGGCTGGCGATCACTCGGCCTCGCGCGTCATACGAGAACGAGGCGATCCGCTGGCCGAACTCGTTCACGATGCCGGTCAGCAGGTGTTTCTGGTTCGCCGCGCCGGCCAGTCCGGTCTCGTTGTAGTAGTAGAACCGCATCGACCAGTCGGGGTTGAGTACACCCGTCAGGTTCTTGTCCGCGTCGTAGGTGTAGAGGTACTGGCTGCCATCGGGCAGGGTGATCGTCTGCAGCAGGCTGTTGTAGTAGCCGAAGCGCAGCACGCGCCCCTGCCCGTCCGTCACCGTCGAGATGACGTTGTCGACGTAGGCGATGCTCACGTCGTTGAGTGGGTCCTCCGGATGATGGACCGCGATCAGATTGCCGTTGAGGTCGAACTCCCGGGTCTCGCCATCCGGCAACCACAGTCGCCAGCCGATGCCGTTGGCGTTGACGCGCTCCAGCACACGGTCCGTCGAGTTTTGACCGCGGGAACGGTTGCCGCCGAGCAGCTTGTATGCCTCGAAGTTGCCCTGTTCGTCGATGTGAGTGTAGGGCTCGGTCGAGGTGCCACCGGTGATGATCCGGTCGCTCCAGGTATGGTTCCAGGCGACAGCGAAGTTGCGGTCGTTGCGGAACTGGCGCAGCGACCGGTAGTAGCGGGTGAAGGTGGTCCCGGCGAACACGAAGTCCGGTTCCTGGCGCTGCTTCTCGCCGGTCGCCGGGTAGACCGGGTGCGGGCTGCCCGCACAGGTCGCGCACTGGCGGACCTGGGTGATGATATTGGCGACGTCGTGGTTGCGGGCGCCGCAGACATTCCCCTGCGCCAGCCTGTCCTCGGTCAGGGTGATGAACAGCGGGGTATAGCCGGTGATGCAGTAGAACGGACGCTTCTTCGCCACCGACCAAGTGGTCGATTTGTTGGTACCGCCGCTGCAGGTGGCCGTGGTCTTGTACCAGCGCAGCGAGTAATCGGCGATGCCGCGGGTCGACGTGCCATTGGAGATGACGCCCATGGTCGTGTCGAAGTCCTGGGTGATCGTGCTGCCGGTGATCGTGCAGCCAGGCCAGGCGGTCGCGAACCGGTTCTCGGCGATCGAAACGAACTGGTCCATGTTGGCGCACCAATCCGGCAGCGCGGCCTGGTCGTCGCTGAGCGCGCAGGTGCCGTTGCTGTTGCCGACGAACCCGAAATTGGCGTAATAGGCCAGTTGCTTGACCTCGTTGGCGATCCGGTCCCGCAACCAATACTGCATGAAAATGGTCACTGCAGAGGTCTGCACCGTCTTCACATGCTCCACGTACGCATCGGCGCCGTAGTAGTTGTAGGCGGTACTCAAGGATGCCTCAGCATCTTCCAGCGTGTCGTAGCAGCCGGCGACCGAGCAGTAGCTCGGAGGAGAACTGGTCGTGGCACTGGCCACGCCGCCGAGGGCGCCCAGCACGGCGAGCAGGACGACCAGTCCCGCACCCAGTCGGCGCATGGCCCTGGGACGTACCGGGGTTTCCACAGCATTCGAGGCTGTTCTCATTCGGTTTACTCCGTCTTCGATGCAGGGGCATGCCGCGCAGTCGCGCATGCCGGGGAACAACGTGTCTGTCCCTGGAACAGGGTTCGGGCGCGTGAGGGGTCAACCGCCTCCGCCGCCACCTCCCCCACCGCCACCACCACCGCCTCCGCCGCTTCCACCACCGGCGCCTCCACCTCCTCCACCATCCCCGCTGCTTGGCGCGGACATCGTCCGACCGCCGATCCGCATGGTCGGTCCCAGCGGGCCATCCTGATCGAGCATCTGCATCCGCGCCTGCTCCTGATCCAGCGCCTGCTGCCGCGACTGCAGGACCGTCTGCGAGACGGCCGAGGACTGTTCGATGGACTGCGTCAACGCCTGCTCCACGTTCACGGCGACGCGCTGATGTGCCGGGTTGTCGAGCGCACCCTGCACGACGAAGATCGCCTCCGGTCGCCCGGTCTGCGGGTTGATGCGTTCGCTCGGCACGACGTGGTCCACTGAGGAGATCTTCCAACCGGACGCGCTCAAGGCCTGCGACACGGCAGCAACCCCGAGCGTCTGTCGCTCATGCTGGGTCAGGCCGCCCAGGCCGGGCGCGGCCTCGATCCTCTCCAGTGCGCCATGCGCCTGGAGATACAGGCCGTATGCCGGATGCGCGGGTGCGGTCATGCCGGCCGCGGCGCGAGTCTCCATGCCGACCTGAACGGCTTCGCGATCTTCCCGCTTCTGACCGGGCCGCTCCTCGTCGCGATCCGTGGCCGCGCGATGCGCCGCAGTCGCCATGGTCGCAGCAGGGTCCGGCGAAGCGGCGTGGGGATATGGTTGGCGTTCCCGTGTGTCCTGCCCTGCTTCGCGTTCGTCGCCGCGCTCCGGGCTTCGTCCGCCTGCGGCAAGCGGTGGTGGAGTGGTCGGAGGGCGGGAGGCAGTTTCGACCGGGCGTGCTTCCCGCATCGTCGCGGCGACCTCGTGCGCCGGCGGTGGCACGGTGCGCTCGAAGGCATCCTGCGCGGGTGTCGGCGACGGCGCGGCGACGGGTTCCACGGAATCGACGGGCACACGCTGCGGGGACGGCGCGCGCACCACCGCGGATTGCGTACCCTGATCCGCGATGCCAGTCGCCGGCAGATCGTTCGCTTGCTGAAACCGGCGCACGGCGAATTCCGTCTCCGGACCGTAGCGACCGTCCTGCGGCAGCGGTGCGTCTCCGGGGCCGCGATAGCCCTGCCGATCCAGCCGGAACTGCAGCAGTTCGACCTGATCCCCGCGATCCCCCGGGCGCAGGGCGTCGTTCGACGCCTGCGGCGCGGCCGGCGGTGATGGCTCAGCCCTCACGGCAGGGACCGGTGCTTCGACATCCGTGCGCGGAGGGAGGGTCGCGTCATCGACGCGCGACGGAGGCGGCGCCACGGGCGCCTGCGGTCCCGGCGTGGGGGACGGGCCAGACGCTGCATCCGGCGCGCGCGTCGACGCTTCGGCAGCCGAAAGGGTAGTGCGCTCCGCGTCGTCACGCGGCGGGACCGGCACAGGCGCCGGGATCGGCTCCGCTGCATGCGGTGCCGCAGGCTGCGTCGACGCGACCGCCTCCTGTTCAGCGGATGTGGGTTGAACATCATCCGGTCGACGCCGGCCCGTCACCTGGATCGCCGCCATCGTGGCGATCTGCACCGCCTCCGGCTGCGACAGCCCTGCCCGGTTGGCCTCGCGCACGGTCTGCGTCTGCGCATCGCGTTCCTGTTCGCTGGCGCGTTCGATCCGTCGATCCGGCGCCTCCGCCACGACGGGCGCATGGGGGTGCCGTGCCCGCACCTCCGCCAATGCCTGCCGGATGTCCTCGCTGCTCGTCACTGCCGCGACGTGGTCGGCGCCATCGCTGCCGCGCTGCAGATGCACGATGGGGCTGTCCGCACCGATCGTGCCGCCCGCTCCGGGCTTGAGTTGCACCGCGCCCGGCCCCGACAGCTCGTTTTCCGCACGGGTGCGTTGCATCGCCAGATCGATCGCCTCGCGCCAGTCCGGTGCCAGTTCAGTCCCGGCCACGCGGTAGCGATACATCAGTTCCTCGTGCTGGGTCGCCTCCGGCGTGCGCGGCCCGTGCGGGATCGCCGTCGAGATCTCCTCGGCATGCTGCTGGAGGTTCGCCTGTCGCAAGGCGCGCGTGGTGTTTAACTCCAGCCGCAACACGCCATCAGCGCGGTCGTCGCTCAGGACAGCGTTGTGATGCGTCCACGCGCCGTCCGCCTGCCGCTCGTAGAGCTTGCCGTCGGACGCGATCAGGCGGTCGTGATCGGTCAACGCCGTCCGCACCGCCTCGGGCATCGGGCCGTACTTCTCCCAGCCGTACTGCTCGTAGGCCGCTTCGTAGCGCGCGGCGATGCCGACGGGGCCACCCACGACGTTCGCCTGCATGACCTCCAGCGACGCGCGCGACAGCGCTGCTGCGCGGTCCGGGGTCGCGGTCTCGATCTCGACGACGTCCAGGTCGTTGCGGTCGGCGCCGACCACCACGCGGCGGTGCCACTGCCCCGCGTCCGGATCGAAGGTCCACGGCGCGGACTTGAGGCTGGCACGATCATGCTCGTCGGCCGGCAGCCGGAACGGGTTGGCGGGCGGCTCGGCATTCCCCATCGCCAACGTGGTCGCCGCGTTCGTCGCCTGGTAGTTGAGTTCGCGGGCCTTGTCGTAGCTCGCGACCACGGCGGTCCGGGTCGGGTTGTCGGTGGCGTCCAGCGTCGTGTCCGCCAACCCCTGCCGCTCCCAGGCGCGTCCACCGAACGTCCAGGCCACGCCATCGGCGTCGGTCTGGTGGAAGATCGTGTGGTTGTCCCGCAGCTTGGCGATATGCTCGCCGACCGAACTGCCGGCGACGGCGCCGGTCGTGATGAAGGCCAGCGCGCCCGGGCCGGTCTCCCAACCCATTGCGGCGCCGGTCAGCGCACCGCCGACCCAGCCGCCCATGCCGCGTCCACCGTAGTGCGCCAGCACCGACGCGGCGGCCTCGGGGTTGTCCAGCGTCAGTTGTGTCGCGGTCCGGTCTCCGGCCGCCGCAGCCTCGACCACGCTCAGCACGCCACCTGCCACCGCAACGCCATACGTCACCTTCACCGGCAGCGGCATCGGCGGCTGGTAGGCGCGCAGTTCGACGCTCGGTTCACCCATCACCCGCGCCAGCATTGCTTCGCCCGCGGGCAGGGCCGGTTCGGATGCGAGGGGGCTGCGCGTGACGGTACGTCCGTGCGAGACACTGCGTAACAGCGACTCGTCGACCGGCTCCGGTGCCTGCTTGGCCAAGGTGACGACCTGGCCGGGCGCTGCAAGATGCGAATGATCCGGGACGAGTTGCGTGACTTCGCCCTGCGGTGTGTCGCGACCGATCTTGGGGTAGTACCGGAACAGCGCATTGCCTTCGGTCGAGTGGTGGATGACGTTCATCCGCGGGTCCTGCGTCTCGTGCAGGCGCTGGAACAGCGGCTCGCTCGACAGGGCATTGCGGTAGTCGGTCATCAGGTTGAGGCTGCGATCCCCCAGGCCGCCGCGCAGGTAGCTGCCGCCGATATCCGAATGCACGCCGGAGACGGTGACGCTCAGGAAGCGCCCGTCCTCCGACAGGCCATCGGGCAGGATGCGATCGACCGGGAACAGGCCGCGGCGCTCGTCGGCGGCGTTGATCTGGAAGCCCGACACCACGGACGGGGGCAGACGCCGGTCGAAAACTTCCATGTAGCCGGTCGGCACCGGGTCGTACAGGCCGACCGCCATCGGGGTGGCACCCGGTGGCTGGTGATATTGGGTGTAGGTTCGTGTGGGATTGCCGAACTCATCGACGCCTTCCACGGCGCTCTTGGCGACGGGAATGCCGCGCTCGTGGATCATCCGGGCGACAAGTGGCACTTCGCTGGCACCGCGACTGAAGCCTTCCAGATAGATGCTTAGCCGGGCGTCGGGATCAGTCTCGAAGATACGCTGCGCATTCAAAACCAGCTTCGCATACATCTCCTCTGCACGAGCGAGGCTGGTACGGCCAGTCGCACCATCAATCCCCTTCGCTACCGGGTTCGTTTGGGTGCCAGGGCCAGGAGAGTACTCGGCACTGATACTGACATTTCCGGCATCATTCAACTTTTCGATTTGGGTTCCAAGCTTCGCCACGTTGGTCGCATGCAAGGCATCCTGATCGACGTCGTTTCCCGTTCCATCGAGTAAGCCAACCACAAGATGGGAGTGGGGGTCGTTGTGGTCGAGCAAAGTCGGCGCCTTGAACTGATGCAGTTGCTCGGCTGCGGCCTCATAGCGCTGCACCTCATCCGGTGTCGCCAGCGTATGCGGCACATCGTCGGTCGGCAGGCCGTCCTCGCCCAACCGCACGACTTCCTTCTTCCCCTTCTCCCCCATCCTTCACTCCTTCGGTCAGTACGTCTTCGTCCAGGCAAGAATCAAGTCGCTGCGCCACTCGCCATTTGGATCATCGGATTCCGTCAATTGCTTCTGAAGGATTCGCCCGCGCATGTAGACGTTGATCGTGCGGTCATTGACTTCAAGCAGGATGTCAACCCACCTCGACTCTGGCGCGCTTTCCCACCCAGGCCTGATGTTCTCGCGCGGCACGTTGTGCAGAACGAGGCAGTCCGGGAAGATGTCTTCGAGATCGATTTCGGTCTCGCGCGCCACGCCGTCAAGTGCCGTCCAGAAAATCTCGATCGGCGGTGGAAAACCCGGATACCCCAAGCTGTATCCCGCATGCCAGGAGTCTTTCCAGTCCGGTCGATAAGGTTCGCCGGAAGGCTCATCCAGGTGTAATGACAACTGGGCCTTGTCGTAGTAGATCCGACATTTCAGGGTGTTGTAGCAGCGCGCGCCGAAGCTGAACTTGTCGAACCGGATCGGCCACGATTCTTGTGGCGTCTTCTTCTTGAACAGCTTGCCCAGGATGAACATTTCGGCGCCCTCGGGATCGGTGGGGATGTCGTCGACAGCTCGCGACACCGGGAATGATGCGGTCCCGGGCTGCAGACCGGCAACGACGCCGGCTTCCCGCCTCGGCAATGCAGGCCTGCGCCTGGGCGCTATGGGTAGGCCGCCGGGCGGCAATGGCCCCAGTTCACTCCAAGTGCGTGCATTGACGATCTCCAGGTCCCGCAACAGTTGTTGATTGTGCTGGCGGTCGCCCTGCTCGGCATTTTCTTTCCTGATCTCGACCATTGCTCCCTCCCGCCGACTGTTTCACCACCCTGCCGCGCGTTCAGCACCACAGGAAAGCCAAGACACCCAGCAGCCATCGCGCCAGCCACAGCACGGCATCGGCCACCCGCTCGATCCGTGTCCGCTCCCGTTCGCCCCTCCGCCAGTGGCGCCGCAATCAAGCCGCCCTCCCGGGCCGGTCATGGGCCTCGCGCCTGATCCGCCAATAGACCTCATCGCGATGCACGGGCACCTCCCGCGGTGCGTCGATGCAGACGCGAACCTGGTTGCCGAGCCGTACCCGCTGCGGGCCGCCGTAGCGGTCCTCGCCGAACTGCACCACGATATCCCCGCCGATGCGCAGGTATTCCCCCGACAGCACCGAGACGATGTAGCAGCGCTTGCGGCGACGCCGGCGATGAATGGGCTGGAGTGCAACGTCCTCCTCATCGAGGATTGCCACATGACCCGGCGCGGTGATCGCCACCGTGTAGTGGCTGTGCAGCTTCGAGCGGATCGTCAGGCGCACGTCCTCGCCGATGCGGATGCTCTCGCCTACGCGGCGTGTCAGGACCAGCATGGCGTCCTCCCCCATTCGGTCGATCGATGCCCCTTGATGCGCGGTCGCCGAGGCGCTTCCCGCACGATCGCCAGCACGCGAGGCGGTGAAAGGTGCAGGCGGATGTCCCGCAACGCCGTTGCGCCCGGAATCCGTAGGTGTACCGCTTCGACGAGGACGGCCGTGGGCCCGATGGTGAATCCCTCGCCGTCCCGCAGCGCCAGGACATGTGCCATGCGCCCGATGCCCGAAGGGGCGCTGGCACGGAAGCCGTCAGCGCCCCCGAGTTCATGCCGGACGGAGGCGTCGATGTAGACGTACAGCACGTCATCGACACGACCGGTCGGCTGGATACGGGTGTCGCGACCGATGCGGAGGGTTTCGAGCAGGGAGCAGTCGAGGAGGGGCATTCACGCGCCCCCGATGCACTGAGCGCGACCGTCGGCCGCATGCGGCGTCGGCAAGCGCTCCGGTGGAGCGAACGCGCCGCTCCGAGCGGGCGCAGGAGGGCGGTACTCCAAAGGCGAGGCCTGCAAGCGACCACCGATCCCGAAGTGAACCCGGTCGGCGCAATCGGCGGCTTGGGCGACCAGCTCACCGGGCAGCCAGACCTGAACTTCGTACTCCCCCAGCCGGAAGCGCCGAAGGCCGCAGAGAGAGAACAGGTAACGCCAGACGCCGCCCTTGCCGGAAACGGGATGCATGGCGACGCCACCGAGGATGAGTTCAGTACCGGCTGGTGCCCACGCGCTGAGCGCGATCCGAGCCCCTTGCCGGCCATGGATCACGATCCTGGCCCCTTCCCCGAGCCGGAGGCTGCCCCCGACCTGGCACGTCACGATTTGCATGCTGCATCCCTCCCTGATTCGCCGCGGCTGGTTGCCAGCCATTACGAATCAAGCAAAGCATTGTCCTCGAATGTTGTCAATGGCAACATTCTATTTTCTTTGCAAACGATCTTGGGTCGAGTAGGATCAAGTCCATGAACAAGTACACCGAAGCCTTCGTCGCTGCGATGGACCAGACCCGCATCCGCAGCCGGACGCTCGCTGCGCAAGTCGGCACGTTCAGCGATAACAGCGTCGCGCAGTGGCGAAGCGGACGGCGCCCGATCCCTGCCGAATATGCCGTCAAGATCGCGAAGATCCTCGGCGTGCCGCCGGAGTCAATCAGCCAGCCCTATGACCGCTTGCTGCAATCAGGCGCCATCACCTCAGCCAACGGTCCGGAGGCTTGGGCAAATCCACCGGCAGGCCATGCTGTGATTGAGCGGTTGCCGGGATTCGGCCGGGCCGACGAACAGGAGCGGCTCTGGCTGCCCGAACTCATGCTACGGCGCGAACTGGGCGCCACACCCATCGAGAACATCCGTTGGGTGACGCAGCAATCGCGGACAATGGAACCAGAAATCAAACGCCACGCGGTGATCCTGGTGGACATCAGCGCCACGCGCCATGAAGACGTCGTCGACGGCGGGGTATACGCCTATGAACTATGGGGACGAACAGACGTTCGTCGAGTCGCGATCCGCCGGGACTCTTGGGTGCTGGTCGGCGACAACGAGGATCGGACCAAGACTGCTGTCCCTGCCGCAGACCTGCCGAACTTGCAACTGCTCGGAATGGTCGTTGGCTGGCTTTAAGGGCGCCGTTTGCGCCTAGAATGCGATAAAAGCGCGCTACGGAGCAGCGGAGTTAAAGATTTCACGGCTGCGCTGCCGGGCCAACACCAAGGAACAGGGGGCAGTGCGTGGACCACGCCAAAGGACTGACAAATGTGATCGCAAAAGGGATTGCGATCAGCATTGCCTATGGTATCGGCTATCTCATCCTTCGCTACTACTCGTTCGACCAATGGTTTCTGCCCGCGGGGCTGCGAGCGGCCTGTCTGTTCTTTATGCCCCTGCGCTATTGGCCGTTCGTGTTCATCGGCGACGCCGCAGCAGTCATGTACGGGCGAATCCCCAAGGCACACAAATACGATGCGCTTTGGGTGTATGCCGGGCCACCGCTTCTGATTGTGGGCGGTTCGATTGCGCCATATTTGCTGAGAAAGAAACTGCGCAATGCGGACATGATCGTCCGCCAGCTTCCGATGGCCGCTGCCTTTACTGCGGCCTGGAGCGCAGCCTGTACGATCAGCCTCAATAAATTGCTCGGCGGGCCGAACGACAGCCTCTCGATACTATTCATTGCGAACAATGTGTTCGGGAATTACCTTGGCATTTTCATGGTTGTCTTACCTGTTGCCATCTTACGGCGGAAACACCAGTACACGGGCTCATTGAAGAAAACACTTCGCGATGCCGCATTTGCTCTTGTCGGCATCGCCACAATGTTCGCGTACCTAAAATTCTGGCACCCCGATGACGATGTAATCAGGAAGTCCATCCTGATGCTGATGATCTGCCCCGCACTGTTCCTAACCTACTATCACGGGTGGCTTGGCGCCGCTATCGGCGTGATCCTTGTCAATCTTGGCATTGCGCAGACGATGACATACTGCCGCACACTAGGCGTCCCAGCACCATACGATGAGACCGTTTTCCTGGCACAGATCGGACTGTCGATCGCCGCCTCAGCATTCCTGATTCTTGGAACTAGAATTACGTCTCACTTCGAGAAAGCTATCGATGCAGGTGTCGCTGAGGAAGAAGCTCGAAAGATTTCACGCCTTACATTACTTTCCAATGCCAGCGAGTCGCGCAATCAAGTTCTTTACATGGCGCAACTCCACGTCCTAGCCGACGAAGAAATGCGTGAACTCGTCCCTTGGCTGAAGGCGCAAGGCAAGTACACGGAAGCTCTCGCCGTAAACAAGAGGGCCGCGCGGCATCGCGAGTTATTCCACAGACATGCGCTTGGCCTGTACCCCGTCGGAATCGAAGAAAAGGGCCTGTTCGCCGTCGTGCATTCGCAGGCATTCGAGGACCGCTGGTCAGAGAGTGTGCCTCTCGTATTCGGGTTCGGTGTTCGCGATCCACGAATACTGTCGGATGACTTGCAATTCGGCGCCTACCACAGCCTCTGCAGCGCGATCGTCCTGATGTGCGACTGGAAACCGGAAGAACTCCATATCCGCATGCGGGTCTGGAGAACTTCTCTGCATCGCGGGATTTATTTCACGGTCTCCGCATCCAACCCAGGGGATGCGGAGGCCAGTCAAGCAGGGGCGGCAGCGTCCCTCTTGTTGAACGCGAGGGTCAACGCGCATGGCGGCATCGTACGCCGCCATACGCATCGCGTCAGCGTCCTCCTTACGGAAGCCAACGCCTAGACTCGATCAGCGCGAGGCATCTCTCGGGCGAACGATCCACCGATCCTGATTCGACTCCAGGAAGTGGACCACCTCGACTTCCTCATCCCGGTATACAACGCTTCCATTCTGCACCGATGACAATTTCACCTGAATTGCTACACGGTCCGCATCGCGTCCGACAGGCAGAACCCACGCAGTCGCCCCGATCTGCCCGATTGCGGCACGCGTCGCATTCGCGCCGTCATTGATTTGCAGGTAACGAATTCCGCCACGCTGGAATTCGTAGACCTGCCACTGAGGATCGCTTGACAGGTTCGAGGTCTTCGGCAGGGATTCTCCCAGTCCGGTGACTGCAGCCGGTTTGTCCCTCCCGTCGCTTACTTGCGCATAGGCAAGAGAACTCGTGAACATCGTCCCAAGCAGCAAAATGGTGGTTGCGACCGTGAAACGGAAAGCCTGAATGGCCATGTCGATCTCCTTGAATTGACCCGTGATGTGTGTGTTGGCGTTTGCACAGACGAATCTGACATTCGCCAATAGTTTGATGCCCACGTCGTCATTTTTCCGGGGGCAATTCGACGGTAGCACCCCCGAACGAAGTGCTAACTATCCCCACACAGGCCTATCTACTCAGCCATTTCTGGCCTGTATCACAGTTCGCTTCCACTAGCCCCCACTTCTTCCCTAATCCGCTGCCGTAAGGCGCGGTCGTACACGACCCCATGCTCCGCCAGCTCGCTGTAGGCAGCCCGCGCCCGCAGGGATCGCCGGATGGTCTGCCCGGTCATCGGTTTCTCGGGATAGGCCTTGTTGAAGGCCAGGATCTTCCGCCGGACTTCCAGCACCGTGTCCTCGTCGTCCTGCCGCTGCGCCATCCCGTAGGCCGCCAGCAAGGCCTTGCGCCGATCGAGGATGTGCTGCTCGCGATCCTTCAGCGCCCGGTTCTCCGCGTACTGGCGCGCGACCTCAGCCGGGGTGAACCCGATGGTCTGTAGAAGCTCGTCCATCGGATCGGTGTCGGTCACCAGGTCGCCGCGGGTGCTGGTCACACCCTCCTGCGCGTAGCGGAGGGCCTTCATCACGTCCTTCAGCGCCTTCGGCAGCATCGTTTCCGTGCCGCGATAGACCTGCCCTTCGGCGACCAACTGCGTCCCGATCAGGAAATTCTTGCCGATGCCGAACATCGGGCCGGCGATGTTGTCCATCATCGCGTAGTAGGCGTCGCGGCCATCCAGTTCGCGATCCGTGTCGCGCCACAGCAGCTGCGACATTTCCACGCGACTGCCGATGTCCGCCCCGGTGAGCGTGTTCGCCGCGCCATGCAGGGCGATTTCGGCACCGGCGTCGCCGAGGAACTGGGCGAGGAACTTCCGCAGTTCCGCTTCGGTGTCCCAGGGGTCGTCCTCGTCGCCGAAGGCGTGCGCGATGGCGTCGATCGTGCCCATGATCAGGGACGACAGCGGCAGCCCCAGCGCCCCGGAGAAGACGCCGCTCATCGCCAGCACGCCGGCCAGGTTGCGCCGCGCCAGCCGGCGGACCTCGGGGCTCTCGCCCTTCGTCGCCTTCCAGCCCATGCGCCCGAGGTGCCAGAGCATGTTCAGGCCGTACTGCTTGAACATCAGCACCACCTTCGCCGGCCCCGATTGCAGGAACCGCGCGCGGTTGGCGTTGGCGTAGTTGAAGTGGGTCGCGGTGATGGTGTCGGTCGCATAGCGCACCGCGGCGTCGAACCCCTGCCCGGCATCCCGGGCCAGCCGGTAGGCCGCCATGCCCGAGGATTCGCGGTTCAGCACCTCCGCCTTGTGGAACAGCCAGCCGATCACCTCCATCGCCCGCGCCAGATGCGGGTTGTAGGTCGCCAATCCCTTGTCGGCCAGCCCCATCAGGGTGTGGGTCTGCGTCTTGTCGAGCGCACCCGCCTTCTGGAGTGCGTCGTGCGCCCGCACCTCGTCCGGCCGCGTCAGCACCTTCTGTGCATGGCCCACCGTCCGCGCCGATTCGTTCAGGGCGCGCAGCAGGTAGCGGGACGCCTTCGCCGCGCCATGCTCGGCCGCCAGCTGCGGGAAGGTCAGGAGAGCCGTCTGGGTCAGGTTGACCAGCGCCGCCGCCGGCGTCGCGCCCAGGAAGTAGACGAATCCGACCGACGAGAGGCGATTGGTCAGCGGACTGTCCTGCGGGTTCAGCACCCACGAGAACCGCTGGTCGAGTTCGGCGAGGATCGCGTCCATCGCCACGACCGACCGGGTCGATGCCGTGGGCGACTTCCGGCGGGCGTCCTGCGCGCCGCGCAGCGCATCGAGGGTCTGACCCAGCAGATGGCCGTAGCGCAGCCGCGCCAGCTGGTGCGCGCCGTGGGCCATGTTGTGCGCGAACGCGCGCAGGGCGTCCGGATCGAACCCGGCCACGCCCTGGCGGTGGATGGCGTGCTTGCGCATCGACAGTTCCGGCAGCGCCTGCAGGTAGGTCTGGTACACCGCGTCCTGCGTCTTCTCGGAGACGCCGGCCTTGCGCAACTGGTCGATGACCTCCGCCACGAACGAGCCGCTGGGCGCGTCCTTCGCCTGCGCACCGCGCAGCCGGCCGCGCGCCTTGATCGTGAAGCCGCGCGCACGCAGGGCGCTTTCCTTGCGCTCCAGATCTCCCAGCGTGTCGAGCATCAGGAACACCGGCTCGCCATCGCGCTCGGCCGCGATGAAATACTCCCCGTACCGCTGCAACGGGAAGTACACCCCCTGCAACCGGTACGACTCGAACTGCTGGCGGATCGAGTGGATCAGCTTCCGGCGCAGCGCATCGGGCGCCTCGCTGGCCTCGATGCGCTCGGCCAGTGCGTCCTCGACCTCCCCGGAGCGCTTGCGATAGGCATCACGCAGCTGGCGATAGTAGGTCTGTGCCTCCGGCGTGAGCGCCGCCCATGCCGTGCGCAGGGTCGGGTACATCCGCTTGCGGATGTCCTCGCGCTTGGGCATCCCGCGCAGGCGGCGGGCCTCTTCAATCATGTCGGTCTTGTTGTCGCCGCCGCGGCCCAGCATCTGCTCGCGCAAGGCCTTCAGCGCGGCACGAATGTTCTTGCGGTTGACCTCGTGCAGCTGGCCGCCATAACGGAACTGGAGGGTCTGGTAGCTCTCCGCGGGATCGACGCCTTCCAGCGTCGCCCGGTGCATCAGGTCGAATAGCTGCCGGGCGTCGTCGCGGTGCTTGCCGGCCCAGCGGCGAACGGTCTCGGCGAGTTCCGCACCCTCCTCCAACAGCGCATTGCGGTCGGCCGACATGGCATCGAGCAGCCGTGAGAACCCGGCGATGGCCGGGTCGTAGTCGCTGCCGAGTTCGGTCAGCTGGTTGGTGGCTAGCACGCCAAGCCAGGTGCTGCGGGCGGCGTCCTTCAACCGGGCCGGCGTGCTGTCGCGGAACCACTGCCGTGCCCGCTCCAGGCGCGTCGCGTCCTCGTCCTGACGGACCACGGCCTCCACGTCGGCGAGGAAGTCCCCCGGCGCGCGGCGGCTGAACAACGGCAGACCTGCGTCGACCGCCGCGCGCATCGCCGACGTGATGTCGAGGGCATGGACCGTCATCGCAGGCTGGCGGAAGCGCGGGCGGATCTGCGCGGTCGTCACCTGTGCCCCGAGCGGGCGCGCCCAGCGGTTCGCCACCGCCGGCAGGATGCGATCGTAGTACCCGCGCATGCCCTCGCCGCCAACGCGCGTCGACAGCCCCTCCAGACGGCGCGTGGGCTCTCCACGCGCGCTGGAACGCGGGGACACATCGCCCTCGCCGTTCCGGATACGCTGGGCGAGCGCAGTCCCGAGAAAGTCGTCCAGGCCACTGCGATCCAGTTCACGGGATACTTCGACGGCGCCCTTCTTCAGGCCGATGAGGCGAATGCGCCCCTCGCCCACGGGCACGTAGTCGATGGTGTCCACCCACTTGGTCAAGGTCTGCGAATAGCGGTCGATCTGCTGATCGCCCGTCGTCCAGCCGATGCGCTGGTCGCCGTGTTCGACCGCCCAGCGCACCATCCGCCTGAGTGCGAGCAGCGTCCATTCCTCGGTCTTCTTGAACGGCGCGTCGGGCACCACCGCACCCTCGACGGGCCGATAGCCGCTCTTGCGGCCTTCCTGGTGCCAGTCGGACTGCAGTTCCTCCAGGAACAGCATGCGCTTGCCGTCCACGTCCTCGCGCTCGTTGAACCGCACGTGGGCGAGCAGGTTCTTCACGGCGGGATAGTGATCGCTGCGGTAGGGACGGCCACCGTCATCGCGGTTGGACTCCGGCGGCAGGGTCAGGAGCAGTTCGCGGTAGTTGCGACCGCCTTCGATCTGGTACGACGAGTAGCGCGTGGACCCGGGGACGAACGGTTCATCGGCTTCCATTGCCGATTCGAGGGCATCGAGGTCGATCCTCTGCTGGTCGGAGAGCGTGTCCGGCGACACCGTTTCGCCATCGCGCAGCAGCGCGACCCCGAAGTATTCATCGCTCTCGATCTCGAACCCGGCCGCCTGCAAGCGACTCAGCGCCGCGTGGAAGCGGTCGACGTCGCCACCGATCATCTCCTCGCCGAGCCGTACCTGATGCGAGCGCACATAGTCGGCCAACTCATCACGGCTGATCCGCTCGCGCTCGCCCAGCCAGGCATCGACCTGCAACCAGTCGCGCTCGGCCTGCTTGAACCCGCCGCGGCGCTGTACGCCATCCAGCCACTGCCGCCACTGCATGGCCGAGCCGCGGCGCGGCGCGCCCTCTGCGCGCTCCAGCGCCTGCACCAGCGCCGAACGGAACCCTTCCACGCGCGAGAACGCGGCGGCGAGATTGCCGTCGATTGTGCCTGCCTGCGCGGCACCACCCTGCCGGACCTGCCGCGCTGCGCGGACGATGAGTTGCCGCAGTTCGGCTTCGGACAGCGTCGCGCGCACGCCCAGCTTGCGCAGGAACGCGCGCACCGCGGCGATGACCCGGTCCAGCAGACGATCCTTGGCACCGGACTCGGCCAGCATCGCGATGAACTCGCGGACCGCAGTGTCATCCCAGCCGTTGTCGAGATAGCCGCGCTGCGCGTGTTCGGCGAAGAGTTCGCGATAGCGCCCCTGCGCCCGCAGGCGATGCACGCCCTCGGCGATGTCGGCCCAAAGTGCCGGGCCGGCGATGGCCTCAATGCCGTAGTGGCCGATGGCCTCGTGCAACAACACGCGCTGCACGGCCTTGCGGTCAGGGAGCGCGCTCGCGACGAGATACACGGTGGCCGTGCGGCGATCGTAGTAGCCCTCGACCAGATGGGCATCCGGTGCGCGGCGGGCAGCGGCCGGCAGCGCATCCGGCGTCGCCACCACGCGGACGGACGGCGCACCCTGCCAGTGGACGAGCAGTTCGTCGACGACACGCCGCACCTGCGCGACGCTCGCGCCGCGCCCGGAGGCACCCTTGCGACGGCTGAAGGCGCCGTCCTCGCGCGCCTGCTGGTAGTCCAGCAGCTCGTCCAACGCCTCACCGAAGCCGGCCTTGCGCAGGGCCGCACGCTGCGCCTCAAGCGCGGCATCCAGAAGCGGGCGCTCGCTGGCAGGAATCTCGGGGCCACGGACCAGCAGCAACCGCTGCACGCGCCGGTACTGTTCACGTGTCTCGCGCAGGAGCGGCACCTGGTCGAACGGCTTGGCGGCTTCCGCCTTGAACCGCTCGGCGTCGTGCCGGGCAGCCTCGATCCGAGCCTCGGTGTCGAGCGCTTCACTATCCAGACGCTCGATGGCGTTGTTCAACCGCGTCAACAATCCCGTAGCCGAGAACGTCTCGCTCCCGCGCTCATAGCCGGTCACTTCACCCAGCGCTGTCGCCACCCGCACCCACTGGACATGCACACGATCGATGTCGAAGCTCACGCCGCGGTAGACCAACTCGATGCCGCTGGCATAGGCATCCGGCCCCAGCAGGGCGCCGACCTGGCGCGCCAGCGCCTGGGTCAGCGCCTTGCGCTCGGTGTAGCGCCGGCCCTCCAGCGTGGTTCCCTCGGGCAGCGCCTCCTTGTCCTCGGGCAACGGATGGCGCGCGGACTGTGCCGCAATCTCGCGGAGCGCCTTCAGATGACGCGGACCGCTGACCGCGGCGTACTGCTCTGCGCCGCGTGCCTGGCGCTGCAGCGCCGTCTGGTTGTCGGCGTGGGCCAGTTCCAGCTGCTCCAGCCGCCGGGTCTCGTTACGAAGCTGGGTCTCGCGCAGGATCAGCGGGTCGCCTGACGCCGCGGCCTTCATCTCGGCCGCATTCGCCGCCTCGCCGTCGATGTCCTCGATTTCGGTCTGCTGGCCGTCGTACTTGCGCAACTGCTCGATGCCACGCGCCTTGTGCTCCAGCAACTGCCAGCGCCGGGTGTCGTAGGTCTGGCGCGTGGCGTAGCGGTAGATGCCGACCTCAAACCCGTCCGGGTCGCGCTCGTAGAGCTTGTTGCCGCGGCGGATCGCCCGGCCCTCGCGCTGCTCCAGATCGCTGGGCTTCCACGGTGCGTCGATGTGATGCAGGCCGACGATGCGCTCCTGCACGTTGGTGCCCGCGCCCATCTTCGGCGTCGAACCCAAAAGGAAGCGGACCTCGCCGCGGTTGACCCGCTTGAACAGCTTCTCCTTGGCGTCGGAGTGCGCGTAGTCGTGGATGTAGGCGATCTCCTCCGCCGGCACGCCGCCGGCGATCAGCTTCGCGCGGATATCGTCGTAGACGCTGAAGCCCGCCGCCCCGCTGAGCCCCACGATGTCCTGAAGCGTCAGGGCCTCGCCCGCCTCCGCGTCAAAGCCGTTGGCGTCGTTGTAGTCGTCGATCTCGGCCTGGGTCAGTTCGAGCCCGGCTTCGCGTTCGGACTCGCGCTGTGCGAGCCAGCGCTCGCGCTTGCCGGCGTCGCGCAGCGCCTCCTGTGCCAGCGTCAGCCCACGCTCGCGCCCTCCGGTCGTGGACAGGCGCGGTCGTCCCGTCGCCGCGTCGTACACCCAGGTGGTGGCATTCGGGCCAGCGCCGCGCACGACCAGCAGGAACGGCAGTTCCTCCGCCCCCGTGACCGTGTGCGCCGTGCCGGTGGCGTGGGCGACACTGCCGTCGTTCTCGCGCACGTAGACCCGCTGCGGCCGGGTCGCCGCGCTCTTGCGCGCGGTATTCGGCACCGACAGGTCGCAGAACACCAGCTGCGTGCCGCGGTCGGCGTGCCACTGACGATACAGCGCCAGCATGCGCTCGATGGCGAGATTGATCTTGGAGCCGGCGAAGTCCGGCGCGGTCGGATCGATCAGGCGGTAGTCGAGGCCTGCCTTGTTGGCCTGACCGGTCAGCGACAGCGCATTGACCTTGCCCTTCGTCTGCCGGGTCAGTTCGCGGATGCGCGCGAAGCGGCCAAGGATGGACTCGGGGTTCAGATCGATCTGCGGCGTCAGTGCGGCTTCGACCGCGGCCATCTGCGCCTCTTCACGGGTCGGGTAAGTCCCTGCCAGCCGGGGGTGTGTCTGCCCCGGGGTCGTGATCATCAACTGGAACCGGCCGCCCTCCGCCGCCTCGATGGTCGCGGTCTCGCCGGCTCCCGGGTTGAAACCGAACGCCACGTCCCCGCTCTGCGACCGGGACAGATGCGGCACGCCCATGAACTCGGCGACCTGGGGCGAGCGCTCGGCCACCACGATCTGCGGACGGCCGCCCAGCAGGTTCGGGACCGGGAAGCGTCCGCCCTTCGCCGCTTCCTGCGCCTTCAGATCGTCCAGCGTCACCACGTCGGCGAATGCCCGGTAGTCGGCCATCAGCGACGGCAGGTTCTGGAACTTGGCGAACCGGGTCGATGCCCGGAACCCCGCGCCCGAGGGCGCGACCTCGTAGACGTTCTCGATGCTGCCGTACTGGCGGGCCCAGGCGTCGAACACATGCAGGTCCTGGCGCTTGAGCGTCGGATACTGCATGTAGCGCTGGAGGTTGAACATCTCCACCAGCGAGTTGCTGACCGGGGTTCCGGTGGCGGTGACGATCGGCGCCTTGTCGCCGAAGGTCTCGAACAGCCACTGCGTCTTCACGAACAGGTCGAACGCCCGGTCCGAACCGTTCGGGTTGCCCATGCCGGGCACACGCGACATGGTGGTCGTGTAGAACAGGTTCTTGAACTCGTGCAACTCGTCCACGAACAGCGCGTCCACGCCCAGTTCGTCGAAGGTCAGCACGTCGTCACGCTCGCCGATGTTCGCCAGCTTGCGCTTGACCTTGGCCTCCAGCCGCGCGCGGATGCCCTCCATCTCGCGGACGATGCCGCGGTCGCCACGGTCGCGCTTGACCTGTTCGATGAGAGCCGCAACCTCGTCGATCTGCTCGGTCAGGATGCGGGACTCGGTCTCCGCCGGCAGCCCGATCTTCTTCAGCGAAGAATGCCCGACGATGATCGCGTCCCAGTCGCCGGTGACGATCCGCGAGAACAGTTTCTTCCGATTCTCCCGCGTGAAGTCCTCCGGCTCCGCCGCCAGCACGACTGCACCGGGATACAGCCGTGCGAACTCGGTGCGCCACTGCACGGTGAGGTGGTTGGGCACGGCGAACAGCGGCTTGCGGGCGATGCCGAGCCGGCGCATCTCCATCGCGATGGCGACCATCTGGAAGGTCTTGCCGGCGCCGACGACGTGATCGAGCAACAGCTGGCGCGATTGCAGGCCGCGCCAGACGCCGTTCTGCTGGTGGCGCAGCAGCGTGAGCCCGGGGCTCATCCCCGGCAGGGTCAGGTGAGAACCGTCGTAGGCGCGCTCGACGGTACGGTTCATCTTCTCGTTGTAGAGCGCGAGCAGGCGCTCGGCCCGCTCCGGATCGCGCCACACCCACGCCCGCCACTCCGCCCGCAGCGCGTTCTGCTTCTCGCGGGCGCGCTCGGTCTCGGCTTCCAGCACGATGGTCTCGATCTTGCCGTCGCCGTGCCTGATGGTCTTCGTCACCACGACCGCGCGCCCGGCCAGTGTCGCCTGGAAGATGTCGGCCGCGGTCATCTCCTGCGTACCCCAGGTCGAGGTGTTGAGCACGCGATCCGGCTCGCCGACCACCTTCACCAGCCACAAACCCGAGCCGCGCACGTAGGTCATGCGCGCATTGGCACCTGTGATCTCGCGGTGGAAGCGCTGCAGGTCCTCCGCCGGCAGGAACGGCGCACCGAGGGCGATGGTGATTTCGCTGGGGGTCTTGTCGCGCGGGATGACCTTGGTCAGCGCCTCCACGTTGCGCGCGAAGCGGGCATCGCGGCGGCCGGCACCCTTCGCCTCGACGAGCTTCGTCTTCACATCCCCCGAGAGGTAGTCGTCGGCCGCGACCAGATCGCCGGCCGCCGTCTCGTAGACCAGTGGCCCCAGTTCCTCGATGAGCGACGCGCGATCCTTCCCGTAGACCTCCGTCATGTAGTCCACGTCCAGCCGCCCGCGGTAGTTCAGGCTCGCCAGATAGGCGTCGCGCGCGCTGTGGACGGTCACGAAGTCGGACGGCGGGAACAGCACCCGGCGCTGGAAGATGTCGGCCTTGGTCGCCTTCGGCGGCCGGGGCTCGATGCCCTCGCGCTTGGCGACGGTGTCGCTGATGCCGGCGTCGTAGTCGAACTCCAGCGCCAGCAGCAGGCTCGCGTCCGGGTCGTCGAAGAACAGGCTGCGGTTCGTACGCGAGGCGCTGAGATGGCCGTAGCGCTTGAGGAAGGCGTCGTAGCGCTCGTTGAGCGTGCCACGGTTCGCTTCGATCTGCGCCTCTGTGGCGTCCGTGGAGCGCTCCAGGCGCATCTGCTGGCGCAGCGTGTCGCGGATCTCGATCATGCCGCGCATGCGCGCCTCGGCGGTCGCGCCCGGCGCCGCCCAGGCCACTGCCTGCGGCTCGCCCAGGCGATCCTCCCCGCGAATCAGGATGCGGCCGTCCTTGTCCACGAAGTAGGCGCCGACCTTCGTGCCCTCGGGCACTTCGGCCGCATGCGATGCCTCGGTGCGATCGATGGACGCGTAGATGCCCTCGGGCAAGGCCTGCGCCCACGCCTGCAGTTGCTGCGACAGATCGCCGGACGGCTCGACGGTGTACTCGTTCGCCCGGTACATGCTGCCGCTGGCGGCAGGCGTGCCGAGGACGTGATCGGAATGGTCGAGGAAGTACGGGTTGACCCGGAAGCGGAGTGTCTCGCCGGTGGTCGGGTGATCGAGTGCCTGTTCGCCGACCTGCACCCAGCGGGTACGCGAGGCGACCTGCTCGGGTGTCGGCTTCTCGATGTCCGGCGCACGCTTTTGCAGGACGACGATGTCGGTGACGACTTCGGTGCCGGCGTTCTCGGCGAAGGCCGTGTTCGGCAGGCGCGCGGCAGCGACCAGGTCGGCGCGCTCGGCGATCCATTGCCGCACGCGGCTGTCCTGCGCGTCGAGGAACTGGTGCGAGACGACCATCATCAGCACGCCGCCGGGGCGCAGCTTGTCGATGGACTTGGCGAAGAAGTAATTGTGGATGCTGAAGCCGGAGTACGGGCTGCGGTCCGGATCGACGATGGGCTCGCTGCCGAACGGCGGATTGCCGATGACGACATCGAAGAACTCGCCCGGGATCGCCACGTCCTGGAAACCGCTCTGCCGGATCGTCGCATTCGGATACAGCGCGGCGGCGATCCGCTGGGTCAGCGGATCGAGTTCGACGCCGAACAGGGTCGAGGCGTTGCGCAGCTTCGCCGGCATGCCGCCGAAGAAATGGCCGATGCCCAGTGCCGGTTCGAGGATGCGCCCGCGAGTGACGCCCAGGCGCGCGAGGCCGGCGAACATGCCATCGATGACGGTTTTGCTCGTGTAGTGCGCGTTGAGCGTCGAGGCCCGCGCCGCGCGCCACTCGGCGTCCGACAGCAGCGACTGCAACTCGGCGCGGACCTTCGCCCACTGCGCGTTGGCCGGGTCGAATACCCCTTTCAGCGCACCCCAGCCGACGTACCGCGCCAGTTGCCGGCGTTCCTCCGGCGTCGCGATGCGATTCTCGTCGGCGAGCGCGCGCACGATGCGAATCGCCGCGAGGTTGTCCCGCGCCTTCCGTGCGAGACCGCCCTTGCCGAGATCAGCGGCGAGTCCTTCCTCGGCCGGCGCTGCCGCCTCGGCCTCCGGCACCGTCGCAGGCGCGGCATGCAATGATGCGGCGCCCTCAACGGAAGAGGCCGCGGGATCGTCGATCGCCGCGGCCTCTTCGTTTACTCGTCCTCGTCCTCTCGTCCCTCGCCTTTTGCGTGGTACGCCGCCTCTTCCTCGTGGCTCCAGATCGGAGGCTCCATCGGCAGTTCCCACACCTGCGCCTTCTCCCAACTCGACAGGTGGTTCAGCGTCGTGTCCATCTTCGCCTTCTCTTCCCACCGTGTCTGTTCCGCCAGCGCTTCGAGGTAGTAGTTCTCCTCGATCAACCGCTGGACCCGCTTGGGCCAGCCCAGCATCCAGCGGTTCGCGATCTCCCGGGCGGTCTGCGACATCGTCAGCAACTGCGTCCGCACTTCGGGTGGGTAGGCGTTCGGTTTGATCAGATCCTGCATCGGATGACCTCTTGTCGTTCGCGGCCTCGGCCGCGATGTTCAACGGGACTTGGTTTCCGGCGGCGGGCGCAGGCGCGCCAACGGTCGACGACCCAGCGCCAACGATCCCCGACTGCGCTGCTCCTGCACCCAGGCCGTCTCCAGCGCCAGGGCGGCCAGCAACTCGCTCGCGTCGATCAGTCGCCGTGTCTGCTCCGGCCAGTCTCGCATCCAGCGATTGGCGATCTGCGTCGCCACCGGCATCATCGCCTCCAGAGCGATCCGGACCGAGGGAGGATACGTTTGCTCGTTCTGCAAGCGGCGCATCGGGCTCCTCCTGCTTCACGGCGGTGTCCCGCGCATTGTGCGCCGTTTGCGATGCCAGTGGCGATCGTTCGGCCGCGATCTGGATATCGGCCCAGACCTGGTGACTGCTGTTCGACAGCGTCACGATGCCGCCGTCCACCGCATAGCGGGCACCGAACCGCCCACCGCGATTGGTGGCGCCGGCGCGCTCGAACGCGGTGCGCAGGGCCTTCATTGCGGACTCGACCTCGATGACATGCGAGAACCGTGCCGGGAAGGCCACCCGACCACTGCGACCGGACCGCACCTGGGCCAAGATGTCATCAATGAAACCCATCAGGATCGCGGCGTTGTTCGTCGCGTCCGATGGTTCGGCCGGGGACGCGGTCGCCGTGGACGATGACGATGCGTCCGGCGTCTCGCGAGACGCCGTCGCGTCGGTGTCCTCGGCCACCTGTTTCGTCCACTGCGACGACCACGGCACCTCGCGCCGCCGCTCCAGCTTGCCGTTGTGGTTCACGGTGATGGTGCTCTCGCCGTCCAGTCGCACCCACGGGAACCCCGACTTCGCGAACAGCGTGCCGCGCGGCGTTTCGGTACCGCCGGCGCGCGAGACGTGCCCCGCAGCTTCCACATGATCCCCGATGGCAAGCCCGGCCTCGGCGAGCGACGCCAGACGACGATCCCGGTTGCCGGCGTTCATCCCGTCAGCGAGGCGCCGCAGGATCGGGTGCAGTCGTGCGTACTCCGGCGTCGCCCGGTATGCCTGCTTGCCGCCGAAGGCCTGCGCACGCCGGTTCTCCCACTGCCTGGCCTCGGCGTAGCTGCCGAACGACGGGAACATCTCGACCGGCGTGCGCGCCTCGGCCTCGCGCTGCGCACGGCGCTCGGCATCGCGCGCTTGCTCGCGGGCGCGGTCGGTTCCCGCCCAGCGGTAGATCGCCTCCTCCGACGCCCCGCGTCCGCGCGGCAGCGCGATGCCCGTCGCCGCAGTGAACAGGTCGCGGCTCGCCGGGTTGGCATTCGCATCGCCCAGGTTGCGGTATTTCACCAGGCCGCGCCCGTCGCGACGCGCGATCATGTCGATCAGCTCGTCCGCACCGCGGCTGTAGAAGTCGCTCTCCGGATTGGTCACGTCCGGGAACTTGCGGCGCATCGCGTCGATGTAGACCTGGCGCAGCCGCGGGCGATCCAGCGCGTTGTCTTGTCCGGTCGTGACGGACGACGGCGCAGCCACCTCGGCCGCGGGTTCGAGCGGCGTGGGGGTCTCGGCCTGCGGCGTCGCATCGCCACCGAGCGCCGCCACTTCCTCGACAGCCTGCCGCGCCTGGCGCTGTTCGCGCGCCTGGTCGATGAGCGGGTTCATGGTCGCCGCGGACAAACCGGGATACGTCGCTTCGACGAAGCGGCGCACATCGCCGCGCGTCGGCGACTTGTCACCCTGCCAACCGTCAAGGAACCCGTGGATCGATTCCACGACCGCCTCCGGTGCCGGTGGCGGCGACAGCACCTCGCCGGTTTGCGGATCGACGTTCGCCGGCGCGGCAGAGGCCGGCGATGTATCGGCCGTGTCGGACGCCATGCGCGCGAACCGATCCCGCTGCGCGGCCCGCACGTCGGGCGTGAGCCCGGAGGCCGTCCCCGCCTGCGCGCGGCGCAGATCTGCCGCCTGTTGTGCATTGCGCTGTGACGCCGTGGTCGCCGTGCCGTCCGCACCCACCTCGATCGGCGCCTGTATGTCGACCGTCCCGAACCCGGGGCTGCCATCGGGCGCCGGCAGGCCGCGCACCGGGACGGGTGGCGTCGGTCCCGGCCGGTTCGGAATGCCCGCCGCCGCACCGAACACACCGCCGCCGATGGCGCCGGCCGCGAAGCTGTCCAGGTACTCGGTCCACGCTTCGCCATCGTTCAACGACTGCTGCGCCCCGAACCGCTGCGCCGCCTGCTGCACCGCCTCGGTCGTGCCCTCGGTCAAAGCGTTCTCGCCGAACCCGGTGGCGATGCGGCGTGCGAGACCGCCGTGTCCGCGCACGCCCTTGAGCAGGGTGTCGGCCAGCACCTTCTCGCCGAAGGTCTCGGCGGCGCCGTAGACGACGCCACCGGCCAGCACGCGCCCGAGGTCGATGTCCTCGCCCGTCTGCTGCGCCTGCCCGTAGGCGGCGTTGTAGGTGTCGCCCAGGCCGCGCGCGGTCGAGGTCGTCGCGAGCGCGCCGATGCTGCCGATCTCGCGTTGCAGGGTGCGGGTCATCAATTGTTGACCCAGCGCCGCTGCTTCGCGTTTGGCGGCATCTTCCGCCACACCGGCGGCGATGCGCTTGGCGGCGTGTTGCGCCACCAGTTCCGCCGTCTTCTCGCGCAGTTCGCGCTTGATCGCGGATTTGCCGAGCAGGCCGGCGATGGCGCCGGTGATGTTGCCGGCCACCGGCACTTCCGAGCCGGCCACGGCGCCGGCCGCCGAGGTGGCGACGGACTCGACCACGCTCGGCAGCATCTGGCCGACGTTGTACTGCGCCCAATCCAGCAGGTTGCCGGTGGTGCCGAGCGCGCCCTCGCCGCTGCTCCACGCGCTGCTGAGGCTGTCGGTGGGCTTCGCGGTCGCGCCCATCTCCTGGTTCAGCGCCTGCGCCTGTTCGGCCCAGTCGCGCGCGGAGTCGTCGGCACCGACCAGATCGGCGCCGAGGGCGCCCAAGCCATACAGCGAGGCCTTCGTGCCTGGCCAGTAGCTCTTGATGCCACGCATGAAGTCGCCGACGCCGTCGTCGCCGGCCGACGACGGCGTCGGGTCCGGATTGCTGGCACGGAACGCGGCCTGCATCTGCGCGAGGTCGGCGCCGGTCAGGCGCGCGAATTCCGGCAGTGCGGTGTTCGCGTAGTCGTCGCGGATCGCACGCTGGCGCTCGGGCGGTGCTCGGTCGTAGCCAGTGCGCGCACGCACGTTGCCCCAGTGGTAGCGGTCGACGACCTCTGGTGCGAACGACGGCGCCGGCGCCTTCTGCGCGCCGTAGGCGATGTTCATCCAGTCGGGGACGGCTGGGTTCCAGGCGCGCGGCGCGAGCGGGTTGTAGGGATCGTTGGCCATTACCGCAGCAGCCTCAGCAGTTGATCGAGGGGAGTGGGTTCGTTCGGCCCATCGGCCGAGGGGGAAGTCGCGCCGAAGGGCAGCGCTTCAGGCAGCGGGGTTGGTGCTGGCATCGATGACGGGAGGGTGTAGACGGGCGCGCGTACCGCGGGCACAGGCGCGGTGGGCGCCTGCGGCGGCGCGAAGGTCCAGGCCGGTGTGGCGGGCGCCGCGTGTGACGGCGCGAATGCGAACGGCGCATAGGCCGTGGCCTGTGCAGGAGGCTGCGGCGGTGATGGCGGCGTAGCGGCGTGCGGCGCTGTCTGCGGTGCGGATGCCGGCAACGTACTGCCGCCGCGTCGCGCGAACTCCGCCAGCACCTGCGCCTTGGTCTTGCCGTGCAGGTGCGGGTTGTCGCGGTAGGCGCGCGCCGACACCAGCGACCGCATCGGCGTCGTATCCGGTGCCCCGAGAATCTTCGCCGCGCCCATTGCGCCGAAGTGATGCGCGAGATAGAGGTTGCCCGGCGTCGCCGCGTAGCCGGCGCTCGCCAGCTGCCGCGTGCTGTCGCGGTCGTACAGCGCGACCATCTGGTCGGAGACGGCACCGTCGCGGCGCTTGTCGAGGATCTGCGCCTGCGTGAGCCCCTCCGCCCACGACGGCTTGTACTGGCGGACCAGGCCGAGCCAGGTCGAGGCAAGGAACTGGTGCTTGCCCAGCGCGCCGGTGCGCGGGTTGTAGGCGTTGTCGTTGCCACCGGACTCCAGCCGGGTCCGGAAGGCGTCGTAGGCGGGGTCGGTCATGGCGACACCGGCCCGCGGTAGGGCGCGGTCCCGTAGGTCGGCAGGGTGATGCCGTAGGCGGTCGTGGCCGGTGCAGGCACGGGCGCGGTCCGGCGCTTGCGGTCGGCGCCGTCTTCCTGCTGTGCACGTCGGTAGGTGTCGCGCGCCGCGAGCAGCGCCTGGCGGGCCTGCGCTTCGGCCTGCGCATAGCGCTCGACCGCGACGCGGCGATCCACGCCCTGCCCGCTCTCCAGATACCTCGCCTGCGACTGCCGCGCTTCCTTCAGCGCCGCATCGGCGGTGCGCCAGCGCTCGGCGGCGTCGCGGTAGGTCTCCAGCGCATCCGCCGTCCGCGGTTGGCTCCGCTCACGCTTGAGGGTGCCGGTGCCGGGATCGATCTGCACATCGGGTGCAGCGGGTACCGATGCGAGGGCGCGCGGTGCCGGCTTGGTGGGCGCGGCCGGGGTCGCCGCATCGGCGGCCGAGCGATAGACGTGGACCGCGCGATCGGTCGGCGCGGGCGCGGCAGCAGCGACAGGGATGGCGGCAGGAGGCGTCGCGGGCAATGCGCCAGTGGCGCCGGCCGGCGATGCCTTCGCGCCGAACCCGAGGGCGTCGGCGGCCGGCAACGTGCCTGCGGTCGGTGCGGCCACCTCGCCCGGTCGCCCAACACCGAACAGCGAAGCGAGTTCGCGCGTCGCCTCGTCGCGCTGCTGTTGCAGCGAAGCCCGCTCGGCGTCGTCGAACGCGCTGACCAGCGCCTTGTCCAGCGTCTGGATGCGATGTTCGAGGACGGTCTTCTGGCTCTCTTGCGCAGGCGTGAGCGTGGTGCTGCCGCGGGTGGCCGCATCGGTGTAGTGCTGCAACGGAGTCGGCTGCTGGGCGGTGAGGGTTTGCAGCAGCGCCGCGGCCGAGGCCGCCGGCATCGTCGGATAGGCGTGGCCCTGCGCATCGGTGTAGGTGATCTGCCCGGCGGCATCCTTTGCGACCTGGCCGAGCCCCGCTGTGCGCAGCAACGCATTGGCCGTATCGACGTTGCCGGCGAGCAGCGCTGAACTGGCGTTGGCATAGAGGCCGCTGGCGTAGGGCGCGCCGTACTGCCCGGCGACACCCTGCGCGCCCGGCCACGCACCCGCCGCCCGCTGCGCGGCCTGGGCCGACTGCAGCGGGTCGGCGCGTGATCCGGCGGCATCGCGCGCCGCGGCATCGGCCACCGGGTTCTGGTAGCGCATGTCCTCGGTCGCGTCGCGGGCACGCTGGTTGTCGGGCGTCCAGGCACGGCCCAGCGCATCGAGCGCGAGGCGGTTCTGTTCGTGGCCCAGTTGGTAGGCCGAGCCCTGCATCGCCTCCTGTGCCGGCAGCAACCGGCCCTGCATCTGCGCCTGGTCGGTATCGAGCCGCCACAGCGCGCCTTGCCGGGTCTCGTAGGCAGGCAGCAGACGGGTGTCCGCTTCCGACCGGCGCGCGCCGTAGACGTTGCCGGCATTGGTCCGGTCCAGCGTCGTCTGGTGGGTGTTGAATGCCAGGTCACTCGCCAGCCCGAGCGTGAAGGCGCGCTGGCGGGCTTCCGCCTGCCGAGCCGACGCTTCGTCGAGCTGCTGCAACCACTGTGCGGAACTGGCGCTGGCGCGATCGAGGATCGCGAGCGGGTCGTAGGTCGGCATGGGATCGCCTGCTGGAGAGGGGATTACGCGAAGGGCGCCATCCGCGCGGCGAGGCCGCGGGCGTCACGCAGATTGAGCAAGGTGTCGTCGTCGGGCGCTTCGCCCCCGAACCCGCCGGCCAGTCCGGGCAGGCCGTGGGCGAGCATCGCCGTCCCCATGCCGAACGATTGCAGGCTGTTCGCCCGCGACTGCTGCATCAGGTACCCCGAGAAGCGCCCGAAACTCGCCTGCAGCGCGCCGTAGTAGCCGCTCATGCCGCCCAGCAGCCCTTCGTTCGCGGCGCCGATCGCGGCCGTCGCCGCACGCATGTCGCCGGTCGCACTCGCCTGCAAGCTGCGGCCGATGTTGAACATCTGCAATTTGCGATTGAACTGCACGTCGTCGCGACGCCACGCCTGCAACTCCTCGTAGCGCCAGGCGTGGTTCACGGCATCGACTTCGGTGCGCGCCCACTCGGTGTGGACCTCGCGCAGCAAGTTCGCGTTGGCGCCAGCGCAGTAGCGCGTGAGCTTGCGGTTCAGGCCCGTGATCGCTTTGCCAAAGGCGCGCCCCGCATCGTTGCGTGCGCGGCCCATGTGCAACTCGTACTGCGGCACGTAGCGCGGGTCTGCGGCGACCTGGGCCATCGTCGCGTCTTCGACCGGCGCGAAGATCGTGGCGTACCGGCAATACTCCTTCTCGGCCATCACCAGTTGGCGGTTGGCGAGCGCGGCCTGGTCGTTGGCGATCGAGCGCACCAGGTCGCGCTGCTTGCTGGCGATGTAGTTGTCGATGGCGATCTGAATCGCGATCTGGCCGATGGCCTTCACGCCCACGCTGTCGAGTTGCTGCTTGTAGGCCAGTTCCGCCAGATACCGGTCGCGGCCGGCGGCCGGGTTCGGGGTGACGTGGATCGAGGGCTGGGCGAGGTACGCCAGCAGCGCGCCGAGGCCGGCGCCGACGATCGTGCTCGTCACCTGGCTATTACCGTCCGGATCGCCCGGCACCACTTCGACGTTACCCGTGTCGCAGTTGTAGCGCGGCAGGGTCTGCCCGAAGCCGGCATAGTCGTCATCGTTGAGCATCCAGCCGAGCAGTCCGCCGATGCCCGCGCCGGCGAGGATCGTCCCCCATGAGATCGTGCCGGGCAGCATGGTCGGCAGCGTCGGGTTGTAGATGACCTCGCGGATCTGCTGGTTGATGTCCTGCCGCTGGTTCGACTCGGCGTTGATCCAGGCGTTGACGGCGGAGGTGTTGTCGTTCTGGACGAGGTTGCGATGCTGGAGCATCGACATGTACGCCGCGTCCATGAACGACGCGCCACCCCAGTTGGTGACGAGGACCGCGGTCGCCATCAGCCGATCTTCTTGCTGTACGCCGAAGTCGCGGCGCGGAAGCCGATCAGCATCGGCATGCCGCAGCCGGGCGCGAGTTCCACGCGGAGCTGGGTCGCCTGACGCTCCTTGGCCCAGACCTCGAAGTCGGCGACGAGTTCGGTCGCCGTCGTGGCGGTCACGCCCTCGCCCGCCGCGTCGACCATCAGCAGCGGCGCGTGCGCCTGCACCTCGCCGTCGAGCGGCGCAAGGGCGTTGTAGCCCATCAGCACCCCGACCGGCACGCCGGCGTCGTTGATCGCGGCCCCGACGTACATCGAGATGCCGCCCGCACCGGCCAGCACCGGCACCAGGGCGCGGACGATGCCCGCCTCGCTCGGCGTCGCCTCCGGGTCCAGCGCCAGTACGTACTGGCGTACCAGTGCGACCAGCGCGTCGGCCATGCTCAGGGGGATGTCGTTGTTGCGTTTGATCTGCATGAAACCTCCAGAAACGACAAGGCCCGCGCGTTTCCGGGCGGGCCTTGGTTGAATTGAGGGATGAACCCAAGAATTTCATCGATTTTTTCGATTGAATTTCTCGAAATTTGACCAAATTAGCGCTTTCATCACGGCGCCATGAGAATCAAATATTTACGGAAGCCGTTTTGATTTTCGGACGAGTTTATAGACATTCCTCAACTCGTTCTGTCGATTGTTTTTTTTGAAATCGGAGATTTCACAATAGACAACGACATCATCTTCTGCTGCTATCGCCGCGCCCCCAGAAGGAACGAACCATGTTGATCGCGCTCCACAACGGACGCCGAGTCCGCGCACACATCGCCGGCAGCGGCGCGCTCGGCACATGCACTTGGACCGGTCTTCCGGTCAAGGCATGCGTCGGTGAAATCTTGCAGTATTGGGCCTACGTCGGCGGAGCGCCGAAGCTACCCGCAGGCTACGAGCCGGAAACCGAATGGCACGAGCAATGGAAGGCGACCATCGACGACGCCCACTGCGAAGTGGTCATGGGGCCGAACAACGAACATCGCGCCGACATCCTCGGTAGCGACAACACGGTCATCGAGATTCAGCACAGCCGCATCGACATCCGTGACTCGCGCGCTCGCGTGGACTTCTATCGAGCGCACACCGGTCGCCGCGTCATCTGGGTCGTCGATATTCAGGAATTCTGGCGCAAGACCTTCACGCTCGGTCAACGCGACGACAAAGGACATCACCGCGTCGAATGGAATCCGCGCCGGACGTGGCTATGGGACTTGGCCGCCGACACCGATACGAACTGCTTTCTGGAATTCAACCAGACGAGCGACAAGCTGCTGCAAGTCTGGGTGCATCAGAAAGCGCTCTACGCGAAGTATCTCCCGAAGCGCACGTTCTTCCAGCGCTACATGGACACCGTGGCGAAGCCCGAATACAGGGGCTATCCGCCAGAAGCAGAAGCATTTCTCCGACATGCGCTCGCCAAGGAATAACGGGGTCAGCAAGGGCCGTGCCCGACGGCCGTCCGGGTTGAGCTGCCTACGGCCCCGAACCTGACCAGCACAGGCTACAGCGCGACCGGGCGGAAAACTATCGGTCATTGCCGCACCACCGTGTCAGGGTTTTCCTACCCCACCGCCAGTTCGACAATGCTGCTGGCGACGTGAATTTCGCGCAGCGCGCCCTTGTCGGGCGATTCCGGCCGTTCGACCTCGATCTCGAATCCCAGATGCCGGCTCAGGTGCGGCAACCTGAAGGGACTGGAGTGCCGTAGCTGGCGCTCGAACCGCAGCCGGTCGTCGGTCCACAACCGGAACGTGGTCGCCGGGATTGCCTCCGCCCAGTCACCGCGGAACGGGTGTGCATCCCACACCACTTTCGCCGCCGCCCAGTTCATGTGCCCCGGCGTCACCGTGCAGCGGGTTCGGTAGCGCAGCGGCAGGTAGGTCGGGCCAGCGTTCCACTGGCCGATGCCGGTCGGCAACGTGAGGAACAGGTCGTCGGTGCGGCTGCGGTGCAGCGCGGTCGGCCGCAGCGATAGCGCGATCAGCCCCAACTGGCGTCCCGGGTAGATCGGGTCGGTCAGGTCGAGCATCCAGCCACTGTTCGCGGTGAACCCGAACCACAGGCCGTCGTGGACAGCGGCGAGCATCGTCTCCGGCTGCAGGGCCGCGAAGTCGTCCTCGCCCCAATACGCCTGGCTGACGCGCTGGCATTGGCGACCGAGCAACAGGACCAGCCCCTCGCGGCCGGCGTAGAGCGCGCCGCCGCTGGGCGTCGTCGCCATCGACCGGCGCGAGATGCAGGGCATGGGTTCGGGCATGCGGAATACCTCCCGCCGCCCCAGGTCGTCCGCCTGCGATGCAATCCAGTACGGGTGTCCGTCCGTGGCGACGTACAGCCCGCTGTCGGCCCAGGCCAGCGCGACGATGGTGTCGTCCAGGTGCAGGCGGTAGGCATCGGGCCACGCATGGAACTCGTGCGGTTCACAGACCCACAGGTCGCGACCAGCTGCGCCGGCCAGTTGCGTGCCATTCGGTTCGGCGACCAGATGCGTCAGCCCCTCCGGCGGGGGCGCGAACCGCATCGTCGTCAGCGGCTCGCCCAGGTCCAGATTCGGGAGTGCGTCGTTGACCCCGTTCACGGCCGCCGGGAATTCCCCGACGAGGTGGAAGTCTTCCATGCGCGGCAAGCTGATCTGCTCGGCGCCTGCGTCGCTGGCAGTCAGCCGGTACAGCCGTACCGCCTGCACGTCCCAACCGCCCATGGGGGCGCTGTCCCACTGCACCAGGACGGCGGCGCCGTCGTCGATCCCGAAACGCGCGCTCGGCAGCGACGGCGGGCCTTCGTTGCCGAACCGATCCACGTAGGTGACGACATACGCGCGGTACTCGCTGCGCTGGTCGTTCGGCCCGGCCCAGCTTGGCTGTGCGCTGGGGATAGCGATCGGCGGCGTCGGCACGGGCAAGCCCAAGCGCGACCAGCGACCAGCCACGGCGTCTGCCGCATCGGCCCATACCGGGACACGCAGGTCCTCGCCGACCGCGATCACGCGCGGGCATCCGGGCACGCCGGACACCAGATCATCGACGCCGGGCAGGACGATCCAGCCTGCTCCAGTGTGAAAGATCGTGCGATGCGGTGCGCCGCGCGGGTCAACAAGCAGCGGCGCGCGATACGCCTCAATGGTACCGTGCCACAGGTTGACGTTTTCGACCCAAGTCGCTTCGTTGCCTTGCACTAGCGTTCGCTGGACGCGCGGGCGCATTCCTCCAAACGAGGAAAACTGAAGAGAAGGCATATTTTCTGGATGCAAAGGCTTTTCAGAATGGATCAGCGCATCGCCCATAGCGCGCGCCAACACTTCTTCTTAACAGAAGGAGCATTCACTTTACGACCCAATCACCAGCTTCGGTGTAATTAAACGACCTCAAGAATCCGGCCGACTGCCACACCAAGTCAAACAACGGGCGCAGTGCAGTGGCAGCAGGCGCACCCGCTGGCAACAAGACATCAGGCAGCACCAAATATGCGCGATCAAACGCACCCATCTCTTCTGTCAGATGAAGTCGAGCAGGCTCAAGAGAAAAACGAACTCGGTTAGCACCGACAATAGAAAGCATGGCAGTCATCTCCTGGCCGACACCAAGATGCTCATACTCTTCCCTGAGATAGCCAAGGTGCTGGATTATCGAATTTTCGTAGTAGTAGCTCGGCAGCCACGCAACACCATTCTCATCAACATCAAGAACCATGACAGACTCAAAAAAACCATTCCGAAACATCAATGAATAGTCTGACGTTTTCCGGTTTCGATTTGCCCTATAGGCCAAAGCGCCATCCGCATTTGGCATAGGATTCCAGCCTCCATGCCCCATAACACGAAGATGGCGCTCTCCCTGCATGTAGATCCGCGGATCGATCTGCACCAACCCCAACGCCGCCTGGGTCGGCACGAAATGAACGACCAGCACAGGACCATGAACAAGCGGCCTCGGCGTTTCTTCAGCGATGATCTTTCCGAGCCTCTCGGTCCTGAAATCCCGAATGTGCTGCGCCTGCTTTTCTGACCGCAGGAACAATGCACGAATTTCAGGAATGTCAAGCTGTCTTTTGCGGCCATACTCACGCGTAAAAAAGTGCTGGCTGCCCTTGGTCTTCAGGCGGTGCGGCCCGGCCCAGCTTTGCGGCACGCGGATAACCAAAACGAACCCACCGTCAACATCCACTGGCTGGATTTGCAGACCGGGAATGCGAGGCTCGATGCTGTCCGAAAGCCAGCTCTGCAATCGGAGTACCTCATCGTCCTTGTTCCCTTGCTGTGGCACGATCGCCGTAGCCCGCCCCTCTCCATCCTCATCAATGCCATAGATCAGGTCGCCACCAGAGCTATTCGCGAACGCGGATACATCGGCAAGGAACTCCTGCCGACTCTTGTCATCTCCGCTCGGAAGCTGGCGCTTGAACTCTTGGTAGATCGTTTCTTCGGCTTGAGCAGCGACGAGCGCACGAATGTAGCTCTCATTGATCTGCGAAAGATTGTGCGGAAGGATCATGCAACTACTTCCAAAGTTGTTGTCGAAAAGCGGCGCACCTTCATGGCGCGCCGCTCATGCACACGACGTGGCATAGGTTCGGCTAGAGGATGAAGCTGCCAAAATCGGCATACCCAACCGGATCGGCCTTCGCATTTGCGACGCGGTCCAGCAACACCCGCCTGCAAGAAAATTGCTCTCCACTATCTTGTATCCAGACCCCAAGCCGCCTCTCCAGCCAGCCATGCGCAACGGCGCCGCCGTCTTCCAATCCTTCACAGCTATGTGGCTCTATCGTCGCATCCCGAGGATCAAGCATAACGTGGATGGACAATTCATCGCCGCTTGAACTATCAACGCTGGCAACCCCCGGGATACCACCATCAAACACGAAGCGATAGCTGCACCACACACTCCGGATCGTCACAGGGTCTGCACCAGGCCACCAATTCTGCCCGGGAGAGAGGCCGAAGAGCCGCTGTTCCAGTCCGGCATTGATTGCAGCCACCATCATGTTCCGCCATGCCATCCAGCGAATCCTTCGCGGTCGCTGCAGAGGAAAACTCCGAAATGGCGTATAGGAACGATCAAGTTCCGGAAGAATTTTCAAGTCAGACGGTACATGCACATAGCCAAGCTGGCGCAAGCGTTCTGCCAATCTGGCGTTACTAGGCTTCTCCGCAGAGGCCGTTGGTCGACCCTTGAGGGCTGCGCGCAATGCGGCATAAGTATTGAAGCCCAATGCCGAAGCCAAGCTTTCGCTCAGGTGTGCGGAAGAGACGCCAAGCAACTGGCGGCGTGTGACTTTCTTGAAGTGTTGAACGACAGCTTCAGAAACGAAATACGAAGACTGCGACATGCCAGATTCCTCATGGAATTGGTCGATGTCTGCCGATTACGCACCGACCGAAGGAATGGGCACGGCCAATGAATCATTCAATCAAGAGCGTCGTTTAACCCGGCAGCAGGTTGAGCGCGACGCGGCTACAGTTGAATGATAGCCATCCGGTACGCCGATGCAAGAGGCCTCGTCTCTTGATCAGATTCAAGCACGACTACTGCATGTGCGCTCGCGCGCTTCGTAATGCCTTACGGACCAAAATCGTCAGCGCCGCCACCGCGCACCCGGCAATCGCTACCCGGCCGACGTACCAGCCTTCTGGCGCTTCGGCTAGGTCCTGGTCGATCCGGAAGGTCGCAACCCCGCGAACCACGGATTCGGCAATGTAGGTCTTCGAGGGTGCAGGACACAGGACCGCCGGCATCCCCTCGCAGGGCCGACACGGCGCCAACGTCGGCGCCAGCTTGCCGCAGGCGTCGCAATTCAATTCACCGCAACTATCGCAACCGCCCCAACGACTTTCGGGGAGATCTTGCGCACGCGACCAAGGCGGCAGACAGGGCGCGGGACAGGCCGGCGCGGGCAGACACGGCATTTCGCCCTTACGCGTGACCGTCAAGGTGATGTTCGCCGCATCGACCGTCGCGCAGCCGCGCATCAGCACGACGGACACGCGTTCGGTGGTCGGTTCGACGATCAGCGGACGGGCCATGTCTTCCTCCTACACCGCAAAATCGCCACGCTCGGGCACCATCGTTCGCGCCCCGCCCGTGCGCCCGCGCAGGCGCCGTGTGCGGGCGCGCAGGATCGCCGCCTCGAAGCGCTGGCCGTAGACGGCCGCCAGGCGCGGATCGCTGAACGGGTGCCCGGTCAGGAGCAACACGTCCGCGAGCGCACCCTCCACGAGCGCACGTCCCCACTCCTCGGCCAGCCGCGCATCGAGACGGCAGGCGTCGTGCGTCGGCGCGGCGACGTAGCGCACGCACAGGCTGTCGCAGGCGTCACCCTCACGGTCGATCCAGACCGACACGTCCGGCGTCTCCAACGCCTCCACCCGGAAGCCGCAGCCGGTCTCGATCACATCGCGGCGCGGATCGAGCATGTGGTCATCGGGCCAGCGGCCATCGGGCGTGCGACGGCCGATCGACACCGCGACGACGCGGACCACCCGCTCGCAGTCGGACGGCACGACCGGGTAGTCGCGTACCCCGCAGGCCATCGGCAGGACCGCCTCGCGCTCCAGCCAGCCGGAGGCTTCGCAGAACCGGATCGCGGCGTCGCGCAGGTAGCTGTGGGCCGCGACATCGGGCAGCCCGGGCGCGGCGGCGACCACGCGCGCCAGGAACGGCGCGAAGTCGGTGAAGCCCGGTCCGCAATTCACGGCTGCGCTCCTTCCGGCGCGCGTCCGGCCTGCGAGACCGCGACGACCCTCTCCTTCGCCTCGGACACGCCCAGCATGGCGTAGAAGTGCTGGCGGTGGACTTCCTGCTTGGCAAAGGACTGCGCCGATTCCATGTCCACCGAGTAGGCGCGATACAGCATCCACTCGATCAGCGCGTTGTGCATGCGCGCGGGCGTGACCAATCGATCGTTGCGAGGATCGGCGTCGTCCAGGTCCGCGAGCGTGATCGCCTCGGGGGACTGCTGGCACACCAGGGCCACGGTGTAGGTCTGGCCGTCGTCCGGCACCGGCGGATCGACGAAGAATGCCCGCGGGTCCTGCGGCGTGAAGCTGTAGCCGCTGAGGCGGTACCCCTTCTCGTTGCAGCCCCACATGCAATCCGTGCCGGCAAAGGCCTGCAGCAGTCCGTCGTCCACCTTGCGCGCGCGACCAGTGTCGCCAGCCGAGCCGATGACCTTCTGCAACTGGCAGCCGTCCGGCAGCGGTCCCTGCCGTGCGCCGGCCACCAGCGGGAACACGTCCGTCTGCGCGTACAGTTCCGGCCGGTACAGGTAGACCTGCCGCTGTGCATCGTTGAGGTACTCCAGCAGATCGGCCCGCGTCCAGCGGATGTGTTCGTAGCCCGGCTCGGCGTCGTTGAGCAGTCGCGCGACTTCGACGATCAGCGCGGCAGCGGACTCGGCCATTACAGCAATGCTCCGCTGGCGCCGTCGTCGATGCGCTCGTTGCGACGCTTGACGAGGTCGCGCCGGGCCTCGCCGATCCGGTTGTCCGCGTCCTCGAACCCGCCTTCCAGGCCGGCGGTCGCCATGTCCAGCGGGTTGCCGTGGATGTCGGTCTCGATGGTCGGGATGGTCAGGATCGAGCCGACCTTGCGGATCGTCTCGCCGGCGCGCTCGAAGTCGCGGCCGTTGGTGGTGTAGCCGGGCGTGAGGCCCGGCAACAGCTCGAACTCGTCGTCGCGCGGATACAGGTGGCCGTGCTCGTCCTGCAAGACCTGCATCTTCTCGCCGGTGTGTTCGATGTTGCGGTGGAGGTCCAGGGACGTGTGCGGCTGGGAGACCTGCGGCATGGGGAAGGGTTGCATGGGATTCCTCGGACATGAAAAAAGCCCCGCCGAAGCGGGGCTGTGGGGATGGCGCGGCGCGCGATGGCGCGGCGATCAGTTGCCGGTGTCGGGATGGAAGATCACCGCCGAGACGGTGAGCCGCAACTTCGTCGGACCGGCCGCGGGCCAGCCGGCCACGGCGAGCGTCACCGCATCGGCCACGGGCTGCCAGGCGTTGACGACGACGTAGTCGCTACTGAGGACCGAACCGTCGATCGCGGCGGTGAACGCGCCCCGCACGGTGGATGCCTGGAAGGACACGCCGGGCTCGGCCGACTCCACCTTCCAGTAGAACCCGTGCAGGAAGCACCCCGGCGGGATGACGATCGGATAGATCACGTCCTCGCTGCCGATGTCGTGGCAGACCAGGTATTGCTGCAACCCGGGCTGCAACCGGCCCTCGTCGCCGTTGGGGACGACACAGTCGCCGCGCATCGTGTAGCCGGTATCGACCAGCCCCGGATAGAAGTCGAGCGAGCGCGAGAGGCCGTAGGCGACGTGGAGCTTGTGGCCGGCGGCCTCGGTGTTGACCCGATCGAGCAGTTCCGTGGTGAGGGCGCCGGTCAGATCGGCCGGCGTCGGACAGGCGGAGCAGCCGTCGTCGATCCAGCCGGCGGCGTTCTGGCCGAACAGCGCATCGAACGGGGTCTTGCCGCCGCCGTGGTACAGGTGGTGGTAGGCCATGGAGGTCTCCTCAGTTGAAGCGCACGTAGGCGACGCCGAGCTGTTCGGGGAACAGCGGCTTGTGGCCGAAGATCGACAGGCCCCGGAAGTAGCTGCCGAAGAAGTGCTCGGACTTGATGACGTCCGCATCCGAGAGCTGCTGCACGTAGCCGGTCGCATTGCGTCGGCCGAAGATCACGAAGCTGCACTGCGCGTTGGCGGTGGTGTCGTAGACGGTGGGCACGAAGTTCGAGCCGAGCAGGCGGAAGCCGGCCGGGTCGAGGTTGCGCAGGGGCTTGCCGCTGGCATCGACGAGGAAGCTGCGCGGCAGGCCGGTGACGAAGGCGTTGGACAGCGGCGAGGTGAACAGCGGTGCGGTCGCGGCGGGCGGCAAAATCATGAACATCTCACCGGCCTCCCAGACGTTGCTCTCGGCCATGACCTGATTGCAGCGCGCGAAGAACTCCAGCAGGTTGCCGCCGGTGATCTGGAGCGGGTTGCCGACCGCGCCGAGGTTGACGTTGCGGCTGTTGAGGCCGGCGTTGATGCCTTTGTTGTAGGGCGCGGCATCGCGGATCATCTTGGCGAGGATCGATTTCTCCTGCGCGTAGCCGACCGACCGGCCGCCCGAGGCGATGAGGGCGTTCTGCAGGTCGTCCGCGTTGCGGATCTGCTTCACGTCCACCCGGTCGAGCTTGTAGTTCCAGTAGAACCCCTCGTCCACCGTGAGCGTGGTGGTCTCGATCTCCGGCGTGTCGGTCTGGAGCCGGAGGTTCTTCTGGTAGCGGTGGATGCGCGCGACCGGCTCGCGCTGGAAGGTGATCTGGTCGCCGAACTGGCGCAGTTGGCCGGTGTAGCTGGTGGAAGTGATGTCCTTCATCAGCGTCTCCGCGTAGGAGCGCATGAGGAAGCGCGGATAGAAGTGCGGCTGGATCAGCGACCCGCTGTACTGCGGGTAGCCGGTCGCGGCGGGGATGGTCATGGAACGAATCTCCGTGAGTCAGCGTTGGGGATGCGCTGTCCACGGCCCTCAAGCGAGGGGGCAATGCTGTCGACACCCGCACGATGGGTGCGTGTGCCGGTGATCGATCAGGGATCGACGCGCCCCTCGCGCAGCGCCTGCTGGAAAGCGCGCTCGAACTGCTGAAGCTCCTGGAACGTCTTCTGCCCGCGTTGCCACAACCCCATCATCGATTCCATGTCGCCCGAGCGGAACCGCTGGCCGGCGGCCGGTGCGCCGCCCGCATGGATGCGGTCGGGCACGGCGAGCGCGTCCAGCGCCGAGGGCGCGGGAGTGCGATCGGAGGGGGATGCCTTGCGCTGCTGGAACGCCTGCACGATCTCGACGATGCCGTCGATGTCGCGGCGGGCGTCCGCCTCTTGCAGCGCCTGGTTGAAGGTCTTGCCGCCGCCGAAGGGGATCGGCTGGAACACGAAGCTGGCCCACTCGCCGTCCTGGAACACCGACTGCGCGGCGCCGAGGCGCTGGGCGAGGCGTTCGCGGAAGCCCTGGGTTTCGCTCTGCGTCAGGCGCGTTTCCAGCGGCTTGACCTGGTCGGCGACCTGCTGCTGCAGGCCGTCGACCTTGGTCAGGAGCGCGCGGATGGCCTTGGCGCCGTTCTCGCCGAACTCGAAGGCGAGGTCGTCGTCGCTCAGCTCGCCCAGTCCGGGCGCGGCGGCCGGCGCAGCGGCCGGTGTCGCCTGCTTGAGCGCTTCGAGTTCCTGGCTCTGCCGCTGGGTCAGGTCGCGCAGCAACTGGAGTTCGGCGTTCGTGTCGATGCCCTCGCCCTGCCCGCTCCGCGCTTTGAGGGCACGGACTTCTTCGGACAGGCGTGGGACTTCGGCGTCGTACTTGCCCTTCAGGGCGTGATAGCGGGCTTCCCACTTCGCGTCGTCGGCGCTCGGTGCGGCGGTGTCCGGGCCGGGAGTATCCGGGTCGGGTCGCCAGTGTTCGAGGTTGACGTACTGCGCCTCGGACGCATCCGGGGCGGCCGGCGAAGCCGGTGTCGCAGCGGGTGCGGGCGCAGCGGGTGCGGGTTGGGTTCCAGGGGCCGGGGTCGGCGGCGACGGGGCTGCGCCCGGTGCCGCGGCATCGGCCTGCTGTTGCAGTTGTTCAAGCGAGAAAAAATCGGACATGGGAACCTCGGGAGCGGAGCCGCGACGGTGCCGCACGGCGTCGCGCCGGAGCCGGGACACGCGGCTGGCCTGCCGGTGTCGTCGGTGTTCCGGGGCGACGCCCGTGCGGGCGTCGTCGGTATTCCTGGGAGGAAGGAACCCGGCTTGCGCCGGGGGCACTACAGCAGCGGGCCGTGCGGCACCGCGGCGGCGGTGTGGGGCGCGCTGTCGGCAGAGGCCGCCAGCGCATGAATCTGTCGGATGGCGCGCGCCGCGCCCTGCTGGCGCAGCATGTCGGTCGTCTCGTCCATGCCGACGAGCCGGTCGGCGGCGTCCTGGTCGAGTTGCGCGAGGTAGCCGACGAAGACGCGCCAGGCATTCGGGTTCGCGGACAGCGAACGCACCGCCTCGCGCACGCGCATCAGTTCGCGCTGCGGATCGCGACTCATGCGAGCGCCTGCGTCACGCCGTTGCGGCGCAGGACGATCACGGTCGGCATGTCGATGCCGGGCGCCACGCCTTCGGCCACGAGCCGATAGCGACCGGGCAGGACGACGGCGAGTTGGGTGTTCGCGACATCGAGCGCGAGCGGCTGGCCGTGGTGGACGACGGGGGCATACAGCGTGGTGTCCCGGTAACCCGTCACCATGTCCACGCGCACGCGCTGGCCGGGCTTGAGATCGAACGCGCAGACCACGGCGGCCGGCGCGATCACCTCGAACTCCGGCGATTCCACCGACTCGGAATCCGGCGAGAGGTACACATCGTCGCGGCGGCCGTTCGGCTGGCCGGCGTAGCCCAGGATGCCGGGCGCGCAGCCCGGCCTGTCGAAAATGCTGGTCATGCCGGCCTCACAGGCACTCGACGTTGACGCCGAGCTGCACGTTGTCCACGGTCGCGGTGTCGATGACCACGCCATCGCCGGCGCGCCGCAGTTCGAGCGTCGCCGAGACGAACCGGCCGCCAGACACGCCGGAGAGCGTGTACGACCACGCCAGCTGGCGCCCGGCCGCCAGCGACAGCCACGCGCCCACGGCCACGCCTTGGGGCGCGTCACCGCTGGCGACGCGCAGTTCGTAGTTCGACGCCGTCTCGCCCGTGGCGAGCCAGCGCCCGCGATTGCCGGGCGTCACCGGTGCGAGGCTGGACCCTTCCGTGACTTGGCCGTCCTGACCCAGCCCGATGAAATACTGCACGGTGGTCCCCGCGCCGCCGGTGGTGACGAAGCAGCCGCGGCGTGCGCCGTCGAAGGGGAACCCCGTGGTCGTCGTCACGACGACCGGATTGCAGACGCTATTGGCCATGTCGTTCGCTCCGAACTCAAGGACACTGGGCGTTGACGCCCGTGAAGACCTGATAACCGCCATAGGGCTCGTCGACGACGAGCTGCTGGTCGCTGACACGGCGGATCTGCAGGCGACCGCCGATGGTCGCGCTGGTGCCGCAGGCGAGCGTGCGCGTCCAGGCGCGCGCCGCGCCGAGCGGCAACCAGACATCCAGCCCGTCGGGGCCATCCGACAAGCCGCCGCTGACACGGACCTCGAAACCGGCCGGATTGGCGCCGCTGCTGCCGATCCAGTTGCCGCCATCGCCGGCCGCCGCGCCACCGATGGCGCCGCTCGGCGCAATCGTCAGGTCGGCGGTGTAGACGTTGGCGTTCGGCGGCGTGCAGTCCAGCGCGAAGCACTGCCCGGCGTCGCGCACCAGCGCGCCGGCCGGCAGGCCGGGCGTCGCCGGCAGCAGGGAGCAGACGGTCGCCGTCGTCGCGCCCGCGACGATCTGGCCGGACAGCGTGGTCAGTACCACGCCGCTGGTCGTGCCGTCGAAGCTGGCGCAGACCTGGCCGCCATCGACCACGGCACCGCTCACGGTCACGACGAAGGGGAAGCCGCCCGCCGGCGCCGGGCCGTTGAGGACCACGGTCCAGCACACCGTATCGCCGGGCGACACGCTCCCGGGGTGATCGCTGGTGATGTCGATCAGGGCGAGCGCGCCGTCGTTGTCGGTGATCGTCACCGGCACACGCCCGCCCGGAAACGTCGGCATGCGCGGCGTGGTCCCGATGTCCAGGCCCAGTTCGCGATCCGGCTCGTCGATCGTGTCGTCGGTGGTCTGCACGCAGACGCTGGCGCGTGACTGCCCAACGGGAATGGTCAGCGGCGAGGCGATGGCGTAGCCGTGGATCGCCTGCTCGTCGCCCGACAGCGCCACCGGGATCGTCACCGCCGCGCCCGTGACCGGCGCATCCAGGACGATCTCCCAGCAGACGTTCGTGCCTTCGGGCACGCTGTACCCGGGCGAGACGTTGACCGCCGTGATGGTGTGCGTCGAGGGCGGCGCTTCGTCGTTGTCGAGGATCGCGATGCAGGCGCTACCGCCCTGGGACAACCGCGGCGCCTCCACGTGCAGGCACAGTTCGCGCGTGCCCAGGACCGTGCCGTCGTCGAGCGTCGCCACGCACACCTCCACCGCCGCCTGCCCGACCGGGATGACGACGCCGACCGGCGCGGGGTAGCCGCGCAACGCCTGCTCGGAGCCGAACAAGCTGAAGGTCAGCGGCAGATCGTGGCCGGCGACAACCGGCGTCACCTCGATCCGCCAGCACGCGGCCTGGCCTTCGACGATGGGCGTCGCCAGCGGCACGACGCCGACCAGCGTGTGCTGCGAGTCGCAGCAGGTGTTGGCGATGATGCGCGTGCCGCCCGGTCCGACCGTGATCGCGATCCCGGGACCGGCGACGATGCGGTTCAGGAAGGTCTGCTGTGCGAGTTCGATGGCGGCGGCCAGTTCCGCGCACGTCGGGATCGCATCGCCGGGCACGTGATCGGCGCCGGCACAGGTCTTGAACACGCGGGCGAAGGACTCGGCGGGGATCGTGTCCGGCGGCAGGGTGTCGCCGGGCGCGAACGGCAGGTGCTGTCCACGTTCGTACTTCAGGGGGCGATGTTCGGGCATGGGAACTCCGTCAGGATTCGACGTGGGACTGCTCGCAGCAGGTGTTGGTCAGCAGGTAAGTGCCATCCGGCCGCAGGGTGATCGCGATGCCGGTCCCGGCGATGAGCCGGGCCAGCGCCTGCACGAACCCCTGCTCGATCGCGGCGTCCATCTCCGCGCACAGCGGGATTGCCGCGCCCGGCATGTGCGCCGTGCCGGCGCAGGTCGCGAACGCAGCGGCGAAACCGTCGCCGGGCACCGTGTCCGCCGGCACGGTGTCGCCGGGCGCGAACGGGCGGTGGCCGCCCGCGTCGTATTGGAGGGGGCGGTGTGCGGCCATGGGTCGTTCCGTTCGTGCGGCGGCGGTCAGGGGGTCTCGACGGTGGCGGCGCCGCAATCGACGAAGGCGTAGTACGGCAGTACGTAGCCGCCGATGTTCACCCAGCCGATGGGCCGACCCAGCAGGCCATCGCGCCCGCCGTAGAGCGTCGTCGGCAAGGTGTCGTTCTCGCTGGTCGCCGGAGGGTTGGCGCCCGTGATCCCGATGCGCGCACCGGTCGTCGCGGTGTCGATCGCGTCCTGCATCTCCGTGCAGGTCGGGATGCGGTCGCCGGGCATGTGGGGTTGCCCCGCGCACGTCCGGAACACCGCCGCCACCTGGTCGGTGGTCAGCGCGGCCGGCGTCGGCGTCTCGACCGCGCTGCCGTCCGACAGGGAGATGACCAGCCGGCCATCGGCGGTGAAGGTCACGGCGGTCACGCGCACGCTGGCAGCGGGCGTCGGCAGGCCGTCGATCGCGGCGGCGAGGTCCGCGCACGTCGCCAGCGGGGTCTGCCCCGCCAGCACGGGCGCGCCGTTGCAATCGGTGCCGAGGTTGGTCCCCAGCAGCACGCCGCCGACGACGCGCGCGTCGATCAGGGTCAGATTGCGGACGGTCGTGCCGTCGATGTTGATCTCGTCGCAGCAGGACATGCGGACTCCTCGTTCAGTGCGTCGCCGGCACCGGCAGCAATGCCCGGTTCGCCAGCGCCTCGGATTCTTCCCAATAGACCACCGTGTCCAGGTCGCCCCGGCACACGCGCACGCGGTAGGTGCCGGGGATCGCCAGCACCACCTGGTTGTGGCGCTCGCACAGCACCGTCTTGCAGCCGTCGATCCGGTACGTCGCCCACAGTTCCGGCGCGCTCGGCGGCGCGCAGCAGGCGTCCGCTGGGTCCTTGATCCGCGGGTGGATCAGCAGTTCGACCTCGGCGCAGCCGTGGCCGGCGAAGCGCAGGATCACAGGCGCGAACGTCACTTCCACGTTCGGCGCCTCGTCCGCCAGCGTCGGCAGCGCGCCGTAGTACAGGAAGCCCTCACGCGCCATGGCCGGGCTCCTGCGGGGGTTCCTGGGCGATCACTTCCACCAGCGGATCGCGCTCGATCGTGCGCCACAGCGCTCGCACCATCCGCAGCAGCAACTGCCACTTCGCGGCCGACTTCGCCGGGACGAACACGACCGGGTCCTGCCAGTACAGCGTGCGCCGCTGCGCGCGGTCGCTGACGCCGTCCGGCCGGTAGCCGGCGCTGCGGTTGCCGAAGCGCACGAAGAAGGCCTGCGCGTGCGCGTCGATGCGGTGGACGAAGCCGGGGCCGTAGACGATGTCGAACACGGCATCGCCCGGCAGAAGGTCTTCACCGTCGAGTTTCATGGGGGTCTCTTGTCGGGATCGGAGAGGTGGCTCAGCGGGATCAGAGCCGTGGTTCAGCAGGATCGGATCGGTCGCATCACAGGGCATCGCCGCGGAGCGCATCGACGACGCTGCCCTGGCGGCCATCCAGCGCCGGCATCGCCGTCGCAGGGGCGGTCGCAGGCGTCGTGCGCGCCCCCGTGCCTTCGCCCGCGTTCGCGGGGTCCAGCGGCGGCGTGCCCGGTGCGTTCATGGGCAGCGCCTTCCCAAAGATCAGATCGGGATTGAAGCCTTGCAGGCCCACCCAGTCGCGCAGCAGGTTCACCAGCCCTTCCCGCGGCAACAATCCGCCCTGTGCGAACGGCGTGATCGCCTGCAGCGTCTCCACGGTGCGCGCCTGGCGCATCTCGCGGGCCATGATCCCCTTCGCGCCGCGCGCGACGACGGTCGCATCGGCCTTTAGGCTCGCATCGGGGTTCAGCAGCATGTTCAGCAGGTAGTACGCGGCGATGGTCGGCTCGATCAGGTGCTTGTCGAGGTTGCCGATCGCTTGCTTGATGCCGCGCAGCGCGCTGTTGTAGAGCAGGCTCAGGCCGCCCATCGTCGCCGCCGCACCCGTCGCCGGCGTCGTGCCGCCGTAGGCGTAGGCCGGCACGCCGCTGACCTCGTCGGCGAGCCGCCAGTAGGCTTGCAACACCGCGTTCAACTCCGCCGCGACGCTCGGAATCTTCTCCATGTTGATCGCCCGGCCCTTGCCGGCGCCCTGGGTATAGAACACGCGATACGGGCGCACCAGGTTCGGCGCGTCCTCGCTCTCGTCGAGCAGGTCGAGGTTGATCTCGGCGATGGGGCCGGAGGCGTAGGCCATGTTCTGCACCAGCCGGCGCGCCGCGGAGTTCACCTGGCGCTGCACGTCGCGCAGGATCTGCCCGAGGCCCTCGCCCCAGAAGCTGCCGGGCAGGCGCGAGAACGACGCGACCTGATACGGCCGTTGCCCGGTCGGGATCGGGTTGAGCAGCGAACGCAGCACCAGGTCGCCCAGCAGCCAGACGTTCGCCTCGTAGTAGGCGTCCGGATCGACCGCGCGTTCGCCGAACACGGCGCTCGGCGGCAGCCCTTCGAGTTGGCACCACTCCAGCAGCACCGCGCCGGGCACCCGGCCCCAGAAGTCCACCACGTCATAGGTGCCGTCATGGCCCGTGGACGAGGCGTTCGAGGCGCCCCAGGCGCCCGCGGTCGCCAGTCCTTCCAACTGCGCGCGCTCGTTCGCCACCGGATCGCCGCAGGCGTAACCGCCCGGATGCAGCGTCAGCGCCGCGCGGATCGCGCGCTCGGAGAAGTTCGGCAGGCCGATGCAGTCCGACAGCGCCTTGCCGGTCATCGGCATGCGCTCGCACAGGTAGCTGCCATCCTGCGGATTGGTCGCATCCGGCGCCGGGTACAGGTCGAAGGGCGAGACACGCTCGACCCGGACCTTCGTGCGCGCCACGATCCGCAGCCGCTCGCCGTCCCACTGCGGCGCCTGCACCCGGCGCACGATGGGCGACTTCAGGACTGCCCCGGGGAACACGGTCAGGTCCTCGATCGCCGCGTCGAACGCCTCGCGCCAGCCACCCTCCTCCAGCTGGTCGGCGATGTGCTTCTCCATCCGCGCGCAGGCCTCGCGCGCCGTCTCCAGCACGATGTCCGCCGCCACGTCTTCGAGTTGCTTGATCCGCGCCTGCACCTGATACGGGGCGAGGTACCGGAGTTCGACGCCGCTGCGCTGCACCTCCACCAGGAACGCCTGCCGAGCCGCGAGCTTGCCGGCGTCGGACAGTTCGGGGATGGGGGTTGGCTCCACGGTCCACGGCTTGTCCTCGGCGTTGGCGAGGGTGTCGCGTATCCACGCCTGCGCCGCGCGCATCTTCATGCTCGCCAGCGGCATGTAGACATCGATTCCGTCCAGCGCCCGCGCCAGTTCCGGGTCGTACTCGTTGTGGCGCATGCGCAGGCAGCGCATCATCGTCTCGTGGACGCTGGCGCCGTTGCGCCACACGACCGCTTCCTTGTGGCGCTTCGCCCGAGTAAAGGCGTCGCGCACGAACGTGCCCAGGCGCGAGCGCAGGCCGACCGACTGTTCGACCTGATAGGCGTGCGCAGCCTGCTCCCGCCGCAGCAGGAGGTCGCTGGCGGCATTGGCGGGGTTGGACAGACTCACGGAAGATCAATTGCCAGACGCTGGTTTCGGGGCCGATTGCAACGACACCGGCTTTAACCGACAACGCGGGGAATTGATCGGATAGGCGTCGTACTCGCCCGCGAACCAGTCGAACATGAACTGCGGCGAACATTCCTCCGGCTCGGATTGTGCCAACCGAACGAATCTCCGCGGGAGAGTCAACACCCACAAGTGTTTCCGGATGTTGCCTGACAGCGCAAGCAGCGCCATTCCGATGAAAGCACGATGATGCGCCATTCCATAGGGCGCTTCGTTGGGATAGAGCAGATCCAAGTCCGCCTGATTCCGACAGCACAGCAGCACGGCACTGCCCACCAGGAGTTTGGATGGATTCGTCCCGCGCTTGACCGCGCGCCTCATGGACTCGATGCGCTTGTCGATGTCATCTTCGACGAATTCAATCGCACGCCCGATCACCGAGGAAAGGTCACTGTTGTTGATCGACTCATCGGAGATGCGCTCATTGTTGCGAATGTCCCGCTCCGTCACCCCAATCGAAAATCCCTGAAATTCGTTGCAAATCCTCGCAACCAGGGCGTGCGTCAGGCCAAGCCGCTGCCTTCGCAACTTCAATTCCGTTCCGTACATTCAATGCCTCTCGTCTGTTGTCCTGTTCACCACGCGAATGCACCATCGGACGACACCGCGCGTCGCGCGCTGCTGGTCCCCTTCGGGAACACCGCGCCGATGTCGTAGATACGCGCCAGACTGTCGAGCATGTCGTCGTGGACGCCGGCCGGGAACGTCAGGTATTCCTCGTTGATGAACCGGTCGACCACGTCCACCGGCGTACCGTCGTTCAACGCCTTCGGCAGCGCCCGCGGCAACCACCAGCGGCCGTTCTCGAAGTCGGGCTCCAGGCGCTTGATCCTCGCCTCCTTGGACATTTGCCCGCCCAACTCCAGCACGGCGAAGCGGTAGTTCTCCGTCTCCATCGCGACGCTGAGGTGTTCGATGTCCGCATCCTTGCCGTACTTCTCGTACCCGACCTTGTGCGGCCTCCACTTGCGGTGCATGCGGATCGTCATCGCCGCGCGCTCGCGTAGGTTGAGCCGGTCGCGCACCGCATCGAGCAGGTAGTACCGGCCATCGGTATTGAGCCCGACCACGACCGCGGCCGTGAAGTCGGACTTCTTCGCTTTGCTCCCGGCAGGATCGACCAGCAGATAGCGATTCATCGGCCGGGCGATGGTGATCGGGATGCTGTCGTACTCGCGCAGCCACGCGCGCTTGAAGAACCCGCCGGTGCCGGCGACCGGGCGCTGCATGTAGAGCGCTTCCCAGTCCCGGCTGCCGCTCACGACCCGCTTGCGCGCCAGTGCGTCCTCACTGAAGCGCTCCGGGCACAGCGCCTGCCCGACCTCGCGGCCCAGCGCGTCGCCTTCCAGCGCCAGCGCCGGCAGGTTGATGACCTCCCAGTCCTCCTGCGGATGCTCGCGCAGCAGCCAGCCGGCAAGGTCGTCCTCGTGCCAGCGCGTGTGCATCACGATCAGGATCGAGTCCTCGGCCAGTCGCGGGTACACCACCGAGGTGAACCACGTCTTGGTGGACTCGCGGATGCGCTCGGACTCGGCTTCCTCACGCGACTTGAACGGGTCGTCGATGATGAAGACCTTGGCAGGGAAGCCGGTCGCGCCACCGCGGATCGTGGTGCCGAGGTACAACCCACCCTCGGTGGTCTTGAAGTACGTCTTGCCGGTCGTGCTGCCGTCCAGTCGCGAGGCCGGGAACACCGCCGCATGTACCGGCGAGGCCAGCTGGTCGCGCACCGCCTGCCCGTTCTCCTCGGCCAGGTCGATGCCGTAGCTGGCGGCGATGATCGGCCAGTCGGGGTGCTTGCCGAAGATCCACGGCGGCAACTGCTTGGACACCAGCCGGCTCTTGCCGTGCTGCGGCGGGGCAAAGACCATGATCCGGCCCCGCCCACGCGCCACCGCCGCTTCCAGCCGCCGCGCGACGTGGCGATGCCAGCGGTACGCGACGTACTTCGGGTCGCCCAGGATGGAGTAGGCCAGCAGGTTGTCCTGCGCTTCGCACAGGAACGCCTGCACCGCCGGATCAGCCTGGCGCATCTCGCTGCAGGATTTCTTCGGCGAGCTTGCGGCGCTGCTCCTGCGTCAGGTGTTCGCTGGCATCGAACACCCCCAGCGCGCCGCTGTGCTTGAGCTGCTGGGCGAACATGCCGATCTGCAGGCCCAGCAGGTGCAGCGGTTTGATGCGATCGACCAGCCGGAAGCGCTTGGTGTGGCCCACGACCTGACGTTCGCCGTCGACGACCGCCTCGATCTCCTGCACCTCGATCGACTGGATCAGCGCCGCCTGCTGCGGGGTCAGTTCGGTGATCTCGCGGACGCTGCCGTCGGCGTTGAACAGCGCACGGATGTCGCCCATGCCCATCCACGCCAGCTGACGCATGATCGCGGCCTGATCGACCTCCGCCATCGCCTGCAACGCGCTCTGGCGTCCGCTGAGGAAGTCTTTCACCGCCTCGTTCGCGAGCAACCGCGAGGCGGCGTCCTGCGCCAGCTTGCGCGTGCCGGCCTTGTAGCCGGCGCGCAGGTACGCGGCGCCGGCATCGAAGTCCAGCAGGTACTCGTCGCAGAACCGGCGCTGCATCGGGTTCAGCCCGGTCGCCGGATCGACTCTCACACGGGGCATGGAATCACACCTGGGCGAGGATCAGCAGCGCCAAGGCCAGCGCACAGGCGATGCCGAACCCGACCACCGCGCCGCGCCAGAACAGGCACACGGCGCAGTCGATGAAGAGGTACTCCGGCAACCACGCGAGCAGGCGCCACCACAACGGATCACGCTCGGGCGTCGTCACGATTGCACCGCCTCGCCCGCAGGCGGCGACACCGGCGTGCGCGCCGGCTCGGGAACCGGCGCATTCGGGACAGCAGGGGACGGCGTGGCGGGCCGCGGCGTGTGCGCAGGGCGCACCTCACCGGGCCGCACCAACGGGCGGCAGCGACAGGGCATGGGATTGTCCTTGAGGGGAAGGGAGGCGGCAGATGCGCCGATTACGTGCCTTGCGACGCGCTCAACGCGCGCACGGTCAGTTCCCCGCGCGCATGCTCGACCAGGCGCAGGTTCTCCAGCGGATTGCCGTCCGAGCACCACACGCGCAACACCCCGGCCTGGTCGCGAACGACGATCAGGATCGAGCGCGCCCCTGCGCCGGCAGCGGCGATCAGGGCGTCATCGACGGGGCTGCACGGCGTCATGCCGGAGGCCGGGGCCATACCGGCGCGCAGCGTGCGCGAACGGCGGGCCGATCCGGGGGAAGTCTTGCGCGGGGAGGTCATGTTCCTTCTGCCTTGGTTGTCATACATCAATGCGTCGGGGCCCGCTGCGCGCCATTCCGCACACTTGCGGAACGATCACGCACCGTCCTGTGCGCGTCATGCCGGCGAAGGGCATCCCTCGCCGACGATCCTCTGGCCCATTCTGGCCATTGCGTTCAGGTTCCCCGGAACGACGATGGCCGCACGCGCCAGGCGGGGCTCAGCCCCGCATCAGGCGGGCCAGCGCGGCCCGCATGCGTTGCGGATAGCGGTTCTCCGCGTATCGCGGGCCGTTGTAGCCCTGCGCGAACGCCTCGAAGTCGCTCCGCACCAGCGCATCTGCCAGTCCTTCGCTGCGGATGAAGCGCACGAAGGCGTCCAGATGACGCTGTTCCTTTTCTTGCATCGCGAACGCCATGTGCGTGACGTTCGCGAATCCCGCCTTCTCCGCGTTGAAGCCCATGAGCTGGAACAGGCCCCACGATGCGGACTTGAGCGCAGCATCGGGATCCAGTTGCAGCGCCTCTTCCAGGCGGGCGTATTCGACCTCGCCGCCTCGATACAGGTTCCGGTTCCACGTTTTCGACGAAATCGCCGGGTGCGTGGTGTCGAACCGGTGCACGGTCAGACGCGAGAACACGTGCGCCTCGAACAGGATCACTACGCGGCCGGACGAGAGCATGCCGCGATCCAGCGACTCCACCGTCGCCACCGCCTGCACGACCTCGCGACGACAGCCCAGTGCTTGCGCCGCGCGTTCGTAGTCGGCAACCGACAGGCTTGTGGACATGGCGACCTCGATGAAAGGTGGCCCATGCCGGCGTTCGGCGTGTGCAGCGAGGGAACAGGAACCGCCGTCGACCTTGGGGGGAAGTCGATCGTGCGGGGACTGCACACTGGCGCGGCGACGCCTCTCGGCGAACCCGGTGGCGCATTGACCGCCCGGCATGGGCCATGAAGTGAACCCGCCGACCGGATGCGGTCGGGGGGTATCGGCTCGGGAGAAGCATCGGCTACCGCCAGACGCACATCTCCACCATGGCCCTTTGTACCGGACGGGGTTGCTCCCGTCAAGTATTTTAAACCTTGCGGTGTTTCTTTAAACCTTGGTCATCCTTCTCTACTTCAAATCGCCTGCATTTGCAGTCTTTCGTGCGGACTGCGCGGCGGTGCCAGGGGCACCCGCCGCCTCGTTTTACAAAATATTTACACCTTCCGTCACGAATTGCAAAGTCGCTCGCGGCTGTCACCCGCGCCACCTCACCGCCCCAGCCGCTGCGAGAAACGCACCAGCGCCTCACGCTCCAACTCGCGCAGCACCGCCAGTTCGCGCTCGTGCACGGCATTGATCCACACGCGATAGAACTCGCCGCGCACGCCCACCGCCTTCGCACGGCGCTTGTACGACCACGCCGTCGTGCCTTGGCCGTGGCAGCCGTCGCACGATGCGAATTCCGCTCGCACCTTGCGCGTCGTGTCCGCCACCAGCCGCAGCCGGTGGCCCACGCCCTTGCAGACCATGCACGGCCGCGGCTGCGCGTACTCGGCTAGCACGGCGCGCGCCACGGCCTCCCAGAACGCGCCCTGCGCGATCCGCGGCGCGAGCGCGGCCTCGGCCTCCGGCGAGGACTGGGCGAGCGCCTGCGCCTGCCTGCGCACGCGTGCGGCCACCAGCGCCACCAAACGCAGCTTGCGGCTGTACTCCACCGCCTGCACCCCGCGCCGGCAGGCCGCCACGCGCTTGGCGACGTCGGACTCGGGCGAGACCCGCCTCCTGCTGACCCCCTCGCGACGGGGGACGGGCGACGACGTGTCCGCAGCCGGTGCCGGCGCCGCCGCGACCTTGCGCACCTCCGGTCCCTCGAAGGCCTCCGGCCAGTGGCGCAGGCACAGCACCTCGACCGCCAGGCGGTCGCGCACGCTACCGCGGGCGGCCAGTCCCAGCGCCGCCGCGATGTCCTGCGGCGTCAGCGAGGGAATGCCGCCCTGCCCTGGCATGCGCGGCATGGACTTCGGCGCCAGCCGCGCCAACAGTTTCGCGGCGCTGCCCAGGCGATCGGCGTCGTCGAACGATCCCGCGCCGCTCATGCCGCACCTCCTTCGCCCGGATCGGCGGGATCTGCCTCGATCGCCGGCGTCGACCCCGGATGCCGATACGGACGCAGTACCCGCGCAAGGTCGTCGATGACGGCCTGCACCGCAGGATTGACGCATCCGGCACCCGCGTCCTCCGACGATTCGGTGGCGTCTCGAACGTCGTCCTTGACGCGCGAATGCGCGGACAAGTCGCTATCCCTGTTTATAGATAAAGTTCTATTCGTGGCCCTTGTTTGCCGCGTTTCGTGGTCGTTTTTGGGCCCCTTTGCGTCCTTGCTAGGGCCTGTTTTTGTCGGCTTTGCAGTCATCTGTGCATTTCCTGTGGGTATCCGTTCGAGCATGTGCAAGCGATACACCACCACCTGGCGCGTCTTCCCCATGCGCCGCCCGGTATCCGACAGCAGTCCCCAGCGCTGCAGCTTGCAGAGGTTGCGCTGGAGCGTCTTGCGGTTCTGGCCGGTGGCGTGTGTCAGGTACTGGCTCGACGGGTAGCACTCGAACCGCTTGAGCGAGGTCATGCGCGAGCGGTACGAGAGCACCAGCAGCAGCGCCTTTGCCGACGACGTGCGCGGGGGAAGGACGATCCGTAGCGCCCAGTTCATGGCGGCGATACTCATTGCGGGGGTGTCTCGGAACAGGCGGGTGGGACAACGGGCGTGCAGCCGCCCGCTGCGGCGCATGCGCGCCGCAGGTCGGGATGCACGAGGTGGAAGGGATCAGGAAGCCGCGGGAGGCGCGCGCGCGGACAGTCGCGCCCGCATCTCGATCAGGGTCAGGCCGGTGTCGGGGTCGATGACGTAGTCGCGCGCGTGCGGCAGGCGATCGACCAAGCGCCGCGCATACAACTCCGGCACCAGGCCGCCCCAGGTCCGCGGCAGGAACCGCGAGACCCCGAACGCGCGGGCCACCGCGGCATGGTTGACCCGGCCGTCCGGGGACGTCGCCCCGAGCAGGGCAGCGGCATCGCTGAGGCGGATGTTGAACATGGTCATAGGTGTAACACATTAAACATTCGCTGTTCAACTCGACGCTACGCTGCTATCCTCGTTGGACCTTTCCATCACTGCCGGGGGGCTGGAGATGAATCTGGTCGGCGAACGCATCAAGCACGCGCGCAAGACCTGTGGACTGAGCCAGGCGCAGCTGGCCGAGGCCATCTCGTCCGCCACCGGCGGCAAGGTCACGAAGTCGTTGATCAGCCAGTGGGAGTCGGGCCGCGTCGCGAGCCCCAATACGGCGAACCTGCTGGCGATGCAGTCCGTCACCGGGTTCCGGGCCGAGTGGCTCATGCAGGGGATTTCCCCGCAAAAGATCGAAGAATCCCCCGCCAAGCGCGGGAGCAAGCCCGCCGAACTCGATGTGGTCCTGCTGGAGCGCATCCTGCGCGAAGTCCTCAAGACCACGGCCGATCCCAAGCGCGCCGCAAAGTCCGCCGTCCGGATGTACCAATCCCTCGCCGGCAGCGACGGCAACGTCAATCCCCTGACGCTCCTGGCGCGCTTCGCAGCAACCGCGCAGGACTAGGGAGGCGGGCCAACCGGACCCCGAAGACGGCTTGCGCGACAGGCCGTCCGGTGGTATTTATCGCCCTTGAGTTGTTTTTATTAAACCCAAGGACGTCCCATGCCACGCCTCCCCCACCTCCACCTGCACCGCATCGTCGTCGACGACACGCCGCTGCCCCTGGTCGTCAACGGCCGTTCGCAAGCCGCCGTCCGTGATCATTTCCTCGAACGCCATGTCCGCATCGAGCGGCTGTCGCCGGAAGAGGCGTTCCGGGCCGGCATGAGCGGCGCCGTCATCGAAACCGTCGGCGAGGCGCCCAGCGGCACGCCGGAGCCTGCCGACGACGCCAGCGAGCCCGGCTTGTTCGATGAAACACACGGCTCCGGCGCCACGGCAGATCCCGCAGGCGCAGCACCCCGTCCGAATCAGGGGCCGGGACTTGGCTACGCCGCCGCCGTCAACGAGGCCGCGACGCTGTGAAGCGCGATCGTGCCGCGCGCCTGATGTGCCTGGCATCTCTGGCATGGTCGGCGGTGTTCATTCCCGTCGAACTGGTCATCGGCGCCTACGGCTATGCGCTGATGCAGGGCGGACTGCAAATTGCCGCCCTCGTCTTGCTCTCGTATTGGGCACCTTCGGCTGAGAAAGCGCGTAACGCGCTGCCAGCACCCGTGCAAGACGAACGTCATCACTCAGCGAATCAGTAGCGACAGCGCGTGAGCGCACGCCAGAGCCACAGCCACCCACCTTCGTAGACGAACAAAGCCCACCGCGCTTCAGGAGCGCGGAGAAAGAGCGCATTCCCCATGACCGGACAACCACCATCACTCGCTCCCCACCAGCTGCTCCGCATGCCAGCAGTCCTCTCCCTTACCGGCTTGAGTCGCAGCACGATCTATCGGCTGATCAGCTCTGGAGAGTTCCCGGCGGGGATCAGGCTTACGCAGCACACAACCGCATGGGCTGCGAGTGAGGTCACGGATTGGATACAATCGCGCATCTCGTCGCGTTCTGGTGCGTGAGGGTGGGAGTTTTTGCCGTGTCGTAGTTAGTTTTCTGAACTTACGGTAACTTGCACGGTAACAATTTTTTCTAGCTGATTTATTTTCTTTTTAATCAACTAGATAGCTTGCTTATTAGGGAGCACCCATAGCCACCATCGGTCCGCCGTTACCTGATATTCCCGTCCGCCCACGGGCGCGACCGACGACCCGCCGGCAGGCGGGTTTTTCCGTTTCCGGCCACGCACGCCCAAGCGCCCGGTCCTCCCGGCCCGGCCCGCCCGACCCCGCACGGAGTCCGCCATGGACATCTTCAAGGTCTTCACCCTCGAGGCCGCCCACCGGCTGCCCCACGTCCCGCCCGGGCACAAGTGCGCGCGGCTCCACGGCCATTCCTTCCGGGTCGAGATCCACGTCTCCGGCGAGATCGACCCGCAGACCGGCTGGGTGATGGACTTCGCCGACATCAAGGCCGCCTTCAAGCCGCTGTACGACCGCCTGGACCACCACTACCTCAACGAGATCGAGGGCCTGGAGAACCCGACCAGCGAACGGCTGGCGGTGTGGATCTGGGACCGGCTGAAGCCCGATCTGCCGCTGTTGAGCGAGGTCGTGGTCCACGAGACCTGCACGTCCGGCTGTCGCCACCGCGGCTGAAACCGGCCGTTTTCCGGCGGTTTTCGGCCGGACTCGGCCAAAAAATGGTCGCAACCCGTTGATTTCCGGTGGAATCCTGAACAGGAGGTCGCCGTTCGTCGGGCTTATGTTGCAATGCAGCAAAGCCGGGCCTATGTTGCACTGCACAAACCGGCAGCCCTGCCGGCACCCCGCCCAGGAGTCCGTCATGTACCCGCAGTTCAACGATCAGTTCGCCAAGTCGGCCCGCCAGTTCGCGGACACCACCGCGCAGGTCGGTCGCCTGGCCCTCGAGAACACCGAGGCCGTCTTCGGCCTGCAGCTTGCCGCCATCGAAGAGAACATGAACGCCACCTTCGCCTTCTGGGGCGAGCTGGCCGACGTGCGCGATTTCGACGGCCTCAAGGCCGCGTGGCCGAAGGGCGCCCAGGTTGCCCGCGAGAACGTCGAGCGCAGCATCGGCGCCGGCCAGGAAGCCTTCGGCCGCACGCTGAAGACCAACGAAGCCATCGCCCAGATCGCCAAGTCGCAGTTCGAGACCGTCGCCGCCACCGTGCAGGCCGACGCCGAAAAGGTGGTCAAGGCCGCCGGCGCCCGCAAGGCGCGTTGATCCATCGCTGCAAGGGCGCCGTCCCTCCCCGGCGCCTGTCGTCTCTCTCTTTCGACCCGGTCGCCCCGCGACCGGGTTTTTTCTTGCCCGCGATGTTGTTGCCCAGGGGGTTCTTGCCCGCGACCCGGCCCGGCGGCCCTGCCGCGCCGCGGCCTCAGCCTGCGGCGGTGTGGGCGGGCGCGGCCTGCGGCGCCTCGGCCTGCCGGCGATGGTGGTCGCGGCCGATCAGCAGGTAGACCACCGGCACGACGAACAGCGTGAACACGGTGCCGATCCCCATCCCGCCGACGATCACCCAGCCGATCTGGTTGCGGGCCTCGGCGCCGGCGCCGCTGGCCAGCGCCAGCGGCAGCGCGCCGAGCACCATCGCGCCGGTGGTCATCAGGATCGGGCGCAGGCGCAGCGCGGCGGCGTCGACGACCGCCTGCAGCTTGGTCTTGCCGGTTTCCTGCAGCTGGTTGGCGAATTCGACGATCAGGATGCCGTGCTTGGCGATCAGTCCGACCAGGGTCACCACGCCGATCTGCGAGTAGATGTTCCAGCTGCCGCCGGTGAGCTTGAGCGCCAGGAACGCGCCGAACATCGCCAGCGGCACCGCCAGCATGATCACCAGCGGATCGACCCAGCTCTCGAACTGCGCCGCCAGCACCAGGAAGATGAAGGCGATGGCGAGGCCGAAGATCAGGCCGAAATCGCCGGCGGATTCGCGGAACTCGCGGCTCTGGCCGGACAGGTCGTACTGGGCGTCGGGCGCGACCTCCTTGAGCGCCGTTTCCATCCACGCCAGCGCCTCGCCCATCGAATAGCCCGGCGCGAGGCCGGCGCTGATGGTCGCGGAGCGCAGTTTGTTGAAGTGGTTCAGTTCCTTGGCGGCGACCCCCTCGTTGACGTCGACCAGGTTCGACAACTGCACCATGCCGCCGTCTCCGGCGCGGACGAAGATGTTGTCGAGGTCGCCGGGCGTGCGCCGGTCGGCGTCCTCGACCTGCACGATCACGTCGTACTGCTCCGAGCCGCGCTTGAAGCGGGTGACGTTGCGCCCGCCGAGCATCGTTTCCAGCGTATGCCCGACCGTGGCGACGTCGCTGCCCACCGCCGCGACCTTGTCGCGATCGACCGCGACCCGCAACTGCGGCTTGTCGAGCTTGAGGTCGCTGTCGGGGTTGGTGAGGTTCGGGTTCTCGCGCATCTTCGCCATCAACTGCTGCACGGTGCCGCCGAGTTCGTCCCAGGTGCCGGTGCTCTGCACGACGAAGCTCACCGGCTGGCCGAAGTCCTCCTGGCCCAGCGGCGGCGGCAGCGTCGGGAAGGCCATGATCCCGGGGATGCCCATGAACTGCGGGAACAACTGGCCCTGCGCTTCCTGGGTCGAGATCTTGCGCTGCTCCCAGTCCTTGAGCATCACGAAGCCGATCGTGGTGGTGATCGACGGGAAGCCCACGATCTGGAACTGGCGCTGCAGGTCGGGCAACTGCCGGAACTGCGCCTCCATCTGCTTGGCGTACTTGTCGGTGTATTCGACGGTGGAGCCTTCCGGCGCGATGCCGAAGCCGATGATGAAGCCCTGGTCCTCCTGCGGCGCCAGCTCGCGCGGCAGACCCGTCCACAGGAACGCGGCGCCGGCGAACACCGCGGCGGCGACGCCGACCATGATCCAGCGCCACGCCAGCATGCGCTGCAGCAGCCCGCGATAGCCGCGGTCGATCGCGGCCAGCATGCGCTCGCCGGCGAGGTAGAAGCGGCCGGGCTTCTCCTGGTGGCGCAGCAGCTTCGAGGACATCATCGGCGACAGGGTCAGCGCGGTGAAGCCCGAGACCAGCACCGCGCCGGCGAGGGTCAGCGCGAACTCGACGAACAGCTTGCCGGTGCGCCCGGTGGAGAACGCCAGCGGCAGGTAGACCGCCGCCAGGGTCAGGGTCATCGCGACGATGGCGAAACCGATCTCCTTGCTGCCCTTCAGCGCCGCCTCGAACGGCGGCATGCCTTCCTCGACGTGGCGGTAGATGTTCTCCAGCATGACGATCGCGTCGTCCACCACCAGGCCGATCGCCAGCACCATCGCCAGCAGGGTCAGCGTGTTGATGGTGAAGCCGAAGGCGTACATCAGCGCGAACGCGCCGACCAGGGACACCGGGATCGTCACCAGCGGGATCAGGGTGGCGCGGGCGCTGCGCAGGAACAGGAAGATCACCAGCACCACCAGCACGATCGCCTCGCCGACGGTCTTGTAGACCTCGTCGATGGACTTCTCGATGAAGATGGTGGAGTCGTAGGCGATGTCGACCTTCACCCCTTCCGGCAGCGTGCGCTGGATCTGCGGGATCATCGCCTTCAGCGCCGTGGAGATCTCCAGCGGATTGGCGACGGCCTGCTTGACGATGCCCAGCGGCACCGCGTCCTGGCCGTTGTAGCGGGCCCGGAAGCGGGTCTCCTGCGCGCCCAGCTCGACCTTGGCCACGTCGCGCAGGCGGACGACGCTCTGGCCGTCGTCGCGCAGCACGATCGCGCCGAATTCCTCCGGCGTCTTCAGGTCGGTTTCGGACAGCACCGTGAATTCGCGCATCGTGCCTTCGACGCGGCCGGCGGGGATCTCGACGTTCTGCGCGCGCAGCGCGGCCTCGACGTCGGCGGGCGTGAGGTCGAAGCCGGCCAGGCGCTGCGGCTGCAGCCACACGCGCATCGCGTAGGTCGGGCTGAACACCTGCGCCTGGGCCACGCCCGGGATCGTCTGCACGCGATCCTTGACCAGCCGGTCGGCGAGGTCGGCCAGCTCCACCTGCGAGTGCCGCGGCGAGGAGAAGGCGAGGTAGATGATCGGCTGCGCGTCGGCTTCCTGCTTCTGCACGATCGGCTCGCGCGCCTCCTCGGGCAGGAAATCGCGGGCCTGGCCGACCCGGTCGCGCACGTCGGACGCTGCGCCGTCGGGATCGCGATCCAGCCGGAACCGGATCGTGACCTGGCTGGACTGCTCGCGGCTGACCGACTGGATGTACTGGATGCCCTCGACGCCCGACAGCGCGTCCTCGATCGGCTGGGTGATCTGCGACTCGATCACCTGCGCGCTGGCGCCGGGATAGGTCGTGTTCACCGTCACCACCGGCTCGTCGACCTTGGGGATCAACCGCACGGGCAGGCGCTGGTAGGCGATCAGGCCGATCAGCAGCACGACGAGATTGATCACCGTCGCGAAGACGGGGCGGCGGATCGAGAGGTCGGAGAGCATCATGGCTCAGCCGCCCTGCTTCGCGGCCGGCGCGGCGGCCGCCTGGGATTTCTCGGCCTGGGATTTCTCGGCCTGGGGCTTTGCGGCCTGGGGCTTTGCGGCGGCGGGCTTTGCGGCCGCCGGCGCGGCGGCGGGCGTCTGCGCGGCGCCGTCCGGCGGCAGCACCATCACGCCCATGCCGTCGTGCATCATCGGCTTGGCCTGGCCGGCGGTGATCACCACCGCGCCCGGCTGCACGCCTTCGACGATCTCGACCTTGCCCGGCACGCGGGCCCCGGTCTTGACCACGGTCTTCCTGGCCTTGCCGTCGACGACGGTGTAGACGAAGCGGGTGTCGCCGTCCTGCATCAGCGCCTGCTCGGGCACCAGCAGCGCCTGTGCGTCGCCGGCCTGTTCGAGCTGCAGGCGCGCGAACTGGCCCGGGCGCAGGCGACCGTCGGGATTGCCGATCTGCGCGCGGAGCTTCACGCTGCGGGTGCCGGCGTCGATGCTGGGGTCGATCGCCAGCACGCGCCCGCCGAAGCGGTCGCCCGGGAAGGCGTCGACCTCGATCCGGATCGCCTGCCCGCGCGACAGCTGGGTCAGGGCGCGCTCGGGCACGCTGAAGTCGACCTCGATCGGATCGACCCGCACCAGGCTGATCAGCTCCTGGCCCGCGGTGACGAACGCGCCGACGCTGACGTTGCGCAGGCCGACCTGGCCCGAGAACGGCGCGCGGATGGTGTATTTCGCGAGCGTGGCCTGCGCCGAGTTCACCCGCGCCTCGTCCACGCCGAGCGCGGCGCGCGCCTTGTCGTATTCGGCCTGCGCGACCAGCTTGCCGGCCAGCAGTTCCTTGCTGCGCGCGGCGGCGCGGCGGCTGTTCTCGAGATTGGCCTGCGCCTCCTTCAGCGCGGCCTCGGGCAGGCTGGCGTCGAGGGTGAACAGCGGCTGCCCCTCGGCGACGTGGCCGCCCTCCTCGAAATGGATGCGGGTGATGCGCGCCGGCACTTCCGCGCGCACCGTAACGGTTTCGTCGGCACGCAGGCTGCCGACGGTCTGCAGGCCGGCGGACAGCGGCTGCGGCGCGACGATGATCGCTTCGACCGGCAGTTGCATCTCGCCGCCGCCGGGCGGGCCGCCTTCGCCGCCCTGGGCTTCGGGCGGCTTGTCGCCGCAGGCCGCCAGCGCCAGCGCGCAAGCCATCGTCATTACGGCGGGGACACGTCGAAGACGCATGGCGACCTCACGGAAATCGCGACGGCGGTCCAGTTTAGCCGCGGGCCCACCTCCGGCGCGTGCCGGAAGTATCGGCCCGGCGTTGGCGTTGCCTATCGCGGCGACAGGAAGCCCGAGAGGTCCGCCTCGTCGGCATCCGCCCGGAACGGCAACACGCCCCAGCAGGGGGCGGGGAGATGGCGCTGCAGCCAGGCGAGGTTGTCGTCGCGATACGGCAGGTCCGGTTCGATCTCCGAAGCGATCCATCCCGACAGCGTGCCGCCGTCGGCGGCGATCGCACGCGCGGTGAGCGCGGCATGGTTGAGGCAGCCCAGGCGCAGCCCGACCACCAGCACCACCGGCAGCGACAGCGCGCGGACCAGGTCGGCCTGGGCCAGGCCGTCGTCGATCGGCGCGGCCCAGCCGCCGACGCCTTCGACCACGACCAGGTCGGCCTGCGCGGCGAGCCGGGCATGGGCGTCGAGGATCGGCCCGATGGTCAGCGCCACGCCGACCTCGCGCGCGGCGAATTCGGGCGCGGTCGCGGCCGGCAGCGCCCAGGGATTGAGGTCGTCGTAAGCCGGCCGCGGATCGCTGGCCGCCTGCAGGCGCAGGGCGTCGGCGTTGCGCCAGCCTTCGGGCGTGCGTTCGCAGCCGCTGGCGACCGGCTTCATGCCGATCGTGCGCAATCCGCGCGCGCGCCATGCGCGCACCAGCGCGACGCTGGCGACGGTCTTGCCGACGCCGGTGTCGGTGCCGGTGACGTAGACGCTGCGGGCGGCGGAAGGCTGGGGCATCGTGGACGTGGTGGAACGCTCGGTTGCGGACGCGCATGGTAAGACGCACGATGCCGCCGCTCCAGCGATGGGCATGTACACTGGCCGCATGAGTTTCGCCGCCGTCCCGCTTACCGGCAGCAAGCCGGACCAGTACGCCCAACTCGCCGCGCAGGCCGAAGCGCTGCTCGCGGGCGAGCACGACCGCATCGCCAACGCGGCCAACCTGTCGGCGCTGGTCTACCACGCGCTGCCGCAGCTGAACTGGGTCGGCTTCTATTTCTTCGACGGCGCCGAACTGGTGGTCGGCCCGTTCCAGGGCCTGCCCGCCTGCGTGCGGATCCCGCTGGACCGCGGCGTCTGCGGCGCCGCGGCGCGCACCCGCGCCACCCAGCGCATCGCCGACGTGCATGCCTTCCCGGGCCACATCGCCTGCGATGCGGCTTCGCGTTCGGAGCTGGTGGTGCCGCTGGTGCGCGACGGCGCGCTGCTCGGCGTGTTCGACCTCGACAGTCCGGTTCCCGAACGATTCGACGTTGAAGATCAGGCAGGGCTCGAAACCATCGCGGCGCTGTTCGTGCGCAGTCTGGGCACGGACGGTTGAGCCGCGACCACACGACTTCCGGACCGCGATCACGCATGGCGACTTCCATCAAACTCCGCAACATCGGCCCGAAGAGCGCCGCCTGGCTGCGCCAGGTGGGCCTGCGCACCGAAGAGGACCTGCGCGCGATCGGCGCACTCGAGGCGTTCATGCGCGTCAAGCGCGCGGGCTTCAAGCCGAGCCTGAACCTGCTGTACGCGCTGGAAGGCGCGCTGACCGACTGCCACTGGCAGGAGGTCCCGGCGGAACGGCGCAGCGAGCTGCTGGTCGCGGCCGACGCCGCCATCGCCCTGCTGCCGCCGCCGCGCGGCCGTCCCGCGGCCGCCCCGGTGACCACCACCCACGCGGCCCGCGAAGAGTCCGCCGCACCGGCCTTCCGCCTGTTCGACGAGCCCGACAGCGGCGAATGAGCCGCCGCCCGCGCCGCATGGAGTACACTGCGCGCGCTTCGCGGTGATCCGGAGACGTTCGTCCGAGGATTGAAACGGGAAGCCGGTAGACCCCGGGATGCCGGGGCGATTCCGGCGCTGCCCCCGCAACGGTAAGCGCGTGAAACCGTCGCATCCGCCACTGTGGTTCTCTCGACCACGGGAAGGCGCGACGGCCGGAGGCCTCGTCCTCCGCGCGCGAGCCCGGAGACCGGCCACGAAGTCCACACGGTTGCGATGCGGAGGGCGTCGCGGCGATGTCGTCGCCGCGCACGCGGTCCGTCTCGCTCCCCTGTCCTCCGATCGCGACTCCCGTCCTTCTCACCGCGCGGGTGCGCGCGATGGAGTCCCGAATGCAATTCCGCCGTCTTCCGCTGGCGCTGGCCGTCCCGGCCGCGCTGTGCGCCCTGTCCACCGTTTCCCCGTCCGCCCGCGCCGCCGATGCGGACCACCGCGACGGCGCCGACGCGCTCGACGCCGTCGTCGTCACCGCCACCCGCACCGCGGTCACCGTCGATGCGTCGCTGGCCCCGGTCGAAGTGATCGACGCCGATGCGATCCGCCGCAGCCAGGCCGCGTCGCTCGGCGACCTGCTGCGCGGCCGCGCCGGCATCGCCGTCAGCAACCAGGGCGGCGAGGGCAAGCTCAGCACGCTGTTCGTGCGCGGCGCCGAATCCGACCACGTGCTGGTGCTGGTCGACGGCGTGCGCATCGGCTCGGCGACCTCGGGCCTGGCGTCGTTCCAGGATCTGCCGGTCGCGCTGATCGACCGCATCGAGATCGTGCGCGGGCCGCGCTCCAGCCTGTACGGCTCGGACGCCATCGGCGGCGTGATCCAGATCTTCACCCGTCGCGACCGCGGCGCGCCGTCGCTGCGGTTCCACGTCGGCGCCGGCAGCCACGGCCGCCGCGAGGGCGGCGTCGGCTTCGGCGGCGGCAACGCGCGCGGCTGGTTCGGCTTCGACGCCGGACTGGTGCGGACCGACGGCATCGACGCCTGCCGCGGCATCGCCGACGACGTCAACTTCGTCTACGCCGGCTGTTTCGTGAACGGCCAGACCGACCGCGACGGCTACGAGAACCGCTCGGTATCGGTGCGCGGCGGCGTGGACATCGGCGACCGCGCCACGCTGCAGGCGCACGCGCTGCACGTCAGCGGCCACAACGAATACGACGGCGGCTTCGTCGACAACTCCGACATCGTGCAGCAGGCGGTCGGCGCCCGGTTCCAGTGGAAGCCGAGCGATGCGTTCACGCTCACCGTTTCCGCCGGCAGCAACAAGGACAGCTCCGACAACTTCCTCGGCGATGCGCCGGCGGGCTTCTTCTCCAGCCGCCGCGACACCGCGTCGGTGCAGGCCGACGTCGCGGTGGCCGAGGGCCACACGGTCACCGTCGGCGCGGACTGGCTGCGCGACCGCATCGGCAGCGACACCGCGTACGACGACAGGCGCCGCGCGGACCGCGCCGGGTTCGCGCAGTACCAGGGACGGTTCGGCGCGCAGGACGTGCAGCTCGCGCTGCGCCGCGACGACAACGACCAGTTCGGCGGCAAGACCACCGGCAACGCCGCGTGGGGCCTGGGCTTCGGCGACGGCTGGCGGGTGACGGCGGGCTACGGCACCGCGTTCAAGGCGCCGACCTTCAACGAGCTGTACTACCCGTTCTTCGGCAACCCGGCGCTGCGCCCGGAATCCTCGCGCACCGCCCAGGCCGGGCTCGCCTGGCGCGGCGCGGACATCGGCTTGCACCTGGACGCGTTCGAGACCCGGGTGAAGGACCTGATCGCCTACGACGCCTCGCTCGGCCTGCCGAACAACCTCGACGAGGCCCGCCTGCGCGGCGCCGAGCTGCGCGCCGACGCGACGCTGTGGGACTGGACGCTGGCCGCCAGCGCCAGTTGGCTGGACACCGAGAACCTGGCCGTCGGCGGCAACCGCGGCAAGGACCTGCCGCGCCGGGCCCGCGAGAGCGCGCGACTGGACCTCGATCGCGCGTTCGGCGCCTTCGGGTTCGGCCTCACCGCCATCGCCGAAGGCGCACGCTGGGACGACGTCGCCAACACCCGTCGACTCGGCGGTTTCGCCACGCTCGACCTGCGCGGCGAATACCGGATCGCCGACGCGTGGACGCTGCAGGCCGGCGTCGCCAACGTGTTCAATCGCCACTACGAGACCGCGGCCTACTACAACCAGCCCGGCCGCACCTGGACGGTGGCGCTGCGTTTCGACCCGGCGCGCTGAGTCGGGCCTGCTGAAGCCGGCCCGCTGAAGCCGGCCCGTCGAAGCGGCCCGGCCGCCGCGCGGTTGCGCCGGACGGCGGCGGCGTGGTACCACAATGCAGCGGGCTGCCTTGTCGCCCGCTGCATTGCCGCGATCGCCCTACCCGCGCCCCTTCCGACACCGTTTTCCTCCGCGACACCCTTTCCGGCGCCCGCCATGCCGTCCACGCCCGAACAGCTCAGCCCCGGCCTCTTCGTGGTCAGGCCCGCGGCTGCCCCCGCGCGGAAGCAGGCGAAGGCCCCGGCCGACCGCGACCTGCAGGCACGCCTGGGCGCCAGCGCCAGCGTCGAAGCGCTGTCCGGCCCGACCCCGGGCTGGCTGGTGAAGCTCAAGCGCGCGCCGAAGACCGCCCGCGCCGGCTGGAACAGCCTGCATCGCCTGCTCGGCGACGGCTACGTGGTGCTGCCGGCGATCGTCGACGACGCCGGTCGCGCGCGCTATCCCACCGGTCTGCTCTCGCTGAGATTCGGCAATGATGCCAGTGAGGAAGCGCTGCATGAGATCGGCATGCACTATGGTCTGGAACTGGTCGGCCGCACCCGCTTCACGCGGCAACAGGCGCTGTTCCGCCCGGCCGGCGGCAGCGAGGTGTTCCTGCCCGACGTGAGCGGCCGGATCGAACGCGACGACAAGGTCGAGGCCGTCTGGTTCGATGCCGAAAGCGCGTTCACCCGGACGTGACCCGCCGGGTTTCGATCCGGCCCCTGCGCCGGCCTTCCGACCGGCCTTCCCGCCACAGGACGTGAGGACGCCCGCATGCCCGCATCGCCGATCGCTCCACCGAACCCGCTCCCCGGCATCGCCGTGCCCGTCCCGGAGGCCCTCGGCATGCGCATGGCCGACGGCAGTTGGGTCGGCCTGCAGCCGCTGCCGCTGCAGCTGGAGGCCGTCGCCGGCACCACCGTGGCCCGGTTGTCGGGCACCCCGGTCGCGGAGATGGCCACCGCCCGGGTGATGCGCGCCGCGCAGGCCTTCTTCGAGCTGCCGAGCCGGGCGCCCGCGCCGGCCGCGGCGCCGGTGGTGGCCTCGCGCTCGAAGGCCTCCACCCGCGCGCTGGGCAACGTGCTCGAACGCAAGACCATCAGCGCGTACCTCGACGCCGACACCCGGCTGATGCGCATCCTCTACAAGCAGATCGTGCTGCGCTTCAGGGCCGGGACGCCGCAGAAGCTGCGCAACGCGATCATCCGCGACAGCGGCCTGCGCCTGCTCGCCGAAAACCCGCTCGCGCCCGGCCAGGTCACGCTCAGCGACGACGCGAAGCTGCATCCCGGCGAGGCGCTGGTCCGCCTGGCCGCGCAGTTGGCGACCCTGGACGAAGTCGCCTTCGCCACCCCGGACTTCATCTCGCAGTACCGGCGCAGCCTGCCGGCCCCGGGCGGCGCGCCCTCGACGAAGCAGTGGCACCTGAAGCTGATCGGCGCGACGCGGGCGTGGAAGCACGGCCGCGGCAAGCGCGGCGTGGTGGTGGCGGTGCTCGACGACGGCATCGACATCGAGCATCCGGAGCTGCGCACGAACCTGCTGCGCCGTCCCGATCCCGGCGAACCGCGCGACCTCTGCGGCCGCGACTTCTATCTCGCCGACGACGATCCCGACCACTTCAACCCGCGGCCCAAGCGCTTCCGGACGCCGTTCGAGGAGATGGCCGGCAACGACATCCACGGCACCTGCTGCGCCGGCGTGGCCGTGGGCCGCGGCCCGAAGGCCTACGGGCTGGCGCCGAACTGCAGGCTGCTGCCGGTCAAGGTGTTCCACGCCGACGATCTCGCCAGCGACAGCCGCGTCGCCGACGCGATCCGCTATGCGGCGCAGTTCGCCGACGTGATCTCGTGCTCGTGGGGCGGCGCCAAGAGCCCCGACATCGAATTCGCGCTGCGCGACGCGCGCGCGATCGGGCGCAAGGGCCGCGGCGCGGTGGTGGTCTGCGCCTCCGGCAACGAGGAGCGCAAGCAGGTCGACTATCCGGCCTCCGACGCCAACGCGATGGCGATCGGCGCCTCCACCGACGGCGACGATCTCGCCTGGTATTCCAACAGCGGCCCGCAACTGTGCGTGGTCGCGCCCTCCAACGGCGGCGCGCGCGGCATCTTCACCACCGACGTGTCCACCCCGGGGCGCGGCTTCAACACCGGCAAGGTCGCCGCCGGCGGCGCGGACGGGCTGTTCACCAACGACTTCGGCGGCACCTCCTCGGCGACGCCGCTGGTCGCCGGCCTGTGCGCGCTGATCCTGTCGCTGAAGCCGGAAATGACGCCCGACGACGTGCGCGCGATCCTGATCGCCAGCGCGAAGAAGATCGGCCCGGCCTCGGCGTACAAGGCCAACGGGCATTCCAACAAGTTCGGCCATGGCCGCATCGACGCCGCGAAGGCGGTGGCGCTGGCGAAGGCGTGGAAGCCGCCGGCGGGCTGACCGCGCGCTGTCGATCGCACGGTGTCGATGACCTGATGCCGATGGCCGATGTCGATGGCCGATGGTCGATGTCGATGGCGCGGGCGCCGATGGCCGATGTTGATGACGCCTGCGCCGATTCCCCGGTAGAGCGGCCTTCAGGCCGCTGCCGTTCGCCGTTCGCCGCTGCCGTTCGCCGTTTGCCGGAAACGTGGCAGCGGGCTGAAGCCCGCTCTACAAAAACCAACGACGCGATCAGTCGATGGCCTGATGTCGATGGCCTGGTGCCGATGAAGCGGTGCCGATACCCCGGTAGAGCGGCCTTCAGGCCGCTGCCGTTTTGCCGGACGCGTGGCAGCGGGCTGAAGCCCGCTCTACCGAAGCGCCGGACGGCTCCCCAGGCTCATTCCGCCGGGAACAGCGCCGGCTGCGGCGGCGCCAACGCCTCGCGATCGCGGAAATTGCCCAGCCCCACGCCGACCAGCCGGTACAGCGTGCGCGGCGGCAGATCGACCCGGTCGCGCAGCGACAGCGCCAGTTCGGTGAACCGCGCCAGCGAATCCGGCGGCGTCTCCGGCGTATGGCTGCGGGTGAGGATGCGGAACTGCGCGGTCTTCAGCTTCAGCACCACGGTGCGCCCGACCCGCTCGGTCTTGCGCGACGCGGTCCAGGTCTTTTCGGCGAGCGCGCGGATCATCGGTTCGATCTCGGCCAGCGGCACGTCGCGGGCGAAGGTGTCCTCGGAGGAGATCGACTGCACCGGCTGGTCGGGCTCGACCGGACGCTCGTCGATGCCCTGCGCGCGCTCGTGCAGGCGCAGGCCGAAACTGCCGAACGCATCCTGCAGCGTCGCGATATCGATGCCGCGCAAGTCGCCGACGGTGTTCACGCCGAGCGCTTCCAGCCGGCGCTGCGCGACCTTGCCCACGCCCGGGATGCAGCCCACCGGCAGCGGCGTGAGGAAGTCGAAGACCTGGTGCGGGCGGATCACGAACAGGCCGTCGGGCTTCTTCCAGTCGGAGGCGATCTTGGCGAGGAATTTGTTGGGCGCCACGCCGGCCGACGCGGTGAGCTGCGTCTCCTCGCGGATCTGCGCGCGGATCGCCTGCGCGACCTCGGTCGCGGTGGCGAGGCCGCTGGCCGGCGCGGTGACGTCGAGGTAGACCTCGTCCAGCGACAGCGGTTCGATCAGGTCGGTGTGGCGGGCGAAGATCGCGCGCACCTGGCGCGACACCGCCTTGTAGCGCACGAAGTCCGGCGGCACGAACACCGCCTCCGGGCACAGGCGCTCGGCGCGCACCGCCGGCATCGCCGAGCGCACCCCGAACCTGCGCGCCTCGTAGGACGCGGCGCAGACCACCGAGCGTTCGCCGCGCCAGGCGACCACCACCGGGCGGCCGCGCAGCGTCGGATCGTCGCGCTGTTCCACCGACGCGTAGAACGCGTCCATGTCGATGTGGAGGATCTTGCGCATGGATCGACGGCAACGGAGAGCGTCGCCACCATACCCGATCCGGCCGCGCCGAACGCGGCCGGCGCACGGCATGCCGCCACGGGCAGCGCGTTCGCCAGGACGCCCGGCACGCCCGGCGGCGCGCTGCTGCGGCGCAATGCGGCGGCGGCCGGAGGGCTCCCGCCCGAAGCCCGCGGGAAAACGGTTTTCCCGTGGATTTGCGGGAAATCGGCACCAACGGCGAACCGTGGTCGGCCGAACCGACCCAGTGGTGCGACGGCCCCGGCGTCGCCACCGGCGCCAGCAGTTGCCCGTCGACCGGCACCATCGCCCGCATCCCGTACCAGCAGAACGTGCTGGCCGGCGTGTGGTACGACAACTCGGCCGCGTCGCCCGCCGGCGCCACCGCCGCGCAGCTCGCCGCCGAGGCCAACAAGGCCGCCGCGCACTTCGGCAACACCACCGCAGCGTCGAACCGCTACACCTACTACGTGATCCTCTCGCCGACCGGCACCAACCCGGACAACTACAAGAGCCCGACCCAGGGCTACTGCGCGTGGCACGACTACGTCGGCGACCCGGGCATTTCCACCCCGACCACCTACGGCCCCCTCGCCTTCAGCAACCAGCCGTACAACATCGACGTCGGCTCGTCCTGCGGCGTCAACTTCGTCAACCCGGGCGCTGCCGGCAAGCTCGACGGCTACACGATGACGCTGGGCCACGAGTGGCACGAAATGATGTCCGACCAGTTCCCGGCCGGCGGCTGGACCGCCAACAGCGGCTACGAGAATTCGGACGAGTGCGCGTGGATCGCCGCGGGCAGCGCCGGCGGCGCCGCCAACGTCGCCTTCAGCACCGGCACCTTCACTCAGCAGGCCAGTTGGTCGAACGACACCAACAACTGCGCGATCTCGCACGCGATCGTGACCGGCGGCAGCACCAACACCGCGCCGGTGGCGAACTTCAGCGCGACCTCCAGCGGCCTGACCGCGACCTTCACCGACACGTCCACCGACGCCGAGAACAACATCAGCACCCATCGCTGGACCTTCGGCGACGGCGCGACCTCCACCGCGACCAACCCGAGCCACGCCTATGCGGCCGCGGGCACCTACTCGGTCAGCGAGACGGTCACCGACACCGGCGGCCTGAGCAGCACCAAGACGATGTCCGTGACGGTCTCCGGCAGCGGAAGCTGCGGCGGCACCGTGCTGTGCAGCGGCACCGCCGTGGCCCTGCCGTCGGTCGCCACCGGCGCCTGGTCGTCGATCTACACGATCGCCGTCCCGGCCGGCAAGACCAGCGTCGTGTTCAACATCTCCGGCGGCACCGGCGACGCGGACCTGTACGTGCGGATCGGCAGCGCGCCGACCACGACGTCGTACAACTGCCGTCCGTACACCACCGGCAACGCCGAGACCTGCACCTTCAACGCGCCGACCGCGGGCACGTACTACGTGGGCGTCCGCGCCTACGCCGCGTACTCCGGCGTCAGCCTGAAGGCGACGATCTCGCCGTAAGCGTTTCGCCTCGCGGCGCCGGGGACGTTTCTCCCCGGGGACGCCCCGGCGCCGATCGACCCCGGCCTCGCGCCGGGGTCTTTTTTTTGCGCCGATCCGCGCGGAACCGCGCGGCGGCGCGGGAGCGCGTTACTCCACCGTCACCGACTTCGCCAGGTTGCGCGGCTTGTCGACGTCGGTGCCGCGGGCCAGGGCGGCGTGGTAGGCGAGCAACTGCACCGGGATCGCGTGGACGATCGGCGACAGGGTGCCGACGTGGCGCGGGGTGCGGATGACGTGCACGCCCTCGGATTCGCTGAAGTGGCTGTCGGCGTCGGTGAAGACGTACATCTCGCCGCCGCGGGCGCGCACTTCCTGGATGTTGGACTTCACCTTCTCCAGCAGGCTGTCGTTGGGCGCGATCACCACCACCGGCATGTTCGCGTCGACCAGCGCCAGCGGCCCGTGCTTGAGCTCGCCGGCGGGATAGGCTTCGGCGTGGATGTAGGAGATTTCCTTGAGCTTCAGGGCGCCTTCCAGCGCGATCGGGTAGTGGATGCCGCGACCGAGGAACAGCGCGTGCTGCTTCGGCGCGAACCGCTCCGACCACACCGCGACCTGCGGCTCCAGGTTCAGCGCGTGCTGCACGCTGCCGGGCAGGTGCCGCAGCGCCTCGATCAGTTCGGCCTCGGCCTCGTCGGAAAGTTTGCCGTGCAGCCGCGCCACCGTCGCCGACAGCGCGAACAGCGCGACGAGCTGGGTGGTGAAGGCCTTGGTCGAGGCCACGCCGATCTCGGCGCCGGCACGGGTGTAGAAGACGAGCTTGCTGGCGCGCGGGATCGCGCTCTCGGGCACGTTGCAGATCGACAGCGTGCGGTCGTGGCCCAGCGACTTGGCGTACTTCAGCGCCTCCATCGTGTCGAGCGTCTCGCCCGACTGGGAAATGGTCACCACCAGTTGGCGCGGGTCGGCGACGACCTTGCGGTAGCGGTATTCGCTGGCGATCTCGACCGTGCACGGCAGGCCGGTCATGGCCTCGAACCAGTAGCGCGCGGTCAGGCCGGCGTAGTAGCTGGTGCCGCAGGCGAGGATCTGCAGGCCGGAGATGTCGCGCAGCACCGCCTCCGCCCTGTCGCCGAACAGCTCGGGCACGAACGCGCCGCGATCGACGATGGCCTCGATGGTGTCGGCGATCGCGCGCGGCTGCTCGTGGATCTCCTTCTGCATGAAGTGCCGGTACGGGCCCAGCTCCAGCGACGCCAGCGACACGCCGGAGACGAAGGACTCGCGCTGCGCTTCGGCGTCGTTCGCGTCGAACACGCGCACGCCGGCGCGCGTGACCTCGGCGGTGTCGCCTTCCTCCAGGAAGATCACCCGGCGCGTGGCCTGGACGATCGCCGACACGTCGGACGCGATGAAGTTCTCGCCTTCGCCCAGGCCGATCAGCAGCGGGCAGCCCATCCGCGCGCAGACCATGCGCGAGGGATCGTCGCGGCTGATCACCGCCAGCGCGTAGGCGCCGTCGAGTTCCTTCACCGCGCGCTGCAGCGCGGCCAGCAGGTCGTCGCCCTGCGACAGGTAGTGGTGGATGAGGTGGGCGATGACCTCGGTGTCGGTCTGCGACTCGAATTCGTAGCCCAGCGCGCGCAGGCGTTCGCGCTGCGCCTCGTGGTTCTCGATGATGCCGTTGTGCACCAGCGCCACGCCCTGGCTGATGTGCGGGTGGGCGTTGCCTTCGGTGACGCCGCCGTGCGTGGCCCAGCGGGTGTGGCCGATGCCGAGGTTGGCGTGGAAGCCTTCGGCGACGGCGGCGTTCGCCATCTCGGCGACGCGGCCGGTGCGACGCACGCGGCGGACGTCGCGGCCCGCGGCGGCCTCATCGACGACCGCGATGCCGGCGGAGTCGTAGCCGCGGTATTCCAGACGTTTCAGCCCCTCGACCAGCACCGGTACCACATCGCGATCCGCGATCGCGCCGACAATGCCACACATGGGTCTGGAGTCCTCTCAGGGTTGGGCGGATGGGCGGGCTGCGGACGACCCGGCGGGCGGCGTCTCCGAGGCCGGCTAGTGTAACGACGAAACCCGCCGCGGGCGTCCGCGCGGACACGTCCGGACAGCGGACGGACAGTCGATCGTCGACGAAAATCCATTGAAAATCATTGCCTTGCAGTTGGCACGGGGTTTGCGTTGATTACCGCGAACCCAAGCATTCCACTGCCATGTCCATTCGCGACACCGCCGCCCAGGACACCGTCCTCGCCCCTTCCGCCCGCGCCGGCCGACGCTGGCGCCTGCCGGTGATCGTCGCGCTCGGCGTGGCGATCGCGGCGGCGGCCACCGTGTCGGCCTGGCGCGGCGGCAGCCGCTCGGTCGATGCCGCGCGGGTGCGCATCGCCGAGGTGCGCCGCGGCGACCTGGTCCGCGACCTGTCGGCCGAAGGCCGGGTGATCTCGGCGAACAGCCCCACGCTGTACGCGATCTCCGCCGGCACCGTCACCCTGAAGGTGGTCGCCGGCGACGCGGTGAAGCAGGGCCAGGTGCTCGCCGAGATCGACAGCCCCGAGCTGCGCAGCCGGCTCGCGCAGGAGGAGGCGACCCTCGCCGGTCTCGAAGCCGAGACCTCGCGCGCGACGCTCGACGGCGCGCTCACCCGCGCCAACGCGCGCAAGCAGCTCGACCAGGCCACGGTGGACCGCACCGCGGCGGCCCGCGACCTGGAACGCAACAAGCGCGCGTTCGACGGCGGCGCGGTCGCGCAGATCGACGTCGCCCGCGCCCAGGACGCACTCAAGAAATCGGAACTGGCGCTGGCCGCCGCGCAGCAGGAGTTCGCGCTGCAGGGCCGCGGCGCGGACCTCGACAGCCGCAACAAGCGGCTGCAGGCCGACCGCCAGCGCGCCGTGGTCGACGAGCTGCGCCGGCAGGTGGAGGCGCTGTCGCTGCGCGCGCCGTTCGACGGCCAGGTCGGCCAGGTGATGATCGCGCAGCGCGCGAACGTCGCCGACAACGCGCCGGTGCTCAGCGTCGTCGACCTGTCGGTGTTCGAGGTCGAGATCAAGGTGCCCGAGAGCTTCGCCCGCGACCTCGGCATCGGCATCCCGGCGGAGATCTCCGCTGTCGGCGACACCTACGCCGCGTCGATCTCCGCGGTGTCCCCGGAAGTGGTGAACGGCGAAGTCGCCGCCCGCCTGCGCTTCAAGGACCGCCAGCCGCCGGGCCTGCGCCAGAACCAGCGCCTCAGCGCGCGGATCGTGCTCGACACCCGGCGCGACGTGCTGATGGTCGAACGCGGCCCGTTCCTGGAGCAGGGCGGCGGCGCCGTCTACGTCATGGACGGCGACACCGCGGTGAAACGCCGCATCCGCACCGGCGTCAGCAGCCTCGCCGCCGTCGAAATTCTCGATGGCGCCAAACCCGGGGACCGCATCGTGGTCTCCGGCGCCGACCGCTTCGGCGACGCCGAACGCATCCGCATCACCGGAGAATGACCATGTCCACCGCCCACGACGCCTTCCCCCTCGCCCTGCACTGGGACGCCGACGCGCTGGCCGCGGCGGTGCAGCGCCGGCTGCCGCCGCTGCACACCGTCGCGTTCGCACCCTCGGCGAACGACGCCGAGGTGCATCGCCCGCACCGCGACGGCGGGTTCGCGCCGGCGCCGACGCTGCCCTCGCGCTTCCGCATCGGCTGAGCGCGGCGCGACCGCGCCGCCTCCCGCGCCCCTTTCCTTTCCGGAGCTCCCCATGTTGCACATGCAAGGCGTCACCAAGGTCTACCACACCGAACTGGTCGAAACCCACGCGCTGCGGTCGCTGGACCTGCACGTGAAGGAAGGCGAGTTCGTCGCCGTCACCGGGCCGTCCGGTTCGGGCAAGACCACCTTCCTCAACATCGCGGGCCTGCTGGAAACCTTCACCGGCGGCGAGTTCGTGCTCGACGGCCAGAACGTCAAGGGCCTGTCCGACGACGCGCGCAGCAGGCTGCGCAACCAGAAGATCGGCTTCATCTTCCAGGGCTTCAACCTGATCCCCGACCTCAACCTGTTCGACAACGTCGACGTGCCGCTGCGCTACCGCGGCATGTCCGCGCCCGAGCGCAGGTCGCGCATCGAGGACGCGCTGGCCAAGGTCGGGCTGGGCTCGCGCATGAAGCACTTCCCGGCCGAGCTGTCCGGCGGCCAGCAGCAGCGTGCGGCCATCGCCCGCGCGCTGGCCGGCAGCCCGCGCCTGCTGCTCGCGGACGAACCGACCGGCAACCTCGACTCGCAGATGGCGCGCGGCGTGATGGAACTGCTGGAGGACATCAACAGCCGCGGCACCACCATCGTCATGGTCACCCACGATCCGGAGCTCGCTGCGCGCGCGCAGCGCAACGTGCACATCGTCGACGGCATGGCCACCGACCTGTCGGTGGAGCCGAGCCTGGTCCGCGTCGCCCGCTCGGCCGAGGCCGGCGCCCCGGCGTCGGCCTGAGGACGCCGCCATGTTCGGTTACTACTTCAACCTCGCCCTGCGAAGCTTCAAGCGCAACAAGGCGCTGACGACGCTGATGGTGCTGGCCATCGCGATGGGCATCGGCGCCTGCATGACCACGCTGACCGTGTTCCACGTGCTGTCCGGCGACCCGCTGCCGGGCAAGAGCTCGACGCTGTTCTACGTGCAGCTCGACCCGGAGGGCAAGTCCGGCTACCGCCCCGGCGAGGAGCCGACCGACCAGGTGACCCGCTTCGACGCCGAAACCCTGCTGCGCGAGAAGCGCGGGAAGCGGCAGGCGATGATGACCGGCGGCGGCGTCTCCATCACGCCGCAGCAGTCCAGCCTCACGCCTTTCTACTCCGATTCGCGCTACACCTCGGCGGACTTCTTCCCGATGTTCGAGGTGCCTTTCCTCTACGGCCATGGCTGGACCGCCAAGGACGACGACGCCCGCGCCCGCGTGGCGGTGATTTCCAGGGCGCTGAACGACAAGCTGTTCGCCGGCGGCGACAGCGTCGGCAAGCAGGTCCGGCTGGACAAGACCGACTTCACGGTGGCCGGCGTGATCGACGAGTGGCGGCCGACGCCGCGCTTCTACGACATGAACACCGACCGCTTCGGCACGCTGGAGGACGTGTTCCTGCCGTTCTCGACCTCGCGCGACCTGAAGATGAGCCGCAGCGGCAGCATGAACTGCTGGGGCGACACCGCCGCCGACTCCACCGACCTCAACGCCCCGTGCGTGTGGATCCAGTACTGGGTGCAACTGGACAGCGCGCAGCAGGCGGCGGAATACAAGGATTACCTGGTCAATTATTCCAACCAGCAGCGCAGCGCGGGCCGTTTCGAGCGCCCCGCCAACGTCCGCCTGCGCGACGTGATGGCGTGGCTGGACTACAACAAGGTCGTGCCCAACGACGTGGTCGTGCAGATGTGGCTGGGCTTCGGCTTCCTGCTGGTCTGCCTGGTCAACACCGTCGGCCTGCTGCTGGCCAAGTTCCTGCGCCGCGGCGGCGAGATCGGCGTGCGTCGCGCGCTGGGCGCCTCGCGCAAGGCGATCTTCATGCAGTGCCTGGTGGAAGCGGGCACGGTCGGCCTCGCCGGCGGCATTCTCGGGCTGGGGCTCTCGCTGCTCGGCCTGTGGGCGGTGCGCCTGCAGCCGGCCAGCTACGCCAAGCTCGCCCACCTCGACATCGGCATGCTGCTGTCCACGTTCGTGCTCGCGATCGTCGCCAGCCTGCTCGCCGGATTGCTCCCCGCCTGGCGCGCGATGCAGATCACGCCGGCGATGCAGTTGAAGTCGCAATAACCCCCCGGCGCTTCGCCCGGCCCCACCTCGTCCGTCCCGCCCGGCGGGACCAGGAAATCGCCATGGAACTCCGTCCCATCCTCTCCACCCTGATGCGCCACAAGACCGCGGCGGCCCTGATCGTGCTGGAGATCGCCATGACCTGCGCGATCATCTGCAACGCCCTGTTCATGATCGGCGACCGCATCCGCCAGGTCCGCGAAACCAGCGGCATCGCCGAGAACGAACTGGTGCGCGTGCAGATCACCAGCATCGGATCGAACGACAACGCCGCCGCGCTCACCCGCACCGACCTCGCCTCGCTGCGCGGCCTGCCCGGGGTCAAGGCCGCCACCGTGACCAACCAGGTGCCGTTCGTGAATTCGTCCTGGAACAGCGGCGTCAGCCTCAAGCCGGACCAGGAGCGGCCGACGATGAATGCGACCAACTACATGGCCGAGGACCAGTTCGTCGACACGCTGGGGCTGCAATTGATCGCGGGCCGCAACTTCACGCCCGACGAATACCGCGATTTCGAGGTGATGGAGAAGGCCGACGGCCCGATCGCCCTCCCCGGCCTCATCATCACCCGCGCCATGGCGGAGAAACTGTTCCCCGGCGATTCCGCGGACAAGGTCCTCGGCAAGCCGCTCTACGTCTGGGGCACCGAGCCGACCCGCATCATCGGCGTGGTCGACCACCTCGTCCGCCCGAGCATGCAGGGCGGGCCCAGCGCGCGCGAATATTCGATGATCTTCCCGATCCGCGCGCACTACGACGTCGGCGGCAACTACCTGCTGCGCACCGAGCCGGGCCGACGCGACGAGGTGCTCAAGGCCGCGGTCGCCGCGCTGCGCGCCAACGGCCCCAACCGCATCATCCTCGACGACAACACCAAGACCATCGAAGAGCTGCGCGGCGAGTTCTACCAGGCCCCGCGCACGATGGCCTGGCTGCTCGCGGCGGTCTGCATCGGGCTGCTGTTCATCACCGCGCTGGGGATCGTCGGGCTCGCCAGCTTCTGGGTGCAGCAGCGCACCAAGCAGATCGGCGTGCGCCGGGCGCTGGGCGCGACCCGCGGCCAGATCCTGCGCTACTTCCAGACCGAGAACTTCCTGCTGGCGACGCTCGGCATCCTGCTCGGCATGCTCGGCGCCTACGGCCTGAACCAGTTGCTGATGTCGCACTACGAACTGGAGCGGCTGCCGTGGGCCTACCTGCCGGCCGGCGCGATCGCGCTGTGGCTGCTGGGACAGATCGCGGTGTTCGGTCCCGCACGTCGCGCGGCGGCGGTGCCGCCGGCGGTGGCGACGCGCAGCGTCTGACGCCCGCTTCCGGCGACCTGCTAGGCTTCGCGCATGCCCACCGTCCTCGTCATCGACGACAACCCCGCGGTCGCGACCGCGCTCGAAACGCTGTTCTCGCTGCACGAGATCGACACCCGCACGGCGGCGACGCCCGCCGCCGGGCTCGCCGCGCTCGACGAGGCGCCGGTCGACCTCGTCGTGCAGGACATGAACTTCGAGGCCGACACCACCTCCGGCGCCGAAGGCGAAGCGCTGTTCCGCGAGATCCGCGCCCGCCATCCCGACCTGCCGGTGATCCTGCTCACCGCGTGGACGCACCTGGGCTCGGCGGTGGACCTGGTGAAGGCCGGCGCCGCCGACTACCTCGCGAAGCCGTGGGACGACCGCCGCCTGATCGCGACCGTCAACAACCTGCTGGAACTGTCGCAGACGCGGCAGCAGCTCGCGCGCCGCGACGCCGGCGACCGCCGCCGGCGCGAGGCGCTGGCCGCGTTCGACCTGCGCGGCTTCGTGCACGCCGATCCGCTGACCGGCTCGGTGCTGCAACTGGCGGGGCAGATCGCGCGTTCGGACCTGCCGGTCCTGATCACCGGCCCCAACGGCAGCGGCAAGGAGCGGCTCGCCGAGATCGTGCACGCGAACTCCGCGGTGCGCGACGGACCCTTCATCGCGCTCAACTGCGGCGCGCTGCCGGCCGACCTGATCGAGGCCGAGCTGTTCGGCGCCGACGCCGGCGCCTACACCGGCGCCAACCGCGCCCGCGAAGGCAAGTTCGAGGCGGCCGACGGCGGCACGCTGTTCCTCGACGAGATCGGCACCCTGCCGCTCGCCGGCCAGGTCAAGCTGCTGCGCGTGCTGGAGACCGGCCGCTTCCAGCGCCTGGGCAGCAATCGCGAGCGCGAGGTGAAGGTGCGCGTGGTCAGCGCCACCAACGCCGACCTGCCGGCGCTGATCGCCTCCGGCCAGTTCCGCGAGGATCTCTACTACCGCCTCAACGCGATCGAGCTGCGGCTGCCGCCGCTGGCCCAGCGCCCCGACGACATCCTGCCGCTGGCGCGCCATTTCATGCCCGACGGCCGCAGTCTGGACGCCAGTGCAGAACGCGCACTGCTGGCCCATCGCTGGCCGGGCAACGTGCGCGAACTGCGCAACGCCATCCAGCGAGCGGCGCTGCTGGCGCAGGGCGCGCGGGTCGGCGCCGCCGACCTCGGCCTGCCCGCCGCGCCCGCGCCCGTCGCGGACGCGGCCGAACCCGACCGCGAGGCGATCGAGGCCGCGCTGGCGCGCGCCGGCGGCGTGCTGGCGCAGGCCGCGCAGGAGCTGGGCATGTCCCGGCAGGCGCTGTACCGGCGCATCGAGCGCCTCGGCATCGCCCGCGACTGAGCGCGTGCCGATGTCGCGTCTCCGCCGCTGGCCGCTGTCGATCCGGATCGGTGTCCCGGCCGTGCTCGGCGTCGTCTGCGCCGCGGTCGCGACCACGCTGCTCGCGCGCTGGCTGACGCCGTGGGCGGCGGCGGCGCTGGCCTCGACCCTGTCCGCGCTGCTGGCGATCGCCGCGCTGCGCCGCACGCTCAAGCCGATGCGCGGCCTGTTCCGCGCGCTCGCCGGTACGGTCGCGAGCTATCGCGACGGCGACTTCAGCTTCGGCATCGCCTGGGACCGCGACCGCGATCTCGCCGAGCTGGTCGATGCGCACAACGCGCTCGGCACGGCGCTGCGCGAGCAGCGGCTGTCGCTGGTCCAGCGCGAACTGCTGCTCGACACGATGGTGCAGAACACGCCGGTGGCGATGGTGCTGCTCGATCCCGCCCGGCGCGTGGTGCTGGGCAACCTCGCCGCGCGCAAGCTGCTCGGCCAGGGGCGGCGGCTGGAAGGCCAGGCCTTCGACGCGGTGCTCACCCGCGCCCCGCAGGCGCTGCGCGACGCGTTCGAGCGCGACGGCGACGGCATCTTCGCGGTCGGCGACGAGGACAACGAGGAGATCTTCCATCTCTCGCGCCGCGGCTTCCGGCTCAACGGCCGCCGCCACGAGCTGGTGCTGCTGCGCCAGCTCACCGCCGAACTGCGCCGGCAGGAAGTGCAGACCTGGAAGAAAGTGATCCGGGTGATCAGCCACGAACTCAACAATTCGCTGGCGCCGATCGCCTCGCTCGCGCATTCCAGCGCCGAGCTGATGCGGCGCGGCCAGCTCGAACGCATCCCGAACGCGCTGGCGACGATCGAGGAGCGCGCGCGGCATCTCGAAGGCTTCATCCGCGACTACGCGCGCTTCGCGAAGCTGCCTGCGCCGCGCCTGCAGCCGCTGGAATGGTCGCGCTTCCTCGCGCAGTTGCGCAGCCAGGTCGAATTCGCGTGGGACGGCCAGCACGGCGACGGCGTGTTCCAGGCCGACGCCGCGCAGTTCGAGCAGACCCTGCTGAACCTGGTGAAGAACGCGCACGAATCCGGCTCGGCGCCGGAGGACGTGCAACTGCGGCTGCGCCGGCAGCCCGACGCCTGGCGCATCGACATCCTCGACCGCGGCAGCGGCATGAGCGAGGCGGTGCTGGCGCAGGCGCTGCTGCCGTTCTATTCGACCAAGCGCCACGGCACCGGCCTCGGCCTGGCGCTGTGCCGCGACATCATCGAGGCCCATGGTGGCCGCATCGCCCTGCAGAACCGCGACGGCGGCGGGCTGTGGATCAGTCTGAGCCTGCCGGCGCGCTGAGCCCGGTAGAGCGGCCTTCAGGCCGCTGCCCCGTTCAATGTCCGACCGACGATCGAATCGGCGATCAGCGGCCTGAAGGCCGCTCTACCGGATGCATGCGGGCCGCCGTCAATCCTTCGGCTTCTTCACCGGCCGCTTCCAGCCGTCGAGCGTGACCTGCCGCGCCCGCGCGACGGTGAGCTTGCCCGCCGGCGCGTCCTTGTTGATCACGGAACCGGCGGCGATGGTCGCGCCCGCGCCGATGGTCACCGGCGCCACCAGCGCGGCGTTGGAGCCGATGAAGGCGCCATCGGCGATCGTCGTGGTCCACTTGTTGGCGCCGTCGTAGTTGCAGGTGATGGTGCCGGCGCCGACGTTCACGCCGGCGCCGATCACCGCGTCGCCGAGGTAGGTCAGGTGGCTGGCCTTGCTGCCGGCGCCGAGCCTGGCGTTCTTGGCCTCGACGAAGTTGCCGATGTGGACGCCGTCGGCGAGCACCGTCCCCGGCCGAAGCCGCGCGAACGGGCCGATCTGCACCGCGCCTTCGGTCTGCGCGCCCTCGAGGTCGCAGTGCGCGCGCACTTCGGTACCGGCGGCGAGCTCCACGTCCTTCAGCCGGCAGAACGGGCCGATGCGCACGCCGTCGCCGAGCACCACCCGGCCTTCGAACACCACGTCGGCGTCGATCTCGACATCGCGGCCGACCACGACCTCGCCGCGCACGTCGACGCGATCGGTGTCGGCGAAGCGCGCCCCGGCGTCGCACAGCGCGCGCACCCGACGGCGCTGGCAGGCGCGCTCGAGCTGCGCGAGCTGCCACGAGTCGTTCGCGCCCTCGGTTTCCATCGGATCGGCGACCGTCACGATCTCCGCGGGCAGGAACTCGTCGGCGGCCATCGCGAACACGTCGGTCAGATAGTACTCGCCCTGCGCGTTGCCGTTCGACAGCCGGTCCAGCCACGGCACCAGCGCGTTGGCGTCGGCGGCGATGATCCCGGTGTTGATCGAACGGATCCGGCGGGTCGCCTCGTCGGCGTCCTTGTGCTCGACGATCGCGGCGACCCGGCCCTGCGCATCGCGGACGATGCGGCCGTAGCCGGTCGGGTCGGCGACCTCGGCGACCAGCACCGCCAACCGCCCGGGCGCATCGAGCAGCCGGCGCAGGGTCTCCGCGCGGATCAGCGGCACGTCGCCGTACAGCACCAGCACGCGCGCATCGTCGGGGACGCCGGGCATCGCCTGCTGCACCGCATGGCCGGTGCCGAGCTGCTCGGCCTGTTCGGCCCACTGCAGGTCGGGCTGGCCGGCGAAGGCCGCGCGCACCGCGTCGCCGCCGTGGCCGTAGACGATGTGGATGCCGGCGGGATCGAGCGCGCGGGCGCTGGCGATCACGTGCGCGAGCATCGGCACGCCGGCGATCTTCTGCAGCACCTTGGGCAGCGCGGACTTCATCCGCTTGCCCTCGCCCGCGGCGAGGACGACGACGTGGAGGGGAGCGGTCATGCGGACTCCGGGGCCGGGAATGCCGGCATTCTAGCGGCAGCGGCTGCTACGATGCCGGCGCCCGCATTCCCCCGCCCGCCCGTCCCGCGCATGTCCGCATCGCCCCTCGCCATCGATCCGCCACCGCCTTCGCGGGCGATGCGCACGGCGCTGGCGCTCGGCTTCGCGGCGACCGCCGCGGGCCTGTTCGCCCACGACACCTGGCGCGCGCTGCCCGCCGAACGTTTCGCGCTGTCGCTGGTGCTCGCGGCGCTCGCCTGCCTCCTCGCCTGGCCGCTGCGCGCGCGCCTGCGCGGCCGGATGGCGAGCGCGCTCGCCGCGATCTGGTCCCTCGCGCTGGTCGTCTACGCCGGCGCGCTGCCGGTGCTGGCGGCGGCGACGCTGGGCCTCGCGGCGCTGGGCGTCGGGCTGTGGCTGGTCCCCGCACGGACGCCGGCGCGCGCCGCGATCGCCGCCAGCGTCGGACTGATCGCGATCGCCGGGCTGGCGGGCTGGACGCTGGCCTGGCCGATCCACCGCGCCTTCGTCTGGTGGCCGCTGCTGGGGGGCGTCATCGCGTGGCGACGCCGCGCCATCGCCGACGCCTTGCGCACGGTCGCTGCCGGCTGGCGCGCCGCCGTGGATGCAGCGCCGCGCGCGGCGGCGGCCACCGTGCTCCTGTTCGGCCTGGCCGCGACCGCCTGCTGGCTGCCGTCGCTGCAGATGGACGACCTCACCTACCACCTCGACCTGCCGGCGCAGTTGCGCCTGCACGCCGCCTACGCGCCCGACGCGCGCGTGCAAATGTGGGCGTTCGCGCCGTGGGCGGGCGACGTGCTGCACGGCATCGTCGGGGTGATGGCCGGACGCGAGGCGCACGGCGCGATGAACGCGCTGTGGCTGCTGCTGATGGCCGGCGCTGCGGGCGCGCTGCCCGCGGCGCTGCACGCCGCGCCGCGCGAACGCTGGGCCGCGCTCGCGCTGCTCGCGAGCCTGCCGCCGCTGGTGTGGATGGCCGCCGGGCAGCAGACCGAACTCGCCGCCACCGCGGTCACCCTCGCGCTGGCGGCGGTGATCGTCGCCGATGCGCCGGGCCGGCTGTGGGCCGGTGCAGTGCTGTTCGCCGGTTTGTTCGCGCTCAAGCCGGTCCACGGCATCGCGGCGCTGCCGTTGCTCGCGTACGCGGCCTGGCGGCATCGGCATGCGCTGCCGTGGTCGCGGATGCCGGCCGCGATCGCGCTGTTCGCGCTCGTCGCACTGTCCAGCGAAACGATGGCCTGGCGCGCCACCGGCAATCCGCTGCTGCCCCTGTTCAACGACGTGTTCCGCGCACCGGCGATGCCGCCGATGGCGCTCGACGACGCGCGCTGGCATGCGGGCTTCGCGCCGGACCTGCTCTGGCGCATGACCTTCGACACCGATCGCTACTACGAGGGCTGGGACGGCGCGCTCGGCTTCGCGGCGATCGCGCTCGGCGGCCTGTGGCTGCTCGCACTGCTGCGCCGGCCGCATCGCGGCCTGTTCGTTTCCGCCTCGCTGGCGATGCTGCTGCCGCTGCTGCCGATGCAGTACGCCCGCTACGCCTGGCCCGGACTGTGCCTGCTGCTGGTGCTGCTGCCGGTCGGCACGGAGGCGCGACTGGGCAGGCGCGCCTTCGCCTGGAGCTTCGTCGCGCTGTGCGTGCTCGATCTCGCCTTCCAGGCGAACGCGAGCTGGCTGCACCACGCTTCGGTGATGAAGCGGACGCTGCGCAGCCCGTTCGACGACACCGCGCTGCTGCGCGACTGGCTGCCCGAGCGCCTGCTGCTGCGCCGGCTGCCCCCCGGGGATCGAGGCGCGGTGCTGGCCGCCGACCCCGCGCGCGGCTTCGTGGCCGAACTCGGCGGACGCGGACGCACGGTTTCGGCGCACGCGCCGTGGCTGCAGCGCGAGGCGCAGGCCGCGGACGGCGACGGCTCGGGCACGGCGTGGCGGCGGCTGTTCGCCGCGCACGGGATCCGCTGGGTCCTCGGCGACGCCGCCTACGCCAGCCCCGCGCTGCGGGCGGGCCTGGATCGCGCCGGCGCGCACGCGTTCGCGCGCGAGGGCACGACGACGCTGTGGCGGCTTCCGCCCGCTTCCGCACCGGAGACGCCATGAGCCTGACCCGCCAGGGCGGGCATTACCTGCTGTTCGGCGGCCTGCAGTGGCTGCTGGACTGGGGCGTGACCGTCCTCGCCAGCCACCTCGGCCTGCCGATCGAACCGGCGAACGTCTGCGGCCGCATCAGCGGCGCGATGCTCGGCTTCTGGCTCAACGGCAAGATCACCTTCGCCGGCGAGGACACCCGCGTCGGTGGCGCGCAACTGCGCCGGTTCGTGCTGCTGTGGCTGACCACCACCACGCTCAGCACGCTGGCGATGGGCAGCATCGACGACGTGTTCGGCCTGCGCGGCGCGTGGCTGGCGAAACCGGCGATCGAACTGACCCTGGGGCTCGCCGGCTTCCTGGTCTCGCGGCACTGGGTCTACAAGCGCTGACGCCGCCGGTAGAGCGGCCTTCAGGCCGCTCTACCGGGGCGGGATGCGCGAACCGTCCCACGAAAAACGCCGGCTTGCGCCGGCGTTTTCGGGTGTCGCGGCGGCAGGCGCCTCAGTGCTTGAGGTTCTTGCGCAGGCGCTCCAGCGCGCTGAGCTGGGCGAGGCTCATCGCCAGCTGCGACTGGGCCTCTTCGGCCGACATCTTCGGATCCTTGTGTTCCAGCGCGCGCTTGGCCTCTTCCATCGCGGCCTTGACCGCGGCCTCGTCGATGTCCTGCGCGCGCACCGCGGTGTCGGCCAGCACGGTCACGACCTGTGGCTGCACTTCGAGGATGCCGCCGGAGATCGCGAAGTCCAGCGTCTCGCCGCTGGCCGTGGTGACGACGACCTTGCCCGGCTTCAGGCGGGTGATCAGCGGCGCATGGCGCGGCGCGATGCCGAGTTCGCCCTGCTCGCCGGTGGCGACCACGAGCGTGGCTTCGCCGTGGAAGATCTCGGCTTCGGCGCTGACGATGTCGCAACGGATGGTGGCCATAGGTAAACGCTCTTGTTCATAGTCCCCCTCTCCCGTTCACGGGAGAGGGCAGGGGTGAGGGTGACGAGCCGCGACGCCCTCACCCTGACCCTCTCCCGCAGGCGGGAGAGGGAACACGCATCAGGCGGCGAGCTTCTTCGCCTTCTCGACCGCTTCCTCGATGCCGCCGACCATGTAGAACGCCTGTTCCGGCAGGTGGTCGTACTCGCCGTCCACGATCCCCTTGAAGCCGCGGATCGTGTCCTTCAGCGACACGTACTTGCCGGGCGAGCCGGTGAACACTTCCGCGACCGTGAACGGCTGCGAGAAGAAGCGCTCGATCTTGCGGGCGCGGGCCACGGCCAGCTTGTCGTCTTCCGACAGCTCGTCCATGCCCAGGATCGCGATGATGTCCTTCAGCTCCTTGTACTTCTGGAGCGTGGCCTGGACGCGGCGCGCGGTCTCGTAGTGCTCGTTGCCGATGACGTTCGGGTCGAGCTGGCGCGAGGTCGAGTCCAGCGGGTCCACCGCCGGGTAGATGCCGAGCGAGGCGATGTTGCGGCTCAGCACGACGGTCGCGTCGAGGTGCGCGAAGGTGGTCGCCGGCGACGGGTCGGTCAGGTCGTCCGCGGGCACGTACACGGCCTGGATCGAGGTGATCGAACCGGTCTTGGTCGAGGTGATGCGCTCCTGCAGGACGCCCATTTCCTCGGCGAGGGTCGGCTGGTAACCCACCGCCGACGGCATGCGGCCCAGCAGCGCCGACACTTCGGTGCCGGCCAGCGTGTAGCGGTAGATGTTGTCGACGAACAGCAGCACGTCGCGGCCTTCGTCGCGGAAGTACTCGGCCATGGTCAGGCCGGTCAGCGCCACACGGAGACGATTTCCCGGCGGCTCGTTCATCTGGCCGTACACCATCGCCACCTTGGACTTCTCGGTGTCGCCCACGACGACGACGTTGGATTCCTGCATCTCGTGGTAGAAGTCGTTGCCTTCGCGGGTGCGCTCGCCCACGCCGGTGAACACCGACAGGCCCGAGTGCTCGGTCGCGATGTTGTTGATCAGCTCCATCATGTTCACGGTCTTGCCCACGCCGGCGCCGCCGAACAGGCCGACCTTGCCGCCCTTGGCGAACGGGCACATCAGGTCGATGACCTTGATGCCGGTTTCCAGCAGCTCGGTGGACGAGGACTGTTCTTCGTAGGTCGGCGCCGCACGGTGGATTTCCCAGTGCGCGTCGGCCTGGACCGGGCCCTGCTCGTCGATCGGATTGCCGAGCACGTCCATGATGCGGCCGAGGGTGCCGCGGCCGACCGGCACCGAGATGGCGCGGCCGGTGTTGACGGCGATGAGGTTGCGCTTGAGGCCGTCGGTGGAGCCCAGCGCGATCGTGCGGACCACGCCGTCGCCGAGCTGCTGCTGCACCTCGAGGGTGATGTCGGTGTTCTGCACCTTCAGCGCGTCGTACACCTTCGGCACGTCGGCGCGCGGGAATTCGACGTCGACGACGGCGCCGATGATCTGGACGATCTTGCCTTGCGTGTTGGCGGCGGTATTCATGGAGGTTCCCGATTCGAAAAAGTCTTGTTGCATGAGTCGATCCGTCATCGTCGCGTCGTCAGACCGCGGCCGCGCCGCCGACGATTTCGGAGATTTCCTGGGTGATCGCGGCCTGGCGGGCCTTGTTGTAGACCAGGTTCAGGGTGCCGATCAGCTTGGTCGCGTTGTCGCTGGCGGCCTTCATCGCCACCATGCGCGCCGCGTGCTCGGAGGCCACGTTCTCCATCACCGCCTGGTACACCAGCGATTCGATGTAGCGGGTCAGCACGTGGTCGAGCACGGTCTGCGCGTCCGGCTCGTAGATGTAGTCCCAGTCGTGGTGGGCGACCGCCGTCTCCGAGGCCGGCAGCGGCAGCAGCTGGTCGAACGCCGCGCGCTGGGTCATGGTGTTGACGAAGTCGTTGTAGACGAGGAAGACCTTGTCCACCTTGCCCTGGCTATAGGCGTCCAGCATCACCTTGATCACGCCGACCAGCTGGTCCACGCGCGGGGTGTCGCCCAGGTGCGTCGCCGAGGCGAGCATGCCGACCTTGATGCGGCGGAAGAACACCGTCGCCTTCTGGCCGATGGTGACCACGTCGACCTCGGCGCCCTGCTCCTGCCACTTGCGCATGTCGGCCAGCAGCTTGCGGAACAGGTTGTTGTTGAGGCCGCCGGCGAGGCCGCGGTCGGACGAGACGATGACGTAGCCGACGCGCTTGATCTCCTTGCGTTCCACCAGGTACGGATGGTGGAACTCGGAGTTGGCCTGCGCGAGGTGGCCGATGACCTGCTTCATCGCGCGCGCGTACGGACGCGAGGCCTTCATCCGGTCCTGCGCCTTGCGGATCTTGGAGGCCGAGACCATTTCCAGCGCACGCGTCACCTTGCGGGTGTTCTGCACCGACTTGATCTTGGTCTTGATTTCTCTGCCGCCTGCCATCTCTTTCTTCCCGTAGGGCGGGCTTCGGCCCGCCGTCGTGAGGTCACACCTGCGCCGGCGTTTCGCCGCCGCGAAGGATGGGCCGGAGGCCCACCCCGCGCATCACCAGGAACCGGTCTTCACGAACTCCTCGATGCCGGCCTTGAAGGTGGCTTCGATCTCGTCGTTCCAGCCGCCGGTCTCGTCGATCTTCGCGATCAGCGCGCCCTGGGTGTTGGCGAAGTGCGCCTGCAGGCCGGCCTCGAAGGCGAGGATCTTGTTGACCGCGACGCCGTCCATGTAGCCCTTGTCGACCGCGTAGATCGACAGCGCCTGCTGGGCGACCGACATCGGCGCGTACTGCTTCTGCTTCATCAGCTCGGTGACGCGCTGGCCGCGCTCGAGCTGCTTGCGGGTAGCTTCGTCGAGGTCCGAGGCGAACTGGGCGAACGCGGCGAGCTCGCGGTACTGGGCGAGCGCGATGCGGATGCCGCCCGACAGCTTCTTCATGATCTTGGTCTGGGCCGCGCCGCCGACGCGCGACACCGAGATGCCGGCGTTCACGGCCGGGCGGATGCCGGCGTTGAACAGGTCGGTCTCGAGGAAGATCTGGCCGTCGGTAATGGAAATGACGTTCGTCGGCACGAACGCGGACACGTCGCCGGCCTGGGTCTCGATGATCGGCAGCGCGGTCAGCGAACCGGTCTTGCCCTTCACGGCGCCGTCGGTGAACTTCTCGACGTACTCCTCGGACACGCGCGCGGCGCGCTCGAGCAGGCGGCTGTGCAGGTAGAACACGTCGCCCGGGTACGCTTCGCGGCCCGGCGGACGGCGCAGCAGCAGCGAGATCTGGCGGTAGGCCACGGCCTGCTTCGACAGGTCGTCGTAGATGATCAGCGCGTCTTCGCCGCGGTCGCGGAAGTACTCGCCCATCGTGCAGCCGGAGTACGCCGAGATGTACTGCATCGCGGCCGATTCCGACGCCGAGGCGGCGACGACCGTGGTGTAGGCCATCGCGCCGTTCTCTTCGAGCTTGCGCACGATGTTGGCGATGGTCGAGTTCTTCTGGCCGATCGCGACGTAGATGCACTTGATGCCCGAGTGCTTCTGATTGATGATCGCGTCGATCGCCAGCGCGGTCTTGCCGGTCTGGCGGTCGCCGATGACCAGCTCGCGCTGGCCGCGGCCGATCGGGATCATCGAGTCGACCGACTTGTAGCCAGTCTGCACCGGCTGCGACACCGACTTGCGCCACACCACGCCCGGGGCGATGGTCTCGACCGGAGCCTTGGTCTTGGCCTCGATCGGGCCCTTGCCGTCGATCGGCTCGCCCAGCGCGTTGACCACGCGACCCAGCAGCTCCGGACCGGTCGGCACCGACAGGATCTGGCCGGTGGTCTTGGCGGTGTCGCCTTCGCGCAGGTCTTCGTAGTCGCCGAGGACCACGGCGCCGACCGAGTCGCGCTCCAGGTTCAGCGCGAGCGCGAAGGTGTTGCCGGGCAGCTCGATCATTTCGCCCTGCATCACGTCGGCCAGGCCGTGGATGCGCACGATGCCGTCGGACACCGAGGTCACGGTGCCTTCGTTGCGCGCCTCGGCGGCGAGCTTGACCTTTTCGATGCGGGTCTTGATCAGTTCGCTGATTTCGGACGGGTTGAGCTGGGTGCTGGCCATGGTGGTTCCCTTGTGCCGGCGTCGCCGCCGACGATGAAATGAATGCGTGTGTGCGGGCGCGTCAGTGGGCGAGCGCCGATTGCAGGCGGGCGAGCTTGCTGCGCAGCGAGCCGTCGATCACCACGTCGCCGGCGTCGATCACCGCGCCGCCGATCAGCGACGCGTCGACCGAGGTCTCGACCTCGACCTCGCGGCCGAAGCGGCGCTTGAGCGCGGCCTTGATCGTGTCCAGCTCCGCGGCCGGCAGCGCCGTCGCCGAGGTCACCTTCGCCTTGACGATGCGCTCGGCGTCCGCGCGCAGTTCCTCGTACAGCCCCGCGATCTCGGTCAGCAGCGGCAGCCGGCGGTTGTCCGCCAGCAAGGCGAGGAAATCGCGGAACGCGGCGGGCGCGTCGTCCGGGGCGAGCAGCGTCACCGCATCGTCGCGGCCGAGCTGCGGGTGGCCGAGCAGCGCATGCACGCGCGGTTCCGCGGCGACGCGCGCCGAGAAGGCGAGCGCGTCGGACCACGCCGCGGCGGCGCCGGCCTCGCGCGCGATCGCGTAGGCGGCGCGGGCGTAGGGGCGGGCGAGGGTGAGAGCCTGGCTCATCGGAGTCTCCGTGCCGTCAGAGCTGGGCGGCGAGGTCGTCGATCAGCGCCTTGTGGGCGTTGGCGTCGATCTCGCGCTTGAGCAGCTTCTCGGCGCCCGACACGGCCAGGGCGGACACCTGCTTGCGCAGGTCTTCCTTGGCGCGGTTGGCGGCGGCGGCGATCTCGGCCTCGGCCAGCGCCTTCTGCCGACCGGCTTCGGCGACGGCGTCGTTCTTGGCCTGGTCGACGATCTGGTTGGCGCGCTGGTGGGCCTGTTCGATGATCTCGTTGGCCTTGGCGCGGGCGACCTTGAGCTCCTCGTTGACCTTGTCTTCGGCCTGTTCGAGGTCGGCCTTGGCCTTGTCGGCGGCGGCGAGACCGTCGGCGATCTTCTGCTGACGTTCCTCGATCGCCTTCATCAGCGGCGGCCAGATGAACTTGACGGTGAACCAGATGAGGATCGCGAACGAGATCATCTGGCCCAACAGGGTGATATTCGGATTCATGACGTGCCCTGAGGAAGCGTGTCCTGCGAATCGGCGCAAGCCGCGGCGCGGGGCCGCGGTCTGCGCGTACGGGGGCGCGGGGCCGCGAACGGCCCCGTGCCGGTGCCGATCAGCCCGCGGCGTTCTGCAGCGCGGCCAGCAGCGGGTTCGCGAACGCGAACATCATCGCGACGCCGACGCCGATCAGGAACGCGGCGTCGATCAGGCCGGCGAGCAGGAACATGCGGCCCGACAGCATCGGGACCAGTTCCGGCTGGCGCGCGGCGGATTCGAGGAACTTCGAACCCATGATGCCGATGCCGAGCGCTGCGCCGAGCGCGCCGAGACCGACGATCAGGCCGATGGCGATGGCGGTGAAGCCCTGGACGTTGGCGATGAATTCCATGGTGAACTCCGGATTGAACGAGATGGATGAAGGAAACGTGGAGGGATGTAGCGAAGACGTTGGGAACGCGGAATCAGTGGTGCTCGTGCGCCATCGCCAGGTAGACGACGGTCAGCACCATGAAGATGAAGGCCTGCAGCAGGATGATCAGGATGTGGAAGATCGCCCAGCCGGCGTTGATCAGCACGCCCGGCACGAAGGTGGCCCACGAGGCGAACAGGCCGGCGATCAGCATGAACAGCAGCTCGCCCGCGTACATGTTGCCGAACAGTCGCATGCCGAGGCTCACCGGCTTGGAGAGGTACTCGACGATGTTCAGGAACAGATTGAAGGGGGCCAGGATCACGGCCATGATGCCGTGGCCGTGGAAGGGCGCGGTGAACAGCTCCTTGGTGAAGCCGCCGAAGCCCTTGGCCTTGACCGAGTAGAAGATGATCAGCAGGAAGACCGTGATCGACATGCCGAAGGTGGTGTTGATGTCGGCGGTCGGCACGATGCGCAGATAGGTGTGGTGCGCGACTTCCTCGCCGGCGACCTTGCCGATGATCCAGCCCGGCAGGTCCAGCGGCAGCAGGTCCATCGCGTTCATGAACACGACCCAGACGAAGATGGTCAGGGCCAGCGGGGCGATGAAGCGGCGGTCGCCGTGGAAGGCGTCCTTGACCTGGCTGTCGACGAACTCGACCACCATCTCGACGAACGCCTGCGGCTTGGACGGCACGCCCGAGGTCGCCTTGCGCGCCTGCGACCACAGCAGCAGGCAGGCCAGCAGGCCCAGGCCCAGCGCGATCACCCACGAGTCCAGATGGAAGCCCTGGCCGGCCACTTCGACCTGGTTATGGGTCAGGTGATGGACGATGTACTCGGTCAGCCCGCCGCCACTCTTCTCAGCACTCACGCCGTCGTCCTCGATTGCTTACGGGTCACTTGCTACGGGTCACTTGCTTGCAGGTCATTGCCACTGGTCGCGCCGCGGGAATTCCACGACGCGGGGGTCACGCGATCCGCGCGGTCCGCAGCGCTCAGGGCGAGCGCAGGCCGGACCTCGCGGCGAACAGCACGCCCGCCGCGGCCGCGGCCGCACCGACGAGCGCCGGCACCGCCGGCAGCTTCCACACGGCGATCGCGAGCCACAGGCCCACGGCCACCACGATCCATTTCGCCGCCACTCCGAGGAGCAGGCGACCGAACGCCAGTTCCGCGCCGACCACGCGGCCGGGGAACGCGCCCCAGGCCGCCAGGGCGGTCCCGAGCGTCATCGCGGCGCCTCCGACCAGCGCGGCGAGCGCGGCCGGACCTCCGAACGTCAGACAGGCCACGGCGGCGATCGCGACCGCAACGGCCTGCAACAGCACCGTGCGTCGCGCCAACCGGCGGCCCGCGGCGACAGAATTCAGCACGCGGCACCCGGGAAATTGGCGGAGACGACAGGCCGGCGCGGCGCCGATGGCAGCCGAAAACCGTCCTGCGAAGCCGCAAAAGTATAGCAGCGGCCGGTTTTGCGGGGCAACCGCGGCCATGGTCGAAGCCGGGCCGCCCCGCCGCCCGGGCGCTCGGTCGCAAGCCATTGATTCCGCTGGCCCTTCCGGCCGGCGGACGACCGTCGTCACATTCGCGGGCGTCGCGGCCGCGCGGGAACTTCCGCGCGCGCCGCCGGTCCATGGAAACGTCCTGCAAGACGCATCCGGCCGTACCTCGGCGGCCCGCAGGCACTGGAGCCCCGGCATTCCCCGGCCGGGGCTCCTCTTTGATGTGCGGCGCTCAGCCGTCCAGCGCCCAGTCGGCGGCGGCCTCGGCGTGGATCCGGGCGGTGTCGAACAGCGGCGCGTCGGCGTCGCCCTCGCCCACCAGCAGGCCGATCTCGGTGCAGCCGAGGATCACGCCCTGCGCGCCGCGCGCGACCAGCCCGGCGATGATCGCCCGATAGTCGGCGCGCGAGGCGTCGCGCAGGCGGCCCAGGCACAGCTCGTCGTAGATCACCCGATGCACGCGCTCGCGCTCGTCGGCGTCGGGCACGAGCACGGCGATGCCCGCCGCCTCGATGCGGTCGCGATAGAACGCCTGCTCCATCGTGAACCGGGTGCCGAGCAGCGCGACGCGGTCGAGCCCGGCCGCGCGGATCCGCGCCGCGGTGGCGTCGGCGATGTGCAGCAGCGGAAGATCGACCGCGGTCTCGATCGCGGGTGCGACGCGGTGCATGGTGTTGGTGCACAGCACGAGCGCCTCCGCGCCCGCGGCGCGCAGCCCGCGCGCGGCATCGGCCAGCAAGGCGCCGGCGGCGTCCCAGCGGTCGTCGTGCTGCAGCGCCTCGATCTCCGCGAAATCGACGCTGTGCAGCACGAGCCGGGCCGAATGCAGGCCGCCGAGGCGTGCGCGCACGCGTTCGTTGACGATGCGGTAATACGGCAGCGTCGATTCCCAGCTCATCCCGCCGAGCAGGCCGAGGGTTTTCATGCAGCGTTTCCCGATGTGTTCCCTGTTGCCGGTAGAGCGGCCTTCAGGCCGCTGCTCCAATCTTGCAAGAACGGACAGCGGCCTGAAGGCCGCTCTACCGGATCGCCACGATCACTTCTTCTTCGGGATGTAGAGGTCGGTGATGGTGCCGTCGAACACTTCCGCGGCCATGCCGACCGATTCGCTCAGCGTGGGATGCGGATGGATGGTGTGGCCGATGTCGGCGACCTCGCAGCCCATCTCGATCGCCAGCGCCGCCTCGGCGATCAGGTCGCCCGCATGCACGCCGACGATGCCGGCGCCGATGATGCGGTGGCTGGCCTCGTCGAAGATCAGCTTGGTGAAGCCCTCGGTGCGGCCGAGCCCGATCGCGCGGCCGGACGCGGCCCACGGAAACTTGCCGACGCCGACCTTCAGGCCCTTGGCCTTCGCCTCGGTCTCGGTGACGCCGACCCAGGCGATTTCCGGATCGGTGTAGGCGACCGACGGGATGACGCGCGCCACCCACTCCTTCTTTTCGCCGGCGGCGACTTCCGCGGCGAGCTTGCCTTCGTGCGTCGCCTTGTGCGCCAGCATCGGCTGGCCGACGATGTCGCCGATCGCGAAGATGTGCGGCACGTTCGTGCGCATCTGGCGATCGACCTCGATGAAGCCGCGCTCGGTGACCGCGACGCCGGCCTTGTCGGCATCGATCTTCCTGCCGTTCGGCGACCGGCCGACGGCGACCAGCACGCGATCGTAGGTGTCGCTTGCGGGAATGCTGGCGCCCTCGAACCCGCAGACGATGCCGGCCTTGGTCGCCTTGGCCTCGACCACCTTCGTCTTGAGATGGATCGCGACGCCCTGCTTCTTCAGGCGATCGGCCAGCGGCTTGATCAGGTCGGTGTCGGCGCCGGGCATGATCTGGTCCATGAACTCGACCACGGTGACCGCCGCGCCCAGCGCGCGGTACACCGTCGCCATCTCCAGGCCGATGATGCCGCCGCCGACGACGAGCAGCGACTTCGGCACGTCGGCCAGCATCAGCGCGTCGGTGGAATCCATCACCCGCGGGTCATCCCACGGGAACGCCGGCAGCTTCACCGGCTGCGAGCCGGCGGCGATGATGCACTGCTCGAAGCGCACGAGCTGCGTGCCGGCCTCACTGGCCACTTCGATCTCGTTCGGCGACACGAACCGGCCGGCGCCCTGCACCACCCGCACCTTGCGCTGCTTGGCCATGCCGGACAGGCCCTTGGTGAGCTGGCCGACGACCTTGTCCTTGTAGCCGCGCAGGGTGTCGAGCGCGATGGTCGGCGCGCCGAAGTCGATGCCGTAGTCCTTCGCGTGCGCCGCCTCGTCGATCACGTTCGCCGCGTGCAGCAGCGCCTTCGACGGGATGCAGCCGACGTTGAGGCAGACGCCGCCGAGCGACGGGTAGCGCTCGACCAGCACGGTGTCGAGGCCGAGGTCGGCGCTGCGGAACGCGGCGGTGTAGCCGCCCGGGCCGGCGCCGAGCACCAGCATGCGGCATTCGACGTCGGCCTTGCGGCCCGACGCCACGGCGGCGACGCGGGCGCTTGCCGGCGCGGCGGGCGCGGCGGGCGCGCTCGCCGACGGCGCGGGCGCCGGACCAGGCGCAGCCGCCGGGGCAGCCAGCGCCGCGGCCTCGGCAGTCTCGAGCACCGCGATCACGCTGCCCTCGGACACCGCGTCGCCGAGCTTCACCCGCAGTTCCTTCACCACGCCGGCGGCGGACGACGGCACTTCCATCGTCGCCTTGTCGGATTCGAGCGTGACCAGGCCCTGGTCCTTGGCCACGGTGTCGCCGACCGCGACCAGCAGTTCGATGACCGGGATGTGTTCGAAGTCGCCGATGTCCGGCACTTTCACTTCGATGGACTGGGACATGCGGTTCTCCTCAGGGATTCCGGTTCGTGGCGTCGTCGCGCGCGGCGGCGGCCTCGGCGTCGCGCGCCAGGTCGGCCTCCACCTCGCGCAGGGCGTCGTTGATGGACAGGTCGCCGGCGCGCGTGCGCTCGGTGCGCGGGCCCGCGGGCGACGCCGGCGCGGACTGCGCGCGCAGCAGCGCGATCGCGTCCTCGCCCTCGCGGCCGAACACGCTGCGCAGGTGCAGGTCGCGCTGCGGGAACGGGATCTCGATCGCGTGGCGCACCAGCGCGCTGTGCAGCGCCCACAGGTAGGCGGCCTTGACCGCGCCGGGACGCTTGGTGGCGTCGGCGGTCAGCCACACCACCAGCTCGAAGTTCAGGCTGCTGTCGCCGAATTCGACCAGCCACACCTGCGGCGCGCGCGGGCCGTCCTGGGCGAGCGTGAACGGCACCTCGGCCGCGGCTTCCAGCGCGGCGGTGCGGACCGTGTCCTTGTCGCTGCCGTAGCCCACGCCGAACGGGATGCGGACCCGACGCGAGCCGTCGTACAGCGTCCAGTTGGTGACCTTGCCGGTAACGAACTCGGAATTCGGCACCAGGATGTCGATGTTGTCGTTGGTGGCGATGCGGGTGGCGCGGATCTTGATGTCGCGCACCTCGCCGCGGGCGCCGGATTCGAGTTCGACGAAATCGCCGACCTTCAGCGAACGGTCGAACAGCAGGATCAGGCCGGAGACGAAGTTGCTGAAGATCGCCTGCAGGCCGAACCCGAGGCCGACGCCGATCGCGCCGGCGAACACGGTGAGCTTGCTGACCGGGATGCCGGCGTGGTCCAGCCCGATCAGCACGCCGACCAGCAGCAGGACGTACTGCACCAGCCGGGACAAGGTGTAGAGCGAGGCACGGTTGGCGTTGGGATTGCGCCGGGCGTAACCGGTGAGCCAGTGGCGCACCAGCGCCGACAGCAGCCAAGCGCCGACGACGGCCAGCACCGCCGCGAGCAGACCGCCGACGGTGACGTCCAGGCCGAAGTATTCCAGCGGCTTGTAGCCGAGCAGCGCGTGGAAATCGCCGCGGCCGCGATCGGCGACCTTCTGCGCGACCGCGTCGATGCGGTCCTGCGCGCTGCGCGCGGCGGTGCCCGCGGTCGTGGTCATCGCCTTACAGCAGGACCCGGCGCATGTCCGCGAGCAACTGCGCCAGCGACGCGGCGAAACGCGCCGCGGCGGCGCCGTCGATCACGCGGTGGTCGTAGCTCAGCGACAGCGGCAGCATCAGCCTGGGCTGGAACTGCTGGCCGTCCCACACCGGCTTGATCGACGACTTCGACACGCCGAGGATCGCGACTTCCGGCGCGTTGACGATCGGCGTGAAGGCGGTGCCGCCGATGCCGCCGAGCGAGCTGATCGAGAAGCAGCCGCCGCTCATGTCGGCCGGGCCGAGCTTGCCGTCGCGGGCCTTCTTCGCCAGTTCGGAGGTCTCGCGGGCGATCTCGATCACGCCCTTGCGGTCGACGTCGCGGATCACCGGCACCACCAGCCCGTTCGGGGTATCGGCGGCGAAGCCGACGTGGAAATACTTCTTCAGCACCAGCTTCTCGCCGCTCTCGTCGAGCGAGGCGTTGAAGTCCGGGTACTGCTTCAGCAGCGCGACCACGGCCTTCATCAGGAACGCGAGCATGGTCAGCTTGACGCCGGCCTTCTCGTGCTCCCTGTTGAGCTGCACGCGCAGCGCCTCGAGGTCGGTGATGTCGGCCTCGTCGTGCTGGGTGACGTGCGGGATCATCGCCCAGTTGCGGGCGAGGTTGGCGCCGGAGAGCTTCTTGATGCGCGAGAGTTCGCGCACCTCGATCTCGCCGAACTTCGCGAAATCGACCTTCGGCCACGGCAGCAGTTGCAGGCCGCCACCGGCGGACGCGCCGGATACGGCGCCGGCGGACGCGCCGCCCTGCATCGCCGCCTTCACGAAGCCCTGCACGTCCTCCTTCGTGATCCGGCCGCCGCGCGCGGTGCCGGCGACGCGGGACAGATCGACGCCCAGTTCGCGCGCGAACAGGCGCACCGCGGGGCTTGCGTGCGGCACCTTCTCCGGCAGCACGGCGTCGGCCTCGAAGCGCACCGGCGGCAGGCCGGCGCCCATCGGCGCGACGGCGGCGGGCGCAGGCGACGCAGCGGGCGCGGGTGCCGGGGCGGACACCGGAGCGGGCGCGGGCGGCGGCGGATCGGCCACCGGCTTCGGCGGCGGCGGCGGCGCCGCGGCGGCCTCGCCGGCCTCGGCCGGCTCGATCATCGCCACCACGCTGCCCTCGGAGACGCTGTCGCCGAGCTTGACCCTGAGTTCGCGGACGACGCCGGCGAACGGTGCGGGCACTTCCATCGTCGCCTTGTCCGACTCCAGCGTCGCCAGGCCCTGGTCTTTCGCCACGGTGTCGCCGACGGCGACCAGGATCTCGATCACCGGGATGTCGGTGAAATCGCCGATGTCGGGAACGCGGGCTTCCTTCGGTGCGGTCATGGCGTGGCCTTGTGCGGGAGACTCGATGACGCGGCGCGGGCGGACCCGGCGCGGGAACGGGCTATTGTGGCCGCACCCGGCGCGCACGCCAACCGCGGCGTCCCGGCCGGGCCCGCGCACGAGGCCCGCACATGGTCGAAAACGTATTCACCGCCGCGCGTGCGGCAGCGTGCGGTGGCGTACGGTGTCGGTCTGCGTCCGCGGCTGTCGTGGCCGCAAACGACGAAGCCCGGCGCGAGGCCGGGCTCCGGAGGCGTCGCGAGAGGGGGCTCAGCGCTGGTCGCCGACGATGCGCAGACCGAACACCATGGTGGCGAACGAGACGTTCTGCGCGCTGCCGGTGACGTTGAGGCGGATCGTCGTGGGCTTCTTGAAGAAGTCCTTGGCCTGGGCCTCGGTGAGGCCGTAGTTGTCGATCAGCGCCTGCTTGGACAGCAGCCCGGCCATGCAGACGGTGGAGTCGCGGGTGCGCTCGACGAAGCTCTGGCCCGGATCCAGCGGCGTCGCCAGGATCTCGCTGGAGCTCATCGAGGTCAGCAGCTTGCCGCCGAACGGCGCGCCGGTGGTGGGGTCGATCAGCGCCGGGTCGTCCAGCACCGGGTTCTCGACGGTCAGGGTCGGGTTGTAGCGCAGGCGGCCCAGCGCCGGCGTCGCGCCGGGGTTGCTCCAGTTCACGGTGAGCAGCGGCGAGAACCAGTAGCACAGCAGCGAGTTCGTCGACTTCGACGGCAGCGTGATGTGGGCGGCGTCCTCGTAGGTGAAGGCGGTGAGGGCCGGCGCCGGATTGAGCACCGTGCACAGTTCGTCCGGGTTGGCCGGATCGGTCGGGCAGGTGTCGCTGAGGTTGATGAAGGCGCTGGCGAGGCCGAGGTAGACGACCGGACGTCTGAACGAATCGACGTCGTAGACGTCTTCGACGGTGGGGCCGGCGGCCTTGGCGACGCCGGCGCGGGCGGCGGCGACCTTCGCGGCCACGGCGCGGGCGCCGGGCTGCGCCTGGGCGCGATGGGCCGGAAGATCGGAAGAAACGGCTTCGGCGATGTCGTGCCGCGACGGGGCGTTCTGCTGCGCGTGGACGGCGAGCGAGACGAGGGCCGTGGCGACGGCGAGGCCGATGAGGTGCTTGCGTTGCATGTGGATGTGCTCCGGGTTGGGCCGGTACGGGGACGGCATCGAGCACAACGCGGTGCCCGGCATGGAACGGACAGCCGGCGGCCGCCCGCGGGCCGCGCCGCCGTCCGCGCCGACGGCGCGGGCGGCGGCGATGCGGGTCAATCGCCGACGATGCGCAGGCCGAGCACTAGCGAGGCGCTGGACACGTAGCGGACGTTGCCGCTGACGTTCATGCTCACCGTCATCGGATTGGCGAAGAAATCGTCGGCCTGCGCCGGGGTCAGGCCGTAGTTCTCGATCAGCGACTTGTGGCTGATCAGGCCGGCCATGCACACCGCCGAGTCGCGGGTGCGCTCGGTCAGGGTCACGCCCGGTTCCAGCGCCTCCTGGAACAGCTCGCTGGAGGTCATCGAGGTCTGCAGCTTGCCGCCGAACGGCACGCCGGTGGTCGGATCGATCAGGCTGGGGTCGGCCAGCGCCGGGTTCTCGATGGTCAGGGTCGGCGAGTAGCGCAACTGGCCGATCACGCGCGAGGCGGTCGGGTTGCTCCAGGTGTAGGTGAGCACCGGCGACAGCCAGTAGCACAGGATCGAATTGCTGGCGTATTTCGGCAGCTTGATGCGCACCGCGTCGTTGAACGTGAAGCTGGTGGTGGCGCCGACGGCGGGGTTCATTTCCTGGCAGAACTCGTCCGGCTGGGTCGGCTTCGGGCAGCCGCTCTCGACGCTGACGAAGGCGCTGGTCAGGCCCAGCCAGCGCACGTTGCGGCCGAAGGAATCGACGTCGTAGACCTCGTCCGTGGTCACCGGATACAGCGCCGGGGCCAGCTTGGCGACGACGCCGGTGCGCGCGGCCGGCGCACGCTTGGCCTGCCCTGCGCGCTGGGCCAGCAGGCGCTGCTGCGGATAGTTCTGCAGGTCGGCGGCCACCCCGCGCGGGGCGTCGGTGCGCAGCGGCAGACTGCGGGCGGCGTAGGCGGCGGCCATGGCGCCTACGGCGGCGAGGCCGAGGACGAGGGCGGACTTGGCGAACGGAAGCTTGCGGGACATCGGCGGGACTCCGGGTCGGTTGGAAGGCTGACAACCGGAGCAATACGCAGGAGGGGCGGCGGGGCGGACAGGCCGCTCAGGGGTGCTCGGCCTCCAGATGCACCCGTTCGCGATGCAGCAGGTACAGGCCGCTGGTCACGATGATCCCCGCCCCGACCCAGGTCACGCCGTCCGGAAGCACGTGCCACAGGCCGAAGTCCAGCAGCACGCCCCACAGCAGCGCGGTGTACTCCAGCGGCGCGATCGACGACGCCTCGCCCAGGCGGAACGCCTCGGTCACGAAGTACTGGCCGAGCGCGCCGGCCACGCCGACGCCGGCGATCAACCCCAGGTCGCCCGCCGCCACCGGCACCCAGGTCGGCGCGGCCAGCGCGCCGGCGCCGGCGGCGATGCAGGCCAGCAGCCACACCACCATCGCCTGGCTGCTGTCGGTGCGGGCCAGCACGCGGACGGTGATCGCCGACACCGCGTAGCCGAGCGCCGACAGCAGCACCGCGCCTCCGGCGAGGGTCAGCACGCCCTCGCCGGTCGGGCGCAGCACCACCATCACCCCGAGGAAACCGACCAGGATCGCGGCCCAGCGGCGCGGCCCGACCCGCTCGCCCAGCACCGGCACCGACAGCGCGGTGATCATCATCGGCGCCACGAAGAACAGGGTGTAGGCGGTGGACAGCGGCAGCGTGCGCAGCGCGTACACGAACGCGACCATCATCACCACGCCCAGCGCCCCGCGCAGCAGGTGCAACGGCCAGCGCACCCGCAGCAACCGGCCCGGACCGACCGTGGCCAGCGCCCACGCCAGCACCAGCGGCAGCGAGGCCATGCCGCGCAGCGACGCCACCTGGAACGGCGGATAGCGCGCGGACAGCAGCTTGAGCCCGGCGTCCATCAGCGCGAAACAGCCGACGGCGACGAGCATGCGCAGGGCCGCCCCCCAGGGGTGGCGGACGTTGGCGACGGGGAGAGACATCGCGCCAGCATGCCCGCCGCATCCGGCGCGCACCAGCCCGCCCGGCGCAACATCGCGTCGCGGCTGACCCGCTTGCGGCGGTTCCGGCGTTCTACACTGCGTCCTACTTCGCTCCGGAGCGTCCCGCCATGCCGTCGAACGCCGTACGCGCACTGTCGTTGTCCTGCCTGCTGACCTGCCTGCTGGTGCTGCCCGCCTGCAAGCGCGAGGCCGCGCCCGCGGAGGCGCAGCCGGCGGCGACCGCTGCGGACGCCGCCGCGACCCCGGCGCCCGCGCCGGCCGAGGCCCCGCCACCGGCCGCCCCGGCGCCCGCCGCCGACTTCGACCCCGCCAGCGTCCCGGAAAGCACCGCGACCCTGCCGCCGTTCCCGTTCTTCGCCATCCCCGACGGCATGGAAAGCACCTTCGACGACAAGGACAAGCTCGCGAACTTCGACCGCCAGTTCTTCATCGCCGGCGGCAAGGCGGTGCCGGTGGAAGGCAGGATCTTCCACGACCGCTTCAAGCTCGACGGCGGCAAGCGCACCTACAGCGAGACCGAATTCCTGCGCAACTACGAGAACGCGGCCCTGGCCCTCGGCGCGAAGAAGATCAACGACGTGCAGTACACCTACGAGGTCGTCGATGCCGCCGGCGGTCGCGATGCGCTGGAGAAGACCAACTACGCCGCGGCGATGGTCCCGGACTACCACCACGACATCTACCTGCTGCGCCAGGGCGGCAAGGAGTGGTGGATCGACGTCAGCACCGGCTCGTTCCCGCTGCACGGCTACGTCGTGGTGCTGGAGAAGGAAGGCATGAAGCAGTCGCTGGGCTTCCTCGACGCCGCGGCCATGAAGCAGGCGATCGACAAGGACGGCCGCGTCGCCCTGCACATCAACTTCGACACCGACAAGGCGACCCTGCGCCCGGACGCGCAGCCGGTGATCGAGGAGATCCACAAGCTGCTGTCCGGCGATCCGGGGCTGAAGCTGTCGATCGAGGGCCACACCGACAACACCGGCACCCCGGCGCACAACCAGGAGCTGTCCACCGCCCGTGCGCGCAGCGTGCTGGGGGCGCTGGTCGGGCTGGGCATCGACCCGGCGCGGCTGTCGTCCAGAGGCTTCGGCCAGGACAAGCCGGTCGCCGACAACGGCACCGAGGACGGCCGTGCGCAGAACCGCCGCGTGGAGCTGGTGAAACGGTAGGGCGGGCCCCGGCCCGCCATTGCGGCCCGGACGATCCGTAGGGCGGGCCCTGGGCCCGCCATTGCGGCGTCTGCAGTCGCCGCGCAAGGCATCGGAGCCGTTTCAATCAACGTTCGGCCTCGCCGGACGCATCGCGACGGCGGGCCAAGGCCCGCCCTACATGGGCTAACCTGTGCGCCCCCACGATCTGCGTACACCGCCATGCCCTCCTTCGACATCGTTTCGGAAGTCGACGTCCACGAGCTGACCAACGCCGTCGACCAGGCCAACCGCGAGCTGGCCAATCGTTTCGACTTCAAGAACGTCGAGGCGAAGTTCGCGCTCGACGACAGGCTGATCACCCAGTCCGCGCCCAGCGAATTCCAGCTCCAGCAGATGACCGACATCCTCCGCACCCGGCTGATCGCGCGCGGCATCGACGCCCGCTGCCTCGACTTCGGCGACGTCGAGGCCAACCTCGCCGGCGCGCGCCAGAAGATCACGGTCAAGCAGGGCATCGAACGCGACCTCGCGAAGAAGATCCAGACGACGATCAAGGACGCCAAGCTCAAGGTCGAGGCCCAGATCAACGGCGACAAGCTGCGCGTCACCGGCAAGAAGCGCGACGACCTGCAGGCGACGATGGCGCTGCTGCGCGGCCAGACCTTCGAGCGGCCGCTGCAGTTCGACAACTTCCGGGACTGAGCGGCCGTGGACCCCGCCGCGGCCGACGACGCCCCCGAACTCACCGCCACCCGCCGCTGGCTGGAGCGCGCGGTGATCGGGCTGAACCTGTGCCCGTTCGCCAAGGCGGTCCACGTCAAGCAACAGGTGCGCTTCGTGCTCAGCGACGCCGAACTCGAAGACGACCTGCTGGAGGAACTGGCCGAAGAACTGCTGCGCCTGCGCGACACGCCGGCGGACGAGATCGACACCACGCTGCTGGTGCATCCGCGGGTGCTGACCGACTTCCTCGACTACAACGACTTCCTCGACCGCGTCGACGCGCTGGTCGAGGCGCTGGACCTCGACGGCGTGCTGCAGGTCGCGAGCTTCCACCCGCAGTACAGGTTCGCCGACACCGACCCCGACGACCCGGGCAACGGCACCAACCGCGCGCCCTACCCCACCCTGCACCTGCTGCGCGAGGACAGCCTCGACCGCGCGGTGACCGCATACCCCGACCCGGATGCGATCGTGCAGCGGAATCTGGCGACGATGGAAGCGCTGGGCCTGGACGGCCTGCAACGCCTGCTCGAAGACGAGAAGCCCACCGCGCACGGCGCCTGACCCGCGCGATCGGCTGATGCGAGATCGACGACGCCGCTGGAAGCAACCGCCTCAAGCCCCTCTCCCCTCGCGGGAGAGGGGGAAAGAACGTGCCCGGGACTGACGACGCCCCTCGAAACATCCGCCTCAAGCCCCTCTCCCCTCGCGGGAGAGGGGTTGGGGAGAGGGGGTGAACGAGGTCCGCCTTCGGACAAGCGCGGCAGCGCGGCGCCCCTCTCCCCCGGCCCCTCTCCCGCAAGGGGAGAGGGGAGAAGAACGTGCCCGGGACTGACGACGCCCCTCGAAACATCCGCCTCAAGCCCCTCTCCCCTCGCGGGAGAGGGGTTGGGGAGAGGGGGTGAACGACGATCGCCTTCGGACAAAGCGCGGCGGCGCGGCGCCCCTCTCCCCCGGCCCTCTCCCGCAAGGGGAGAAGGGAGAAGATCCGGCGGTACGCGCAGCGCGATCACCTGCGAATCGCGATCACCTGCCGACCCATGCATACGCCTCGCCCAGCGACGCGGCGATCCGGTGCCCCAGCGCCCGCGTCGCCTCGTCCGGCGGCACCAGGTCGGGGACCTGCACCGGCGTCATCCCGGCCGCGAGCGCCGCGCGCACGCCGAAGGCCGAATCCTCGAACACCACGCAGCGCGCGGGATCGACGCCAAGCGCGGCGGCGGCCTTGAGATAGCCTTCCGGCGCGGGCTTGGGCGCGACCACGTCGCTGCCGGTGACCACCACCTCGAAGTAGTGCGCGATGCGGCTGGTCTCGAGCTTGCGCAGCGCGCGCTCGCGATGGGTGGAGGTGACCACCGCGCGCGGCATGCCGCGCGACTGCAGGTCGTCGAGCACGTCGCGGACGTGCGGCTGCAGCGGCATGCCGTCCTCGATGCGCTGCCGGTAGCGCGCGTAGCAGCCCTCGCGCAGCGCGTGGACCTGCGCCTCGCTCATGCTTCGCAGCAGCAGCGGCACGTAGTCGCGGTCGTGCATGCCGATCATGCGGAACCACAGGGCGTCGTCGACCTCCAGCGCGAGCTCGCGCGCGGCTGCGCGCCAGCAGTCGATGATCGCCCGCTCGCTGTCGAGCATCAGCCCGTCCATGTCGAACAGCACGGCCTCGGGGACGAACGGGATCCGGCTCATGCCGCCTCCTCGGCGAACAGGCGCGCACGATCGCCCTCGTCCAGCGCCCGCCAGTCGCCCTCGGCGAGGTCGTCCAGCGCCAGGCCGCCGACCTGCGGGCGGTGCAGCGCCTCGACATGGTTGCCGACGGCGGCGAACATCCGCCGCACCTGGTGGTAGCGGCCCTCGTGCAGCACCAGCCGCACGCGTCGCGCGTCGAGCACGGTCAGCTCCACCGGCAGCAGCGGTTTCGTTTCGGATTCCAGCAGCAGCGTCCCGCTGGCGAACAGCGCCGCCTCGTCGCCGCGCAGCGGCTGCGCCAGCGCCGCCTCGTAGGTCTTCGGCAGTTCGGCCTTCGGCGAGATGATCCGGTGCAGCAGCGCGCCGTCGTCGGTGAACAGCAGCAGCCCGCTGGTCTCGCGATCGAGCCGGCCGACGGTCGACAGCAGCGGATCGCGCAGGCGGAACCGCGGCGGCAGCAGGTCGTACACCAGCCGCCCCTGGTCCTTGGTCGAACAGGTCACGCCGACCGGCTTGTGCAGCATCAGCAGCAGGCCCGGCGCGGGGTCGAGCGGCTCGCCGTCGATGCGCACGTCCTCGTGGCGCGCATGCACGTCGAGTTCGTCGTCGGCATACAGCACATCGCCGTTCGCATCGGTCACGCGGCCCTCGCGGAACAGCGCCGTGACCTGTTTGCGGCTGCCGTAGCCGAGATTGGCGATGCGGCGCAGGAGTTTCATCGAATCGTTCTCAAGGCATTGTCCTCATCGTCTGGTCGCCGCGATCACCTTGAAGCCCTGCGCCTGCGCGACCGTGCGCACCTCGGCGAAGCGCGCGTCGAGCACGGCTTCGTAGGGCAGGTGCCGGTTCGCCACCAGCCACAGGCGACCGCAGGGATCGAGCGCGTCCGCCGCCGCGGCGATGAACGCACGGCCGATGTCCGGCCGGTCGGCGCGGCCCTGTGCGTGGAACGGCGGGTTGGCGACGATGACGTCGTAGCGCGCGGGCAGCCCCGCGGTGACGTCGTGCCAGTGGAACGCCAGCGGCAAGCGGGCGCCGGCGAGATTGCGGCGGGCAAGGTCCAGCGCGCGCGCCTCGGCTTCGTACAGGTCCAGCGAGACGATCCCGGGACAGCGCGCCAGCAGTTCGGCGGAGAGATAGCCGTAGCCGCAGCCGAGGTCGGCCGCGCGCCCGGCGAGCTCGCCCGGCAGGTGCGCGGCCAGCAGCGCCGACGCGGCGTCGATGCGGTCCCAGGCGAACACGCCCGGACGACTGACGAAGCGGCCGTCGGCGATCGCCCGCGGCGCGTCGAGCGCGGACCAGGCGTCGAGCAGCGCGGCGTCGACCGTGTCCGCATCGATCCGCGACCACGCCACCCGGCAGTGGTGCTTGGACAGCATCCCGCCGAGGCCGGCGAGCCGCTTCAGGTCGCCTTCCAGCGATTTCGCGCCTTCGTCGTTGGTCGCGCAGACCGCCACCGTGCCGCCCGGCGCGCAGGCGCGCACCGCGCGTGCGAGCAGCGCCCGCGCCTCCTCGCGCTGGCGCGGCGGCAGCGCGAGCACCAGCGGGAAGGCGGCGACGTCATCGGTAGCGACGTCATCGGCGGCGGCCTCGCGGACGGTCCAGCCCGAGCGCGCCAAGGCATCGGCCTGCGGCCGGAAGCTCTGTTCGCAGACCAGTCCGGCGCGCGCGACCGCGCGCAGCGGCCAACCGTCGCGGGCGCGCAGGAACAGCGCACCGCCGGCCGCAGGCCACGCGAGGACGCCGCTGGCGAACGGCAGCATCAGGACTTCGAGGGCCGGATCATCGGCGGCGGCCATGCGGGAACGGAGGGCGATCGGGACGGGCGCCCATTGTAGGCGGCGGGCTGTGAGGTTTCCCCCGCCGCCGCGAATCATGTGAGCATCCTCCCCTGCCGATGCCGACGTGATCGCCGCCGACGCCCCGATGGACGTGACCCGGACCCGCTTCGCCGCCCTGCTCGATGCGCATCGCGGCATCGTGTTCAAGGTCGCGAACACCTACTGCCGCCGCCCCGACGATCGCCAGGACCTCGTCCAGGAGATCGCGACCCAACTGTGGCGCGCATTCCCCGGTTACGACCCGGCGCGGTCGTTCACCACCTGGATGTACCGGATCGCGCTGAACGTGGCGATCTCGCACGTCCGCAGCGATGCGCGGCGGGCGCCGCTGGTGCCGATCGACGACCACGACGGCCATCCGGCGCTCGCGGTGGAGGACTCCGGCCCCGAGGACGAACGGGTGCGTGCGCTGTATGCGGTGATCGACCGCCAGCCGCCGCTCGACCGCGCCCTGTTGCTGCTGTGGCTGGACGAATGCAGCCAGCGCGAGATCGCCGAGGTGCTCGGCATCACCGAAAGCAACGTCTCGACCAAGCTCAACCGCCTCAAGCAGCGCATCCGCGCACAGCTCGCGGACGACGACGCATCCTGACCCACCGGCATCGCCCGGCCCCTCCGAAGGCAGACCCCACGATGGACACCCGCATGGAACTCGACGAACTCAAGCAGGCGTGGCAGTCGCTCGACCGCCGCCTGCAGCAGCAGAACACCCTCCAGCTCGCGGTCCTTCGCGAACAGAAGACCGGCCGCATCCAGTCCAGCCTGCGTCCGCTGTTCTGGGGCCAGGTGGCGCAGATCGCGTTCGGCATCGTCATGCTGGTCGCCGGCGTGTGGCTGTGGCGGCACCTGCACGCGATCGCCGCCATCCTCGTCGCCGGCGTCGTGGTGCAACTCTATGGCGTCGCCACGATCATCGCCGGCAGCGTCGTGCTCGAAGGCATCGCCGACATCGATCGCAGCCTGCCGGTGCTGGAACTGCAGCGACGGCTCGCGAAACTCCGCCGCGCCTACCTGATCGGCGGCATGGTGGTCGGGCTGCCGTGGTGGGTGCTGTGGATGGTGCCGCCGGTGATCCTGCTGTCGCTGCACGCGCACGAGACCGGCACGTCGATCCCCGCCGCGGCCTGGGGCTGGTTCGCGAGCGGCGCGGTCGGCCTGGTCGCGACGCTCGGATTCTTCCGCTGGCTGCGCCGACCCGGCCGCGAAGCGCTCGCGAAGCGACTCGACGACGCGGCCGCCGGCAGCAGCCTGCGCAAGGCGCAGGCCGAGCTGGACGCGCTTGCCCGCTACGCGGAGGAATGAGCCGGCCGCTCCGCCCCCACCTCTCTGACGCTCTCGTAGGAGCGACGTGAGTCGCGACCGCCCACAGAACGCCCTTCCGCCATGCGTCGCGACTCACGTCGCTCCTACGAGAGAGAACTGCGCGCAATGCGACTCGCGCAAGCCGAACACGAACAGCGGCCGCGCTTCCCGGAGAAACGAGCCCGCCCCCACCGCACCCCTTCCTGTTCCTGTTCCTGTTCCCGTAGGAGCGACGTGAGTCGCGACCGCCTGCGGACAACCTTTCCGAAAACCGTCGCGACTCACGTCGCTCCTACAAAAGCACGAGGCCTGCGGGGAATGCGCTTCGAGCGGCCTGAAGGCCGCTCTTGTGTCTTGTTCCTTTGCCAGAATTACCCTGCTTCAGGCTTGGTAGGCCGATTCCACTCTGGGTCTTCAGACCGTCCGGTAGCCTTGGTCGCCAAGCCGTTTTCTCGTCCTAGCTCGAATGGTTGCCTGGGCGTAACGCCCGTACTTCCACAAGGTTGAGCCTGCCGATGAAAGCCTTTGTCGCGATGGGAATCGATGTCTGTCAAGCGCGGTTGGACGTTTGCCGCTCCGATACCGGCGAGGTCCGCGCCTGGCGGAATGAGGCGGCCGATATCGAACGGTTGCTGGAGGGGTTGAGGGAGGCGCCAGTGGATCTGGTGGTGTGCGAGGCCACGGGTGGTCTGGAGCGTCTGCTGGTTGGAGGGCTGCTGGCGGCCGGAGTGTCGGTGGCGGTGGTCAATCCCCGCCAGGTTCGGGACTTCGCCAAGGCCAGTGGCCGTCTGGCCAAGACCGATCGGCTGGATGCGGCGGTGCTGGCGGCATTCGGGGTGGCGCTGCAGCCGCAGGCACGGGCGCCCAAGGATGCGCTGACCCAGCGGTTGTCCGATCTGCTGACACGTCGCAGCCAACTGGTGGAGATGCTGGCGGAGGAAAAGAACCGTCGTCTGCGTGCTCCGCAGGTCGTTCGGGCCAGTCTGGAACAGAACATTGTCTGGCTGGAGCGGCAGATAGCGGCGCTGGACGAGGAGATCGACCACACCATCAAGGCTTCACCGGCTTGGCTGGAAAAGCTGAATCTGTTGTCGGGCATGAAGGGGGTCGGCCCGGTGCTGCGGGCTGCCCTGCTGGCGTGGCTGCCGGAGTTGGGTCAACTGAACCGGCGTCAGGTCGCTGCTCTGGCCGGTGTGGCCCCCTTCGCCCGGGACTCCGGGACGATGCGAGGTCAGCGCAGCATCTGGGGCGGCCGCCAGCCGTTGCGGAACGTGTTGTATATGGGGGCGCTGGTGGCGATCCGCTGGAATCCGGTGATCAGCAGGTTCTACGGCCAACTCGTGGCCCGTGGCAAACCGAAGAAAGTGGCCCTGGTGGCGGCGATGCGCAAGCTGCTGGTCATCATCAATGCCATCTTCCGATCGGGTATCGCGTATCAACACGCCGACAGCTAAAGATGGTTGCTACCGGGCACGGAGAGACGTTGCGGCGATCAGGCGTCCAGTTCGCGCAGCGTCACCGAAGGCGCGACGTCGAGCACGCGGCGGGTCGCGAACAGGCCGGCGACCAGCGCCGCGAGCAGGCCGAGCCCGGCGCCGGTGGCGGCCATCGCCCAGTCGATGCGCCACGGCAGGTCGAACACGCGGGTGGCGACCACGCCGGCGAGCACGCTCGCCGCGACCGCAGCGACTACGCCCGACAGCAGGCCGATCGCCGCGAACTCGGACGCCTGCGCGAACCGCAACTGGCGACGACTGCCGCCCAGCGCGCGCATCACCCCGCCCTCGCGCAGGCGCTCGTCCTGGCTGGCGGTGACCGCCGCCAGCAGCACCAGCACACCGGCGGCCAGCGAGAACCAGAACACCACCTGGACCACGGTCGCGACCTGGTCGCCGATGCTGCGGACCTGGGTGAGGATCGCGTCGACGTCGATCACGGTGAGGTTGGGGAAGCGCTCGACCAGCCCGGCGGTGAAGCCCTGCGCGGTCGGCGGCACCTTCACCGCGGTGATGTAGCTGGCGGCGTAGCCGTCCAGCGCGCCCGGCGAGGCGACGACGAAGAAGTTCGGCCGGAAACTCTCCCACTGCACCGTGCGCAGGCTGGTGATGGTGGCCTCGAAGCGCTGCCCGGCGACGTCGAACGCCACCCGGTCGCCGACCTGCCAGCCCAGCGATTCGGCGAAGCGCTGCTCCACCGACAGTTCCGGCTTCGCGAGCTTGCGCGGCGGCCACATCCGGCCTGCCACGACCGTATTGTCGTCGCCCACCGCGTCGGCCATCGACAGGTTGAACTCGCGCTCGGCCAACCGCTTGGCCTGGTCGCCGCGACCGGCGAAATCGGCGCCGGTGACGGCGCGGCCGTTGTAGCCGACCAGGCGCGCGCGGATCATCGGGAACAGCGTCGGCGGCGGCACCCCTTGCCCGGCGATGTACGCGCGCACCGCGGCCATCTGGTCCGGTTGCACGTTGACGACGAAGCGATTGGGCGCGTCCGCCGACAGCGACAGCCGCCAGCGATCGAGCAGGTCCGTGCGCACGAAGGTCAGCAGCAGCAGCGCCATCAGCCCCAGGCCCAGCGCGGACACCTGCGCGACGCTGGTGCCGGCGCGGCGGCTGACGTTCGCCAGGCCGTAACGCAGGCTGCCGCGCAGGCGCGTGCGGAGGCGGCGGACCAGCGCGATCAGCGCGAACGCCACCGCCGCCAGCGCGGCCAGGGTCAGCGCGATGCCGGCGAGCATGGTCAGGCCCAGCGTCGCCGAACCGGCCTGCCACCACAGCAGCGCGGCGAGGCCGGCGAAGCCGGCCAGACCGACCGCCCAGGCGCTGGGCTCGGTCGCGTCGAGATCGCGGCGCAGTACGCGCAGCGCCGGCACCCGGCGCAGCGCCAGCACCGGCGGCGCGCCGAACGCCAGCAGCACCACCAGGCCCACGCCGAGCCCGCGCAGCGCGGGCCACGGCCCCGCCGGCGGGATCGACACCTTCAGCGCATCGGCCAGCCACGCGCCGACCGCCCACTGCAGCGCGAAGGCGATGGCGACGCCGATCGCGCTGGCGACCACGCCGAGGATCGCCAGTTCGCCGATGTGGATCGCTGCCAGCGTCCGCTGCTGCGCGCCGAGGCAGCGCATCACCGCGGCGCCGGACAGGTGCCGCTCGCTGTGGCGGCGCGCGGCCATCGCCACCGCGACCGCGGCCAGCACCACCGACACCAGCGCGGCGAGGCCGAGGAAGCGCCCGGCGCGATCCAGCGCGGACCGGATCTCCGGCCGCGCATCGGCGATCGTCTCCAGCTTCTGCCCGCGTCCGAGCGCATCGCGCGCGACCCGCGTGAACCGTTCGACCGCGGCCGCGTCGCCGGCGACGACCAGTCTGTATTCGATGCGGCTGCCCGGCTGCACCAGTCCGGTGCCGGCGAGGTCGTCCATCGCCGCGAACACCCGCGGGGCCACGTTGAAGTAGTCGATGCTGCCGTCGGGCTCCTGCAGCACCAGCGCGGCGAGGCGGAACTCCGTGGTGCCGAGCGCGATCGTGTCGCCGAGCTTCGCGCCCAGCGCGTCGGCGCCGGCGCGGCTCAGCCACAGCGTGCCCTTCGACGGGCCGTTCGCGACCACATGCTCGCCGCGGCCGTCGACGATGCGGAACGTGCCCCGCAGCGGGAAGTCCGCGCCGAGCGCGCGCAGTTCGCCGAGCTTGAGTCTGGCGGTCTCGCCGCGGCCGAGGCGGATCATCGTCGGCAGTTCGGCCAGTTCGGTGCGCTTGAGCCCGGGCGCCCGCGCCGCGGCCAGGATCGCGCCGTCGATCGGCGCATCGCCGCGCACCACCGCGTCGCCGCCGAGCAGGCGGTTGGCCTCGATCGCCAGCGCGCGCCCGGCGCGATCGGTGACGAAGCCGACCGCGGTCACCGCGGTCACCGCCAGCACCAGCGCCGCGATCAGGATGCGGATGTCGCCGGCGGCGAGGTCGCGGCGCAACTGCCGCCAGGCGAGCGCCAGCGTCCTCATGCGCCCACCAGCCGGCCGCTGTCGAGCCGCAACTGGCGGTCGCAGCGCTCGGCGAGCCGGGCGTCGTGGGTGACCAGCACCAGCGTCGTGCCGGCCTCGGCGTTGAGCCCGAACAGCAGATCGACGATGGCCGCGCCGGTGCGGGTGTCGAGGTTGCCCGTCGGCTCGTCCGCGAACAGCAGCGCCGGCCGGGTCACGAAGGCCCGCGCCAGCGCCACGCGCTGCTGCTCGCCGCCGGACAACTGCCGCGGATAGTGGCCGAGGCGTTCGCCCAGGCCGACGCGATCGAGGATGGCCCGCGCCGGCGTCTCCGGGTCGGCGTCGCCGCGCAGCTCCAGCGGCAGCATCACGTTCTCCAGCGCGGTCAGCGAGGGCAGCAACTGGAAGCTCTGGAACACGAACCCGACCTTCTCGCCGCGTACCTTCGCGCGGCCGTCCTCGTCGAGCGTGGACAGCGGCGCGCCGTCGAGCAGCACCCGCCCGGCGGTCGGCGTGTCCAGCCCCGCCATCAGCGCCAGCAGCGTGCTCTTGCCGGAGCCGGAGGCGCCGACCACCGCGATGCGCTCGCCCGCGGCGATCCGGAAGTCGATCCCGTCGAGGATGGTCAGCTCGCTGCCGGGCAGCTTCACCCGCTTGCCGAGGCCTTCGACGGCGAGCGCAGGCGGAACGGCGGGGGTCGAGACGGGGGCTGCGATGGCGGGGTCGGCCGTGGTCGTGGACATGCGCAAGGACGCCGTGGGGGACGAATGGGGGTTATGGGGCGATACGGCGGGGATCGCAAGGCGGATGCGACCCAACCGATGGCAGGGGTGCCGGGCCGCCCGGGCCGCCGTCCCCCATGGCCCCGCAGCGATGGCGCCCAACGTCCCTCGGCGGCCGGACCGGCGGTCGCGCACCCGGGCGACGCACCGCTCGGCGTCGCCCGATCGCGGGGCCGCCCTCGCCTGCGCTGCCGACGATGCCGCGCGACGGATCCCTTCATTGCACGGCATCGCGCATGCGACCTGTCGATTGACAACAAAATCTTTCATCCCTAGCCTCGCATCATCGCGCTCTCCGAAGGAGCACCATGACGCGTCCGGCCTTTGCCGCTGCACGCCGCACCACGCTTGTCCTGCGCACGCTTGCCCTGCTGCTGCCGAGCGCGCTCTCCGCCTGCCAGCCGCCCGGCGCCTCGCCGGCGAACGCCGACAAGCCCGTCGAACTCAAGGTGCGTCCCCGCCCGCAGCAGGCCTACCGCATCGTGATGACGATCGAGAATGCGCCGGGGCCGTTCGCGCAGATCGTCGGTTCTGCGCGCTACGACGTGGTCAACTATCAGGCCTGCGGCGAACTCAGCAGGATTCGCGGCGCGGAAGGCGTGGCTTCGCGGATCGAGACCCAGCCGGAAGTCCGCATGGAACGCCTGTCCGACAACACTTACGCCGCGACCGTCTACGCCGACCTGATGATCGACGAGGACTACTACGGTCGCGGAACGTGCCGTTGGAAGTTCAGCTACTTCAGCGCGTTGCTGCGGGCCACCGGAGATGAGCGGGAGACGCGTTTCCTGCCCAGCATCGATGCCGAAGATATCGCTTCTGGAAATCGTGTGACCTGGCACTTCCCCAAGATCAGATATCCCGCAAGCGGTATACCTGATTTCGCAGAATTCGGAGACACGGATCCATCCAGGTTCCGGCCTGAGATACAAGACCAACTCTTCAGCATCACGCTGGCGGCGCAGGAAGTACGGCGGTAAGCCAAACAAGGCCGAATAACGCCGATCTCGCGCAGGATGCGGATCAAAATCGCATCGCCTGTGTTCAGACTGCCGGAACAAAGGATGTCGTCGACATCTATCGAATCCAGTACAGCATCCTTTAACATCAGAACAATCTCTGCGCAAAACACACAGGCACGCTCTGCTCGCACACGATTGAAGTCGACATTGTTGCCTCGTATCGCGGCATCTTGCCGATGATGTCGTTTGACAACATGTTTTTTCACTCTTAGGCTGCCTGCACCCACTCGCGAAGGACCGCCCATGTCGCGTCCCGCCTTCCTCTCTGCACCTTGCATCGCGCTTGCCCTGCTGCTAGCGAGTTCGCTCTCTGCCTGCCAACTGCCAGGAAACACGCCCATGAACGCCGAAAAGAGCGTCGAACTCAAAGTGCGTCCCCGCCCGCAGCAGGCCTACCGCATCGTGATGACGATCGAGAATGCGCCGGGGCCGTTCGGCATGGTGGAAGGTTCGGCGCAATACGATGTCGTCAACTACCACGAATGCGGGAAAATCAATCGTGTCGCGGGCGTCGCCTCGCGCATCACGACCAATCCGCCGATCCACTGGGAAAAGACATCGGACACCGAATACGTCGCGACGGTCTACGCCGACCTGATGGTGGACGAGGACTACTACGGCCGCGGCGTCTGTCGCTGGGCCTTCACGCAAGCACGTGCCCGCCTGAAGGCAACGGGCGCGGATGCGGAAACGCGCTTCGTCCCCGGAATCACTCCTGATGACATCGCCAAGGGCAACACTGTGACCTGGCATTTCTGGAAAGGCGGATATCCCATTGACATGCCCTTGCCTTCCAGTGGAATTGGGTATGCGGATTTTGGATATGCATCCCCGACAAGATTCAAACCGGAAATCCGAGATCAACTCTTCACCATCACACTCGAGTCAGCGGATGCGCAGCCGTGACTCAGGCGACACAGCCCAACGCAAGCATTCCTTCCCCGCATCCGCAATCTACAGGAAGGACATACCTAGATGCAGCGAAGAATGGAGAATGGCGTTGGAGGGGATGACGTGATGCCTCCCGAATGCCAACGCAATTTCCGAACAAACTGCTGACTCACGCTCTGCTCGCACACGATTTCAGCCGACATCTTGCCTCAAATCGCGACATCATGCCGATGCTATCGTTTGACAACATATTTTTTCACTCTTAGGCTGCCTGCACCCTCTCGCGAAGGACCGCCCATGTCGCGTCCGGCCTTCCTCTCTGCACGTCGCGTCGCGCTTGCCCTGCTGCTGGCGAGTTCGCTCTCTGCCTGCCAACTGCCAGGAAACACGCCCATGAACGCCGAAAAGAGCGTCGAACTCAAAGTACGCCCCCGCCCGCAGCAGGCCTACCGCATCGTGATGACGATCGAGAATGCGCCGGGGCCGTTCGCGCAGATCGTCGGTTCTGCGCGCTACGACGTCGTCAACTATCAGGCCTGCGGCGAACTCAGCAGGATTCGCGGCGCGGAAGGCGTGGCTTCGCGCATCGAGACCCAGCCGGAAGTCCGCATGGAACGCCTGTCCGACAACACTTACGCCGCGACCGTCTACGCCGACCTGATGATCGACGACGACTACTACGGCCGCGGAACGTGCCATTGGAAGTTCAGCTACTTCAGCGCGTTGCTACGGGCCACGGGAGATGAGCGGGAGACACGATTCCTCCCCAGCATCGACGCCACGGAAATTTTTGAGAACAAAGCGATCCGCAAGTACTTCTGGAAAAAAAGCTATCCAATGGACAGTCCCCTGCCCTCCAACGGGCATGGATTTCCTGAATTCGGACAAATGAATCTGGATAATGTCCCAGACGATAGGAAATCGGAATTTTTCAGCATTGTTCTCGCGGCAAGCGATGTTCGGCCATGAGTCAGACAACGCAACAGAACGCCGATCTTTCCCAAGATGCTTACCACACCTATCCCGTAGGAATCAGGCCGCCCGGTACGACGGACACCATCGATCTCGAAGGGACCCGATACAGCATCCTCGAACACCAGAGCAATCCCCGCACGGGCTACCAGGGCACGATCTACCAGCGCGTGGACACCGGCGACATCGTGGTGGCGCATCGCGGCACCGAGATCGACCAGGGCATCGGCCCCCTGGTGAAGGATGCGCTCTGGACCGACGGCCGGATGGTCGCTTCCCGGCTCAATCCGCAGGCGCAGGAGGCCATTGAACTCACCCGGCATGCCATCGAATTCGCAAATCGCGAAGCCAGAATACCGGGGCGCCGCATCCCCGAAGTCACCGTCACCGGCCACTCCCTCGGCGGAACACTGGCGCAGATCGGCGCGCACCATTTCGGCCTGAAGGGCGAGACCTTCAACGCCTACGGCGCCGCCAGCCTGGGCCTGGGAATTCCGCGGGGCGGCGACGACATGATCAACCACGTCATGGCCAGCGACTTCGTCAGCGCGGCCTCGCCGCAGTACGGCCAGGTGCGGCTGCACGCCTCGCCGAAGGAAGTGGCGACCCTGGTGGGCGCCGGCTACGACAACGACGATCGCTTCGTGGCCGACGTGCGTTCACCGGGCATCGCGCACGCGGCGCTGCTGGGCACGCACGGCATCCACAATTTCACCAACGTCGATGGCGACGGCCGCCCCGACCGGTCCATCCTCGCCGACCCGGACGCGCGCCAGCGCGCCGAGCAGTACGCGCCGATGTTCGCCAAGTTCCGCGACGAGATGTCGCTGGCGCGCGGCGCGGCCACGACCGTGACGACCCGCCTCACCCCGGGACTGGTCGGCTACGACAGCGACCGGGTGCAGCCGACGACGCCGGCCGGCGCCCCGGGGCGCCGGGAAGGCGTGCAATTGCTGGAGCCGGTGATCGTCCCGCCGCTGCCGGCACACCTCGACGACGGATCGCGCATGCCCTCGCCTGCACCCGCACCGCGCTCCGCGCCTGCGCGGGACGCACCGCAACCGGATGCGCCCGAGCGCATGACCTATCCGCCGATCCCGGAATACCTGCGCGATGCCGATCGCACGTCGCGCCTCGATTCCGCGCGGCCGTCGCCCGGGCAGGCGATCGAACGCCTCGCGCCCGACGACCGCAAGGTGTTCGAGCAGACGCTGCGCATCGCGCAGCAGGCCGGGCTGCCGCCGGAGCAGGCGCAGAACGCGGCGATGGCGCTGGCCGCGACCGCGAAGGCCGATCCGCTGATGCAGCACGCGGACCGCATGGTCGAGGCCAACGGCCGGGTGTTCGCCTCGTATCACCCGCACGGCGACCGGGAGCCGATCTTCCACGCCAGTGTGGACCTGAAACAGGCGGGCGGCGTGCCGATCGAAGACAGTCTCCAGCAGATCGCACGGACCCAAGAGCAACAACGGGTCGCGCAGCAGACGCCGACGCAGCCCGGGCCGTCGCCGGACGACCCGGCGACGCGCGGGCCGACGCGGGCGCTGTAGCGGATCAGGCCGACGCGCCGCAGCAGATCGGCCTGCGCCGCCTGCCGCCTGCCGCAGGCCCCGCGCCGCTACAGCCAGCCCTTCTGCCGCGCCAGCCGGTACGCCTCGATGCGGTTGCCGACGCCGAGCTTGCCGATCGCTTCGGACAGGTAGTTGCGCACGGTGCCGTGCGACAGGTTGAGCTGGGTGGCGATCTCGTTCGCCGACAGGCCTTCGCCGGCGAGCCGCAGCACGCGGCGCTCGCGGTCGGTCAGCGGATCGTGCTCGGACCAGGCCTCCAGCGCGAGCTGCGGGTCGATCGCGCGGCCGCCGCGATGCACCTGGCGCAGCGCCTCGGCGAGACGTTCGGCCGGCGCGTCCTTGAGCAGGTAGCCGCAGACGCCGGCGTCCAGCGCCCGGCGCAGGAAACCGGCGCGGGCGAACGTGGTCACGATCACCACCTTCGTCGGCAGCTCGTGGCGCTGCACGCGCTGCGCGAGTTCGAGGCCGGTGAGGCCGGGCATCTCGATGTCGGTGACCAGCAGGTCGGGCTTCAGCCGCTGCAGCTCGCGCCACGCGGCCTCGCCGTCGGCGGCGGCGCCGAGCACTTCGATGTCGCTCTCCAGCGACAGCAGCGCGGTCAGCGCGCCGCGCACCATCGCCTGGTCCTCGGCCAGCAGGATGCGGATCATGCGGCGGCCTCCGCGCCCGGCGTCGCGTCCGCGGCCGATTCAACCGCCGCGGACGCCTCGGCGACCGGCGCGGAAGCCGTTTCCGGCGCGTGCAGCGGCACTCGCGCCTCGATCCGCGTGCCGCCGCCACGCGGCGACTCGACGACCAGTTGGCCGTCGACCGCTTCCAGCCGCTCGCGCATGCCGGTGAGCCCGTTGCCCGGCGCGTCGGCGCCGCCGCGGCCGTCGTCGGACACGCGCAGCACCGCGACCTCGCCTTCGATCGCCAGCGCGGCGCGGGCGCTGCGGGCGCGGGCGTGGCGCTGGATGTTGGTCACCGCCTCGCGCAGGGTGAGCGCGAGCGGCGCCTCGACCGCGGCCGGCAGCACGCCGGCGTCGAGGCATTCGGGCGCGATCTCGGCCTCGAACGCGATGCCGTCGCTTTCCAGCAGCAGCTTGGCCGAGGCCAGTTCGGCGGCGACGCCGACCGCGCGGATGCCGGTGACCGCGGCGCGCACCTCGGTCAGCGCTTCGCGCGCCACCCGGCTGACTTCGTCGATCTCGCGCCGCGCCGCCTCGCGCGCCTGCGGCGAATCGCCGCGCTGCAGCAGCTTGCCGGCGAGTTCGCTCTTGAGCGCCACCAGCGACAGGGTGTGGCCGAGCAGGTCGTGCAGGTCGCGGCCGATGCGTTCGCGCTCGGCCAGCGCGGCGAGGCGGCGGACCTCGTCGTGGCTCAGGCGCAGCGCGGCGTCGGCGTGCATGCGGCGGGCGAAGCTGAGGTTCATCAGCCCCACCGCGAGGCCGACCACGGTGCTGCTGAACAGGTAGATCGTCGGGATGCCCAGCCACAGCCACTCGGCGGCATACAACGCGTGCATCGCCACCATCGTCGCGATCGCGCGCCGCGCCGGCAGGGTGAATCCCAGGAACGCGCAGGCGTAGATCAGGAACCCCTGCGCGCCGGGGTTCATCGGGGTGAGCGCGAACGCCAGTGCGCCCATGCCCAGCGACAGCGCGTAGAGATGGCCGCGGTCGCGGAAATACGCGCGCCAGTACAGGACCAGGAACACCGCGTACGTGGCCAGCGTCGCCGGCAGCCAGCTCAGCGACGGCAGCCCGGCGTAGTGCGGGGTGAGGAAGATCCAGATCGACCAGACCAGCATCAGCAGCGGCAGCCACTGCGGCCGGGCGCGACCGGTCGGGCTGCGCTCGTGCAGCAGGGCGGTTTCGCTGGGACGGACCAGGCGGGCGATCACGGCAGGCACGCCGGACGGCGGAACGGGAGTCTGCGGCATGGGACGGGAATGCGGCTCAGGCGTGTGGTGCAGGGAGGTCGCCATGGTCGCCCGCGGCTCAGCCGCGCGCCAGCCGGCGGCGCGCGATCGCGAAGCAGGCGACCGAGAACGCGGCCAGCACGGCGACGTGCGACAGCGGCGACGCGCCGCCGTCGTCGAGCCCGACCACCCGCAGCGCGAGCTGGGCGTGGTGGTAGGCCGGCAGCAGCGGCGCGATCTGCGCGATCCACGCCGGCAGCAGCTTCAGCGGAAGCCACAGCCCGGACAGGAACGCCATCGGCAGGTACAGGATGTTCACCAGCGCCGGCGCGCCCTGCCCGCCGACCAGCGACCCGACCAGCAGGCCCATCGCCGCGAACGGCAGCACGCCGACCACGTCGGTCAGCCACAGCAGCGCCCACTGCCACGCCGCCAGCGACACCCCGCCGGCGGTCGCCGCCAGCAGCGACAGGATCAGCGCCACCATCGCCGCGAACAGCACCGCCATCGCCGCCTTGGCGAACAGGTAGGCGCCCGGCGGCATCGGCAGCGCGCGTTTGTAGCGCAGCAGGCCCTGGTCGCGCTCGATCGCCACGGTCACGCCGAATGCGAACAGGCCAACGCCCATCACCCCGAAGCTGCCGTAGGTCGCGAGCAGGTAGCGCGCGGCGTCGCCCTTGCCGTGGTTCAGCAGCACGCCGAACAGCAGGTAGAACAGCGCCGGGAACAGCAGCGTCGGGATCGCGTACGACGGCGTGCGCAGCAGGCGCAGGAATTCGCAGCGGGCTTCCAGCAGGTAGCTGCGCCAGGGGAAGGCCGGCGCGGTGTCGCGGGCGATGGCGTTCATGCGGCCTCCCGGGCGGCGGACGCGTCGCCGACGCTGTCCTGCTGTCCTGTGATTTCCAGGAACGCCTCGGCCAGGCCGGCGCGGCGGACCTCCAGGTCGCTCAGCGCCGCGTCCTCGGCCAGCAGGCGGCGGACCACGGCCTCGGCGTCGTCGGCGAGGATCTCGATCCGCGCCGGATCGCCTGCTCCGCCGCGGCGTGCGCTGCGCACGCCGGGCCAGGTCGCGATCCGGGCGACGTCCAGCGCCGAAAAACAGCCGATCCGCCGCTGCGCCACCAGCGCGCGCACGTCCCGCATCCGCCCGCTGGCGGCGATCCGGCCGCGATCGAGCACGGTCACCCGGTCGGCCAGCGCCTCGGCTTCCTCCAGATAGTGCGTGGTCAGCAGCACCCCGGCGCCTTCGGCCACCAGCCCGCGGATCGCGGCCCACAGCGCCTGCCGCGCCTCGATGTCGAGCCCGGTGGTCGGTTCGTCCAGGAACAGCGCCCGCGGCCGGCCGCAGATCGCCAGCGCGAACTGCACGCGGCGCTGCTGGCCGCCCGAGAGCCGGCCGTAGCGGCGATCGAGCAGGCCGTCGAGCCCGGCGAGGGCGACGCACTCGTCGCGGCTGCGCGGGGCCGGGTAGTAGCTGCGGGTGAGCGCCAGCAGTTCGTCGACGCGCGCGTTCTCGGGCAGGCCGGCGGACTGCAGCATCACCCCGGTGCGGCGGCGCGCGGCCAGCGCCCCGGCCGGCTCGCCCAGCAACAGGGCGTCGCCGGCGTCGGGCCGGACCAGGCCCAGCATCAGCGCCACCGCGGTGGACTTGCCGGCGCCGTTGGCGCCGAGCAGCGCGTGGGTCTCGCCGGGCGCGAGCGCGAGATCGACGCCGTCGAGGGCGACCACGCTGCCGTAGCGCTTGCGCACAGCCTGCAGGCGGGCGAGCGGCGTGGCGATCGATGGGGCGATCGATGGGGCAATCGAGACCGGATCGGTCATGGCGGGGCTCCGTTCGAGGGTGCCGCCATGCTGGGCGCGGCCGGTCGCGGCCTGCAGATCGGGGCGTCAGCCATCGCCCATGACATTCGTCAGCTGACGGCGGGCGACCGGAGCAGGTACCCTGTCCGGGCTCGCGCAGTCCACGCGGCCGCATCCCGCCCCTCCGCCGCAGGCCCACGGTCCTCTCCACGGGGACCCGCCCGCCGCCGGGCCCTGTCTCGCGGCCCCCGCACGTCCCGGAAGACCATGAACACGAATGCCGATCTGCTGAAGGAACTCCGCATCGACCGCAGCGCCTCCGCCTCTCCACCGCCTTCGCGGCGCGGACTGTGGACCGGGCTGGTCGTCGCCGGCGCCGTCGCCCTGCTCGCCGCGGGCGGCTGGATCGTGTTCCGCGGCAAGGGCGGCGCCGAAGTCACGACCGCCGTCGCCACCCCGATCGCCAGCGCCGGCGGCGGCGCGTCCTCGGTGCTCGACGCCACCGGCTACATCGTCGCCCGCCGCACCGCCACCGTCTCGGCCAAGATCACCGGCAAGGTGCGCCAGGTGCTGATCGAGGAAGGCATGCGGGTGGAGGCCGGCCAGGTGATGGCCACGCTCGATCCGATCGACGCCGACTCCGAGCGCGCGCTGGCCCAGTCCCAGCTCGAGGCCTCGCGCAGCCAGGTCGGCAGCGTGCAGGCGCAGCTCAAGGAAGCCGAGGCCAACGCCGCCCGGCTCGGCCAGCTGGTCGGCCAGAAGCTGGTCTCGCGCCAGCAGTACGACCAGGCCCTCGCCCAGCGCGACTCGCTGCGCGCGCAGCTCGCGACCGCGCAGCGCAACGCCGAGGTGGCCTCCGATTCGCTGCGCATCGCCGACAACGGCGTCGACAACACCGTCGTGCGCGCGCCGTTCGCCGGCGTGGTGATCGCCAAGGCCGCGCAGCCGGGCGAGATCGTCTCGCCGCTGTCGGCCGGCGGCGGTTTCACCCGCACCGGCATCGGCACCATCGTCGACATGGACTCGCTGGAGATCGAGGTCGACGTCAACGAGGCCTACATCGGCAAGGTCCAGCCGAAGATGCCGGTCGAGGCCACGCTCAACGCCTATCCCGACTGGAAGATCCCGGCCGAGGTCATCGCCATCATCCCCACCGCCGACCGCAGCAAGGCCACGGTCAAGGTGCGGATCGCGCTGAAGCAGAAGGACGCCCGCATCGTGCCCGACATGGGCGTGCGGGTGAGCTTCCTCGACCAGCCGCAGCAGGGCGGCGACGCCGCCGCGGCGCAGGCCGCCGCGCCGAAGCCGGTGGGCGTGCTGGTGCCCAACGACGCGGTGGTGCAGCGCAACATCGAGGGCAAGGACGCCGACGCCGTGTTCGTGGTGGAGGACGGCAAGGCCGTGCTCACCCCGGTGCAGGCCGGCGAGGTGCGCGGCGACCAGCGCGTGATCGCCTCCGGCCTGGCGCCGGGCGACAGCGTCGTCCGGACGCCGGCGGCCGAGCTGCAGGACGGCGCCGAAGTGCACGAGAAGACCACCCCATGACCCGCCGCGGGCGCGCGTCCGCGCCCGCCATCCCCCGACTCCCGTACGAGAGACCGCCATGTCCGCATTGATCTCCATCCGCGACGTCGTCAAGACCTACACCCGCGGCAAGCAGCAGGTGGAAGTCCTGCACGGCATCAACCTCGACATCCCCAAGGGCGATTTCGTCGCGCTGATGGGCCCGTCCGGTTCGGGCAAGACCACCCTGCTCAACCTCATCGGCGGCCTCGACCAGCCCTCCCGCGGCGAGATCAGCATCGACGGCAAGCGCATCGACAGCCTCGGCGCGGGCGAACTGACCCGCTGGCGCGCCGCCAACGTCGGCTTCGTGTTCCAGTTCTACAACCTGATGCCGGTGCTCACCGCGCAGGGCAACGTCGAGCTGCCGCTGCTGCTCACCGGCCTCAACGCCGCCCAGCGCAAGCGCAACGCCGAGGTCGCGCTGCAGGTGGTCGGGCTGGCCGAGCGCGCCAAGCACAAGCCGCGCGAACTGTCCGGCGGCCAGGAACAGCGCGTGGCGATCGCCCGCGCGATCGTCTCCGACCCGGCGCTGCTGGTCTGCGACGAACCCACCGGCGACCTCGACCGCAAGACCGCGGACGAGATCCTGACCCTGCTGCAGACGCTCAACCGCGAACACGGCAAGACGATCGTCATGGTCACCCACGATCCGCTCGCCGCCGAGTACGCCAAGCGCACCCTGCACCTGGACAAGGGCCGCCTGATCGAACAGACCGGCCAAGCCGCCTGAACCGCGGGAGACGGGCATGACCAAGACCGGATTCGTCGTCGCCAACCTGTTCCGCAAGAAGCTGCGGACGTGGCTGACGCTGTTGTCGATCGTCACGGCATTCCTGCTGTTCGGGCTGCTGCAGTCGATCAACGTGCTGTTCAACGCCGGCGCCGACTTCCTCGGCGCCACCCGCGTGATCACCCAGGCCCGGGTGTCGTTCACCCAGCCGCTGCCGATGCGCATGCGCGCCGAGATCGAGCGCGTGCCCGGCGTGGCCGCGGTCACCCAGTCGCAGTGGTTCGGCGGCGTGTGGCAGGGCAAGGACCAGCTGATCGCGCTGGCGGTGGACCCGATGCGCTTCCACCAGGTCTACCCGGAGTGGGACCTGCCCGAGGCGCAGTGGAAGCAGTTCGCCGACACCCGCACCGCGATGGTCGCCGGGCGCCTGCTCGCCAACCAGTACGGCTGGAAGGTCGGGCAGAAGATCCCGATCAGCTCCAACATCTTCCCGATGAAGAACGGCAGCAAGGACTGGACGTTCGACCTGGTCGGCATCGTCGACGGCAGGGACGACGAGTGGAAGCGCCAGGCCAACCAGGTCTGGATCAACCACGGCTACTTCGACGAGGAAAACCAGTTCGGCCAGGGCTCCGCCGGCATCTACCTGATCCGGCTGAAGAATCCCGACGACGCCAAGAAGGTCTCGCAGATCATCGACGCCAAGTTCGAGAACTCGCCGGACGAGACCAAGACCCAGACCGAGAAGGACTGGAACCTCGGCTTCGCCAAGCAGATCGGCGACATCGGCCTGATCGTGCGCTGGATCCTGTTCGCGGTGTTCTTCACCCTGCTGCTGGTGGTCGGCAACACCATGGCCCAGAGCGTGCGCGAGCGCATTCCGGAAATGGCGGTGCTCAAGACGCTGGGCTTCTCCGACGGCAGCGTGCTCGGCTTCGTCATGGCCGAGACGGTGGCCCTGTGCGCGCTCGGCGGCCTGATCGGGCTGGGCCTGGCGACCGCGGTCGGGGTGCTGGTGCAGAAGACCATCGGCGCGCAGTTGCCGTTGAACGTGGACTGGCGCGTCTGGAGCGCCGGACTGGCGGCGATCGTGCTGCTCAGCCTGGTCGTGGGCCTGCCGCCGGCGCTGCGCGCCAAGCGGCTGAAGATCGTCGACGCCCTCGCCGGCCGCTGACCGCACATTCGGGAGACCCAAGATGTTCTCGCAGATCACCGCCATCACCGGCGTCAACCTGAAAAGCCTCCCCGAGCGCTGGGGGCCCTCGCTGGTCATCGTCATCGGCCTGGCCGGCGTGGTCGCGGTGTTCACCGCGCTGCTCGCCATGGCCGAGGGCTTCAGCTCCACCCTCGCCGCCACCGGCAGCAAGGACGTCGCGCTGATCCTGCGCGGCGGTTCGCAGGCCGAACTCAATTCCGCCTTCGGGCGCGACGAGGTCGACCTGATCAAGCTCGGCCCCGGCATCCGCAAGGGCGCCGACGGCCGGCCGCTGGCCTCCGGGGAAATCCTGGTCATCGCCGAGCTGTTCAAGAAGGGCGAGACCCGCAACGGCTCCAACATCACCGTCCGCGGCGTGGACCCGGCGGCGTTCCCGCTGCGTCCGGACCTGCGCATCGTCGAGGGCCGGATGTTCAAGCCGGGCCTGCGCGAACTGCTGGTCGGCCGCGGCGTCACCCGCCAGTTCGCCGGCGTGGAAGTAGGCAAGACCATCCGCATGCGCGGCTCGCAGTGGACCGTGGTCGGCGTGTTCGAATCCGGCGACGCCCACGACAGCGAGCTGTGGACCGACGCCGGCGTCGCCCAGACCAGCTTCGGCCGCAACGGCTACAGTTCGGTGCTGGCCGGCCTGGAAAGTCCGAAGTCGCTGAAGACGCTGGAAGCGGCGCTGAAGGCCGATCCGCGGCTCAACGTCGACGTCACCACCCAGCAGGCGTACTACAGCGCCCAGACCCAGCAGTTCCGCGACACCATCGGCGCGCTGGCGGTGATCGTCACCGCGATCATGGCCCTCGGCGCGATCTTCGCCGCGCTCAACACGATGTACGCCGCGGTCGCGACCCGCGCCCGCGAGATCGCCACCCTGCGCGCGATCGGCTTCGGCGGCCTGTCGGTGCTGGTGTCGGTGATGCTGGAGGCGGTGGTGCTGTCGCTGGTCGGCGGGCTGATCGGCGCGATCATCGCCTACCTGCTGTTCAACAACCTGTCGGTGTCCACCCTCGGCGCCAACTTCACCCAGGTGGTGTTCGCGTTCAAGGTGACCCCGTCGCTGGTCGTCGTCGGCCTCGGCATCGCGGTGGCGGTCGGCTTCGTCGGCGGCCTGCTGCCGGCGATCCGCGCCGCCCGGATGCCGGTGACCATGGCCCTGCGCGCCGCCTGACCCAGCCGCCGTCGCGCACGAAAAAGCCCGGCTCCGGCCGGGCTTTTTCTTGTCCGGTCGGGACGGGCGTCCGCGCCGGGGAGGGCCGTTCAGGCGCCCGCGCGACGCGCCCGGCGCAGGCTGTCGGCCATGAACAGCGCGAGCGCGCCCCAGATGATCGCGAAGCCGATCCCGCGGTCGCGGTCGAAGGGTTCGTGGAACACCAGCACGCCGATCAGGAACTGCATCGTCGGCGCGAGGTACTGCATCAGCCCGATGGTCGACAGCGGCACCCGGCGCACCGCGAACGAGAACCCGATCAGCGGCAGCGCGGTCAGCGCGCCGCCGACGATCAGCAGGGCGTCGGTGGCCGCGCCCCAGTCGCCGAAGAAGCCGCCGCGCCCGGTGCCTTCGGCGAAGGCCAGGAAGCCCAGCGCGGGCAGCAGCAGGACCAGATTCTCCACGCCCAGGCCGGTGATCGAATCGACCGCGGCGAGCTTGCGGATCAGCCCGTACACGCCGAACGACGCCGCCAGCGACAGCGCGATCCACGGGAAGCTGCCGTAGTTGAACGTCAGCCAGAGCACGCCGGCGGCGGCGATCGCCACCGACACCCACTGCACCGGGGTCAGCCGCTCGCGCAGGAACAGCGTGCCGATCACCACGTTGAGCAGCGGGTTGATGAAGTAGCCCAGGCTGGTCTCGACGATGTGGCCGGCGTTGACCGCCCAGATGTAGAGGCCCCAGTTGGCGCCGATGCACAGCCCGCTGAGCGCGAGCAGGCCCGCCAGCCGCGGCTGCGCCAGCACCCGCGCGAGCCAGCCGCGGCCCTGCGTCCACAGCAGCCACAGCGCCACCAGCAGCGCGCTCCACACCACCCGATGGGCGACGATCTGCATCGACGGCACCGCCTTGAGCAGGTGCCAGTACAGCGGCATCAGCCCCCAGATCACGAACGCGCCGAGCGCCATCCACAGCCCGCGCCGCGATTCCGCGGCGGACACGTCCGCCATCATCGCGCCGGTCCCGCGGTGGCGCGCGCCTTCGCCCGGCTGATCGCGACCACGCCGGCGAGAATCACCGCCATCGCGCCGAGGTCGTGCAGCGAGAAGCGCTCGCCGCCGAACGCCGCGCCGAGCAGCACCGCGATCGGCGGATTGACGTAGGCGTAGCTGCCGGCCAGCGCCGGGCGCACGTGGTGCAGCAGCCAGATGTACGCGCCGAAGCCGGCGATCGAGCCGAACAGCGCCAGGTAGACCAGCGCCGCGGTGCCCTGCGCGGTCGGCGCCGCCGGCCAGTGTTCGCCCGACGCCCACCCGAGCACGATCAGCATGACGCCGCCGCACAGCATCTGTCCGGCCGCGGCCATGAACGGCGACGGCAGGTCGCGGCCGCGCGACCACACCGAGCCGAACGCCCAGGCGATCGGCGCGATCAGCAGCAGCGCCAGTCCGCGCGGCGTGGAGGCCAACGCGCTGCCGGCGTTGAGCCAGAGCACGCCGAGGAAACCGATGCCGATGCCCAGCCATTCGCCGCGCGTCGGCCGATGCCCGAACGCCAGGCCGAACAGGCCCATCCACAGCGGCATCGAGGCGATCGCGATCGCGGCCAGCCCGGACGACACTTCCTTCTCGGCCAGCACCACCATGCCGTTGCCGAGCAGCATCATCAGCAGGCCCATGACCGCCAGGGTCGGCCACTGCGCGCGGGTCGGCGACGGCACGCCGCGCAGGCGCAGCACCGCGTACAGCAGAGCGCCGGCGACGAGCATGCGCCCGCCGGACACGCCCAGCAGCGCGGGCCAGCCGCCTTCGAGCGCGAAGCGGATGCCCAGGTAGGTCGAACCCCAGATCAGGTACACCGCCGCCAGCGCCATGCCGATGGCGAGCGCGGAGGCAGGGCGCGGGGCGACCGCGGCGGATGCGGCCATCGCAGTCCTCGGAAGACGTGTGGAGAGCAACAGGGAGAGGCGGCGCACCGTCGGGATGCCGACGGCGGACGGTCATTCTACGCGCGCGACCGGCCGCGATCCGGCCTCGATTGCCGCCTCCGGTGGAACACCGCTTTTCCGCGCACGCGCGCTCAGGCCGCGCGTTCGCGATCGAGCAGCCGGCGCTTGAGATCGAGTCCCCAGCGGTAACCGCCCGGCGAACCGTCGCCGCGGATCACGCGATGGCAGGGCACCACGATCGCCACCCGATTGCGCGCGCAGGCGCCGGCGACCGCGCGCGACGCCGACGGCGCGTCGAGCGCGGCGGCGACCTCGGCGTAGCTGCGGGTCTCGCCCGGCGGGATCTTCATCAGCGCGTCCCACACCTTCTTCTGGAACGCGGTGCCGATCAGGTCCACCGGCACGCTGGCGCGCCGGCCCGCCAGCGCGTCCGCGACCGCACGCACGCGCGGCGCGAGGAATTCGTCGCGGCCGGCATCGACCTGCTGCAGCCGCGCGCCCGGGAACTCCGCGCGCAGCCGCGCCTCCAGCGCGTCGCCGTCGACGCCGAGTTCGACCATGCAGATGCCGCGCGCGGTCGCGGCCACCAGCGCCGGCCCCAGCGCGGTTTCGACCACGCTCCAGCGGATGTCCTCGCCGCTGCCACCGGCGCGGTAGCGCGCCGGAGTCATGCCCAGCCGGGCCGCGCCGGTCTCGTACACCCGCGACGGCGAGCCGTAGCCGGCGTCGTACAGCGCCGCGCTCACGTCGCTCCCGGCGCGCAGCGCCGACTTCAGCGTGCCGAGCTTGCGCTGGGCCAGGTATTCGGCCGGGCTCAGCCCGTAGCGCGCGGCGAACCGCCGCTGCAGGTGCGACGCGCTCAGGCCGACCGCCCCGGCCAGCGCCTGCAGCGTGGGTTCCCCCGCATCGAGCAGGGCGCGGGCGCGTTCGAGCGCATCGGGGCGGGCGGTCTTCGTCATGGGGACAAGGCTACGACCGGCCGCGCGGGGGCGCTATCCGATTCTTGCGCAGGAGCACACGACACTCGCGCGCCGGAGCGCCGGAGCGCCGGAGTGCCGGAGTGCCGGAGCGCCGGAGTGCCGGAGCGCCGGAGTGCTGGAACGCTGGAACGCAGTGCGCAGTGCGAGGTGCGCGGTGCGCGGTGCGCAGGTGCGTGGGTGCGTGGGTGCGTGGGTGCGTGGGTGCGTGGGTGCGTGGGTGCGTGGGTGTGCGGGTGTGCGGGTGTGCGGGTGTGCGGACGATCGAAAACAAGCCGTCATCCTCGCGCAAGCGAGGACCCAGGCTTGATCGGCATCCACGGTTGGGTCCTCGCTTGCGCGAGGATGACGGTGTTTTCAGCGGTCAACTCGACTGCGAGCGCGCGCATCGGCAGCTGTCCGCCTGCGACGCCGGCACGAACGAAAACGGGCCCCGCAGGGCCCGTTCCGCAGCACGTCCGAACAGCGGCGAACCTCAGTTCACCCACTGCCCCGGCACCGTCGGCGCGGTCAGCAGCACCTGCGCCGAGAGCGGCTTGTCTTCGTCGAGCAGGCGCAGCGCGTCGGCCAGCACCGCCGCCGACTCGCGCAGCAGCGGATCGGGACGCTTCTCGGCGGCCTTTTCGCGCGCCGCGTCCTGCGCGATGTCGCGCTCGTTCGCGGTCAGGCCGTCGTCGGTCTCGTCGGCCAGCGGATCGAGGTCGAGCCCCAGCGCCTTGCGCTCGGCCTGGCGCTGCTTGCGCTTGGCGGCGTCGCGGTCGCGCTCGGCGCGGCGCTCGGCCTCGTTGAGCGAGATCCACTTGCGCGCCGTCTCCTCGCGGAACTGCGCGATGTCCTCGCTCCACCACTGGAACTCCTTGTCCCTCGCGACGCGCGCGGCGTGCAGTTGCTCCAGCTTCGGCAGCAGCGGACCGAAGTCGCCGTAGTGCGTGTACGGCACCGCGGCGATCCGGGTCCACGGCAGTGCGTTGTCGTAGGTGCTCTCGCCGAACTCGCTGGCATCGACGGTCATCGGGAACTTCACGTCCGGCACCACGCCCTTGTTCTGGGTGCTGCTGCCGCCGGGCAGGAAGAACTGGGCGATGGTCAGCTTGACCTGGCCGAAGCGCTGCCCGTCGGGGCGCGGCCAGCGGTCGAGGTCGACCAGGTTCTGCACCGTGCCCTTGCCGAAGCTGGTCTCGCCGATGATCAGGCCGCGACCGTAGTCCTGGATCGCGCCGGCGAAGATTTCCGAGGCGGAGGCCGAGCCGCGGTTGATCAGCACCGCAAGCGGTCCGTCCCAGGCCACGCCGGACTCCTCGTCGCCGTCCACCTGCACGCGGCCGCCGGATTCCTTCGCCTGCACCACCGGGCCCTTGTCGATGAACAGGCCGGTCAGCGCGACCGCCTCGTTCAGCGAGCCGCCGCCGTTGTTGCGCAGATCGACGACGACGCCGTCCACCTTCTGGTCGCGGAAGCCCTTCAGCAGCGCGGCGACGTCGTGGCTGGCCGAGGCGTAGTCGTTGGCGTTGCGGCGACGGCCTTCCCAGTCCTCGTAGAACGCCGGCAGCTTGACCACGCCGATGCGGCGCCCGGGCTGGCCCTCGGCGCCGGGGACGACGATCACTTCGCCCTTCGCCTTCTGCTCCTCGAGGCGGATCTTGGCGCGCTGGAGCACGATCCGGTTCGGCTTGCTGTCGAGGACGGCCTCGGCCGGGACGATGTCCAGCCGCACCTGGGTGCCCTTGGCGCCCTTGATCTTCTCGACCACGTCGTCGATGCGCCAGCCGATCACGTCCTCCATCGGGCCGTCGGTGCCCTGGCCGACGGCGACGATGCGGTCGCCGGCCTTGAGCTTGCCGCTGAGCAGCGCCGGGCCGCCGGGGATCAGCTCGCGGATCACCACCACGTCGTCCTGCTTCTGCAACTGCGCGCCGATGCCTTCCAGCGACTGGCTCATCAACTGGTTGAAGCGCTCGGCCTCGCGGGTGTCGAAGTAGTCGGTGTGCGGATCGATGGTGTTGGTGTAGGCGTTGAGGAAGGTCTGGAACGCGTCGCTGCCGTTGAGCTGGTCCACGCTCTTGACGGTCGCGGCGTAGCGCTTGTCCAGCGTCTTGCGGATCTCTTCCGGCTGCTTGCCGGCGAGCTTCAGGCGCAGCCAGTCGTTGCGCACCGACTGCTTCCACAGCGCGTCGAGTTCGGTGGCGTCCTTGGCCCAGGGCGCGTCCTTGCGGTCGTACGCCCAGCGGTCCTGGCCGTCGAAATGGAAGATGTCCTCGTTCAGCATCGCGCGGGCGCGGGCGATGCGCTCCTTCACCCGGGTCTGGTAGAGGCTGAAGATGTCGAACGCCGGGCCGACCTCGCCGCTGCGGATCGCATCGTCGAGCGTGGTGCGGTAGCGATCGAGCTGGGCGATGTCGGCGGCGGTGAAGTAGAGCTTGGCCGGGTCGAGATCGTCGAGGTAGCGCTTGTAGATCTCCGCCGAGAGCGCGTCGTCGAGCGCGCGCGGGCGGTAGGCGTAGCGGCTGTCGGACAGCAGGCCGTAGACCAGCTTGGACGCGGTGGCCTGCTCCGCGGACGGGCTGCCGGCATCGGCATGCGCCGTGATCCACGCCAGCGGCGCGGTGAGCGCGAGGGCGAGCAGGGACACCGGCAGGACTCTGGAAACTTTCATCGGGACTCTCGAAGGCGAACGCGATGGGACACTCGGTGGGGGCGCGCACGTCCGCGACGGCGCGTCGGGACCTAGCATGCACCCGCATGGGACCGCTGCAAAGTGTCGGAAGTTGCAGGCGCTGGCCCGCGATCGGCCGTTCGTCGCGCCCCCGCTGCCGGCCGGCAGGCGCCGGCGATGCGTTCAGCCGGGAGTCGGCCCGGATTGCCCCGGCCGCCCCGGGCGGACCGGGGGCGGGCCGGGACGGATGCACGTCACTTGGCGCTCGGGCCCTCGCCCATGGCGCGACGGAATTCCGGGTCGGCGAACAGTTCGCCGAGGAGTTTCTGGACGGTGGCCGAGTACCCCTGGATCGCCGCCGGAATGGCGATCGCGCCCATGAACGAGGATTCCCAGCGATTCTCGACCTCGAAGGTGCGCGCATAGACGCGCTGCCCGTCGCGGGTCACGATGAATTCGGCCGAGACGCGCGCGGTGCCGGTGCCTGACGCTGCGTTGAGACGGTTGTCCAGCAGGGTGCCGCCGATGACGACGGACGCGCCCTCCCGGTAGCGGCCGGCCTCCTGCAGCTCGCGGACGACGGCATCCTGCAGATAGGTCGAGAAGGTGCCGTCCCGGCCGCCCTTCAACGCGGACCCCCGCATGTTCAGGCTGCGGTTCTCGACTCCCGCGGCCGCGTCGAAGCGGCCAACGGCCGCCTCGCCGCGCCCGGCGAGCAGGCGCTCGGTGTTGTCGACGCCAGGCTGGTAGGTCGTCGCCGGGGTGCTGACGCATCCGGCGACGACCAGCGGAAGCAAAAGCACCAGGGCGATGCGAACGATCATCGACATCCCCGGCGCCTCAGCGGAACGCGCCCTGGTCGGACAACTGCTTGAGGCCGTTCCAGATCATCTGGTCCATGACGGTGTTGACGGCGTCGGCAGGCGTCATCGGCGTCAGTCCCTCCGGCCCGGCCTTGTTGCCGATCGTGCTGTGCAGCGCGTGCTTGACGGTGGTCTCGGTGACCTTGCCGTCGCGGGTGTAGGTCATCGTGCCGACGTACCCGTCGGTGACCATCGAGCCGACGAGGCCCAGGGTCAATCCCGTCCCGAAGCCCTTGGCCGCCGCATTGTCGGTGATCGCGACATTGTCGATGACCACCTTCAGCACGCCGCCGGAAGCGCCGTCGCCGTTCGCGGCGATGCCGTCGAACAGGCCGGATTCTGCCGCCACCGCGACCACGCGAGGCCGGATCTGGGACGTGGCCGCGGCATTCGCGGCGCCCTTCGTCCGGAACTCGAACAGCACGACCACGGGCTTGCGGTCGCTCGCGGCGACGATGTCGCCCTTGCCGACGTGCGGCAACGCGGGATCGACATAGGACTTCATCGACAGACAGCCGCTGAGGCCGAACAGCACGACGAGCGCGAACGACAGCCCGCGCACCGCGCGGACGGCGATGGAACGTGAAAGCATGATTTTCCCCGGATTCGCCGCAAGAATTAAGCGGCGACGTCCGTTATAGCGAACGTGGCCGCGAATGGGAACCCTTGCGCAGGCGAATCGTTGCCCGCTGCGGGCAAGCTCAGCCGGCGACGCCGGCCTCGGCCGCCTGGCGGTCGGCGTGGTAGGAACTGCGCACCATCGGGCCGGAGGCGACGTGCTGGAAGCCCAGCGCCGTGCCGTAGTCGGCCAGCGCCTGGTATTCGTCTGGCGTCCAGTAGCGCAGCACCGGATGGTGGTGCGCGCTGGGCTGCAGGTACTGGCCGATCGTCACCATGTCCACGTCGTGCGCGCGCAGGTCGCGCAGGGTGGCTTCGACCTGTTCCATCGTCTCGCCGAGGCCGAGCATGATGCCGCTCTTGGTCGGGATGTCCGGGTGCGCGGCCTTGAACCGCTGCAGCAGGGTCAGCGACCACTGGTAGTCCGCGCCCGGGCGCACGTTGCGGTACAGGTCGGGCACGGTCTCGAGGTTGTGGTTGAACACGTCCGGCGGGTTGGTCGCGAGGATCTCCAGCGCCCGCTCCATGCGGCCCTTGCCGCGGAAATCGGGGGTCAGGATCTCGATCTTCGTGCCCGGGCTGTGCGCGCGGATCGCGGCGATGCAGTCGACGAAATGCTGGGCGCCGCCGTCGCGGAGGTCGTCGCGGTCGACGCTGGTCACGACCACGTACTTCAGGCGCATGTCGGCGATGGTGCGGGCGAGGTTCAGCGGCTCGTCGGCGTCCGGCGGCTTCGGCCGGCCGTGGGCGACGTCGCAGAACGAGCAGCGTCGGGTGCAGACCTCGCCGAGGATCATGAACGTGGCGGTGCCGTGGCCGAAGCACTCGTGGATGTTCGGGCAGCTCGCTTCCTCGCAGACCGTGACCAGGCGGTTCTCGCGGAGTTTCGCCTTGAGCGCCTGCACCGCGTTGCCCGAGGGGATGCGCACCCGGATCCACGAGGGTTTGCGCAGCACCGGCGCCTCGGCGAACTGGACCGGGGAGCGCGCGATCTTGTCGCCGGCCACCTGTTTCGCGCCGGGCGCGAGCGACGCCGGCGCGTCGCCGACCACGGTCAGCGGGATGGACTTGTCGGTGGACGACGGGGCGGATGGCGACGTGGACATGTCAGGCGGCCCGGTTGGCGGCGGAAAGGAGGGCGAGGTCGGGCGGCGGCGCGTCCTGCAGGCGCAGGCCGAACTGGCGGGCGATGTGGTCGCGCAGCACCGGCTTGACCGCGTCCGCGGAGGACGGGCCGCCGAGGTCGTGCAGCGAGGTCACGCGCAGGCCGGCGTAGCCGCAGGGGTTGATCCGGTGGAACGGCGACAGGTCCATCGCGATGTTGAAGGCGAGGCCGTGGAAGGTGCAGCCGTGGCGGACGCGGATGCCCAGCGCGCCGATCTTGGCGTCGCCGACGTAGACGCCGGGCGCGCCATCGCGGCGCTGCGCGTGGACGTTCCAGTCGGCGAGGGTGTCGATCATCGCCTGCTCGATCCGGCAGACGTAGTCGCGCACGCCGATCTTCAGCCGGCGCAGGTCCAGCAGCGGGTAGGCCACGATCTGGCCGGGGCCGTGGTAGGTCACCTGGCCGCCGCGATCGACCTTCAGCACCGGGATGTCGCCCGGCGCCAGCACGTGTTCGGGCTTGCCGGCCTGGCCGAGGGTGAACACCGGGTCGTGCTCGACGCACCAGACCTCGTCGGGGGTGTCGTCGCCGCGGGCGTCGGTGAAGCCCTGCATCGCCCGCCACACCGGCGCATAGGCGACCCGGCCGAGGTCGCGGAACAGCGCGTCGCGAAGCGGCGTGTCCGCGGCGCCGTCGCCGGCGGGCAGCGCGGCGCAGGCGCTCACAGCGTCCACTTGATGTCCGGGTCGGCGCGCAGCGCGGCGTGGGCGGCTTCGTAGCGCTCGCGATCGACGGCCTCGAAGCTCAGCCGGATCGACACGAACTTGCCGCCCGAGGAGTTGCGCGCGGCCACGGTCTCGCGCAGCACGGTGATGCCGATGGCCTCCAGCAGCTCGGGCACGCGCTCCTCGAGGCCCGCGCCGGCGGGGCCCATGGCGGTGACTTCGAACACGCCGGGGAACTGGAAGCCGTGGTCGGGGTTGTCGGACTGGATCGTCATCCGCGGATTATGGACCCGGGGGGCGGGCAACCCAAGGGCGGGCGTCGGCGACGACCGCGCCCCGCCAGGCCGCGAACGCTTCCGGCCCGGCGAAGAACACGTCCAGATCGACCGGGCCGTCGATGCCGTCGACCCGGCCGCGGTTGTGGTACTGCCACAGCACCCAGCGAGCCAGCGGCTCGGGTTCGCGCAGGAGCGAGCGCCGCCACAGCGCGCGCGGCGGCAGCGCGGCGCCGTAGGCGTCGAGGAATTCGGCGGTGACGTAGAACACGACCCGGCGGCCCTGGGCCGGCTCGACCCGGGCCAGGAAGGCGTCGAGTTCGCCGCGCAGGTCCGCCGGCGCGGGCACCCGGCCGCAGTTGCCGCCGAACTCCAGGTCGACCACCAGCGGCAGCGCGTCGGCCACGGCGGGGACCGTGGCGAGGACGTTGTCGGCCTGCTCGGCGCCCGGCCGGCAGAAGGTGAAGAAGTGGTAGGCGCCCACCGCCAGCCCGGCGGCGCGGGCCGCGTCCCAGTTGCGGGCGAAGGCGTCGTCGCGGTAATCGCCGCCCTCGGTGGCCTTCAGGTAGGCGAAGGCGACGTCGTCGGCCGCGACCCGCGGCCAGTCGATCCGGCCCTGGTGGTGGGAGACGTCGATCCCGCGCAGCGGGTAGCGGGCCGGGTCCGGCCGGTATTCGCGGAACCAGCGCCAGCCCGCGAAGGCCAGCACCGCGGCGACCAGCGCCAGGACGACCGCGGTCGCGGCCAGCCGCGCCGGCCACGACGGGCGACGGCGGCGGCGCGCCATCTCACCAGCCCGGCAGGCGCGCCGGGTCCAGCCCGCCGACCTCGAACAGCGCCTTGCCGCTGCCGTGGCCCTTGAGCGGGAAGGTGATCTCCAGCGTCTTCGCCGACTTCGCCAGCCGCCACAGCGTCTTCTCGTCGTCGACGAACATGGCGATGGCCTCGTCGGTCTTCGGCCGGGTGCCGTGCAGCGACCTCGGCGCGGCGCCGTCCACGCTCACCTGCAGCCGGCAGCCGCCGTAGCAGTCGAAGTCGCCGCGCTGGAGCACGAGGTAGCTGCTGCGGCCCCAGTCGGGATGGTCGCGGAAGATCAGCTGCACCCGGCTGGGGCCGCTGCCGTCCACGTCGATATCGTCCTTCGCGTAGATCGCGGCCGAGCGCTGGACCCCGCCGGTCACCGGCTGGTCGACGTACGCCCACAGCGCCGACAGGCGCGCGGCTTCGCGGCCGGCCTCGGCGCGCGCCTTCACGTCGGCGTATTGCGTCTGGACGCGCGCGGCGGCGGCGCTGCCGGGATGATCGTGCAGCAGCAGGTCGGCCTGGGCCTTGGCCAGCGACCAGTTCTGCTGCGCGACGGCGTCGTCGAACGCCTTCGCGCCCGCCTCGGCCGCGGTTTCCTGCGCCGCGGCCTGCTCGGCGGCGGCGGCCTTCGCGGCTTCGGGATCCTCGCCGCAGCCGGCGATCAGGCCGGCGCACAGCGCCAGCGGGAGGAACGGTCGCAGGCGCAGGGAAAGCAGGGATGACATGACGGAGGACTCGGTCAGGGCGGGCCGGCGGGGGCGCCGCGGGTCACCAGCAGGTCGAGCGCGCCGGCGACTTCGCCCGGGCGCTCCATTTCCGCCATGTGGCCGCAGCCGTCCAGCAGCACCCGGCTGGCGTGGGGAATGCGCGCGCCGTACAGCGCCATCGCGCTGGGGTCGATCACCTGGTCGTCGGCGCACCACAGCAGCAGCGCCGGCTGGCCGATCTTCGCCGCCTCGGCGCCGGGCAGGAAGGCCTCGTCGCCGCGGCCGATCTTCGCCAGCACCGACTGCTCGAACGCGGCGTCGCGCTTGCGCTGGGCGATGTAGATGCGGTCCGCCGGCCACGGCAGGTCGGGGATCGCCGCCGGATCGCCGAACACGGTGTGCAGGAAGCGCTGCAGCGAGGCCGGGTCCTCGACCGCGAACGGGTTGCGGCCGTCGAGCACGTCCTGGCCGAAGCGGTTGTCGGCGAAGCGCACGCCGGCGGCGTCGATCAGCGCCACGCGGGCGACGCGGTCCGGATGCCGGGCCGCGGTCAGCGCAGCGATGCCGCCGCCCATCGAGTGCCCGACCAGCGTGACCGGCCTGCCGCCGGACACCTCCGGCAGCGCCAGGAACGCCGCCAGCCGCGCGCTCTGCGCGACGTAGCCGTAGTCGGCGCCCGGCTTGCGCTCGCTCTGGCCCCAGCCGGGCAGGTCGGGGATCACCAGCCGGTAGCGGTGGTCGAAGGCGCGCGCCAGCCGGTACCAGTTCTCCTTGCCGCCGGTGTAGCCGTGGACCAGCACCAGGGTCGGCGCGTCGGCCTGTTTCGCCGGGATCTCGGTCCAGGTCCAGCGATGGTCGCCGGCGACGCTGTCGTGGCTGCGCCCGCCCAGCAGCAGGCGCTGCTTGGCGAATTCGCTGCGGATCACCAGCCCGGGATCGCGCCAGAACGCCAACGCCATCGCGAGCAGGATCGCGCCCGCGATGGCGTTGGCCCAGCGGGCCTGGCGCGGCGTGACGCGCGCCATGGCCGCGCCGTTACTTCGCCGGCGCCGCGGGCGCCGCCGGCGTCGTGGCGGTCGCCGGGGCGGCAGGCGCCGCAGCAGGCGTCGCGGCGGGCGCGGCCGCCGGCTTGGGCTTGGCCTCGTCGATCACCTTCTGCACCGAACCGGTGGTGATCGGGTGGTAGCCGGGCTTCGCCTGCTCGAACACCTGCTTCGCCAGGGCCAGGCCGGCCTCGGTCTGCACCAGCGCGTTGTAGGTCGGCATGATCAGCTTGCGCCGGCCGACCCGCTGCAGGAACGCGGCGATGGCGTCGTTGGCCTGGGTGTAGCCGCTGCGCACCGCCAGCGGATACCAGCGCTGGGCGATCTCGCCGTTGGGCGTGCCGGTGAAATGGTAGGCGCCGTCGAGCTGGGCCAGTTGCTCCTGAGTCAGGATCTCCGGGAGGCTCTCGATGAAGTGGACCCATTCCTGCGTGGTCCAGTCCTTGGTCAGCGCCTCCGGCGGCAACTGGTGCGTGCCCAGCCACGCCAGGCGCGCGGAGTCGACCACGCCGAAGCGGCGGGCCTTGACCTGCGGCGCGGTCGGCGGGATGCCCGGCTCGTACAGCCACGCGTCGAACTCGGCCTGGGTCACCACGCCGGGGTACTTCGCCAGCAGGTTGGCCTTGGCGTACTTCGCGAACTGCTGCGAGTCGATGCTCTGGAACGCGAAGTGGTCGAAGTAGCCGCGCAGGAAGGGATCGAACTTGTCGCGGCCGTAGCGTTCTTCCAGGAACTGCATGAACCAGGCGCCCTTGGTGTAGACCGTGGCGCTGCTGTTGTCGTCCGGGTCCTTCAGCGTACCGGGCTTCTCGGCCAGCACCTGGTACTTCTGATCGATCTCGGCGAATTCCTTCTTCATCTCGTTGCGGCCGATCACCTTCTCCATGTCGGCCACGTCCTTGCCGTACAGGGCCTCGGTGATGCGGCCCTCGACGTAGGTGGTGATGCCTTCGTTGAGCCAGGCGTCCTTGGCGCTGGAGAAGGTGACCAGGTTGCCCGACCAGCTATGCGCCAGCTCGTGCGCGACCAGCGACACCAGCGACTTGTCGCCGACGATCACGGTCGGGGTGGCGAAGGTCAGCCGCGGGTTCTCCATGCCGCCGTACGGGAACGACGGCGGCAGCACCAGCAGGTCGTAGCGGTCCCAGCGGTACGGGCCGTACAGCGACTCGGCGGTGGCGATCATCTTCTCGGTGTCGGAGAACTCGGCCACGGCCTTGTCGACCATCGCCGGCTCGGCCCACACGCCGCTGCGCGGCGAGATCGACTTGAACACCAGGTCGCCGGCGGCGATAGCCATCAGGTACGACGGGATCTTCTGCGGCATCTTGAAGCTGTAGTCGCCGTCGCGCACCGCATTGGGGTCGTTGTCGGCGCTCATCAGCACCATCACGTCCGGACGCGAGGCGACGTGCGCGGTGTAGGTGTAGCGCACGCTCGGCGTGTCCTGCAGCGGCACCCACGAGCGGGCGTGGATCTGCTGCGACTGGCTGAACATGAACGGCAGCGACTTGCCCTCGGTCATCGACGGCTCCAGCCACTGCAGGCCGGAGGCGGCGGGCGAGGTGCTGTAGGTGATGCGGACTTCGGGGTTGCGGGCCGGCGTGTCGATGGTGAGCTTGCTGCCGAGGATCGGGTCGGCGGCGGCGAGCTGGAAGGTCAGCGGCGCCCAGCCGCCCTTCCCGTCCGCGCCCTCGACCTTGTCGATGGTCAGGTCGCGGGTGTCGAGGGTCAGCGCCTTCGCGGCCTTGTCCTTCCAGTCGAGGTCCAGCGTGGCGGTGCCGGACAGGGTCTTCTTGTCGAAGTCGAGCGACAGGTCGAGCGCGAGGTTGGACACCGCGACCTTGTCCGGCTCGGCGTAGGAATGCTCGTCGACCGGAGCGGCGGCGGCCGCGGCCTTCGCCGGGGCGGCCGCGGGGGCGGTGGTCGCGTCGGTGTCGGAATGGCAGGCGGTCATCATCAGGGAAGCGAACAGCGGCAGGGCCAGGAAAGTAGCGCGCATGACAGAGGCCGGGGGAAACGGGGAAGCGGCCAGTGTACCCGCCGGCCGCCCGCGCTGCCGCCCGCACCTGAGCGGTTCCCCAACGGCGACCCCGGCCCGCCGCCCCGCGACTGGCCGCGTCGCCGCGCCGCAGCCGTTGTATCGACTTGCCGGTCACCCGGCGCGACAATTCCCGGGATGCGCCGGGCACGTCGCCGGCGACACTCCATTCTTCCCTTTCCGAGGCCCACGCACGCCATGATCCGTTCCGTCCGTCCGTCCGTCCTGCTGCAGGCCAGCCTGCTGACCCTCGCCCTCGCCGCCGTGGTGGTCCCGGTCGCCAGCGCCAAGAGCGCGCAGGACGAGCGCAAGGAGAAGGTCGCCCAGATCCCGACCTGCGCCAAGCCGCTGGGCACGATCTCCGTGCTCGAACCCGAAGACGCCACCAACTGGTGGACCGGCCAGCAGCTCCCGGCCCCGTCGAAGCTGATCAAGGTGTTCGTCAGCAAGTCGCGCTGCTTCACCCTGGTCGATCGCGGCGCCGGCCTCGACGCCGCGCAGCGCGAGCGCGCGCTCGGCGCCAGCGGCGAACTGCGCGGCCGCTCCAACGTCGGCAAGGGCCAGATGAAGGCCGCCGACTACGTGATGGTCCCCGACCTGATCTCGGCCAACAGCAACGCCGGCGGCAACGCCATCGGCGGCCTGATCGGCGGCCTGGTCGGCGGTCGCGCCGGCGCGGCCATCGGCGGCCTGGACTTCAAGCGCAAGACCGCCGACGTGGTGCTGACCGTCACCGACGTGCGCTCGACCGAGCAGGTCGCGATGGCCGAGGGCAGCGCCAAGAAAACCGACCTCGGCTGGGGCGCCGGCGGCGGCCTGTTCGGCTACAGCGGCTTCGGCGCGATGGGCGCCAGCGGCTACGCCAACACCGAGATCGGCCAGGTCATCACCCTCGCCTACCTGCAGGCCTACACCGACATCGTCGCCCAGCTCGGCGGCCTGCCGGCCAACGCCTCCGCCGCCAACGCCCAGCAGGCGGTGACCGTGACCAAGCCCGCGCGCCTGTTCACCACGGCCAAGGGCACCAAGGTCGTGCGCAGCCTCGACCCGGGCATGATGCTCTACCCCACCGGCAACAAGGAGGGGATGATGTGGGAAGTCGAGGACGAACTCGGCAACAAGGGCTGGATCTCCTCGACCCTGATCGAGCTGTCGCGCTGATCGCGGCTTCCGGCGTCACCCATCGACGTCACCCATCGGCATCACCCACCGGCAACACCCACGAAAAAGGGCGCTTCGGCGCCCTTTTTCATTGCGCTCCTGCTACGCACCCACACCGCGCAAAACAACCGCCGTCATCCTCGCGCATGCGAGGACCCATGCTCGATCAATGATCACGGTTGGGTCCTCGCTTTCGCGAGGATGACGGTGTTTTTCCTCGTCGCGGCGCACCTCGACCGCCGCACCACCAATCACAGCCAGCGCGTTGTCGTCGTTCTCAAACCCGAAACCTGCGTTGCTCCACCGTGAACGCAGCAGCAAAAAAAGCACTGCTTCACGCGAATTCCACGGCAAATTCAACGGCAAAGAAAAGCGCAGCTTGGCCGTGGATGCAGCAGCAAAAATACCCCCGTCATCCTCGCGCATGCGAGGACCCACACTCGATCAATGACCACGGTTGGGTCCTCGCTTCCGCGAGGATGACGGTGCTCTTTTTCTCGTCGCAGCCGCGGTCCACCCACCGCGCCTCGGCAGCGCCGTCAACCCAGCCACGCCTTCACCGGGTCGAAAGGCATCCACCAGCACCATCTTCGGCCCCGGGTCGAGGGCGTGCCACATCCCGGCGTCGATCACGGCCAGCGTGTTGTCGTCGCTCTCGTACCCGCAGCCGGCGTTCCTTCAGCGTGAGCGCAATGGCGAAATCCCAGCGCAGCTTGACCTTGAACGCATCCGCAAAATCCCCGTCATCCTCGCGCATGCGAGGACCCACGCTCAATCAATGACCACGGTTGGGTCCTCGCTTTCGCGAGGATGACGGTGCTTTCGCGAAGATGACGGTGCTTTTGCCCGTCCTCGCTGCCCGAACCAACTGGCGGGCAAACGCTTCTGCCGACCGGCACAGCGGCCTTCAGGCCGTTGGACACCCTTTCGGCACATGCAGCGGCCTGAAGGCCGCTCTACCGGACGAAGCACCGGCGCGCGACGGATTCAGAGCCGCGCCTTCACCAGATCCAGCAGCGCATCCGCCAACACCGTCTTCGGCCCCGGGCCGAGGGCGTGGGACGTCCCGGCGTCGATCACGGTGAGCGCGTTGTCGTCGCTCTCGAACCCGCAGCCGGCGCGGCCGACCTGGTTCGCGGCGATCATGTCGAGCCGCTTGCGCACCAGCTTGTCGCGGGCATAGTGCTCGACGTCGTTCGTCTCGGCGGCGAAGCCGACCACCACCCGCGGCCGCTGCGCGTGCGCGGCGACCTCGGCCAGCACGTCCGGCGTGCGCACCAGTTCGACGGTCAGGCCGTCTCCCGACTGCGCGGTCTTCTTGATCTTCTGCGGCGACACGATCCGCGGCGTGTAGTCGGCGATCGCGGCCGCGCCGATGTAGACGTCCGCCGGCAGCGCGCCCAGCACCGCGTCGCGCATCTGCGCGGCCGAGCGCACGTCCATCCGGCGCACGCCCGCGGGAGCGCACAGCGACACCGGCCCGGCGACCAGGGTCACGTCCGCGCCGCGGCGGGCGGCCGCGGCGGCGATCGCGAAGCCCATCTTGCCGCTGCTGCGGTTGCCGATGAAGCGCACCGGGTCGAGGTCCTCGAACGTCGGCCCGGCGCTGATCAGCACGCGGACGCCGGCGAGGTCCTGCACCGCGGCGTCGGCCTCGGCGAGCGCCGCCACGATGTCCGGCGGCTCGCGCAGCCGGCCCGGGCCGAACTCGCCGCAGGCCTGGGCGCCGTCGTCGGGCCCGATCACCAGCACGCCGCGGGCGCGCAGCGTGGCCACGTTGGCCTGGGTCGCCGGGTGCAGCCACATGCGGTTGTTCATCGCCGGCGCGACCGCGATCGGCGCGGTGGTCGCCAGGCACAGGGTGCTGACGAGGTCGTCGGCCAGGCCGTGCGCGAGCTTGGCGAGGATGTCGGCGGTGGCCGGGGCCACCACCACGCGGTCGGCCCAGCGCGCCAGCTCGATGTGACCCATCGCGGCCTCGGCGGCCTCGTCCCAGAGCATGCCGCGCACCGGCACCCCGGACACCGCCTGCAGGCTGGCCGCACCGACGAAGCGCTGGGCGTTCTCGGTCATCGCGACCTGGACCTCGGCCCCGGCCTCGCGCAGTCGCCGCACCAGTTCTACCGCCTTGTACGCGGCGATGCCGCCGCACACGCAGAGCAGGATGCGTCGACCGGAGAGCGACATCGCGGGGTTTTCCTACCGGGAACCAGGGCGACAGCTTACCCGAAGCCGCGGCGACGCCCGACGGCGCGGCCCGGGCCCGCGGGCGACGCTGGGCGCCCGTTCACCGGAACCGTCCCCATGCATATCCGCGACTGGCCCGAGACCGAGCGTCCCCGCGAAAAGCTGCTGCACCGCGGCGCCGCGGTGCTGTCCGACGCCGAATTGCTGGCGCTGTTCCTCGGCTCCGGCGGGCGCGGCAGCGACGCCGTGGCCGACGCCCGCGCGCTGCTCAACGACCACGGCCCGCTGCGCCGGCTGCTGGAGCGCTCGCCGCAGGAGCTGCTGAAACTGCCGGGGCTCGGCCCGGCCCGGGTCTGCGCGATGATCGCCGCGCTGGAACTGGGCCACCGCCACCTCGCCGCCGGGCTGGAACGGGGCGACGCCCTCAACGACCCGCAGGCCGCCGGCCGCTACTTCGCCCAGCGCCTGCGCGGGCTGCCGCACGAGGTGTTCGCGGCGCTCTACCTCGACACCCGCCACCGCACCCTCGGCTTCGAGGAGCTGTTCCGCGGCACCGTCGACGGCGCCGAGGTCCACCCGCGCGAAGTCGTCCGCCGCGCCCTCGCCCGCAACGCCGCGGCGGTGATCGTCGGCCACAACCACCCCAGCGGCAACGGCGAGCCCAGCGCCGCAGACCGCGCCATCACCCTGCGCCTGAAACAGGCGCTTGCGCTGGTCGAGATCCGCCTGCTCGATCATTTCGTGATCGGCGACGGCGCCCCGGTGTCGCTGGCGGCGCGGGGATGGGTGTGAGGCGGAGATCGTCGGGGCTGCCGGCCGCACCCGCGGCATCGTCGGCGCGGCATCCTCGACGCCGGGCGTTGGGGAGCGCGGTGGGCGGGCTACAATGCCCGATCCTCGAAACACCGCCGCATTCCGGCCGAATCCCCAGTGAAATCCCAGCTTCGCGCCCTGATCGAACAGGGCATCGCCAATCTCCGCGCGCAGGGCACGCTGCCCGCCGACCTCGCCCTCCCGGCGTTCGTGGTCGAGCGCCCCAAGGACCGCAGCCACGGCGACTTCGCCAGCAACGTCGCGATGACCCTGTCCAAGGCCGCGCGCGGCAACCCGCGCGCGGTGGCGCAGGCGCTGATCGACGCCCTGCCGGCCAACGACGACATCGCCGCGGTGGAGATCGCCGGACCGGGCTTCCTGAACTTCCGGCTGTCCCCGGCCGCCTGGCAGCGCCAGCTGCGCAGCGTCCACGCGCAGGGCGCGGCCTACGGCCGCAACGCCGCCGGCGCCGGGCGCACGGCCGGCGTCGAATACGTCTCCGCCAACCCCACCGGCCCGCTGCACGTCGGCCATGGCCGCGCCGCGGCGATCGGCGACTGCATCGCCCGCGTGCTCGACGCCAACGGCTGGCATGTGCGCCGCGAGTTCTACTACAACGACGCCGGCGTGCAGATCGAGAACCTCGCGCGCTCCACCCAGGCGCGCGCGAAGGGCCTGACCCCCGCCGACGCCGGCTGGCCGGAAGACGGCTACCGCGGCGACTACATCGCCGACGTCGCGCAGGCCTACCTCGACGGCGCGTCCGTCGAAGTCGACGGCCAGGCCGTGGTCGGCGCGCGCGATCCGGACGATTTCGACGCGATCCGCCGCTTCGCCGTCGCCTACCTGCGCCGCGAGCAGAACCTCGACCTCGCCGCGTTCGGCGTGTCGTTCGACGTCTACTACCTCGAATCGTCGCTGTACGCCGACGGCAAGGTGGAGGAGACCGTGCGCGAGCTGATCGCGCACGGCCACACCTACGAGGAAGGCGGCGCGCTGTGGCTGCGCACCACCGACTTCGGCGACGACAAGGACCGGGTGATGCGCAAGTCCGACGGCACCTACACCTATTTCGTGCCGGACGTGGCCTACCACCTGACCAAGTGGCAGCGCGGCTACGAGCGCGCGATCACCGAACTCGGCGCCGACCACCACGGCTCGCTGATGCGGGTGAAGGCCGGCCTGCAGGCGCTGGACTGCGGCATCCCGGCGGGTTATCCCGACTACGTGCTGCACCAGATGGTCACGGTGATGCGCGGCGGCGAGGAGGTGAAGATCTCCAAGCGCGCCGGCAGTTACGTGACCCTGCGCGACCTGATCGACGAGACAGGCGCCGACGCCGTGCGCTGGTTCCTGATCGCGCGCAAGCCCGATTCGCAGCTCGTCTTCGACATCGACCTCGCCCGCTCGCAGACGCTCGACAACCCGGTGTACTACGTGCAGTTGTCGCACGCGCGCATCTGCGGCCTGCTGCGCCAGATGCAGGAGCGCGGCCTGGCGTTCGACCTCGACGCCGGCCTCGCCCAGCCGATCGACCTCGCCGACGCGCCGCTGCGCGATCTGCTGATCGACCTCGCCCGCTATCCGGAAATCGTCGAGGTGGCCGGCCGCGACCTCGAACCGCACCTGATCGCCGGCTACCTGGTGGAACTGGCGCAGGCGTTCCAGTCGTACTACAACGACCACCAGTTCCTGGTCGACGAGGCGGACGTGCGCAACGCCCGCCTGGCGCTGGCGCTGGCGGTCCGCCAGGTGCTGGCCAACGGCCTGTCGCTGCTGGGCGTACACGCCCCGGAGAAGATGTGATGGCGGCCAGACGCGGCAAATCGCAGGCGAAGCGCAACGGCGGCGGGGGCGGTGGCATGCCCGGCTGGACCTGGCTGGTGATCGGCCTGGCGATCGGCGTGGGCCTGCTCCTGATCAAGCCCGACCTGATCAAGCCCGGCCTGTTCAAGGGCGGCGCCGACGGGTTCTTCCGCGCTTCGCCCGGACCCGACGCGCCGCAGGCCGTCGACGCGAAGGACGACGACGCCCCGATCGTGCCCGAGACCGCCGCCCCGGCGAAGCCGGCGGACGACGCCGCGCCGAAGGAGCAGGACTACGACTTCTACACCCTGCTGCCCGGCAACGAGACCCCGCTGAGCGATCGCGAGCTCAACGCCCGCGCGAAGGCCGAGGCCGCCGACCGGCAGGCGCCGGCGCAGCCCGACCCCGCGACCGCCGTGCCCGCCAACCCCGACGCGGCCGATGTCGCGACGCCGCCGCCGGCGATCGATTCGACCCCGGCCACGCCGAAGCCGTCGAAGCCCGAGCCGACGCCGGCGGTCGCCCAGGCGCCCCGCGACGGCGCCCGCTACCTGCTGCAGGCCGGCGCCTTCGCCGCCTCCGGCGACGCCGAGGCGCTGAAGGCGAAGATCGCGTTCCTCGGCCTGGGCGCCCGGGTCGAGTCCGGCGAGGTCAAGGGCAAGACGGTCTACCGCGTGCGCATGGGGCCCTACGGCACGGCCACCGAACTGGCCGAGGCCAAGCGCAAGCTCGCCGCCGGCGGTCTGCCGGCGATGGCGATCCGGGCGCAGTAAGGCCACGGACGCCGGGCCGCCGGACACCACCGCCATGTCCGTCCTGCCCCGCCTGCTGCTGCCCGCGATCGCCCTGCTGTGCTGGGTGACGGCCGCGCCGGCGGCCGGCGCCGTCGATGCCGTCGCCGAGGCCCCGATCCCGGCCGATCTGCGCCCGGCGGTGGTCCGCGCCGAATTCCTCGGCCGCCAGATGTACCTGCACGACCGCGCCGCCTGGCTCGCCACCGACGCCATGCGGGCCGACGCGCGCATGACCGCGCTGATGGACCGGCTCGGTGGCTGGATCACCGAGCCGTCCGCGCTGGGCGTGCGTGTCGTCTTCTACAGCGGCGACGACACGCCGGTGTCGCTGTACGAGGTCGATGTCGACGAAGGCGAACGCCTGTTCGATGCCGTCGTCGGATCGTCCGCGCCACTGACGGACGCGCAGCGCGCGCAGGTCCGCGCCCGGACACTCGCGCAGGCGCAGGCGTTCGGCCATTGCGGCGAGGACTACAACACGGCGACGCTGGCGTCGCTGGACGGGTTCCGGGTGTACAGGATGCCGGTCTTCAGCCGCGACCGCGTCTATCCGCTGGGTGGCTACCAGCGGTACGAGATCGACGCGACAGGCCAGAAGATCCTGTCGTCGCGGGGATTCACCAAAAGCTGCCTCGACCTGGACGAAAACAGCAAACTGGACAAGGCCGGCAAGGGATTCGAACCGTTGATGTCGCTGGTCACCCATCTGCTCGACCCGCAGCCGACCGAGATCCACGTCTTCGTCAGCCTCTACGCCCGCCAGCCGATGCGGGTCGTGACCACGACCAACGGCCTGTCCTGGCAGGTCGCGCGCGGGAAGATCGTCCTCATCGACACCGCACCCGTCGCTCCGCTCGACAAGCCTTCGCCCCCCTGATCCCGCCGCGCGGGACGGAGCACCGCCATGGCCGTATCGCCCCTGTTCGCGGGACTGTCGCTGCTGTGGCCGCTGAGCGAGGCGTGGATCGGCGCGCGCCACCGCGCCGGCGGCGGCGACGCCACCCGCGACCGCGGCACCCTGCGCCTGCTGCTGGCGTCGATCTACGCCAGCATCGCGCTGGCGGTGTGGCTGTCGATCCGCGGCGTGTGGCCGTTCCCGCCGGCGCTGCGCGCGCCGCTGTTCTACGGCGGCTGCGCGGCGATGGCGCTGGGCATCGCCCTGCGGCTGTGGTCGGTGCACACCCTGGCGCGATTCTTCACCATCCAGGTCGCGATCCGCGAGGGCCATCGCCTGATCCGCACCGGCCCCTACCGCCTGCTGCGGCATCCGTCGTACACCGGCGCGCTGGCGACCTTCCTCGGCTTCGGCTGCGCGCTGGGCAGCGGCGCCGCGCTGCTGGCGGCGACGGCCCCGGTGACGCTGGCGTTCCTGCGCCGCATCCGGGTCGAGGAGCGGGTGCTGGCCGACGCCTTCCCGGCCGAGTATCCCGACTACGCCCGCGCGACGTGGCGGCTGCTGCCGTTCGTCTGGTGACCGCCGCCGCACCGCGAACACATACAATCGCGGCATGAAGACCATCCTCATCACCGGCGGCACCTCCGGCTTCGGCCGCGCCGCCGTCGAACGCTTCCACGGCGCCGGCTGGCGGGTGATCGCCACCGGCCGCCGCGGCGAACGCCTCGACGCCCTCGCCGACGCGCTCGGCCGCGAGCGCCTGCACACGGCCGCCTTCGACATCCGCGACGAAACGGCGATGCGCGCCGCGCTCGATGCGCTGCCGGAGGCGTTCCGCGACATCGACGTGCTGGTCAACAACGCCGGCCTCGCCCTCGGCACCGCACCGGCGCAGCGCGCCGACCTGGCGCAGTGGAAGCAGATGATCGACACCAACGTCACCGCGCTGGCGACCCTGACCCACGCCCTGCTGCCGACGCTGATCGCGCGCCGCGGCGCGATCCTCAACGTCAGTTCGGTGGCGGCGACCTATCCCTATGCCGGCGGCAACGTCTACGGCGGCACCAAGGCCTTCGTCTCGCAGTTCTCGCTGGGCCTGCGCAGCGACCTGCACGGCACCGGCGTGCGCGTGACCAGCATCGAGCCGGGCATGGCCGAAACCGAATTCACCCTCGTCCGCACCGGCGGCGACCGCGGCGCGTCGGACACGCTCTACAAGGGCGCGGACCCGATCAGCGGCGAGGACATCGCCGAGACCCTGTTCTGGATCGCCACCCTGCCCCCGCACCTCAACGTCAACCGGATCGAGGTCATGCCGGTGCGGCAGTCGTTCGCGGGGTTCCAGGTGGCGCGGGAAGGCTGAGGCGACTCATTCCGGGCGGCTTGTTCCAGAGGGTTCGTTTCCGCCCGCGCGGCCGGATCACCCGCGTCTCGCCGGCCAGGCATTGGGCGATCACGCGATCGACCCAGGGCTTGTCGACCAGGTACGTGCTGCCGTGGATGTCCCCGGGCGTCGGCACGACGTCGCTGTCGAGGTCGATGCGCGCTTTCGCGCGATACCAGCCGAGCTGCAGGTCGTCGATCTGCAGGTCCGCGTCGGTGCAGGTCTCCGGCCAGTCGATGAGCAGGATGGCGCGCTGCTGCGGCCAGTAGACGCGGAGGAAGGCGCCGCTTTCGCTCGCTTCCACCGGACCGAGGTGCAGGCGCTGCGGCGTGCGCGGATGCACGTCGTCGACGATCCTGCGCAGCAGCGCGTCGACGCAGCGAAAACCGGGGCGCTGGCTGGGCAGGGTCGCTTCGGAGCGGTCGCCTTCCTTCGCCGTGCACAGGCCGGACCAGGCCACGAGCGCGAGGACGGCAGCGACGCGCGCGGCCGAGAGCGCCCGCGCACGGCCGCCTCCGACATCCGCGACGAAACGGCGATGCGGGCGGCGTTCGATGCCCAGCCCCGGGCGTTCCGCGAGATCGACGTGCCGATCGACAGCGCCGGCCTCGCCCTCGGCAGATTTGCGCTGGCGCCGCAATGCTGGCCTGGCGACGGTGTCTGCGCCAGGAAAAGTCGCGCGCAGGCCAGCCAGGACACGATCCCGGACCTTGCCTTCGTCGAAACGAAGCGGCTTTCTGCCCGGGGCGAAGGATGATCGCCGTGACATCGCCTCAGGTGTTGCACACCGCCTGGCACTGCAGCAGGCGGTCGTAGCAGGCGGCCTCGTCGTTGCCGTTCGCGACGCAGGCCTGGTAGCGCTGCTGGCAGCGGGCGTGACAGGTCTCGTACCACCCGGCGCCGGCAGTGGCGGAGAAGCCGGCGGCGAGGCCGAAGGCGGCGAGCGCGGCGAAGACGACGGGGCGACGGGCGAGTTCGCGGATCCTGCGCATGGGCATGCTCCCTTGTCGGTGATGGAAAAGCGAAAGGTGCGGATGCGCAGCGCATGCCGCGCATCCGCACCGCGCCTCAGCAGGCGCAATCGCCGCGACAGTTCGTGTACTGGGTCAGGCAGATCGAGGCCGACTGGCCCGAGGCGAGGCAGGCGTTGTACGCGGTCCTGCAGGCCGAGAAGCAGGCGCTGCAACTGCCGGTCGCCGACGTGCCGAACGACAGGCCGCAGCCGAGCACGAAGCCCGCCGTCGCGGCCCAACGCAACCATTTCGATTTCATCGTTTCATCCTCCTGATGGATATGGAACGGCTCCCTTTCCCGACGTGCGGACCTCCTGTCCGCGCACGGCCGCGATGCGCGCCCGGCACAGAGAAGATCGGGCCGACCGCGGCCTCCCCACCGTAGGCTGAATTGTCCGCCGGGAATCCGGGCGCGATCACACTTCGGCACGCCGCGACCGCGCGTTCAGCCCAGCGGTTCGTCGCTCAGGTACGTGTACGCGGTCAGGCCGTTCTCCAGCGCCTCGTTGAGCCGCGCGGCCTCGCCCTTGGTCAGGTCGACGGCGCCGACCTTGGCCTTGTAGATGCGGCGCAGGTCGTCGAGCTTGTAGCCGACGTAGTCCAGCATCACGTCGGTGGTGTCGCCGCGGCGCTGCTGGGTGACCCGGAAGCCGTCGTCGTTGACACGCACCTCGATCGCATCGGTGTCGCCGAACAGGTTGTGGATGTCGCCGAGGATTTCCTGGTACGCGCCGACGAGGAAGAAGCCGATGCGGTAGCGCTCGCCCGGCCGCGGCGCGTGCAGCGGCAGCGAGCTGTCGAGGTCCTCGTTCTCGACGTAGGTGTCGATCTTGCCGTCCGAATCGCAGGTGAGGTCGGCGATGACGCCGCGGCGCTCGGGGCGCTCGTCGAGGCGCTCGATCGGCACGATCGGGAACACCTGGTCGATCGCCCACACGTCGGGGATCGACTCGAACAGGCTGAAATTGACGAAATACTTGTCGACCAGGCGCTCGTTGAGCTCGTCGAGCAGGTCGCGGTGGCTCTTCTCGTCGTAGGTCAGGCGCGCGCGCACCGCGTGGGCGATGGCGTAGAACAGATCGTCCAGGCGCGCGCGCGCGACGAGGTCGATCTGGCCCAGCGCATACAGCGACAGGCCCTCGCTGTGGTGGTGCTGGGCCTCGTGGAACAGTTCGACGGCCGGGCGCCGGTCGAGCTCGTCGTGGATGCCGCGCAGGTGGCGGATCACCGCGGCCTCGTCGTCGTGCGCCGGCGGCACCCGGCCTTCCGGCGCGCGCTCCACTTCGGAGACGTTGGTGACCAGCACCGCGTGGTGCGCGGTCATCGCGCGCCCGCATTCGGTGACGATCCGCGGCGGCGCGATGGCGTTGGCCTCGCAGGCCTCGGCCAGCGGCTGGACGATGCTGGAGGCGTACTGGGCGACGCCGTAGTTGACCGAGCAGTAGCTGCGCGAGCGCGTGCCTTCGTAGTCGATGCCGAGGCCGCCGCCGACGTCGACGTGGCTGATCGTCGCGCCGAGCTTCGACAGCTCGACGAAATAGCGCACCGCCTCGCGCATGCCGTTGGCGATGTCGCGGACGTTGCTGATCTGCGAGCCCATGTGGAAGTGCAGCAGGCCGAGGCAGTCGCTCATGCCGCTGTCGCGCAGCGACTTCCACAGGTCCAGCACCTGGCGCGGCGACAGCCCGAACTTGGCCTTGTCGCCGCCGCTGTTCTGCCACTTGCCGGCGCCCAGCGAGGCCAGGCGCATGCGCACGCCGAGGCCCGGCTTCACGTCGAGCGCCTTCGCCTCCTCCATCACCAGCGGCAGCTCGGACGGCTTCTCGATCACGATGAAGGTCTGCAGGCCGAGCTTGCGGCCGATCAGCGCCAGGCGGATGTACTCGCGGTCCTTGTAGCCGTTGCAGACGATCAGCCCGCCCGGGCGCGACAGCGCCAGCACGGCCATCAGCTCGGGCTTGCTGCCGGCCTCCAGGCCGAAGCCTTCGCCGGCGTGCGAGGCCAGGGTGCCGGCGACGCCGGCGTGCTGGTTGACCTTGATCGGGTACACCGCGGTGTAGCCGCCGGCGTAGTCCCAGTCCTGCTGCGCCTGCGCGAACGCGGCCTGCAGCCGGGCCAGGCGATCGCCGAGGATCTGCGGGAAGCGCACCAGCAACGGCAGCTTGGCGCCGGCGGCCTGCGCGGCGTCCACGACCTCGGCCAGCGCCACGGCGCCGCCCGCGCCGTCCGCGCCACCCTGGGGGCGCACGACGATGCGGCCGCCGTCGTCGACGTCGAAATACCCTTCGGCCCAGTGCGGGATCGAGTAGGTCTTGCGGGCGCGGTCGATCGACCAGACGGTCATGGGCGGCGGTCCGGAACGGCGGGGGGACGCGCATTGTAGGGCCGGGGGGCGCGGCGGGGGACCTCGTTCAGCCGGCGATCGGCGCCTGCTCCCCTCCTGCGTCGATCCTGCGCGAATCCTGCGCCCATTTTTCGCGATCATGCCCCGATCGCGCACCGATCGCGCAGCGCGCAGCCGCCGCGGCCGCGGCGGCCGCCGTTCAGCCGAAGACGGGACCGCGGGCGACCTTGCGCACCCGGCCGGCCATGGTCCGGTGGCCGGAACTGCCGAACACCACGAACGAACCCGGCAGCGCATCGACGGCGTCCCTGACGCGTTCCAGCGCCGCGGTCTCGTCCACGACCAGGCCGCGCAGATTGACCAGCAGCAGGAAGTGCGGCGGCGCTTCCGGCGGGTCTTCCTCGATCCGCCGCCGCACCAGCCAGGCCACGCCGACCTTGGCCGCGGCCAGTTCGGTGCGGAGCCTGTCGACGGTCGGCGCATCGAGCCCGTGCGGCGCCAGCGCGTCCAGCGGCGCATCGACCTCGGAACGCGCATCGGCGGCGCGCGAGAGGCGGCCGAAATAGCCGCCGATCTCGGCTTCGGTGCGCGCGATCCCGTCGCGGTCGTCGGTCTCGCGGTAGTGCGCGTGCAGCGCCTCGCAGGCCGCCGGCGTCGCCTCGCGATCCAGCGCGATCGCCCGCCACAGCAGGTCGGCGCCGGCCGGGTCCCCGCCGGCGAGCAGCAGTTCGCCTAGGCGCAGGTTGAGGCGCGCGTCGTCGGGCGCGACCGCAATCGCGTCGCGGAACGCCGGCAGCGCCTCGGCCGGGTCGCCCACCAGGTCCAGCAGCAGCGCACGCTCCACGCGCTCGTCGTCCGACAGCGGCGCGGCCGACGCCTCCAGCGCCGCGAGCCGCTGCCGGCCTTCGCACAGGCGCTGGTGCTGCGCACGCCAGCCCTCGGCCACGGCGTCCCGCCATTGCCGGTCGAACTGCGCCTCGAGCGTCGGCAGCAGCGGTCCGAGCAGGGATTCGGCCGCGCTGGTCCGCGGTTCGGCCTGCAGGTCCGGCGCGACCCCGAGCGCCTCCAGCCGCTGCGCGAGCGAGGGATGGGTGTCCTCGTAGTCCGGCTGGCGCGCCAGCGACTTCGCCAGTCGCCCGGCATCGGCGTCGTGGGTCGATCGCATGACCCGGGCGATGTCCGACTGCAGCCCCTCGGGCGGGCTCTCGCTGTCGGCGACGCGGCGCTGCAGCGCGGGCCAGTAGTCGCGATGGAGGCGCTCCGCGCACAGTCCGGTGCGGATCAGCGCCTGGCCCAGCGCGGGCGCGCCCACGGTCTTCGCGGCGATCGCGTCGGCGTGGTACTCGTTGCCGCGCGCGAGCACGAAGCTGTAGGCGTCGAAATAGGGGGCGTACCAGCGGAAGAAGCGCATGAACACGCCGGTGAGCAGCGCCTTCTCGCCGGCCAGCGCCACCAGCACCCGGGTCCAGCTGCTGCGGACGTGGTGGATCCAGCCGGCGAAGCGGCCGTGGCCGCCGCCGAAATGGCCGAATTCGTGGGCGATCACGCCCGCGAGCTGGTCGCGGTCGAGCGCCTGCATCAGCGGCAGCCCGAGCACCAGGTAGTGGCGGTAACCCAACAGCCCGAAGACGCGGGGCACGCTGGCCGCGGCGGCGTTGATGTCGCCGTCGATCACGATCCCGTCCAGCCGCGGCGCGCCGGTCGCCAGGCGCAGGCGCTCGACTTCGGCATGCAGGGCGGGCGCTTCGTCCGGGCGCAGGACATGTCCCTGCGGCGGCTCGAACCGGATCCACAGCGCGCGCAGGATCATCCAGCCGAAGCCGATCGGGATCCACACGATCTTCACCAGCTTGAGCAGCAGCAGCGGGCTGATCGCCAGCAGCGCGATCACCAGCCCCGCCGACAGTCCCAGCGCGAGCACGAACGCCCCGCCCAGCACCGCGAAGCCCAGCAGGGCCAGCAGCGCCACCTTCGTGCGATACCGCCCCGGCGCCACCCGCGCCTCCCGTTCCAGCCGCGCCACCATCCGGTCGTAACGTGCCACCGCCATGCGTCCCCCGTCCGCTGTCCGCCCCGGGGCGATTCTAGGCCAGTCCGCGCCCGGGCGGCCCGTTCAGCCGGCGCCGCGGCCGCGCCGGGCCGCTCCGGTACAATGCCGCGCCCCGCCGACCACCGGACCACCGCGATGACCGAGACTTCCTGGCACTACGAGCGCTTCGAGCCCACCGGCTCGGCCATCGGCTACCGCATCGTGCGCAAGCTGGACGAGGTGCAGTCGCGGTTCCAGAAGATCGAGATCTACGAGAGCACCGACTGGGGCAACCTGATGCTCATCGACGGCGCGATGATGCTCACCACCCGCGACAACTTCCTCTACCACGAGATGATGTCGCACCCGGCGCTGTTCACCCATGCGCGCCCGAGGAACGTCGTCATCATCGGCGGCGGCGACTGCGGCACGCTGCGCGAGGTGCTCAAGCACCCGGGCGTCGAGGAAGCCGTGCAGTGCGACATCGACGAGCAGGTGACGCGCATGGCCGAGAAGTGGTTCCCGGAACTGTGCGACTCGAACCACGACGCGCGCGCCGAACTGCTGTTCGACGACGGCATCGCCTACATGGCCAACCGCGCCGCGGGCAGCGTCGATGTCGTGATCGTCGATTCCACCGACCCGGTCGGCCCGGCCGAGGGCCTGTTCAACCGCGCCTTCTACGAAAGCTGCTTCCGCGCCCTGCGCGCCGACGGCATCCTGGTGCAGCAGTCGGAATCGCCGCTGGTGCAGCTCGACCTGATCCGCGAGATGCGCGGCGAGATGGGCAAGGCCGGCTTCACGACCTTCGCCACCCTGCCGTTCCCGCAGCCGTGCTACCCGACCGGCTGGTGGAGCTGCACGCTGGCGCGCAAGGGCGAAGGCTTCGGCTTCCGCGAGGGCGACGCCGACGCCCGCGGCTTCGCGACGAAGTACTACAACCCCGGCATCCACCGCGGCGCGCTGTCGACGCCGCCGTTCGTCGCCGCCGCACTCGACCCGTAAGCCGACCCCGCCCCGTCCCCTGGACACCGCCATGCCCGACGCCGCGCTCGACGCCCCGCAGGCCGCCGCCGGGCGGACGCCGCTGCCGCCGGGCTTCCTGCTGCGCCACGGCGCGATCCCGCTGGCGGTCTTCGCGGTCGCGATCGCCGCGATCCACTGGCTGAACATCGACTGGCGGCTGGCGACGCGCCTCTACGCGCTGGAGGGCGGCGAATGGGCGCTGCGCAAGGCGTTCGTCGCCGAGCGGCTGATCCACAAGCGCGGCCACGATCTCAGCATCGCCGCCTGGGCCGGGGTGCTGATCGCATGGCTGCTGAGCTTCCGCCACCCCCGGCTGCGACCCTGGCGTCGGCCGCTGGGCTACCTGCTGCTGGCGGTGGGGCTGTCGACGCTGACGGTGTCGGCGATCAAGGCCAAATCGAACATGGACTGCCCGTGGGACGTGAAGGGCCTGGGCGGCGATCGACCGCGCCTGACGCTGTACGAGCCCCGCCCGCACGACCTGCCGCGCGGGCGCTGCTTCCCGGCCGGCCACGCCAGCGGCGGCTACGCCTGGATGGCGCTGTATTTCGCATTCCTGATGATCCGCCCGCGCTGGCGCTGGCGCGGACTGGCGGTCGGGGTGGGCGTCGGCCTGATCTACGGCATCGCCCAGCAACTGCGCGGCGCGCACTTCCTGTCGCACGATCTGTGGACCGCGATGATCTGCTGGACCGTGGCGCTGCTGGTCTACCTCGGGCTGCGCCCCAGGCAACCGCCCGGAGCGGACGCCCCCCCATCCCGCTGACCGCCTGGGGCGTTGTACGATCGCGCCGACGCCTCCCCACCGCCGCCGACGTGGCCGCAACCGCAGGACGCCTCAACCTCGATCGCCTCAACCTCGCGCTGATCCTCGCGTCGGCGCTGCTGGCGGTGCGCTGGCCGTTCGAGACCCTGCTGCTGGCCTACGCCGTGCTCGGCCCGCTGCACTACCTCACCGAAATCTCCTGGCTGCACGACCGCCGCTACTTCCTGCCGCGCAGGCACGACGCGTGGCCGCTGGTGCTCGGCGGCACCGCGCTGATCCTGGCCGTCGCCACCGTCGCCGCCGCGCGCAAGACCCCGCTGCGGCTGGCGCTCGAGCACGGCGCGCTGTTCGCGCTGTTCGGCTTCGCGCTGGTGATGGTGCTGACCCCGCGCTGGCGCACGCGGCTGCTCGCGCTGCTGGCGCTGGTCCCGGCCTGCGCCCTGCTCGCCCACGCGGACGGCTTCGCGGCCTCGCTGGCCGGCTACCTGCCGACCGTCCTCCACGTCTACGTGTTCACCGGCCTGTTCATGCTGGTCGGCACGCTGCGCCGGCCCAGCCGCGACGGCCGCGCGGCGATGGCCGCCTACGTGCTGTGCCCGCTGCTGTGCTGGTGGGCGCCGCTGGCGTGGAGCGCGCCGGCCTCGGCGTGGGCCGGGCAGGCCTTCGTCGGCACCCTGTCGAGCATCAGCCGGCTGGTCCTCGGCGACGTCCTCGGCGACGCCGGGCAGGCGCTCGACGGCCCCGCGCTGCTCACCGACCCGACCGCCGTCCTGGTCGCCCGCGTGCTGGCGCTGGCCTACCTCTACCACTACCTCAACTGGTTCTCGAAGGTCGAGGTGATCGGCTGGGCGCGGATCTCGCCGCTGCGCGGCGCGCTGATCGGCGCGGCGTGGATCGGCGCCAGCGCGCTGTACTTCCGCGACTATCTGCTCGGCTTCACCGTGCTGCTGTTGCTGAGCTTCCTGCACGTGGTGCTGGAATTCCCGCTCAACCACCGCACGTTCCGCGAACTCGGCGAACGCCTGTCCGGCGGCGGCGGCAGGCACGCCCGAGGTTGACTGGCTCTCGGGCGCCCTTCGATCAGGGCCCGCCGCACAGCTTCTGATTCACTTCACTTCGCAGTGCCTTTGCCAAGACCTGCGCACCGTTCAAGTGGGCAACCACCACCTCGAGTCGCTCGAGATATTCGTGCCAACGGGCTTCACCCAGCCACAGCGTGTAATCGATACAGATCGGCTTGCGCCAGGATGCAAACGCCTCCAGGCGCGCCACGCGGCATTCCAGTTCCGGAACGCCACGCCGCTTCGGCGACAGCTTGGCCGTACCGAGCATCCAGGATTTCCAGTCGCTGTTGCCCTTGGACTGGTTGCATTTCCCGCACGCCGGTACGAGGTTGGCGATCTCGCTGATGTAGCCCGTCGGCCTTCGATCGACGACGATGGGTCGAAAATGATCCCATTCGGTACGGGCATCGCCACAATACGCACACCGACAGGCGCCACGAACCATGCCCAGGATCGCCAGCACTTCGTCCACCTCGGCTTCCGTGGGCGGAACCACGGGCGTGATGGCCTGGAAGAAAGCGGCGGTAATGCTCGAAGTGCGCCCGGCAATGCTGCCGATACTGGGCGGATCGAAATCGGGATGCACGGTCAGAGCGCGTCCGCGTCCAGTTCGCCGGTGCGGATGCGCACCACCCGGTCCAGGTCCCACACGAAGATCTTGCCGTCGCCGATCTTGCCGGTGCCGGCGGTCTGCAGGATCGCCTCGACGACCGCATCGACGCGGTCGTCGGTGACCGCGACCTCCAGCTTGATCTTCGGCAGGAAGTCGACCACGTACTCGGCGCCGCGGTACAGCTCGGTATGGCCCTTCTGGCGGCCGAAGCCCTTGACCTCGGTCGCGGTGATGCCGGCGACGCCGGCCTCGGCCAGCGCTTCGCGGACATCGTCCAGTTTGAACGGCTTGATGATGGCCATCACCATCTTCATGGCGAGACTCCGGCGGCGGGAACAGGCGCGAGGATACCAAGGCCCCGGAATTTTCCGACCCCGCGGCGCGGCGAAGGCCGATGGCGCCGGCCCGGCGCGGGCGGGATGCTGGGCGCCACGCTACAATCACCGGACATGCCCATGATCGACCTCCGCCAGATCGACGACCTCGCCCGCCGCCTCAGCGGCCTGGTGCCCCCCGCGCTGCGCGAGGGCCGCGAGGAGATGCAGGACAACTTCAAGGCCGCGCTGCAGGCCGGCCTGGCGAAGCTCGACCTCGTCACCCGCGAGGAATTCGACGTGCAGCGCGCGGTGCTCGCCCGCACCCGCGGCCAGCTCGACGAGCTGCGCGCGCTGGTCGACCGGCTCGAAGCGCAGCTCGCCGCACGCGACGCCGGCGCTTCCGGCACCGAAACGCCGCCCCGCGACTGAGGGCCGCCGCCATGACCCTCGCGCTCGTGCACACGCGTGCACGCGCCGGCGTGCGCGCGCCCGCCGTCGATGCCGAAGTCTTCCTCGCCGGCGGGCTGCCGCGGATGTCCATCGTCGGCCTGCCCGAGGCCGCCGTCCGCGAAGCGAAGGACCGCGTCCGCGCCGCCATCCTCTGCGCGCAGTACGACTTCCCGGCCCGGGTGATCACCGTGAACCTGTCGCCGGCCGACCTGCCCAAGGACGGCGGCCGCTTCGACCTGCCGATCGCGCTGGGCATCCTCGCCGCCAGCGGCCAGATCCCGCCGGAATCGCTGCGCGACTGCGAGTTCCTCGGCGAACTCGGCCTGACCGGCGGACTGCGCCCGGTCGACGGCGTGCTGCCCGCGGCGCTGGCCGCGGCGGCCGCCGGCCGGCGGCTGATCGTGCCCGCGGACAACGGCGCCGAGGCCGCGCTGGCGAGCGGCGGCGAAGCCTTCACCGCGCGCACCCTGCTGGAGGTCTGCGGCCACCTGTGCGGCCACCGGCCGCTGCCGGCCGCCGTCGCCCCCGCGAGCCGCTACGACCACGGCCCCGACCTGGAGGACGTGCGCGGCCAGATGCGGGCGCGGCGCGCGCTGGAGATCGCCGCCGCCGGCGGACACCACCTGCTGCTGGTCGGCCCGCCGGGCTGCGGCAAGACCCTGCTGGCCTCGCGCCTGCCCGGGCTGCTGCCCGAAGCCAGCGAAGCCGATGCGCTCGAGACCGCTGCCATCGCCTCGATCGCCGCCTTCGGCGGCCGCGGCCTCGATCCCGCGCGCTGGCGGATGCGCCCGTTCCGGTCGCCGCACCACACCGCGAGCCCGGTCGCGCTGGTCGGCGGCGGCGCCGAGCCGCGCCCGGGCGAGATCTCGCTCGCGCACAACGGCGTGCTGTTCCTCGACGAACTGCCGGAGTGGGATCGCCGTGCGCTCGAAGTGCTGCGCGAACCGCTGGAGTCCGGCGTCGTCACGATCTCCCGCGCGGCGCGGCAGAGCGAATTCCCCGCGCGCTTCCAACTGGTCGCGGCGATGAACCCCTGCCCCTGCGGCTGGGCCGGCGATCCGTCGGGCCGCTGCCGCTGCCATCCCGAGGCGATCGCGCGCTACCGGAGCAGGATCTCCGGCCCGCTGCTCGAACGCATCGACCTGCACCTCGACGTCCCGCGCCTGCCGCCGGCCGAACTGCGGCCCGACGCGCCTGCCGGCGAATCCAGCGCCGTGGTCCGCGCGCGCGTGGTGCGCGCCCGCGACGCGCAGTTGCGACGCGCCGGCCGCACCAACGCCCGCCTCGACCAATCACAGACGAATGCCGTCTGCCGGCTCGCGCCCGACGATCAGGCCATGCTCGAAAACGCGATCGACCTGCTGCAGCTCTCCGCGCGCTCGATGCACCGCATCCTGCGCGTCGCCCGCACCATCGCCGATCTCGCCGGCAGCGCCGACATCCTCGGCCCGCACGTCGCAGAGGCGATCGGGTATCGACGCGGAGAGCGCGCCGCGGCGGCGCGGGTGGCGTGACGCGCAGCGCGTCAGCGCGAACCGATGCCCTCGATCAGCACCGGTTCGGCATAGATCACCAGCGCCTCGTCCTCGCCGGTGAGCTTCTGGGCCAGCTCGACCGAGTCCGGCATGCCTTCCCCGGTCTCGGTCGAGACGAGGAAGAGGTTCGGCGCGAACCCCAGCTTGCGCCTGACCCGCAGCGCATGCTCGGCGAGATAGGTCTCGATCGAGGCGGGATCGGCATCGGGCCTGAAACGCAGGTTGAGCGCGCCCGCATCGATCTTGAGATGGCCGTCGGCGTCGAGGAACAGGCGTTTGCCGTGCTCGTCGCGGGACGCATCGCCGGAGAGGAAGCGCCAGCCCGCGTCGAGGAAGGCGACGACCTCGTCCACCGGCACCGCTTCGTGGATGGCCGGCACCGCCGCCTCGTCGGCCGGCTGCGGATCGCGGGTCGCGGCGATGCCTTCGAGCGGCCGGAGCTTGCCCAGCCGAGCCAGCACCCTGTCGCGCACGTGACTGAATTCGTCGTCCATCGGGAGCCTCGCTGGATGTCGGAGTGCGGGACGGTCGCGGGCTGCCTTCACCGCAGTGCGTTGAGCGCGTTCAGGCGACCGAATCCGTAACGCGCATTGCGTCCCTGCACATACGGCAGGGGACCAATCTTGTCACAGCTCGATCGCAGTCGGTCGCGCAGCGCCGCGGCGGTCAACTCCGGCATCGCCGACAGCACCAGGGCGGCGACGCCCGCGGCCGCGGGCGCGGCGAAGCTGGTGCCGGTGAATGTCGCGTGGCGCCCGCCCTGGATGGGCAGCCACACGCCGACGCCGGGCGCGAGGCATTCGAGTTCATCGCCGAAACCCGAGCCATCGTCGCGATCGTTCCGGGTCGATCGACCCACGGCGATCACCTGCGGGCAGGAGCAGACCTCGTCGGCGCTGATCGGATGGTTGCCGTTGGTCGACGCCCAGAAAATCGGTGTGCCGCGTCCAGCGCGGCCATGCGCCGACACGAACTCGATGGCCTCGGCCAGCACCTGCTGCATGGTCCAGGCCGCGCCGTTCGGTCCGAGCGAACAGCAGACCACATCGGCGCCGCGACCGTCGACGTCCTCGCGATCGGGACGCGCCGCATAGGCCAGCGCCCTCGCCAGCGTGGACTGCGTTCCCACCTGGTCGCGTCCGCACGCGATCGCCATCAGTTCGCTGCCGAACGCGACCCCGCAGCCGCCGATGCCGTTGCCCTCCCGGGCCGCGATCATGCCGGCGCAGGCCGTTCCGTGCCAGTCGCCGGGCATGCGAGCGATGCCCGGGATGAAATCCGCATCGATCAGGTCCTCCGTCGCCCGGAACCAGCCCGACAACGGGCCGAACGCCAGGTCCGGATGGGTGGCGTCGAAACCGTTGTCGATGACCGCGACGCGGACGCCCGCACCTTTGCTGATGTCCCATGCGCGCTCCATGGCCATGCGGGCGTGATGCCATTGCCGCGGATAGTCGGGATCGCCGGGAACATGGCGCTGGCCGATATGTTCGATGAAATCGGGCTCCGCGAACGCGACCGCGGCGTCCTGCATCAGCGCGAACGCAATCTCGGTCGCGTTGCCCGACGTGCATGCCGCCCGCACGAGGCCGGGAGGCAGCGCGCCGGAAGGCATCGGGTACAGGCCGTATCGACGCAGGATCGCCGCGATCTCGCCGCGCTCCGCGCGGTCGTCGAAGCGCACGACCAGGCGCGGCGTCTCCAGCAGGAGGCGAGGACCGTCGGCCAATACCCGGGTCACCGCATCGTTGCCGCCCTGCGCCCGGCGATCCTCGGTCGATGCCGCGAGATAACGACCGCTCGCATGGAAGAGCCCGATGCCTGCGCGCGCGAATGCGGCGAGCTGTTCGCGCCTGTCGTCCGAATTCGCGAGGGATTCGATGGCCGACGCCTGCACGGCGCCTTCCGGCAGGCTCGCCCCCAGCAGGTCCCGCGACCGCATGTCCGCGGTCGCCACCTCGTTGGTATCGATGTCGCCGGCGACCGCCGTCCACGCGCGGCGCGCTTCGCGCGTGGAGGCGACGCGCGTCGGCATGACGCCTTCGAGCACCTGGAGCCGTTCGAGGTGCTGTCTGACCTTGTCCTTCTTGTCCATGGGTGCCTCTTGCATACCGGTCTCGTCCATGCGGGTCTCGTCCATGCTTGTCTCATCCGGGCTGCGCCCGTCGATGCTGCTTGCGTCGAAGTTGCTTGCGTCGATGCAGACCTTGTCCGCGTCGCGCCGGAAGGTCCCGCAACGATCGCGAACGCTCGACGGCGCGATACCGCGGTCGCCGCGACAGCGTACCCCAGGAAAACCACCGCAACGCCAGCGGATTCCGACGCGCGGCATCGGCCGCGTCGATGCGTGCTTGACGCGAATTTTGCCCGTCCGATCATCGTCGTTGATCGCGGATGCGGACTGCGGGCACTGCAATTGCACGCGCCCACAGCCGGGAGTATGGTGAGTCCGCTACCGGACACCCGGGGCAGGGACGCTGCGGCCCTGCCTCTCCACGACGGTCCGGCGCGACGCACATGCGACCGATGGTGCGGTTCGCCCGCTCGTTCGCGCCGTCGCTCCGGGCGTTGCCGCATCGCAGCACGATCCGCCGTCGCGCGTCCGCTTCGCGACAGCCGCACGGCCGATGGAACGCATCACATCGACAGGGGAACGTCACCGCCCGACGCATGCCGATCCGCACATGATCCGAACGATCGACCGATGCGATCGCGACGACATGCGTCGATATTCCAGACCGATCAAGGAAGGGGGAAGTCATGATCAGAGTGCTATGGCACGCGCCACAGGGCATCGAGGACGTCCGCGCCGCCGTCCAGACCGCCATCGATCTCGAGTTCTCGACATTGCCGCCGTATCTCTACGCGAAGATGTCGATCCTGCCGGAGACCAATCCCGCCGCGATGTCGCGGCTGAGCGGGATCGTCGGCCAGGAAATGATCCACATGTGTCTCGCCTGCAACATCATGAACGCGATCGGCGGGACGGTAAGGATCAATCCGCCCGCGTATCCCGGGCCGCTCCCGGGCGACATCGGCGGCGGCCTGATCGTCCACCTGCTGCCGTTTTCTCCCGCCGCCATGACCCAGGGCATGGCGATCGAGGAACCCGTCAGCCCGATCGATCCGCCGGTGCTGATGGACGCCCGCGGCGCCGACGCCCCGGTCACGATCGGCCAGTTCTATCACCTGCTCGACCAGGCGCTCGCCGCGCTGCCGCCGTCCGACTGGCTGCCGGGCAACCACCAGATCGACGACAGCCAGTTCTTCCCGGGGCAACTGTTCGCGGTCAACGACTACGCCGATGCGCACAAGGCGATCGACCAGATCGTGTCGGAAGGCGAAGGCACGCCGGTCAGCCCCGACGGCCAGGGCAGTCCGCTGACGTTCCAGAACGAACTGGCGCACTACTACCGGTTCTGGGAAATGCAGCGCAACCAGGTGCTGGTGAAGGATCCCAATCCGGTCGGCTATGGCTGGGGCGGGCCGCTGGGCATCGACTGGAGCCGGGTCTATCCGGCCATCCCCGATCCGGAACTGCACGACTTCTCGAACGACCCGCCGGCCGCGCGCGAGGCGCAGGCGGCGTGCGACGCGGCCTACACCGCGCTGGTCGATGCGCTGACCGCCACGTTCCGCGGCGCCACCGGCGGCATGGGCCAGGCGGTGCGCGCCATGTTCGACCTGCGGATGACCGCGATCCGCGCCCTGAACACGCCGCTGGCCGACGGCAAGTCGGTCGCGGGACCGGCGTTCCTCTATCGCCCGGGCCTGACCGCCGGCCAGGCCCCGGACCAGACCATCGACCGCAACGCCCAGGGAGGTGCGGCATGAGCATCCTCGAATTCCCGCGCATCTACTTCCGCGGCGCCATCGCCTGGGACCCGGTCACCACCAACAACTATCCCGTCGACAAGGCGCCCGCCGCCTACGACGAGGACGACTGCGACTCGATCCTCGACCGCAGCCCGGTGCTGGGCCCGCAGGTGGCCGGCTTCCGCCAGGCGGCGATCGACGAAGTGCTGTCCAAGGGCAACTGGAATCCCGACGGCAGCTATCGCTGTCCGTTCTACGACACCTACATCACCGGCGTCGACCTGGGCGACGGGCTCGACACCACCGACAGCTTCGCCACCGCCCCGGTCGGCTTCAACGGCATGCTGGTCGACTGCGAGCCCTACGGCGCCTTCTCGTCGCAGTTGTTCTTCGACGACATGAGCTTCGGCATCCAGGGCGGCTGCCGGATCCATGGCCGGCGGATCGAACGGATCAGCGACCGCTTCATCAACTTCAACGCCAATCCCAGCAACGACATGATCGCCGGCGTGGCCTCGGTGATGTGGCAGACCTGCTTCGCCAAGGCCGACGGGCTGCAGATCGACGCCCACGATTCGCGGGCGCTGCAGCGGCTGCAGGCGTACATGGCGGACGATGACGTGCTGGGCGTGATGGTGCGCTTCGTCACCTACCGCACGGTGTATTACAACGATCCGGCGCTGTCGAACAAATCGCCGGCCACCGCCGCCGCCGCGACCGCGCACCAGGCGGCGCTCAATGCCGGCGGTTTCCAGCCCAACCCGGCGCGCAGCCTGCTGGTGGGCACGGTCGGGCTGTGGCGGCGCACCGAGATGCTGACCGAACCCTCCGACCGCGCGCTGATCGCCACCATGGCGACAGTCCCCGGCTACCCCTCGCCGCAGAAGCGCGGCCCGGTCGTGGCCACGGCGTTCGCCCGCGCCACCAGCAAGGGCCTCGCGCTCGATTTCTCCAACACCATCCCGTGCATGGACCGCGCCACCGACAAGGTCGACCTCGGCACGCTGACCCTGATCGCGGCGGATCCGCCGCCGGCGGTCGCGATCGCGCGGGTCGCGGACATCCCGCTCGGCCAGTACGACCGCGCCGCGTTCGAGGCGACCTCGGGGATCATCGACATTCCGCTGGACAGCGGCAGGGTCCAACAGCTCGCCGGGATGAACCTGGGCATCATCGGCAGCGACGGCACCGCGTACCTGGAGGAGTCGCCGGTGCGGGCGGTGCCGCTGCAGCCCAATCTCTACATCGACCAGGGCGAGACCGCGAACGTGACCGTCCAGGTCTACGTGCGCGGCAAACCCGCCGGCGCGGGGGTGAAGGTCTGGATGTCGGACATGAGCGCCAGCCAGGCCACCAGCATGCAGCAGGTGACCGGGCCCGACGGTCGCGCGAGCTTCCCGGTGCTGGGTACGACCGGCCAGATCGTCGGCTGGGTGTTCCAGACCGGCGACTACCCGACCCTGCCCATCGGCAACGACTTCACGCCGCTGAACTACACCTACACCTACCTGCGGGTGCTGCCCGCGGACGACGACATCGCGGCGCTGCCGCCGACCTGGGACAACGTCTACAACCGCGTGCTGGCCAACTGGGCGTCGATGGCGCCGTGCATGGACAACTGGCTGCGCCTGAACGACGAACGACAGGTGCGCGCCTATCGCGGGATAATCCGGGCGCTCACCGATCCGGCCAACTTCGAGCGCTTCCGCTACATGCCGGTGACCCGCGACCTGACCCGCGGCCAGCGCACCCTGCTCTACAACTTCCTCGGCTTCACGACCGCGTCGCTGGAGGCGCAGCGCGCCGACGACAGCGCGGCGAAGGTCGACATTGAGGCGCTGAGCCGGTCGATGCGGGTCGTTCCGTAACGACGACCGGCGACACGCCTCCGCGGAGGCGTGGCCGTCGCGCCCGGGGGCCGGCGCAGGCCGGCTCCCGGGCGACGCCGGCGGCCGGCGTTCAACGCCGCCGCGCGCCACCGGACCGACGCCGCCGTCGCTGTGCGGCGATCGCGACCGGCGTATCCTCGCATGCGGTTCCCATCGGCGAGACCACATGACCCGGGCGCATGGCGGCTGCCTCTGCGGCGATGTCCGCTTCACGGTGACCTGGCCCAGCCTGTGGGCCGCGCACTGTCACTGTTCGATGTGCCGGCGCGCGCACGGCGCGGCCTTCGTCACCTGGTTCGGGATGGCGGAAGACCGCGCGCGGATCGACGACGACGCCGGGTCGCTGCGCTGGTACGCGTCGTCGCCCGGCGCCGAACGCGGCTTCTGCGCGCGCTGCGGCAGCTCGCTGTTCTTCCGCTCGGCGCGCTGGCCGGGCGAACTGCACATCGCCCTGGCGAACCTCGAAGGCGCCCCCGACCAGGCGCCCACGGCGCACGTGTTCTGGGACACCCACGTCGACTGGGCCGCGGTGGACCCCGGCGACGGCCTGCCGCGGAGGCCGGAGACGGACGTGGAGTGAGGTCGGCGTCGCGCGCGACGAGGCGGCTCACGGGCGCTGCCCGCAGCGGCGGCCGCACGCAGAAAGCGAAACGGCCGGCGCAAGGCCGGCCGCTCGCCCGATGCGCGTCGACTCAGCGCGAGGTGCTGATGCCCCTGCTTTCCATCCGCTCGCGCATCTGGCGGCGCTGGCCCACGGTCATGCACTTGCGTTCCGAGCGATTGGAGCCGGTGCGCTTGACGATCTCGCAGATCATCCGATTGTCCTCGGCGCGGTTCACCGCGGCATCGACCGCTTCCAGCGCGTTCGCGAGCCGGACCTTGCCTTCCGGGCCGAGGTCGTCGATCGACGTCTTGTCCCCGAGCGCGGTCAGGACGTCGTCCTGGCGCGAGAGGATCGTCTTGCGCTCCTCCTCGCTGTACTGGGCGTAGTTGCCGGACTTCGTTTCGATGGCGCGACGCAGCTCGGCCTGCTGCGTGCGGATCTGATCGGGCGTCACCGACAGGCGGGTCGCGTCTTCGGCTAAGGCGGGCGTACAACAGGTGGTCGCGGCGAGGAGAGCGAGAAAAAGCGGAATCCGCATGCTAAATCCAGACGAACGGAGGGGTTCCGCATTCCAACACAACCGACGCCGCTCCCTACCATGGCGAAGGTCATGGTAGGGGGACGCTCGCGCACTGCGTTCAGGCCGCGGCGGCCGGCCGATCGTGGAACTGCTCTTCTTCGGTCGAGCCCTTGAGCGCCACCGTCGAGGACTGCCCGCCCTGGATCGTCTGGGTCACGCTGTCGAAGTAGCCGGTGCCGACTTCGCGCTGGTGCTTCACCGCGGTGAAACCCTTGTCGGCGGCGGCGAACTCGGCCTCCTGCAGCTCGACGAACGCGCTCATCTGGCGGCGCGCGTAGCCGTGCGCGAGGTTGAACATCGAGTAGTTCAGCGCATGGAAGCCGGCCAGGGTGATGAACTGGAACTTGTAGCCGTAGCTGGCGATTTCCTTCTGGAACTTGGCGATGGTCGCGTCGTCGAGGTTCTTCTTCCAGTTGAAGCTCGGCGAGCAGTTGTACGCCAGCAGCTTGCCGGGATACTTCGCGTGGATGGCCTCGGCGAACTTGCGCGCGAACTCCAGGTCCGGCTTGCCGGTCTCGCACCACACCAGGTCGGCGTAGGGCGCGTAGGCCAGGCCGCGGCTGATCGCCTGGTCGAGGCCGTTCTTCGTCTTGTAGAAGCCTTCGACCGTGCGCTCGCCGGTGCAGTGCGGCTGGTCGTTGGGGTCGATGTCGCTGGTCAGCAGGTCGGCGGCCTCGGCGTCGGTGCGGGCGACGATGATCGTCGGGGTGCCCATCACGTCGGCGGCCAGGCGGGCGGCGACCAGCTTCTCGACGGCCTCGCGGGTCGGCACCAGCACCTTGCCGCCCATGTGGCCGCACTTCTTGACGCTGGCGAGCTGGTCCTCGAAATGCACGCCCGAGGCGCCGGCCTCGATCATCGCCTTCATCAGCTCGAAGGCGTTGAGCACGCCGCCGAAGCCGGCCTCGGCGTCGGCCACGATCGGCTGCAGGAAATCGACGTCGCCGGTGCCCTCGGCGCACTGGATCTGGTCCGCGCGCAGCAGCGTGTTGTTGATGCGCTTGACCACCTGCGGCACCGAGTTGGCCGGGTACAGCGACTGGTCCGGATACATCTCGCCGGCGATGTTGGCGTCGGCCGCGACCTGCCAGCCGCTGAGGTAGATCGCCTTGAGGCCGGCCTTGACCTGCTGCATCGCCTGGTTGCCGGTGAGCGCGCCGAGCGCGTTCACGAAGTCCTCGGTCTGCAGGTACTTCCACAGCTTCTCGGCGCCGAGGCGGGCGATCGAATGGTCGACCGGGATCGTGCCGCGCAGGCGGACCACGTCCTCGGCGCTGTACGGCCGGGTGACGCCGGCCCAGCGCGGATTGTTGGTCCAGTCCAGCTTCAGTTGTTCGGCGGTGGGGAGCGTGGTCTTCATGGGCATGGTCTCGCGTGGGAAGTGAATGCGGTGGTGTTTCTGCTTCTGTTTCTGCTTCTGTTTCTGTTTCTGTTTCTGTTTCTGTTTCTGTTTCTGTAGGAGCGACGTGAGTCGCGACCTGTGCGCTGACGTGAGTCGCGACCTCTTCTCCGGATAACTGGATCGCGACCGTCTTTCGGATACGCGCGTCGCGACTCGCGTCGCTCCTACAAGAAGGCGGAGCGGGTCAATCGATGCGTTCGTAGGCCGGCAGGGTGAGGAAGTCGACGAGCGCGTCGCGGTGGGTCAGGTCGGACAGCAGCGCGATCGCTTCGTCGACGCGCTCGGCGCCGACGACGCCGGCGTCGCCCTTGAGCTTCGACGGCAGGCCGATCAGCGCGCGTTCCAGCAGCGCGTAGTCCACCGGCGTGCCGTCGTCCAGATGCAGCGGGTCGCGGCCGTCGTCGGCGAAATGCAGCCACTGCCAGAGCTGGGCGCGGGAAATCTCGGCGGTCGCGGCGTCCTCCATCATCCCGTGGATCGGCACGCAGCCGTTGCCGGCCAGCCACGCCGCGAGATAGCGCACGCAGACCTCGACGTTGCCGAAGAAGCCGGCGGTCGTGATCGTGCCCAGCGACGGACGCAGCAGGTCCTCGGCGCCCGCGCGCACGTCCTCGCGCGCGACGTGCTGCTGGTGCGGCCCGGGCATGCGCGCGTCGAAGATGCGCCGCGCGGTCTCGACCAGGCCCGGATGCGCCACCCAGGTGCCGTCGTGGCCCGCGGTGGCCTCGCGCAGCTTGTCGGCCTCGACCCGCGCGAAGGCAGCGGCGTTGGCCTCCGGGTCGCGCGGATTGGGGATCTGCGCGGCCATGCCGCCCATCGCGTGCGCGCCGCGCCGATGGCAGGTCCGGATCAGCAGCTCCGAATACGCCTTCAGGAACGGCTGCGTCATCGTCACCTGCCCGCGCTCGGGCAGCACCCGGTCGCGATGCCGGCGCAGAGTCTTGATGTAGCTGAAGATGTAGTCCCAGCGGCCGCAGTTCAGGCCGACGATGCGGCTGCGCAGCGCATGCAGGATCTCGTCCATCTCGAACGCCGCCGGCAGCGTCTCGATCAGCACCGTCGCCTTCATCGCGCCCTGCGGCAGGTTCAGCCGCACCTCGATCTCGTCGAGCACCGCGTTCCACAGCGCCGCTTCTTCCATGCCCTGCAGCTTCGGCAGGTAGAAGTACGGGCCGCGATCCTTCGACACCAGCGCGCCGGCGTTGTGGAAGGCGAACAGCGCCAGGTCGAACAGGCCGCCGCTCATGCGCTGGCCGTCGATCAGCACGTGCTTCTCGTCCAGGTGCCAGCCGCGCGGCCGCACGATCAGCACCGCGCGCTCGGCCTCGGGCTTCAGGCGGTACTGCTTGCCCGGCTTGCCGTCGATCGCCGGCGCGTCGAACTCGAGCGTCCCCGCCACCGCCGCGCGCAGCGCGATCTGGCCTTCGATCAGGTTCGCCCAGGTCGGCGAGGTCGAATCCTCGAAGTCGGCCATGTAGCAGTTCGCGCCCGAGTTCAGCGCGTTGATCACCATCTTCGGATCGACCGGGCCGGTGATTTCCACGCGACGATCCAGCAGCGCGGCCGGGATCGGCGCCACCCGCCAGTCGCCCTCGCGGATCGCCCGGGTGTCCTCGCGGAAGGCCGGCAGCGCGCCGGCGTCGAACTCGGCCTGCCGGCGCTGCCGGGCGGCGAGCCGCGCCTGGCGCTCGGGCTCGAAGCGGCGGTGCAGGCCCGCGAGGAACGCCAGCGCCGCGTCGGTCAGCAGGGCGTCCTGGCCCTCGGCGCGGCCCAGCAGCGCGATGCCGGGCAGTGCGGGCGAGGCGTCGGCCTGCGGCTTGAGGACGGCGGACATGGGCGACTCCGGAACGACGTTGGGAGCCTCACCATCCGTCCGGGTACTGTATTTGACAACACAGTTTTGGCAATGTGTTTCATAAGAATACTTAATACGAAGGCTTCGACGAAGGTCGAATGCGCTGCAACCCATTGATTTTGCACTGCAACATCGACCGACAGAGCCCCGTTCGACCCGATATCGAGCACCGCTATGACCGACGAGACCGCCCACAGCCCCCGTTTCGCCTACAAGGCCGACCGCCTGAAGCCGCTCCGGGCCTTCTGCCAGGTCGCCCGGCTGGGTTCGGTCTCGCGCGCGGCCGAGGCGCTGTACCTGAGCCAGCCGGCGATCACCCTGCAGTTGCAGGCGCTGGAGCGGGAACTGGGCGTCAAGCTGTTCGAGCGGGTCGGACGCCGGCTCGCCCTCACCCGCGAGGGCGACGCCCTGTACGAACTGGCGCGGCCGCTGGTGGAGGGCATCGATCGCCTGCCGGACGCGTTCCGCGAGCAGATCAAGGGCCTGGACGGCGGCGAGCTGCACGTGGCCGCCGGCAGCTCGACCATCCTCTACCTGCTGCCGAAGATCGTGGAGGCCTACCGCCGCGCCCACCCGGACGTGCGCCTGATCCTGCACAACGTCACCGGCGCCGGCGGCCTGGACCTGCTGCGCAGCGACGGCGTCGACCTCGCGGTCGGCTCGATGCTCGACGTCCCCGCCGATCTCGACTACGCCCCGGTCTACCGCTTCGAGCCGATGCTGATCGCGCCCCGCGGCCACCCGCTGGCGACCCAGTCCGACCTCAAGCTCGAGGACCTCTCGCCCTACGGCCTGATCCTGCCGCCACAGCGCCTGACCACCTACCGCCTCGTCGACCTGGTGTTCCAGCAGAACCGGGTGCCCTACACCGTCGCCCTCGAAGTCGGCGGCTGGGAAGTGATCAAGCAGTACGTCGCGATGGGCCTGGGCATCAGCATCGTCACCGCCATCTGTCTCACCGACGCCGACCGCGACCGCCTCGCGATCCGCTCGCTCGCCAAGTACTTCCCCTCACGCAGCTACGGCGTGGTCGTGCGCAAGGGCAAATACCTGTCCCAGCAGGCCCGCGATTTCATCGAACTGATCCGCCCGCAGATGCTGGCGTCGCGGGGGTATGACGAGACGGGGCATTCGGAGAGATAAGCAAGACCGTGGACACCTGTCGGATGTTACAGGTGGATGTGGAGAGCCGACGAGGCGATAGTTTGTCGGGCTCGGCTGGGGATGCCGTTAATCGCGGCAACGTACAACGCTTCCGGGAAATTCGACGTTTGCGAGCCGGGGGGGCTTGCTTCGAATGCATGGCAATTTATTGCAGACCACACAATCATCGCCTGCCCGGAAGGCAACACGCGCCGAACGTCAGTCTGGCGTCGAAAGACCCGACACATCGGAATCATGGGAAACTCCCGGCTTCTTGAGCGCATAAGCATGCAGCTTGACGCACCAACTGCCACCCTGATCGGAGGCCTTACGGCTGGGACCATAGGCATTCTTTCGGCGATTGTTTCTCATCTCAATCTTCGCGTCCAAATCCAGAGAGCCGAGCGAGAAGCCGAAAGACAGCGCCAACATCAGATATTAGTCTCGACCTTGCCAAAAACACTGGAAGCAGTCGAGGTCGTCGCCGCGATAATGTTCAAGGCCCAAGCAAGCGGCAAGGTTTCCGACGAGCAGATCGATTCTCTTGTTCGCGCACTCATCTGGCTCCCAGAGCGAGAGAGAGAGCGCACAACGCTTGCGATTCGAAGCATGACCGACAAGACAAAAGGCTCTGGCGCGGAAATACGGGAAGCGCACGCAAGCCTGCTGGATCTTGCAAAAAGAATTTCAACCAGGAATTGATTAAAAATAACTTATGGAAAATCCACAGAACATCGCCGAGCAAATTTCACAAATCGCCGACCAGCGCCGCGAGAAACTTCGTCTCGACCTGGAGAAGGGAACCACACCGGAATTTATCACCCAGATAATCCAGACCGAGACCTCATTTGTCTTCCACCCGAACGGACTGCCTTACGCCCAGGCCGACCTGGAAAAATTCTCGCAATCCCTCAAGGACCTGTACGGCCTTACCCCCATCGAAGATCGCCTGCCTGCGAACGATCCTCTCGCAAAAGTTCTTGGCCAGAGAAATCGGGATGCGCTCGAGTTCAAGAATGGGCGGTTCAAAGTATCTTCGCACGACCTCATCCAGATAAAACTGGTCCGGATGACACTGGAACGCTTGCATGTTGCGCTATTGGGGCAAGGCGCTGCAGCAGAGGTGATCATTGCGGACATCGTTGAGCGCCTGTGGGCGAGCGCGGGCGTCTCGAAACCATGGAGCGACATATCGAAGCTTATTCAAGCGAGGCAGTACGGCACCGCTACCGAGGTCAATCTCGGCTTTCCTCTACAGCGGCTACTCAGCCCTGATTTCGCAAAATTGATTGAGGCGAAATTCCTGGTCCCGGGCGGTTTTGCCAGAGAGATGGCGCCGAAGCGCAGCTCTCAAGCCTCAGCAGGGCCACAAGACATCCTGGTCGGCTACGTTGTCGACGAGGTGAAACTGTTGTTTACCATAGTTGACATTCGCTCTGGCGTCTCCGAACGCCCTCAACTGAGAATCTCGGTAGGCAACGTGATGGACTACGGCACGACAAATTGTGTCGTAATCTCGGAGCTTCCCTACGATACACATGTGAAGTGCGTCAGCGCGCTGATTGACGCTTTTGCTGATGGTTGACCGAGACTCGCATGCTCGAAACGGCCGGCTCGTTCGGCCATGCAAGGCCATGCATCCTCTCAAGGCCTCCAACCCGTACAGCCCGGCGTGCCGGAACACGCCCTAGCCTTATCGGCCTCGCAAGGTGCGTCCCGGCACACCGACCGCAAGGGTCGCTTGCCTGTGCTCGCGCATGACGTACCTGCGCGTGACACCCGATACGAAATCTGCCATGTCCTCCGCGGGGTTGCGCTCCCACACTCCCTGACTTGTCCGCCTTCATCGATCACCAAGGGCCAACGCCCGGTGATCCCCGGACGCGGTGCTTCCAGTCGACGGGAAAACAATCATGCGTACAGCAACATGGGTCTTGGCGTCGATGCTCTGTGCGGCCGGCACGGCCTGTGATCGTTCAGCGGCTCTGGAGGTTTCGACCAACGAAGCGCCGGCGGCCGCAACCGAACCGACGCCTGCCGCGACGCCGACCTTGCCGCCCGGCGGCAAGGTGCAGCGCGTCGGCGTGTGGCAGCCGCCCGCGGGGCTGGAGCAGGTGCCGATCTGGCCCGGCGCCGCGCCGGACATGGCGGGCGTGTCGTGGCCGGCCGAAAGCGTGCTGACCGCGGATACGCCGGAGGCGCTCGCCGGGCGCACGTCGCAGGCGGTGTTCGACGTGTCGGTGCCGACGATGACGGTGTTCCCGCCGAAGGGCCGCAACACCGGCGCGGCGGTGATCGTGTTCCCGGGCGGCGGCTTCAGGATCCTCGCGGTGACGGTGGAAGGCACCGAGATCTGCGACTGGATCACGGCGCAGGGCATGACCTGCATCCTGTCGAAGTACCGGGTGCCGAAGACCGCGCACCACTGGGACCCGGACTGCCGTTGCGCCGTCACGCCGAAGGTGCCGCGCGCGCTGCAGGACGCGCAACGGACGATCCGGCTGGTGCGTGCGCGGGCGCAGGCGCTCGGGATCGACCCGGACCGGATCGGCGTGATGGGCTTTTCCGCCGGCGGCTATCTCGCGGTGCAGACCAGCAACGTCTTTGCGCCGGTCTACGCGCCGGTGGACGCCATCGACCGCATCAGCAGCCGGCCCGATTTCGCGGTGGTGTTCTACCCAGGCCACATCTGCCGGCGCGGGACGACGTTCGACCCCGGCCTGCACGTGTCCAAACGGACCTCGCCCACCTTCCTGCTGCAGGCCTGGGACGACCCGGTCGACGACCTGTGCAACAGCACGCTGTACGCGCGCGCCCTGGACGACGCGGACGTGCCGTCGGAAGTGCATCTGTTCGCGAAGGGCGGCCACGCGTTCGGGCTGCGCGGGACCGGCCGCGCGGTGTCTTCGTGGCCGACGCTGCTGGCGACGTGGCTGCGCGAACAGGGGGTGCTGGGCGATCCGCCCACCCTTCGGTGAGGTGCCGGCTCAGGGTTTGGGCAACGTCCTGCCGCGCAGCGGCGCACGCTGCGGCGTGCCGACATCGCGCACGGGCGACGCGGCCTCGATCGGGCGCGTCTGTCCGGGCAATCGGATCCGCGGCTTCGCGCTGTTGCGGGCGTAGCGCGCAAAGCGTTCGTAGGCGACCTGTTCGTTCACCGCGTGCCAGGGGCGTCCGAGGTTGCGCATCTTGGAATCCTCGGTCGGCCGGTACTTGCCGGTCTTGCAGTACTGCGCGCCTTCGAACACGCCGACGGTGCCGTTCGGATACAGCCCGGCGGGCGTGGGGACAGTCGTGAAGGGGCTGATCATCGCGCCCCATTTCACCGCGCGGCTCGCGACCAGCGAGGCATTGCCGTCCGGCGGCTCGGATCCGAGGCTGCAGGTGCCGTAGTCGTATTCGTCGGCGAGCCCGAACAGGGTGTGGCCGAGTTCGTGCAGCGCCAGTTCGACCGCGGCCGCGTGCATGGAGATCGCGGCGATCGAACCGCCGGAACCGCCGTAGCGGGTCGAGTTCGCGACCACGATGACCACGTCGCGGGCGTCGGCCTGCAGCACGGAGCCCACGATCGACTGCACCTTGGCGGTGTTCGCGCACAGCAGGCGGTCGATGTTGGCGCAGTTGAACGCGGCGTCCATCGCGGTGTCGCGGTAGAGGCCGAGGTCGGGCTCGTCCACGCCGGATTCCGCGCTGGCGACATCGACGCGGCGGATGTTGATGCGCCGGCGGTAGACGTTGAACAACGGGTCGGACATCAGCCCGTTGACGACGGTCTGCGCGTCGGTCTGCCACTTGCCCAGCTCCGCGGCGGTGTAGCCGTCGCCGACGAAGACCAGGTCGAGGCGATCGGCCGCGGCGCCGCTGTCCACCAGGGTCGTGGTCGAGGCGGCCTTGGTCGTCGCCTTCGCGACGCTGTTGCGCAGCAGGCGGTCCACGTGGCCGCGATCGAGTTCGATCATGGTCGCGGACGCCGCGCCCGCATGACCCGCGCCCGCGTCGCCCGTGCGCAACGCGAGGCGCGCGATGCGCGGATCGTCGGAGAAGGACACCTCGAACGTGCCCTGCGACACCTGCAGCGTCTGCACGTCGGTGACGCGCCCGCTGACCGGATCGAAGGCCTCCAGCCGGCGCCACGCCTGGTTGCGCACCGGCATGCGCAGCACCGTCCTGCCGCGCGCATCGAACCCGAGCAGCCACCAGCTTCGCGCGGTCTCGACCTCGTCCAGCGGCAGCGGAATCAGCGCGCCCGCGCTGCGCTCGGCACGCTCGGCGACGACCAGCGGCGCGACCGCGCCCTGGCTGCGGAACTGCAGGCGGACCGTGAGGGTGTCCGCGGCGCCGGCCGCGCCCGCCAGGCAGGCGAAGGCGGCGAACGTCAGCACACCCGCTCGCAACATGTTCATCGTGGAAGCCCCGGGAGATGCCGCCGGGCGCGCGTCGCGTCGCCCGGATCGGAACCGGCATTGTAGCCAGCCCGCCGGCGCCCGCCCCGGGCGCCGCCGCGACGCCGGCCCGCCGCGAAAAAAAGGCCGCGGACGCCGCCCCCGCGCGCCGGATGCGCGTAGGATCGGGCCACCTGACCCTGCGGGAGACAGACGATGAAGCGGTATGCAGCGGAATTCCTCGGCACGTTCTGGCTGGTCCTCGGCGGTTGCGGCAGCGCCGTGCTGGCGGCCGCGTTTCCGGACGTCGGCATCGGCCTGCTCGGGGTCGCGCTCGCGTTCGGCCTGACCGTGCTGACCATGGCCTACGCGATCGGCCACGTGTCCGGCTGCCACCTCAATCCGGCGGTCACCATCGGCCTGTGGGCCGGCGGGCGGTTCCCGGCCTCGGGCATCCTGCCGTACGTGGTGTCGCAGGTGCTGGGCGCGATCGCCGCCGGCGGCGTGCTGTTCGTGATCGCCTCGGGCGCGCCCGGATTCGACGTCGCTGCGGGATTCGCCTCGAACGGTTACGGCGCGCACTCGCCGGGCGGGTATTCGCTGACCGCCGCGCTGGTCTGCGAGGTCGTGATGACGGCGTTCTTCCTGTTCATCATCCTCGGCGTCACCCACAAGAACGCGCCGCAGGGCTTCGCGCCGCTCGCGATCGGCCTGGCGCTGACGCTGATCCACCTGATCTCGATCCCGGTGACCAACACCTCGGTCAACCCGGCGCGCAGCACCGGCGTCGCGCTGTACGTGGGCGACTGGGCGATCGGGCAACTGTGGCTGTTCTGGCTGGCGCCGATCGTGGGCGGCCTCGTCGGCGCCCTGCTCCATCGCGTCGTCACCAGCGACGAGCCCTGACGCTTCGACGCGCGACGGCGTCCGCGACCGCGGCGCCGTCGCGTGCCGCGGCGGGTTTCACTCGCCGGCGAACACTGTGTCCGCGGCGGCGTGTCCGTCGATGGCGCCGGACGGCGCGAGGTCGGACGGCGTCGCGTCGAGCCGGCTGCGCGCGCGCTGCATCTCCGCCTTGGCGACGGCCGCGGCCTGCTCGGCGGCGAGGAAGTGCTTGCGGTTCGGGCACACCGCGTGCATGTAGTCGGCGTCGAAGTTGAGCCGCTCGACTAGGAAATCGACGAACGCGCGCACCTTCGGCGAGGCGACCCGGCCGCGCGGGAACACCGCGCTGAATTCGTACTCCGGCCCGGTCCAGCCGGCCAGCACGCGCTGCACCTGGCCGAGTTCGACGTGCGCCTTCATGGTCACGTCGCTGTTGAGCAGCAGGCCCTCGCCGCAGATCAGCGCGCCGGTGAGCGCGCCGGGATCGTTGGCGACGAGGATCGGATCGATCCGGTAGTCCTGGGTGCGCTCGCCGTCGCTCAGGCCCCAGAAATACTGGCCGCCGCGACGCCATTTCGGCATCGCCAGGGTGCGGTGGTGCAGCAGGTCGTCCGGATGCACCGGCTCGCCGTGGCGTTCGAGGTACTGCGGGCTGGCGTAGACCTGGGTGCGGAACACCGACAGGCGACGGGCGACGAGGTTGGAATCGGGCAGCACGCCGCCGCGCAGGGCGACGTCGATCTCCTGGTCGATGAGGTCCACCGAATCGTTGCTCAGCACCATCTCCACCCGCAGCTCCGGGTGGCGGGCGTAGAACTCGCCCAGCAGCGGCGCGATCCAGGTGATGCCGAACGAATACGGTGCTGTGAAGCGCAGCCAGCCGCGCGGACCGGCCTGCAACTGGCCGACCGCGCTTTCGGCTTCGTCCAGTTCGCGCGCGATGCGCTGGCAGTGTTCGTAGTAGACGTTGCCCGCTTCGGTCAGGCCGAGCTTGCGGGTGGTGCGATGCAGGAGCTGCGCGCCCAGACGCGTCTCGAGGTCCTGCACCTTGCGGCTGACGGTGGTCTTGGGCAGGCGCAGGGCGTTCGCCGCGGCGATGAAGCTGCCGTGTTCGACGACCTTGACGAAGATGAGGGTGTCGTTGAGATCGCGCGACATGGCGGGCTCCCGGGGCAAAGTGTGGATTGGACCGGCTCCGGGACAATTATTCCCCGATTCAGGGACTAATCAAGCGCACCACGGCCGCCTAGAGTGCGCGCCATCTTCCCGCGGAACCCGGATCGTGAGCGCCGCCACCCAGCGCAGACTGCTGCGCACCAGCCTGCTGAGCCTGATCGTCGCCGACGTCTATGCCGGCGCCTCTCTCCTTTTGAATCAACTGTTTGGCGTGAGCGATGCCTGGTCGTGGGGCATCAGCGTCGCGCCGGCGCTGACTGCGTTCGGGCTGCTGCGGCACTGGGCCGACGACCTCGTCAACGGCCGGCTCCTCCCCGGCGAGGTGCAATTTTCGGGAGAGAAAATCCCGTGAACGGGACAATCGACTTCGGGACAATCGCCAATGGCGCTCCCGCCGGGACCGAGCTGCTGATCCTGGGCGCGACCGGCTGCCTCGGCGGCGCGCTGGTCGACGCCGCGCTGCAGGCGGGCCACCGGGTCGTCGCCGTCGGCCGCGATGCCGACGCCCTGGCGGCGCTGCAGGCCCGCCATCCCGGGGCCGGCGACGCGCTGGCGACGCTGCAGGCCGGGATCGCCCGCGATGCCGACGCCGCCGAACTGGTCGCGCGGCTGCGGATGCGCGGCCGGCCGCTGGCGGGCGTGATCGCGTCGATCCGCGGCGCGCCGGTGCGCGCGCGCCTGCTCGACCAGCCGGAGGATTTCCTGCGCCAGCGCCTCGACGAGGACCTGCTGCCGCACCTGTTCGCCGCGCGCCGGCTGCTGCCGCTGCTGGCCGAACGCCCCGGCGCCGGCTACGTGCTGATCGGCGGCCCCGGCGCCGACCAGCCCTGGGCCGGCTACGGCCACCACTCGATCGTCGCCGCGGCGCTGCGGATGCTCGCGCGGGTGCTGCACGACGAGGCCCGCACGGTCGGCGTGCGCGTCCACCTGCTCGGCGTGGACGCGCCGATGCGCACCGACGACAACGCGCAGCACGCCTGCCCGGGCTGGCCGCAGGTCGGCGCGGTGGCGCGTCGCGCGCTGTCGCTGCTCGATCGCGACACCGCGCCACGCGATGCGGTGGTGCGCTACGCCGCCATCCCCGTGCCGCCGGCATTGCGCCCGGACGTGCTGCGCTCGGACGACATCGACGCGAGCGACCAGCGAGCGACGCCGGCGATGCCGATAGCCGTCGGCGACCGCGACCGCGACGCCGCCCGCCGGTTGCTGCGCGACATCGCCGCCGCCCCGCGGCCAAGGACCGACAACACCCTGCTGCCATGAATGCGCATGCCCGCCCCCTAACCTCGTCCGGGCCCGTCGTCGCCCGCCGGACATCCCCCCGACAACGCTTCCAGGACCGCCACCGCCATGCACACCCGCCTCTCCCTCGATTCGCGAACGCTGCCGTCGTTCAGCGCCCTGGTGCTCGCCATCGCCGCGGCGATGGCCATCGCCGCCTGCAGCAGCCAGGCCGAACCCACCGCGGCCGCCCCGCCGCCGCCGGAAGTCGACGTCGCCCAGGTGCTGAACAAGAAGGTCAGCCAGTGGGACGCCTTCACCGGTCGCGTCGCCGCGGTGGAGACGGTCGACCTGCGCCCGCGCGTGAGCGGCTACATCGAACGCGTCGCGTATCGCGAAGGCGACGACGTGCGCAAGGGCCAGTTGCTGTTCGTGATCGACCAGCGCCCCTACCGGGCCGCGCTCGCGCGCGCCCAGGCGGACCTCGAACGCGCGCGCAGCGAAGCGCGCCTCGCGCACTCGCAGAATGCGCGCGCGCAGTCGCTGATCGCGGCGCAGGCGATCTCGCGCGAGGAGTTCGACACCCGCAAGGCCGCCACCGCGCAGAGCGATGCGCTGGTGCGCGCGGCCGAGGCCGCGGTCGCCACCGCCCGCCTCGACCTGCAGTTCACCGAGGTGCGCTCGCCGATCGACGGCCGCGCCGGCCGCGCGCTGGTGACCGCGGGCAATCTCGCCCAGGCCGACGCCACCGTGCTGACCTCGGTGGTGTCGCTGGACCCGATGTACGTCTACTTCGACAGCGACGAACAGGCGTTCCTGCGCTACGGCAAGCTCGCCCGCGACGGCCAGCGCGCGAGCACCCGCAACCCGGTGCGCGTGGGCCTGGCCGACGAAGACGGCTATCCGCACGCCGGCACCGTCGACTTCGTCGACAACCAGGTCGATCCCGCCACCGGCACCATCCGCGCCCGCGCGGTGCTGCCCAATCCCGATCGCGCGTTCACGCCCGGCCTGTTCGCGCGCGTGCAGCTCGAAGGCAGCGCCGACGTGCCCGCGCTGCTGATCGACGACAAGGCGGTGCTCACCGACCAGGACCGCAAGTACGTCTACGTGCTCGGCCCGGGCAACCAGGCGCTGCGCAAGGACGTGGTCCTCGGTGGCACCGCCGATGGCCTGCGCATCGTGGCGTCCGGCCTCGGCGCGCAGGACCGGGTGATCGTCAACGGCGTGCAGAAGGTGTTCTTCCCCGGCATGCCGGTCGCGCCGAAGACGGTCGCGATGGGCGCCGCCTCCGCACCGGCCGTGGCCCGGGCGCCCTGACGCCCGCGCCGTCGGTCTGACGGCCGCCGCCCCTTCGCCCTTCCCCTCCCCCGACGGCGGAGGGGCGGCCGCCGTCGCTCCGGGTTTCGTCCCACCGGCTTTCGTCGTACCGGGTTTCGTCCCGCCCCGTTTCGTCGCTTCGCTTTCTCCCGCTTCACGTTCCGCCCGAACGCAGGCCCGGCCTGCGCGGGTCCGCCATTCCAGAGGACTGCCGAGGACCTCCCATGGATTTTTCCCGTTTCTTCATCGACCGGCCGATCTTCGCCGCGGTGCTGTCGATCATGATCTTCGCCGCCGGCCTGATCGCGATCCCGCTGCTGCCGGTCGGCGAGTATCCCGAAGTCGTGCCGCCGTCCGTGGTGGTGCGCACCGTCTACCCCGGCGCCAACCCGAAGGTGATCGCCGAAACCGTCGCGACCCCGCTGGAGGAAGCGATCAACGGCGTCGAGGGCATGCTCTACGTCAAGTCGGTCGCCGGTTCCGACGGCGTGCTGCAGATGACCGTCACCTTCGAGGCCGGCACCGACGCCGACGACGCCGCGGTGCGCGTGCAGAACCGGGTCAGCCAGGCGCTGGCGCGGCTGCCCGAGGACGTGCGTCGCCAGGGCGTGACCACGCAGAAGCAGTCGCCGGTGTTCCTGATGGTGGTGCACCTGGTGTCCACCGACGGCAAGTACGACACGGTGTACCTGCGCAACTACATGCGCCTGCACGTCAAGGACGCGCTCTCGCGCATCCGCGGCGTGGGCGACGCGCAGCCGTTCGGCGGCGGCGACTACGCGATGCGGCTGTGGCTGGACCCGGACAAGGTCGCTTCGCGCGGCCTGACCGCCAGCGACGTGCTCAACGCCGTGCGCGAACAGAACGTCCAGGTGTCCGCCGGCCAGCTCGGCGCCGAGCCCATGCCCAACGGCAGCGACTTCCTGCTGCCGATCAACGCCAAGGGCCGGCTGCAGACGACCGAGGAGTTCGGCGCCATCGTGATCAAGACCGGCGCCGACGGCGAGGTGGTGCGGCTGTCCGACGTCGCCCGCATCGAACTGGGCGCCGGCGACTACACGCTGCGCGCGCGGCTCGACGGCAAGGACGCGGCGGCGATCGGCATCTTCCAGGCGCCGGGCGCGAACGCGCTGGAGATCCGCGACGAGGTCATCCGGACCATGGACGCGCTGTCGAAGCAGTTCCCGCCGGGCGTCGAGTACAAGTCGATCTACGACACCACGGTCTTCGTGCGCGACTCGATCAAGGCGGTGGTCTCGACCCTGTTCGAGGCGATCCTGCTGGTGGTGCTGGTGGTGATCCTGTTCCTGCAGACCTGGCGCGCGTCGATCATCCCGCTGATCGCGGTGCCGGTGTCGGTGGTGGGCACGTTCGCCGCGCTGTACCTGCTCGGCTTCTCGATCAACACCCTGACCCTGTTCGGGCTGGTGCTGGCGATCGGCATCGTGGTCGACGACGCGATCGTGGTCGTCGAGAACGTCGAACGCAACATCGAGGAGGGACTGAGCCCGCTCGCCGCCGCGCACAAGGCGATGACCGAGGTCTCCGGGCCGATCATCGCGATCGCGCTGGTGCTCTGCGCGGTGTTCGTGCCGATGGCCTTCCTCAACGGCGTGACCGGCCAGTTCTACAAGCAGTTCGCGGTGACCATCGCGATCTCGACCGTGATCTCCGCGATCAACTCGCTGACGCTCTCGCCGGCGCTCGCCGCCAAGCTGCTCAGGCCGCACGACGCGCCGAAGGACCGCCCCTCGCGCCTGATCGACCGCCTGTTCGGGTGGCGGATTCAAGACTACTTGTTCCGTCCGTTCAACCGCTTCTTCAAGCGCAGCTCGGACCGCTACCAGGGCGCGGTGTCGCGCACCCTCGGCCGCCGCGGCGCGGTGTTCGCGGTGTACGCGGTGCTGCTGGTCGCGGCCGGGCTGGTGTTCCAGTGGGTGCCGCGCGGCTTCATCCCGCAGCAGGACAAGCTGTACCTGATCGCGGGCGTGAAGATGCCGGAAGGCGCGTCGATCGAGCGCACCGACGCGGTGCTGGGGAAGATCGCGAAGATCGCCAGGGGCATCGAGGGCGTGAACAAGGTCGGTTACGAGGTGTCGTTCCCGGGCCTCAACCCGCTGCAGTTCACCAACACCCCGAACAGCGGCGTCATGTTCCTGACCCTGGAGCCGTTCGGCCAGCGCCATCGCACCGCGAAGGAGATCAACGACGAACTGAACCAGAAGATCGCCGGCATCCAGGAAGGCTTCACGTTCGCGCTGATGCCGCCGCCGATCCAAGGCCTCGGCAACGGCTCGGGCTACTCGCTGTTCGTCGAGGACCGCGCCAACCTCGGCTACGGTGCGCTGCAGAGCGCGGTGCAGGCGTTCCAGGGCGCGGCCTCGCAGACCCCGGGCATGGGCTTCCCGATCAGCAGCTACCAGGCCAACGTGCCGCAGCTCGACGCCGAGGTCGACCGGGTCAAGGCCAAGGCGCAGGGCGTGCCGCTGACCGAGCTGTTCGGCACCCTGCAGACCTACCTCGGCTCGTCGTACGTCAACGACTTCAACCTGTTCGGCCGCACCTGGCAGGTGATCGCGCAGGCCGACGGCCCCTACCGCGACAGCGTCGAGGACATCGCCAACCTGCGCACCCGCAACGCCGCCGGCGAGATGGTGCCGATCGGCTCGATGGTCACGATCAAGCGCAGCTACGGCCCCGACCCGGTGATCCGTTTCAACGGCTATCCCGCGGCCGACCTGCTCGGCGAAGCCGATCCGAACCTGCTGTCGTCAGCGCAGGCGATGGCCAAGGTCACCGAACTGGCCGGCAAGGTGCTGCCCAACGGCATGGGCATCGACTGGAGCGACCTGAGCTACCAGGAAGCGACCCAGGGCAAGGCCGCGCTGGTGGTGTTCCCGCTGGCGGTGCTGCTGGCCTTCCTGGTGCTGGCGGCGCTGTACGAAAGCTGGACGCTGCCGCTGGCGGTGATCCTGATCGTGCCGATGACGCTGCTGTCCGCGCTGCTGGGCGTGAAGCTCACCGGCGGCGACAACAACGTGTTCGTGCAGGTCGGGCTGGTCGTGCTGATGGGCCTGGCGTGCAAGAACGCGATCCTGATCGTCGAGTTCGCGCGCGAACTGGAGCTGCACGGCAAGGGCATCGTCGAATCGGCGCTGGAAGCCTGCCGCCTGCGCCTGCGCCCGATCGTGATGACCTCGGTCGCATTCATCGCCGGCACCGTGCCGCTGGTGTTCTCGCACGGCGCGGGCGCCGAGGTGCGGTCGGTCACCGGCATCACCGTGTTCGCCGGGATGCTCGGCGTCACCCTGTTCGGACTGTTCCTGACCCCGGTGTTCTACGTGGCGCTGCGCAAGCTCGCGAATCGTCCGCTGGTCTCGCACGGCGCCGAGCCGCATGGCGCCGGGCAGCACGGCGACGCCGCGCCGCACGCGGCCCACGCCTGACACACGGTCTTTCCCCCCCGTCGTCGCGGCGCGCGCCGCAAGGATCGGATAGCGCGCCGCGGCGACGCCCGCCCACCATGCACCGTTCCCGCGGCGATCGCCGCAGGGACCCGGCCATCACGCATTTCCCACCGGAATTCCCGCCCCCGCTTCATTCCCCCGGCTTCATTCCCCCTGCTTCATTTCCACCGTTCCCCGACCCCACGGAGCCAGATCATGTCCGACACCACCACAAAGATCGCCCTCGTCACCGGCGCCACCCGCGGCATCGGCCTCGAAACCGTCCGCCAGCTCGCCGCCGCCGGCGTCCACACCCTGCTCGCCGGCCGCGACCGCGACAAGGCCGTCGAGGCCGCGCTGGCGCTGCAGGCCGAAGGCCTGCCGGTGGAGGCGATCGCGCTCGACGTCACCGACGCCGACAGCATCGCCCTCGCCGCGCACCAGGTCCGCGAGCGCCACGGCCGCCTCGACATCCTCGTCAACAACGCCGGCGTGTTCCGCGACGCCTTCGACAAGACGCCGTCGCAGCAGTCGCTGTCGTCGTGGCGCGACACCTTCGACACCAACCTGTTCGGCGTCGTCGCCGTCACCCAGGCGTTCCTGCCGCTGCTGCAGGCCTCCGACGCCGGCCGCATCGTCAACGTCTCCAGCCTGCTCGGCTCGCTGGCCGAACACCAGGATCCGGCGTCCGCGATCTACGGCTACAAGGTGCCGGCCTACAACGTCTCGAAGACCGCGCTGAACGCCTGGACCGTGCACCTCGCGCACGAACTGCGCGACACGCCGATCAAGGTCAACGCGATCCACCCGGGATCGGTGAAGACCGACATGAACGCCAACGGCGAGCTCGACATCGCGACCGGCGCCCGCAGCAGCGTCGAGATGGCGCTGCTCGGCGCGGACGGCCCCAGCGGCGGCTTCACCCACCTCGGGCAGACCCTGCGCTGGTGAGGTCGCGCGGCGCGGACGCTTCCCCTTCCTTCCGGAGACCTTCCATGTCCCATCCGTCGCGCGCGACCAACGCCGCGCTGCTCACCACCGCCGCGCTGACCCTCGCGCTCGCCGCCTGCACGGTCGGCCCGAACCACGTCCGGCCCGCGGTGGCGGTGCCGGAGCGCTTCGCCGGCGCGTCGCCGGCCGCGGACGCCGACGCGCCGCAGCCGGCGGTCGACGCCGCGTTCTGGCGCGATTTCGGCGATCCGCAGCTCGACGCGCTGGTCGAGCGGACGCTGGCCGCCAACCACGACCTGCGGATCGCGCTGGCGCAGTACGACCGCGCCAACGCGCTGCTGCGCGGCGCGAAGTTCGACCGCCTGCCGACGATCACCGGCAGCGCCGCCGCCAGCGACAGCCGCGCCAGCGCCGACCAGCAGCCGGGCGTGCCGCGGGCGGATCGCGACGCCGACGCCTATGCGGTCTCGGCGAACGCGGCGTGGGAACTCGACGTGTTCGGCCGCATCCGCCGCGGCGTGGAGGCCGGTCGCGCCGAGGCCGCGGCCGGCGCCGCCGACCTCGCCGCCGCGCAGGTCGCGATCGTCGGCGAAGTCGCGCGCACCTACTTCGAGCTGCGCGGCCTGCAGGAACGGCTGCGGGTCGCGCGCGAGAACGCCGACACCCAGCGCGACACCCTGCGCCTGGTCGAGGCGCGGCTGCAGGCCGGCGCCGACAGCGCCTTCGACGCCGCCCGCGCCCGCGCGCAACAAGCCTCGACCGCGTCGCGCATCCCCGCGCTGGAAGCCCAGATCGCGGTCGCGATGCATCGCCTCGCGGTGCTGAGCGGGCAGACCCCGGAGGCACTGGTGGACGCACTGTCGACCCCGAAGGCGCTGCCGTCGCTGCCGGCCGGCATCGACCCCGGCACGCCAGGCGCGCTGCTGCGCCGCCGTCCCGACATCGCCGCCGCCGAGGCCCGGCTGCATGCCGCGACCGCCCGCGTCGGCGTCGCCACCGCCGACCTGTTCCCGCGCTTCACCCTCAGCGGGCTGATCGGCAGCCAGGCGATCGACGCCGACGCGCTGTTCCACCGCGACAGCGAGACCCGGCTGGCGTCGTTCGGCATCGACTGGTCGTTTCTCGACGTGGGCCGGGTGCGCGCGCGCATCGCGGCCGCCGACGCCGACGCCTCCGGCGCGCTGGCCGGCTACGAGCGCACCGTGCTGCTGGCGCTGGAGGACACCGAGAACGCGCTGGTCCGCCACGCCCGCGCGCGCGAGGAGGACGCGCTGCTGGCGCAGGCCGCGCAGGACAGCACCGCCGCCGCCGCGCTCGCGCGCATCCGCTACCGCGCGGGCGCGACCGGACTGCTGGAACTGCTCGACGCCGAGCGCACGCGGCTGCAGGCGGAGGATGCGTTCGCGGATGCGCGCACGCGCACGACGACCACTGCGGTCGCGCTGTACAAGGCGCTGGCCGGCGGCTGGCCGGAGGCGCCGCCGATGCGCGAGCGCGTCGGCCAGCGCTGAAGCGCCGAACCGAAGACGACTCGGGAGCGGCGCGTCAGCGGACGCGCCGCTTCAGCTCGGCGATCCGCGCCGACACCTCCGCCGGGGCCAGCGTCGCGAAACGCTCCGGCAGCAGGCTGCGGCGCGAGGATTCCTGCACCGCCAGCAGTTCCATCAGCTGCAGCGTGTCCGAGTGCTGCGGCGGGATGAAGTCGGCGATGGCCTGCTGCAGGTGCGCCAGCGCCAGCGCGGCGGCGCCGTCGTCGCGCGCGTTGTCGAGCGCGAGCAGCGCGATCGCCTCGAGATCGGCGTTGGAATAGCCGTCCAGGCCTTCCAGCGCCGCGGTCTGCGCCGCCGCATCGGCGTCCTCGAGCGCGGCGCCGTTGCGCCCGAGGATCGCCTGCACGATGCGCAGGCGGTCGGCCGCGGTGTCGGCGTAGAAGAACGGGATCTTGCGATCGAGCCGTCCCGGACGCTTGATGTCCACGTCGAGCCGGTCCGGACGGTTGGTCATCAGGATCGTCAGCACGTGGCCGCGGTTGCCGGGGTCGGACATGAAGTCCTTGAGCCGGGCGATGACCCGCGACGACGTGCCGCCGTCGGTCTCGCCGCCCTCGCCGCCGCCGAAACTGCGGTCGCCTTCGTCGATGACCAGCGCGATCGGGCTCATCGCGCGGATGATCTTCAGCACCCGCTCGAGGTTGGACTCGGTCGAACCGACCCATTTCGAGCGGAAGTTCTTGAGGACCACGCCCGGCAGTCCGGCGTCCTTGAGGAACGCCTTGACGACGAAGGTCTTGCCCACGCCCATCGGGCCGACCGCGAGCAGCCCCATCGGCGCGAGGCGGGCGTCGCCGCTGCGGATCAGCGCGGCGATCTTCATCAGTTCGGCCTTGATCCGGTCGTAGCCGCCGACCGCGTCGAGGCCGTGGTCCGGATCGAGGAATTCGATCAGGTCGCCGCAGGAGCGCTGGATGATCTCCCGCTTGCGCTGGCCGATGACCGCGAGCATCGCGTCCACCGGGTCCTCGCCGCCCTGCGGCGCGTCGTGGCCGAGGATCAGGAACGCGATCTCCTCGCGGCTCTTGCCGGCGGTGACGCCGGCGTAGGCCTCGGCGCGCTTCGCCGCGTCCGGCGCGTCGCCGAGCAACTGCAGCGCCAGCGCCTTGCGCTCGGCCTCGGGCAGGCCGGCGTCGGGACGCTCGGCGACGATGCCGTCGATCTCCAGCAGGCGCAGGCCGGCGGTGTGCTTGGCGACCAGCGCCCGCCGCTCCGCCGGCATGTGCGGCGCCGACTGCTCGACCAGTTGCGCGCGCGCGGCCTCGTCGGGCAGCGGCACTTCGATCGCGGCGATCCGCGGGTTGGTGTTGAGCGAGGGATGCAGTTCCGCCAGCGACGCGCACAGCAGCACCACGATGTGGTTGCGCTGCAGCAGCAGCCCGCCCAGCGACCAGTCGTGGAAGATCTCGAGCAGGCCGCGCTCGTCGGTGCTGAGGAACGTGGTGTCGGCGTTCGGCAGCAGGTCGCCGGCGTGCGGCAGCACCAGCGCGACGCCCTCGCCGCTGCGCAGCCGCAGTTCGAGCGCGGCCATGTCCGCGAGCAGCGATCCGGCGGGCTCGATCGGCCTGGCGCCCTCGCCGCGGCGCTTGAGGCCGGCGTGGCGCAGCGCGAGTTCGTAGCGCTGCGGCTTCGCGGCCAGCACCACGTCCTGCAGGTAGTCGGCGAACGGCAGCAGCCGGCCCGCGTGCGGGACGCCGTCGTGGACGTTGCCGTGGAGCAGGAACAGCCCGGCTTCGCCGGCGAGGTAGCGCCGCTTGAGCGCTTCGGCCCAGGCCGGGAGCGCGGCAGTCGGCGTCGTGGCGCCGTTGAGGGTGGTCATGGCGGCGTTGTCCTGGCGACGAAGGGCGACGTGCGTGCGGATCCGCGTGCGGCGCGGTCGTGCCGGACGCGGACCGCGGCAGGATCGGCCGGCGCGGTCAGATCGTCCGGTCGCCCGCGCCCTGCCCGGCGCGCTCGCGCTTCAGCGCTTCGAGCTTGGCGCGCGCGGTGGCCTTGCTGCTGCTGGCCTTCAGCGCGTTGAGGCGGGTGTCGAGGTCGGACTCGCGCAGTTCGTCGCCGAGCTTGGCCTTGGCGATGGTGTCCTTGATGCCGGTGCGCACGTTCTCCAGCGCGCGCAGCTCGGCGTCCACCGACAGCCCTTCGAGCTGGTCGTTGATCCGGGTGCGGGCCTGCGCGCTCTGCATCTTGGCGAGCATGCGGTCCTTCTCGGCCTTGAGCTTGGCGATCTCGTTCTTGACCTCGGTGAGCGCGGTCTTGGCGGTCTCGACGTCCCTGCCGGCGCCCTCGAGCTCGGCCTGCAGCGCGACGATGTCGGCGTCGACGGCGTCCTTGCGCTCGATCAGCTCGACCGCGAGGTCGTCCTGGTCGGTCGCCATCGCCTGTTCGAGCATCGCGCTCAGTTCGGCCTGCTGCCGCTGCGCCTTCTGCAGGCGGTCGGCGGCGTCCTCGCGGAGGCGGATCAGGCCGGCGCTGGCGTTCTTGAGCTTGTTGTACTTCTCGATCATCGTGTTGATCGCGTTCTCGTACGCGATCTCCGGATGCTGCTGCTCCAGGCCGGTGACGAAGAGCGAGAAGAAGCCGCGCACGAGGTTGGCCATTCGGCTGAAGATGTTCATGTGGGTCTCCTGGAAATGTCGTGTCCGGTCGGCGTCCACCGCCCGCGGCGGACGCGGCGCCGGGCCTGCGGCGGCGGCCGGGATGGCGTCGCGACCGCGTCGCCGCGAGGCGCTTCCGGGATACGTTCGGGCGTCGCCATGCGCCTCCGGGCCGATCGGGATGAACCCGGCAAGGATACGGGAAGGCGGGGGCAATGCCAGTCGGCGCGGGGATCGCGGGCACGGGCGCGTCGCGCGCGCTCACACGCCACGGTGCTTGCCCTGCCACGGCGCGTACCAGGCGCGGATGCGGGCGAGGTCGGCCTCCATGTCGCCGCTGGTGACGAACGGTTCGCCGATGCCGATGATCTTCTCCGGGTAGTGGAAGTACGCCGGCACGATCGGCACGCCGGCCGCGTGCGCGATCTTCCAGAACCCCGGTTTCCAGCGTTCCACCCGCCGCCGGGTGCCTTCGGGCGCGATCCCCAGCCAGAACGCGTCCTGCTCGCGGAAACGCTGCAGCATCTGTTCGATCAGGCCGCGCGGGTCGCCGCGGTTCACCGGGATGATGCCGAAGCGGCGCAGCACCGGGCCCAGCGGCCACCAGAACAACTGGTGCTTGGCGAAGATCCTGATGTCCAGGCCCACCGCCGCCTTCGCGGCGAGGCCCCACAGCCCGTCCCAGTTCGAGGAATGCGGCGCGCCGATCAGCACCGCCCTGGGAATGTCCGGGAAGCTGCCGACCAGGCGCCAGCCGCCCAGGCGCAGGATCGTGCGCCCGAGCCAGCGCGTGAAGCCGCTGCGCGGAACCCGCGGCAGGCTGGGAGGCAGCGTCGGCAGCAGCGGCGGGGCCGGCGGACGCGCGGCCATCAATCCCAGTCCTTGCGGGCGCGCTCGCGCTTGACCCCGGCGCGCTGGCGCTTGTCCTCGAGCCGGCGCTTCTTGGCCGCGCGCGAGGGCTTGGTGGCGACCCGCGGGGTCGGCGCATGCAGGCCGGCGGCGATGAACGCGGCCAGGCGCTCGCGGGCGTCCTCGCGGTTGCGCTCCTGGGTGCGGAACCGCTGGGCGTTGATCACCAGCACGCCCTCGGCGGTGACCCGGCGGTCGCGGCGCGCCAGCAGGCGGTCGCGCACGGCTTCGGGCAGGGTCGGCGAAGCGGCGACGTCGAACCGCAGTTCGACCGCGGTGGCGACCTTGTTGACGTTCTGCCCGCCCGGGCCGGAGGCGCGCACGAAGCGCTCCACCAGTTCCGACTCGGGGATGACGATCTCGCTGACCATGGCCGGATTGTAGCGAGCGTCGCCGCCGGTGCGTCGCGGCGGAGCCGTGGCGACAGGCCCGTGGCGGCGGACCGGCCGCGGCGGCCGGGTCGCGGCGGACGCATGGCGGCGGATCGTTCCGGCCGTCGGCGGACGCCCGGGCACGATTGACCGGTCGCGGGCGCTGCCGGAAGATGGATTTTCGCGCCCGCCACGCGGCGGCTCGCCCTGTCTGCCGACAGCCCCCCGATCGCATGGAGAGTCCCGGTCATGTCCCCTCGCACGTCCCTGTCCCTTGCCCTGCTCGCCTGCCTGTCGGCGCTGCCGATCCTCGCCGCCTCGGCGCAGGACCGGGCCATGGTCGGCGGCGGCGGCGATCCGGCGCTGGTCGGCGGCGGCTGGGCCCCGGCCGCACCGGCCGCATCGGCCGCTTATGGCGGCCAGGACGCCGGCCCCGCGGCCAGCCTCACCGGCGGCTTCGGCGGCGAGATGGGCGGCGGCCCGGCCTCGTCGCAGCGCGCCGCCGACGAAGTCCAGGCGCTGCTCGGCCTGGTCCAGGGCCAGATGGACGGCAGCGCCACCAGCGGCAACACCATGACCGACCGCGCCACCGCCGCCCGCTACCGCGCCGACGCCGAAGAACTGGTCCGCCGCTACTGGGACCGCCTGAGCCCGGTCACCCGCGACCTGTACTCCTCGAGCTACGGCATGCGCCACCCCGACGCCAAGGAAGAGCGCTATCGCTCGCCCTACGGCGACAACGGCCAGATCGAGGACCAGATGCTCGGCGGCACCCGCGACGCCGCGCAGGCGATGCAGGGCCTCGAGGACCTGCTGCTGCCGATGCTGGGCGACATGAAGCGCGGCTTCGACGCCGAACTGCGCAACCGCAGCCGGCGCTGATGGCGCTGAAGTCGATGTCGATGCGTCGCTTCGCCGCCCGCCTGCTGCCGCTGCTGCTGTGGTGCGCGAGCGCGGCCCCGGCGCTGGCCGCGCCGCCGACCGACGCCCAGATCGACCGGCTGTTCGCCGCCCTCGACATGCCGCGGCTGGTGGACCAGATCGTGGCGCAGATGGACCAGGGCGCCGCGATCGGCGCGGAACGCGCGATCGGCCCCGATCCCACGCCCGGGGACCGGGCGAGGATGCAGCGCGTCCTCGACCGCCAGCACGACGCGCTGCGGATGGTCCTCAGCTGGGACAAGCTCAGCCCGGTGTACCGGCGCATCTACGCCCAGGCGTTCACCGCCGAGGAAGTCGAGGCCATGATCGCCTTCTACGGCAGCGATACCGGCCGCAGCATCCTCGCCAAGCTGCCGCAGGCGATGCAGTTGGCCACCGACGAAATGCGGCCGATGATCGAGGAAACGGTCGATCGCATGCAGCGCGACATCCAGCGCGAACTGGGCGACGACAAGCCCGCGCCCGATCATCGCTGAGATCGCCGGCGGGGGTGCCGACGCCCTCGCCGACGGCCCCGCCGCTCACCCCGCCGCCGGCCCGAACAGCGCCAGCGCCTTCGCGAATTCCACGTCCACCGGCGCGGTCGCCAGCATCCGGCGGCCGTCGTCGGGATGATCGAACGCCAGCCGTTCCGCGTGCAGCAGCATGCGGTGGATGCCGAGCATCCGGAACTGGCGGTTGTGGCGGCCGTCGCCGTGGCTGGTGTCGCCGATGAGATGGTGCGACAGATGCTTGAGATGGCGGCGGATCTGGCGAAAGCGCCCGGTCTCCGGCCACGCCCGCAGCAGCGCGTAGCGCGAGGTCGCGAACCCCGCCGACGGCAGCGCCAGTTCGCAGGTCGCCAGCCGCTCGAAGCGGGTGGTCGCCGGCTTCTTCTGCGGCTTGCCCGGGCCGCCGTCCAGCGGGTGGTCGACGGTGAAGGCCGGGTCCGCCGGCCAGCCGCGGCAGATCGCGAGATAGGCCTTTTCGACCTCGCCGGACATCAGCGTCCTGCCCAGCGCCGACGCGGCCTCGCGATCGAACGCCAGCAGCAGGCAGCCGCTGGTCGCCCGATCCAGCCGATGCACCAGGAAGACCTGGCACCCGAACTGCGCGCGCAGGCGATCGGCCATGAAATCGGTTTCTCCGCGGGCCAGCGCGCTGTCGTGGACCATCAGCCCGGCGGGCTTGTCGACCACGGCGAGGCGCTCGTCGCGGTACAGCACCGGGATCGGATCGGCGGCGGCGGGGGGTGGGGCAAACTTTTCGGCCATGTCCGGAGTCGCAGCGGGTCGCACAATCCCCATTTTCGCCGATCGGCCGTCGCCGTCGCGCCGCGCCCATCGACGCCCCGCCACGACACCCATCCGACACACCCACCCGTCACCGCCCCGTGACCGCCCAAGGAACGCGCATGCCCGTCTCGCCCCGTCCGTCCCCCCGTCGTCCCCTGCGCACGCTGGCCCTCGCCTGCGCGCTCGCGCTGGCCGCGCCCGGCCTGGCCGCCGCCGAAGGCGTGCCGCCGCCGAAGGGCGTGACCGCCGGCCCCTGCGTCGAGGGCCTGTGCGAATACACCCTCGGCAACGGCCTGCGGGTGCTGCTGTTCCCCGACGCCAGCACCCCCAAGACCACGGTCAACATCGTGTACGGCGTCGGCTCGGTGGACGAGAACTACGGCGAGACCGGCATGGCCCACCTGCTCGAACACCTGATGTTCAAGGGCACGCCGACCCACGCCGACATCCCCGGCGAGATGACCAGGCGCGGCATCCAGAAGAACGCCACCACCTGGCTGGACCGCACCAACTACTTCGGCACCTTCCCGGCGAACGACGCCACCCTCGACTGGGTGCTGGGCATGGAGGCCGACCGCATGGTCCATTCCTTCATCGCGAAGAAGGACCTCGACAGCGAGATGACCGTGGTCCGCAACGAGATGGAGGCCGGCGAGAACAATCCGGTCGGCGTCACCCTCGAACGCATCCGCTCCACCGCCTACCTCTGGCACAACTACGGCAAGGACACGATCGGCGCGCGTTCGGACGTCGAGCACGTGCCGATCGAGCGGCTGCAGGCCTTCTACCGGACCTGGTACCGGCCGGACAACGCGACCCTGGTGGTCGCCGGCCGGATCGAACCGAAGGCCACGCTGGCGAAGATCCAGGCCGCGTTCGGACCGATCCCCCGGCCCGCGCAGCCGCTGCCGACCTTCTACACCGTCGAGCCGACCCAGGACGGCGAACGCGCGGTGACGGTGCGTCGCACCGGCGACATGCGCGTGGTCGGCGCCGCCTGGCGCAGCGTCGCGGCGACGCATCCGGACAGCGCCGCGCTCGACGTGCTGATGAACATCCTCGGCGACACGCCCAGCGGCCGCCTGCACAAGGCGCTGGTGGAAACCAAGCTCGCCGCGCAGGCGGCCGCGTTCGACGAGAGCCTGCGCGACGGCGGCCTGCTGACCGCGCTGGCGATCGTCCCGAAGGACGGCGACCTCGACAAGGCCCAGGACGCGATGCTGCGCGAACTCGAGGCGATCGCGCAGCGCCCGGTGACCGACGCCGAGGTCGCCGACGCCAAACAGCGCATCGCCAACGGCTACGACAACACCGGCGCCGACGCCAACCGGATGGCGATGGCGCTGACCGGCGACATCGCCAACGGCGACTGGCGCCTGCACTTCCTCGAACGCGACCGGATCGCCAAAGTGACCGCCGACGACGTCAACCGCGTGGCGAAGCTGTACTTCAAGCCCAGCAATCGCACGCTGGGCCGGTTCGAGCCGACCGCCACGCCCGACCGCACCGAAATCGCAGTGGCGCCGACCGCGGCGGAAGCGCTGCGCGGCTACACCGGCAAGGTCGCCGAGGCCGCCGGCGAGGCCTTCGACACCTCCGCCGCCAACATCGACAAACGCACCGAGACCTTCACCCTGGGCGACGGCCTCAGGGTCGCGCTGCTGCCCAAGGACACCCGCGGCGACAAGGTGGTGGTGCGGGCGACGTTCCGCTTCGCCGACGTCGATGCGCTGCGCCCGGTGCCGCCGATGGCCGCGAGCTTCGCCGGCAGCCTGCTGATGAACGGCAGCACGACCATGAGCCGCGAGGAAATCGCCAAGCGCTTCGAGGCGCTGAAGACCAGCGGCAACGTCGGCGGCAGCGCGCAGGCGGCGACGATCAACCTCGACACCCGCCGCGAGACGCTGGCGCAGGCGCTGGCGCTGGCCGCCGACGTGCTGCGCCACCCGGCCTATCCGGCATCGGAGTTCGAGCAGCAGCGCCTGCAGTGGACCACCGGGCTGGAAGCCGCGCGCCAGGAACCCGGCAACGTCGCCGGCATGGCGATGGCGCAGCATTTCGACCCGTGGCCGGCCGGGCATCCGTTCGCGTTCCGCTCGCTGGACCAGAGCCTGGCCGACCTGCGCGCGCTCAAGCGCGAGGACATCGTCGCCTTCCACCGCGACTTCTACGGCACCTCGAACGGCGAGATCGCGATCATCGGCGACTTCGACCCGGTCGCGGTCAAGGCCCAGTTGCGCGAGCTGTTCGCCGACTGGCGCAGCCCGAAGCGGTTCACGGCGCTGATCGAGGCCGACCACGCCGTGCCCGCCGAGCGCCGGCGCTTCGAGACCCCGGACAAGGCCAACGCGGTGCTGATGGCGCGGCTCAACCTGGCGCTGAACCAGGAGGATCCGGACTATCCGGCGCTGGTGATCGTCAACAAGATCTTCGGTGGCGATCCGCTGAAGGCGCGACTGGCCGACCGCCTGCGCCAGAAGGAAGGCCTGACCTACGGCGTCGGCAGCGACATCGACTTCGGCGCGCTGCCCGGCGAGAACGCCGGCAGCCTGTCGGTGCAGGCGATCGGCGCGCCCGAGAACATCGACCGGATCGAAGCCGGCGTGCGCGAGGAACTGGCGCGGCTGGTGCGCGACGGCGTCACCGCGCAGGAGCTGCAGGACGCGGTCGCCTCGCTGCGCACCGAGCGCGAGCAGTGGCGCGGCAACGACCCCGCGCTGGTCGGCACGCTGGCGCGCAACCTGTACCTGGGCCGCACCATGGCCTGGTGGCAGGAGGCCGACCGCAAGATCGCCGCGCTGACCGTCGCCCAGGTCAACGACGTGCTCCGCCGCCGCATCGACCCGGCGACGCTGAGCGTCTACGAGGCCGGCGATTTCGCCAAGGCCGCGAAGAAATGACGCCGCCCGCCGGCGCGTAGCGCGTAGGGCGGGCCCAGGCCCGCCATCGCGGTGCTTCCGGTCGTCTCGAACGATGATCGGCACGATCGCTTTCCGATCAGCGCCACCGTAACGGAACCGACGTGATGGTGGGCCAGCGGCCCACCCCGCGGCGAGCGATCGGGTCGTCAGCGCCGCGGCCAGGCCGCGATCAGCGCCCACAGGCCGCCGAGGCCGGCGATCCAGGCGGCGGCCGGCACGTCGAGCACGCGCGGGCCGCCGGCCTCCAGCGCGTACAGCACCGCGGCGACGATCAGCAGGCCGGTGCCGAGGATCGCCGAGACGATCCGCCGCTGCATCGCGCGCACGGTGTCGGCGAGGTCGGCGAGGTCTTCCGAGCGCATGCCCAGTTCGTGGCGGCCGGTGGTCTGCTGGCTGAGCCAGTCGTGCAGCAGCTTGGGCATCTCCGGCGCGCGCGTCACCAGTTCGGGCAGGCGCTTGCGGAACTCGCTCGCCAGCCGCGCCGGGCTGTAGCGCTCGACCAGGATCTTCTCCAGCACCGGCTTGGCCACCGCCCAGATGTCGAGCTGCGGATCGAGCTGGCGGCCCACGCCCTCGATGTTGAGCAGGGTCTTCTGCAGCAGGATCAACTGCGGCTGCAGGGTGAGTTCGTATTTCTGCGCGGTGCGGAACAGCTTGACCAGCACCTCGGCCAGCGAGATCTCCGACAGCGGCCGGGTGAAGTACGGCTCGCACACGGCGCGCGCGGCGGCCTCCAGCTCGTCGATGCGCGTGGTCGCCGGCATCCAGCCGGCCTGCACGTGCAGTTCGGCGATGCGGCGGTAGTCGCGGTTGAAGATCGCCATGAAGTTCTCGGCGAGGTAGTACTGGTCCTCGCTGGACAACTGGCCGACGATGCCGAAGTCGATCGCGATGAACCGCGGGTTGTCCCTGCGCGCCGGATCGGTATCGACCCAGATGTTGCCGGCGTGGGCGTCGGCGTGGAAGAAGTTGTCGCGGAACACCTGGGTGTAGAACACGCGCACGCCCTTGGCCGCAAGCGCCTTGCGGTCGATGCCGGCGGCGTCGAGCGCGGCGACGTCGTCGCTGGGGATGCCGTACACGCGTTCGAGGGTGAGCACGCGCTCGGCGGTGTGGCTCCAGATCACCTCCGGCACGTACAGGTCCGGCGAATCCTTCCAGAAGCGCCGGATCACCGACACGTTGGCGCCCTCGCGCTGCAGGTCGAGCTCGGCCGCGAGCGTCGTCTCGATCTCGCGCACCACCTCGCGCGGCCGGATCTTCTCGGCGCGCGGGTGCGCGCGTTCGACCAGCGCGGCGATGCTCGACAGCAGCGCGATGTCGCCGTCGATCTGCTTCTCGATGTCCGGGCGCAGCACCTTCACCACCACCTCGCGCCCGCCGGGCAGGCGCGCGGCGTGGACCTGCGCGATCGACGCCGACGCCAGCGGCACGGTGTCGAAGTGCTCGAAGGCCTCGCGGATGTCCTGCGCCAGCGCGGCCTCGACGATGCGCCGCGCGGTCTCGCCGTCGAACGGCGCGACCCGGTCCTGCAGCAGCGACAGTTCGATGGCGATGTCCGCCGGCATCAGGTCGCGGCGGGTGGACAGGATCTGCCCGAACTTGACGAAGATCGGCCCCAGCTCCTCCAGCGCGAGGCGCAGGCGCGCGCCGCGCGGCATCGCCGCGACCTCCGCGGACGCGCGCGGCACGAACGGGCGCGCGAGCTTGAGCCAGCGCTCGGCGGGGGTGCCGTCGAGCAGGTCGTCGAGGCGATAGCGCAGCAGCACGCGACCGATGCGGGTGGCGCGCAGGAACGCGTACGGGGCCGCGCTCATGCGTCGATCCGCTTGTGCAGGCGCGCGATCCGCGCCGCCAGCCGCGCCGCGTCGTCGCGCAGCACGTCGACGTCGTCGTGGAAGGCGTCGAGCTCGGCGCGCGGCACCACGTCGCGCGATTCCTCGGTCACGTATTCGGCAGCGGCGCCGGCGAACCGGCGTCCGCCGTCGCGCGCGCCGCGCAGCGCGGCCGCGACGCCGTTGGCGATCTGCACGCCGAGCACGTCGCCGAAGACGTCGGCGAAGGGTTTTTGCCAGTCCGGATCGAAGCGCTCGGCCAGGCGCTGCAGGCGGCGCGCGAGTTCGGCGTCGCCCTCGATTCGCATGCGCCCGACCGGCAGCGCGTCGGCGTCGTCCGGCGCGGCCCCGAGCAGTCGCGGCAGCACGTTGCGCAGGCCGAACGAGACCACCCCGCCGAGGGTGGTGCGCACGGCGAGGTCGGAGCTGGCCGCGGGATCGACCGGCCCCACCCGCAGCCGGTCGCCCTCGACCGTGAGCCGCAGCGCCAGCGGGTCGGCCGAGCCGTCGCCGCCGGCCAGCGCCAGCACCACGCTGCGGCCGTCCAGCGGCGGCAGCGCGTCGCGGGTGTCCGGGTCGAGGGCGATGGCGCGGTTGAGCGCCGATTCCAGCGCGCGGCCGGCGCGCGGCTTCCAGTCGAGGGGGGAGGTCATGGCGGCATTCTAGCCGGGGGCGCCGCCGACACGACCGCCGGGCGTTCCGCCTGCCGGGAAACGCTCAGGCAACGTCCCTCTCCCGCCGCGCACCGCACTTCCCTTCGTCTAGACGCACTTCCCCTCGCCCGTCCTCGCCCGGATCGATCTCGCGCCTCAAGCCCCTCTCCCCTCGCGGGAGAGGGGTTGGGGAGAGGGGAAAGCATGCCGCCGCGCTTCAGCGCGGCGTCGCAGCGCCCGACGCCGCCGCCAGTCGCGCCAGGCCCTCGGCGATCGTCACCTTCGGCACGTAGCCGAAATCGCGGGTCGCGGGCGCCATCGAGTACCAGTGCGTCGTGCTCAACTGCTCGGCGAGGAAGCGGGTCAGCGGCGGCTCGCCCTTCAGCGGCAGCACGGTCCACAGGCCTTCGCAGACCGCGCCGATGGCGTAGGCCGCGCCGAACGGGAGCGACTTGTCGACCTCCGGCGCGCCGACCGCGCGCAGCAGCGCGTTGACGATCTCGCGCACCGGCGTGGGCTCGCCGTTGCTGATGAAGTAGGCCTTGCCGGCGCAGGCCGCGCCCGGCGCGAGGTGGTCGAAGGCGTCGAAGTGCGCCTGCGCGGCGTTGTCGATGTAGGTGGTGTCGATGCGGTTGTATCCGCCACCGACGAAGCGCAGGCGCCCGGCGCGGGCGCGATCGGCCAGCCGCGGCACCAGTTGCTGGTCGCCGGGGCCCCAGATCAGCCGCGGTCGCAGCGCGACGGTGGCGAGGTCGGCGTCGTTCGCCGCGAGCACGGCCTTTTCGGCGATCGTCTTGGTGGTCGCGTAGGGCGCCTTGAAGCCTTCGCCGTAGGGCACGGTGTCGGCGGTGCCGCCCTCGACCGGATGGGTCGCGCGGTGGGTGACGCTGGGGGTGGAGGTGTAGACCAGCCGGCCGATCCCGCGGGCGCGGCAGGCGGCGAGCACGTGGTCGGTGCCGACCACGTTCGCCTGGTGGTAGCTGTCGTAACTGCCCCAGGCGCCGGCCTTGGCCGCGTTGTGGAACACCGCGTCCATGCCGGCGCAGGCCGCGGCGACGGCGTCGCGATCGGCCAGGTCGCCGCGGATCTGGCGCACGCCCAGCGGATCGAGGTCGGCGTAGTGCCCGCGGTTGAAGCTCGCGACCTCGTGCCCGCGTTCGACCAGCCCGCGGCACAGGGCGTGGCCGAGGAATCCGCCGCCGCCGGTGACCAGGATCTTCATGCCGTGACCTTCATGCGCTGCCCCTCATGCCGTGACCTTCATGCCGTGACCTGCTCGCCGCACGCTTCGCGACTTCGTCCGATGACCGCGCACATGGTACGCGGCGCGGGCGTATGCTGCGCCGCAGACCCCCGCGAGGAGCCCGCCATGCGCCGTCCGTCCCTGCTTGCCCTGATCGTGTGCCTGACCGTCGCCGGCGGCGCCGGCGCGCAGTCGCTGGAACAGCAGCTCAAGGACCGCCTACTCGGCGGCAGCGCCGGCGGCAGCACCGCCGGACTCAGCGAGAAGGACGCCGCCGGCGGGATCAAGGAAGCGCTGGCGCAGGGCGTGGACCGCGCGGTGCGCCAGCTCGGCGCCCCGGACGGCTTCTTCCGCGACCAGGCGGTGAAGATCCTCGTCCCCGAACGCCTGCGCAAGGCCGCCGACCTCGCGCGCAGGTTCGGCGCGGGCCGGCAGGTCGACGCGTTCGAGCTGTCGATGAACCGCGCCGCGGAGAAGGCGGTGCCGATGGCGGCGAACATCCTCGCCGACTCGGTGCGCAAGATGACGGTGCAGGACGCGATCGGCCTGGTCCGCGGCGGCGACACGTCCGCGACCGATTTCTTCCGCCGCACCAGCGAAGACAAGCTGTACGCCGCGTTCCTGCCGATCGTCGCCAAACAGACCGCCTCGGTGGGCGTGACCCAGAAGTACAAGGACTTCTCGAAGAAGGCCGGCGGCAGCGCGCTGGCCGGGGCGCTGCTCGGCGGCGGCAACGGCCAGCCGATGAACGGCGCCGACCTCGACGACTACGTCACCCGCCGCACCATCGACGGCCTGTTCCACGTCATCGCCGACCAGGAACGCCAGATCCGCCAGAACCCGCTCGCGCGCACGACCGACCTGCTGCGTCGCGTCTTCAAGTGACCGCGGGCCCGGCCCGGCGCGACGCCGGGTCGGACGCGATGCGCCGGCGCGGGCTGCGCCGCGCGCATCGCCGAACACCGACCGCCATCGCATTCCGCGAGACGGCCCGCCGATAGGATCGCCGGGCTGCGCGACGTTCGCCCTGCGCAGCCGACCGCCGTCGGCCCCCGGAATCGCGCACCGCCGCGCACCGGCCGACGGCTTTTCCGTACCCAACGACACAAGGAAGCATCGCCATGGTTCGCAATACCGCACTGCACGCCGCGCTCCTCGCCGCGCTGTCCATCGTCCCGCTCGCGCACGCCGCGCCCGTCGAAATGAAGGCCGACGCCGTCGTCGCGGCGCCGTCGGCGAAGGCGCTCGGCGGCGCCGATTTCGCGGTCGCCACGCGTGGGCCGACCCTCGTCGCCCTGTCCTCGCCCTCGCTGGGCGACGCGCGCGCCCTCAAGAGCCGTCGCCAGCAGCAGGCCAAGCACGGCCAGCCGTTCGAGATCGGTTTCGCCCGCGACGTGCCCAACCCGCGCATCGGCCTCGCCCGCCTCGGCTGGCAGAAGCTCGCCGACGGCCGCCACGCCACCCGCTTCGAGATCGGCTCCGCCGACGCGGTCGCGATCCGCGCCGCGTTCTCGCTGAAGGCCGCGGGCCGGGGCGCGGATCCGGCCGGCGTCACCTTCCGCTTCGGCGGCGACGACGGCCGCGTGTTCGAGATGAACGGCCGCGAGTTCGCCGGCAAGCTGCCCGGCTGGTCGCCGGTGACGATGGGCGCGACGTCCAGCGTCGAGGTCGTGCTGGCGAAGGGCCTGCGCCCGCAGCAGTTCGTCCTGGCGATGCCGCAGGTCTCGCATCTCGACATGAGCCCGATCGCCAGCGAGGCCGCGATCGCCTCGGTCGCGAAGATCGGCGAGAGCGGAAGCTGCGAGAACGACATCGTCTGCCGCGTGAGCCCGACGACCGGCTTCCTCAACGCCGAGAAGGCGGTGGCGCGCATGCTGTTCACCAAGGGCGGCTCGTCGTACCTGTGCACCGGCACGCTGCTCAACAACAGCAACGCGACCAAGCGCCACCTGTTCTGGAGCGCCGCGCACTGCATCAGCTCGCAGACCGTGGCGAACACGCTGCAGACCTACTGGTTCTACAAGGCGACCACCTGCGGCGGCACCACCCAGGCGCCGGGCGCGGTGACCCTGACCGGCGGCGCCTACCTGCGCTTCTCCAACACCACGCGCGACACGCTGCTGCTGGAGCTCAAGACCGCGCCGCCGGCCGGCGCCTACTACGCGGGCTGGACCAGCGCCGCCATCGGCGCCACCGGCACCGCGATCGAAGGCATCCACCACCCCGCCGGCGACGCCAAGATGTACTCGCTCGGCAGCGTGACCGGGCTGAGCACCACCATCGACCGCAAGTCGCCGCTGTACCGGGTGGTGTGGAATTCGGGCGTGACCGAAGGCGGCTCCTCGGGCTCGGCGCTGTTCAAGATCGCCGCCGACGGCACCTACCAGCTCACCGGCGGCCTCTACGGCGGCTATTCGTACTGCTCCGCGCCGAACGACCCGGACTACTACTCGCGCTTCGCCGACGTGTATTCCAGCATCTCGTCGTACTTCGGCCCGTAAGCCGGCCGTCGCGCATCACCGCGGCACGACGGGCCCGGCGCAGGCCGGGCCCGTTTTCGCATCGCCATCAGCGCACGCGCGTCGCCGCCCACGCCGCCAGCTTCTCGCGCCCGATCTTGGCGTTGTGGCGGATGTCGACCGGAAATGGCTTGGGATGGTGGAGGAACGTCGTCACCTTCGCGGTGTGGACGAAGCCTTCGCCGAGGTGGCGCAATTCATCCTCGATCCGCGGCCAGTCGGCGGCCGCCACGCCGGCGCGCAGCTCGACGCACAGCACCGGCAACTGCGACCCGAACGCCCCGACGCCGACCAGCGCGGTGCGGCGCACGTCGGGGTGGGCGTTGAACACGGGCTCGACCTGTTCGGTGCACAGCGTGTCGGCGGCGGTGACCACACGCTGGGTCTTGCGGCCGCAGAACCACAGCCGCCCTTCCGCATCGAAGTAGCCGAGGTCGCCCATGCGGTGGACGATGCGCTCGGCGCCGTCGGGCAGCGTCTCGCGGATCTTCGCCAGCCGCGTCTGCGCCTCGCGGCCGAAGTACTCGTCGGTGGCGGTGGGGCCGGCGACGGTGATCTCGCCGACCAGCCCGCCCTTCACCAGCAGGTCGTCCGACCACTGCGCGATCGCCGCGTCGTCGACGCGGATGATGCGCACCTCGTTCGGCGGCACCGCGCGGCCGACGCAGGTGCCGGCGCCGTGCTCGGTGCGCTCGCGCAGGGTCAGCAGCTCGCGGCCCTCGATGATCGCGACCGGCAGGCATTCGGTGGCGCCGTAGGGCGTCCAGAAATTCGCGTCCGGCGGCAGCAGCGAGCGGATCTTCGCGACCACGTCCGCCGGCACCGGCGCGCCGGCCGACATCACCGTCTTCACGCCGGCCAGCGGCTGGCCGTGGTCGGCCAGCACGCGCATCAGCGCCGGCGAGCCGAACAACTGGTCCACGCCGAAACGCGCGATCGCCGCGTGCAGCTTGCGCGGATCGGCCTGCGCCGGCCGGGTCGGGTCCATGTCGGGGATGATCGAGGTGGTGCCGAGCGCGGGATCGAACAGCGCGAACGGCGGGAACGTCGGCAGGTTGGTGCCGCCCGGCGCGATCCCGAACGCCTGCCCCAGCAGCGCGATCTGGCCGACGAAATGGCGGTGGCGGTAGACCACGCCCTTGGGGATGCCGGTGGAGCCGCTGGTGAACAGGATCGCGGCGACGTCGTCCGGCGCGGTGTCGGCCAGTTGCGGCCCGGCGCCGGCGCCGGCGCGTTCGAGTTCGGCCAGGGTGGCGTCGGCGAGGATCGCGCGCGCGCCGGTGGTCACCCGCACCCGCGCGCTGCGCGCCCAGCGCAGCGCCACCCGCGCGACCTGCGCCAGCGGGATGCCGACGAACGCCTCCGGCTTCGCTTCGTCCAGGCACTGCCGCAGCGCGCGGCGATCGATGCCCGGATCGACCAGCACCGGCACCGCGCCGGCCTTGAACAGCGCGAACATCAGCAGGAAGAACTCGGGCGTCGGCCGCACCATGACCACGGTGCGGGTGCCGCGGACGATGCCGCGGGTGGCCAGGCCCGCGGCGATGGCGTCGCTGCGGCGGTCCAGGTCGGCGTAGGTCAGGGCGACGGCGTAGCGCCCGTCGCGGCCCGGGCAGCGCATCGCCACCTGGTCGGGCCGGGCGGCGGCCAGCGGCGGCAGGCAGGCGGCGATGTTGCAGGGCGTGGCGGGGGCGTCGACGGTCGTCATCCCGGCATTGTCCCCCGCCGGCGCCCCCCCTTGCCAACCGCCGGCGGTTCGGGAGAATGCCGCTCCGCCGCAGCTCGTCGCGCAGACGCCGGCGCTTTCCCCGAACCCTCCCGCCACCCCGCCCCGGGCGCACGCCCGGCCACCCGGCCCACGCGCATGTCGCATCCGTGTCTGAGCTGCGGCGCCTGCTGCGCCGCCTATCGCGTATCGATGCACTGGTCGGAGGCCGAGCCCGCGCTCGGCGGCGCGGTGCCGGTCGCCCTCACCGAAGTCCTCGACGGCCACCGCCGCTGCATGCGCGGCACCTGGGCGCAGCGGCCGCACTGCACCGCCCTCGCCGGCACGGTCGGCGACGCGGTCCACTGCACGATCTACGACGCGCGCCCCTCGCCCTGCCGCGAGCTGCGGATGTCGTGGCAGGATGGCGGCCCGAACCCGCAGTGCGACCGAGCGCGGGCGCTGCACGGTCTGCCGCCGCTGCGCCGGGAAGACGTGGCGGCGGCGCTCGCGGGCGGCTGAGACTCAGCGCGCCGGGCGCAGGCGTCCGCGCAGCCCCGCCAGCGGCGAACCGCGGCCGTCGTCGGTCAGGCCCGCGGCGACCAGCCGCCGGAACGGCGCGAACGTCGCCGCCGCGTGCAGCGCCAGCCGCCGCAGCCGCCTGGCCGGCGCGCGTTCGTCGGTGTAGAGCCCCGCCAGCCACTGCGTCGCCAGGTACAGCGGCCGCGTCGCCCGGCGATGGGCGCGTTCGTAGTCGGCCAGCAGCGCCGGCGTCCAGTACGGCCGCCCGGCCGCGTGCGCGCCGCGGATCGCGCGCGCCAGCGTGTCCTGGCCGAGCAGGCCGAAGTTGAAACCGTGCGCGGTCACCGGATGCATGCCGACCGCGGCGTCGCCGATCGCGACGAAGCGCTCGGCCGCGAACCGGCGCGGATACACGCCGACCAGCGGGTACGCGCAGCACGGGCCGGTGAAGGTCATCGCGCCCAGCCGGCCGCGGAAGCGCCGGGCCATGTCCGCGCCGAAGGCCTCGGGATCCAGCGCCTGCACCGCCGCCGCCTCGGCGTGCGGCAGGGTCAGCACCACCGACGACGCGTGGCGGTCCTGCAGCGGCAGCAGCGCGAGGGTCTGGCCGTAGTCGAACCATTCCCACGCGGTCTGTTCGTGGTCGCGCTCGTGGCGCACGCGGCAGACCAGCATGGTCCGGCCGAAGTCGCGCATGTCCGCGCCGATGCCCATCGCCCGGCGCGTCTCGGAGAAGCGGCTGTCGGCGGCGACGATCAGGTCGCAGCGCAGCGCGGCGCCGTCGTCCAGCCGCACCTCGGCGCCGTCCGCGCCGCTGCGCACGCCGGTCACGCTGCGGCCGTCGAACAGGACCACGTCGGGATGGCCCATCGCCTCGGCGAAGGCGGCGCGCCGGATCGCGTGGTTCGGCACCAGCCAGCCGAGCTGGTCGCGGCCGCTGTCCTCGTGGCGGAAGCGCAGGCCGTCGGCGTCGTCGCCGTCCAGGACCAGCGCGTCGCGCAGCACCGACGGCTCGTCCGCGGCCAGCCGCGCCCACAGGCCGAGATCGGCCATCAACCGCTGCGAACGGTGGGTCAGCGCGATCTCGCGGCCGTCCTCGGCGGGCGCGGCCAACGCCGCGCGCGGCTGCCGCTCGACCAGCGCGATGCGCAGGCCGCTGCCGGCCAGCGAGCGGACGAAGCACAGCCCGGCGGGACCGGCGCCGACCACGACGAGGTCGAACGCGGCCTCCGACGGACACAGGGAAGTGGCGGATGCCTCGGCCATGGCGCGCCCTCGCGGCGATTGCGGAGGTCGCAGGTTAGGCGGCGCGGCCCGGCGCGGCGTTGATCCGGGTCAAGCGGGGACGGCGCGCGGCGCGTGGAGACCGCACCGGCCCGGTAGAGCGGCCTTCAGGCCGCTGCCGTTTCGGGGTGTCGGTAGAGCGGCCTTCAGGCCGCTTGGCCCTGGTCTCGTCTCGAAAACAGCGGCCTGAAGGCCGCTCTACCGAGACGCAGGAACCACCGCGGCCCGAGGCCGCGCCGACGGGCGTGGACGCGCGCAGGTCGCGACGTCAGACCGGATGCGCGTCCAGGAACCGCCGCATCGCCGGCACCAGCACCTCGTGCTTGTCTTCCAGCACGTAGTGGCCGGCATCCTCGAAGGCGTGCGACTCGGCGTCCGGCAGCGCGCGCTGGAAGCCTTCCAGGAAATGATGGTCGAACACGAAGTCGCGCAGGCCCCAGCCGATGAAAGCCGGGCGGTCGGCGAAGGCAGGCAGGCGCTTGCCGGCGGCATCGACCAGCATCCACGCCGCGTCGTCCGGGCCCAGCGGGATGTCCTGCACGAAGCGCAGGGTCGAGATGCGGTTCGCCCACGAGTCGTAGGGCGCCAGGTAGGCGTTGCGCACGTCGGCCGGCATCCTGCGCACCACGCCGTCGCGCGCGGCGCCGGCGGCGAAGGCGTTGAAGCCGCGGATCAGCAGCGCGCCGAGCTTCATGTCGCGGCCCAGCGTGAGCTGCCACGGCATCGGCTTGGCCGCCGGCAGCGGGAACGCCGCGGTGTTGGTGATCAGCAGCCGGCGCACCTGCGCCTCGTGCGACAGCGCCCAGCCGAAGCCGATCATCCCGCCCCAGTCGTGGACCGCCAGGGTCACCGGGCCGTCGATGCCGAGATGCTTGAGCAGCGCCTCGAGATCGTCCACCCGCGACTGCAGCGTGTAGCGATAGCGGTCGTCGCCGGGCTTGTCCGACAGCCCCATGCCGACGTGGTCCGGCACGATGCAGCGGTAGCGGTCCCTCAGGCCCAGCACCAGGTGGCGCCAGTAGTAGCTCCACGACGGATTGCCGTGCAGCATGACGATCACTTCCGGAGCCGCGACCTCGCCGTCGCGCGGACCCTCGTCGAGGTAGGACATCGCGATGCCCGGACGGACCTCGAAACGCCGTGGGGTGAAGGGATAGTCGGGATAGGCGGTGGTGCTCATTTGCGGCATGTCGTCGGCGGCATCGGCGCGGGGCAGCGTTCCACCGCGCGCGGCGGCCAGGGAACAGGGCCGCCAAGGATAAGCCCTGCCCCCCGGTTTGGCACCGCGGCGGGGCCGCCGCCCCGGCCGTCGTCAGCCCTTCGGCCTGCCCAGCAGGCGGTCCGAGAATTCCTCCAGCGCCTGCTTCAACTGCTCCTCGCGCAGGGCCATGGCCAGCGCCGGACCCTCGGTCGGCATGGCCTTGCCGCGTTTCGCGGCGGCCGGCGCCGGGGCCGCGGACAGGGTCGACAGGCGCTCGGCGAGCAGCGCCAGCACCTGCTGCAACTGCTGTTGCTGCTCGGCGTGGCGCTCGAACCAGTCGGCGGCGGGACCCGGCGCCGGCGCGGCGGCGGGGGGCGGCGGCGGCGGCGGCGTCAGGCGCTCGGACAGCCGTTCCAGCGAGGCCAGCAGCTGCGGCCAGGGCGTCTCGGCCGCGGGCGTCGCGACCTCGACCTCGACTTCGGCCGGGGCCGGCGGCGTCGCCAGCCCGCGCACGCTTTCGACCAGATCGTGCAGCTGCGCCACGACGCGCGGGCCGACCTCGGCCTCGCCCGCGCCCATCGCCCGATCGCGCAGGAAATCGCGCCGGATCTGCGCCCAGCGCTCGGTCTGGGCGGCGTCTAGCGTGCCGCGCAGTTCGCCGAGCTTGAGCAGGTTCTCCTCGGCGCCGCCGGTGAGCAGTTGCGCTTCGCTGCGATAGTGATCGGCGATCAGCTGCTGCAGCTCGGCGTCGTTCATCGCCGGCGACACCTTCTCCGCCAGCTTGTTCATGTTGCGGTAGCTGCCCTGCAGCTTGAACGGCGGCTCGGTGCGGTAGCGGTCGGCCTGCGCGGCGCTGGCGATGTACTGGCGGTTGACCGCGTACACGGTGTCGCGCACGCGCATCAGGCGCGTCAGCGTGGCCGCGATCTCGTCGATCTCGGCCGGGCCGTAGGCGTGCGCCAGCGCGTTCGCGGAGAACGGCCGGCCCTCGACCTTGTCGACCAGCTTGTAGAGATCGCCGAGCTCGCGCTGCGCCAGCGGCGCCAGCACCGGGCTGGAGGTCAACGCGTTCTCCAGGTAGCTCATCAGGAACGTCGGCTCGCGGCCGCCGAGCACGTCGCCGAGGTTGTAGACGTCGGCGCGGTTGGCGAGCATGTCCGGGATCCGGAACACCTCGCCGGATTCGGTGTACGGATTCCCCGCCATCACCACGCAGAACTTGCGCCCGCGCAGGTCGTAGGTGCGGGTGCGCCCGCGCCACACGCCCTCGATGCGCCGGGTGCCGTCGCACAGCGAGATGAACTTCTGCAGGAACTCGGCGTGGGTGTGCTGGATGTCGTCGACGTACAGCATCACGTTGTCGCCCATCTCGAGCGCGAGGTTGAGCTTCTCCAGTTCCTGGCGCGAAGTCGCGTCCGGCGCCTGCGCCGGGTCCAGCGAGCGCACCGCATGCCCGAGCGCCGGCCCGTTGATCTTCATGAAGATCAGGCCCAGCCGGTGGGCGACGTACTCCATCAGCGTGGTCTTGCCGTAGCCCGGCGGCGAGATGAGCATCAGCAGGCCCATCAGGTCGCTGCGCTTGGCCTCGCCGACGGTGCCCATCTGCTTGGCGAGGTTGTCGCCGATCAGCGGCAGGTAGACCTCGTCGATCAGCCGGTTGCGCACGAACGAGGTCAGCGGCTGCGGCTGGAACTCCGACAGCCGCAGCGCTTCGCGTTCGCGCGCGACCAGCGCCTGGCGCAGGTGCTGGCAGCGGCGGAAGCGCGGCAGGAAGTCCTCGCGATGGCGACGCAGGCGCTCGGCGAAGTCGTCGACGCCCAGCGCGATCGCGCCGTCGACGATGCGCGGATGTTCGCCGAGCAGGCCTTCGACCCGGGCCCGCAGTTCGGTCTCGCGCACCTGCGCCAGCGCCTCGTCGCCGAGCAGCAGCAGCGCCGCGGCCTCGGGCGCGTACGCGGCCAGGTCGGCGTGCGCCGGCGCCTCGACCAGCGCCTCGCACCACTGCATCGCCAGCCGCCAGCGCGCGCCGGGGTCGTCCTGGGCCGCGGCGAGCGCGGTTTGCAGTTCGTCCCACAGGCGGTCGCCGTCGAGTCGCTGGCGCAGCGCATCGTGCAGGACCCGCGCGTAGCGGCTGAACGCGAACGCCGGGCGAGCCGCGGCCAGCACGTCGACCAGGTAGGCCGCGGCGCGCGCGTGCAGCGAAACGTCGAACGCCAGTCCCGCCGAAGCGGCGAACGCCTCCAGCGCGCCGGCGAGTTCCCCGCGCAGGGCGTCGAGGCCGCTGCGCCGCGCGAACACGCGTTCGATGCCCTGCGCATTGCGCGCCCGCGTCGACCACTGCGCGGCCTCGGGTCGCGCGCGCAGCCGGGCCCAGGCGACGCTCGCCCAGGCGCGCGCGTCGGGCGCATGCGCGAGCGTGCCCGCGGCCTCGCGCAGCGGCAGCAGCGCGAGCAGCAGCTTCACCGCGTCGTGGTCGTGGATGCCCTTCTCATAGCCTTCGCGATAGCGCTGCGCGGCGAAGTCCTGAACGGTCTTCGCCAGCCGCTCCGGCTGCTTGGCCTGCAGCAGCAGCGCATCCGCGTCGAGCCCCTGCTCGCCCGCTTCGGCCGCGGCCAGCACCGCGCCGGCCAGGTACTCCGCACGGCACACCCCCGCAGACTCGGATTCCAGCGGGCTGTCCCACACGTCGCGCAGCGCGTCGAGCTCGGGGTCCTGCACCGGCGCGAAATAGCCGGTGCCGGTCAGGTGCAGCGCCAGGCCGTCGCCGCGCGGCAGCACGGTGAGGTCCAGCGGCTGGGTGTTGACGCTGAAGCGGTGGCGCGGGCCGAGGCGGACCACGTTGCCGTCGTCCTCGAACAGTTCGCTGCGGTCGCGCAGCGCGCGCACCGACTGGTCGCGGACGCGCTTGAGCCGCGCCTCGAGATCGTCCGCGCGCACGCTGTCCTGCAGCTCGCGCAGGCGCGCGGCGAGGTCGCGCAGCTTCAGCACCAGCGGGTCGCCGGCGAAGAAGGCGTTGAGCGCATCGGCATCGCCCAGCCGCTCGGTGCGGCGCGGCAGGCCGTCGAGGATGCGCGACGCGGCGTCGGCCAGCGACTGCGCGCGGCGCTGGCGTTCGTCGAGCAGCGCCTGCTTGTGCGCCTCGAAGGTTTCGATCAGCTCCTCGCGCTTGGTCGCGATGTCGGCGAGGAACTGCTCGTGCTCACCGAAGCGGCCTTCGATTTCCTCCAGCTGCAGCAGCAGCCGCGACAGCGCCTGGTCGCAGGCGTCGGGATCGCGCGACGCCGACAGCGCGCCGGCGATGCCCTGCCCGAACAGCGCGAACTGGGCGCCGAACTGGGCCACCGCCTCGCCGGCGCCGAGCTGCTTGCGGCGCTGTTCGGCGCGGGCGCGCGCCTGGTTGAGCCTGGCGTAGAGCGCGGAGATCGTCTCGACCACGCGGGTGCGCTGCGCGGCGTCGTCCACCGGCAGCGTCGCCATCAGTTCGGACAGCAGGTCGAGGTCGGCGGACAGCGTCCGCATCGCGTCGAGCGGCTCGCGCAGCGCCGCGACGCCTTCCGCGCGCTGCGCCTGCGCGTCGAGTTCGCCGATGCGGATCTCGTACGGCTGCAGCACGCGGGCGTCGGCGAGGAATTCGCCGGCCGCCGCCGCGGTGCGCGCCTGCGCCTCCTGCAGGGCGGCGTCGAAGGCGTCGATCGCGGCGCCGTCCGCGTAGCGCTGCTCGCGCAGCGTCATCCAGCGCCCGCGCTGGGCCGACAGCGCGTTCAGCGCGGCGACGCAGTCCTGCACGCGCTCCCAGCGGTCCGGATGCAGGCCGTCGAGCAGTTCGCGCTGCCGCGCTTCGGCCTCGCGCATCGCCTCGCCGGCGCGGCGACGCAGGCTCTCGACCTTCTCGTATTCGTCGAGCACCGCCTCGCTGCCGGCGACGATCTCGCGCAGCAGCGGCGCCAGGCCTTCGCACTGCGGGTCCTCGATCCAGTGGTGGCGGTCGAACAGACGCCGCGCGTTCTGGCTCAGGCGCTGGTAGTGCGCCGCCGACAGCGCCTCGGTCGCGATCTCGCGCGAGAGGTCGCGCAGGTCCGACAGACCGCGCACGAGGTCCGGATTGCCGACGCGGGCGAAGAAGCCGGTGCCGGCCGGCTGCGCGAGCGCGTGCTCCTCGGCGGCGAACGGCGTACGCCACACCTGCATCGGGTGGACGCGGGTCGGCTCCGCGGAGTCGGCGCTGAAGATCACCATGCGCCCGTCGCCCAGCCGCGCGTAGCCGTGGCCGATCACCGGCGGCTGCATGCCGCGCTCGATGGTGTTGTAGACGCACAGCGCGATGCGGCCGTTTTCCGGTTCGTAGAACAGGTACAGCACGTCCTCGCCGTTGGGCGCGCGCAGCGTGCGCCGGAAGCGCATGCCCTGCACGTTCTGGTCGAACGTGCGCAGCTCGCCGCTCTGCAGCAGGTAGCCGCCCGGGAACACGATGCCGTGGTCCTCCGGCAACTGCACGCAGGCCTGGCCGATGGCGTCGATCCGGTACACCTTGCGCGCGACGGTGCTGTAGGCGAGGTGGCGCCAGACCTTTTCGCGGTACGGCAACACCCGCAGCAGCAGCAGCGTGCCGACCCGGGCGTATTCGATCTGCGCGTCGTCCAGCGACTGGGTCTTGTCCTCCACCGGCTCGCTGTACAGGCCGAGCCCGGATTCGGTGTTGTTCTCGATCTTGATCGTCAGGTCGCCGCCGACCGTCTCCACGAACACCGTGTCGAGGATGTTCATGTGCGGATAACGCCCGTTGACGGCCTGCTCGCGGCCGGCCCGGGTCCACTCGAAATCGTGGGGCGCGGGCAGCGCGATGTCGCGCTCGCCGCGATTGTCGACATAGCGCACGCTGCCGTCGGTGCCGACGCTCCAGCGGAACACGCGCATGTCCTCGATGCGCTCGCCGATCTGGAACGCCGCCAGGAACTGGCCGTCGCGCACCATCAACTGCAGCAGCCGCGCGTGCTGGTAGTAGGCGAACAGTTCGCCGAAATCCTTCGCGAACGCCGGTTCGGCGAGGAAGCTGCCGGCGACCTCCACCGGCACCACGTCGTAGCCGGCCTCGCCCTCGACCAGCCGGTACAGCGAGAACACGTCCTCGACCCGGGTGGTCTTCTTCAGCCCCATGAACACGTTGTAGCCGAACAGCAGGCAGTCGCCGACCTGGACGATGTCGCGCGCGACGCAGTTGTGCTCGGTGCGGATGCGGACCCGGCCGATCATCTCCATCCGGCTCGCGCCGAAGGCCTCGATCCGCGCCGCGTTCAACGCATCGACCCGCTGGCGCAGCGCCTCGCCCTGCGCATCCAGCCTGTGCCGGAGCACCTCGTAGGCGCCGCCTTCGGCGACGGCGCGGTCCACCGCGCCTTCGGCGGCCTGCGTCGCGTCGTTCGCGACGGTTGCGATCTTGTCCGACATCGTGTCCTGCCTCGTGGTGCCCGGGCGCCGTCCGCCGGCGGGCGCCGGCGGACGCATTGCGGGATCAGGCCTCGCCGGCCGCGGTCTCGGCCTTCGCGGCCGGCGTCCTGGCGCCGCCCAACTGCAGCGACATCAGCTTCTCCAGCAGCTCCTGCACGATCGGGCTCTTGCCGGCCACGCCTTCGACCGCCTTGCCGACCGACAGCGCCTTGGCGAACGAGTCGAAGAACGCGCCCTCGCCGCCGACGATGTCGATGTTGGCCTTGGCCAGCGCGGTCGACAGCACTTCGGCCTGCTCGCGGGCGATGTCCTTGTTGGCTTCGATCGAGGCCATCGCCTGCTCGAAGGTCTTCTCCAACTGCATGCGGAACTCCTCGTGCGCGCGCGCCTGGTCGCTGAGCGACCCCAGCGCCGCGAACTTGTCGGTCAGGCCCTCGGCCTCCGAGCGGTACTTCTCGCGCAGCACTTCGGCCTGCGAGAAGCCGACGCCCTTGATGACCTCGGCCTCGGCCGCGCCCTTGTCCTGCGCGCCCTTCGCCTCGGCGGCCATGGTCTCGGCGACCACGCGCGCCTTCGCCAGGCCTTCCTTCTCCAGCGCCGCGGCCGCGACTTCGCGCACGCGCGCGTCGGCGAGCCCGGGCGCCGCGCGCTCGGCCTCGATGCCTTCGGCCATGCGCTTCTTGCCCTCGGACTGCTTGGCCGCCGCTTCCAGTTCGGCCTGGGCGATCACCGTGATCTGCACCGCGCGATGCTTGGAGGCGGCCTCGTCGGCCTCCGCCTGCTTCACCTGGCGCACCAGTTCCTGCTCGGCCTTCGCCTGCGCGGCGAGGATGGTCGCCTGCTTCTGGCGGTCGGCTTCCGACACCAGCCTCACTTCCTTGATGCGCTCCTCTTCCTGCGCCACGGTCTTCTCGACCGCGACCCGCTCGCGGACCACGTTGGCGATGTCCTTGCGCTGGACTTCCAGCGCCTTTTCCTTGTCGATCTGCTGCAGCTCGACCTCGCGCTCGCGGGCGACGATCTCGAGCTGGCGCGCACGGTTGACCTTCTCGACCTCGATCGCGACGGCGCGCTGGCGGTTCTGCTCGGCGACCTCCACTTCGCGCATGCGGTTCTGCTCGCGGATGTCGAGCTGCTCCTGGGTCGCGATCCGGGCCTGTTCGGCCTTCAGGCGCTCCTCTTCCTGCACCTTGTGGGTCTCGGCCTCCTCGCGGGCGCGGATCGTCGCGATCTCGCGCTGCTGGCGCGCCTCGGCGTCGGCCTGCTGGCGTTCGAGCGCGAGCATCGCCTCGCGGGTCTCGACGTTCTTCTTGCTGATCGCCAGCTCTTCGTTGCGCGCGAGTTCGTTGGTGATCACGTTCTGCGCGGCGGTCAGCTCGGTGATCTTGCGGATGCCCTCGGCGTCCATGATGTTGCTCGGGTCGAGCGAGGACTTCGGGGTCTGCTCCAGGTAGTCGATCGCGACGTCCTCCAGCACGTAGCCGTTGAGGTCGTTGCCGATCACCTCGATGATCCGGTCGCGGAATTCCTGGCGGTTCTCGAACAGCTTGACGAAGTCGATCTGCTTGCCGACCGTCTTCAGCGCCTCGGAGAACTTGGCGTTGAACAGCTCGTTCACCGCGGCCTTGTCGGACGCGCGGTCGACGCCGATCGCCTTGGCGACCTTGAGCACGTCCTGCGGCGTCTCGTTCACCCGCAGGTAGAACGCGACGTTGATGTCGGCGCGCATGTTGTCGCGGCAGATCAGCCCGTCCTTGCCGCGTCGATCCACTTCGAGGGTGATCAGCGAGATCCGCATGAACTCCTTCTTGTAGATCACCGGGTAGACCAGCGCGCCGGTGAAATGCACCTTCGGCGTCGACGACAGATCGTTGACGATCAGCGCCGTGCCCTGCGGCACCTTGACGTAGAAGGCCTTGAACATCCCCAGCAGGCCCAGCATCAGGACGACACACACCGCGACGATCGCCAACACCCACATGACGTCCGTTACATGCTCGCTCATCACACGTTCTCCAGCTCTTTGAACTCGTCGAGTTCGGAATGTGTCCACCGGGCGTCCGCCGCGGCGGTCGCAAAGGGTCAAAGCCGCTCGAATTCCTCGGCCGAGATCGCCCGGTAGGCGTTCCGGTCCTCGAGGTATTCGATCAGCACCACGCGGTCGCCGCGGACGAAGCGCCCGGACACGTCCGCGCGCACCTGCAGGATCAGGCCGGCGCCGCCGTCGTCGACTTCCACGGTGCCCGAGGTCAGGGTCAGCTCCGGGCTGCGCACCGTGCCGTAGCGGCCCAGCATCGGCCGCTGCGAGACCGGCGCGAAGCGCCGCAGCGCGCGCCGCACCGGCGTCAGCACGATGCGGCCGACCGGGATCGCCAGCAGCAGGCCGCCGACCATCGTCGCGATCCGCGCCGGCAGCTCGAAGATCCCCAGCGGTACGGTCCGCAGCACGTACTCGTCGACGAAGAAGCAGAAGCTCCAGCCGACGACCGCGATGATCGTGAACACCACCATGATCGGCACCCCGTGCAGGCCGAACTTCATCAGCACCCCGCCGGCGTCGCTGCCGGCGTCGTGGTGCTGGCCGGCGTGCGCGTGGTCGCCGGCGCCGTGCGCATGCCCGCCGAGATCGTGGCCGATGCCGTGGCCGCCATGCGCATGCCCGCCGAGGCCATGCCCACCGACGTCGTGACCGCCGAAGCCGTGGCCGCCGTGCGCGTGCCCGCCGAAGCCGTCCGGCATCAGGCCGTCCACGCTGTCGACCTCCAGGATGCCCAGCGCCGACAGCAGCCAGTGGACCACGACCACCAGCAGCAGCACGCTATAGACGACCGTCGGAAACGACGTGACGATTTCCAGGAACAATGCCATCGCTGCCCTCTCCCCCGGGTTGGTTCAGTCGGCCTGCTGCTTCAGCCGCGACAGCACCGAGTCGGTGCGGTCCTCTTCGGCGATGATCCCGGCGCGGCGCAGGCGCGCTTCGAGGCCATCTTCGTCGCCGGCGTCCGCCAGCCCATCCTCCGCGTCCAGTCGCGCGCCGCGCGCGGTCTGCCGCTGGCGGATGCGCTCCAGCGAATCCAGCGCGGTGCGCACGCGGACGTCGGAGTCGCGGCGGCGGCTCGCCACCGCGGCCTGCGCGCGCTGCACGCTCTCGGTGGCGCGCACCGTGTCGACCTGCTGCTTCAACCGCCGGATCGTCGCCTCGAAGCGCGCCGCAGTCGCACGCAGGTGGGCCACGCCCTCGGCGAGGTCCTTGACCCGGACGGTCTCGCCGTCGCGTTCGATCTCCAGCAGCGCAATCTTCGCCGCGACCTCGCGCGCCAGCGCCTCTTCGCCGGCCTTCAGCGCCTTCATCGCGTAGCCTTCGTATTCGGCGAGCTTCGCGTTGGCCGCCGCCAGCCGCTCGTTCGCCACGTGGCTGCGGGCCAGGGTCTCGGCGAGCGTGGCGCGGACGCGATGCAGTTCGGCGTCGTGTTCGCGGATCTCCTGGTCGAGGATGCGCAGCGCCTGGCTTTCGGCGATGGCCTCGCCCAGTTCGTTCACGCCGCCGCGGACCGCGGCGACCAGCCGCTGCCACACCGCCGGCGCGGCTTCCGCCACGCGCTCGGCCTGCGGCTCGGCCGCGGCTTCGCGTTTCGTGCGCGGACGCCCTTTCGTGCTCATGCGGCCTCCCGCAGCTCGCGCAGGTGCGGCGCGTAGGCCTCGGTGGCGCGGATGGTGTTGTCGGCCAGGCTCTCGACCTCGAGCAGCACGTCGGCCAGCGACGAGGTCGAACTCAGCGCGCCGAACATGATGTAGACGTCCTCGCCGTCGATCACCTCGATGCCGAGCGTCGACAGCGGGAACAGCTTGTGGGTGCGCAGCACTTCCTCGTTGAACGTGGCTTGGTCCTCGATCTGGTCCACCGGCCACAGCAGCGCCTCGACCACGATCTGCCGGCCGACCACCGCCATGAACAGCGGCAGGTCGCCGTAGTCGTGCATGGTCAGGTACAGACCGGGCTCGGCGCCGTCGATCAGTTCGACCGCGTAGGCGCCCTCGCGGGCCCGCGCGTGGCTCGCCAGCGCTTCGTACAGCGCCGGCGCCGTCCACACCGTGTCGTTGCTGCGCATCGTCTCGTCTCCCCCCACGCGTCGGCGCGGGACAAGGCCTTGCGGGCGGCGCATCCGCCGCTCGATCGCCGCCAGTTCGTCGGCGTACTCCGGCAACACCCACAGCTCCTTCTTCACCAGCCCCTGCTCGCGCAGGCGGTCGCGGTGGCGACGCTGATAGAAGGCGGAGCTGCGGCGTTCCATGAACGGCAGCCTAAGACTCACATGTGACGCTGTCAAGACATCACATGTGGGATTCGGACGGAGCTCGGGTCGGCGACTATCACCAGCTCGGGGCGCATCAGATGCAGCCAGCTTGGCACGAACCAAAACACGAGCATTTTCAATGACCTGGGAGGCATTCCGGGTCTCGGCCAGCGCCGGGCGACGCCGTGGCGGGCACGAGGAGGGCAGTCGCGGGAAGCGACGATCGGCCGGAAACGCAAACCCCGGCCGGAGCCGGGGTTTGCGGGGCTGGTGCAGAGCGCTCCAGTCAGTGCAACGGCCAGCCACCGGCCGCGTCGACCGCGTCGTCGAGCGCCGCCTGCAACTCGAGCGTGCGCGCGAGCGCGGCGATCACCGCCTGGTAGTGGGTGATGTCGTCGTAGCTCAACAGGCGGCCCTTGCGATCCTTCAGCCATTTCTCGGCCACGCGGTAGCCACCGATGTGCATGTCCCACACCGCCTGCGGCACGCCGCCGAAATACTGGGCGGCATTGATGTAGACCCGCCCGGCTTCCCCGGCAGCCGGCTCAGGCGGCGCGTAGCGCACCTTCTCCACCTCGTTGCTGCCGGCCACGTCGAACGTCGTGATGCGTGGCAGCACACTATCCATGGTGTGCAGCGCGATCAGCTCGTGGCCGATCGTCACCAGTTGGTCGAACAGGCCGCGATTGCGAGTGAGCGGGATGCGCGGGAAGTCGCGTTTGAGGAAATCGGCATAGCGCGCGCGGTAGGACGGGGTGTAGAGCACGGCATAGATCCAGGCCAGCACGTCTTCGGGGGCGGGCGTGCCGCCGACGGCCCCGGTCAGCGCAGCCAGAAATTCCGGAGAGAGGTTGGGACGTTGTTCTGGAACAACTGTATTGAGAAGATCCTTTGGCTGACTGGAAGCAAAAAGCCACAGCGGGAACACGAATCCGTTGTTTGATGTCTTTGGCGACATGCATATCACTTCAACAATCCCTGTCGTCATCTGCGCGTGTGCAAAGCTCTCTCCCTTCGTCAGCCGAGAAGTGACCAGGCCAATGTTTTTGCGACCAAAGAAATGATCCATGACCCCAGACCGAGGCATGCAATGGAACCCTCTAGAGTGACCCGTGTAATACGTATATCTAAGATCGAAAGGCCGATAAAGAACAGGAGTAATTCGCAATTTTTCAGGCCCAGCCTTCAAAAGATCTTGCTGAGCCAAAGACACTTTCCAGTCACGAGCATCCTTTCCTAGGGCATACTTTTCCCTAGCTTCTTCGGCTGAAATTTTTGAAAAATCCGTGACCACATTCCAAACATCAGACTCATTGAAATGGATGGTCAGCGAATCCCTTGCCGTTGCAATGCCAACACTGTTCACAGGCATCGCATCTGTAATTTTCCAGCCCTCTTCATACTCTTTTGCTAGTCCGGAATCCTGCGGAACGAAGTAATAATTCGGACTGCATGGGAAGATCTCGGCCCAGTCCGTATTCCGCACATCCAGTGCGTCGAGCTTTCCGTATTTCTCTTTCCGTTGGCCATAAAAATCAGCATGAAAAACTCGGGCACGATGCATCTCATCACGCTCGACATCCGCATTACGAACGAAGATGCCAATCGCCACTCCCTGCTGGATGTCGAAGACGTTCTCGTCCTTGCTGCCATCCGGCGCGGTTTCCTTCTTCTTACTGTTCCCATGCAGATCGAGGAGATAGATCTCGTCGAAGCCATGCAGCAGGCTTTCACGCATGCCACGGAATGTCGGGTTATCGAGGTAGCTGTGATTGGTCACGAAGCCGAGGATGCCGTGCCCGGTCTGCTCGATACGCCATTGTGCGAAGCGGATGAACTTCACGTAGTCGTCGTTCAACCATTTCGGGTTGCGCTCACCCAGCGGCCCGCCATCGACCTCGAAATAATTCTCGGTCTTGCGCCCACTGAGGCTGTCGTGGCCGCGCAACAGGTTCGCGATCCACTTCCCCTTGTTGGCCGAATGTCCGGAATACGGCGGATTGCCCAGCACCACCATCACCGGCGCATCCTTCTTGACCTCGGCAGCGGCGTTGGCTTCCTCCGACAGCCAGGAGCTGAAGCCGGGCAGCTTGGTGATCTCGTGGGCTTCCTCCAGCGTGTTGGTGAGGTACACGCCAAGGCGCTGATCGCTGCTGAAATCGTAACCGGTCTGCTCCAGCTCAAGGCCCAACTTCATGTGGGCAACGGCGTATGGCGCCATCAGCAGCTCGAAGCCGAACAGGCGCGGCAGCAGGTGTTCGGCCACGTAGCCGGGCCACGCGCCGGCGTTGCCATCGAAGTGCTCGCGAATCTTCTGGATCACCGCGTACAGGAAGGTGCCGGTGCCGACGGCCGGATCGAGGATCTGCACCTTGTGCACCCAGGGCTGGGCCTCGACGATGCGGGTGCTCGACTTGTTCTTGCCGTGCGTCGTATCGACCTTCAACGTCTTCCAGCGCACCTTGGTGCTGTCGGCCAAGCCGTCACGCAGCTTGAAGGTCCTCTTCAGCAGCGCATCGACGCTGCGCACGATGTAGCCGACGACCGGCTCCGGGGTGTAATAAACGCCGCGGGCTTCGCGCATCTTCTGGTCGTAGGCGACCAGGAAAGTTTCGTAGAAGTGCACGACCGGGTCTTCCTGCCGGGTACGCTTGCCGAAGTCCTCCAGGATCGCCGCCATGTCGGCGCGGGCCAATAGTTGCGCGAGTTGGTCCACCGCCCATGCGATGCGTTCGTCAAGGTCCGGGCCGGCGATGGTGTTGAACAGCTTGCGCAGGAAGGGGTTGGTCCTCGGCAGCATGTTGGCCGCGGCCTGTCGCGTGAATGCCTGCCCGGGGGCGGCGCAGCGCGCGGCAAACAGCCCGTAGCACAAGGTCTGCGCGTACATGTCGGCGAACTGGTCGGGCGTCAGCGATTCGATCAGGACCCGGCGGAAGGCTTCGAGCTGGTTGTGCAGGTCGCCCTCGGCGCCCTCGGAACGGAACGTCTGCTCGATCAGACTACGGATCAACTGCGCCAGCCTGGCCATGCGTGTCGCCAGATCCTGCGGTGTCGCTTTCAGCGGCAGGTCCGCAGCGATGAACTGGCCGAGCAGTTGTGCGACCTCGCTGGCCGCGTCGTCGTTCCAGCGGATGCGCCCGTCCTTGCCTGGGCGCGGCAGCGATGCGCTGAGGCGGAGTTCGCCGTCGAGATACCACTGGAAGTCGAGATAGTCGGTCAGCACGAAATTGCCGAGCGAGCCGAGGTAGCGCTGCACCTGCTCGGTACGGACGATCTTTCTCAGGTCGGCACCAATGTCCTTGGCTTCGACATAGCCCAGCGGCACCACGCCGCGGGTGAGGATGAAGTCCGGCGCTCCGCAGGCGATGCGCTGCGGCTCGTTGACAGCGTCGATACCTTCTCCGCCGATGGCTTCGAGCAACGCTTCGAGCGCTGGCCGATGGGTGTGCTCAGTGGCGTTGCCAGCCTTGATCGCGCGTTCGATCGCAGCCAAATAGTGGCGGATCGCGTCATTACCTTTCATGTGTCGCTCCGTTCTTTCTTTCGATCGCTATCGGACCGCATCGTAATCAAGCCCCTGTCGCCTCATCCACCTGCGCCAGCAGGTCGAACAGCGGCTGGTTCACGTAGTAATTGTTGCGGCCCACCTTCATCTTGCGCAGAAGGCCGTCTTCCGCCAACCGGTCCAGATACCGCGTCGCGGTCAGCCGCGACACGCCGAGTTCACGCTGCAGGAACTCCACGCGGGTGTATGGATGATTGAACAGGTTGTTGATGAGGTCCTGGCTGTAGAACTTGTAGCCGCCCCTGATCTTCACCTTCGTCGCTTGCAGCAGGCTCTTGATCCCCTGGATGGTCGCGACGGTGTGCGCCGCGGTCACCGCCACCGCTTCCAGCAGGTAGACCACCCACGCCTCCCATGCGTCGTCTTCGCGCACCGCCTGCAGCAGGCGATAGTACTCGGGTTTGGTGCGCACGATGTGCCGGCTCAGATAAAGCACCGGAATCTCGAGCAATCCTTCCTTGACGAGATACAGCACGTTGATGATCCGCCCGGTGCGTCCGTTGCCGTCGTAGAACGGGTGGATGCTCTCGAACTGATGGTGGATCAGCGCCATCTTGATCAACGGGTCCAGCGCACATGGCGGCTGATCGTGCATGAACTTCTCGAGGTCCGCCATCAGCGCCTGCACTTCGTTGGTGTCCTGCGGCGGCTCGTAGACCACGCGTCCCATGCTGTCGCGCAGGGCGGTGCCGGGCAGTTTGCGGAGACCAGCGCGATTGCACTCCAGTCGCCCCTGGATTTCGAGGATGGTGTTCAGCGTCAGCAGCCCTGTCTCCTTCACTCGGTCGAAACCCGTCCGCAGCGCCTGTCGGTAGCGCAGGACTTCCTTGATGGCCGTTCCGGTGCTGTCCGCCGGCTCTTCCTCGCGGTAGAGATCGTCCCGGGTGGTGACGATGTTTTCGATCGCCGAGCTGTCGCGCGCTTCCTGGAGCGTCAGCGTGTTGATCAGGATGCCCTGGTTCGGAATGGTCGCCGCCACCCCTTTCAACTCCGCCAGATGGCGACTCGCCCGGTTGAGGGCCTTCAGGATGGGCGCGGTATCGAACCGGCCCAGCTCAAGGTCGCCCAAAGATCGCATTGGCCCTCCGATATAGACAAAAAGCGCGACTCTTTATACATGTCGGCCATGAAATGTTCAATTTTCATGTTTTTCTATATACGTTTTTTCCGCCGGCGCTTTGGTCATCACGTGCGCATGGCAAGCCGCTGATCCCCCGAAACGCGACACCCCGGCCGGGGCCGGGGTGTCGGGGGCGGATTCGCGCGGGCGGCGCCGGAGCGCGCCCGGATCGGCGTCAGGCGGGGAGGCCGTACAGCCGCCGGACCTCGTCGATCCGGGCCTGGACCTCGGGGGCGACGCCGTCGCGTTCGGCGCGGCCGAGGATGTTGGCGAGGACGCGTTTTTCCTCCTCGTCGACGGTCTGGTCGCGCAGGGCCAGGGCGAGCAGCTTCTCGAGTTCGGCCAGGTCGAGGCGGCCGTCGTCGGCGAAGACGTGGATGGAGGCGATGGCGATTTCGTGGTGGCTGCGCAGCTTGTCGTTCACGGAGGCTCCTGGGGTCTGCGGCAAAAGTGCGAAACCCCGGCCGGAGCCGGGGTTTCGGGAGGCGGATCGGTCGGCAGACCTTGGCAGAGCATGCCTGCCGGAGCAAGCCTGCCCGGGCACGCTTGCCAGCGCGCGCTTACCAGACCACTTCGGCCATCGAGCAGTTCAGGCCGGAGCCGATGCCGAGCAGGGCGATGCGGTCGCCCTTCTTGAGGCGGCCCATCTCGCGCAGCTTGCTGAGCACGATCGGCACCGAGGCCGGGCCGATGTTGCCGTGTTCGCCGAAAATGGTCATCACCTTGCGCGGATCGATGCCGAAGGCGTCGACGAAGGCCTTGGTGTGGACCTTGCTGACCTGGTGGATCACGAACTCGTCCAGCTCGTCCACTGCCCAGCCCAGCGCCTGGCGGGCGGCGATGAAGGTCTTCTGCGCCAGCTTCAGGCCTTCGGTAAGCAGCATCTTGGTGTCGGTGACCATGCGGTCGAGGTTGCCGCGGCACAGGGTGTTCCACTGCGTGGCGGCGCGGGTGACGCCGCCGCGGTAGCGCGGCGCGCCCGGGGCCAGCTCGGCGCGGGCCAGGACCATGGCGGCGGCGCCGCAGCCCAGGGTGAGGGTGGCGAGTTCGTTGCGGAACTCCTCCTCGGTGGCGTCCGGGCGGGTCATGCGCTCGAGGGTCTTCTCGTAGGCGAGGTTGGCGGTCTCGCCGTCGACGATCAGCGCGTAGTCGATCTCGCCGCGCTCGATCATCCGGCTGGCGATGTCCATGCCGTTGAGGAAGGCGAGGCAGGCGTTGGCCACGTCGAAGTTCTGGCAGGTGTCGGACAGGCCGAGGTTGCCGCTGACGATGCTGGCCGTGGACGGCTCCAGGAAGTCGCGGCTGACCGAGGTGTTGACCAGCAGGCCGATCCGGGACGGATCGACGCCGGCGTCGGCGAGGGCCTTCACGCCGGCCAGGGTGGCGGCGTCGGAGGCCTGGACCTCGTCGTCCCACAGGCGGCGGGCGTGGATGCCGGCGACGTCCTCCAGCACGTTGGTCTTGATGCCCAGACGGTCCAGGGTGGGCTGCAGGCGGGCGTTGATCTCGGCGGTGGTCAACTGACGCGGGGCGTCGATGTGAGCCAGACCGGCGATGGCGACGTGTTGAAACAGCATGGAAGGTGGCCGTCAGGCAGGCAGGAACCGCATAGGGTAGCGCCTTCGCCGGGGCTCCGCATGCCGGAAGCGGGCCGACGGTCGCATTTCGGGTGCCCGGAGGCCGCTGCGCCGACGGCCGGAGGGCCGGAAAGGCCCCCGCCCCTGCCCTTCGACCCATGTCCGGGGGGGCGCCGGCCGGGCAGACTGGGCGTCCCCCTGCCCAGGAGTTCGATGCGATGGCGCGCCTGATCGTGGATGCCGTGTCACAGGAGTCCAAGTCCGTCCATGAGGACGGTTACGTCCTGCTGCTGTTCGTGTCGGTGTGCCGGGCGGACAGCGGCGCCCCGGTGAACGGGCTGGGCCGCGAGCATTTCCGGGTCTGCTCGCCGCTGGGTGCAGTGTTCGAGATGAACATCCTCGGCGCCCAGGAGCTGGACTGGGAGCCCGCCGACACCGAGGCCGCCGGCTGCTACAGCCTCCGCGTGGCCCGGAAGTGGGCGCACAGCGGCGAGCTGAGCGAGTGGAACAAGCTGGAGTCGGCCTGTTTCGGGGTCCAGGTGCGGGTGCCCGACGGCCGCGGCGACTTCGACCAGGGCCAGACCGCGGTGCGGATCGAGAGCTGCGGCGGCCGCGGCTGAGCCGCGGTCAGCGCGGTCGCCAGGCCCATTCCGCGCAGCGGCGCACGCCGGCATCGGGATGCGCTTCGAAGCGTTCGCGCCAGCGACGCTGCCGCGCCGGATCGGCCTCGACCTTCGACAGCACCCAGGCCAGGCGCTCCAACCGGCGGGGCTCACCGCGCCGCCATTCGGCGTCGATGACCGGCTCCCAGAACGCGGGCAGCTGGCGGGCGAGCCCGTCGCGGAGCGCTGCGGCCTCGCCGGTGTCGAGGTACTCCGCCAGCGCCCAGTCCGCCTCGGCATCCGCCAGGCAGGCGCCCAGCGCCTTGAACGCCGCCGCGCGCGCCTGCCGGTTCCAACTGTTCCAGCCGTCGCGGGCGGCATGCTCGGCGAGCAGCGCCTTCAGCCGTTCGACCGAATCCGCGTCGCCCCAGGCGCCCAGCGTGGCGATGGCGGTGGTGCGCAGGCCCCACCATTTGTCGGCGAGCGCGGCCTCGACTTCGGCGCGGGCGTCGGCATCGGGCTTGCGCGTGCCCAGCGTGCGCAGGCGGTCGCGGCGCTCGCCGAGCAGGTTCGCGCCCGGGATCGCGCGCTGCGTGCGGCGCGCGCGCCGGCACGGCAGGCAGCGCACCGCGGTGCTGTCGATCGGGCCCAGCCGTTCCTCGTACCACCACTTCTGCTGCCTGGCGGTCCACACCTGCTCCTGGCCGCAATCGCGACAGGTGAAGACCTTGTCGACGTAGAACGCCGGCAACGTGGCGTACGTGTTGTTGTGGCGGGCGAGCAACGCGCGGTCGGCGTCCGCGACGCCGGCGCCGGGCCACGCCACGCCGTGCGGCGAGGCGCGCAGGCGTTCCTCCAGCCGTTTCGCGCGTTCGAGCCGCTTCTGCCGGATCTCCTCGCGCCGTTGCCGGCCGCTCTTCACTTCGCGCAGCGCCAGGCGATGAAGCGCTGTTCGCCGACGGCCGGCGGCGCGGCCGGCTGCACGGTGTCGGCGCCGAGGCCCGGGGCCTCGTTGCGGGCGAGCGTCTCCAGTTCGTCGCGCACCTTCAGCTCGTTGCGCTTGTAGTACAGCACGTTGTCCTTGACCGAGACCTCGATCTCGCCGCGCTTCTCGCAGCCGGCGGGTTCGGCGGCGACCACGCGCACGCGGTCGGCGCCCGGCGCCATGTGGACCCAGGTGCAGGCGGAGACCGACAGCATCGCCGCGACGACGGCGGCGCCTCGCACGAACGCTCGCAGGGACATCGGACGCACTCCTCGAAAACACGATGCCCGCCATGATGGCGGGCATCGTCGGAGGGTGGCAACCTCGAAAGGTCGCGCGAAAACCCTGCAGTTCACCTTCGCAGGCCGCACGCGCGGCCTGGAGGGCGTCGCGGCGTCACGTCACTTGCGGGCGGGCTTGCCGTCCGCATCGACGATGGTGACGTCGCCGAGCTTCAGCGCGCGCACGCCCTTCTCGATCTGCTTGAGGTCGCCGACCACGACCCAGGTCAGCGCGTTCGGGTCGAGCGTCGCCGCGGCGGCCTTGACCTGGTCGACGGTCAGGCCTTCGATCTCGGCCTTGCGCTGGAACACGTAGTCGTCGGGACGGCCGTAGCGGACGATCCCGGCGAGCGTGCCCATCACCGCGTTCGCGGTCTCGTACGAGCCGGGCAGGCTGCGGATCTCGGTGGACTGGATCTTGCCGACTTCCTGCGTGGTCGGCGGCGCCTTGCCGGTGGCGAAACCGGCGATCTCGCGCTGCAGTTCCTTCAGCGATTCGAGGGTCTTGTCGATCTGCACCGGCGCGAACGCGATCCACGGCCGCTGGCCGAGCGCGTTGGAGGTGAAGCTGTACGAGCCGTAGGCCCAGTGCTTGTCCTCGCGCAGGTTCATGTTCAGGCGCGAGGAGAACTCGCCGCCGAGCACCGAGTTGGCGATGTCGAACTTCACCGCGCCGGCGTCGGTGGTCGAGGGCACCAGTTCGCCGACGTAGAGGTTGGCCTGGATCGCGCCGGGCTGGTCGATCAGGAACACGCGCGGCTTCTTCGGCAGCGCCACCGCGGGGATGGCACGCGCGGCGGGCGCGGCGCCCTCGCCCTTCCAGTCGCCGAAGTGCTTCTCCAGCAGCGGGACGATCTCGCCGAGCGTGGTATCGCCGACGACCAGCAGGGTCGCGCCTTCCGGGCGCACCCAGGCGCGCTGGTAGCCCAGCAGGTCGTCGCGGCCGAGCGCGGAAATCGAGGCCTCGTCGCCGGTGCCGCTGAACGGGATCGCGTAGGGATGGCCGGCGCCGTACAGCAGCGGCGGCAGCACCCGCAGCGCGGCGCCGTTGGGACGCGCCTTCTCCTGGCGGATGCCGGCGATCCAGCTGGCCTTGACCCGGTCGATCTCCTTCTGCTCGAAGCGCGGACGACGCAGCATGTCGGCGAACAGCGCGATCGACGGATCGAGGTTCTGCTTCAGCGCCGACAGGCCGGCGCTGCCGCCGTCGAGGCTGGCGCCGGCGTTGAGGTCGGCGCCGAGGGCCTCGGCGCGGTTGCCGAAGGCGATGGCGTCGAGATCGCCGGCGCCCTCGTCGAGCATGCCCATGGCGAAGCTGGAGGTGCCGAGTTTGGCGCCGGTGTCGGCCGCGAAGCCGCCGCCGAACAGGTAGTTCATCTGCACCACCGGCAGGCCGTGGCGCTCGGCGAGGATCACCTTGGTGCCGTTGGACAGCGTGGCCCGCTCCAGCGCCGGGAATTTCAGTTCGGGGAAGGCGTCGGGCACCTGCACGCCGGCCTTGCGATCGACCGTGCTGGCGGTGGTGCGGTACTTCTTGTCGACCGGCGGCAGGGTCAGCGGGGTCGGCGTCACCGCCGGCGCCTCGGCCAGCGGCGTGCGCTCGCCGGGGACGACCACCAGCGTGTGACTGCCGTGGCGGGCGCCGAGCCAGGCGTTGCCGGTGGCCTTCACCTGGGCGACGGTGGCGGTGTCGTAGTTGCGCAGGCTGTCGCGGAAGCAGCCCGGATTGCCGGTGTAGACCGCGCATTCGGCGAGCACGTCGGCCTTGCCGCCGAAACCGCCGATGCGCTCCACGCCGCGGATGAAGTCGGCCTTGAGCACGGTGCGGGCCTGGTCGAGTTCGACCTGGGTCGGGCCGTCGCGCAGCAGCGCCTTCACTTCCTCGTCGATGGCCGCCTCGACCTTCGCCGGGTCCACGCCCTGCTTCACCGAAGCGCTGATCAGGAAGCCGGAGCTGAGCTGCGAGGCGAAGATGCCGGCGCTGACATTGTCCACCAGCTTGTCCTGGTGGACCAGGCGCTTGTCCAGGCGCGAGGCGCGGCTGCCGCCAAGCACCTGCGACAGCAACTGCAGGCGATCGACGTCGGCGGTGCCGGCCTGGGCCACGTTCCACGCGCGGTAGACGCGCGCCTGCGGCACCTTGTCGGCGATCTGCGCGCGGGTGTCGGACGCCTGCGGCGCCACGTCGACCTTGGGCTGGGCCATGGTCGGCGTCGCCGGGATGTCGCCGAAATACTTCGCGACCTTCTGCTTGGCGGTCGCCAGGTCGATGTCGCCGGCCAGCACCAGCACCGCGTTGTTGGGGCCGTACCAGGTGCGGAACCAGTTCTTCACGTCCTCCAGCGAGGCCGCGTTGAGGTCGGCCATCGAGCCGATCGTGGAATGGTGGTAGGGATGCCCTTCCGGATACATGGCCTTGCCGAGCAGCTCGAACACCTGGCCGTAGGGCTGGTTCTCGTTCTGGCGCTTCTCGTTCTGGACCACGCCGCGCTGCTCGTCCAGGGTCTTCTGGTCGATCGCGCCGAGCAGGTGGCCCATGCGGTCGGACTCCATCCACAGCGCCATGTCCAGCGCGGTGGTCGGCACGTTCTCGAAGTAGTTGGTGCGGTCTTCGTTGGTGGTGCCGTTCTGGTCGGTGGTGCCGACCAGCTCGAACGGCTCGAAGAATTCGCCCGGATGGTTCTCCGAGCCGTTGAACATCAGGTGCTCGAACAGGTGGGCGAAGCCGGTGCGCCCCTTGGGCTCGTCCTTGCTGCCGACGTGGTACCACAGGTTGACCGCGACGATCGGCGCCTTGCGGTCGGTGTGCACGATCACGCGCAGGCCGTTGGGCAGCGTGAACTGCTGGTAGGGGATGTCGACGCCGGACGCTTTCGCCGGCTTCGCGGCCGAGGCCGGCAGGGGCGCGAACGCCAGGCCGCTGCCGACGGCCAGGGCGAGCGAAACGGCCAGCGCGCCGAAGCGCAGGGCGGAACGGGAACGGGCGTCGGACGACATACGGGACTCCAGGCAGGCGAGCGCCCTCGGGCGCATGAGCGGGTGGACGGGCGCGGCGCCGGCCGCGGACACGCGCGACGGCCCGGTTCGACAGCGTCCGGCAGGCGTTGCATGCTAGCCCCGGGTCCCGGGCGAGGCACTAGGCCACAAGTCCCGCCCCGCCATCGGAGGAGGTCGCATGCCCCAGCCATCCATGCCCCAGCCATCCATGCCCCGGCCATCCATGCCCCAGCCATCCATGGTCCGGCACTGTCTGGTCACCGGCGCCAACCGCGGCATCGGCCTGGAATTCGTCCGCCAGCTGCTGGCCCGCGGCGACCGCGTGGTGGCCGCCTGCCGCCAGCCCGGCAAGGCCACCGCGCTCAACCACCTCGCCGGCGACTATCCCGGCCGGCTGCGGGTGCTGCCGCTGGACGTGGCCGGCGCCCGATCCCGCGAGGCCTTCGCCCACGAGCTGCCGCTGGTCTGCGAACGCATCGACCTGCTGGTCAACAACGCCGGCGTGCTGCACTCGGGCGAGCGTTTCGGCCAGCTCACCGAGGCGAACTTCGACGACAGTTTCCGGATCAACGCCTCAGGCCCGCTGCTGCTGACCCAGGCGCTGGCGCCGCTGCTGGCCGACGGCGCGACGGTCGCGAACCTGTCGTCGATCCTCGGCTCGATCGCCTCCACCCAGCGCTTCGGCACGCCCAGCTACGCGGTGAGCAAGGCCGCGCAGAACATGGCCACCCGCCTGCTGGCGCACGCGCTCGCGCCGCGGGGCATCGTGGTGGTGGCGCTGCATCCGGGCTGGGTGCAGACCGACATGGGCGGCGACGGCGCGCAGGTGGCGCCCGCCGACGCCGTGGCCGGGCTGCTGCGCACGCTCGACGGCCTCACCGCCGAGGACAGCGGCGGCTATCGCGACTGGCAGGGCGGCCGCCTGCCCTGGTGAACGACCGGCCTTCGTGAACGACCTGTGCGGTGAGCGACCGGCCACGGTGAACGCCGGCCGTCCGGCGGCCGCGACGGCGTGACCTTCGACACGCGGCGGCGGTCGCGCCGGCTGCTGTGATCGACCTGCCGACCTGCCGACCTGCCGACCTGCCGACCTGCCGACCTGCCCGCCTGCCCGCCTGCCCGCCCGTCCGTCCGCTCGCCACCGGAGGCCCCATGCGATCGTTGCTCCTGCTGCTGCTCCCGCTCGTCCTCGCCGGCTGCGCGGCCACCGCCGAATACCGCGACACCCGCGCCGCGGTCGACGCCGATCCGCTGTGCGCCAGCCAGCCCAACGGTCCCCACGATCCGGTCGCGCTGCGCTGCGAGCGCCAATCCACCGTCGAACTCAAGCGCCGCGAGGCCGAGCCGCTGGACCTCGAGCGCGAAGGCCGCGACACCCCGCCGCACTGACCCCGCGCATCCGCCGGCGCTGGACGACCGTATCGTCCGGCATGCGCCCCCTGTCCCGCTGTCGTCCGCCGACCGCCACGCCGGCACTCGTCCTGGTCGCGACGCTGCTCGCGCTCGCCCCGGCCAGCCGTGCGGCCGTGCTCGAAACGGTCGGCGACGCGCACGCGCGCGACGACGGCCGGCTGCTCTACCGCGAACAGCACCTGGTCCGCCGCGACGGCGAACGCCCGCTGGAGCGGCTGGTGCTGTACCGCTGCCCCGACGGCACCGCGTTCGCGCGCAAGCGGGTCGATTACCGCGCGTCCACGCTCGCGCCCGATTTCGAGCTGGTCGATGCCCGTGGCTTCCGCGAAGGCCTGCGCCGCGAGCGCGGCGCGCCGCGGGTCTGGCACGACGGCGCGGCGACGCGCGCGCTCGCGACCCCGGAGGCGACGCTGGTGGCCGACGCCGGGTTCGACGAATTCATCCGCGAGCGCTGGACGGCGCTCGGCCCCGGGCGCACCCAGGCGCTGGCGTTCGCGCTGCCCGCGCTCGGCCGCAGCCTGTCCTTCAAGATCCGCAACGCCGGCGACCGGCCCCCGACGCTGCGCCGGTTCGAGCTGAAGGCCAGCGGCCTGGTCGGCCTGGTCGCGCCCGCCATCGCGGTGGACTACGACCTGCGCGACCGCCGGCTGCGGCGCTTCGTCGGGCCGACCAACATCCGCGATGCGCGCGGCGACCAGATCGAGGCGCGGATCGAGTTCGCGCAGGCGCCGCGCGCGGTCGAGGACGACGCGCTGTGGCGGCGGCTGGCGACGCTGCCGCTCGCCGCCTGCACGCTCGGGCCGTGACGACCGCGACGGCGGCGCGACGGCCAGCGCGGAACGCGGTGATCCCGTCCGCCGGGCACGGCACAATGCGCGCATGTTCGACGTCCTGCTCTACCAGCCCGAAATCCCGCCCAACACCGGCAACGTCATCCGCCTGTGCGCCAACACCGGCGCACGGCTGCACCTGATCCGGCCGCTCGGCTTCACCCTGGAAGACGCGCAACTGCGTCGCGCCGGGCTGGACTACCACGAATATGCGGAACTGCGCGTCCACGACACGCTGGCGGCGGCGATCGACGCGCTGCGGCCGCCGCGGCTGTTCGCGCTGAGCACCCGCAACGCGGTGCGCTTCGACACGGTGGCGTTCGCGCCGGGGGATGCGTTCCTGTTCGGCCCGGAGACCCGCGGGCTGCCCGACGACGTACTCGCCGGCGTGCCCGACACGCAGCGCCTGCGCCTGCCGATGCGGCCGCACAACCGCAGCCTCAACCTGTCGAACGCGGTCGCGGTGGTGGTGTTCGAGGCCTGGCGCCAGCAGGGGTTCGCCGGCGCGGGCTAGGCCGGTCGCGGCGCGTGGCGGCGGGTCGCCGTCCACTCGGCCGCGCGTTCCGCAGTCGCGGGGCGCCGTCCGTGGCGCCGCCGCGAGGCGTGTCCCGCAGCGGCGGGACGTCGAACGCGACATCCGGTGTCGCGGAGGCGGTACGCGCTACGTCCGCCGGAATGGTGGGGGCGCGCGCTTCTGCGGCGCGCTTCGTCTCGCCGGGCCATCCCGGCGCGCAGGCGATCAGCGCTTCGCGGGCGTCGCGGCGTCGCCGCTGGTGTTCGCGGCCAGATAGGCCTTGTATTCGTCCCCGGTCAGCGCGCCGTCGGCGTTGGCGTCGGCCTGGTCGAACACCGCGCTGAGCGACTGCACCGGCTGGGCCTCGCTCTTGCTGAGCTTGCCGTCCTTGTCCTTGTCGAGGTCGGACCAGCGCAGCGCCTTCGAGGCGTCGGTCGCCGGCTGCGCGGTGGCCGGCTGCGCCGCCGCCGGCGGTGCGTCCTGCTGGGCCTGTGCCGGGTCGGCGCTCTGCGCGAAAGCCGGTGCGGCGAACGCGGACGCCAGTGCGATCAGCAACGGGGCACGCATGTCGATCTTCTGCTTCATCGGGGGATTCTCCGGGAGAAAAGTGGGGGATCGGGACCGGCGGGGTGTGGGAGGGCGCCGGTCGAGGTCGAGACTGCGCAGGGCGCGATGAACCGACTCCGCTACGACCGCGCGGCGACCAACGCGGCCTTAACCACTCGTCGTCACGGATGCTGTAGCGCAGGGGCGGCGCATACGCAGGCATGCGGGTTCGCGCGGCGCAAGCTGAATCCGCCGCGCCGCACTTCGACTGAATCGAACACAACCTTCACGAATGCGCGGGACGCGCGGCGCCCGTCCGGCGACGGCGTCCCGTGCGCGGCGTCACGCCTGCGCGAGCAGCGCTTCCAGATCCTCGTGCGCGGTCGGGCGCACGGCGCGCGCGACCTCGACGCCGTCGCGCAGCAGCAGCACGCTCGGCCACAGCTTGATCCGGTAGCTGCGGCCGAGCGGACGACCCGGGCCGTCCTCGATCTTCAGGTGGCGGACGTCGTCGCGCGCGGCCAGCGCCTCGCGCAGCAGCGGCTGCGCGGCGATGCAGTGCGGGCACCACGCCGTGCCGAATTCCAGCACCGTGAGTCCCGGCAGCGCATCGACTTCGGCGCGGGCCGGTTCGGAGGCGGCATGTTCGGCGGTGTAGGGCATGGCGGCGCTCCGGGGCGTGGGGTCACATGTGCTGGGCGGGGGTGTGCTGCGGCTGCACCGGCGCGACGTCCTGCGCCGCCTGCTGGCGCTGCTCGGCGACATAGCCGGCGGTCACTTCCAGCGGCACGTTCTTGAACGCGTCCATCGGGAACCAGAACTTGCCGGTGTCCTCATGTAATGGCCCTTGGATACCCCACAGGAGCCTGGGGAGATTTTTGCTGTCTTTGCTATCCCCAAGGCACACGTGGTCAATGTCGATTTTCTGGTCGCGGGCGCCGTGGACCAGGGCCATCGAGAGATTCTCCTGCTGCGCGGGCGACGGCACCTCTTTCTTGCCGAAATCGAGATTCGCGACCTTGCCCCGGATCTTCTCGAACAGGTCGAAGTCCTCCCGATGCATGGCCAGCAGCGCGGCGTCGCGCCGGCTGACCTCGACGTCGGCGCCGTCGTCGTCGCACCTGGCGCGCTTGGCGGCAGGCTGGCTGGAATCGCCGTCGACGATGTGAACGCTCAGCGGCGAGTCCCCGTCGTCGCGTCCGCGCTTCCTGGAATTCGCCGTCTCCTCGTCGGCGAAGACCATTGTGGCGTCGCCATCGACGACCTCGTCGGCGTAGACCATCGTGGCGTCGTCATCGACGACCTCGTCGGCGGAGACCATCGCGGCGTCGCCATCGACCACCTCGTCGGCGTAGACCATCGCGGCGTCGTCATCGACGACCACGACAGTCGGCTCCGCGGTGGCGTATTCCGCGTCCACCAGCTCCGGATCGTAGTAGTGCCCGTCGGCCTGGAGCTCCCACTCGTGCGAACTGTTGGCGCCACGCGCCACCAGGCGCAGGTTCTCCGGATTGTTGTAGAGGTCCATCACGTCCGCTTTCGAGATCGGCAGCGGCGGCTCGTCGCCGCTGGCCTGCGCGAACTCTCGGTCCTCCCGGTTCACGTTGAGCATGCTCTCCAGCGCGACCGTGAACGGGATCTCGTGGTCGATGTCGAGCCCGCCGCGGGTGACGAGCTGGTCGGTGGCCGCGCAGCGGAACAACTGCACGGCGTGGTCCTTCGCGCGGTCGTCCGGGTGGTCGGGATCGGGCACCTTCACTTCGCCGGCGTAGGCCTCCTTCAGCGCGTGGCCGAGCCACGTCGTCTTGATCGGGTCGTCGAACGCCAGGCCCTTGCGGGTAACGCCCGCGGTCCACACCGCATCCGTCGTCCGCGACGAGCGCTCCACGCCGTGCACGTCCGGGTCGTAGGCGGGGTAGTCCTTGCCGACGTCGAAGCGCATCCTGCGGTCGACCCAGTCCTTCCATTCCGGTGAATGGACGCCCTTGGTCGGGTCGTCGAGGATCGCGTCGGCGCTGTCGCGCGCGCGGTTGTAGGTGGCCGACACGACGCGCAGGTTGTCGGCGTCGTTGTAGGCCAGCATCGCGTCCTTGCGGCTCTGGACCTTGAGGTTGTCCAGATGTTCGCGCCACGGCGTCCTGTGGTCGATGTCCAGCGCCTCGGGCGAGTTCCAGGTGCGGGTGCGCTCGTCGAAGAACAGCAGCAGGTGCTTGCCGTCGAGCTCGACCGCGGCGCTGCGGGCGTTGGCGGGATTCGCGGTCCACTCGTTGCGCATGTACTCGACGGTGGAATCGTAGAAGTTCAGGCTCTCGCGCTTGCTTTCTGGATTCCACTCATTCTGGAAGGCTTCGCGATGGGTCGGCGGCTGTTCCTCGTTGGTGTAGGCGATCCTGACCGTCTTGTCGTTCAGCAGCTTTTCTTCCGTGAGGGGCATCGTTGTTCTCCCGGATCCATGTCCTGCGCAGGCCGCGCAGAACCTCAGCGTCAGCGTCGCACTTTACAGCCTCGCACTCCGTCCGGACACCGCTCCACGCGAACGGGCCTCGCGTGCGATCGCGAAGGCGACGTTGCGGCAGGCGCGATCGGCGTCACCGGCCGCGGCGTCCGCGGGATCGCGCCCGGCAGCGAGAACGGGCCGATCAGGCTGTCGATGTCGACCTCCTCCAGCGCGCCGATGTCGACCGTGAAGTAGCCCTGCGGCAGGCGCGCGCGCTGGTCGCCGATCGCCAGCTTCGCGCGCGGCGGCGGGTCGTAGGTCACGCGCGGCAGCGCCCATGGCATCGGGAACGCCGCGGCCGTCGCCGGCAGGTTGACGCCGGCGTTGCGCAGTGGGCTGGTCGCGGCCGGACGCAGGTTGCGCGCGGCGATGTCGCGGAAGCCCGGATCGCTGCCGGTCACCGTGCCGGTCCACTCCGGCGGCACCGAGGTGGCGGTCGCCTGCACCCAGTTGCGGCTGCCGGCGACGCTGCGGGCGCCGCTCCACGGGGTGGTGACGAACGGCGCGCAGAAGGGCGTGTCGGGCGTCGGGTTCTCGCGCACGATCGCCGGCGCCGCGCCGCCGGTCTGGAAGATCGCGTTGTCGTGCATCTCCAGGCTGCCCAGCCCGAGCTGCACGTACACCGCGGTCGCGCTGCCGGCGCGGTCGAACACGATCGTGTTGCCGACCATGCGCACGCGACCGTCGCTGGCGCCGTTGAGGTCGCCGCCGGCGCGGATCGCGTTCGGCCACGCCGCGGTGTGCACGATCACGTTGTTCAGCAGCTCGCTGTCCTCGCGGCGCAGGCCGCGGCTCCAGCCGGCCTGCTGCGTCTCGCAGTCCGGGCCGATCAGCTCGATCTCCTGGTAGACGGCGCCCTCGAACCAGTTGGAATGGATCAGGCTGCGCTCGTGCCGCACCTTCAGCAGGTTGCCGCCGTTGCCGTCGTGGACGTAGTTCCAGCGCATCGTGAAGATCGCGCCCGGGTGCGCGACTTCGTCGGACTGCATGTAGATCGTGTGCCGGGTGGTGCCCGCGCCGCTGTCGTACAGCTCGCTGTATTCCAGCGTGAACGACCCGGAATTCTGGTCGGCGCCGAGGATGCCGTGGCCGGGGCAGGCGTGGATCACCGCGTCGCGCACCACGATGTCGTCGGCCTCGCTGAACACGCAGGTGCTGCTGCCGCCGCGCACCTCGAAGCCCTCGAACACGACGTGGTCCGCGCGCTCGAACTTGAAGGTGTGGACGCCGCCGGCCAGCACCGGCCGGCTGGCGCCGGCGACGCGCTTCCAGCGCACGATCACCGGATTGCCCGGGGCGCCGCCGTCGTCCTCGCCCATCTTCGCGCTGTTGTAGGTGGCGTTGCCGTCGACCTCGACGATGTCGCCGGGCGCAAGGTCGCGGGTGTCGAACAGCGTGGACAACTGGGTAGCGTCGCGGCCGCTCGGGCCGACGGTCCAGGTGCGTGCCGCGGCGGCGCCGGCGGCGAGCAGGCAGGCCAGGGCCAGGCAGCAGCGGATGATGGCGCGAGGGGACATGCGCATGCCTCGATGTGGGATGTGCGGAAGCCCCCTGCCGCCCGCGCCGTGGATCGTACCGCCGGCGGGCGACGCGTTCGACGACGGCGGTCACGCCTGTGGCGGCGCTTCCCGGTCCAGCGCCTCACCATCGCCGTGGTTCCCGACGCGGTGGTCGCCCTCCGCGAACCACGGCGCGGCGGCCGCGGACCCGGTGTCGGCGACGATCGCCATCACGGTGCGGCGAGTGCGAGACCGTACCCGGCGTAGCGCGCGGCCACGCCCGGTTCCCGGCGCAGCGCTTCGGCGAGATCGCGATCGGCCGCGGCGGCATCGCCCTGTGCGCGTCGCGCCAGACTGCGGACGTAGTACGAGGAGGCCATCGCCGGATCGGCGTCGATCGAGGCGGTGTAGTCCGCGATCGATTCGGCCATGCGGCCCATGCGGAAATGCACGAGGCCGCGATTGTTCAGCGGGTTGGCCGCACCGGGCATCGCCGCGATCGCGCGGTCGCAGTCGTCGAGCGCGCCGGGCAGGTCCGCGCCGATCACCGCGCGCACCCAGCAGCGGCCGTCGCGGGCGTTGCCGTTCTCCGGATCCAGCGCGATCGCGCGGTCGTAGGCGACCGCCGCTTCCGGAAAGCGCCGCAAGTCGGCCAGCACCTTGCCCCGGTTCATGTGCGCGGCGAAGTGGTCGGGATCGAGCTTCAGCGCCTTGTCGAAGGCGCGCAGCGCGCCCTCGGCATCACCGCCTTCGCCCAGCACCGCGCCGTACCAGACCGGCAGGTCGGCATCGCCCGGCCGCAGGTGCATGGCCGCCCTGTAGTCGCGGGCCGCGTCGTCGAACCGGCGCAGCCGGGTGGCGTGCATCGCACGGCTGCTCAGCCCGAGGATCCGGGCGTCGGTGTCGAGCCCCTGGCTCGACAGCCATCGCGTGCAGGCGGCGATGCCGGTCTCGGGATCGACGTTCGCGTTCGTGCAGGTGCGCGCATCGCGCAGGCTGCAGCCGGCCAGCGACAGGCACAGCAGCGTCGCCAGCACGCGCGCGGACGACAGGGCGATGGGACAACGGCGCATGGGCGGACGCTCCTGGCGCGGGAAGACCGGCCACAGGATACGCCAGCCGATGACCGCCCTCCGCGGGTCGGGCATGATGCGCGCCTCCGCCAACCGGAACCGTCCATGCTGCAGACCCTCCGCCCCGACTGGGCGCGCCATGTGCGCGACGTGCCCGATTTCCCGAAGCCGGGCATCGTGTTCAAGGACATCACGCCGATGCTCGGCGACGCCGGCGATTTCGCCGCGGCGATCGACGCGCTGGCCGCGCCGTGGCGCGAGGCGGGCATCGACGCGGTGCTGGCGATCGAGGCGCGCGGCTTCATCCTCGGCGCGCCGCTGGCGCGCGCGCTGGGCGCCGGGTTCGTGCCCGTGCGCAAACCGGGCAAGCTGCCCTGCCGCGCGTTCCGCCAGGCGTACGCGCTGGAGTACGGCGAAGACGCGCTCGAACTCCACGCCGACGCGCTGCGTCCCGGTGCACGCGTGCTGCTGGTCGACGACGTGCTCGCTACCGGCGGCACGCTCGCGGCCGCGCGCGCGCTGGCCGCGCAGTCGCGGGCCGAGATCGTCGGCGCCACGGTGCTGATCGAGCTGGCCGCGCTCGGCGGCCGCACGCGCTGGGACGACGACGCGCCGCTGCGGGCCGCCTGGGTGGTGTGACGCGCGCGCCGCGCCACCGCGGCGCGCGACCCGCTACTGGTGCAGGCCGGAATGCGGCTGGGCGAACTGCAGCGGCGGCCCCTGCTGCTGCTCCAGCACGCGCTGGTCGACCTTCTGCACGCGCTGGGTGTTCTCCTCGACCGTGAACTGCATCGCCGCGCGCAGCGGCACGTCCACGCGGTTGCCGATGCCGCCCTGGCCGTCGCCCTGGTAGGCGAACAGCGTCTGTCGCTTCTCGTCGCTGACGATGCCGTCGATCTGGGTCATGCCGCGTTCCTTCGCCGCGGCGATCAGCGAGGTCGCCATGTGCTCGACGTGGCCCGGCGCGGGCGGCTGGCCGTTGTTGAAGTACTGCATCGACGCATAGAGCTTCGGATCGTGCGCGATCATCCCTTCGACCGCCGCGGACACCTTGCCGTAGGTCGCGTGGTACGGGCTCTCCGGCGTGGTCAGCCGCGCCTGCGCGGCGGCACGGGCCTCCGGCGTCTGCGGCAGCAGGTTCTCCTCGCCGTGGTGGCGGGGGATCAAGTGGTTGACGAGCCCTTCGGGCGCCGGCTTCGGCAGCTGCGCCTCGCGCCCGGAGAAATGCTCCCGGATCAGCGACCGCGCCTGCTCGTCCAGCGGCGGCCCTTCCCGCAGCCAGCCGCGGAACTCGTTGCGCCGCTCCGGCGCCTCGGCGTCGCGCCAGTGGCCGTGCCCGTCCATCTCGAATTCGTGCGAGCTGTTCACGCCGCGCGTCACCAGGCGCAGGTTGCTGGTGTCGTTGTAGACGTCGAGCATGTCCGCCTTGGTGATCACGTGCCCCGGGAACAGCCGGTGCATCTGGTCGGCCACGATCTCGAACGGGATCGCATGATCGATGTCCAGCGCGTCGCGCGTGGTCAACTGCCCCGAAGCGCCGCACCGGAACAGCGGCACGGTGTCGGTCTGCCCGGTCGCCGGATTGTCGACCTTGACCGAACCCGCATAGGACTGGTGCAGGGCATGGTCGAACCACTTCTCCAGCACCTTCTTGTCGAACGACAGGTCGGAGCGGGTGTGCTCGTCGGTCCACGCCTGGCCGGTGGTCGCCTTGGTGCGCCGCGCGAGGTCGCGCTCGGCGTCGAACGGCTCGGGCTGCGCCGACGGGTCGAAGCCGATCCGCGTGTCCACCCACTGTCGCCACGCCTGCGAATCCGCGCCGTGTTGCGCCAGCACGCCGTCGGCGCTGTCGCGGGCGCGGTTGTAGAACGACGGCACCACGCGCAGGTTGTCGATGTCGTTGTAGGCGCGGATGGCGTCGGCGCGGTTGTCCACCTCCTTCGCGATGAGGTGGTCGCGCCATGGCCGCACGTGGTCGATGTCCAGCGCGTCCGATGCGTGCCATGTCCCGGTCGTCGGGAAATAGAACAGCCGGATGTGCTGTTGGTCGATCTGCGCATTCGCCGACGGCAGGGTTCCGCGCGCGCTTTCGTTGCGCATCCACTCGGCGGTGGAGTCGTAGAACTGCGGGCGCTCGCCGTTGCGGGGATTGTAGGCCGCGTGCTCCATGCGGGCGCCATGCACCGGCGGCGCCAGGTCCTGCCATTCCGGCAACCGGACGTGGTGGCCGCTGGCCAGGGCGACGTCGTGGATCTTGTCGGGTCTCGAGCTCATGACCGGTCCTTTCCTTGTCCGATGTGACGACGATAACGCGTTTTAGGCCGTCCGACGGCCAGCCGCGGGGCGTGCACGCTGGCCGTCGTCGGCCGCCGGTCGCGTTCCCGTCACACGACCGCCTCCGCGACCGGATGCCTGCCCGGAACCCTGCCCATGATTCCGCCGGAACGCTACGCCCGACGCTACGCCCCGATGATCGGCGCCGGGGGCGACGAGACCCGCGAAGGCGCCGTCGCGGCCGGCGACCGGGCGGCGCAGGCGCCCGCCTGCGGCGGCGCGCCCTGCTCGCTCGACGATTACGCGACGATCCACGCGGAGATGGCCTGCCGCAAGGATCCGCAGGGCGATCCGATCCACTACCTGCTGGTGCTCGCCGAACACGGCATGGCGCAGCCGCGCTGGCTGCAGTGCGAGGGCTACTGGATGCCACGCGTCGGCGCGGACACGATCCTCGGCGCGCCCAATCCGCAGTTCGACCCGGTGCAGGCGCTGCGGTTCCGCGCACTGCTCAGGCAGGCGAGCGACCGCATCCACGACACCGCGGACTGACGCCACGATCCCGCGTCGCCTGTCTCCGCTCGCGCGGCGCGGCATGGCCGCGCTTCCGACAAGCGCCGGCGATCGAAAATCATGGCGCGATATCCCGCGTCGATGCCCTCGGCGTCTTTCCGCGCACGCGCGCCGATCGCATGCGCCGTCGCGTGCCGAAACCGCGATCGAATCGCGCTTTCCGCGATGGACGGTCCGCGTTTTCGTCCGGCATAGTGGCGACACGGCTCGCATCATTCGGACGATCCACAGGGGCGAAGGGTCATGGCGGACCTGCCGCAGTTGTACGAAGCGCTGGAAGCGCACGCGGCGCGCGGCACCAGCGCGAAGATCTCCTTCTATTACGCGGCCCCGCCCGGCGGGACGCTGTCGCATGGCGCGGTGTACGTCGACCACGGCCGGCTCGCGCGGCTCGATCACCTGCGCCTGCCGGCGGCCGAAGCGGTGGACGCGATCGCCGCGCTGCGGTTCGTGAAGATCGCGTCGTTCCCGATGGGCGAAGCGGCCCCGCCGGCCGACCTGCCCGCGGCCAGCCTGTCCTGGGTCATCGACGTGCTGCGGCTCCGGCACGCGTTGCCGCTCGCGCCGCTGCCGCCGTTCGTCCCTGTCGTGGTCCCCGCCGCAGAAGCTGTCGCTGTCGCCGCCGTCGCGACGGCGACGACGCCAGACCCGTCCCGCGATGACTTTCCGCTCGCCGGTCCCGGTCCCAGTCCCGGTCCAGCGACGACGCCCGCCGCGATCGCGGTCGCCGCCGATCCCGTCCCCCGCGACCCGCCCGTCGTCCCCGATCCACCCGCATGGAGCACGCACATGGCCAAGATCTCGCTCGAACCCCTCCGCAGCCTCGACGGCTACATCGCCGCCGCCCTCGTCGACACCGAAAGCGGCATGCTCCTCGCCGGCGACGGCGCCGGCATCGATCTGGAAGTCGCCGCC